>Ga0272443_10000008_pt1 | contig 591339 bp, 543 predicted proteins | sample SSMAcet12_FD_193581 | JGI IMG/M metagenome (GOLD analysis project Ga0272443, IMG submission 193581) | Marine sediment archaeal communities from Little Sippewissett salt marsh, Falmouth, MA, United States - SSM-Acet-12 | ecosystem: Environmental > Aquatic > Marine > Wetlands > Sediment ...
AAGGACACTTTTGTAACCTCTTTCCATGGCATATCTTTTCTCCTGCTTGATAAAGATATACCTAATATATGTGTTACCTATGTGTCCGAACACTTGTTACCCATCTATCCGGTCTATACAATCCCCCCAAGGGGGACTCCTGACTCATTATATTAAATTTCATCATCTGAAAATTTATTTATATATATTTTTTTGTCCCCCGCCGGGGGATATAGGGGGCCTCGTAGTATACGATCGCATGTCAAAGAGGAGTGTCACCTATCTTCATTCAAATTGCCATTGAAATTCCTGTTACTGCCTGTATTCCATTAACCCGTCATAAAAGTTAGGAATACTAACATAAATTCTTGACATGTCGCAGTCCTGCGGTATCATGGTTAATATGTTAGGAATACTAACAATACATGGAGGGCGGCAATGAAAAGATCAATTATACGAATAGACGAAGAGAAATGTGACGGCTGCGGGCTTTGCGTAACAGGCTGCCCGGAGGGGGCATTGCAGGTTATAGATGGCAAGGCAAAGCTTGTACGTGAAGATTATTGTGATGGCCTGGGGGCCTGTATTGGTGACTGTCCCCGGGATGCCATACATGTTGAAGAGAGGGAATCACTTCCCTATGATGAATACTCGGTTATGAAAAATATCGCGGCACAGGGAGAAGAGGCATTGAGGCTGCACCTTGACCACCTGGAGGAACACGGTGAGAAAGAACTGCTTTCAGTGGCAAAAAGATACATGGATGAGCAGGGGATTACCATCAAGCAGGAAAGAAAACCCTCACTTCGGGTAATGCAGCCGCAGGGGGGAGGATGCCCGGGAAGTGCTGCACGGGTTATACAGCCCGGCACAGCAGGCAAAAACACCCAATCCGGAACAAAAGCTACTGTTTCCGCGGAATCCCGCCTCAGGCAGTGGCCGGTACAACTGAAGCTGTTGAATCCAGCCGCCCCCTATTTTGCTGACTGCCACCTGCTTGTGGCTGCAGATTGCGTTCCATTCGCCTCGGGTGATTTTCATGACAGGTACCTTAAGGGTAAGTCGGTGGCCATGTTTTGTCCCAAGCTGGACAGCGGTCTTGAGCAGTACGTCTATAAGCTAACCGAAATATTCACCGGGAACACGGTGCACTCGGTGACGGTACTTACAATGGAAGTGCCCTGCTGCATGGGCACACTGAGGGTTGTACAGGAGGCATTACACAGATCAGGAAAAGATATACCCCTTCATTCCATCACGGTTGGGATTAACGGGGAAGAGAAACCGGCTTAAATAATTAATATTTTAATATAAACCCAGGAGGCTTTTAATGTTTTGTTTTCAATGCCAGGAGACAGCTGGAAACACCGGCTGCACACGAAAGGGAGTATGTGGAAAAACTGACCAGGTTTCAAACCTGCAGGATTTGCTCGTTGATTCGTTGCGTACACTGGCCGTGTTCGCGCTGGAATTCAGTGATGATGCGTTAGCTGAAGAAGACGTGGACGTACATATCATCAAGGGGTTGTTTGTTACGGTAACAAATGTTAACTTCGATGCGTCAAGAATAAGGGAATATATACGTGATACCCGTAAAAAAAGAGATGTACTCAGAAAAACTCTTATAGAATCACATGGTCCGGAATATGTTGACAGGCTGGATATGCGTCTGCCTGATCCGTATCCTTCTGACTCTGATGCTGAACAGATGGATCTTCAGTCAGAGGGAAGCACTGTGTTAAGGGATGAAGATGAAGATATTCGTTCACTAAAAGAGCTCTTGCTCTACGGTTTGAAGGGTATTGCCGCTTACGCCGATCATGCAAGCGTGCTTGGCAATAAGAACAATGAAATTTTCATGTTTACTAAAAAAGCACTGGCAGCAACCACTGACAAAAATGCCGGTGCTGATATGCTGCTGGACCTGGTAATGGAATGCGGTTCAACTGCAGTAAGCACCATGGTCCTGCTTGACCAGGCCAATACCGGCGCCTATGGTCATCCCGAACCCACCCGGGTTGAACTTGGTGTGCGAAACAATCCTGGAATTCTTATAAGCGGTCATGACCTGAAAGACCTTGAAGAACTGCTTGAGCAAACCAGCGGTAAGGGTGTGGACGTTTATACTCACGGTGAAATGTTACCGGCTCAATCCTATCCCGCTTTCAAAAAGTATGATCACTTTGCGGGTAATTACGGTGGTTCATGGTACCTGCAGGGTAAGGAGTTTGCCAGTTTTAATGGACCTATATTGATGACAACCAACTGCCTGGTGCCGCCAAAAGACACCTACCGTGACAGGTTGTTCACAACAGGGCTGGTGGGATTTGAGAACGTGCAGCATATTCCCGACAGGGAAGCAGGCAAACCTAAAGACTTTTCACGGATTGTTGAAATGGCAGCCGGGTGTGATGCACCAGAGCAGCTTGAAGAAGGCCAGATCCCGGCCGGGTTTGCCCATAACGCGGTCATATCAATGGCAGATACAGTAATAGAGGCGGTAAAAAACGGCAGTATTCGGCAGTTCGTGGTGATGGCAGGCTGTGACGGCAGAATGCCTTCGCGAAAATATTTCGAGGACGTGGCCGGCGGCCTTCCGGGCGATACGGTTATTCTAACGGCGGGATGCGCCAAGTACAGGTACAATAAACTGCAGCTTGGTGATATCGACGGCATACCAAGGGTGCTGGATGCCGGGCAGTGCAATGACTCGTATTCACTGGTGAAAATTGCCCTTGCCCTCAAGGATGCATTCGGCCTGGATGATATTAACCAGCTTCCCATCGCCTACGATATCGCGTGGTATGAACAGAAGGCGGTAACCGTCTTGCTTGCCCTGTTGTCACTTGGTGTGAAGGGAATCCGCCTGGGACCAACATTGCCGGCATTCGTATCACCGGGTGTGTTGAATGTGCTTGTAGAAAAGTTTGATATTAAGCCCACCACAACACCCGGGGCAGACATTAATGAAATGCTTGATCTGGCAGAGGATAAAAGGTAAAATGAACATCAATTGATTCATAAGGAAAGTACATAAGGAGGAGACTTGAAATGGCAAAAGTAGTATACGTAGACCAGGATGAGTGCACAAGTTGCGGAGTTTGCATGGATGAACTTCCCGAGGTATTCGAGTTTGATGATAACGATTTGAGCCGTGTACATAATCCAAAGGGTGCAAGCGAGGATAAGATACAAGAAGTAATGGACATGTGTCCGGTAGAATGTATTCACTGGAAAGAATAGTAACACTTCGGGGGGCATGATTCATACAGGTCATGCCCCCTTCTTTGGAATTATCCGTATATTTTTATTGAATAAATCGTTGGCAATTCGTACAATACGAATAACTAACGGGTAAGGTGTTTAACATGAGTAATCACGATGTAATTGACGAGAACATAGCTTCAGCACTGGAGAAACTGATGCAGGTTCAGCGCCTTCTTCTATGGGATATAACCAAGAAAGAGAAACTGAGTCCTATACAGATACAATTCCTGATATACCTCGGGAAGTATCCCCCGCAGTATTGCAAGGTAAGCCAGATGGCCAGGGAGTTTGACCTTACCAAGGCAACGGTGAGCGATGCCCTCAACTCTCTTGAAGACAAGGGATACGTGAAAAAAATACGTGAAGCTGATGATAAACGGTCCCACGTGGTGTCGCTTACAAGAAAGGGTATACAGGCTGAAAAACGCATACACGGCTGGCAGTACGTGCTGGTATCTCATATCCAAAAATTTCCAATGGATAGAAAAGAACAGTTCATCACCGTCCTCCTGGAACTGATCCAGTCCCTGTACAGGGAAGGGGTGATAAATGTTGCCCGAATGTGTATAACCTGTGAAAATTTTGTTCAAGGTGAGAAGGGAACTCACCATTGCCTTTTGACCGACCGGTACCTGAAGGACAGTGAGCTGTCAATAGGATGCGCCCATCACAGGAACAGGGAGGCGGTCTGAGATGGGGGCACCGGCGGGCGATATAGAGGTGCTGGCTGAATTCATCAGTATTTATTGCGGGGATGTCCATCCCGAAGCGGAAAAAATGGTGATCCGCGCAGGGGGAGACCTTGGAGAATACGTGAATTCACAGCATATACACCTTTGTGATGAATGTGGAAAATTACTTTTACACGCCGCCAGTAAACGAATTGTCTGCCCATATGATCCAAAGCCGTCATGTAAGAAATGTGAAACCCACTGTTATGCTCCCAGGTACAGGAATCAAATTCGAGAGGTGATGCGGTATTCAGGAAAGCGGTTGATTCAAAAGGGGAAACTGAATTTGATCTGGAAATATATTTCGTAATACAATGTGAAAAGGAGTGTGCCATGAGCGATATACCCAAAAAAGATGAACTTGTCAGTGAAGGACTCCTTGTCGAAGAAATGATTAACTACCAGGAAGGCTCGGTGGTGAGCAGAACACTTTTGCAGAAAGATGCCGGAACGGTAACTCTTTTTGCCTTACAGTCTTCAGGCAGTTGAATCTTTCAAGATGATGCTTATTATGATTAAGGAAAAATAATGACCCGAAAAAAATTGTATTGTTTGACACATGTACCTTTCGAAGGGCCCGGGTATCTTGCTGACTGGGCAAAAAAAAACAATTATGACTTCAACCAGACAGCTGTGTATAAAAAGGATGTGTACCCCCATATAGCTGATGTAGATCTTCTTGTCATCATGGGAGGACCGATGAGTGTGAATGAAAAAAATAAATATCCATGGCTTGCGCCTGAGAAGGAGTACGTGTATAATTGTGTTAAATCTGATATACCCGTGCTGGGGATATGCCTTGGTGCACAGATGCTTGCGGACGTGCTTGACGCGCCTGTATACCCTAACCCGGGAAAGGAGATCGGCTGGTTCGAAATCACGCAACGCGACGAGGCTGCTGATTCGTTATTCGGCAAAGTGCTGCCCGAACAATTTACCGCTTTTCACTGGCATGGAGAAACCTTTGACATACCCGTAGGAGCCATTCCGCTGGCAAAAAGCGCGGCCTGTTACAACCAGGCATTTTCGTATAATAATGATCGTGTTCTGGCATTACAGTTTCATTGTGAATCAACTGAAGAAAGCGTGCGAGACCTGGTAAAGAATTGCCGCGATGAACTTGATGGCAGTGAAGGGGTGATGAACGGAAAGGACATCATCGGGGGCATGCAGGAGATACCATATATGCACAGACTGGTTGACAGGCTCATGGGCATTCTCACACGGTAAACCTGATTTTACAAGGAGCAGGGGATGACACAAATCTATAAGAACAAAAAAGTCATGTACGGTGCTGCCATACTTCTGCTTGCTGTCATCATTGCTGTTGCCATACCCAGGTTTATGCAGGCTACTTCCACACCGCAATATTGTGCCAGCTGTCACGTGATGGAATCGCAGTACGAGGACTGGTTTTATTCGGGTTCCCATCAACGCATAAGCTGTGTTGAATGTCATCTCCCGCATAACAACTTCTTCAACTATTATCTCTGGAAGGGTCTTGATGGAATGAAGGACGTGCTGTATTTCTATACCGGCATGATACCAGACCCCATACAGGCTTCAGGTCACGGGGTACAAACCGTACAGGACAATTGCGTGAGATGTCATGAAGAAATGGTTTCACGAATAAGTGTCGATGCTATGCATTGCTGGGGCTGCCATCGCGATAATTATCACACAATGATTCATTCAAGATAAATATTTCCACCAGGAGGTTTAACCGTATGCAGATTAATAAAAAGAAAATTGCCTATATCTCCCTTGCTGCACTGATTATTATAATATTCCTTTTTGTTATCACCGACGGGTGTGCACCGGACAGGCCGGAAATGGTTAAGGTGATCGAGATTCCCAGGGATGCCTATGGGCCCGAAGAATGGGCGAAGGTGTATCCTCTTGAATATGAGTCATGGAAAAAGACAAGAGAACCCAGGCCCGCGGGTAAGAGCTTTTATAAAAAGGGATGGGATACCGACAGGGTTATCTATGACAAGCTCAGCGAGTATCCCTTTATGGCACTTCTATTCAATGGCTGGGGTTTTGGTATTGAATACAATGAACCCCGTGGGCACTGGTACATGCGTATCGACCAGGACGAGATAGACCCCTCAAGGGTTGGGGCAGGTGGTGTATGCCTCAATTGTAAGACTCCCTACATGGATGACCTGGCCGAAAGACATGGAAAGAAATTTCTTCACATGGAATGGGAAAAGGCTATCGCCAAAATCCCCGAAAAGCATCGTGATCTTGGCGCCACCTGTTATGATTGCCACAGCAACGAAGACATGAGTTTGCGAACCAACAGAAAGGTATTCAGCAAGGGGCTTGAACGTATCGGGCGAAAGGAGTTTACCCGGCAGGAAATGCGTATGCTGGTATGTGCCCAGTGCCATGTAACCTATAATATCCAGAAGGACGCAAATATGAAATCCGTGGGTATCGAGCATCCATGGGTTGGCAGTTCATGGGGTAATATTTCCATTGAGAATATTGTTGCATATATTAAGGACAAAAAGAATATCAAGGAGTGGACACAGGGTGTCACCGGCTTCAAGCTTGCCTATATACGCCATCCCGAGCTGGAATTCTTTACCCGTCAGAGTGAGCATTTCAATGCCGGGCTTGCCTGTGCCGATTGCCACATGCCCTACAAGGTGGTGGGGGGTTCGAAGATATCTGATCACAACGTGATGAGTCCGCTGAAAGACGACTTGCATGCATGTGCCAAGTGCCATCCACAGTCGAAGGACAGGCTGCGTGAGCAGGTAAAGGCAATACAGGACAGAACCATGTCACTTCTGCTGAGAGCCGGCTACCAGGCTGCGGTAACCGCGAAAATATTTGAGCAGGTACATAAATACCAAAAGCAGGGCATAAAAATCAGTAGCAGCCTTTACAACAAGGCAAAGAATTTTTACCAGGAAGCCTTTTACCGGGTAGTGTTCATCGGCGCGGAAAACTCCATAGGATTTCACAATCCCACGGAGGCAGGCCGTATACTTGGCGACGCGGTAAATTTTGCCGCCAGGGCAGAGGCCCTTCTCAGGCAGGGACTGGCAGCAAAAAACATCAACGTGCCTGAATACCAGCCCCTTAACCTGTCAAAGTACCTGAACAACAGGGGGGCGAGAAACCTTGACTTCAAACCCGAACAGGAATTCGAGGATCCATTCGGTTTGCAGAAGATCTTTTTACCGCGATCTACAATGGGTTTATAGTATATAAAAATGGACCTTTCATCTATTATTAATACAACATTGGCCCTGCTTGCCCTGATCAATCCCATAAGTAAGATATTCATAATCAGTACCATCGCACGGGAGACAGGGCACAGGGAAGTCCGCCATATTGCTCTTAAGGCAACCGGGGTAGCTATGGTTATACTGCTGATGTTTCTTTTCCTCGGCAACTTTTTGCTTGCAGATGTATTCAGGGTTGAATTGTATTCCTTTAAAATTGCCGGGGGGCTGGTGCTGGTGTACAGGGGATTCGAGGCTCTGAACAAGGGAATATTCTTCGAACTCAACTATAAACAAAAGCTGGAAGATCTTTCTATCGTACCCCTGGCATCACCAATGATTGCAGGTCCTGCCACAATAACCGCCGCGGTATCTTTTCCCGTGCAGTTTGGTATGGCCATCACTGTTATATCAATAATAATAGCGCTAATAATCAACCTGCTGGTTATGCTGGTATCTCCCTTTATCAGCGATATGCTGGACAGGCATAATATAATGGGTGCACTTATACGAATAACCGGTCTTATCGTTGCTACTATTGGTGTACAGATGATGCTTGACGGGTTGGGGGCATTTTTGGTGCAGCTATAATTTTTGTGGTGATTTACTACCCGGACGGTTGTTTTCAAGCCTTTTGTCATCGCCCTGCATACACTCCGTCAAGATGGTGCGGTAAATTTTTCACCCGTTAAAAAAAGATTGACATTACCATAAGTTGGACTATCATCCAACAAATGCTGGCGGAGGTGATGATATGTCCAGTCGTCCTGCGTGGTGGCTTTCTGTTCTTGCGAAAATATGGCCCCTTACCTGGAATGGCGCGAAGGCTACACGTATTCCCGTGATCGGACGTGTTATCGCGGTGTTCTCAACTCCCCTTTTTTCAGGGAAAAACCTTAATATAACCTATATACCCATAAACCGCCAGGTAGAGGGAGCCGGCAGTACTTACCTGCCATCAGAACTGGTGGAGGAGATGATACGGCGGTCATCACACAGGGTGATCATACACCGCTGCACCTGCAGGGACGCGATGCAGTGCAAAGTACACGATATTGATACAGGCTGTATCCTCATGGGGGACGGGGCTGCCGAGATAGACGAACGTATCGCCCGCCACGTGAGCGTGGAAGAAGCTATTGACCATTTCAGGGCAGGGGTTGAGGACGGGCTTATTCCCATGACCGGCAGGGTGAAGATCGATAACTTCATCTGGGGTGTCCCCGACAGGGGCAAGCTTTTGACCGTGTGCCTCTGCTGCCGATGCTGCTGTACCATACTGCAATCCGGCAAATACCTTCCTGAAAAATCCGCCGATTCACTTGTGCGGCTGAAAAGCATGCGAATAGAGGTGACCCCCGACTATTGTACCGGCTGCGGGTATTGCGTTGATGACTGCTTCATGGCAGCCCTTTCCATCAACAAAGAGGGTATCGTGGAGTGGGACGGGGACGCGTGCAAGGGATGCGGCAGGTGTGTAAGCCTGTGTCCTGAAGAAGCGCTGAGGGCAACTATCGGCAATGTGAATGATGCCATTGACGAGGTCTGGGGCAGGGTGACTTCAATTATTGATTTTCAGGATGAGAAAAACAGGAGATAAAAAATGGTAAAAAAGGGATTCTGGTACTTTCTTATGACCGGTGCCATTGTGTTGTACGTGGCGGTTGGTTTGCTGGGTTTCTACATTTTTCCACACAGCTGGGTAAAGGCGGTCACAGGACTGGTCTTGCTGCTTTTGCTGCATATTTCAGAAATTCCCCACGCGAAAAAAGTTCTGGGTGGTAAGGGATTATCAAATAGAAGGATCGCCGTAATGACCATCCTGTTCGGGTTCACCTGGTGGGTTCCCGTGAAAAAAGGAATACTGGAGAAATAATATGCTGCGATACGGTCCCGGCAGAAAAATGGTAAAAACCATGGTATGGCTTTCATGGCCCATAATAAGATGGGGGAAAAAACTTAGTTCATACCCCGTCCTCAAGTGGATCATTCATCCTTTTTTCGCATATCCTTACAGCGAGGTAACGGCAGTACCCATTAATGTGAAGGTTGATCTTCCCGATTCTGTTCCCGTCCCCGTGCGAATTCTTGAACGACTTGTGGGTGACGTGGAGGACAGGTTTCTTCTCGATGAATGTATCTGCCGTGGATTGTTGAATTGCGAAAATCATCCCAAAGAGATCGGCTGCATGGCACTTGGCCCTGCAATAAAGAGGATTAATCCATCACATGGCAGGCGGATAAGTGCTGAAGAAGCAGTCAGCCATATACGAAAGGCCGCCGATTCAGGTCTTATCGCAAGCGTTGCCCATACGTGGATAGACCCCTTTGCCTTTGGCCTGCGCCATTTTAACCAGCTCATGTTCATCTGTTTTTGTGACGACTGCTGCTGCATATACAGAACTCACATGGATAAGAGGGGGGCAAGCCTTGACCGGTCATACCAGCCACTGCCGGGAGTATCCGTTCGTGTGGATGCTGAAAAGTGTACCGGGTGCGGTATCTGCGTTGAGAGATGTTTTGCCGGTTCCATGCGGCTGGAAAACGGTGTTGCTGTTCCCGGTGATGACTGCAAGTCGTGCGGACGGTGTGTTGAACTGTGTCCTGAAAACGCCATTGAACTGGTAATGGAAGACGAGGAAACGCTGTACCGCCGCCTCCGTGAACGGATAGCGGCGGTTGCGGATATCTCGTCTGAAGGATGAGATATCAGGTGATCACCATGCCCGGCTTGACGCTGGGGTTGGCTTTCCCGTCCTTCAGAACTTCTTTGCCGTTCATGTAGACCAGGTCGATTCCCGCCGGCCTGTTGCTGGTTTCTTTAAGGGTATTTCTGTCCATCACGTTCTGCCAGTCGAAGACGGTAACATCGGCGTAATACCCTTTTTTCAAGAGCCCCCGCTGTTTGAGCTGGAATCTTTCTGCAACCGCCCCGGTCATCTTGTTGATGCATTCCTCAAGACTTATGAGCTGAAAGTCACGGGTCAACTGCAAGAACCTGGGGAAGCTTCCGTATGCCGCAGGATTCTGTGCTCCCTTTTCAAACACCAGGGCATCGGTCTGGAACAGGGCCGCCGGATGCTTTATGAGGTCCTTCACGTTGTCGAGGCTGCTGTAACGGTGATTGAGGACAACCGCCCGCCCATTGCTTTTCTTTGTTACGTCGATGAAGTTCTCGAACTGGCTCAAGCCCCGTTTATCTGCAATATCCTTCAGGAACATGCCGTCGTACTGTCGCAGTTCGGGATGTATTGTATTTAGCACCTGTATGTCCTGGTAGCCGAATCCAAGAAGGGCGACCATCAGCTCCATCTGTGCCCGCAGTTTCAGCATTGCCCAGGTGTCATTATATACCTCGGGGACCCGTGCGAGGAACCACTCGGGATAAAATACATTGATAACGGAATAGCCACAATGATAGGAGTAGGTATCAAATTTCACATCCATGCCCTGGGCGATGGCGTTATCTGTAAGCTGCAAAGCTTCTTCGCACGTGTCCCAGGTCTTGGCACCTACGAATATGAGATGAGACATCTGCATCTTCACCCCCGTGTTGCGGGTGATCTTCAGCATGTCGTCAATGCCCAGCAGGTTATGCGCTCTTCCGAAAGGTTTCATCGGATATGTACCTGATATTTTTGAATATGCCTTCATGTGACTGGTAACGATGCCGTTATTTTTCTTTACCATTTTTGCCACTGCCTCAATTTCATCCAGGGTGGCAAAGATCCCCGGCTCGTACTGCAGTCCAAATGATACCCCGAGGGCACCATGGTCCATGGCCTGTTCCAGCAGGTACAGTATCTCTTTTGTCTCGTCTTTTTTCATTGGTGTGGGATCGTAGCCACGCATGGCGGTCCTGGTAGTGCCATAGCCAGCCAGGGTTGCCATGTTATGGGTAAGGGGTGTGCGTCTAAGCCTGTCGAAGTACTCTCCGTATGTTTTCCAGGTAACGTCAACGTAACCACTGATCTTCCTCATCAGGAGATCCCAGTTTTCCGGGGAACTTTTCCGTGGAAATCCCGCCATGCCATAGCCGCAGTTACCGGTCACCATGGTGGTGATGCCCTGCTCGGTGAAGGGAAGTTTCAGCTCATTATGCCCGCGCATGGGGAGTACCCTGTCCATGTGGGAGTGTGCGTCGATGAATCCTGGTGCCACCACCTTACCAGAGCAGTCAATGGTATTACCGCTGAACTGTATATCCTTTGGAGTGACCATCTCAATCCTGTTGTCATTAAGCATCACGTCTCCCACGAAAGCTTTTTCTCCGCTTCCGTCAACGATGAGGCCGTTTTTTAACAGTGTCCGTGACGCACTCGGCCCAACTGATACGGTTCCCCGTCCTTCGGGTACCTTGAACATGGCCGGGTCAACCTTTCTCTTTTCGGGAATAACCCCTCTCCCGGAATCATCTCCTCCACAGCCCAAAAGGGGATATACTGATGTGGCCGCCGCAAGCGCGGCACCGGCCTTCAAAAAGTCTCGCCTGTTTAGCGTTTCGCTTCGAAATATCTTTTCAAGTTTCATGAGACACCTCCGGGAGATATCGTTATCGCGTGATCATACCGATCACCTGAGTACAGGCTCAGTGTCCGGTATATATGTTTGTATGTCAAATATTAAATGCTATTTTTTGGGGGCAACGCTAAGGCGGTAAGGGCGCTAAGTTTGCAGAGAGTTGGTTTCTTTGTTTGGGTTTTGTTGGTATATTGGTGTATTTCAATATATTGAAATCTTTCATGAAAATTGCGGGAAATGGTGAAAAATCAGTCTTGTTAGGCCGCAAAAAAATAAAAAAATAGTTTACAAAGTATGTTTGCCTGTTAGGTTGTGTTGGTTTTGATGATCAACATATATATAGAAATGTCTTTGTTCAGGTGGAATACAATATCAGTCATTCTATGATTCAGGTGAATGGCGTTTCGTTTTAATAACAGAATACAGTATTTAAGGGGGTAGCTCTCATGTATCAGGGTTTGTTGCGGGTTTCCAGTTTTGTAATTATAATTTTTAGTATATTTCTTCTGTCTTGTGGTGGTGGGGGAGGAGGTGGTGATAGTTCACCTGCCAAATCACCAGGAGTTGCCATTGAACCTGACGAAGAATATACAGGGTCTGATTGCAGCTATGGTAGTAAAATAAACAATACTTCAGGTATGACCTTCTCAAATTGTACAGCTCGGTTTGAACCTCTAAAAAAGGTTGAATATGTTCCCGGTGAAGTACTTGTGAAATTTAAAGAAGGTATAAGCCAGGCAAGGGCAACACAAATAATGGGAAAGTTTGGTAGTAAGAATATTGGTGTTTTTTCTTCAATAAAAAACAATAAGAAATCTCTACTTAAAAAGGTAAAACTTAAACAACATATTACTGTAAACCAGGCAGTAAAACAATATCGAATGCTTCGGGAAGTTGAGTTTGTGGAACCTAATTATATATACAGGGCAATGGCAACAACACCCAATGATCCAGATTATTCTGTTCAATGGGGACTTAATAATAACGCACAAAATGTTAATGGAACCAGTGGAACAGCTGGCAAAGATATAGATATTGAAGCTGCATGGGATACGCTTACTGATTGTCCTGATGTAATAGTGGCGGTTGTTGATACAGGTGTAAACTATAATCATCGTGACTTAAGTGTTAACATGTGGGATGGTGGGTCAAGTTATCCCAACCATGGATATGATTGTGTAGATGAAGATGCTGATCCCATGGATTTTAATGGTCATGGTACTCATTGTGCAGGTATCATAGGGGCACAGGGTGATGATTCAACGGGTATTGCGGGGGTTTGCTGGGACGTGAAGTTGATGGCTGTAAGAGTTCTTGATGCTACAGGTTCTGGCACACTTGAGGACATCGCTCAAGGCATCATTTTTGCCGTTGATAATGGTGTTCATGTTATTAATGCCAGCCTGGGAGGTCCTCATAGCCAGACAATGGAGGACGCAGTTAGTTATGCCAGAGATAATGGTGTGTTGATAGTGGCTGCAGCCGGTAATGACGCCACAGATGATAATACTTATTCATATCCCGCAGCATTTTCAATTTCCCATGATAATGTTTTATCTGTAGCAGCGGTTGACCAGGATGGTGCTCGTGCCGATTTTTCAAATTACGGGATATCGTGGGTCAATATAGCAGCACCTGGAGTGAACATTCTAAGCACCTGGCCAGGACAGACTGTCATTACGGAAGAAACATTTGATGACTGGTCACTGGGAACAGGATGGGCGACCGGCACTTATACATATGGGAGTATTGACCTGAAAATGCTGACTAACCCGGATAATTTTGGTGTTGATAATTATCAGAATAACCTGTCAAGCATTGCGTACCAGGTTTTTGATCTTGATGCCTATGGGGCTGTCTCGGCGGTGGCATCATTTTATGCAGATATCAATGTTGAATATGATTGGGACTATCTCTATTATGTTAAAAATGAAAATGGAGGAGCACCGGGTACGGTTGTAGAAACATATTCAGGCGATTACGGAGGAATAGGGTATGCAGGTGAATATGATTATACTTCAATAATTGGAAAGAATTTAAGCCTGGGTTTCAAGTTGGAATCTGATATTTCTTATACTTATAATGGTGTTGGTATCGCAATGTTCAGTATGCAACGAATGTATCTTAATGAAACAGCATGCCTTTATTCAGATGGTACATCAATGGCAGCACCATATGTGGCTGGTGTTGTTGCGATGAGTATTCAGCGATATATGAATGTTAAAGGTACATATACTAAAAACTTACACTATACTGACATAAAAGATGCAGTGTTTAATGGGGCAGACCAAACAGTAGTGAGCGGTGTAGAGTCAGGAAGAATGTTAAATGCAAGTGGCGCTATAGGGTTGATAGTTCCATAGTTCAAGTTGCTGGTAATTCATATCATTGTTTTTGGATTACTTTTTTACCCGGGGGAGTGATTCTATATATGTAGTTTGGTTCAGCATATTCAATAGAATCACTCCTCTTTGCTTTATTTGTTATGGTATCCGGACCGGGATCACTTTTCAACCTGATCTTATATAGCCTTTCACCAATAGATTTTATCGATTCGATACCATAGGTACCATATAAATTTTTTATCATATCTTTAGTGCCATCTTGTTTCAATTTCACAAGGTACTCGCCCTTAACTCTATCATCGTCGTTACCAACCTTTTTCTTCATGGCTCCATTCCCGGCAATTGAAGTGCTTGAACATGCTGAAAGCAACAATACTACAATGATTAATAAAAATATTATGACATACCTGAGATGAAGAAAAATATTATACATGTCCTATACCTTTTGTTTTAATATGCCCATACTTTAACAGATATAAAATTATATTGTCAATATGAATACCCTGGTTTCATATATATTAAGACAACACTATCTTACATGAAACTCAAAAAGATTGACATGCCGCACTATAACAAAAAACCAGAATAAAGAAAGTAACTCTCTGCGCCCTTCGCGCCCTTCGCGCCTTTGCGGTAAACCTCCCCGCAGTGTGCAGTAACCTGTTACGCCTTTTTAAATCTATCGCGAAATTGAATCTCGTCCTTGAACCGGACATCTTTTATGTTGGGAAGCCCGGCAATTTTTTTCATTACTGCCACACCCGACTCCTCGAAATCTTTCAGCATCTTTTTTGTTACTTCAAAGGGGGCTGCCATTGAGATGCCTACTACGGCTTTTCGCAGCTTCCACCCGTTTGCCAGGTCTGAACCTCCCACAAGATTGACTGGAGCGATATAGTCTCCCGGCCTCATGTAGGCCTCGAAATACTTCGGGTTGAAATATTTCATAACCACCGCGCCGTCGTTGTCGGTGTATGAACGTGATCCTTCGGGGAATATAAGAAAGCTCTCGCCCATTATCTGCTTGAAAAGATTATAATCATCAAGACTGAAATCCTTCATGGCTTCGGGGAAGTCGTATTTGTCGAAAAAGTGTTTGAGTTCAGAGGCATCCCGTGGTGTCAGCGATGATGTATAAAAATCGAACGCATCGCTGTTGCCATAGACGAAGGCGTTCATGAAATTAGTGTAATCAAGGTTTTGTATAAACTTCAGCCCCGCATCAGGCATTTTGATGAGGCATTGTGTCCGTTTGGCAATTCTTCTCAGTTCATCTGCCAGGCCGTCGGTCTTGATGGGAGTTGTTTTCTGAGAAGGCATGGTAACAAAAAGATTGCCCGCATTAGCCGCGCCGCTGCGTAATACCACGTTTGAAAACATCCTTGGGCCCACAACAGTATTGCAGTTTTTTGCCAGGGTGTCAAAACCGAGTTTTCTGATCACACTACGAACAAAATAAGGACCGAGATATCCTTCGTGATGGCCAATAAAGAATATTCGCCTGCCGTGTTTCTTTATTTCTTCTAAGCGGGTGAGTGTCCTGATCACATCGGTGTTGGCGATTTCTTCCCTGCTGCTTTCTTTAAAGGATATTCGCTGCCTGTTCATGTTCATGAGGACTATATCCACCACCACTTTCCTCTCGAGGAACTCAAACAGCTTATGCCAGAATGCAGAATCGGGAAGCACGGGAAAAATGTTCCGGTGAAAGAGAAAAGGGGTAGCCAGCAGTTTTTCAAGGGCCGACTTGGAGAATTCCTGAAAAAACTTGTGTTGCAGCAACTGGTGTTTCATCAAGAGAAATTTATTTTGTGCTCCCGGGATCAGCTTTTTGCAGTCTAATCCATGTTTGGCGGAAAATTCGATTATTTCTTCAATGAGGCGAAGGTCACCTTCGTTGTGTGGGGGGCGGCGCAGGGAAAATATTTTGGCCCTCATGAACTCTACAGTCTCTCTGAATTTTAAATGCGTTTTTAGAGGAAGACGGACAAAAATCTTCTGCAAAAGCGTCAACAGCATGTCGGGTATCCAGGCAGCCGCGGAAATTAGTGAAAACAGGGCGTGCAGCATCCTGTACAGGTATCTCCTGTTATCAAGCCTGTAAATGTGGGCCTTAAGAACGCGCCTGTTGGCCTGGAGAAATTTTAATATTTCATCCGGATGATAATGCGATTTTGCTTCTTCCCACATACGGGAAAGTGGTTCTTTCATTGTCAGTTTCATGGTATTGTGTAGCCCGCGGTAATGTAATGTGCAGCTTATGGTATACCTGTAATAAAAGACCCCGGTACCTGTCCTGTCAAGACATATAGTTCTCATGTTGCGCATTATATCAAAATGGCCCATTCCAGGGTGTTGAGAAAAAGTATCATATAACCTCGTGTATTTGTGGTTAAAGATTTCATAAAAAGGCAATTTTTTAGCCAATGTCATAAATAACAGTTGTTCATTCTCGGAAAAGAGTAAAGAATGAAAAGTGGTGATGCCAGATTACAAACAAGACTTTGATTGATACTGATATGGGGATACTAAAATTCACCTGCTTATTGATGATAATATATTTCGCCGGGGGGAGTTTGATAATGGCGGAAAGCAATAATGCCGGGCGCTTACCCTTGATGTTTGTAGATTACGAGGGTCCAGCAGATTCAGGTCGCATTATGATGCGGATTGGCCGTGATTTCGCGATAGTGGAATATTCCAGGCACCCCATGGTAGTTACAAAGGTGGCGCCCTGGAGAAAAAAGATGACTCTTGACACGGGGGATGTGCGGCACCTGTTTTTACTTCTACTTTCTGAAAATGTGCGGGAGTACAAATGTTCATCACTTACGCTGTCGCCTGGCCAGGATATAACGATAAAGTCAATCTCTGTTGCCAGTGGAAAGTCCCCTCCATTTTTCACATGTTCATTTGTAGAAAAAACACCACCACCCCTGGTTGATGTAATGAAAGAACTTGAGCTCATCTACAGGAAGGTTAAAGAAAAAGGGGAGGACATCTCACCGCAAAGGCGCTAAGGGCGCTAAGTTCGCAAAGAATTACTTTTTTATTTTGGTTTTGTTGTTATTGCTCAGCAGGTCAATCTTTTTGAGTTTCATGTAGGATATTGTTGTCTTTGGGATTGCATATGCACTCAATGACAGCATGTAAAGCTTATTTCTATACGAAATTTCGCAGCAACCCCTTGCTTGATTCAAAAAACGTAACAATTATCTATTGAATAACTCTCTGCAAACTTAGCGCCCTTAGCGCCCTTAGCGCCTTTGCGGTAAATCCCACGTATATTTCAGTGCTCTCAGTGCCTCTGCGGTAAATCCTTTTACCCCGCCAGTTCCATCCCCCGTTTAATGGCTTCCAGATTGCCGGGAATTGAATCACGAAGACGTTCGGGTATTACCTCTTCTAAACTTTTGCTGATGTCGTCAAAGTTGATAAAACTGGTGGAGGGAAGAAGAGCTCCAAGGGCCAGCATGTTGGCCAGCCTGGGATTTCCCATTGAGACCGCTTCCTCGTTGCATTTCAGATGCAGGGTTGAGTGTTTGCCGTTCTTTATGTCTGATGGATCAATAAGGCTGGTGTTGGCTATAAGAAGTCCATTGTCCTGTACCATGTCCTGGTACTGGTCAAGGGCGATTTTATCCATGGCGATCACCGCGAAGGGGTGGCCGGTAACGGGAGAACCGATCTCTTCGTCGGAGACCATCACGGTAACGTTGGTGCGTCCACCCCTTTTTTCGACGCCGTAAGAGGGGAGGTAGGTTACCTCAAGCCCCTTGTTAATTGCAGCCACAACCAGTACCTGGCTGATGATCTGTATTCCCTGGCCGCCGAAACCTGCCATTATTACGTCGTAATACACGGTGTCCTCCTCGTGTTAGAGAAAATCTTTTCCTGTTCGTTCCTTGTATACGCCCAGCGGATAATACGGTATCATTTCGTTTTCCACTGTCTCGATAGCCTCAAGGGGTGATACTCTCCAGTTGGTATTACAGGTTGACAGCATTTCAACCATTGAGAACCCCATGTCGTCAAGCTGCATCTGGAAAGCTTTCTTTACCGCCTTCTTCGCCTGCAGCACGTATTTCGGTTTGTGAAGAGCCACCCTGGCTGAATAGGCAACCCCCTCAAGAGTGGCCAGCATCTCTGCCATTTTAATGGGATACCCGTCGGTTTTAAAATTGCGGCCGTAAGGGCTGGTGGTGGTCTGCTGACCAAGCAGGGTGGTGGGTGCCATCTGCCCTCCCGTCATGCCATACACCGAGTTATTCACGTAAATAACGGTGATGTTCTCACCACGGTTGGCGGCATGGATTACCTCTGAGGTGCCGATAGCGGCCATGTCACCGTCACCCTGGTAGGCAAAGACAACCTTATCTGGCTGCACCCGCTTCATGCCGGTGGCGCAGGCCGGGGCCCTGCCGTGGGGAGCTTCGAATACATCTATGGGGAAGTAATGATACAAAAAAACGCAACACCCCACCCCCGGTATGCCTATGGTACGGTCCTGTATATTCAACTCATCAATCACTTCGGCCACGATCCGGTGTGCGATACCGTGGGTGCATCCGGGGCAGAAGTGAGTTGGTGTATCTTTCAATGTTGCCGGTCTGCCGTATACCTTGTTCATGATTTCCTCACTGTAAGGCCTTTTTGATCTCGGCCAGTATGTCATCAGGGTAGGGAATCCCACCACCCGGACGACCGTAAAAATATATTTCAGCATCGTGATGGGCTGCTATCTTCACATCCCGAAGCATCTGGCCGGTGTTCATCTCTACCACCAGCACCTTTCCGGTTTTAGATGAATACTCACCGATCTCTTTTTCAGGAAAAGGAAAGAGTGTCTGTGGACGTAGAAGCCCTACCTTGATCCCCTCTTTGCGGGCCATACCAATGGCGGTCTTGGCCACCCGGGCGGGGGTGCCGAAGGCAACGATCATGAGATCGGCATCATCCATATAACGGGTTTCATACAATACTTCGTTTTCGCTGACCAGGTCGTACTTTTCTTTCAGATCCATGTTGTGTGCTTCCTGTTCGCCGGGACCAAGGTAGAGGGACTTCAAAAGCTGTGGTTCCCGTCCCTTGCATCCTGTCAGTGCCCATGGTTTATCGAATTCCTGGACGGGGGATTGCGGGGTTAACCGGCAGGGCTCCTGGAACTGGCCAACCATGGCATCGGCGATTACCATGGCGGGGTTACGGTACTTGTCCGCCAGCTCAAATGCTTTTATGGTAAAATCGAACATTTCCTGTACGGATGCGGGGGCAAGCACGATATTACGGTAATCGCCGTGTCCTCCGCCGTGCACCGCCTGGTTGTAATCACCCTGCGTGGGGGCGATGCCTCCAAGCCCCGGGCCGCATCGCATGATATTTACGATTACCCCGGGCAGTTCTGATCCTCCCATGTATGAAAGGCCTTCCTGCATGAGGGAGATGCCGGGGCCTGAGGACGAGGTCATTGCCCGAGCCCCCGAGGCTGAGGCCCCCATTACCATGTTGATGGATGCAACTTCGCTTTCGGCGGGCACGAAAACGCCGCCTTTTTTTGGCAGGTTCAGCGCCAGGTATTCAGGTATATCGTTTTGCGGGGTGATGGGATAGCCGAAATAGAAGTTGCATCCCGCCTGTATGGCCCCCTCTGCAAGTGCTATATTACCCTTGGTCAATACGCGATCGCTCATTTGTACACCTCGATGGCTGTGTCAGGACACATGATGGCGCATAAACTGCAGCCGGTGCATTTATCCTCTTTTTCCAGGAGAAATTCAGCGGGAAAGTATCCCTGTTTGTTGTGCTGTTTTGATATGGTAATCAGTTTTCTGGGACAGTATTCTACACAGAAATAACATCCCTTACACCTGTCCGCATCAATGGTTATATGTGCCATAGGTTTATCCTGTTCTTCGTTCAGTAATCTCTCTAATCTTTCGTTCTTTTCAACCAAAAAAATTAAATGCAATATTGATGTTGATCTTTTATGATAATATTGTTGTAATATTCTTCATGTCTGATACATTTAACATGTAACTTAATTGTTATACCCGTTACAAGGTAAGTATGATTATAAACCTGTATTGTAATAAGTAAGGCAAAGATAATTGGTTATTGCATGTACGTCAATAAAAACTGTTTTTCTGGCGCATAAATTTTAATAAACGTGGTGTACAATGGACAGCAGGGAAAGGGCAGCCCTTGTGAGAAAGGGCAACGAACTGTTCAACCGGGGAGAAATCAAGGAAGCCATTGAGATATTCGTGAAAACCGGTTACAAGGATGGACTCCACCGGGTAGGTGATTTTTATTTTTATGATAAAAAACTGCCATTGATCGCATTGAAATTTTACCGGCTGGCGGGGGACAGGGGAAAGATCAACGAGATCATGGAACGCATGGTATACGCCCTGGGCCGCTGGATCAGGGAGGACAATGGCAGCGATGAGAGTAAATACAGGGTGGAATTACCCCCACTCAAGGTTTCCCCGAAATTGAAAATTGCCGCAAGGGAAATTCTTGAAAAACAGGGAATTGATCCTGACAGCACATCCGAATAGAAATTATTTTAACATGTTGGAGAACATATGAAAGACTTCAGGTATATGATTACAGGTGTTATTTTAGCGATGGTGGCAGTTTGTATGGTGACTGTTTTACCAGCCAGGTCAGAACCCGTTACCGATGTGAGCGCATACCTGAAAGAAGAGGTGGTAACCTTTTCACTTTCAAACGGCATATCCTGCCTGCTGCTGAAAAGAGAGCTGGCACCAACCCTGTCCCTGATCACTTCATTTCGGGTAGGATCTGCAGATGAAAGCTATGACACCATGGGAGCAGCCCACCTGCTTGAGCACATGCTCTTTAAAGGTACCGACAAAATCGGTACGAAGGATTACGCGAAAGAAAAGAAAATTCTGCAGAAGATAGAAGCAGTGGGGGAAACCATTGACCGCCTTTCCCTTGAAAATCCTGATAATATAATGCTGCCAAAATTGAAAGAGCAGCTGAAAGAGCTGCAGAAGCAGCACAAGAAATACATTGTTCATTCTCCCTATGACAGCATTTATACAAGGGCGGGTGGGGTTGGCTTTAATGCCTCTACTTCGAGGGACAAAACCGCCTACTATATTGAACTGCCTTCTCCAGAGCTGGAGTTATGGGCCCGGCTTGAATCTGAGCGGATACGTCATCCCGTATTACGGGAATTTTACCTGGAGCGTAATACAGTGTACGAAGAAAGGCTGATGCGCTATGAGTCATCACCGGTTGCAAGGCTTTTTGAAGATTTTACCGCCTTAAGTTTCCTGGCACATCCCTATCGCCATCCAACCATCGGCTGGAAATCCAATATCCCTTATCTCTCTATACGCAAGATCAGGAAGTTTTACTATGATAATTATACACCTGAGAATATGAATATCACCATCGTCGGTGACATGGATGTGAACGAAACAAGAAAATTGCTTGAGAAGCATTTTGGTTCGCTGCCCCGTGGACATTCGCAGCAGGCTATTGCCATTAAGGAACCCCGGCAGAATCTTGAAAGACGTTTTGTGCTGAAGGACCAGGCCAGCCCCTACCTGGTAATGGGATGGCATAAACCCACGGCCCCCTCTCGTGAGGATTACGTGTTCGACGTGGTGGCATCACTTCTTTCAACGGGGAAAAGTTCCCGCCTGTATTCTTCTCTGGTAATGGACAGGCAGCTTGCATCAGCGGTGAACGCGTGGAACGGGTATCCCGGGTCAAGGTATGATAACCTGTTCGTTATTGCAGCGGCTCCGGTAAGTTCAGTAGAACCCCGGCAACTGGAGAAGGCCATTTACGATGAAATCGACAGGCTTCTTAAAGAGTGCAGTGACGAGGACATTCAGCGGGTGATTAACAGCACTGAATCTTCCATCGTATTTGATATGGACACCAACATGGGAATAGCCAGGACCCTCAACTATTACCAGACCGTGTTTCAGGACTGGCGGTATTTCGCCAATTACCTGGAGCAGGTACGCTCCATCACCTGTGATGATGTGCGAAAGGTTATGAAGGAATACCTGGTGCCCGGCAACAGGATCGTTGGTATACTGGAAAAAACTGAATAACTGAATGTTAATCGTTTTTCATTCGGGTCAGCTCCCAGTCTTTCACCTCTATGTCATAGGGTACGTGGTAATGGTTGAATATAGTCTGTGCCGTGGACGAGGTATAGCCTGTCGGCAGTATATCACCCAGAAAAATTGAAAAATTGAGAGATATACCCGCATATATGTTTCGGGTGTTGTATTCAAAGTCATTGTTATAATAACCCCTGGCATAATAACCAAGATCGATATTCACATATCGAAAGGGTGTTTCAGACAGGTATGGTATACCTGCCAGCTTGGTGGCCAGTATTACTTTCTGACCGCTGTAATCCGTGAAAGGGTCGGCGGTAGGGTCGTGATCCTTGATCCCCCGACGCATTCTTCTGGTTGGTACATATTCCCATTGAAGGGCAAACATGCGGTCAAGAGTGGGAGAGGCATCAAGAATTACACCGATAAGCACCCCAAGGTTATTGAAGTAAAAGTCATATATATCAAAGCCATACGCGGTTGAGTATCCATCCCCAATTTCCATTATAAACATTATAAGGTCAGCGTATATGGCACCTTCGATGTTTGCCCTGAGTGATGAAGACCCGGTAGACCTGAATCCAAATGTGGCTAATCGTTTAAAGGCGTAGGTGGCGTACATGTGTCCAAACTTGTCAGAAACTCCATCTAAGGAATCAGCCCCGCTGATGTCAGATGGTTCATACATGAAGGTCGAATTATCCTTGAACCATCCCCATTCGGCGACACCCCAGGCTCCAATGAATACAGGCCCCATCAGCCACATCCCTGCACGAATGTATGGCCATTTCCCCCTGTCAAAGGTATAGGTATCGTAGAGATTGACCGGCACATCCACGTGTTCTGTAAATATACTGGTTTCCGGTGTGCCATCCTGATCGGGAGACTCCTGAGCCTGAAGTGAACCGGTAATAATAAATACTGCGATTATGGTAAGTGAAATGATCTTTTTCATGTAACAAGTCTCCCTGGATATGTTCTGTGTCAGTGTGCCGTGTGTATACACAACTTGATGGGTGACAATACACAGGAATGAACGTATAAAATCAATTAAATTTTTTATATACTTGCATCACAGTATATTGATGATTACACTTACAGAATATAAAACAGGAGGTCTCACTCGAGTATGAAGAACTATATTATCTGTACTATATATACCCTGGTAGTTATCTTTTACAGCGGGGTGATGTTATCTGCCAGTGACAATTCCCTTATTTCGGCAAAAACGGATCAGCAGGTTGATCTTTCCATACCGGTAGTGAAAGAATTCACTACCTCAGGCGGTGTAACCGTTTTTTACCTGCAGGACTCACTTCCGCATTTTTCAGTTTCCGTCTCAACCGGTTATGGTAAAATTTACGAGAACAGTGGTAACGCGGGTATTTCGGAGATGCTTGCAAATACGCTGAATATGGGAGGATCGAGAGAACACCCCGGTGCCAGCCTTCATAAGGCTGTTGAATCACTTGGGGGACAATACGGTGTGAACGCCTCATGGGAGAACATTACCATATCACTCAGGTTTCTTCAGCGTCATGCCGGGCAGGCCTCAGAACTATTGAAAAGTGTTATCAACGGGCCGAATTTTGAGACTGCGTACGTGGATAACGCCCGATCTGTGCTCCTGGATTCGGTTCGCAGGCGTGAAGACCGTCCTGAACAGCTTGCATTTGAAAAGTTGCGGCAGATACTCTTTGACGGAAATGGGTACGGGGCAGTGATGACAGAAAAAACGCTGAAGACAATCGATGGTGATGATCTTGCAGCACTATGGAAGAGCCACGTGGTTACAGGAAACATAAGGGTAGGGGTTGTCACCTCCCTGCCGCTTGCACAGGTAAAAAACTTGATGGAAGATGTATTCTCGTCAATCCCAAGAGGTAAGGCGCAGTATTATAACGTTGACAGGAAGAGGGTGAAGCAGGTGCTGCAGAACAATGCTGATACTGTCTTTCTTATTAAAAAGGATATTCCACAGTCAACCATTGTTTTCGGTACGTTAGCACCTGAAATGCAGGAGCAGAGCACCTATCCCCTGAGCGTGGGTAATTACATACTGGGAGGGGGATCATTCAGTTCCCGACTGATGAGAGAGGTCAGGGTAAAGAGAGGGCTGGCATACTCGGTGAGCTCTATTGCCAGGTTCAGAAAAAATACCGGGATATTTCTTGCCTATGCCCAGACAGGGACTGATACGACGAAAAAAACTATGAACCTGATTGATTCCATATTAAAGGATTTCGCTGCCAATGGTCCCAATGCCGAAGAAATGAAGTGGGCAAAAGAATCAGTACTGAACAGTTATATATTTGAATTTGATTCACCCTATTCTATAATCAGAAAATCCATTTGGCTTGATTATAACCAGTTGCCCGATGATTACCTGGAAAATTACCCCCAAAATATACAAAATGTAACAGGAAAAGAAGTCCATAAAGAATTTAACAACCTTTTCCAAAAAGGTTTTATCCGGGTAGTGGTTGGGAATGAAAGCCTGAAAAACAAACTGGAGTCAACAGGGAAAGTGAAAGTCGTTGAACTTGAATGAGAATGCAGTGAGTAATCACAGGAAGTTTGAAATATCGTCCAGGTAGTCTTCCAGCTTTTTCAGATCATGCTTGATGGATTCAGATTCTGATAGCGTGTTTTTTATGGAAGTGATCGCATCATTCAAATGTTGCCGTTCAGCCTGGGTGATCTTTTGAGAGTCATCCGCGTTCTGTTCTTCTATGAAATACTGAAGGTCTGAAAGCATTTTCTCAAGGGCCCTGTAGCCCCCCTTGATGGAATACCACATCTCGTAAAGAAAGATATATTTCATTTTTTTATCGTTTTCGGGGATGTCATCAAAATTATTACGTCTTTTTGTGTCCAGCTTGGACTGGTAGTAAGTAAGTGACCTGGGATAATTGTTCAATTCTGTATACGAATCAAGTATCTTTTCTATGCGCTGGATGCCGTCGATGTCAAGATTGCGGTACATATCGTTTATGTAATTCATGGCAACCCTATCATTATCTTTCACAATGTGAGAATTAGTGATATTCATCATTATACCCTGAAGGCGGTCCCTGTGAATTTTAAGGGTTTCAATTGCATGGTCGATGAAATCTTCTGGTGTGAATTCAAGTTCCACTGCTTCAATGTTTTCCGCATCATTTATTACATGTTCTTGCTGCGCATCAGAAAACCCATTGTCAACGATGGCGTCCGCTGAGTCTGGCCAGTGCCGCTTTCTTTCATGAACCTTCTGCTCATAATACCGGGCATGCTTGGAAGGTGTGCGCATGAGACGTACTATTTCGATTTTTCGGGTTTCTCGGTTGTACTTGAGACCGTACATGTTTCCACTGGTGTCTATATACCTGTTGGTGAGATCGTATACAGTTGCCTGCGTGGTATCAATGTCAGATACATCATCAATTTTTATAAAACGCGTTTTCATGACTATTTGGATATGGTATCAACAATCTCATCATCAAGTAACTCATCAAAATGAATTGCCAGGTATATATCACCCTTTACTCGTCTGTGTGCGTACACTTTTGCAAGTTCTGTGGGATTGTTCTTCAATAGTCCTGTTCGGACTATTGTGCCGGTAACCGGTTTTTTCACTTTTCTTGTGGGAAAGTTTACCCGCACAGGAATATTAACACTTACCCGTGAATTGGTTACGAGAAAAATACCACTTCTACTAATATTGAGTATTATTCCCTTTGCTTTAAATGGTTTGGACGTATCGATATCAATCTCGCTGGGATCACCTTCAAAATACTCAAAGCGAACTTTTAATGAACATTCTTTCCGCTGATATTGTCTTTTGTTTTCCATTTATAGCTGTTCCCCGATCTATTTATGTTCCTGTACAAGGAAGGAAAGAGTATAAGTACCACTTATCACTATACATGCAGAAGGTTCTGTGTCAAGAATTGTTTTTTGGTGGTAATAAATAAAAAACATGGGGAAATTATATGCATAATATGGTACTTTATGGTTAACTTCACTGGCCGGTATACGCCGGATGTTAACAACATGTAAAATTATTCACCAATTGGCCTTTAAACCGGGAAATATTGATTGCATGTTTCTGACAGTTACTTACATATTATGTCTCAGCAGGGTGTGTTTTATTATGCATCCCCATATATTTTCTGTTTCTGTATAATAGTACGAAGGGATCGATGATGAAAGATAAAAATACACGATTTATATTTGTGACCGGGGGGGTCTGTTCTTCCCTGGGTAAAGGGATATCAACAGCCTCTCTGGGGCTTCTTCTTGAAGGCCATGGATATACAGTTTCCATCATTAAAATGGATCCCTACATAAATATCGATCCCGGCACCATGAGTCCTTATCAGCATGGTGAAGTGTATGTTACGGAAGATGGAGCTGAGACCGACCTTGACCTGGGATATTATGAGCGATTCACAAACGCGAAACTGAGCCGAAAGAATTCAATAAGTACGGGCCAGATCTACTATAACGTGATACAGCGTGAACGAAGAGGTGATTACCTCGGGCGTACCGTGCAGGTGATTCCCCATATAACCAATGAGATCAAAAAACGGATCTATGATGTTGCTAATGATGGTGATGAAATTGACTTTGTTATGGTTGAGATTGGCGGTACGGTGGGTGACATTGAGTCAATACCCTTCCTTGAGGCTATTCGCCAGATACGACAGGAACTGGGGAGAAAGAGAGTACTCAATGCGCATCTTACCCTTGTTCCAACGATTGCAGTGGCGGGAGAACAAAAAACCAAGCCTACCCAGCATTCGGTAAAAGAATTGATGGAACTGGGGATACTCCCTGATATCCTGTTATGCCGCACTGCCCGTCCCCTTGCTGAAGAATTGAAAAGTAAGATTGCACTTTTTTGTAACGTCTCAGAACAAAATGTGATATCCGCGGTGGACATAAAAAGTTCGATATATGAAATTCCTTATATGCTGCATGAAAACAAATATGACACTGTTGTGCTTGAACACTTCGGATTAGAGGTGAATCCATTGAAAATACCCGAATGGGATTCATTTTGCAAAAATATAAATAACCTGAAGCATAAGGTCCGTATCGCTGTAGTTGGAAAATATATTTCACTTCAGGATGCCTACAGGTCAATTTACGAGGCATTACTTCATGGTGCGGCTTCAAATAATGCTGAACTGGAGATAGTAAGAATCGATTCAGAAGATATTGAGAAAAAATCAAAGAGCATAAAAAATATCTTTCAGAAAGTGGATGGAATTCTTATACCGGGAGGATTCGGTACAAGGGGTATTGAGGGAAAAATCGCGGCTGTTGAGTATGCCAGGAAGAAGGGGGTACCTCTTTTCGGTATATGCCTGGGACTTCACTGCGCGGTTATCGAATATGCCCGAAACGTATGTGGTTTGAAGGGTGCTAATTCGTCCGAATTTGATCCACATAGTGAAAACCCGGTGATCTCTCTTCTTGAAGAACAGGAGATAGTGGACAAGATGGGAGGCACCATGCGCCTGGGTGCATATCTCTGTGAATTCGCGGAAGGAAGCCGGATAAAGAAGATATACGGTGAAGATTCCGTGATGGAACGTCATCGCCACCGGTTCGAGTTTACACTGAAGTACAAAGACATCTTTGAATCAAACGGGTTGACTTTTTCAGGTATACACCCTGAAAACAGGCTTGTAGAGACTATCGAATTAAAGGATCATCCATGGTTCATTTGCACCCAGTATCATCCTGAATTTAAATCAAAACCTACACGTCCACATCCCCTTTTTAGAGACTTTATCAGGGCTTCTATCGCCGGCCAGGTAAACTGAAAAAATCTATACCTCTTACCGCTGTTACGCAGAAATAATATTGATAAGATTGTCCCCGGAATGTATATTGATAAAGCAGTTGCGTCATAAAAATCGGTTGCGTAGTATGTCCATATTATGTATTGTAAAATGAATCCGGTAAGGGGAGACAGCATCTGAGGAACTTATGGCAGTATCTTTAAAGCTGGGGATCAAGCAAAGTCAACGATTAAACCTTACGCAGTCCCTGCGTCAGTCGATAGAAATACTACAGTTATCTTCAATTGAGCTTGCCGAGATTATTTCAGAGGAGTTGCAGCAAAACCCTGTTCTTGAAGAAGAAGGCAGTTCAACCGTACCTTCAGTGGCCGACGCTGACGGTGCCGTGGACAGTGCAAACAAGGAACTGAGTGGTGATGAGTCGATAAACCGGCAAAGAGAAGATTATCTTCTGCGTTACGAAGACTCCAGCGACAGCGGACTGACATCATATTACGATGATGAAAGAAAAAGAAAATTCCTGGAGAATGCAGTAGCCCAGGAGGAGTCACTGCAGCAGCACCTGCTTGCCCAGGCACACGAGCATCCAATTGATGATAAGGACATGCCCATTTTTGAGAATATCATTACAGCCATTGATGAAAGAGGATTTGTCAATAATACCACGGCCGAAATAGCCGCACATAACGATGTTTCTGAGGACAGGGTGTTAAAAGTGCTGGAAACCATTCAGCTTTTTGAACCCGTTGGCTGCGGCGTCTTCAGTGTGCAGGAGAGCCTGCTTGTACAGGCCAGGCAACAGTATCCAGAAGATACCATGCTTCACTCCATCCTCGAATATTATTTCAAAGAACTGGAAAACCTGAACTATGATGAAATAGCAAGAAAACTGCGAATTACCATCAGTGACGTAGTTGAACGAAGTAACCTGATACAGAGTCTTGATCCTTTCCCGGGTCAACGGTATTCTTCGAAAAAGATTACCTACATAATCCCCGAAGTTGATGTTCAGTATGTTGATGATGATATAATTATTACCCTGAATGACGACTGGGTGCCGTCCATACGGATAAATTCATACTACCTGAATATGATGCAGAAAAAAAATATTGAAAAAAAACTTAAAGATTATATTCAGGATAAAATGCAGTCTGCACGCTATCTTATAAAGAACGTCAGCAGCCGCAGGGATACCATACTCAGGGTTGTCAGGGCCATAATGGAGCATCAGAAGGATTTTCTGATAAGCGGACCGGGTAATCTCAACCCCCTTACCCACGCGGTCATTGCCGAAGAGGTTGGCCTGCACGAATCAACGGTCAGCCGGACAACAACCGGTAAATATGTTCAGACTCCCTGGGGGGTGTTTGAATTGAAGTATTTTTTTGTGAGCAGGATACACTCACAGTCAAGTACGGATTATTCATCTGACAGGGTGATGAGTCTAATAAAGGACATCGTGGCACAGGAAAAGCCGGATAAGCCCTATAGTGATGAAGATATTCTGTACAGGCTTGAGAAAGCGGGGGTGAAAATTGCAAGAAGAACCATCGCGAAATATCGTGATGTCCTGGGGATTCCAGCATCAGGGAAAAGAAAAAAATTAAATATGATAAAAGCAGAGGGTGACAAATGAACATTTCAATTACAGGTCGACATATGGATGTTTCAGACAGTATTAAGGAATATGCAACAAAAAAAATCCAGAAACTTGAGAAGTATTTTCATCAACTCATAGACGCCAACCTGATTATGTTCATAATAAAGCAGGACCATTTCGTAGAGTTGCTTGTCAACGGTGACGGTGTGCAGTTCTTTGCCTCGGAAAAAGCGGGAGATATGTATTCTTCCATTGATCTCATGATGGACAAAATGGAAAACCAGATTGTGCGCTACAAGGAAAAGCATTCCGGGCATAAAGCAACCGCGCTTGGCGAGCTGCCGCTCATGGAAGAGACTACAAAAAAGGGTGTGGACATAAGGCTTACCCAGACCAGTAATAAACCCATTGACGAAAAAGAGGCGTTTCTCGAGATGAGGGCTGATAATCAGGATTTTATTCTTTTTAAGAAAGGTGTACCGAAAATAGATTCAAAAATTGATTATGCCAATAGAAATTATGCCCTGATATTCAAGAATGAAAAAGGATATAAACTGGTTGAAATTCCATATGAGCTTATAAAGAATGATGATTATGACGTGAGTAAATTTATTGAATACAGCATGGTTGTAAAAGATGAATCGCCGGCAAATCCTGTTATCAAGCTTAAAAAACAGGACACATGCTGTAGTATCGGCGATATGACAATTGACGAGGCCGTTGAACAACTTGTTGACAATACATCCAGCTTTCTGCCATTCTTTAACAGGGAAACCAATTCTTTGAATATTGTGTTTAAAAACGGAAAAACAATAGAGGTTGTTGTTCCCGCATTCTGATAGCTGGTGTGCGAACGGGGTTATGAAAAAAAAACAAATATTTATACGTGACCTGGTGGAATATACCGGGAAGATTGATCTGCAGCTTATGCTTGTGGCCGGCAATAACGGCCTTGACAAGGAAATATCTGTTGGTGAAATAAACAGGCCGGGGTTAAGCCTGGCAGGTTTCTTTGAGTTCTTCGCGTATGACAGGATTCAGATCTTCGGTCTGGGTGAAACAGCTTTTATGAAGAACCTGGACCGAAAAAGACGTAATGAAATATATCAGAAATATTTTTCATACGATGTGCTTTGCTGTGTGTTTACCCATCACGAGTATCCTGATGAAGTATTTATCGAGTTTGCTCAAAAAAATAATGTACCTGTTTTTGTAACGAAGCATCAAACTACAAGATTTATCAGTCTTCTTACCCATGTTGTTGAAAATTCTTTTGCCCCTTTCACCAGCATTCACGGGACACTGGTGGATGTGTTTGGCCTTGGTGTGCTTCTGATTGGTAAAAGTGGTGTTGGCAAGAGTGAATGTGCCCTGGAACTGGTTGAACGTGGACAGCGACTGGTTGCCGATGACGTGGTTGAAGTTACCAAGGTAGACGAGTCCCTGGTAATGGGAAACGGTTCGGAGGTAATACGCCATCACATGGAGATAAGGGGACTGGGGATTATCAACGTTAAAGACATTTTTGGAATAAGCTCTGTACGCAACAGGAAGCGTATAGAACTTGTGGCAATGCTTGAAGAATGGAACCCCGAGACGCATTATGATCGGCTGGGGATAGATGAAACCAGGTATACCATTCTTGATATAGATCTTCCATATATAGTCATACCGGTACGACCGGGACGAAATATTCCGATAATTATTGAAACTGCGGCCCTTAACCAGCGGCTGAAGAAAATGGGAGTATACTCTGCCAGGGAACTGGATATGAAGATACAAGACTGGATGCAAAAGGAGAATAAGGGTTCCAATGGTTGAGAAAGAGGTTAAGGTTAGAAGCGACGCGGGAGTTCACGCCCGGCCGGCAATGATGTTCGTGCGTGAAGCCATGAAATATCCATGTGAGGTATTTCTGATTAAAGATGAAGTTGAAGCCAACGGCAAATCAATCATGTCTGTACTGGGATTGGCAATTACCTCCGGCTCTCAGCTTATAGTACGTGCCCATGGGGAGCAGGAGACGGAGGCTGTTGATACCCTGACAAGCCTTATAGAAAATGACTTTCAGCAGAAATAAAAAGGGAGCAGGTTATTATTATGACTGAAAAGAACAGGGTGATATCGTTAAGAAACCTGGGGGCGCGATTTGTGTTGATGTGCTTCATTTCTGCAATGATCTTTGTTTCTGTGCCTGCTGCCACAGCTCATGCGCAAGAAGGGGACGACAGGTCACCGCTCACCGCTGAAGAAGAATACGAAACCATGATATTGCTCGAGCATAAAAAAGATCCCCTGTTCGCAGGTATCCTTTCCATGTACATGCCAGGCCTGGGCCAGTATTATACTGGCGAAATGGTGAAAGGTACCGTTTTTCTTATGACGGAGTATACGCTTCTGTTTGGTTCACTGTTATATTTTCTCGATTTTAATTTTTCAGCAGGTGGCGATTCTGGTTTTAATATGCGGGTTGACGCCAAAAGAACTGCACTGGGCGGGGTATCCACCGAACGGAAAAATATATTTTACGGCATGCTCTCGGCGCTTTTAGTGATCCACGCCTACAATATATCCGATGCGGTTCAGTCCGCAAAAGATTATAATGGATGGCTTGAAGATGAAAGACTCAGGATAAACAGGAAATATCCTGAAATAGAAATGAGTTATCGGGATGATGGAGGTTTCTTCATTGGATTTACTACGCGTATGTAAATGGTTTTCAGTACATATTATCATGGCCGTATGTGTGATGGTGTGTGTTATGCCGCGTATCCTTAATGCTGCTGATACTAACCAGGCCACTCAACAATCCGAGGATAGGCAGGATAAACCCGGGGTAGAAAGAGCCTTCCCGTATGTTCCACAGTACAAAGATCCTTTTGTTGCGGGTGTGCTGTCATGGTCATGGACCGGGCTGGGGCAATTTTATGCCCAGGACTATGCAAAAGGTTCGTTGTTTCTTGTTGCCGATATGTCACAAAAGGGACTGTTTCTATATATGCTGTTTCATCTATCCGAGAAATACCAGTCAGAAGATGAGATCATAAACTGGACGGATATGAGCATGCAGGACAGGGGGATGATACTTGGACTGGCCTTTTCAATCCTGGTTACCAAGGTGCTTTGTGTGGTTGACGCGGTTGATTCAACCAGGGATTACAACAGGGAAGTGTATTACCCTTACTGGCGGCAGAAACAGAATATTGATATATCATATAATCCTGACGCAGGTAACGTGAACCTGTCAGTAAAGAGAAGATTCAGTTTTTAGATGAAAACACGTTATATTGCATGCATTTCGGTGTTGTTATTGCACCTGCTGGCTGTTCCGGGAGGTGCTGCTGAAGTGGAATATGAATCTTTAACTTTTAAAAATAACGACCTGGTTATACAGTTTTCTATTACGAAGTTCCATCGAAATGATCTTGCCGAAGCGGTTAAGAGGGGAATCGAAGGGAAAGTAATCTATTCTTTTGAGATCGTAGAAGATTCAGCATTCCCAATACTCAAGAAGAAAGTGCTGGTGAGAAGGCGAATAACCCGAAATGTTAAATATGATTTTTTTAAACAGGCTTTTGTTGTGTATGAACGCGATATACCACATTACCTTTATAATAACGATTCTTTTTTAAGTGATCTTTTTTATTCCCATACATTTGTTCTCAAGGATGTAAAGAGATACCAGGAACGTGATTGTTATGTTCGTTCGCGGGTGGAATTCACCTCGATGAAGCTGTATTTCCCCATAAATTATGTTTTTGAGTACATTATCGGTCTATGGGATTTTAATACCGGTTGGCAGGATGGCCCCAGCCTGGGGTCAATCAGTGATGAATGATAACCGGGATTACCCGGACTAACGTACCATACAGGAATAAAATGTCAGAAACCGCAAACAATAGAAAAAAAATAATGGGGGGATACCTGAGACGTCCAAAATTCCAGGACGTGCTGTTTTTACTTGGTGTTTTCCTTTTTACTGCTGTCATGCTTTTGAGCCTGTATCCACGGTACCAGCAGGATGAAATTGGAAGAAATTTTTTCCTTTATACGGTTATGCTGGTTCCCCTGATCGCTGCTATCTATTTCCTGGTTATATCATTCAGGGCGCAAATTCGAAAACAGGACACCGAAATTACCACAAGTATTCGACTGAAAATCGCGGTCGCCCTGATAGTTGTGGCTATTCTCCCATCCATACCCATCATTATTATTTCCAATAACATGATAAATACAACAATAAGCGAACTGATAACCGGTAAAACAGCAGTGGCCCTTGAAGAAGCCATTGAGATGTCACAGGAATCATTACAGGATGATATCGAGGACATGCGGCGACAGCTGAAGCTTGTACGGTTTAACATTATAAATGGGGTGTATTCAACAGGATATTACAAGCGCCAGTATGCTGAATTTCTTGGCGAAGGCAACAGTCCCCATTACAGTATTCTTGTGGGCTATATTACATCGTCTTCACCTTTAAGAAAGACTATTTCTTTCGACACGTCTACGGTTGATAAAAAGGAAGTTGAAGATGTAGAACAGCTGAAACAATTTCTCAATGTGGCTGACCTTGGTAATGACGTACATGTTGACCGGTTATCCATTAACGGGAAAACAATTATTGTGGCGCACACCCTGTATGGAAAGAATCTGCTGGTAATGTACCAGTACATATTACCTGAAAAAACACAAAGGTTAACACTGTTTGAAAAGACATATGGGAATTACCGCCAACAGGAATTTCTGAAACCCTATTTCCAGACCGGGGTTGGTATTGCACTGGTAACTATATCGCTGGTAATTATAATGCTGGCGGCAATTATAAGTTTTGTGCTGTCAAAAAGCATTTCCCGGCCGGCGTTTGACCTTGTGGATGCCGCAAAACAGGTTGCTTCGGGTGATTTTTCCGTGAAACTGTATAGAAGTGAGAAAGACGAAATGACCCTTCTGTTCAATTCCTTTAACCGCATGGTTGAACAGCTGGAGAATGGACGCAGGGTTATGTACCAGACACAGAAACTGCAGGCATGGCGTGATATAGCCAGAAAGCTGGTACATGAGATCAAGAACCCGTTAACACCTATACGTCTTTCTGCCGAGAGGATATACCGGCGTTACAGTGAAGGACATCAGGACCTGGATGCCATAGTGAAACAGGGAACCTCTACAATTGTTGAAGAGGTGAATGTATTGATGCGGCTTCTCTCCGAATTTTCCAGGTTTGCCCGTTTGCCTGAAATCCAACCTGAATACCAGCCATTGAACGAGATTGTTGAGAATTGTGTGCATTTTTTCAAGGGACATGAAAATATTCATTTCATTATTACCCTGGATGATTCATTGCCTGAGCTGTACGTGGACAGGGGTCTTATCCGGCAGGCATTGACAAATCTTATACAAAATGCCATAGAGGCCAGTAATGACGAGGGTGATATTGAAGTGCAGACCATGTATATTGAGGATCCAGATAATAAAACGGCGAAGATCGTGATACGTGATTATGGTACAGGAATAGAAGAGGAAGATATTCCGAATATTTTTGAACCTACCTTTTCAAAAAAAGAAAATGGTACCGGACTGGGGTTGACAATTGTGGAAAAGATTATTATAGAACATGGTGGGCGAATTTACTGTCAGTCAGAATACGGCAAAGGCAGTACATTTACCATCGAGTTGCCTGTATGATAAAGGTGGTAATTTATGGCTAAGATACTTGTAGTTGACGATGAAACACATATTCTCTCTACGCTTGGGGCTATATTGCAGGATGAGGGGCATATCGTATATACGGCTGAAACGGGAAACCAGGCGCTTCAGTTTATTCGTAACAATGAATGCGAGGTCGTTTTTCTTGACGTATGGCTTCCGGATATAGATGGGCTGGAAATTCTTGCTAATATCCGGCAAACTAAACCGGATACATCAGTTATAATGATTTCAGGTCATGGGTCAATTGATATCGCGGTACGCTCAACAAAAATGGGAGCTTATGATTTCCTGGAAAAGCCCCCGTCTATGGAAAGGGTACTTACATCGCTGAACAATGCCCTGGAGAAGGTTCGCCTGAAACGTGAAAACATACAATTAAGACAGAATATAATGATGGAAGATGACATGATCGGCGAGTCCTCTCCCATCAGGGAAGTGAAGACTGTTATTGAAACAGCGGCATCAACCAATGCCAGGGTATTTATTACAGGGGATAACGGAACGGGAAAAGAACTGGTGGCAAAGGCCATTTACAGGAAATCGCAGCGTAATGATAAACCATTTATTAAGGTTAATTGCGCGGCAATACCCGATGAGCTGATAGAAAGTGAATTGTTCGGGCATGAGAAGGGTTCTTTTACGGGAGCAGTTTCCAGGAGACTTGGAAAATTCGAGCTTGCCCACCAGGGAACACTTTTTCTGGACGAGGTTTGTGACATGAGTCCAAGCGCACAGGCAAAAGTGCTCAGGGTTTTACAGGAACAGGAGTTTGAGCGTGTGGGGGGCAATGATGTTATCAGCGTGGACGTGCGTGTTATATCTGCTACAAATATCGATATAAAAGAAGCGATTGAATCGGGACAGTTTCGTGAAGATCTGTATTACCGTCTGAATGTAATTCCTATTCATGTACCTGCACTGTCAGAACGGGTAAAGGATATACCGCTTCTGGTAGATTATTTTCTCAAGAAATGTACCAATGAGCACGGGCTTGGCGACAAGGAGATATCTGAAGATGGTATGGATTTTCTCATGGAATATTCCTGGCCGGGCAATGTTCGGGAGTTGAAGAACGTAATAGAGAGGCTTTCAATAATGGTGCAGGGTGAAGTGATTACACTGGATGACATTAAAAAGCATATCAGTTCTTACGATTACGAAGATACAATTTCCAGGGATTATTCCAATCTGAAAAAAGCACGGGAAGAATTTGAAAAGGACTATATTATAAATGCCCTGAAGAAGAATAATAAGAATATATCCGAAACCGCCCGGGCCCTGGGCATAGAAAGAACCAATCTGCACAGGAAGATAAACCAGTATCATGTGGATGTTGACCGGCTTTGAAAAACGAATTGTATAGAAACCTCGCGCAGCATATTGCCTCCCGGAAGAGCAGGTTGCCCCTGTTGAAGGCCCGTAATGACCTTGAACGATCCATGTTGAAGGGATGGATATCATTGAACGTGTCCGGGGGAATAGCCAGTGAGGAAGAATTACCTTCCGTTGATATGGCCGTCCATCCTGAAAACCGTAACGAATTAAACGAAATGATAATGAATTGTTCCCGTTGTGCCGGAGCTGAAGATAAGAAATGCGGTGTGGGAAGCGGAGCCAACGGCATAATGATAATACTAAATGCCCCTGCCATGGTATCTTCATTTGAGAAGAAGCAGTTCAAAGCGGAATCAGTTGACCTGTTAAAAAAAATGCTGGCGGCTATCGATGTTGAGTTCTCTAAGTGTTATATAACCAGTATAATAAAGTGTGAACCATCAGAAACAATGCATCGTCCCAGTTCTATGTTCAGGGAATGCCAGCATATTTTAAAAAAGGAGATTGAACTGATAAAGCCCCTGCTGGTCATGGTATTTGGTGAAATAGTACCCCTTCAAAAAATAATACACGAAAGTGAAGGCATATCCTGGTATAACATTGAACATCCGATTACCCTCATAAAGAATCCTGACCTAAAGGGTAAGGCGTGGAAAACACTGAAACTTGTCAGTACAGAAATGAACAGTGTATGAAAGAAAACCACGTTATTATTGAAGAATCACTTTTTGCTGATGTATACGTGGGTTACCCGGTTCAGGGTAGTTTTACCTACCAGGTGCCTGCAGATGTTCACGTGCAGCCTGGTATGCGGGTAAAGGTGCATTTTAAAAACAGGATTACCAGGGGATTTGTTCATCACGTTCATGATCAAAAACCGGATTTTCCCGGTTTGAAGATGTTGCACAGCGTGATCGATTCTGAACCCATTTTCGACCACAGACTGGTTGATCTCGCCCGGTATGTTGCCGATTCGTACGTGTGTGAAACGGGGGAGGCCATGTCCATGGCGTTACCCTCCGGTGAAAAACCGTCAAACCGTTTTACCCATCCTTTTGAGAAAGATGAAACAGCCTGTGTGTTATTGACAGAAAGGCAGCAGGAAATATATACCGATGTGCTTGCCCGCAGGGAAGCTGGCAGTATGGTTCATTTACTCTACGGTATTACCGGAAGCGGTAAAACAGAAGTGTATGTCAGGCTTGCCCAGAAGGTTATGGAAGAAGGCCGCTCGGTAATATACCTGGTTCCGGAGATATCTCTTTCATCACAGATATACCAGCGGCTGTATCACGTGTTTGGGGATGACCTGATCGTATATCACAGCCAGCTGACGAAAAACCAGCGGCTTCACAGCTGGAAGCGTTTTTTCTCCGGTGAGGCCAAGATAGCCATCGGCACCCGTTCGGCCATCTTTCTCCAGGGGCCGGATACCGGCCTGATCATTGTAGACGAAGAACACGATAATTCATATAAAGAGCACAGCACCCCCCGCTATAATGCCAGACGCCTGGCTTTTTACCGTTCAAAAACTGAAAATGCCATGCTGGTGCTGGGGTCGGCCACTCCATCGGTTGAATCTATTTTTGCCGCGGAAAGAGGTCAAATGGTATTGCACCGCCTGGAAGAACGGTTTGGTAACGCAGAATTACCCGGTCTTGAGATTGTAAAGCTTCACTCGTCCCGCCCGGAGAAGATGATTTCACCCATTTTGACCCTGTATACTAAAAAGGCAGTAGATCGAAATGAACAGGTGATACTTCTGCTGAACCGCCGCGGCTTTTCACCGGTGGTGGTGTGTGATGAATGCGGTCATATTTTGCAATGTCCCTCTTGCAGTATAAGCCTCACAAGTCATGGCAGGGATTCATTGTTGTGTCATTATTGCGGATTTAAAAGAAAAATTCCCCCGAAATGTCCAGAATGTGAATCAGATGAACTGGTACGGCTTGGTTCCGGAACACAGCGCCTGGAAGAAATCATACAGGGGGTGTTTAAAGAATATTCCATATTTCGTCTGGACCATGACAGCGCCAGGAAAAAAGGTACTGTTTATGACCTGATGGAAAAGATGAAAAACGGTTCGGTTAATATTCTGCTTGGTACGCAGATGGTGGCCAAGGGGTTTGATTTTCACAATGTATCAGTTGTGGGTATAATCCTTGCTGATGTGGGGATGAACCTTCCTGATTTCAGGGCACAGGAACGCATTTTTTCCCTGCTGATGCAGGTATCGGGCAGATGCGGCAGGGGATCTATCCCCGGCAGGGTAGTTGTGCAAACCCTGAATGATGGTTATCCACTTTTCGATTTTTTAAGAAGAAATGATTACATGGGATTTTATCGATATGAACTTGAGGCAAGACGTGCACTTGGATATCCCCCATTTACGCGGCTTGCAAGGCTTTTGATACGGGGAATACGGGAAGATCGCGTTATTAAGGTTGTGAATGAATGCGCAGAGATATTGAACCGTACTATTTCCAGTGAAAACCTGCCTGTACAGGTGGTTGGCCCGTCACCGGCTCCCCTGACAAAGATTGCCAGGAACTACAGGCATCATATTATTTTGAAAAGCAACTCAAGCGCTAATCTTACCAGGGCCGCTGAAATGGTGAAGAAAAGTATGGGATCAAGTGATGTATACCTGGAAATAGATATCGATCCCTATGACCTGTTGTGAGTTCTTAAAATTATTTTTCTTCCAGGACAATCTTGTTGCCCTTGATGGTCAGATAATAGGTGTCGTCAGTCTCCTGCAGGCGCTCGAGCAGTTGAAATGACGGGGATCGTTTGAACTTTGCAGGCATGCGTCCATTCCTTACCCTGCAATATAGTCCTTCCGGTTGTTTGTAGTGCAGCGTTGCTTCATCAAGCTCTTCTTCTTCACCTGAAGAGAGGGTGACAAAGATTTTCTCAAAAAAGCTGAACCCTTCAATGCGAACGCCGGTGACAAAAAGGGGGGTATCTTCCACTTCGATTGGATATACAAAGTCATCGTAATGAATGACATACTGGCCGTCTGCCGTTACGTCTATTGATCGGTTGAAAAAATCGATAATTCTCTGGTTGATAAATGGTTCGCCTTCATGAAACCAGTTTCCTTCCCTGTCAATATGGATCTGGTCAATCTTCTCTCCTGATTCCATCAACTGCTTTATGTATTCTGGTATTTCCGGGTAATCTTCACTCATTTTATGTCGTCCGTCTAATCCATGGAAAGTTCTTTCTCATACGCTTCCATTGCCACTTTTCTGTTTATCCTGGTATCTTCCCTTGAAGGGTCAAGTTCCAGTGACTGGGTGAAGAATTGAAGGGATTTCTTGTAGTTTTCTTTCTTGTAATAACATTTACCGAGGTTATGATAAGATTCTGCCATAAGGGTATCGTCGTTTGTAGCCTGTAATGCCTGGTGAAAGAGTTCTATTGCGTCATCGTACATATTCTTTTTCATCAGGATTGTGCCCATCGACAAAAGGGCCTGGGGGTCGCCGGGCTTTATAAGCAGTGCTTTTTGTATAGACTGCCGTGCCAGGTCAAGTGATTCATCGGTTTCCCTGTTAGCAAGAATGACTCCCCTGTTTATATAGGCTTTTCGGGCAAGGTCATTGTCCCCCTGTATCTCAATTACCCTGTTAAAGGCATCAATGGCATAATCCGGCTGGTTTTTCCTGTAGTAGATGGTTCCGAGCTTGAACTGTGCTTCCTGTATATTGGGCCATCTCCGTAGAATGCGGACATACTCGTCCATTGCCTGGTTGTAATGGCCTCCTTCATAGTACATGTTTGCAATGGCAAGCAGGGGTTTTGCGTTGTCCGGGTTAAGGCTTGCCGCCCTGTTCCATGTTTCAACTGCTTTCTCGGGCATGCCCGCATGATCATAGGCGATACCCAGGTTGTACAGTGCCGTGTCATCTTTTGGGTTGATAGAAAGTGCCTTCTGGTATGAGTCGATGGCATCCCTGAACTGCTGCTGGTCATCTAAAATGTTTCCCATGTTGAGATAGGCGATCCGGGCGTTCTCTGATGCCGGCTCCAGCGTGGTTATCTTCTTGTAGTAGTCATAAGCCCTGTCAAGCTCACCTTTGCGGTAATACAGCTCGGCAATCCGGGAAAGTATTCGTACATTGTTTTGCTGTAATGGTTTGAGCTGTTCATAGACTTCCAGGCTTTTGTCGTACTGTTGAAGGGAAGCGTAGGCTTCACCCAGGTTTTCCAGTAGATTTTCGTCTTTTACTCCAAGGGCTTCTGCCTTGTGAAAAGACTCCAGTGCCTTTTGCGGATTATCCTGTTTAAGGTATGTAATTCCAAGATTATAATGATACAGGGGTTCCCCCGGGTCAATCTTTGCTGCCATGGACAGATACTTTTCGGCAAGCTGGTAGTCTGTGCGTCTCGTAAAAATGGTTCCAAGCCTTCCGTATGCCATGGATGCGATATTACCTGACTGGTCAAGGGATCCTGCTTTCTTGAGATAATCTATTGCCGATACCTCGTCGCCTGACTTCTGCAATGCAAGTGCCATATTGTAATGTGCAGAAGCACTGTCACTATCAGCATCTATGGCCGTCCGGTAGGCCTGTACAGCTTTTCCGTAGTTTCCCATCTCGTAGAGAATATTCCCCTTTAACAGAAGGTAATCAAAAGTACCTGGATACTGGTCGAGTGCCTCATCAATGGCCCCCAGGGCCTTTGAATAATTCCCCCGGTGCCTGTAGGCAATGGCAAGATTCTTCAGGGCTGCGCCGCTTTCGGAATTGTACTTTAAGGCGCGGGTATAACTTTCTATGGCTTTTGCGGTATCTCCCTGCTCATCGTGAATCATGCCCATGTAGGTGAGGGCAATTGCTTTTTCTTTATCAGGGGCATCGGATTGAACGACGTCAGTGAACTCTGCTAAGGCATCCCTGTAGAATTTCTTTTCATAACTCTGTATGCCCTGTCGCAACCGGGGATTGGAAAATTCTTTAGCAGGGGTTTCCCTGGAATCGCCTTTTGAGAGAAAGAGATCATCTTTTGAAACGCTTGATGAAGAAAGAAAAGATGGGGGTTCCTTGTATACAAGGGTTACCATTATTAGTGCTGCCACGGCTGTTGCCGCTACTATGGCGGGGATTATCGCGGGATGAAGCTTTTTCTTTCCCGCCCTGGATATATTAAACCTGTTGGTTTTAACACCTCCAGGGATTTCTTGCTGGTCTTCCTCCGACAGGGAAAACCTATTTTTCTTTATTGCTGTCACCTCCCGCTCTCTCCTCCTTCCCAGGTTGTAACTCTTTTTTCTTGATTGCATCAAGAATGCCGTTTATGAACTGGCTGGAGTTTTCACCGCCATACATCTTTGCCAGTTCGATACCTTCATCAATGGTTACCGCGTAAGGTATTGATTGAATATTGCAAAGGGCATAAATGGATATTCTGAGAATAGACTTGTCAACAGGACTGATTCTCTCGAATTTCCAATTCCTGGAATGCCTGTTAATAAGTTCGTCAATTTCAGGAAGATTCTCAATAGTACCTTTGATAAGAGTGGTGGAAAAATCCCTTATATCTTCGGATATGTCACGATCTACCCATTCAAGGAGGAGCAGATCGTCCTTGTCTGCCTGTACGGATTCGTACATGTAAAGAGCCTGCAGGGCGTATTCGCGCGCCTTTCTTCTATGTCCCATGTATGGTAACTATTTGCTGATCTGACTATAGAGTTGTGCCATTTCGATGGCCGACATGGCGGCATCAAATCCCTTGTTGCCCGACTTGGTGCCAGCCCTTTCTATTGCCTGTTCTATGGTGTCGGTGGTAATAACCCCGTAAATTACCGGAACAGGTGAATTGATTCCAACCTGTGCCACCCCCTTGGATACTTCTGCGGCAACATAGTCAAAATGCGGGGTTGAGCCGCGGATAACAGCTCCCAGGCATATGATCGCGTCATATTTACCCGATTCAACCAGTTTACGGGTTATCGCGGGAATTTCGAACGCGCCGGGCACCCATGCCACGGTGATGTCCTCTTCTACCGCGTTATTTCTTCTCAGGCAGTCAACAGCACCACCCAGGAGTTTCTGTGTGATAAATTCATTAAACCGGGATATAACAATAGCTATTTTCATCCCGGAGGCATCAAGTTTGCCTTCAATAACCTTCATGTGTTTCCTCATTTCTGGAACATTTTACGTATACTGGTATATATAGTCGTTTCCGCAACAGCCGCAAGTCAAGCGTTTTTTTACGTGTAAGGATCACCGCAAAGGCACAGAGAGACAGAGGTATCTGAAAAGATTATCGCAAAGACACGAAGTACGCGAAGGGCGCAAAGAAAAGGAAAAGGATATTATGTTTTTAAATAAAAAATTTCCTCTTCGCGATTCTCTGCGCCCTTTGCGCTTTTGCGGTAAAAAATACTTAACATTTTCCTGTCTCTCTGTACCTCTGTGGTCCCTATTTTGCCATGGCGGACTGCACGAATTCCAGGGTCTTTCTTACGTCATCCTGGAAGAAGCATTTCAGTCCTTCTTTCCATGAGCCTTCGTCCAGTTCTTTTCGCATGCGTTCGGCGAAGGGTCGTCGAACGCAGAGCTTTAACGGTGTAAAGGCGTTGCCCGGGTTGTTCTTGAAGAGATTGATCATGTTCTTGGCCTGCTCTATCAGCTTGTCTTCTTCAACGATCTCGTCGATCATTGCCATTTCTTTTGCCTGTTCAACACCGGCCATCAGACCGAAAAGCATCACGTCCCTGAACTTCTTGTCGCTGTCCAGCCCGAAACGGACAACGTTATACTGGGCAATAGAGAGGGGCAAACCGATCTTGATTTCGCTCATCCCAACCTTGATCTTGGGGTGATTCTTGATAATCCTGTAATCGCAGGCCATGGCAAGTATCATGCCGCCGGCAACGGTATGGCCGTTTAAGGCTGCAATAACCGGTTTTTCGCACATAAAAAGGTCCATCAGTATCTCTTCTTCGAAATCAAAAAAGTCGCACACTTCGGCATGGTCCTTGAAGCTGAGAAACATGGGAAGGTCAAAACCGGATGAGAAGAATTTGCCTTCGCCGGTAAGAATGATGCCCTTTACAGAGTCATCTGCTTCGGCTTCTTTCACGTACTTTCCCAGGTCCTTCACCACGGTGTCGGTAAGGGCATTGGTCTTGCCGTCATTTAGTGTAAGAATACACACGTTGTCTTCAATTTTCCGTTCGATCATAAAAAGGCCTCCATGAAGTGTATAGTATGATAAATGTGATAATTATTTACATCGAGTATCTGTCCATTGTGAAGCGCAGTAAAATTTACACAAGTAAAAAAAAGTTATTGTTGTTTTCTAAAAAAGAATTACCTCTGAGCCTCTGTGGTGAATCCTTCCAGGAAGAAAACACTTGACAATGTGAGTGACAGCTCATTCTGTAAAGGTTGCCCTGTGATGAAGATTATTGGAGTGATAAATAATGAATAGAAAATCAATCCTTGTAACGGCAATCATAACAGTATCACTTATGCTGGTGGCATGCGGCAGTGCCCGGCAGGTGACGGTTCGTATTGAACGAAAAGAGCCCCTGAAATCAGAAAAGAATTCGACATTGCTGGCTGGTGCAGCCAAAACAGATATAACACCGCCACCGGGAATGCCCCTGGCCGGGTATTCATCACTTGGAAACCGGGGATCGGGGTTTCGTCATCGCCTGTATGCCCGGGCCATATACCTGCGCGGAGCAGGGCAGAAAGGGGTTGCCATTGTGCAGTGTGACCTGCTGTTCGGATCCCGCATGCTGCATCACCGGGTTGCAGAGCTTATAGCTGAAGATACTGACGTTGACCTCACCCGCCTGATGATAGCGGGTACCCACACCCATTCGGGACCCGGTAACTATTATGCCAGTAAATTCTACAATCGGTTCGCTTCATGCAGTTCGGGGTTTGACCCCGAGTTTTTCGACTTTCTTTCACGCCGTATGGCACAGGCCGTTATACAGGCCTACCGCGGGTGCAAGCCTGCTAAAATAGCAACCGGGTCGGTACACATAAACGGAGCCTCCTGGAACAGAAGTATTGACGCCTACAGGAAAAACTTCAAGGAAGATGAAAGGAAGAACATATTAGCAGAAGAAGCGGTAAATACCACCATGCACATGGTAAGAATTGACAGCATTACCCCTGACGGTACCTATAAACCTGCCGGAACCCTGTGCAGCTTTTCTCTTCACGGCACCGTAATTCCACCTGAGAACAGGCTTTACAGCGGTGACGTGTTCGGCTGGGCCGAGCGTCAGGTTGAATGGAGGATTGGCAAAACCTATGGAACTAAAAATCCAGTGTGCGCACTGGTGAATGCCACCCATGCCGACAATTCGCCACGGTATAACCGAAAGCAGCGGGGCTTTTCAGAGGCAAAACGCCTGGGGTTGATGATCGGCACCAGGGCCTTTGCCCTGTTTGAGAGTCTTGGAAAGACCTTGACCGGGGATGTGAAAATACGGGCAACAGCGCAAGAGGTGGACGTGTACCGGGATGGGGCAATAGATGGTATAGCCCTTTGCCAGAGACCGGTTGTGGGAGCATCACTCACCGTGGGCAGTACCGAGGACGGGGCAACGCCCGTTTTGAAGTGGCTTCCCCTCTTCCGGGAGGGATGGGGATCTGCCAGGTGGATATTCACCGGTGGCTGCCAGGGACACAAGCGGTATGCCGGTGGTCCCATGCAGTCACTGATTCTTCCCCGTGATGATTTCCCCCACGTGATGTTTTTCCAGGTGATGCAGCTTGATTCACTGTACCTGCTGCCCATGCCTTTTGAAGTAACCTGTCACGCCGGCAGAAGCATTCAGAAGGGATGCACCGCTGTTACAGGAAAAAGTGATGCCGTATTTGCCGTTATAAGCTGTGCAAACGGTATGTTCGGATATGCCACCGCACCCGGTGAATACAGTGCCCAGCATTACGAGGGGGGACATACCCTGTATGGGCCGCAAACGGTTCCCTTCCTTGCAGCACATGCGGAAAAGATCTTGTCATCCCTTGATGAAAGCACCCCCGGGATCTCCCAACGTTGGGAATTTGTACAGCAGGGAGCCTCTTTCTGGCCGGAACCCGCCCGAAGCAGGGGCGAACGAAAAGAACAGGCCGCGCCACGAATTGTTCAAAACGATAACAGTTCAGGCCGCATGGTGGAGTTTACCTGGCTTGACACGGCACCTGCAAATATCCGGTTTCACCAGCCGCTGGTGCGGGTTGAAACAAGCAGTGATGGGGTAAACTGGACCACACTTACATTGCAGGGAATTCCCATTGATGATGATTGCGGTGATATCTCTGTTGAATGTGTTGATGATGAGGAGGACAAGGGAATGGCCCTTTACAAAACGGTGTGGCATAACCCGCAATTCACACCGGGACAGATGTATCGTTTCCTTATACTACCCCGGGATAATTACACTGAACTGGTTTCATCAGTCCTTATTGCACCGGAAGAATAAAAAATATTGACAAAACATTCTTTCCTTTCTCACAATTGCACCCTCTTGCGAAAAGGTTGATGGAAAAATGAAATATATTGTGAGAAAATCCCCTTTGTCGGGAAGGGTTGATATTCCCGGTTCCAAGTCACATACAATACGCGCGCTGGTATGCGCACTGCTTTCAGAGGGAAACTCCGAGATCATCGCACCCCTTCATTCATCCGATACCCGTTCATGCCTGGATATGATCAGGCAGTTCGGGGCGGAGGTTACCGAAGAAAAAGACCGCTGGCTTGTAGAAGGACGGGGAAAAGACCTGCTTGTTCCCGATAACGTGGTTGACGTTGGTAACTCGGGCACCTCTCTCTACTTCGGTATGGGGGTGGCTTCGCTGGTAAAGGGCACCACCATATTCACCGGTGACAGCCAGATCCGCAACAGGCCGGCAGACGGATTACTTCGTGCCATTAACGACCTGGGTGCGCAGGCCTTCTCAAGCAGGGACAACGGAAAACCACCCCTGGTTATACAGGGAAAGATGACAGGGGGAACCACAAGCGTGGAAGCAGTCACTTCCCAGTACCTGTCATCACTGCTGCTGGCAGCTCCCGGTGCCATGGGGGATACCAATATTTTGGTGCCACTGTTGAACGAGGCACCCTATGTGACCATGACCCTTGACTGGCTGGAATTGATGAATGCCCAGTACAGCAATAACAAGATGAAAGAATTTTTTATTCCCGGCCGCCAGACATTCAGGGGATTCAGCCGGCAGATACCCGCTGACTTTTCATCGGCAACATTTTTTATGGCAGCAGCAGCTGTCACCGGCAGTACCCTTGAGTTGCACGGCCTGGATTTCAAGGACAGCCAGGGAGACAAGGAGGTTGTCAATATACTTGAAAGAATGGGAACCGTTGTTGAAAAAAAGAAACAATCTATTGTCATATCAGGGGGCAGTATGAAGGGCGGCACCTTCGACCTGAATGCCATACCCGATGCCCTGCCCGCCCTGTCGGTGGTGGCATGTTTCGCTGATGGTGAAACCCGGCTTACCCGTGTTCCCCAGGCACGGCTGAAAGAAACCGACCGTATCTCGGTAATGCACCGGGAACTGTCCCGAATGGGAGCAGATATAGAAGAGCTCGAGGACGGCCTGGTAATCAGGGGAAGCGGGCTAAAGGGGGCACAGGTAGACGGACATCATGATCACCGGGTAGTAATGGCACTGGCAGTAGCGGCATTGGGGGCGGACGGGGACACCGTCATTGACACATCTGAATCTGTCTCCGTGACCTTTCCCACCTTCCCTGAACTTATGCGCCAGGCCGGCGCATCAATTGAAGAAACAAAGGAGTAAGCACATGACAGTAAGAGGAATTCGCGGCGCCACAACGGTGGAAAAAAATGATTCGGCCGAAATAATACAGAAAACGAGGGAGTTGCTCGAGATAATAATAAAGAAGAACGGGTTCGCTGTTGAAGATGTTGCCTCGGTAGTGTTTACCGTAACAGATGACCTCGACGCCGAATTTCCAGCCGTTGCCGCAAGAGAGATGGGATGGTTGTATACTCCACTCATGTGTGGAAGAGAGATACCGGTTCCCGGAGCGGTAGGAAAATGTATCCGTGTACTGCTTCATGTGAACACATCCAGTTCTCAGAAAAACATGGTGCATGTGTACCTGCATGACGCGAAAAAACTGCGACCGGATATTGATTCTGACCATGAAGACCGGTATTATATCTCTGAGCCATAGAAACCATATCTAAACTGACCGTAAATAATATTGAGTGAAAAGTGTATAAATGAGATCTATGTGGACTAAGATAACCGCGGTATTCCTGGTAGTACTGGCAATAATCCTGTATAGTTCTCCGGGAGTGATGGCACAGGATGAAAGGGATGTGGAACTGACCGCGCAGGAAATACTTGCCAGGGTAGACGCTATGCTGGCCTATCCCGAGGGGATACTTAAGGGTACATTTCTGCATATAACACCTGACGGCTCAACAAGGCGGATCGAGCTGAAAGGCTTTATCAGTGATTCAAATTTCCTTTTTAAAATGGAAACATCATCAAGGGGTGTAGAAGAAAAAGTGTTGTATACCCTCAAAGGTGAAGATATATGGATGTATAACGTGCTTTCCCGTCAATTGTATCACAAGATGAGTGTTGACAGGTATGACACCATAATGAATACAAATTTTTACTACGTGGATCTTTCCAATGCTGATTTTCAGAGTAACTATACCGCAGCCATCGACGGGGAGGTCTACATCAAGGGACGTGAAGCGCTGAGATTAACATGCGAACCCCTGTTGAAATCAGGGAAATACGGGGTTCTGACGTTGTACGTGTCCCGTGAGGAATATCTCCCTCTTCGGGTGGATTATCACGATAACGACATGGTAATATTTAAAACCATGTCCATTGCAAAGATTGCTGAACGAAAGAATAGAAAATTTCCCGTGCGCTATGATATGCTGAATATCAGAACAGGAACTGTAACTATATTCGAAATTTTTGGAATAGATGAAGACGCGCAATTTGATAAAAAAATATTCAGGCCCGAAAAGCTTGGAGAGAATTGAGCATGCCCCAGTTCTTTATTGACGAAAGAAGAATCGTTGACCGGAAGTTTACCGTGCAGGAAGATGATCTTCATCACCTGTTGCGGGTGAGACGGGTAAAACCCGGTGACATGCTGCAGTTTAGAGATGGACGGGGAAGGTCATATGAGGTAAAAGTGAGCAGCGTGGGGGATAGTACCATTCAATGTACCGTTCTTTCCCGGTCAGAACCTGTAGAAAACAGTATCAACCTGCGACTTGCAGTAGCACTATTAAAAGGCAAAAAGTTTGACCTGGTAATTCAAAAGGCTGTTGAAACAGGTGTGTCGGAGATTATCCCGGTCACCACGGAGCGGACAATTCCTGAATTCGGTGAAAAATCACAAAAGAAAACAGAACGCTGGCAGCGTATAGCCCTTGAGGCTTCAAAGCAATCCCTTCGCCAGTCAATGCCCGTTATCCGGGACGTGGTACCATACGGAGAGTTGGTAAAATGCGGGTACGAGGGGTGTAAAATTCTGGCCCATGCTGATCCGGAGAGTAATAATTTACGATCTTTTTTAAAAGAAACCCAACCTCCATCCGAGGTTACCATAATCATAGGCCCGGAAGGCGGTTTTTCTGGAAAAGAGGTTGAAATTGCAAGGGGTTTTAATTGGAATGTATTGCATACCGGCATTTCACAGTTCAGGTCGGAAACCGCGGCTATTGTGATTCCCGCAATAATTCTTTATGAATGGGGTTGGAGATGAAGATTAGGGTGAATGGAAGGGATATTGAATTCATTAAAACAACGGTATCAGACCTTTTAAAACTGTACAGGTTTGATCCTGAGAAAATAATGGTTGAAAGGAATGGCTCAATAGTAGAGAAAAACCAGTATGATACACTGGAACTCCAGGAAGATGATGTTCTCGAGATAGCCCGGTTTGTAGGGGGCGGTTGATAATCTATGGACATGGATGACGAGATTAAGGAAAAGCGTGATACCTGGCGAAAAATTCGCGCACAGCGTCTTGAGATGAAAAAAAATATGCTGGCAGCCGGAAAGGTCAGCCAGGAAATAAGAAAGATCCCCGAATACCGCCGCCTCGAAAAATTACAGAAACAACTTACAACACGACTCAGTCACCTGGAGAAAAAGAAGAATCGTAAACGAAGCCGTCTGACACGTGATATATTAAAAGGCTGATTAAATGAATCCTGTTTATTGTGACACACATGGTAATGTATTTGATCTTCCCGGTCATGTCCCCGCTTTTAGAACGGGAAACCGGGTGGTTCCGGTGCAGGGTGAAGAGCTTATTCCTCTTCCATACGGCAGCCTGCTGTTTTCCATGCCGGGACGTTACCCGGTGTTCTATGACGGCACAACAGGTGAACCTGAAATTATTGACGAGGTGGATCATGAGCAGGTATGGGCAGCCTCGGCCTTTCTCAGTTCAGGCTACCTGCGCACATACCTGCCCGCCAGCCGGTTGCAGGAAGGTTCGCCTTCGCTGCCCCTGTGGGCCTATTCAGGGGTAGTCTATGAGAATGATCAATTCATGGTGCCTGCTCTTCGAATAGATGAAGATCCCCGTTCTGATCCGGAAATACATGAAAATGAAAAAGAGCTGAAGAAGGCCGCGGGACAGTTGCGGAAGATGTACCCTGAAAACCGTCTTGTGCGGCAGCTTCAGCATTGTGCCACGGAGTACAGGTGTTTATGTGCCAGGAATTTTTTTCTCAGCAGGTACGAAGCACCGGTACCCACCACACCATCGTGCAATGCCCGATGCGCAGGCTGTCTTTCATTTCAGGAGGAGGACGGTGTGCATGCTTCCCAGTACCGGTTGCAGATGTCACCCACTCCCGAAGAGATCGCACAGGTGATGCTGCACCATGCCCGGCTTGTTGATGAGTCGGTTCTGAGTTTCGGGCAGGGGTGCGAGGGTGAGCCGCTTCTGCGGGCAAAAGACCTGTCCGCCGCCATTGAAATGGTACGTAACAATACTGACAGGGGTACCATCCATCTTAATACAAACGGTTCTTTGCCAGGTGAGCTCGATCGTATGATCAGTGCAGGCCTGCAGTCAGTAAGGATAAGTCTTAATTCACCAGGTGAAAAATACTATAACGCGTATTACCGTCCACAGGGGTATTCCTATGAGGATGTGCTGCAAAGTATTCGTTTGTCCCTCGATTCGGGGCTGTTCGTTTCGCTGAACCTGTTTTTCATGCCGGGCTTTACCGATATGGAGAGTGAGGTTGATGCGCTCTTTACCCTTCTGGATAGCTACCCCGTCCACATGATCCAAACCAGGAACTTGAACATAGATCCTGATTATTATTTCGACGCCATCGGTTTTGTGGAGGACACCCCCCTTGGTATTCGTACTATGCTGAACATGATAAAGAGGAAATACCCCGGTATGCGATTGGGATATTACAACCCTCCCCGGGAGCAGTTTTACAAGTAGGGAATGATCATTCCGTGTAATATTCTTGACGAATGGAATTATAGCTGTACAGTCTTGATCTTACTCGTGATTGTTGATATGAAAGATTAATTCGTGCCAGACATACATTATATGGAGGATACAATGAATTCTAATATACTTCAAGCCGTTGTATATATTCAGAACTGGGGTGAAAGCAGTGATGTTGTTGATATATTGAAGTTCAACAGCAACGTCATATCGGTGTTTCATATCATGGGGGGATACAGCTATCTGATAGATGCCAATTTCGATTCAAAGGTAGAACTGGAAAAGTGGATTGAACACATGAAATCCATCAAGCTTTCCTCAGGGGTCCCCGCCGTGACTGCCATTAAGACCCAGAAGATCATTGAGATAAATAAGAATAAGTCGGATTTCACCCTCTCTGATTACATGGAGATGGATAATGCCTATCACTTTTTCATCCTGGTAGACGTGCCTCATCGGGACGAGCAGCTCATCGAGATGGCACAAAACAGCAAGCGGGTATCATCACTTGTGCATATACAGGGTGATCATTCGTACGTGGCAGAGGTTATCTGTGATGATTATGACGAATACAGGAAATTTCTACGGAACGTCAAGCAGCTGGAATCCATCAACAGGGTTGAGACCCAGGAAGTTATTTCAGTAATTAAATACAGAAATCAGATCATTGATGAATCCGGTAAGCTGTCAACCCCCAGGGAGGACAACAGGGAGATGTATACGTTATGAGTAACATGGTAGACAATCCACTTGAGTACGCCAGGGATATTGTTGGCAAAGATCCCATGGCAGTGTTTCTTGGTATTAATGTTGATGAAGCAAAAGAAGGGTATGCCCGATGCTCGGTTACCGTTAAGCCTGAGTATCTAAACGCGGTGGAAAGGGCCCATGGATCAATTATTCACGCGGTTGCCGACCAGGCTTTTGCCGTGGCATGCAATTCCATGGGTTCACTTGGCATTGCCCTTTCGATGACGTTAAACTACCTGGCGGGCGCCGCGGATGGCGAAAAAATATTTGCCGAAGCGATACCTGTTCATACAGGCAGAAAAATCAGCACCTGGCGCATCGAAGTGCGAGGGGTTAATGATACGCTTATTGCCTCAGGAGAGTCAATCGCCTATCATAAGTCGTGATTCCAGGCAAACCGGAAGCTGGTTTGATATAGTAAAAAACGTGAAACGGGACTTACACGGGCAGGAGTTTTGTGGTAGTAGTGCATACATGAATACTCCTTGACACCTTTCAATTGCGGCAATATCGGTACAGTCAACCTGCCGACAATACGGGTGTTTTCAGTGAATTCGGGCGAATAAATTCAGGTACAGGAAAGCAATTATGCGTGTAAAAAAAAGTATTACAGCAGTATCCGTTCTCATGATAATAACCCTGGTGCTGTCATGCGCCACCTTTATCGAAGACGAACAGGCCGCATCTCTCGATAAATACCAGGAAGGCATTTACAGGATGAAGCAGGACGTGAAGGTTAACGACCTGGTCTTGAAAAAGAGTGAGAAGGTAAAGCTGATGGTGGTAGTAGAAGAAGACGCGGTTAAGGCCTACGCCTATCCGGCCGATGTCCCTTACCTTAAGGCCGATCGTGTGCTGATTCTGTATATGTTCGATGCAGATTTTGAGAAAAGTGTTTTTGATAAGAAATATTTCCATAACCGGCTTATGGAGATAGTTGAACCTGCGGGCTGATTTTTTGTATGCATGTTTTTTTCTTTTCCACTAATCAAACTTGACAAAAACCATTCATAATTGAATAATACTTTGATAATTGATATCTAATTTTTGTAAGAAACAGGATGATGCCATGTTTTCCGGAGTACACACTGCGCTCATAACACCGTTTAAAAACGGGAATATTGATTACGATTCACTGGAGAAAATAATTGAACACCAGGTAGCAGGTGGTGTGGACGGGGTTGTCCCGATGGGGACAACCGGTGAATCTCCCACTCTATCTCATGACAAGCATAAAGAGCTTATCGCCAGGGTTGTAGAGATGGTTGACGGACGGGTGAAGGTAGTGGCTGGAACGGGTTCCAATTCAACTGCTGAAGCCATTTCCTTGTCACAGTCTGCAGAAAAATCAGGGGTTGACGGGTTATTGCAGGTTAACCCTTACTATAATAAGCCTCCACAGCATGGGTTGATCGAACATTTTGATGCCGTCGCAAAGTCGGTATCCATCCCAATCATACTGTACAATATACCCGGAAGAACCGGGATTAACTTTTTACCTGAAAGCGTTGCAAAGCTGCTGGACAGAACAGATAACGTGGTGGCAATAAAAGAAGCCTCGGGTGATATCAACCAGATGATGAGGGTTATGGAACTCTGTGGTGACAGGTTGACCCTTCTCTCAGGGGATGATAACATGCTGCTGCCTCTTTTGAGTATCGGTGGCAGGGGAATCGTTTCAGTTTTATCGAACCTGCTCCCTGCTGATATCAAGAAAATTGTAACCCTTTATGAAGAGGGTAACCTGGCAGAAGCACGATCACGGTTTTACAAGATACTGCCGCTTTGCCGGGCCATGTTCTTCGAAACTAATCCTATACCAATCAAGGCTGCCATGGCCATGTCTGGCTTTTGCGATCCGGAAATGCGATTGCCGTTAACCAGCCTTTCAGATGAATACAGGCCGAAACTGCAAAAAGCACTTCGGGAGTACGGGTTGAATATATGAAAATTGGGCTCATGGGTATTGGCGGACGAATGGGGGCGGCCCTCCTTGAAACACTGTTGCACAGGGATCATACTCTTTCCTGCGCTATTGAAGCCCCGGGATCGCCACTCTCAGGAAGTGACGCGGGTATGGTTTCCGGTGGCCAATCTCTGGGTGTGCTGATTACACCTCTGCAAGAAACGGGATTGTCGGGAACTGAAGCGATAATTGATTTTTCATCAACCGGGGGGACAATGTCTCTTTTGCCGGTTGCGGTGGCAGCGTCTATACCGCTTGTGATAGGCACCACAGGTTTTGATAAAAACCAGGTTGCTGAAATTGAAGATGCCGCCAGGTCTATACCGGTTCTCTTCTCACCTAATATGTCTGTGGGGGTCAACCTTCTGTTCAAGTTAACCGAACTGGTATCCGGGATCCTCGATGAAGGATATGACGTTGAGCTTTTTGAAGCGCATCATCGCTTCAAAAAGGATGCCCCGTCGGGGACCGCACGAAAGCTTATAGATATCATTAAAAAAGCAAATCCGTCACTTGCCCAGGCCGATGAGAAACATGGCAGGGAAGGGATGACTGGTGAAAGAAGCAGTAACGAGATAGGGGTCATGACAATGCGTGGTGGTGACATCGTGGGCGAACATACCGTGTATTACGCGGGTATGGGAGAGCGTATAGAACTTACCCATAAAGCAACAAGTAGAAATACGTTTGCCAGTGGCGCGGTACGGGGGGCCGAGTTTATTGCCAGACAGGAGCCAGGCCTCTACTCAATGTTTGATGTACTGGGTATATAAATGGGTGAGAATGAGAAACAACTACCTGACGAATCTTTAAAAAAAATTGAGCAAAACCCATACGATCCTTCGGGGAAAAAACCAGAAGACCTGGTTCGGATTTTCTATTCTCATGAAGTTCCACTGATACCGGTTGTGTCAAGAAGGGGAATACTGATTGGTGTGCTGAAAAAAGATGAAGTGATAAGGGAGTTAAGTGATATTGCTCATTCGTCAAATCAGAAAATAGATGAACTGGTTCAGCGACTGGCAAAAAAAATGTCGCTGGACGAGCTACTTCCCCTTGTGGGCAACGCCAAAGAGTTCATGGTGATCAACCTATTTGGAGAAGTTCAGGGAAGATGGAGCAGGATAGACCTGTTTTCAGCTTGTGAGCGGGGTCATGCGGTTGAGGAAAGTGAAGGGGAGATAGAATCACAGAAAGAAGCCCAGGTTCTCGAATGGATGATATACCTGATACTTGAGCACATTCCCCGGGCGTTATACGCGGTAAACGAAAGAGGAAAGACTATTTTCTATAACAGTTATTTTGAAAAATTATATGATAGTAGTGGTACAGGTGATGTTGATGTTCAGTTAGTTGAGAAAACCCTGGCCGATCCTGAGAAAAACGAGATATTTACCCGTTACGCGCAGGATGATGCCCATTATTTTTTCAACCTTGACCTTGCCATCTACTATGAAAAGATACCCATGGTAAGCAATGACAGGAAAGTAGGGTACCTGTATTATTGTGACAATGACATCAACAGAAAGGGGGATATGCTTCTTCCCGGTATTCAGAGTGGGGTTGAATCCCTGAAAGATATCCTGGATTCCGTTGAGAGACATGTAATCGTTGAGGCTATTAAGCATAACAATGGGAATACCGGTACCGCGGCAGATATGCTGCAGGTGTCCAGAAGTACGATTTCAAAAAAGATAAAAAAACATGCTATTGATGTCGATGAACAGTGACGAAAACTTTTAGTAATCATGGATAAAAAAATGGAATTATTTTCACTTGATGCTAATATCTAATTTCAAAGGGCAGCTGTTCTGTATATTTTTCTTGACTTAAAATGATTGCTGGGTATATTGGTATTAATAGGTTACAATGTTTACTGTATGCCTCCTTGCCTCGAATGAATAATCGATATAGACTAGTGTATTTAAACATTCATAATTTTTAAAAAAAGGTTTAAGGGATATAGCAACCCGTCATCTTCCAAAAGAGTATATAGTTTTTTTTACAATATAATAATACAAAAAGCTTCCAGAGAGGTATACGCACACCCTTCGTGTGTAGTTTTAATTTGATAATCGGAATTGATATAGTTAAGAAGCAAGATCATTCAACCCTTCAGAATAATATGAGCAATTAAATAATAATGAAATGACCCGGCCTATAATGTTAAAAACAGATGCTTGATGCTACAAAAAAAGTAATGTGGAACATGCCGGGAGAAATCTTCAGGTACGCGTATCGCGTACCAATAAATAAAGTAAATTAAAGGTGCACTATGAGTAATGAGATGAATGAGTCCGGAACTGAAAACAAGAATACAACCAGGCCAGCCAGTAGAAAAACAGCACAGGGTGGCAAGCGTGCAGGTAATGGCAGCGGTGGAGCTGCCGGAACAAGCACACCAAACGGGGATAAAATTATTAAAGAGAACATGAGTGGCAATAGGCTGGATCTTGCCGAGTTGAAGAATAACACTATCAGCGAGTTGATCCAGGTTGCGAAGACAATCGGTCTTGACGGAGTATCCGGGCTGAAGAAACAGGATCTTATATTTGAAATACTGAAAACCCAGACTGAAAGAAACGGCCTGATATTTTCAAGTGGTGTACTTGAGATACTTAATGATGGATACGGTTTTCTGCGATCTCCTAATTATAATTACCTGCCGGGACCGGATGATATTTACGTGTCGCCTTCGCAGATTAGGCTTTTTGGCCTGCGAACAGGTGATACGGTTACCGGGCAGATACGCCCCCCGAAGGATAATGAAAGATTCTTCGCGCTTTTAAGGGTTGAAGCGGTAAACTTCGAAAATCCTGAAAATCTGCAAAACAGGGTACTCTTTGACAACCTGACTCCATTGTATCCTGAAGCGCGGTTAAATCTGGAGACTATTACAGAAGATGTCGACATGCGGATTGTAAATATAATCACACCCATTGGACTCGGGCAGAGGGCACTTATCGTCGCACCGCCAAGAACCGGTAAAACCATTGTATTACAGAAGGTAGCGAATGCTATTACCACTAATAATCCGGATATTTACCTCATTGTACTGCTGATTGATGAGCGTCCTGAAGAGGTTACCGACATGGAACGATCCGTGCGGGGAGAAGTAGTATCTTCTACTTTTGATGAACCTGCAACCAGGCATGTGCAGGTAGTTGAAATGGTGCTGGAAAAAGCAAAAAGACTGGTTGAACATAAAAAGGACGTGGTAATACTTCTTGACTCTATTACCAGGCTTGCAAGGGCATATAACCAGGTTGTTCCAACCAGTGGGAAAATCCTTTCCGGTGGTGTTGACTCAAACGCACTGCATAAGCCAAAAAGATTCTTTGGCGCGGCTCGTAATATTGAAGAAGGTGGCAGTCTTACTATACTGGCCACGGCACTGATCGATACCGGCAGCAGAATGGACGAGGTTATCTTCGAGGAATTTAAAGGTACCGGTAACTGTGAAATCCATCTGGATCGCAAATTGGCTGACAGAAGAATTTTTCCTGCAATAGATGTTAATAAGTCTGGAACGCGAAAAGAGGAATTATTGCTTGACAAAGAGGAGCTTAACAAGTTGTGGGTATTACGTAAGGTAATCGCATCAATGAGTTCCACCGAGGCAATGGAGCTTCTTATTGATAAGATGCGGGCCACAAAAAACAACAGGGCATTTTTTAAAGCCATGAACACATAATTTTTGTATATTGATACTAATAGATTTTAATTAAGAATTGATGAAACGAATAGCACAAGGAGTACAAAATGAAAAATGACATTCATCCTGAATATTCTGAAACTACTATAAAATGTGCATGTGGAAACGAGATTAAGACCAGGTCAACATCAAAAGACCTGCATGTTGAAGTATGCTCGAACTGTCATCCTTTTTACACTAAGAAACAGAAGATTGTTGACAGCACAGGCCGGGTGGAAAAGTTCAAAAAGAAATACAATATCAAGTAATAACCGGGTATTTCATAAGACATCAATTGCTCAGGGCAGGTGCACAGTACCTGCTCTGATTTATTAATAACACCCGGAGCAGGTTCCCCGGGTGTTTGAGAATGTATAGTGTGTACAAATTACACAGCCAGTCGACCGCGACATGTGTAATATGTACACATATGTAGCAAATATTCCTGGTGATAGTAAAATATTATTGAATATAGTTGACGTTTATTAATTATTATTGTATTTTACACAGGTAACCGTGAAAATATACGATACATGTGTTAAGATGTAAGTCATCAGGCGACATACAGGTTAGCCATTTATACAATAGATATTGTATCGAAGAGATGGAAGGTGTTGAGATTTTTCTTATTCTTTGAGAAAAGCAGCATATCAGCCCGCAAGACCCTGAAGGTTTAAAATAATACCTGATATTCACACAACCCCGGGAAAAATATACATGATATAATCTCAATTGGTATGAATATTGCTTATTATATAGTCAAGTGTTACAAGAGAAGGAGGCAATTATGAGAAGGTATTCTGACGCAGATGACATTTCCATGACAAATTATTTCAGTTCTATTAATGAAGTGAACCTCCTTACAAGTGAAGAGGAAATTACCCTGGCAAAGGCAAAATGTGAGGGTGATGAGAAGTCCAAGGAAAAACTTATTAATGCAAATCTGAGGCTTGTTGTTAAGATTGCAAAAAACTATACAAGTCTTGAGCCATCCTTAATTGACCTGATACAGGAAGGAAACCTCGGGCTTATCCGTGCAGCTGAAAAGTTCGACTACACTATGGGTTGCAGATTTTCAACATATGCATCATACTGGATTAAGCATTATATTACCCGTTTTATTGCCAAGAGAAGCAGAACGATACGGGTACCCATACGAAAAGGCGATTTATTTAAAAAAATAAAGAGAGCGCAGGACTCCCTTGTCAATTCACTTGGTAAGGAACCAAGTCATAAAGAAATAGCTGATATGCTGGGTATTGAAGAAAAAAGCGTATCTGACATAATGGAAGTTTTTCAACCAACTATATCACTTGAATACCCCTTGAATGACGATGAATTCAACCTGTATGAAGTGGTGAGTGATGAGAAATTCCAGTCACCCGACATGGGAATTTACAAGAGAGATCTTAAAGAAGAACTTGAGCATGCCATGGAATCTCTCATGGATAACGAGAAACAAATACTTAAAAAAAGATTTGGATTTGAGGATGAAGAACCGGTAACCCTTAAAGAAGTGGGGAACGAATTCGGCATCTCGGCAGAAACAGTTCGACAAATTGAAGCTCGTGCCATGTCAAAAATCAAGCAAAAGTATTCATTTCTTCAGGATTACATAGATTAGAAATATTAAAGCCATCGATTTAGAACCCGAAACCGATTTCACGTAGACAAGAGGCAGCCACCTGGCTGCCTCTTGTCTATTATGACAGTTCAAAATTCGTTGACAATCCATCCCCGCGTGAATACGTTTAATATTAAATATACATAAAACAGTAAATTTCTCATGAAATATGTGACCAAGAGATTGTTTTCTGGATAATATCAAATGTTAGATCAAGACATATACGACGTACAAAATATTATATTTCCCGTAAAGGACAAGGTGGGTGCCAGGAAAAAGGTTGAGAACCTGGTGGCAGAAATGACCCACCCAAATATTGACTGGAAATATATGGTTTCAGGTCTCCGTTCCTACCTTTATGACTACATTTACGAAATTGAGGATTACAGCAGCACTGTATTGCCTGTAATATTTCACTACCTTGCAGAAGCAACCCAGAGAAAAAGGGGATCCACGTTACGGGCAGCTGATACTTTTTTTGACCGCTATATCTTTCTTATCAGGAAGGATATCTCCGGTGATGATGATTTAAATGAAACAACCGCATATTTTGATTACGCGGCAACCGAGTTTTGTGAAATTCTTGAAGAGGACAGCAAAGATGGATTTTTTCTTGAAGGTGTAAATGAGAGAATACTCAATTGCGCAGAACTTTTGCTTGAGAGAAAGGGTGATTACAATGAAATCATACACAGGCTTTTAAATATTCTGATATTACAGTATGGAATTTATGTTAGAAACGCCGTAGTGAGCAAAAAAGATGAACTTGATAAGGTAAAGGAAATTTGGCGTCATGATGAGAGTGAACCGGAAGATGACAGGGATGTATTACGTAAGCTTCTGTACAGTGTTTCGCAAACACAATATGCAGACACACTTAAGTCACTTGAAAACCTGGATAATAGTAATTCACGAGAGCAACTTGACTCATTCAGGAATATAATTGATTTCACACATAACGCGAAAACCTGGGAAAGAATATGTGTCATCAGCCTGGACCTTATCGCACAAGATGTAGTTACAAATGAAGAATACATCCTGCACCTGTTATCGTACCTGGTAGAGAAGTCGCAGCAGGGTAGTGACCCTCAATTACAGTTATTCATGTCCCGCACGGTTGCCTCGGTGTGTTCAATACTTGTCCAAAAGAATAAAACAAATCTTTTACGACAGGTGTTAAACCTTGTGCTGCCACAGCTCCTAAGAGAGATCGAACGGGGTGGAAACTATTATTCCGCCTTTGCAGCAATATACAACCTGGGTAAAACTATAATTGCGACCGAAAAAGTATACCTGGTTGATCACTTCGTTGACATGCTTGTTCGATCACGATTCTGTTTTCCCAGTTTTACCGGGATCGCTTCAGACTGGTCGGTGATGGTCAATTCCAGTCATCTCGAGAACATACGTACCTGGATGAGACTGATTGAGCTGAATCCACCGCTGATGAAAAAACTTGCCGCCAGCCTTATTGCCAACCTGAAACTTGGGGGAGTCTTTTTAAAGGACACCGATGTTTTTCAGCGTGATATATCAAGACTTCTTAACAGTGATTACGGTAAAGTCTTTTACCTTATTACTTCTCTGGCCGCCGTGTTTCCCGCGTTTTACCATGATATTGGTGCCACAGGCAACATTCGTACATTTACTGAAAGAATTGATACCAATCATCAGATGAATGACATGATTCACTTTATACGTAAGCAGGTGCATGTTGAGTCCAGCAGCCGCACCGTAATATTGCTGCAGCGGGTTATGGAATTCTGGATGACCGGGGACAGGACAGTACTTGAAGGCCTGGTTCCCGATGAGGTATATGCCAGCCTCGATCACGTCTACCGCCTGATAAACCTGGACCGTGAGTCTGTGGCCAGGCGTATCTATACGGAAATACGTCATGATTTTCCCCATCTTGTTAATGAAAAATTCTGGGATTTTTTAAGCAGGGTGGATAAAAACCGGTTTGTTGAAGCAGTAAAAAACCATGATTTCGAGGACATGGACCCCGATGAAAAAGAAGACGCCCTAGGCTGTTTCATCGAGTATTTCAATTCGGGGTTTCCCGCAGAGATGACCAAGATGCTGCATCATATCGCTGGAATGTTTGACATCGATACATCCAGGAAAAAGATCTGGCGTTTTGTATACGAAATCCCAGACGATGATTTTCGGCAGCTGTTTGAGAATGTGAGCCGTCTTGATGTTTCGAAAGTAAACGTAGAGAAATTTATTACATTTCTGCATATATACAGAATGATATTTGATAAGTATAATTTCTCCGACGTACGGGCGGTTGAGAAACTTGAATTGTATGCGGAACAAGACTTGTTTGATCCTGTTGATGGTCTTTTTGAAGCATTGCGCGGTGATGATGTTTTTTACGCCCTTTCTGTTCTGCTGGAGCAGCAGTATCATCTAAAATGGGATGTCCTTCTTTCAGATAAGGTGTTCGAGCCTGTAGACACGATAGAATTTAAACGGCATATCGCCTTCGGGATCCCATCCATGTATGGATCGTACAAGGAACGGAAATTCGATACGCTGAAAGTGTTTTTTCACTGTAATCTCATACGACAGAGGCTTTTCGAATCATTGATTGAAAAAATAAACATTTACCCTCACGAGCCTGTACAATATACGAATCTGAAAAGGGTGTTCAAGTTATTTATTCAATCATTCGAGGTGGACGGAATCGCAAATTACGAGATGCGTTCGGTTGCCAGCCTGCTGGATACACCAAACTGCACACTAACCCAGTTCAGGGACATTGTAAAAAGTCTCCTGGATATTCACGGGGAGATATCGGATACATTTAACGATACTTTCAAATTTGTCAGCAAGATGGCGGTAAAAAACATAGGTATTGAGAATATCCATGCCGATTTTATTCCTCCCGATCAGCCGGATAATCCCGAAGTGATCATTGATCGTTTTATGAGAAACCAGATAATGCAGTCGCCCCTCCTGCAGCTGATGGATAACCTGCTGCTGCGACTGAAACTGCACCTGGCAAAGGTTACCGGTTACGTTGAAGACCAGGTGGTACTCAACAAGGTGGATCGTCGTTCTTACAGGGGCAACCTTGTGCAGCCAATCAGAAAAAGCGAATCACTGGAGAAGATGGATGAACTCTACGTTCCTCTCTGGGAGGCGGGGGCCAAGGCCCAGGGGCTTGTTATTGCCGCGAACATGGATGGCATAAATGTACCCGATGGAATTGTACTGTCGGCAGATATCTACAAGAGGGTGAAAGATGGAAATATTAATAATCCCCGTTTCAAGCGTAAACTCATTTACATGCTGAAAAAATATATCGACCAGTTCACCAATTACCGTTTTGGTAATCCCCACAAGCCAATGCTCTTGTCAGTAAGAAGCGGGGCGGTGTTCTCCATGCCGGGTGTTATGGATACGATAACCAACGTCGGTATAACCCAGGAGATAGTTGAAACACTTACGGGATTAGACGAATGGTTTGCCTATGACTGTTACAGAAGGCTTATTCATGATTTTGCCATATCGTTTTTCGATATGGACAGGTGGGTGTTCGAGGACCTGATATCACAGGCCAAGGAGGAAGCGGGAGTGCCGCTAAAGGAGCAGTTGTCCGGAAAGCAGATGGAGATACTTACAAAAAAATACAGGTTTGCCATTAACAGAGAAGGACATTCAATCCCAAAGGATCCTTACGAGCAGCTTTTTTATGCCATTATTGCCGTATACAAATCATGGGATTCACAGCTTGCCCGCGATTACAGGAATTTTGTCAACATCTCCGACGAATGGGGCACCTCGGTGGTTGTCCAGAGAATGGTATTTGGTAATCTTTCACCGGTATCCATTACCGGTGTGGTACACAGTAAGTATATCGGATATGAAAACATAAGTCTTTTCGGAGAGTATAAAACAAGGGCACAGGGTCACGATATTGTAAGCGGTGTGGCACGGGTGTTTCCCATAAGCGATGAACAAAAACGAAAACATTCACAATCGGCCCAATATCCTTCACTTGAGTCCACCTATCCCGGGCATTATAAGAAATTATTTGAGGCGGTAAAATGTATCAGGGACCGTTGGAACAATGATGTTGAGATCGAGTTTACATTCGAGAATGACGTCCTGTATGTACTACAGGTAAGGGGCATGACTCACCATGTTTTTGAAACGGAAGAACTGGTGGAAACCCCGGAGGAATTAAAAGAATATCTTCTCGGGCAGGGACTGGCAGCCTCGGGCGGCGCGGTGTCAGGAAGAGCAGTGTTCTCCCTTGACCGGATTGACACGTTGAGAATGCGCTATCCCCGGGGAAGATTAATATTCATAAGGGCGGAAACAAACCCGGAGGACGTGGTAGGTTTGCAGAAAACCGATGGTATTTTAACAAGCGTCGGGGGCATGACATCTCATGCCGTGTTGCAGATGCGACGTCTTGAAAAAGCTGGTGTCAGTGATTTCTCCATCATGAAAACGAATGAACGTGACGGGATGGCAGTTATAAACAGGGAAACCCAGGAGAAAGGAAAAGTGGTAATACGGGAAGGCGATTTCCTCACTATCGATGGAAACAACGGAAATGTATATCTTGGTTACCATGAAACCAAAAAAAGGCGTGTTTGACAGCGAAAAAGTATTGCGATATTATTAAGTCATGTACGTGTATACTGGAAACATATCATCACAGAGGCACAGAGAGACAGAGAAATGATTAGTATGTTTTTACCGCAAAGGCGCAAAGGGCGCAGAGAAGCGCAAAGAAAAAATATTTAAAAAAATATTATATCCTTTTTTTTGCGCCCTTCGTGTACTTCGCGTCTTTGCGTTGATCTTTGTAGATACCACCTCTGTACCTCTGTGGTGAGATTGACGATTATGGAGGAGACTTATGGCAGCGGTGATATCACCTGATGCACCTGTTGGTGTTGCGGGGATTGGCAGAATAGGTAAATTACTTGTATGGTTTCTATCGGCCAGGAAACAGCATCAAGAGATCGTTGTTTCAACAGGTAGAGAAGTTGGCAAATCTCTTGAAGATCTTGCAATGTACTTCGAATATGATTCTACGTATGGGCCGTATTCCAGGTTCATCGGGGGATTTGAAAACCAGCGGGCAGTGGAAATAAATAATGATACCCTGTACATGAACGGGGTGAAGATAACCTGGCTGAATGATCCCGAGTACAGAACACCGGGGAACATTCCCTGGTCACGATATGGTGTTGAAGTTGTTTTCGATACTACCGGTAATATGACCGACCCTGTAAAAAAAGATGAAAACTCGCTGCGGGGGCATTTAAACCAGGCAGGAAAGGTTATACTTACTGCCCCCTTCAAGATAAAGGACAAAGGTACCCCGATGCCGGATGACGCTATCACCCTGGTTGGCGGAGTGAACTTTGAGAAATATGACGGTGCGGTTCATAATGTTATATCCAATGCGTCATGTACTACCAATTGCTGTGCTCCCCCCATAAAAGCCCTGGTGGATCATTTTGGTGAAAAGCTGGTTTCATATTCATTGACTACCGTACACGCGGCTACTAATTCGCAGGCTGTCCTTGATACCCTGCCAAAGGCGGGTGACAAGGATACACGGAAACGGCGTAGTATCATCAATACAATTATCCCCACCTCAACCGGGGCGGCAAACGCGGTGTTGGAGGTAATCCCTGAGATACGTGAACTTGGAATAGGCTCGCAGGCTTCAGCAATCCGGGTGCCCACCAATACGGGTTCCATAGTTGTGCTGGACATCTCGGTGCTTGGTGAATTTGATAATGACTATATTCACCAGATTTTCAGGGAGTATTCAAAGAAATATCCTGATATTCTTAAATATTCCAACCAGCAGCTTGTCAGCAGTGATATAGTTGGCAGCGTTTACTCCACGATATACGATGAAAGTTTTACCCATCACCGAACATCAAGAAGAGGTGATGAATATTATACGATGGTAGACCTGAATTTCTGGTATGACAATGAATTTGGCTACGTCAACTCACTTGGAAGACTCTATGATCTTGTTACCGGACAACGATAATGCATTCTCATGATCATTCTCATTCACACGGCCATAATCATGCAGGAAGTGCACATACTACTGCCCGTTTTTTATGGGTAATAGTGTTTAATGTTGTTATCACCGTTGCGGAGTATATTGGTGGTGTTTTATCGGGAAGCCTGGCCCTGTTATCTGATGCGGGGCATAACCTGTCTGATGTCCTTTCCCTGGTGCTGGGTTATATTGGGCAGAAGGTTTCTGCCAGGGAACCTGGAAGAAAGTATACATTTGGACTGAAGCGTTTCGAGGTATTGATCGCCCTTGTCAATGCCCTTGGCCTGCTCTTTATCGGCGGGTATATCGTGGTGGAAGCATTTCAGAGATATAACAATCCCGTTGATATCCAGCCGGGTATCATGCTTCCCGTAGCCCTTATCGGGTTGGCAGGGAATGTGTTTTCCATTCTAGTTTTGCAAAGCAGCCGCAAGGATAATCTCAATATGAAGGCGGCATTTCTTCACCTGCTGTATGATGCCATATCTTCCGTGGCGGTCATTATTACCGGGGTGGTGGTGTTATTTACCGGGTGGATGGTGCTCGATCTCGTGGTAAGCCTTGTGATTGTATTCATGATAGTATGGAGTTCCATGGATATCTTGCGTGATGCTGTCCGCATTTTTATGCAGGGCGTACCGCGAAATATTGACCCCGAAGAGGTTTACCAGGGTATACTGGATGTGCCGCAGGTATCAACCGTGCATGGCCTGCATATATGGTCGGTAAGTTCAACGGAGATTTTTCTTTCATGTCACATCTGCGTGGACGCTAAACCTGGAACTGTTGATACCGACCAGGTAATTAATGATGTAAACACGGTTCTGGATCGCCAGTTTGGGATACAGCACACAACCCTCCAGGTTGAAAATGTTAATCTCTGCCAGGAAAATGGCGGAACGTGCTGCCGGTGAATTGACAGCTGTCATCCCCATTTTACCTTTCCAATAAGTGCGTCAAGATTTGGTACCAGCAGGTCTTGTTCTTTACGTCCCCGAACGGGTATTGCGCCGTAATCTTTTATTAGTAAGGGGTTGCCCTTCGCGCTTTCGGGGTATTCAGCGTACTCGGTAACAAAAAGGGGTGTGTTGTGGTGGACGGCCGATTTGCCTGCCTCAAATATCCCGCCTTCTTCGGGTGCTTCGACTATGTATACGGCCATTGCCATGGCACATATGATGCTGTTTCGGTTGTAGGAATTGTATACCGAGTATTCGTCTACCGGGTAAAAAGGCGAGACAAAACAGAACCTGGTGAGATCCATTACCTCTGCCAGTGCCTCGGGAACATTAAGGTGAAACATGCCGTGTGGGAGCACGGCGATGCTGCTGCCACCATGTTCAAGAGCGCCCCGATGTGCCAGGTGTCCTGCACCTCTGGAAAAACCGCTGGTAACAGGAATGTCATGCCTTGACAGTTCCCGTGAGGCTAAAAATGATATCATCTCTCCCCTGTCGCTTACATCCCTGTATCCAAGGATCGCGGCTGACTTTTTCTGTAGAATTGACTTTTCGCCGTAGGTGTAGAGTACCGGTGGTGCCGTGTTCTTCATTATATCTGCCAGGCGATGAGGGTATAAATCATCAAAAAGCAGTATTGTATCGATTCCTGCCTCAATAAGCCGGGTATAATCTTCATCAATTTTTGGAAGGAGTTCCCTGGCCTGGACAAGAAGATCACTTAACTTTTCAGTGAAGCCAAGCTCATGCTGTATTTCTTTGCCATCAAGGTCGAACATGTCAGTAACAGTCAACTGCAGTTCTGACAATTTCTGATGAACCTGTGTAAGGGAAGCCGTACCAATACCCTTTGTGGACGCGAGCGCGATCCAGTACTTGTGCTGACTCATGCATTATCCCGGTATGTTAGATTTCATTGTAAATTGAACGTGAATTGTATATACAGGCATATGGCTGTCAATCATTAACTTTCTGCCGGTTGCTATCCACTTTTTGCCAAACAGATTTCTGTTAAATATACAAAAAAATATATTTTCATTATTGACATATAGTATGCAATTATTAGTGTAACAATATGCCCCAACCAGCATTATTTTTGGTGAATTGGGTACAATAGTTGACAATTCTCTGGAAGTTTCATCGAATTGTAACATAAAGGGACTGTGTAGTTTTAATTATTTTATTTTTTACAAACGTGTAGGAGGTTTTATATGGCGTTAAATCCATTGGTTGATTCTCGGGATGTGCGCTTTGTACTGTATGAAATGATGGACGTGGAAAGCCTTACGAAGTTTGAAAAATACGCTGACTTCGACAAGGACATGTTTGAAGACATGCTCAACCTGGCAGAGACAATGGCCGTGGAAGAGATCTACCCCACATTTGAAGAAGGTGACAAAGATGGCTGCCATTACATTGGCGACACAAAGGAAGTAAAAATTCCTGAGTGCTATCATCCCGCTCTTAACAAGTTTTATGAAGCCGGTTTCGGCGGTATGGACGTTGACGCGGAATGGGGAGGCATGGGTATCCCACAGGTTATCGCCTGGGCATGTAACGAGTATTTCTGCTCGGCTAACTATCCGCTTATGATGTACCCGGGTCTTACTCATGGGGCGGCAGAGCTTATCGAAGTTTTTGGTACACAGGAACAGAAAGAAACCTATCTTGAAAAGATGTATCTTGGTGAGTGGGGCGGTTCCATGTGTCTTACAGAACCGGATGCCGGTTCAGATGTTGGCGCCCTGAAAACCAAGGCTATTCGACAGGATGACGGAACCTATAAAATTGTTGGACAGAAAATATTTATATCATCAGGTGACAATGATTACTATGGTAACATGATCCACCCGGTACTTGCCCGAATAGAAGGAGATCCCCCCGGAACAAAGGGAATCTCGATATTTATTGTTCCTAAATACCTTGTGAACGAAGATGGGAGTAACGGTGAATTTAATGATGTATCATGCGCGGGCATAGAGCACAAGATGGGTATAAAGGGCTCTGCAACGTGTACACTCAGCTTTGGTGACAGCGGTAATTGCGTTGGGTATCTTCTGGGTGAAGAGCGAAAAGGTATGAAGATCATGTTCAGAATGATGAACTATGCCAGGATGGGTGTTGGTCTTCAGGGACATGCCACCGCTTCTGCAGCGTATATGCATTCTGTGACGTATGCTAAAAACCGTATACAGGGTGTTCACGTAACACAGATGCTGAATCCTGAAGCGAAAGGGGTAAGTATTGTTAATCATCCGGACATAAAGAGGATGTTGCTGTATATGAAGTCTCACCTTGAAGCACAGAGGGCAATGATTTACTATCTTTACAAGAATTACGAGCTTGCCACACTGCTTGATGGTGAAGAAGCAAAAGAAGCACAGGCTCTTGTTGAGATCATTACTCCTGTAGAAAAGGCAGGCTGTACAGATATGTCAGTAGCCCTTACTTCTGAAGCCATGCAGTGTTTTGGCGGGTACGGGTATTGTGGCGATTATCCAATTGAGCAGATGATGAGAAACGCTAAGATTACCGCCATATACGAAGGTACAAACGGTATCCAGGCAATGGACCTTACCATGAGAAAGATTCTCATGAACCCCGAGCAGTATAACTACGGTGTTCTGAAGAAAAGAATCATGGAAACTATCAAGAATGCCAAGGGTGTTGTAGATGATAAGTATGTTGACCTGGTAGAAAGAGGAGTTAACAAACTTGACGAGGTTGTTGAGATGCTGAAAGGCCAGATGGCAGGTGGTAAGTTTCTCCATCTCTTTGCCAATGCCACACCTCTTGAACAGGCAATGTACATGCTGATTCTTGCGTGGATGCACCTCTGGATGATGACCATTACAGTACCAAAGATGAAAGAACTTGTTGGCGATAAGAAAGGTGAGGAAAGAGACGCCCTTCTTAAGGACAACCAGGAAGCAGCTTTCTATTCAGGCAAGGTTCTGTCTTCACAGTTCTATATCGGTGCAGAATTTCCCAAGTATTTCGGTAACATTGAAGCACTTCTGGGTGGTGAAAGCGCTGTTATCAAGGCCAGTGAAGATATTTTTACCGGTGCACTTGAAGAGTAAGATCTTTCAATATATTGCATACAATCAAAAAGACGGGGGACTTTTCCCCGTCTTTTTTTACGGATATTACCTTATTCAAAACTCTCCTGTTTATCAATCAAACAATTCATTCATGTTTTAATATATAAATTATTCTTAACATCTTATTGTTAATGGTCAAATTCACATTTACATAAATGAACAAAATATGAATGATGATAACATAACAAATAATTGACAAATACGGGTGAAAATTTATGGTGAGTAATGGTAACTTGATGTGTTACAACTTACCACTAAATATATATTAAAATTTTTACAGGAGGTCTTTATGGCAACGGCAGTAATGTCAATAAACCCGCTTGTCGACACCAGGGACACTCGTTTTGTGCTTTTCGAAGCCCTCGAGGTTGATAAGCTGACACAGTACGAGAAGTTTGCTGATTTTGACAGGGATATGTTTGAGGATGTTCTCAACCTGGCTGAAAAGATTGCAGTTGATGAAATATATCCGGCAAACATGGAAGGGGACAAGGAATCTGTACAGTATGATCCCGGAACAAAGCAGGTGAAAATTCCCGAAGCCTATAAACCCGCGCTGAAAGCGTTTAACGAGGCCGGGTTTGTATCACTTTCAAATGACCAGGAAATCGGCGGCATGGGTATGCCGGATTCAATCGCACAGTGCTGTACGGAGTATTTTACCGCGGCAAGTGTGGCGTTTTCAATGTACCCTGCTCTTACCATCGGTTCGATGAACCTGGTGAAGAATTTTGGTACAGACGAAATGAAAGAGAAGTTTTTGAGTAAGATGGTATATGGTGAATGGGGTGGTACCATGTGTCTTACTGAACCTGATGCCGGCTCAGATGTGGGCGCACTTAAAACAAAGGCAGTTAAGCAGGATGATGGCACCTACAAGATAACCGGGCAGAAAATATTCATCAGTGGTGGAGATTACGATTCTGTTGAGAATATTATACACCCGGTACTTGCCCGAATAGAAGGAGATCCACCCGGGACAAAGGGGATTTCTATTTTTATCGTTCCCAAGTACAGGGTAAACGGTGATGGCTCGCTGGGCGAACTGAACGATGTTGTATGTTCAGGTATTGAACATAAAATGGGAATCAAGGCTTCTGCAACCTGTACCCTCAATTTTGGTGATGATAATGATTGTATAGGTTACCTGCTTGGAGAAGAACGTAAAGGCATGAAGATCATGTTCCAGATGATGAATGAAGCACGACTGTACGTAGGTCTTCAGGGGCTTGCTGTCTCAAGCGCGGCCTACATGCATGCCATCACATACGCGAAAAACAGGGAACAGGGATCTGACGTAACACAGATGATGAATCCGGATGCACCCAAGGTTTCCATTATCAAGCATCCTGATGTGAAAAGAATGCTTCTGTACATGAAGTCATATGTTGAAGGCATGAGAATGCTTACCTATTACGCAAGTAACAATATTGATCTCGAACACGTAATGGATGGAGAAGCATCGAAAGAAGCAAAGGCCATTGTAGAAATTCTTATTCCCATCGTAAAGGCCGGTAATACCGATAACTCATGGAGGGTTACCGCTGAAGCTATCCAGGTATATGGTGGTTACGGATTCTGTTCAGATTATCCTGTTGAGCAGTTTGCAAGGGACGCTAAAATACTTTCTATTTATGAAGGTACCAATGGTATTCAGTCAATGGACCTCACCATGAGAAAGATCCTCATGAATAAAGATCAATATAACTATTCAATCTATAAGAAAAGAATCGCCGAAACCATTGCAAAAGCAAAAGGGGTTGTTGACGATAAGTATGTGGAAGCAGTAGAAAAAGGTGTGGAAAAACTTGATACGGCTATTAACCAGATGAAAGAACAGATGGGTGCCGGCAAGTTTTTGCATATATTTTCAAATGCCACGCCGCTGCAGCAGGCAATGGTGATGTTGACCCTGGCATGGATGCATCTCTGGATGCTGACGCTGACTACACCTAAGATGAAAGAACTGGTTGGCGACCTTAAGGGAGAAGAAAGGGATAAGCTTCTTGCAGATAATAACGAGGCCGCGTATTATTCCGGAAAAGTTCTCTCATCACAGTTCTTTATCGGTGCTGAATTCAAGAAATTTTTTGGCATGATCGACTACATAACCGATGGAGAAAGTGCAGTGGTAAAGGCGTCAGATCATATCTTTACCGGCGCACCTGAAGAATAAAAAAAGTACTATTTAGATAAAGAGTAAGGCAGGCTGAAAGGCCTGCCTTTTTTTTGTAAAAAATTAATAAATCAAAACAATTTTTCTGTACTCGTGAAAATCATGAAATAATATTGACAAAAGATATTACAATATTATGTACATACTTGTGCAATATTATAAATTTTATGTGAAAAAAATACAATTTAAACAAGATGGAGGTTGTTATGGCGTTAAACAAGCTTGTTGATTCAAGAGATATCAGGTTTGTCTTATTTGAAATGCTTGAGACCGAGTCGCTGCAATCTTTTGAAAAATTCGCGGATTATGACAGGGACATGTATGAAGATACACTGGCCCTTGCTGAAAAAATGGCAGTGGAGGAAGTATATCCTGTAAATTCAGAAAGTGATAAAACGGGAGTTACTTATGATCCGGATACCGGCAGGGTGATTATTCCCGAACAGTTGAAGCCGGCACTTGATGCCTATAATGCAGCGGGGTTTGTGGCGATAAACGAAGATATTGACCTTGGTGGGATGGGTATGCCTGTATCCATAGGTATGTCATGTAATGAAATATTTACTGCAGCAAGCCTGGCCTTTACCAGTTATCCCACTCTTTCAAGGGGGGCTGCCGAGCTTATAGAAACTTTCGGAAGTGATGATCTTAAGGATGTCTACCTGGAGAAGATGCTTACTGGGCAATGGGGAGGGACAATGTGTTTAACCGAACCTGACGCCGGGTCTGATGTGGGTGCCCTCAAGACAAAAGCAATACCAGGGGATGATGGAACCTACCTGATACAGGGGCAGAAAATATTTATTACATCCGGTGACAATGACTATTATGAAAATATTATCCATCCCGTGCTGGCACGGATAGAGGGGGACCCGCCGGGTACGAAAGGGATATCCATTTTTATCGTGCCCAAGTATCGTGTAAATAAAGACGGTTCTGTTGGTGAATTAAATGACGTGGTGTGTTCAGGTATAGAACACAAGATGGGTATTCACGCGTCGGCCACCTGTACATTGAATTTTGGGGATAATGGCAGGTGTATAGGGTACCTTCTGGGGCAGCCTCGTAAAGGAATGAGGATAATGTTTCAGATGATGAACGAGGCAAGGCTTGCTGTTGGCATACAGGGACTTGCTCTTTCTTCAGCTGCGTATATGCACGCGGCAACATACGCGAAAAACAGAGTTCAGGGTGTGGACGTTACCCAGATGATGAACCCGGAAGCGGAACCGGTAACCATCAGCAGGCATCCTGATGTGAAACGAATGTTGTTATGGATGAAATCATATGTTGAAGGTATGAGGATGTTGATCTATTCCCTTGCCAAAAATATTGACATCGAACACCTGGTTGAAGGTGAAGAGGCAAAAGAAGCCGCTGCCATAGTAGAAATTTTAATACCTATTTGCAAGGCTGGATGTACTGACGCGTCGGTGAATATCACCTCTGAGGCCATGCAGGTGTATGGAGGGTATGGATACACTTCAGATTACCCGGTTGAACAGTACATGCGTGATTCGAAAATTACAACCATCTACGAGGGTACCAACGGGATTCAGTCTATGGATCTTACAATGAGAAAAATACTCATGAATCCCGACCTGTATAATTATTCCGTGTTTAAAAAGCGTATGGTTGAAACAATTGAAAAGGCGAAAGGAGTAGTTGACGACAGGTATGTTGACATGGTGGCACGGGGGGTTAAAAAACTGGATGAAGTAATAGCAATGCTGGCTGGATTTATGAAAGAAGGGAAATTTCTTAATATCTTTGCGGCAGCTACCCCCCTGCAGCAGGCTATGTTCATGTTGTCCCTTGCCTGGGTACACCTGTGGTCGTTGACAATAACATTACCGAAGATGAAAGAGAAAGTGGGTGACGCGAAAGGTGAAGAACGAGAAGCAATCCTGGCAGGTGATGATGAAGCAGCATATTATTCAGGTAAAGTTTTATCCTCACAATTTTATCTTGGATCAGAATTTCCCAAATATTTTGGGAAAATAGAAGCTATATTATTTAATGAAACAGCGGTTAACAAGTTTTCAGACAGGCTTCTTTCGGGTACTCCCGAAGAGTAACAGTTGATCGACTGTCCAATTTTATTTTCAAAATGCGTTGACAAATATGTCAGGCATTATATGTATTACATTAATACATATAATGCCTGGTGGAACTTCTCTCTAAATGAAAATTAGTCCAGGCGATACGCCTGGACTTCTGTTTTATAAAAAAAGATAATTACACAAGGAGGTTTCTCATGGCTTTAAATCCACTTATCGATTCACGGGATTTACGTTTTGTGCTTTTTGAACTGCTGGAAGTGGATAAACTTTCGGATTATGCAGAATACGCGGATTATGACAGGGATATGTACGAAGATGTACTCAACCTGGCTGAGAAAATGGCAGTTGAGGAAGTATATTCGGTAAATTCCGAAACTGACAAGGAAGGGGTGAAATATGATCCTGACAACAGGAAAGTTATTATACCTGAAGGTTTTAAAAAAGCCCTGGACGCGTATAATGAAGCCGGTTTTGTAGGTATCACGGAAGAACCTGAAATTGGGGGAATGGGCATGCCGGTTACAATTGGTATGTCGTGCAGCGAGTATTTTACCGCGGCAAGCCTTTCTTTTACTACGTACCCGGGCCTGGCACATGGGGCTGCGGCGCTTATTAAGAATTACGGTACGGATGAACTGAAAAACACCTATCTTGAGAAAATGCTCTCCGGAAAATGGGGCGGCAGTATGTGTCTTACAGAACCTGATGCCGGTTCAGACGTTGGGGCGTTAAAGACAAAGGCTATTCCAGGTGATGATGGTACCTACCTGATACAGGGACAGAAGATTTTTATTACTTCGGGTGATAATGATTACTATGAAAACATAATACATCCAGTACTTGCAAGAATTGAGGGAGACCCTCCGGGAACCAAGGGAATCTCAATATTTATCGTACCCAAGTACAGGGTAAAGGATGATGGTTCAATTGGTGAATTAAATGATGTTGTGTGTTCGGGCATTGAACATAAAATGGGTATACACGCGTCGGCTACCTGTACAATGAGCTTTGGTGATAACGGTGAATGCAGGGGCTACCTTCTTGGTGAAGCTCGTAAAGGCATGAGAATCATGTTTCAGATGATGAACGAGGCACGGCTTGGTGTTGCCATGCAGGGTTTAGCACTTTCTACTGCCGGATATATGCATGCGGTTACGTATGCCAGGAACAGGGTGCAGGGAGTTGATGTAACCCAGATGCTTAATCCTGACGCGCCAAAGGTAACCATAAGCCAGCACCCTGATGTCAAGCGTATGCTGCTTTGGATGAAGTCATACGTGGAAGGTATGCGTATGCTGGTATATTATCTTTCACATAATATTAACCTGGCAGAACTACTTGACGGGGAAGAGAAGAAAGAAGCAGAGGCCATGATGGAAATACTTATACCCATCTGCAAGGCGGGTTGCACGGATTCTTCTCTTTTTGTTACCTCGCAGGCGGTACAGGTGTATGGTGGATATGGGTATACAAATGATTATCCTGTTGAACAATATCTGAGGGATTCAAAGATTACCGCCATATACGAGGGAACCAACGGGATACAGTCCATGGACCTCACCATGAGAAAGATTCTCATGAATCCCGAGCAGTATAATTACCAGGTCTGGAGAAAGCATGTGGCGGATACTGTTGAGAAGGCCAGGGGAGTAGTGGATGACAAGTACATCGACCTGGTAACCCGGGGCATGGAAAGACTGGACGAAGTGATAGAAATGCTCAAAGAGTTTATGGCCGGGGGAAAATTTCTTCATATTTTTGCCAATTGTACTCCCCTTCAGGAGGCAATGTACATGATGTCACTTGCGTGGATGCACCTGAAGGCACTTACAATTGTTACTCCAAAGATGAAAAAGCTGGTTGGAGACACCAAGGGGGAGGACCGGGAAAAACTTCTTAACGATAATGCTGAAGCCGCGTATTACAGTGGCAAGGTGTTGTCCTCACAGTTTTATCTTGGTTCAGAATTCCCAAAATACTTTGGAAAGATTGAAGCCCTTTTATTCAACGAATCGGCAACTATCAAAGCATCAGATCCTGTGTTTACTGGTGCACTTGAAGAGTAATCAAGAGGTTTTTGGGTTAGCTGGATGTTGTTAAGTGCAAATGCATTTATTGTTCTTTAATCAACATCCAGCTAACTTTAACTATTGTGGAAAGAGTTGCAGAAGGGTATCGGGTATTCTAAGTGTTGCCTGCTTCAGCTTATGTATGTGGCCGTACAACGGAGCGATGCACTCAAGGGTTATTGTGCCTTCATTACCGATCATCTTCAAAAAGTTTTTACTGCCGGCATTCTTTTTCAATACAAAGGCATGATGGGCGTCTTCGAAGCTGGCTTTTATGAACATGGTTAACATGTACCTGTCTTTATCTTCGCTGAATGTCCACGTGGCGATATCATCTGATATTTCATCCAGTATATCAGCGAAATCGAAATACAACAGTAAGTAGTTATCCCCGCTTTTTAATAACAGGGATTGCCCCGCGTCATCGAAATAACTGTAAAGGTCGTTAAAGTTTTTATCACGGGGCAGAGGATTGTCATAATCGATTTTATTATAAGCGGTGATTACTGTTTTTGGTGATGGCATTGTTTATATCCCGGATAATTATTACATGGATGAAATGAACGCAATATCTACATTGAAGAGGATTGTCACCAGCTTCAGGAAAAAATATACAATAACAAACGTGAGCAATACCATAATAATGATGTTCATCCTGTCAAGAAGCTTATCTGAAAGGGATTCCTGTACCCTGTTCAACAGCAATGCCACGAATGAAAGATATCCACCAAGCCCTAAACAACATGAAAGAAGAAATATACTGCGGATAACAATTGTCATTTCATCAAACAGGCCAAGGTCAAGCAGCAGCCTGTATCCCACGATCCACCATACGATCATGCCCGGGTTTGTAATGGCAATTGTAAACCCGGTAAGAAAAGATGTTCTTTTTCTATAGGTAATATGGGGGGCATGTGCCGGTGGTATATGCCTGTGTTCCCGGTATGATCGGTACAACAAAAATGATAAAACAATAACGCCAAGGCTGTATACTATTATCTGGAAGTTTTTTTGCTGTAAAAAAGGTGCAAGGCCGAACAGCACAAGGACACCGTAAATAAAATCCGATGTGACAGAGCCCATTGCAACAGAGATGGCCGGCTTGAGGTGGCCGCCGATTGCCTTCTTTATTACTTCAAGCTGAACGGCGCCAACCGGTATAGAAGATATAAAACCGATAAAGATACCGTACAGTATCAACATTCCTATATGGGCGTAAATCATAACATTGTCTCTAATCGTGAATTTAATAATGCGGGATTGTCCCGGGCCAACTGATGGGCTTGATGTACGATCTTATATTCAGGGGTAAATGTCAAGTAAATGGTGGCTGTTTGCTGGTAAAAATAGGGCATGGATGGGGATCAAATTCACCTTAATCCTTCTCCTCCCCCTTAAAAGGGGGAGGCCGGGAGGGGGTTGTTCCAGTATCTTATTACAATACCGCCTTCAGGCCGGCGTAGTATGAACGGCCGGGGGTGTTGTAGCCTGCGGGGAATTCATAGTCTTCATTAAGCATGTTCTCAACTATGCCGAATACCTGTATTGATTCAAGCAGCCAGTAGGATGCAGAAATATCAATGGTATAGTATTCATCCATTTTAGCATCCCTGGTGTCGAATATTGACTCATCATACCATGCATCATCACGTTTACCCATATAATTAATCCCAAGGTTGAGATTGGCACCAGGCAAAAACTTCCAGTTTGCGTGTACACTTCCCTGGTGACGGGGCCTTCGGATAAGGCGTTCATTGTTTTCCATGTCTTTTGCAATTGGTAAATAAGTATAGGCTGCATCAAAAGATAATGTATCAGCAGGTGCGAAATGCAACGCACATTCGATACCCTTGGTAATTACTTCCTTCTTGTTAATATACTGTGTAAAGGCATCATTGATATCAATTTTGTTCCTGTATTCGGTTTCAAAATATGTTGCTTCAAAAATAAATATCTCATCCATTATCGGCTGGCTGATACCTATGTCCCACGTTATGCTGGTTTCAGGCTTCAGGTCAGGATTACCTGTAGTATATGCGGTATCGTATATCTGTGTCATTACAGGTGCCCTGAAGCCGGTTGCGTAATTTCCTTTTAACCGTGTTTCAATTAGCGGGAAAATGAGACTGCCTGAAAGGCTGTAGGTTATTTCATCGCCAAATGCTTCGTGGTCATTGTACCTGATCCCAGCTATAGCAAAAATCCGGTTCATCAGCTTGAGATGGTTCTGCAGGTATGCGGCGCGTTCCCATATATCACGTTCGTCGAATTGATCTGTAGATGCGCCAAAACCGATATCCGAGTAGGTGGTTGAAGTGGTACTGTTCTCCTGTATTTCGGCCCCCATGGTTATTTCATCAACATCTCCAAGCATGAAGTTGTGCTGCCATTCAGCCTTATGGTGTGTACCTTCATACCAGCTCTTTGTGAATTCTGAAGGTTCGGCATCGTCAGTTTTATCCTCATACCGTCTTTCAATGTTCATATATGATAAGATGATTTTGTGTTTCCACCACATGAATACTTGCTGGTCAAGACTGAGAGCAGAGGAAATCTGCTTTGAAGACTGTGTGTAGTTGGGATCATCATAGTATGCCCCGTCATCAAGTTCAGCCTTAGCATCGGTATATCGTAATACATGAGTGAGCCATGATGAATCTGTAATACGGTAACCAGTACGGCCGGAAAATGTGGTGTTTGTGTAACCATCTTTGTCCATGTGCCCACTGGTTCCTGGTTCCCTTGCAGCGGTAGAAAACCCTTTGGTATCAATCCTGGCTATGCCAAAAGAGTAATGGGCATCGTCTGTTCCTCCATTGACTGTAAGCGCCTCTCTGAAAGAATAATATGACCCTGCTTCGGTCTGCAGTGTTAATGATGGCTTCCCTTCACCTCTTTTCGTGATGATATTAATAATACCACCGGTGGCGTCTGAGCCGTACAGTGTGCTCTGGGCACCGCGAATAACTTCAATTCTATCAATATTATCCGTGGTAAGGTTGGCGAAATCAAAGCTCCTGTCAATTCCTGATGGATCGTTTACTTCTACCCCGTCGATTAATACCAGCATGTTCTTCGCGTCGGCACCCCGTATGAACAGTGTTGATACTCCACCAGGTGCACCCTGACGGTACACGGTCAGTCCCGGAACACTGCGAAGTGCTTCAATAACACTGCGATCACCACGGTTCTCGAGTTGTTTTTCTTCTATAACGGTAATAGAAGCCCCGGTTTCCTTCGGATCGATCTCAGTCTTGGTGGCACTCACCACCACGTCATCCAGCCTGATCACTTTGCTCTTTGTTTCTTCCTCTTGTGTTTCCTCATCTTCTTCGGCCGGGGCATCTTGTGCCAGAAGCAGTGAAGTGCTGAATGTGATAGTGAGGCACAGAATGAATGCGAGAAAAACGTAAAAAGTCATTTTGTTGCGACCATGATATCTGTTCATAAAAAAATCCTCCTGTAATGTGTTCATTAAATTTTCTGGAGTCAGGAGGAGGGTGGGAACGCATCGGGAAGTCGATTGATGGTACAAACGAAAAAACACGCCTCAAGGGGCGTGTTATGGTTTGTCAGTATCAAATGATGCCTGATGCTAACTGGTCCCATTCCTCGAGGATATCCAGTTACATGGAGTGTCTGGCTCACCAGGGGCAGCATTACAATACACCCGGTTTACAGTTGCGGGACAGCGCGGGATTCACACCCGACTTCCTCCGTGTAGAGATACAAAAGATCAAATATAGTATATATACTATTTTGAAGACATAAATTTTGTAAAGTATTTTTTCACCACAGAGACACAATGGACACAGAGTGGGTATTTAATTAATAAAACCCTTATTTATAAAATAATTTTCCCTGTGCCCTTTGTGTCTCTGTGGTGAAAAATAATTGAGTTTATGAATTATTTACGGTATTTCCCGGGGACGGGGTAGGTGTAGGGCTTGCCGGTGATGGGGTTTTCGTGGACAACGCATACGGTGTCAAACAGGGATTCGATGGCCTGGTAGGTGATGATTTCGGCGGGGGCGCCGTCGGTGAATATTGTGCCGTCTTTTATGGCGATTATGCGGCTGCAGTAATCAGCTGCAAGGTTTATATCGTGCAGCACCGTGATGATGGTGGTGCCCTTACGGTTCAGCTCTACCAGGTGGTCCATCACCTGGGTAACGTGGTTGATGTCCAGGTGGGCCACCGGTTCGTCAAGCAGTATCACCTGTTCTGCCTGTGCCACCGCCCTGGCGATAAATGACCGCTGCTGTTCTCCACCTGAGAGTTGGGTGATGGGTTTTTCACGTAACGGGTCAAGGTCCATAACATCCAGGGCTTTTTCTACTACCTGGCCATGACGGGCTTTTGCCCTGTTAAAGAATCTCTGGTGTGGGAACCTTCCCATGGATACGAACTTTTCTACGGTGAAGGGGAGCAGGTTTTCAAGTTTCTGGTGTACGATGGCAACCTGCGGAGCGTACCGGTATGGTGGGATAGCTTTCACGTCCTGCCCCTTGAACTTGAGGGTGCCTTCACGGGGGGAGAGCTGCCGGCTTAACAGTTTCAGTAGTGTGGATTTGCCGGCGCCGTTTGGCCCGATGATGCCGATAAATTCTCCTGGTTGTATGGCAAGTGAAATGTCGTGGAGTACAACCTGTTCGCCGTAGCCGGCGTGAATATTGTTGAGCGAAAATAATGGCATCAGCCTGACCACCCCCTTTTGAGCAGTATGACGAGAAAAAAGATCCCGCCGAAAAATCCCATGATAATGCCGGCAGGTATTTCATATGGGGATACTATTGTTCTCCCCATGGTGTCGGCCATAACAAGGAGCAGCCCGCCGGTGACGGCGGTTACCGGCAGCAATACCCTGTGTTCGGGGCCCGACAGCACCCGTACGGCGTGGGGGGTGATGAGGCCGATAAATCCGATTACCCCCGCCAGTGATACCGAGATGGCAGCAAGCATGGAAGCCACCCAGAAAATAATCAGTATTTCTGATCGGGTTATGCCGTGGCTGGCGGCGAAGTCGTCACCGAAGGAGAGTATGTTCAGATGCCGTGAATAGAGCAGGGTGACAATGAGCAGGGCCCCCAGTGCCATGGCTGATCTGCCCAGGTAGTCATAACGGGCCAGGGACAGATCCCCCATCAGCCACATGAGTGCCTTGTGTACCTGGTCGGCGCTGCTGAAGGCGAACAGCAGAAGCACCGCTGATGAAAAGATGAAGCTGAGTGACAGCCCTCCAAGGATCAGGGCGGGACTTGAAAATCCGAATTTACGGGCCAGCAGGTATACCAGTATAATTACAAAGATGCTGCCGGCAAATGCACCGGCAAAAATGAAGCCGGTTGACAGTGACATGATAATGGCAAAGGCGGCTCCGCAGGCCGCGCCGCTTGATATCCCCAGGGTAAAGGGTTCGGCCAGGGGGTTTTTCAGCAGGGCCTGGTAAAGTACTCCGCTTGCCCCCAGTGATGCCCCTATTATAAGTGCCATCAGGATGCGGGGTATTCTCAGTTTATACAGGATGATGGAAACAGTTTCAGGGGTGCCGTGAAAAAGTGCCTCTACTATGCTGGATGGGGCTATGTTCACCTGGCCCAGTATCATGGCCATTAATAGTATGCCTGTGCCGGCTGGAAGAATCAGCAGGGTGATGAAGAGGTTTCTTTTTTTTGTCATTGTTAGTTTCTTCATGGGATGTGTGCCGGTTGTTGTATGTCTTTATTGAAAATATTTCTGAATTCTGCAAGGGTTTTTACATAATCACCCGGTGTATAATAACAGGCGGGATCGTAGCTGATATAATGTATGGCGTTATTGCGAATGGCATCAAGATGAGTGACATCATCTCCCAGTAATTCTTTCAGCCGCTGGCCAGTTGACGAAGAGGTTGTAATGATGACCTGAGGATTTTCATGTACGATCAGTTCTGCCGTTATAAGGGGATACTGATGACGGGTGGTGGTTATAATGTTGTGTCCCCCGGCGTCGTTTATTATGTTTCCAATAAATGAAGTTTGGTTTGCCGCGATAAGGGGACGATCGGATAAAAGAAAGAGCACGTCAACCGGTGCTTCGGGGTGTGCCAGTATTCTCTTTCGAATGGTTCTGTACTGGTTGAGCTTCTTTCGGGCCAGTTCCTGTTTTCCGGTTATTGCGCCTATGGTCGTATATGTTTCTGCTATAGAGTCAAAGGTGGTATAACCGGTGAATTTTTTTATGTGAATAGAAAGTGATGTAAGCCGTTCGGTAAATTGTGTGGGGTTGTCTTCACCGGAGAGAATAACAAGATCAGGTTTCTGCATGATTATTTTTTCCATGTTGAGGTTTACGAGGGTTCCCACAACCGGTACTTCTCTTTGCAATGGCGGATGATAGCTTGTTACCCCGGACAGGCATGATTCGGCATTCATATCCATGATCATTCTTGTGAGTGATGGGGAAAGAGATATTATGCGATGGTATTGTTCGTGTTGACTTGAGATGCCGGCAGTTTCGGGCTCAGATGGCAGCAGCAAAAGAAATGTGATGGTGGACAGCAACACAACAGGGATAAACGCATAAATAATGCGGATATAAATTGTCCGGGTATTGCTGAACATTTCAGGCCAGTTTTACCCTGTTGGCCCATTCCACGGCCTGCAGGTAGGAGAGGGATATGGATTCTTCGTCCAGGGAGAGTTTGTTGGCAAGTGATTCCATGGATTCCCAGTTCCCCTTTTCATGAAGCAGCATTAAGGTATAGTAGTCAGTAAGTGGTCCCTGCTGTCCGATGAGGGCATCCTTTATTGAGTCATCGAGGTTTAACTCGCTGAGAATTACGTTTATTGGTTTGTCAACAAAGGCATCGATCAGTGAGAACATACCCATCAGAAAAAGGTCGGATGATATTTCCCTCATTCCTGTTTTCAGGGCAAGCTCTTCAGCGAAACGTGCCCGTATAATTGAAGTAGCCACCAGTTCTTCGGGTTTGTCGTCTCCCATCCCGCTTAATGCCATGAGGGAAATCCACTTGCGAAACTCCCTGATCCCAAGCAGCGTGAGGGCCTGTTTGATTGAATGTATTTTACTGGTAAAGCCGAATGCGGCGGAATTGATGAATTTCAGGAGTTTATAACTGAGCGACATGTCTCTCTTGATAATAGTCTCAATATTACTATATTCAAAATCTCTTGAATGTACTTCCTGCAGTATATTCAGGTAGTTCAACTTGTAACCGGGTATGTCCTTGCCTTCAATTACCTGGGGTTTGCTGAAAAAATATCCCTGGAAATATGAATACCCGTCAGAAAGTGCCTGGTGATATTCCTCGTAGGTTTCAATCTTTTCAGCCAGGAGTTTTATCGGGTATTCTTCGGCGAGGGCAAGTATTACCCCGTGTGATTGGGGAGTAATTTTTCTGAAATCAATTTTTACAATATCAGCGATCTCAAGGAGGGGCCTGTATTTTTCGTGAAACACGAAATCATCCAGGGCCAGCATATATCCTGCTTTCTTCAGTTTCCTGCATTTAGTGATGATTTCCTCAGTGGGTTCAACGGTTTCAAGAATCTCAATAGTCAAAAGCTCCCTGGGGAATATGGTTGCCGCTTCGCTGTTTAGCAGGGTTTCTGTGAAATTAATAAATCCCCTTTTTCCCCCTGTCATTGAGTCCATTCCGAATAACAGGAAACTTGAAAGAATGGTCTGTGAACTCGCGTAATCCCCGTCAAGGGTATTGTAGAAGTTGTGAAATCCTTCACGAAAAAGCAGTTCATATCCGAATACATGTGTATGCCGATCAAATATTGGTTGGCGTGCAATAAAGGTGCCTTTTGCCACATTGATTTTGGTTGTAGGATCGGAATATACTTTATTTCTCATAATATTTTACTGCTTTGTACCTGCCGGATTTTACCCGTTTTTTATATTATTTTTAAACTATAGATTGCATTAGTATATTATTCAAATGTTTTTTACATTCAGCTGAAAAAGAGCACAACAGCCAGCACTATTAAAAGTATAAATACAATTTTTTTAAATACATCCTGGTTTATCCTCTCGTATACAAAAGAGCCGGTCACCACCCCCATGATCAATACTGGTAGTGTTAACACGAAGTAATGCAGCACCTCAACTGTTATCAGCCCGTGAAATCCGTGCATTGTTATAAGCATGATCCCTGAAAGCAGAAAAAAAGACTGCAGGGTGATGGTTATATCATTTTTATTCCATGACTGCATGGATGTGTAGACAATAGCCGGGGGGCCGTTAGTGTTGAACGCTCCTCCAAGGCACCCGGATAGAAAACCGAAGAGATACCCCCATTCTTTACGCAGAATGGTGTTCTGGGTTACATGTAATAGTGAATACAGTGAATATATCATTAGAACACTGGCCAGGATCTTCTTCACGATATTTTCGGGAAAATGGGTAAGAAAATAAATACCAACTGGTATGCCAGGAAGAGCCCCGACAATAAGCGGTAATACTTTTTTTATATCAAAATGTCTTCTGAGGCGAACAAATATGGAAATAGTGATAAAGGTTCCCATCATGGCTACAAGGGGGGTTACAAAGGTAATAGGCAGCAGCAGGGTGAGGAGGGACATGCATACCAGTGCCGCTCCGAATCCTGCCACGGATTGGGTAAATGCCGCGAAAAAGACTATTATCAATACCGGTAGTACCTGTGTCATTTTCTATTCACTTAACGCTGCCCATGTGGATTGCGTACTTTTAGCCTGTGTTTCTTCAGTTTCATCTGCCATTGTGATCTCCTGCGTCATGTTTTACGTGTATATTATACTATAATCACGAAAGGGATTCAATGTATATAATATCTTGTATAGTAATAGTTAGCACTTGTTGTGAATATTAAACATTTTTATTAACTCAATGATATTTTTTGTTGAAACAAATTGGCTATTTGGCTATATTGCCAAATAGATACGCAAGGAGATCACAATGAATGAACAGGAAAAAAATCAATATAACGCGCGGGCACGGGTGATAAAGGCCATGGGGCATCCCAGCAGGCTTTTCATGGTAGACCAGCTTCAAAAGGGGCCTCTTTGCGTGTGTGAACTTACCGAAATGGTGGGTGCAGATACCTCAACAGTGTCGAAACACCTGAGTGTATTAAAAAATGCCGGTCTTGTGTATGATCAACGTGAGGGGAATACCGTGTATTATCATCTCCGTGTTCCCTGTGTGCTGGATTTTCTCAATTGCGTGGACTCTGTCCTCGAAGTGAACATGGATGAGCAGATTCGTATTGTACGTTCCTGCCAGGCGAAAAATATTTCATAATTGTTAAAAGACTTAATTACGGGAGCAGATGATGAACTGGAGAACTGAGTGGAAACCGTTGTTATATATAGTGGGAGCCTTTCTTGTCTTTTTCTACCTGCCGGTGGGGATGCCCCGTTTTGATAATGCCGTATTTGAAGCGTTACACCTTACAAAGTGGTACGCGCAGGAGCACGTACTCTTGTGTCTCGTACCGGCTTTTTTTATCGCCGGAGCTATTGCGGTATTCGTCAGCCAGGCGTCGGTGATGAAATACCTTGGCCCAACCGCTCCAAAGATGCTGGCCTACGGGGTGGCCTCGGTATCGGGTACAATTCTCGCGGTATGTTCGTGTACGGTGCTTCCCCTTTTCGCGGGGATCCACACCATGGGAGCGGGCCTTGGCCCGGCCTCGGCATTTCTGTATTCGGGCCCAGCCATCAATGTGCTGGCTATTATTCTTACCGCCCGTGTGCTGGGACTTGAGATCGGTATTGCCAGGGCCGTGGGTGCCATTGTGTTCAGCGTGGCTATCGGCCTTATTATGCATTTTATCTATCGCAAGGAAGAAATTGAAAAAGCCAATGCCATGATAGCCACACCTGAGCCCGAAGTATCGCGGCCCCTGTGGCAGAACATGATCTATTTTGGCCTCATGGTGGCTATCCTGGTATTCGCCAACTGGGGAAAGCCTGAAGCAGCAGAAGGGGCATGGTACCTCATCTACAGCCTGAAATGGCAGATAACCGGTATATCAACACTGCTGCTTGGCGTTGTGATGGTGCAGTGGTTTAACGTGAAATTGTGGAAGATGGCAGTTGCAGGGCTTGCAGTAGCAGCTTCGATATTGTTGTTCCCCGGTTCTCACATGATCCCCTTTGCCGTTGGAGTGGTGGGTCTGGGTGTGATCACCAGCACTGGTAAGGGTGAGACAAAAGAGTGGTTCGAACAGACTTGGACATTTACCAGGCAGATACTGCCCCTTCTGCTTTTTGGTGTGCTGATTGCCGGATTCCTGCTTGGACGACCGGGCCACGAAGGTATGATCCCTTCTGAATGGGTGGCGGGCATGGTTGGCGGTAATTCTATCTGGGCCAACCTTTTCGCATCGGTGGCAGGTGCCTTCATGTATTTCGCAACCCTCACCGAGGTGCCCATATTACAGGGACTGATGGGCAGCGGCATGGGACAGGGACCCGCCCTTGCCTTACTGCTTGCAGGCCCGGCATTGTCTCTGCCCAACATGCTGGTAATACGAAGCGTCATCGGTACAAAGAAGACTATCGTCTATGTACTGCTGGTAGTGGTCATGTCCACGGTATGCGGGGTTATATATGGACTTATTGTGTAATAAACGTAACTAAGTAGAACCACAGAGACCCGGAGAAACAGAGAAAGGATTATGATATTTGTCTTATGGTTATGTCAAAGCAGTATGGCTACTGAAAAATATTGATTGCTATCATGAAATGCAACCAGGCAATATATATTTCCCCCTCTGTATCTCTGAGCCTCTGTGGTTAATTTTTTCAAAAGGAGATGAACTATGAAGACTATTGAAATACTTGGTACTGGGTGTGCCAAGTGTAACAAGCTACAGGAAACGTCAGAAGAAGCCGCGAAAGAACTGGGGATTGAGTATACACTTAAGAAAGTATCTGACGTGAAAGACATAATGAAATACGGGGTGATGATGACACCGGCGCTCGTGGTTGATGGTGAGGTGAAGGTTTCCGGAAAGGTGCCCTCGCTGGACGAAGTAAAAAAACTGATGCAGGATTGATATACTGTAAAGTACAAAGAGGAATGTATGAAATGTAAACTAACGATCATCGGTATGGTGATAATACTTTCGGCCGCCCTATCATCATGCAGCGGGAAAGAGAATGACACGGCTGAAAAGAAATCACCTGCTGACAAGGGCGATCACGTTGTCACATTCGTAGAACTGGGGTCAGAGAACTGCATACCCTGTAAGATGATGAAGCCGGTCATGAAGAAAGTAGAAGAAAAATACGGAAGCCAGGTACGGGTGGTGTTTCATGATGTGGGCACCAGCGAGGGCCGGCCATACGCCCAGTCATACAGCATCAGGGTTATACCCACACAGGTTTTCCTGGATGAAAATGGAAAGGAGTTTTTCCGTCATGAAGGGTTTTTTCCTTTTGACGAGGTTGATAAGGTGCTGAAAAAGCAAGGGGTTCAGTAATGCTGCTTGACCTGTTCACCTGGCTTTCAGGGGCACTCTACGCGTCAACCAGCATGGCCCTGCTGGCTGCTTTTACCTGGGGTATTTTAAGCATACTGCTTTCTCCATGTCATCTCGCCAGCATTCCGCTTATCGTGGGATTTATAGATGACCAGGGTGTGCGAACCCCGGGCAGGGCTTTCTTGCTGTCCCTCCTCTTTTCGCTGGGGATATTGATAACCATTGGACTGGTAGGAGTGATTACCGGCCTGGCGGGCAGAATGATGGGAGACGTTGGTATCTGGGGCAACATAGGTGTTGCTATTATCTTTTTTATAATTGGACTGCACCTGATGGAGATCATCAACCTGCCATTTCTTTCTTCAGGTGCGTCCCCGTCGGTCAAGAAGAAGGGGAAACTTGCCGCCTTCGTGCTGGGCCTGGTATTCGGTATTGCCCTTGGCCCGTGTACCTTCGCTTACATGGCCCCCATGCTGGGAGTTACCTTCAGCGTGGCGTCAACCCGGTTCGTGTTCGCGGTATCACTGGTTGCTGTGTATGCCATCGGGCATTGCTCGATTATTATACTGGCAGGTACTTTTACCGAGGTGCTGCAGAAATACCTTAACTGGAACGAGCGTTCGCGGGGGGCGTTGATATTGAAAAAGGTATGCGGCGTGCTGGTAATGCTGGGTGGTGTGTACCTGGTGGCGAGCGTGACGGTTATATAATGATTGATCGCAAAAAAGTAAAAGCAATGGCATTATCAATGCTGGCTTGTACAATTGTAGTATGTGTACTCTTTATTTACACGATTCGTTCATGGGCCAGCTCCGAGTTCCGTTCGAATCTTTCAATGAAGTACATGCCGATTACAACGGCATCTACAGCATATGGTATATATATAAAAGATGAAGAACGATTCCAGAATGAAAAACTTGTATACGCGAAGCAGGTATATGGTATTTCGGTGAAAACGGGAGATGTTTTTTCATTCATGCCGTTTGTTGCACATAAGCACTTGCACTATTCACGGCAGGAAACAAAGAAACTTGCGGGAATGGATATCAACCTGGGAGCACATTCATCAAATTTTTTTATTAAAGACCGCATACGTTCTGAGTATCATGTCACCGATAAGTTCTACCGTTTCAGGAATGCAACAGAAATTGGATATTCGATGTTAACGGAGCATTTGTCGTTTTTTGGCCGTTATGAATTTCGCTTTGACCGTGATCAGCAAAGAATAAACATGAATGATATTGCGGGGGGTATTATAATTAAACCTGTAAAATCTTTGTCTGTTCGGTTGTATTATAACAGGGAACTGAAAAGGAGAAATACTGATTCATGGAAAAAAACAGATGCACTCTGTTTTGGCGTTGGAGCTGTTTTATAATTTCATGGGGGTGATTTCCGATGAAAAAAATTATTAAAGATAGAAAGATCTGTCATTGCTGGTGGAAGGGAAACTAGTGGTATACCCTGTAGCTATTGTTGATATTATAACTGAAATGTAAAATAAAGGAGTATACCATGGAAAAAATAAACGAAGTACTTAAATCAATGACATTTGAATTTTTCGGAAGCGGGAAACATAAAATAACCCCTTCAATGCATCTCACCGAGAAGAACTCGGTATTCCTTGATGTACGGTCGTACAAGGAGCTTGATACTATTGCGTTCAGCCTGGTGCACCATATGCCGGTAGTCCATATCCCCATCGACGAGATCCCTGAAAGGGTATCCGAGATACCTTCTGATAAAACGGTAGGTATATTCTGCTCGTCGGGAGTGCGGTCAACCATGGTGTATTTATACCTGCGAACCCTTGGGTTTGATAATGTCAGGGTGATCGAAGGGGGATACGCGGAACTGGTTGATGAGTTTAAACCGGGTAAATTGCTCAAGCATTTTAACAGGAATGGTGATAACAAATGAGCCTGGTACTGCTTTCATTGATAATTTTCGCTATCGCGTTATTGATGACCATGACGGGAAGGGGCGGGGGCAATTTTTATGTCCTTGCCCTTGTGCTTTCAGGGATATCAATGCATGAATCAGCCACTTCAGGGCAGTTCATTTTGTTCGTGTCTTCAATATCAGCTACCCTGGTTTTTGGACGGGGCAGGCATATCGAATGGAAGCTCGTGCTGTTCATTGGGGGCCTGACGGCACTGTCCGCGTTTTTCGGTGGTTTCTATTCGCAGTATTTTTCTGGGACAACACTGAAATACGTATTTTCATTTTTCCTCCTGGTTGCTGCCATCCTGATGATGCGAACAGTAAAAGAGAAGAATACCGTGGTGCCCAAAAAACGCGGTTTCTGGTATCTCAAGTCAGGGGATCATGAATTCATTATAGATCTTAAAATCGCCATACCCATCGTTGTGGCAACCGGTTTCGGGGCCGGGATGGTGGGTGTGTCCGGTGGTTCATTTCTTGTACCCCTGATGGTACTGGCCTGTGGGGTTCCCATGAACCTTGCCGTGGGAACTTCAACCACCATGGTTGCAGGCACCGCACTGATGGGCTTCCTGGGGCATATGGCAACCGGACATTTCGTACCACAAACTGCCATACCCCTTGCCGGGGCTGCCGCCATCGGCGGGCTGCTTGGTGGTTCTTTTGCCATCAGGACGAAGCCGGCGTTTCTGAAAAAACTTTTCGCGTTTACTACCCTTGCTGCATCAATTGTTATGGCGGCTAACGCAATATTGACTCATTAAAGGAGAAATTCACGATGTCAGAAGGGATTACGAAAAAACTTTCATTCATAGACAGGTATCTTACCCTCTGGATATTCCTGGCCATGGCCGTGGGTGTACTCATCGGCTTTGTTTTCCAGGAGCCTGTAGAAACATTCAATAAAGCCCTCACCGTGGGGAAACATACTAACCTGCTGATAGCATTCGGCCTGATTCTGATGATGTATCCCCCGCTGGCGAAAGTAAAGTATGAGATGATGCCAAAGGTGTTCGCTGATACAAAGATACTGGGACTTTCGCTGGTGCAGAACTGGATCGTGGGGCCGGTAATGATGTTTTTGCTTTCCATACTGTTTTTCGGGTTTGTTGCACCGGCCATTTTCGGCCCCAACCCCCTGTGGGGATACTACATGACAGGACTTATACTGGTGGGTATCGCCCGCTGCATTGCCATGGTGCTGGTATGGAACGATCTCGCGGGGGGGAGCAGTGAATACGGGGCGGGACTGGTGGCCATGAACAGTATATTCCAGATCTTTACATTCGGTATATATGCCTGGGTGTTCATTACCGTGTTGCCGCCATCGTTCGGGCTTCAGGGATCGGCGGTGGAAGTGACCATCGGCGAGGTCTTTGCAAGTGTTATTATTTACCTTGGTATACCATTCGCGGCTGGTATTCTGAGCCGTGTTATTCTTATCCCAATGAAGGGGGAAGAATGGTATGACCGGGTGTTTGTTCCTAAAATTTCTCCCGTAACACTGGTGGCGTTGTTGTTTACCATCGTGGTTATGTTCAGCACGCAGGGAAGGCAGATCATTGAAAGGCCGCAGGACGTGCTGTGGATTGCCATACCTTTAAGCTGCTATTTCGTGATAATGTTCCTGGTGAGCTTTTTTATGGCTTCTAAACTCGGAGCTGATTATGAAAGAAGCGCCACCCTGGCATTTACCGCATCGGGGAACAACTTTGAACTGGCCATAGCGGTAGCCATAGCCGTGTTCGGTATCGCCTCACCCATAGCATTTGCAACCGTGGTTGGCCCCCTGGTTGAAGTGCCGGTGCTCATCAGCCTGGTGAACGTGTCGTTGTATTTCAGGAAAAAGTATTTCAATTAATTGAAACTTAATGATTTCTTCACTTTTTATTGAAATACTTACAGTAATATCAGAACAGGAATTCTAAAAATGATGGGGAATATCAGGATATGGTTGGAAAAAAACTGAAGATATTATTTTTATGTACCGGCAACTCCTGCCGCAGCCAGATGGCAGAAGGCTTCGCACGGCACCTGAAAGGCGGCCTCATTGAAGCATGGTCTGCCGGTATTGCTCCCAAGGGAGTTGACCCCCGCGCGGTGAAGGTGATGTCAGAGGCAGGGGTGGATATATCGGAACATACATCCAATCACGTGGATGATTTTAAAGATGTAGCCTTTGACTACGTGATTACCGTATGCGGACATGCCAACGAGAATTGTCCTGTATTTCCCGGAAAGACCAGGGTGATACATCGTGGATTTGAGGATCCCCCGCAACTTGCAGCCGAAAGTGCTACGGAAGAAGAGGCCTTGTCCCATTACAGGCGTGTACGTGATGAGATCAGAAGTTTCATCAATACCCTTCCTGGATGGCTTGAAGAACACGACAGTAATACGATTGACATACAACTGCAATAAGTACTATTCTGAGTTATGGAAGACCAGGGTACACAAAAACTGCAGACAGCGGCATTAACCTTTATCGCGCTGATCGGTCTTGGGGTGTTTCTGCACATCACAAGATCATTCGTGGTTCCATTCGTAGTGGCAGTGCTGCTCTCATTTCTGCTGGTTCCGGTAGCCGATTTCTTCGCCAGGCTCAAGGTACCCGGCTTTATCATCAACAGCATGGTTATCCTGGGTATGTTCATAGTGCTGGCTGCAGTTGGCTTCCTGGCATTCGGGGCGATGAATTCCATCAAGTCTGAACTGCCTGAATACGCGGGAAAATTCAGGTCTTCTATACAGGCAATAATGGATTCTTTAAAAGGTTTTATACAGGTGGATATTGCCGCAGAATACCGTGATGTCACTTTTCAGCAGTTGTTTAACATGATATCCCCGGCATCAATATTTCAGACCATCAACCAGAGTGTTGGTACTTTCATAACATTTCTATCAAAATTAACCCTCATGATGATCTTTCTGATCTTCATTCTTTCAGGTAGAAAGGTGCTGGTAGACAAGATACTGTTTGTGCTTGATGCCAGGGAGGATATATCTTCAAGTAATTTCAGGGCCCTTCAGTCGATAAGCAGGCAGATCCAAACTTATCTCTGGCTGAAAGCGGTTATCAGTATAGTTACAGGCCTGGTGTTTGGCATTGTTGCCTATGTTATGGGCCTGGATTTTGCCATAATATGGGGCTTTTTGGGATTTCTCTTGAATTTTATACCTACTATTGGTCCCATCGTCGCGTCAGTTCCCCCCATTATCCTGAGTTTTCTCCAGTTTGAAAGTATACTGTGGGCACTTTTTACGTCCATATGTCTTGCCGGGGTTCAGTTTCTGTCGGGGAGTATTATTGAACCCATCGTTATGGGTGACCGTTTAAACCTTAATATCATCACCATCCTGCTTTCCCTCTTTTTATGGGGGCTTATCTGGGGGATTCCAGGCATGATTTTAGCTGTACCCATAACAGCCGCGGTAAATATCATGTTTCAGAATATACCCCGATATAATGGTATTGCGGTACTGATGAGTAAATGATTTTCAATAAAAGTTGTTGAATAAAAATCCATATTGCAATATCTATTCTCCTGTCGAAAAATCGATTAAAGAATCACCCTTACAATAAAAAAATTGCGGTATCCCCGGGAAGAGAAAACAGGGATATTTAAAAATCGGGACAGGTATATGAAAAAGAATACTTTTGCGCTTGATGGCTGGAAACTATTATTACTGTTAACCGTGGGTGCGGTTATATTCCGTCTCTTTACCCTTGAGATAATTGAAGATTCGGGTGACGGAATGTTCTACTGGCAGGCCATACAGAAGCTGTACTACGGACTTGCCTACGGCACATTGAACCACTGGACAACCAGGTTCGGGCTCATCCTCCCCGAGCTTGCGCTGGTATCCATTCTCGGCACCCATCCCCTTGTATACTACGTGCTCCCTTTTGTGCTCTCGGTTTTTCAGGTCGTATTAGTATATGCCCTCGGACGGGAAGTGCACGGAAAAGAAGCGGGTATCCTTTCTGCCGCGTTTTTGCTGTTATATCCAGAAATGGTACGGGCATCCAGTCAGCTCCTTCCGGGGGTATTTTCAGGCACATTTCTGCTTCTTGTTGTATACTGCCTGGTCTATTTTTACCGTTCAGGGGGAAAAAAGATTCTGTGGCTGTTGGGCGGAGTGATGCTGATGTTCATGGCCTATGAAACCAAGATAACCAATCTTTTCTTTCTGCCGGGAGTGCTGCTTGCCCTCTGGCTGGTGCGAAAAAAATTGAGAGATCCGTTGTTATTCGGCGCCTTGCTTTTCGGATTGTTTATAGTAGAATGCCTTGTGTATTATCATTTTACCGGCGATTTGATGGCGCGTGCCCATGCCATTACCGGCCATCATCTTGATCATGGACAGTTGAAGCCAGTCTCCTTTTTCTATCTTTTTTTCCGATGGATACGGCCGGGTCCCCATTTTATACTGGTGCTGCTTCTAACCTTTGCGGGATCCTATACCTTGTTAAAGGGTAGAAGTGCAGGAAAGATTCACATGGTAGTATTGCCGGTTTTAAGCTTTATCTTTTTTCTTACATTTACCATTAAAAGTGTTTCTCCACTTATACCTGCCACCACCTTTCAGATCCGTTACTGGAACGTGGCATTGCCGTTGATGATGCTGGTATCGTCATTGTATATTGTTCAATCCGGCTGGATACAAAAATACAGGGATAAGATGATACTGGCATTCAGGGGAACAGTTGTAATTTTGCTGCTGGTATACGGATTTATATATCATCAGAATCTATACCATCATCCCGTATGCCACGTGAAGAACGTGTATGCGAAAAGTAACGAGGCTTTTTTTGGCGGGACTCCCGTGCTTGCTGGAAAGAATACCGGGGGCATAGTACTGCACATGCTGAATATTCAGAAAAACCGGGATGAAGGAATGAGCCTCGAAGAGGCGGTCACCAGTACAGGCATGACAATGCAGAAATACAGGTCATTCAAACATGACGTAAACAGGGTGCGAAAGGTTAAACGCCTGCTGGAAGGTTGTTTTATAAACCTTGACCGGCTTGATGATACCGCTATTCAGATGTACCCGGATTTGCTGGAATATAGAAGTGTGAAGGCGGGCGGCAGAAAAATTGTCAACATGGGATTGAAAAATGATGATACTGGCAACATTCGAAATAAACTTTCGCAACCGGGGCAACCGGTGTACCTTTTGCACAGGCGGCCCGTAGACCTTGAGAAAATGACTGTTTCTACTTACATGGAGTATATTAAGGCAGAATAAAATGAAACCAGTGGGGCTGATCACAGATTTCGGGACTGCCGATCATTACGCCGGGGTGATGAAAAGTGTCATAAAGACAACGGCACCGGGGGTGGACGTGATTGATATCACACACGGCGTGAAACCATTCAGCATTGTGAATGCCCAGTTCATGCTGGACGCGTCATATCCATATATTTCTCCCGACGGTGTTGTCGCGGTTGTGGTTGATCCCGGGGTAGGGTCGGGAAGGGGAATACTGATTGCCAGGGCCGGCCAGCGGGTGATGGTTATGCCGGATAACGGCATTATTTCTGCTGTTATTGACAGGATTGACGAGATATACGAAGCTGACACAATGGCGTATGCAAACGTTTCTGCCACTTTTCACGGAAGAGATATATTTGCCCCGTTGACGGCAAAACTGGCATCAGGTGCCAGATGTGCAGACCTGGGCCGGCCGGTGACAACGTTTCAAACCAGGCCATACCCGGGGTATAGTGCATCAAGTAACGTGATTGCCGGGAAAATTCTGCATATTGACCATTTTGGCAACTGTGTTACTTCGATCCCGGTTGATACATTTTTCAAAAGTTCTGCGCAGATATTTACCGTGGCAAAAAAAGATCTTGCCCTGCCAACGGTAACCTGCGCAACATATACCGACCTGTCCAATGACAGTGCAGGTCTTTTGCCGGGAAGTTCGGGATATATTGAACTGTCAATGAATCAGCAATCCCCCGCATCCCGGTATGGCATAGATATTGAAGATGAAGTGGTGATACGGTATGAATGATAACAAGAAAATCGCAATCCTGGTAGGGGATGGCATGGCCGATTTCCCGGTGGAATCCCTTCAAAATAAAACACCCCTTGAAGCGGCCAACACACCCAACATGGATTTTCTGGCCAAAAACGGCACTCTGGGGTTAACCAGGACCGTCCCACCGGGTATGTCCCCGGGAAGTGATACCGCCAATCTCTCCATATTCGGATATGATCCGAAAAAATATTATACCGGCAGGGCACCCCTTGAAGCAATAAACATGGGGATAAAGCTCGGGCAAAGTGATGTTGCCTTCAGGTGCAACATAGTCACCCTTACCGATGGTATCATGGAAGACTTCAGCGGACATCACGTTGACTCGGAGTTGAGCCGGATCATAATGGAACAGATGAAAATTCAGGCTCCCGAAGAGAATATTGAATATTACCCGGGGGTTTCATACAGAAACATTATCGTGTGGAGAAATTTTCCATACGATAATCTGCCCATGACAACCCCTCCCCATGATATACAGGATAAAGAAGTGGACCCTCACATGCCAACCGGAAATGGCGGGGATATGCTTAACCGTATCATGGAAAAGTCCATCAAAATAATTTCAGAAACAAGTGAAATCAGGACCGCGTCTCAAAAATACCCTGGAAAGCCAGTTTCGTTATGGTTATGGGGAGGGGGACGCAGGCCATCCATGGACACACTGAAGGATCGTTTCGGGCTGTATGGATATACCATATCCGCAGTAGACCTGATTCACGGCATCGGACGGGCGGCAGGACTTGAACCGTGGTTCGTAGAAGGCGCCACCGGGTATATCGATACCAATTACAAGGGGAAAGCTGACGGGCTTGTGAAAGCCATGGAAAAGGCCAATTTTGTGTACCTGCATGTTGAAGCACCTGATGAATCAGGGCACCAGGGACGACTGGATTACAAGCTGCAGTCGATAGAAGATTTCGATTCTATGGTGGTAGGCCCGGTGGTGAACATGTTAAACAGGTTTGATGATTACACTGTACTGGTAATGCCGGATCACCCAACGCCGTTGTCAATAAAGACACATACTGATGATCCTGTTCCATTCTGTGTATACACGAAGAACAGTACCCCGAAACCCGACGCATCCGGTCTGACATTTACAGAGAGGTCAGCTTTTTCAACGGGCCTTATGGTGAATGAAGCACATTCACTTCTTGAAAAAATTGTACAGAATTCAATCTGAGAAGAGGATTTTTGACACTATGCGGAAAATCAAGTCCATTCTGATGATAGCGCTAATGGCAGGCATGCTTTTTGCCGGTGTGTATTACATGTTTTTTGACGAAGATGATATGCAGGACGCCATCACTCAATACGAAGATGGTGACTACATGGATGCCATGAAAATATTAAATACCCTGGTAAGGGTTAGCGATTATGAGAATGCCGAAAAAATGTACTATTACCGGGTGAAGGTAATTCACGCGTACGCCCGGCAGCTTACAGATGAATATGATGAAGAACTGGGTGAAATAACCGCCTCAGAAAAGGCGAAGAAAGATGTACAAGAAGAAATTAAAGAAATAAATGAAGAACTTGATGAGATAAACAGTGAGATCCAGGGTGACCTGGCGTTACAGGTGGGGGACGAGCGGTCATATATCGTTTCACAGGGTAAATTGTACGAAGAATTTACAAGCCTCTACAGCGGCAGCCGGTATATTGAAGATCTCGACTTTGAGATGATGAGAAAAAACGTGCGGCTGAGTCCTCAGAATACCATGGCAGCTGTTTCGGGATTCTATCAAAAGTATCCTGATACGGGGTATCTTGCCAGCACCGTTGCGGTTATGTTTGAGAACATTTCACGGGGCGACCTGCAATTCAAGGAAAATGCGGTTACCCTTTCCAGCATGCTCATAAAATTCTGTGTGCAGTATCCAACCAGCTCAGAGTATCAAAGGATATACACCTGTGACGGTGATAACGTGAATCTTCGGGATACTCCCGGTCTTGAAGGCGGGGTGGTGGGAAAACTTTCACAGGACGAGATATGCCTGCAGCTGGAGAAATCGATGGACAGTATGCAGTTGGGGGATGTGAGAGATTACTGGTATCGTATCGTATCGGTTCAGGGGAAAAAAGGATGGATTTTCGGAAAATTCTTAAAACATATTGATGTCAGTAAATACGAAAAGAAAAACAGTGACCTGAAATGGATCCTGGAAGAAAAGTTTACCTCCTGGAATGATTCACATACCCCATCCGGATGGCAGCACCTGTATCCTGAAAACAGCGGTGTTATATCCTTTGAAAAACTGCAGGATAACGGGGTGGCGAAGGTGAACAGTGATGGAAAGGGTAACGCGGGCCTGTTCAGGCGTGTAGCTGCTTTCAGAACTTTCAACCTGCAGGCAAAGGCCAGGCTTACCCGCGGCAAAAAGGTAACGCTTTTTGCGCTGGTAGTCCCCGGCAATGGTGTTTACGAGCTAAACCTTGAGAAAGACGGGATTGACGTGTCAGGTAGAAGGATACCTTTTGATGTGACTTCACTGCACGTGTATGAATTAAAGAGCATAAATGGTACCGAGGCTACACTCCTGGTAGACGGTGAAATCATTTCCGCCCGTATTAAGCCTATCAAAAGTGATGAGTACCCCAGCCAGGCCCTGTATCTTCTTCGCTGCTGGAGTGGCATACCGGCAGAAGCAGAGATTCATTATATCCGGATCAGGTAATAAAAAAATCCTGCTATCAGGCAGGATTTTTATTTCAACTCAATTTGCATTGTCTTACCAGTCGTCACTTTGGCGGTCTTTGTATTTCTCACGGACGATGGCAGTAATATCATCGATATAAAAGTAATTCCACTGGTTGAGTCTTCCCGTGTTACCTGGATTATATAGAATTTTCAGTATCTCCATCTGACGATCCTGGCTCAGGTACTTGTCTTCCTGTGCCACTTCATCAGTTAGCTTGATGGAAAGTTTACGCCATCCAAGAAAATTAAGTTTACCCATAACAAGCCGATGAGATCGTCCCGATGCGTCTTTAAGAATGATGGATAGTTCTCCTGAGAATTTTTTACCATATACCCACATATTGATGGATTTGCAGTGTTTTTTTATAACAAGGGGGGCAGCAGGAGTAATGGTGGCTACCTTGCCGTTTTTTGCGAACACTTTCACCCCAAGATACTTTTTGGAAATTTGAAGCGGGGCGGGATACTCGTCCCGTATCGAGAGACCTGCTTTTTCGTCCCGAATTACCCGTATTTCAATATTCTTATCTGTATATTGAGTATTTTCAAAGTTTTCAAGGGTAACCTCGTGGTAAACCTGGTCACCGCCTACAACCTGTTCTTCTTTGGACTCGTCATCCTTGTTTTCACCTGGTTTATCCTGTGTCAGCACCGGCATCGTGGAAAGTAGAATGAACCCAAGGCATATTAACGCGGCTGATACCTTTCTCATTTGATGATTACCTCCAAAAAATTAACGAAAAATTTATACATAATTTAATGTTGCAAAGAGAATATTAAATATGATAGTGTATCATAATTGAACAATATATTCATGTCAATATTAATATTGACATGAATATGGTAAGGTAAGGGGGTTAATTAAATATCGGGTAATAACACGATTTTTAATGTCAATTTTGAATGAAGAAAAGCGCGTTTCTAACATGCACCACGAGGCCCCCTATATCCCCCGGCGGGGGACAAAGAATGCATATAAATGAAATTTTCAGGTGGTGAAATTTAATATAATGAGCCAGGAGTCCCCCTTGGGGATATAGGGGGCTGATAGACTGATTATATCAAGGGTCACGTGAATGTAACCCGGAATTTAAATCACTCCTGAGGTAAGGGAGATATTTGTGCAGGACAGGTCAAGCAGGCAGCATACACGGTATGGAATACAAAAAGATAAGCCGGAATTTCTAGAAAAAAAGATTACAACCGAATTATATATAACCATCGGAAATGAAACTGTTCCCGCCATAATCGATGATATAAGCATGAGCGGCTTCGGATTTTCCATAATCGATCTGGATGAGACCGGCATGCAACTGCTTGAGGAAATTGAAGATTTTTTTGTGCAGATGAAATTGAATGATGATAGTATAGTTTCCCATGTAAAAAAAGTGTGGACACTGCGAAAACAGGATGAAAAAGGTATAATTATTCGCGGCGGGGCAAGTTTTGATGTAGTATCAGGGGAAGACAGAAAGATAATTCAGAAGTTTGTTGATAAACTTCATAGTATTCACGGAAACCTGTAAATGTGTAAATATTATCGCATCATCACTATTGGCATGGCACTTCTATGTCTTACTCTGTCACATCTGCACGCCACGGAATACAGGGGAATCAACTATAACTGGTTCTGGATGGTTTATGATGAGGAAAAAAAAGACGAGGGAAGAGACTATAAGGCCTGCAGACCTTTTTACCTGCATAATGATAATCCTTACGAGGATTTCACCGCGTCATTGATGCCCTTCGTATACTGGAGTTATACCAGTCCCCGCCAGCATGAATGGAAATCACTGTTCGGTTTTATGGGGGCGGTTGATTACACCCATTCAAACGGGGTGCGTGATTATGATTTTGGCCTGTTCCCCATTTTGCTGTATGGAAAATCTGATCTAGAGAAGGACAGGTATTTTCATCTCTGGCCTTTCGGGGGAACCATAAAGGGTAAACTTGCCACCGATGAAATCAACACGGCTGTTTTCCCGGGAGTTGCGCTGTTTTTTCTGTATCCTCCATCCGGTTATTTTATGTTTGCCGCATACCTGGTGGTGTCACTTATCCCTGTGCACACCACCTATACAATGGAAGATTACCGGGCATGGGGGATATTATGGCCCCTTATACAACGGGGAAAAAGTCCCATTCGGGATGATTTTCGTTTTCTTCCTTTCTATGCGCATAATTATAAGCAGGATTTTTATGATACGTATCAGTACGCCCTGCTGTTCAATTACAGGAAAGAATATATAGGTAACGAAGTACAGAAAACCTTTTTCGCCCTTCCTTTTTTTGGAAGAAGATGGACATCTTCTGATTACGCGGAGTCAAGTTCCCTCTTCTGGCCATTATTTTCGTGGGGATACAACAGGAAGAGTGGCGAGTTTTCCCTGAACTTTCCATGGCCCCTGGTTCAGGTGCAGGATTCCGTGAGTCCCCGTGTTAAAAAACGAATATTTTTTCCTTTTTACGGAGATTATCAAAAGGGAAGCAACAGAACTTATTTCATTACCCCCCTTCACTTTGTGTTAAAGAAATCCACCCCGTCACTGCATTCTGAATACCATATAAATGGGATTATCGCATGGTATTTTACCCGTGAATATATGACCCGAACCCATCACAGGTATGGAAATTCATGGAGGTTCTTTAAACTCTGGCCGCTTTTCCACTACGAGTATAACGATCTCGGCGATTATTCTTTTAACATGCTTTCACTTCTTCCTTTTCGTGACCCCGAGGGATATGAACGACTGTACCAGCCCTTCTGGACGCTGTTTGAATATCATGAATTTCGAAACGGGGAGAAAAGACTGGGATTACTCTTGCGAACCTATTACCAGAGATGGGGAGATGACTTCTTTTCCATGAAAATTCCTTTTCTTATAGGGTACACCTCACGAAATGACAGGATTGAGCATTTATCGTTACTCTTTTCATTCTTCTCATATACCAACGATGAAGATAAAAAATGTTTAAAAATAGCCTGGATACCTTTCATTAAAGAGGAAAAAGAAGGCGATAAAAACAGTAGTGATAAAAATAATGAGCAGGCAGACAACCGGGGATATAATCAGGGTAATGACACCAGGTTATACAGTCATTCTTATGATACTGCACCGGGTCTGGGGGTTAATTCGGTTACAACCCATGTATCACTGTATACATACCAGGTAAGGATTTTCCAGAGATAAACGAAACAAATGAAACGTATGATATATAACCAGTTGATACAATTCGCAAGAGAACTTGGTAAGCGATTGTTTGATTTTTTTGAGATGACCGGGTATTCCCTTATACTTCTGGGTGAATCCATATATTTTTTGAAAAATATCTTTACTCAACGGAAAGAGATCGCGAAGCAAATGTATTTCGCGGGAGTAAAAAGCCTTTTTGTGGTGTCGGTGGTTGCCCTGTTTACCGGTATGATCCTTTCGCTGCAGGCGGGTATCGAACTTCGGGCCTTTCAGCAACAGGCACTTGTTGGCAACCTTGTTATCGCCACGCTCACAAGGGAAATGGGCCCCTTTGTTACCGCCATCATCCTTATCGCGGCGGTAGGCTCGGCAATGGCTGCCGAGGTGTCAACGATGAAGGTGTCAGAAGAGATTGACGCCCTCGAGGTGATGTCCATAAACCCGGTTCGATTCCTGGTGATGCCCCGTATCGTGGCCCTCGCAATAATGCTCCCAATGGCCACGGTATATACCAATGTGCTGGGAACAATCGGCGGGGGGATTGTGGCCCAGTTTCAGCTTAATGTTACTTTTGACGTGTACTATTCACACGTGCTGGAATCCCTTCATTTCAAGGCAACCTATGTTGGCCTGTTAAAGGCATTTATGTTCGGATTAATCATCTCAACCATAAGTTGTGCCAACGGGTTGCGGGCGACAAACGGGGCACTTGGGGTTGGAAAGGCCACCAGGGATTCAGTAGTGGCATCATTTTTGATGGTTCTTGTAGTCGGGTATTATATCACAGCCATATTCTATGGGAAATAGTTATGATCCAGTTAATAAATGTGACAAAGGCATTTGACGGCAATACTATTCTTGATAACGTCAGCATGGAAATCAGGGAGGGAGAAACCTTCGTGATAATCGGCAGGTCAGGAACAGGGAAGACCGTTACGTTGAAACATATTGCCGGGCTTCTTGAACCTGATACGGGAGATGTGCTGGTTGATGGGGAAAGAATGAATGGTGCCTCCGGAAAGGTTCGTGATCACATAAGAAGCAGAATGGGTATGGTCTTCCAATCAGGGGCCCTTATTAACTGGATGAATGTGCGGGACAATGTCAGTCTTCCACTGGTTGAAAACAGGTTGTTTCATCCAGACCAGATTGACAATATTGTCAGTGAACGAATGAAGCTTCTGCAGATCGAAGATGCCGGGGACAAGATGCCCGCTGATATCAGCGGGGGCATGAAGAAAAGGGCGGGACTGGCCCGGGTGCTGGTGCGTAACCCTGAGATCATTCTATATGATGAGCCCACATCGGGCCTTGACCCGGTGATGTCCAGCCTCATAAATTCGCTGATCAGAAAGATGCAGAAAGAGTTTAACGTGACATCGGTGGTAGTTACCCATGACATGAACAGCGCATACGATATTGCCGACAGGATTGCCATGCTCTACGAGGGAAGGGTCATACAATGTGATGAGCCTGAAAAAATAAAAAACAGTGACAACCCGGTGGTGAGACAGTTTATAAGCGGCTCTCTTGAGGGGCCCATTAAAATACAATGAAGATGTAACGGTACAGATAATGAGTATGAAAAACGAATTAACAGTTGGGATAGTTTTTATCATCGCCCTGGTTTTGCTTGGATATTTTACCATAATCATGAGTGATGATATATTCGATACCCACGAATATTACGGGATGACGGTGGTATTCCCCTCCATTGAAGGACTGGGGGGCAATGATAAAGTTCGGGTAAACGGTGTTCTGTCGGGCAGCGTGGAAACAACCGAACTGGTGAATAACCGGGTACTGGTAACGATGAAATTATACAACGAGTTTGTGCTGTATGAAAACTACCGTATAACCATTAAAAACGAAACGGCCCTGGCTGGAAAATACGTGAGCATTGATCCCGGCATGCAGTTTGATGAAAAAGGGAAAGAATATGCTGTAATTGCTACCCGTGAGAACCTGGTTGGTAAGGCAATCGAAGATCCCTTTACACTGATATCCGAGTTCGTTGATGAGAACCGGCAGAACATACAGGTGTCATTGCGCAATATACGGGAGATAACTGATAAAATAAATTCAGGGCGCGGCACCCTGGGGGCTCTTGTTAATGACGACAGGATGGTCACTAAAACAGATGATTTAATAGAAGAATTGCGGGAAACGATTGAGGACACCAGGGAACAGGCGCCGGTCACAAGTTTTATCAGGGCAGCCTTGACCGCGTTTTAAATTCCAGCCGTATTTTACATGCTGTTAACATGTAAAAGTTCTTGAACAGCAAATTGTGATTGCATAAATATGCCGGAATTGATTTCAAGGGATGATATATTTATGATGAACGACACTAACAAAATTGAGGATATAAATGCCAAAACGTGAGGACATACATACCATACTGATCATTGGTTCAGGCCCCATCGTCATTGGCCAGGCATGTGAGTTTGATTATTCCGGGTCTCAGGCCTGCAAGGCCCTGAAGGAAGAAGGATACAGGGTTGTGCTTATCAATTCAAATCCGGCAACCATCATGACCGATCCGGAACTTGCTGACAGGACATATATTGAGCCCATAACTCCCGAAGTTGTGGAAAAGATCATCGAGCGTGAGAAACCTGACGCCCTGCTGCCCACCGTGGGAGGGCAGACAGCGCTGAATACCGCCATGAGCCTGTATGACAGCGGTGTTCTTGACCGGCACGGTGTAGAGCTGATCGGCGCCAAGATAGATGCGATTAAAAAAGCAGAAGACAGGGAATTGTTCAAGGACGCCATGGTGGACATAGGCCTGGAGGTACCCGAATCAGGCTTTGCCTCAAGTGTGGACGAGGCAATGGCAGTGCTGGAACGGATCCAATTGCCATTGATCATCAGGCCGGCATTTACCCTTGGGGGCACCGGCGGTAATATCGTCTACAATCGTGAAGACTTTATCGACCTGGTGCGAAGGGGGCTTGACGAATCACCCATAAGCCAGGTGCTTCTGGAAGAGTCGGTGATCGGCTGGAAAGAGTTTGAGCTTGAGGTAATGCGTGATCTGAACGATAACGTGGTTATAATCTGTTCAATCGAGAACTTTGATCCCATGGGCATTCATACTGGTGATTCGATAACCATTGCCCCCCAGCAGACATTGACTGACAGGGAATACCAGAACCTGAGAAACATGGCTATCAAGATAATACGAGAAATCGGTGTGGAAACCGGTGGATCAAATATACAGTTTGCCATAAATCCCGAAGACGGACGGGTTATTGTTATTGAAATGAATCCAAGGGTAAGCAGAAGCTCTGCCCTGGCCTCAAAGGCCACTGGCTTTCCAATCGCCAAGATAGCCGCGAAGCTTGCGGTGGGCCTCACCCTTGATGAGATTTCCAACGATATAACCCGTGAAACCCCCGCGTGTTTTGAGCCCACCATCGATTATGTTGTCACGAAGATCCCACGCTGGGCATTCGAAAAATTCGCGGGATCCGACCCCACCCTTGGTCCACAGATGAAATCGGTGGGCGAAGCCATGGCTATCGGCAGGACTTTCAAGGAGTCCTTTCAGAAAGCCCTTCGCTCACTGGAGATAGAACGGTACGGTCTTGGCTCAGACGGAAACTTTAAAATTGATGATACCATCAACGGGCTGCCCGAAGACCAGGCGGCTGACTATATCGAAAAAAGGCTGCGTGTTGCAAGGGAAGACCGGATATTTTATATAAAAAAAGCCCTGGAAACCGGCTGGACCCCTGAGAAAATATCATCCGTAACTTTCATTGATACATGGTTTTTATACCAGTTAAAAGAACTGGTAGATGTTGAAATAACATTCTCGAGGGAAACCTCCGCCAGGGGATTGTCTCCTGAAATAGTGATGAACATGAAACGCATGGGGTATTCTGACCGGCAGCTTGCCTTTTTAGCATACCGGGATGAAATAACCATACTGCACCAGCGGGGGCTTGACGAGCAAAAAGAATATTCCATACGCCTGAATGACCTGGAACAGGAAATTCGGGGGTACAGGATCAGCAATGGCATAGAACCCGGATTCAGGCTGGTTGATACCTGCGGCGGCGAGTTTGAGGCATTTACACCGTATTACTATTCATCATATGATGACGAGGACGAGGGAGAATACACCGATAATCGCAAGGTGATGATCCTGGGAGGCGGACCCAACAGGATCGGGCAGGGCATCGAGTTTGATTATTGCTGTTGTCACGCGTCATTTGCCCTGAAAGATGAAAATATTGAATCTATCATGGTTAATTCAAATCCCGAAACGGTCTCAACCGACTATGATACATCAGACAGGCTTTACTTTGAACCGTTAACCCTTGAAGACATACTTCATATATACAAGATGGAAAAACCCGAAGGGGTTATTGTTCAGTTCGGCGGGCAGACACCACTGCGGCTTGCAAGAAAACTTGAGGCAAACGGCGTAAAGATCCTGGGTACACAGCCCGACTCAATTGACAGGGCAGAAGACAGGGAAAGGTTCTCAGACGTGGTGAAAAAGCTGAACCTGCTTCAGCCCGATAACGGCATTGCCTTTACCCGGGATGAAGCGGTGCGCACGGCCAACGCTATCGATTACCCCGTGCTTGTACGGCCCTCTTACGTTCTTGGTGGACGGGCCATGTCTATCATTTACGATGAGCAGAGTTTGCTTGAATACATAGTCTCCGCGGTTGAACTGACCCCCGAACACCCAATCCTCATCGACAGGTTTCTTGAAGACGCTACAGAGGTGGACGTTGACGCTATCTGTGATGGTACCGATATCTACATAGGCGGAATAATGGAGCATATCGAACTTGCAGGGGTTCACTCCGGTGACTCGGCCTGTATCATGCCATCGGTTAATATCAGCAAAGAAATGATTGAAGCGGTAAAAGAGGCAACCAGGCGGCTTGCCCTTGAGCTTGATGTTATAGGCCTGATAAATATACAGTTTGCCATAAAAGAAGAAGAGCTTTACGTACTCGAGGTAAACCCGCGGGCATCAAGAACAGTGCCTTTCGTTTCCAAGACTACCGGCGTACCCCTGGCCAGGATGGCGCTGAAGGTGATGCTTGGAAGCAAGCTCAGGGAACTTGGCCTTGTTGAAATGAAGAAGATACCTTATATCAGCGTTAAAGAGGCGGTACTGCCCTTTACGAAGTTTCCGGGGGTTGATACGCTGCTGTCTCCCGAGATGAAATCCACCGGAGAAGTAATGGGCATAGCCGCTCACTTCGGGGAGGCTTTTTACAAGGCCGAGCTTGCAGCCGGTGACGTGCTGCCCCTTCGGGGCAAATTGTTTCTAAGTATCAACCGAAGGTCAAAAGAAGAGCTGCTTGAAGAGATGCGGGCACTGCATAGTGAAGGCGGGTTTGAGTTTGTTGCCACAGAGGGAACCGCCGCTTTTCTGAATGCACATGATATTCCCTGTGAAAGGGTATACAAGGTAAGTGAGGGCAGGCCGAATATTATCGACCTGGTGAAAAATAACGAGATTGACTTGATTATTAATACTCCAACCGGTAAGATTACCAGGTATGACGCCTATACCATACGCCAGGCCGCGGTACGATACCACGTGCCCATTATTACAACCATTTCGGCTGCCAGGGCAGCGGTGCGGGGGTTGATTGAGGTGCGGCAGAGTAATCAGCTCAGCGTGAGGTCTATACAGGAGTATCACTCGGAGGTGCAATAGTGACACAGAATAAAACCCGGCTTATGCAAAGCGATGAAATTGAAAAAGTTATCAATGACCTGAGCAACAAGATATACCAAGACCTTGATGACATAAAACGCTGTGCAATCGTGGGCATTCAGACACGGGGTGTGGAACTGGGGCGGCGTATACGGGAGAACCTGGAAGAACTGTCCGGAGAACCGGTGAAGTCGGGTACCATGGATATAACCTTTTACCGGGATGATCTTGCCACCAGGGGGGTGCTGCCGGTATTAAAAGAAACAAAGATAGATTTCAATATCACAAACATGGACGTGATAATGGTGGATGACGTGATCTTTACCGGAAGAACCACCAAGGCGGCACTTGAAACCCTGACCGCCTTTGGCCGCCCACGGTCTATAAGGCTTTTCGTTCTTGTTGACAGGGGCAATCGAGAAATGCCCATTCAGCCTGATTATTGCGGGTTTGCGGTGAAAACCAGGATTGACGATATTATCAAGGTTCGCCTTCAGGAAATAGATAACGAAGAAGACGGTGTCTTTCTCTGTAAACCCGGCAGCGATGAATGTCAATAACAAGAAGAAGGTTGTCAGGTCTTGTCCTGCCTGTCTTTCCTGTAATATGAATATGCCGCATACAGGAAAGTTACCAGCAATATACTGATATCATCTATCCACCCGATAGGGCCCAGAATGTCAGGTATTATATCAATTGGCCACAACGTGTAGAGTATTCCCCCGAGAAGCAATACCAGTGACAGTATAAATTTCTTTTTCGCCGATGAAACCGATTCGTTTTCTAACTGTTCCATTAGTTCTCTCCAGTAGCTTAGAAAATGGTAGTATCATTAATAGAGAATTACATGTCGTATGCTATAATAGTAATATATTTTTTGCAATTAAATAAATGAAACCGCCCGCTTCGCTTGACGCCGTGCTGAGCGACGCCGAAACATAAATGCAGGTGAACACGGATAATTAGTGAATGGTGCATAACATAAGCAATAAAACTTAAGACTCTTCATCAATACTAAACTGGCATCACGTGGAGGCGCGGGGAACGCGGAGAGTTCCGTGCCTTCCTCCGCGCCACCGCGCCTCCGCGTGATACTGATTGGGTATCGATGATCACTACTGCTTACTAATCATCTATGTTCATCTGCGTGTATCTGCGGTTAAAAAATTATGGAAACACGATGCAACAGCTTATAATTCAATAACAGTTGTTCATTCCAGGTAATACGGAAAAAGTGAATAAGGAGATAGTTATAAATGAAACTTATAATGGAATGTCTTGATTGTCATGTACAGCAGATGAAATCCGCCATGAACATGGTACAACTTGATGATACTTCACGGTATGCACTGTTCCAGAAACTACTGGTAGAAATTGGCAGTGCGGATAGTAACATGACGCCGCCGGAAATGGCACAAAGGCTGTATGACATAGTAACCCGGGAAACCGGTTCTAACGACCTGTTTGCCGAGATCAAGAAAGAAAGTAATGCCACCGCGCTGTCAGTACTTGAAGAGGTGCGGTCAATGGTGGATACAAGCACTGACCCGTTAAAGGATGCCCTGAAGCTGGCTGCCAGTGGAAACATAATAGATTATGGTGCCAGGCGTGGTGTTTCCAGGGACGAGATACTTGAGTCGGTACAGCATGCCCTTGAGGGGGATGTAGACCAGCATTTCTACCAGTCCTTTAAGGAAACTGCTGAAAGGGCGAAACAGATATTGTACGTTGGGGATAACAGCGGGGAGATAGTGTTTGACAGGGTATTGCTTGAACATCTTCCCCTTGATAAAGTGCGTTTTGCCGTAAGGGGAAAACCCATTATAAATGACGCTACCAGGACTGACGCCAAAACTGCGGGCATCGATCAGCTGGTTGCTGTACTTGATACGGGGGACAATACACCCGGCATCAATCTTGAAAGAAGTTCAAGTGAATTTCTGGATGCTTTTGGCAATGCCGATATGATCATTTTCAAGGGTCAGGGTAACCTTGAGACCATGTGTAACGAAGATTTGAAAGGATACGTGAAACCCGGGGTGAAGTTGTTTTTTATCCTTAAGGTGAAGTGTTCTTACGTGTCACAGTCTATTGGTGAGGATATTGGTAAGACTGTGTTCCTGGTGAGAGAAGGGGTGTAGAGGCAGTGACGGGGAAAGTCAGTGACGGGTAACGGGTGACGGGTGACGGGTGACGGGGAAAGGTGGTGGTAAGTATTAATGAAAAAAGGCGACGGGGTAACCGTCGCCTTTTTTGATATATTGTGATCTGAAATTATGCTTTTTTTGGTGCTTTGGCAAGCAGCATTATTGCTGCGCCTGCCAGGCATGCAACACCGGCGATAATGAAAGGTGTTACCCATGCTTCCGGTGTGTTTGCGCCCTTTGCCGCGTCCTTGAAAAGACCAGCGATCTGGGGACCGGCTATACCGGCGATACCATACGCGAAGAACACGAAGCCGTAATTCTTGCCAACAGTTTTGTTTCCGAAGAAGTCGGCTGTGGCAGCCGGGAAGAGAGCAAAGTTACCACCGAAGTTAAAGCCAATAATGGCCGCGGCGATAATAAGTCCAAGCTCTGTTGCGCCCAGCTTGTAGAAAAGAAGCATGATGATTCCCTGGAGCAGGCACATGAGAAAAATTGAGTTCTTTCTTCCAAGCTTATCAGATACAGTACCCCACGCGATTCGGCCAAGTCCGTTGAGAATTGCGTAGATGGCCATGGCGGTACCGGCAACATGACTTGCCCATACGGCGGTGTCCTTGAAGCCTTCTGTTGCAGTATCAAGGGAACCCAGTTTTGAATACGTTAACGCGTCAATACCGAACAGCTTGATACAGTAGATAACCATGAGCCCGGCCAGTGCCGAGAACAGAAATGTAACAAACAGCATGTAGAACTGCGGAGTCTTTAACATTTCGTTGGTTTCAAAATTAAGAGTACCCGCTGTAACGGTGTCAGTAGCTTCAGGGGGAACGTATCCTTTTGGAAACCAGCCTTCAGGTGGATCTACCATTACAAGGCTTCCAAGGAATACGATAACCGCAAAGATAATACCATACAGAAGAAATACACTTCGCACGCCGTCAAGTCCGGCGATATTCATGGTGTTGAGAAGTCCTCCTCCCCATGCACCGGCCCATTTTACCCATATGGTTGCGCCAAAACCGAAACCCGCAACGGCAAGCCCGGTAAGCATTCCCTTCTTGTCGGGGAACCACTTAACGCCAACAGCGATTGGTACAACATATGCAAGACCAATACCAGCGCCGCCTATGATACCAATGAAAATAAACTGTGTGATGAAACTGTCACCGAATAAACCTGCAAGAATGTAACCCAGGCCAAGCACAAGGCCGCCTGCCATTGCAAGTTTACGGGGTCCGATTGTAGCAAGCTTGCGCCCTGCCCATACCATTACCAGCGCGAACACAAACAGGCCGGCAGAAAAAATTCCTGCAGTCTGCCCTGCTGTAAACTGGTATACACCATCCGCGGCGGTCAGTTTTGGTGTGAATACTGACCAGGCATAGATTGCACCAAGGCATAGCTGGATCAGAATAGCACCGACAACTACGATCCATCGGTTCATTACTTTTTCGTTAGACATATTGCCATATCCTCCTTAACTGATTTGTATAAAAATATAAATGATCCCGGTTTATATGTTGACTCACTATGTATATAATTTTGTATATGTGAGTGACCTAATGGACATCAAAATTCTGGAAAAGACTACAGGAGTGCCTTTTTTTTGCAAGCACATTTTAAAGGAATGTTCATTTGATGAAAATGTGTCGGTTTAAAAAGGGCAGGTGATATTGCTGGTTTTATGAAGCCGCAAAAAAGCGGCCTTGTCGGCCGCTTTGCGCATGGTGTAATGTGTTTTGCAGTGTGTCGTTATTCTGATTTTACTTCAATCTTCCTGGGCTTAACTGCTTCACTTTTCGGTAAGGTCAGTGTGAGCACACCGTCATCCAGCCGGGCTGCGATCTTCTGGCTGTCGATACCTTCACCTACGGTGAATCGCCTGTTGTAATTGTACAGCGTATATTCCCTGTACCTGATGTTTTCGTCGTCAACCAGTGACGGGTCTACTTTGCCGTTAATTTCCAGCTGATTCTTTTCAAAGGTTATATCCAGGTCTTCTTTCTGAACCCCCGGCATATCAGCCTTCAGTACATACTCGTCACCTGTTTCATATATATCAACTGCTGGTACAATTACACATTCTTCACAGTCATATGAATCTTTTTTCAGTTTCGTTACTTCGGTTGCCATAATGTTGCCTCCTTCGCTCACCGTTACTTGATCTGGATCTTCTTTGGTTTGGCGGCTTCGTCTTTTACCATTTTCACTGTAAGTATACCGTTTCGCATCTCGGCCTCTACCTTCTCGGGGTTTACCCGGTATGGCAGCCGAACAGTCTTGCCGAATTCGCCAAACTGCCGTTCACGCCTGATATAGGGTTGATCTTTGTGGTCGTCTTCTTTTTTCAGGGATACGGTCAAGGCGTTGTCCCTTAACTGAAGATCCACATTCTCAACTTTTACGCCAGGGGCAATCATTCGCACCTGAAGGGTGTCATCCTTCTCGTAAATGTTCACGTAAGGATAATCTGCTCCCCTGCGTCTTGCCGGTGTTTCTGTAAAAAACCTGTCCACCATGTTTCTCATTGATAATACGTCATTGAAGAGATCGTATGTTGTTAACATGGTAATCCTCCTGCTTATACCTTATTTCACATCAATTTTAATACTTTTTGGTTTAGACTTTTCAGTCTTTTCAATCTCAATGTTGAGCACGCCCTTTTTGAATTTTGCCTTCGCGCTGTCGGCTTTAATCCCTTCCGGTAGTGCTACTGATCGCTGAAAAGAACCGAAGCGGCTTTCTTTTAACCACTGTTTCTTGTTCTTTTCTTCGTGTTCTTCCTTCTTTTCGCCCGAAATTGTCAGGATGTTCTCTTCAAGGGTTACATCAATGTCCTTTTCTTCAATTCCTGGAATTTCAGCCCTTACGTACACGTTCTTTTCATCCTCATCCACATCAATTGAAGGTACCCACTCAGAATCGAACATTTCTGTTGGCTTCAGGGAAAAGAAGTCGTCGAATACACGCTCCATTTCATTTCTGAAACTTACAAATGGATCCTGTATATTCTTCTCATCTCGCTTTATCAGTCCTCGTGCCATGTCACACCTCCTTATTTGAACGGGAGATAGTTGTTAGCACTCTACCCTGGTGAGTGCTAATTTAATTCTGTAATTAATATACATAGGGTTTTGGAAATCGTCAACTTGCAGGGAAAAAAATTCATAAATTTCTTACAAAAATATCATGTTGTGAAATGCGTAGTATTCATTATAAAAAAATGTATTGCTATGACAATCATTTGTTATTACAATTAATAGAATATGTGAGGGTGTATGATATGAATACTGATTATCCAGATTCAATTTCGCGGCCTCGTTTCCTGATAACACTTACAATTTATGGTGTCCTCTTTCTTTTCCTTATTTATAGCGAATATCTTAATGCCATGTTCAACCATAAGTATGACGGGATGGGGTTAAGTCTCCTTGAAAGAATTAGTTTTGTATTCAAACCATCGGTGATGATTATCTACGTAATTTTTACCAGCCTGCTTTTCGTGGTGGTTGCCAGGTACCTGAAACCCCTGTTTAACTATTTAAAAGATGGAACTAACTACGATCAGGCCCGGGGGTCAGCTATACGAATGCCATGGGCAGTCATCATTTTCCAGGTTACCGTGTGGATTATCGGTACAACCGCTTATTATGCGGTTCACAACTGGGTAGCAGAAAGCGGGATTCACTATTTTTTCGGGATTACAACAAAAGTTGCCACGGGTTTGTTGAGCGCCCTTTATGTAACCTTTATAATAAACCTGATCCTCAAGGAGGCCAAAGAGTCTCTTCGTATCACCGATATCCGGGAAAGCGAGAATGATATATTTTCAAGAATCAAGGATTATCTGACCGTTGTGGCCGCTTCGTTTTTTATTCTTGTCTATGGCAGTTATATTGCGTTTTACTATGCCGGGCGGTCCCAAACTGTTGACCTTGGAAATTTTCTTGCCCTTATGTTGCCCGCAGGTATATCGATTTTTATCGTGGCAATAATACCTATCTTTCTCTCCAAGAGGGAGTACATGTTCCAGGTACGGATTCTTCACCGGGAACTGAAAAACCTTTCCATGAGTTCGGCCAGCCTTTCTGAAAACATTTTCCTCATTAACTTTGATGAACTGGGAGTCATGGCTGCACGGGTAAATGAAATTATAAAACGTTTTCGTACACTTCTGGAAAACATACAGTCCACCGTGGATAAGCTGGCAGAATCATCGGTGACCCTTTCCGTTGCATCACAGGAGAGTTCTACATCTTCTAATCAGCAGGCAGCCGCGGTGGCGGAGGTGGTCTCTACAATGGAAGATTCAGACAGGCTGAGCACGGATATCGGGACCAGGATGAAGGACGTGGAAGAAAAATCCATAAAGGCAAGAGAGTCGGTTCACGAAGGGGTTGAAACCGTGAATCAGTATACCTCCAACATGGAATCAGTTCGGTCAGCGAATGAAGAAACCATTAATTTCATCAGTTCCCTTAACCAGGACGTAAAGGCCATATGGGAGGTGATTACTATCATTAACAGTATTGCCGACCAGGTAAAGATCATCGCGTTTAACGCCGAACTTGAAGCGTCTGCTGCAGGACCGGCAGGCAAGAATTTTGAGATCGTGGCAACCGAGATTCGACGTCTGGCTGATAATACCATGGCTTCAACCGCGGAAATTCGTAACAAGATCGGGATTATCGAAAAGGGATCAAATTCGCTGATAGATGCCTCAAGGAAATCAACGGAACTGATCGAATCGGGCTGGGAACTTTCCAGCAGAACCGGGCAGCTCTTCCAGGAAATAATGGAATCATCTGATGAAACATCCTCTGCTGCCAAAAGTGTAACTGATACTGTAAACATACAGATACATGGCTTTGAACAGATACTAATCACAATGAAGCAGATAGCAGAAGGGGCCAACAATTTTGCCCTGTCTACCACGGCCACATCTGATACGGCGGATGACCTGAAACAACTGATAACATCACTGCAAAAATCGACAGGAAAGGTCTCTGGTAAATGAGTATGATTGATTCGAGGAGTATATCATGAAGAAACTGTCTTCAGTGTTTGGTGGTCTATCGGGAAAAATACAAATGGTATTTTTCATCATCTTTTTCTTTGCAGCAATTATCCTGGCCGTGTTAGTGTACGTGACCCTCAAACCTGACATGGTGAGAAGGTATGAGCGCCATCTTACGATGACTACCGACCTGGTCGCAAACCTCACCAAAATGCACATCCGGACTACGGTGAGGAATCACCTCAATGGGCTGGCCCTGAACATGTACAAGTACGCCGAGTATGAATATTCAAGATACCTGAGGGGAGAGATCAGTGAAAGCAGGGCATATCATAATTTTAAAAGACTCATGCTTGACAGTAAACTCGGCAAGGTGGGGGAGACCGGTTACATGGCCGGTATCAGCGGTAGTGGCCGGGCGGCCATTCATCCCAGGTTACCCGGGAGGGACTTGAGTAAATACGATTCCGTACAGGATGCCATAAAAATGAAAAATGGCTACCTTGAGTATGATTGGAAAAATCCCGGGGACGAAAAGAAGAGAAAAAAAGCCGGTGGTCTTCTTTATTTCAAACCCTGGAATATGCTTATATGGGCTTCTTCATACCGGGATGAGTTCATAAAGTTTATCGACAAAAAGGACATAATGGGAATCATGGACAGTGTAACCATTGGAGAAAGCGGGTACGCTGTGTTCATCAATTCTTCCGGTAAACTTGTGCGTGATGATGAAAATACGTATACTGCTTCGGATAAGCCTATCGTAAAAGACAGGGAATACGTGCAATCCATGATAGATCAGGCACGGGCTGATCCTGGTAAATCCCATGTTCGATACATTCCCGATGGGTTTAAAAAGAAAGATAAAGGTATCCCCCATATCGCGGTTTACCGTTACATACCCGACCTTGACTGGGTGCTGGTTTCACTCGTGTCAGAAACGGAAAGCGTAAAAGCAGTGAATACGGTATTCTATATCGTGGGGTTTATTCTCATAATCGGTGTTATCGCAATATTTATTATTACCAGTATTGTCTTTTCACGTATAATACGGCCGGTATCCCAGGTAAAGGAACTGAGCGATGCGGTTTCTGCAGGTGACCTTACAAAGAGGGCGGATGTGCAGAGCAATGATGAAATAGGGCAGATGTCATTACAGTTCAACGTGATAATAGATAACTTTTCATCCCTTCTCAAGGATATAAGTGAAACGTCCGCCATGCTGCAGGAATCGGTGCAGGAACTATCAGCATCATCACAGGAAATCGCAACAACGTCGAATCAGCAATCGGCGGCAGTGAGGGAAATTGTTTCTACGATGGAGGATTCCGATAAGCTTTCCAAGAGTATCGCCACAAAAATTGGGGAGGTAACCAGGATTTCAGAGGATACCAGGCAGATCGTGGATAATGGCTTCAGCATAATCAAGGACAGCCTGTCAAAAATGGATGAGATCATGAATGCCAATGCAGACACCATCCAGGGAATAAAGCTTTTGGGCGAAAAAATTGACAGTATCTGGGATATCGTGAATATAATTAACGGTATAGCGGATCAAACAAAGATCATTGCATTCAACGCCGAACTGGAGGCCTCGGCTGCGGGAGAGGCGGGAAAGAATTTTCAGATTGTGGCCACGGAGATTCGGCGCCTGGCTGACAACACGGTTTCTTCTACCAACGAGATACGCTCAAAGATCAACGAGATACAGCATTCTTCCGATCGACTTATTATCACAAGCGAAGAGGGAACTGGAAAGATCAAACAGGGATTAGACCTCTCTAACGGGTTAAGAAAACAGTTTGATGATATCCTCAGGTCGTCAGAAATTTCTGTTAGTTCAGCTGAACAGATATCGGTATCCATCAAGCAGCAGGTTTCGGCGTTTGAGCAGATTCTGCTGACGCTCAAGCAGATATCCGAGGGCATTGATAATTTCGTTGTATCAACCAGTTCAATGACTAACTTCACCGAAAGTCTGAAAAACAAGTCTACCCATCTTAACAGTGTTGTAAGCTATTACAGGACCACTGAGGATGAGGGTGACGCCAATGAATAATGAAGATATTTTTGAATCCCTTCAGCAAAACGTAGACGAGGGCAGCAGGGGTGAAGAAGAGCGTCCGAAAAAAATTGTCAAGTTCCTGGTTTTCCTTATGGGTGATCGCCGCTTCACGGTTTACGCGGATCTGATAAGAGAAATCGTTCTGGACCTCCCGCTTTTTTATGTTCCCTTTGTTCCATCGTATGTACGCGGCTTTATCAACAGGCATGGTGAACCCTATACCGTCCTTGACCTCAATGTTCTCTTTAACCAGCAACTGCTGGAATCATCTACATTCCTGATACTGAGTGATACCACCAATCAGGCATCCTTTCTCATCTCTGATGTTGCAGAGATCATGAAGATTGATGAAGAAAATATTCACATGATTACTTCCAGGAGTGAAAGGCAGCAATTCGTTATGGGATCCATTACTGATCTTGAGGGAAAGGAAATATTGATTCTGGATATACCTGAGATTTTCAAGAGGTTGGGTAAAGATGTCGGTTCCTGACAGTGCACAGGATTTTCTTGTTATGGAGTGTGGGGGATTGTCTTTCCTGGTGAACAGGAACCAGTTTGACTCAAGCCTGTATATTCAAAACGGTACCCCTGAGGGGGAAAAAACACGATACGCCTTTGACACTATTGATTATGGCGGGAAGACACTTTTGCTTCTTGATTTTTTTAGTCACCTGCAGTTACTTTTCAACTACAGGTCAACTGAATCAGCACATCTTGCCCTGGTGGTGTCAGTGTCAGATCTCTCTCGTAAGGTCAGCGATATTATCCATTCTTTAAAAGGAAACGGTGAAATCAGCAAGGAGTACATAGCACTCCGGGTAACCAGCCAGTCTTCAATTGAACACATTCAGATATCCTCCCTTCGCCCCTTACCCCGTCTTTTGCGGGAGATTGGGCTTGATGGGGGCATTCTGGGGCTGCGGTTTGTTGCCACCCATCAGGTCCAGTATTTCATAGACCTGGATAAAATGATCGCAAGAATGATGGAAGGTATGTTATGAGAATTATTGTAGCCGATGACTCTGCCATCATGGTTAGTATAATCCAGCATTTTTTTGAAAACGATGAAGATATAACAATCGCCGCCGTGGCAAAAAACGGGCAGTCAGCAATTGACCTGGCAAGGTCCCTGACTCCCGACGCCATAATAATGGACATCAATATGCCCATTATGGATGGGCTGGAAGCAACGAAGATCATCAGGATGGAATTGAACATCCCGGTGCTTGTTTTTTCCAACGAGGTAAACGAAAAGATTGCCATCAAGGCCTACCAGGCTGGCGCTGTTGAAGTACTCATCAAGCCCGATATTGATAAACTGAATACCCCCGGGTTTAAAAACTATTTCAGGGAACTGGTGCTCGGGTTAAAGACCACTCACACCCTGGGAAACAAGAACTACAGCCAACCGGAAGATCCCAACCGGGTAATATCCTTTGTGGTAATGGGCGCTTCTACCGGCGGTCCTAAAACGGTCAGGCAAATCCTTGCCAGTCTTCCGGCAGATTTTCCAGCGGGCATTGCCCTTGTACAGCACATGGAGTTGGGATTTGAGTCAGGGTATGCCAAATGGCTCGACGAGGGAACGTCTCTCCAGGTGAGACTGGTTGAAGGGGAAACGGATATACATGCTGGTCATGTCTATGTTGCCCCGGCCCATTTGCATCTCATGTTACAGGGTAACCGGCTTATCCTGGATGATGGGCCAAGGGTAGGTAATCAGAAACCGGCAGTTGACGTCTTGTTTGCTTCAGCCGCGGTGGGGTATGGTTCTTCGCTGCTGGGGGTTCTTCTTACTGGCATGGGGCGTGATGGTGCAGATGGGTGTTCTGACATCATTAAAAAAGGGGGGATCACCATTGTTCAGGACGCGGCAACCTCAGATATATTTGGTATGCCCAGGGCTGCAATAGAGCAGAATGCCGCTACCTACATCGTTGGGCTGCCGGATATTCCCGTGAAAATGCAGGAAATCTGCTTAGCGAGGAAGGGAAGGTGAAAACGATAAGACGGGACATGGAGCATATTGTAACCTACCTGGCTGCCACCACAGGCATTCAGCTTCCCGAAACGTTGTACGGGCAGGTTGAAGAATTTGTATTATCCCGTTGCCAGCAGCAGGATGTATCCATTAGTGAATATATCAACCTTCTGAAAAATGACAATCATGAATACGCCCGCTTTATTGATTCGGTAACTGTGAATGAAACATATTTTTTTCGAGAGGAATCCCAGTTCAAGGTATTGGAGAAGCATGTCCTGCCTGAACTGGCTTCAAGCGGGAGAAGAGTGAAGATATGGAGCAGCAGTTGTTCAACCGGAGAAGAAGCGGTGTCCCTTTACCTGATGGCACGTGAAATTTTTGGCCATGGATCTATAGACATGTACGCTTCAGATATTAACCGGTCGGTGTTATCTGATTTTGCGTTGGGAGTGTATAAAAAGAATTCATTTCGCCAGGATGGGAGTGCATATCACGGGTTGGTCGAAAGATACATCCAGAGGGATGGTGACCGGGCAATCCTTGACAGAGATGTTATTGAAGATATTACCAGGGCAGTAATTAACCTGAATTCTCTTCCAGCTGAAAATTTCCCTTCTGACTTTGACATTATTTTTCTAAGAAATACAATTATCTACTTTAACATTGAAGAGAGGGCAAGGATTATCAGCGGGATTGTGCGTCATCTTCGGGAAGGTGGTATCCTCTTCTCCTCGGTTACCGAGGTTGCCCTGGTTGGCAGCCCGGAATTAACGGTTGATGTAATTGATCCCGTTTACTTTTTCAGGCGCAAGACTGTAGAGGAGAAAAAGCAGGGGACAGTTATCACCGAGCCATTAATAGAACAGATTGTCCTCGAACACCCGGAGGAGAAACCGGTGCCCGAGACACTACATATGCACTCCGTTCTCTCAATGGCAAACAAGAAACTGAATAATCCCCTTTTCCATTTGCCGGCAAACAGTAACTACCGTGCAGGCCTTGATCTCCTGGAATGTATTTACTTCGTAAATCACGGCAGAACCGGTGAGGCTGAAATGATTATCGACCGTTTGCAAAACGTACCGGTTGAAGAAACACTTACCTTTTATTTGCGGGGGATGCTGCACTATCACCAGGATGAACCGATTGCCGCGCTGGATTTCTACAGCAGGGTGCTCAACCTGGCATCAGATTTCTGGCCTGCCAGGTATAACCGGGCAATGCTTTTTATAAAGAAGGAAAATCGTGTCCGGGGTATGGCAGATCTGTCCCGGACCATCAAAGATATTGATGCCTACATCGACCAGGGCCAATACCTTTACCAGGTATTCATGGATGGATTTAACGGAAAATATTTTCGTGCCATCTGCACCGGCTGGATGGAAAAACTGGAGCAAACGGGATAACGTAATGGCACTTGATCGCAGTTCCTTTATAGAGAATTATCTGGACGAGATTAGGGAAAACCTGACACAGGTTGATAACACGGTTATTTCCCTTAAAAAAGATCCAGGAAACCAGGACCTTTTGAAACAGTTGCTGCGCATTCTTCACAGCATCAAGGGGTCTTCGCGAATGCTCAAATTCAACAACATGGAAGCGATGGCGCATGGCCTGGAGAATATTTTCAAGGGGGTAAACGATGGACGTTACGGTATCACCAGGGATATTATCGAGCTCGTTTTTATGTCCACCGATTACTTCAGGGCCGGCGCGGATATAATCGCTTCTGAGGGTGCTGACAACATTTTTATTGAAAGGCTGGTTGCCGTATTTGACCAGGCGGCCTCAAACGAGCCATTCTCCATTGAGAAGGCCCGGTACAGGCCATACGAGGCTGATGGGAATGTTGCACATGATGAAAACGCGAAGAGTAAAACTGAAAAGGGCGAGCATGAGACCATACGCATAAAGACGAGAAAGGTAAACGAGATAATAAAGCAGCTTAACAGCCTGATCATCAGGCAGTTCCAGTTCAAGAAAGAGAATGACCTGCTGGAAGAACTGGAGAAGAAATTTCGCCAGCTTGAAATTCTGAAAAAACGGGGCAACCTGGGAGAAAAATATGATAAACTCTCCAGGGAGAGTTTGAAGCTTATACTGAAACTGCGAAAGGATTTCCTGGAGGAGCTTCCACTTCTGGAAAGACAAACCTTCGAGGTGCAAGAAGAAATTTTGAGCCTGCGAATGCTTCCCCTTGAAATGATATTCGGTTCTATGCCCAAGATGGTAGAAGAGATAGCCATAAACGTACACAAGGAAGTAATCCTCACCATGAGTGGGACGGATATCCTCATTGATAAAGTTATACTGGAAAATATTCATGATCCTATTGTTCACATAATACGAAATGCGGTTGATCATGGAATCGAAACAATTGAAGAAAGAAGAAGAAAGAGTAAACCAGATACAGGCTCCATAGACATAAAGTGTTCTACCGAAGGAGGAAACATCGTTATACGCATTTCGGATGATGGACGGGGAATAAATTACCAGGAATTGCGTGCCAGGGCCCTGGAAAGATATCCTGAAAGGGATGAAGAAATCAGGTTGATGGATGAAGAAGCTCTCAACACATTTCTTTTTCAGTCTGGTTTTTCAACCAGGAAGGAAATAAGTGATCTTTCAGGCCGTGGCATTGGTCTTGATATAGTAAGAACCAATGTTGACAAGATCAAGGGAAAGGTAACCCTTACCAGCAAGCCAGATGAAAGTACTGAATTCATCATGTCATTGCCACTTTCGCTGTCTACCGTGGAGGGGTTTTTTGTTACTTCTGGTAATGAAAAATTCCTTGTACCGTCAAACTTTGTAAGGGAAGTAATCGTTATACACGAAGAAGAGGTTATCGACCTGTTATCCAGAAAGGCTTTTAAATTGAGAAACAGGATAATACCCTTTTACAATTTATCCTCACTGCTTGATACGGTGGCCGGGGGGGTGCAGGAGAAAAACTTCATGCTGGTAGTTGAAGCCTTTGGAGAGACGGTCGGCATTGTTGTGGACGCGGTAATCCGTTTTTCTTCACTTGTGCATAAACCGCTCCCTTCGAACCTGGCAGACCTGAAACCTGTACAGGGTGTGGTTTTCGATGAAAGTTTTAATATCGTTACCATCCTCCATGTCCCCGAATTGATAAACCGTTTTAAGAGATTAAAGAATATCGATGCCAGGAAAAAATACTCGTCCGAAAGTAAAGAGTATAAACGTATCCTGGTGGTTGATGACTCTATTACGACAAGGGAGATCGAGAAGTCAATCCTGGAACTGGAAAATTATAACGTCATTACCGCCATTGATGGTATTGACGGCCTTGAAAAGGCAGATGAGCAATATTATCACCTGATTATCACTGATATTCAGATGCCACGTATGGACGGGTTGACATTTGTTGATAATCTGAGGAAACGCGAAAAGTACATGAACACTCCCATCATCGTTGTGTCATCAGCCGATGATGAAAAAATGCGTTCAGATTTCAAGAAGATCAAAGTGAATTCATTCATCGTAAAATCAGAATTTGAGCGGGGCAACCTCTTAGACGAGGTAAAGTTGTTGATAGGGTAGGTCAGTAATGGCACGGATATTGATAGCAGACAATTCAAAATTTTCCGCTGGCCTGATGGATAACATTATAGCCACGGCAGAGAATGAATCGATCCGGGCCGTGGACGGTATCGACGCTATTGAAAAGGTGTACAGCCATATCCCCTCGTGCGTGATCTTTAAAGAAGATCTTCCGGTTCTGTCTGGTATCGGGGCTGCATCTTTTCTTCGATCACGCAGGGGTACCAGGTCAATTCCCCTGATGTTGTTGTATGACGGGGACAAACAACCCCATGTGCCACCGGGGATTTTCGATGCCGTAATCCAGGTTAATGCCGATGATAACGGTGAAATGGGGGCTGCCCTGGCAGGCATTGCAGGTGCACCCATAGATGAAGAGAGTATCAATTCGGATGCTCCCGGAATGACCCGTGAAAAGATCATGGAACTGGCGATGGAGCATCTTGAAGAGATGCTTTCAACGGCTGATTTCCTTAATAGGCTTGGCTTAATATGCCAGACCAGGATAACTTCAATCAAAGATCTTGCGGGGATGGCCCTTGAACTTTTGTCTGAGTATATTGGCATTGAGATCGCGGTCATTCTTACCGAACAGTGGAAACGTGCTATGGCATATGTTTTCGTGGGCCATGACGTGTACCGGGTTGACGTTGATGATTTTATGAGTGTGAGCCTGGGTGATTTTTATACCCATTTTCAGGGGCTTAACCTTGATGAAATCAAGACAACTTTTTATAATAATGAGGATCGCACTGATTTTGACCGGCTTCGTATTGATTCCAAAAAAATCAGTTCTTACCTGAATCGCAGTCTTACGGGTGAAGAAAAGAAAATAGTTGGCACCATGCACCTTGGAAGTTTTACAAACAACTATTTCTCTGACGAGGTTGCTAATAGGGTTGACCGGTTTCTTGATGGCCTGGGTCCAGCCTTTGAAAGTGCCCTCAAGTATTCGGTTGAGTATGAAACAAGGCAAAAGATTCATCATGTCTTTTCAAAGTTTATTCCCGAGGAGATAATAAAAAGCCTGGTGGCAAAGGACACGGACGAAGAGCTGATGGTTGGAGAAAAGAGGACGATAGTGGTACTTTTCTCTGATATCCGTTCCTTTACATCTATTACGGAAACGAACCATCCCGAAGACGTTGTAAACTTTTTGAACAATTATTTTGACCTGCAGGTGGCGATTATCAAGAAATACGGGGGTAATATTGACAAGTTTATTGGCGATGCCATCTTTGCTATCTTCGGTGCACCCATCAGTTATGAAAACAACGTGGAACGGGCAGTAAAGTCTGCCATGGAGATGATACAGGTGCTTGATCAGCTGAAAGTTTCTCACATGAATATACCCGGGGGTAATGTGAGAATAGGGATAGGACTTCACGAAGGTGATGCCATCGTTGGAAATATTGGTTCTTCCACAAAGTTCGACTATACCGCTATCGGTGACACGGTAAACCTGGCTGCCAGGCTGGAGGGGTATACCAAGTATTATAAGCGGGAGGTCCTCATGTCCGAGAATGTATCAAGAAAGATCGAAGAGAATTATCCTGTCAGGGAAGTTGACTATGTAAAAGTAAAGGGGAAGGACGTTGCCACGAGTTTGTTCGCCATTGAATTTGATCCCAAAATCATGGAACCCGGGTATCTTAACGAGTATTACAAGGCTTACAAGTTGTACAAGCTTGGCAATTTTGCAACTGCTCTTGAATATTATAACAACCTCAAAAAGATTAACGAGGATGATGCCATACTGGATATTTTTATCGAACGGTGTCGGCAGTTTATAGAAGATCCTCCCGAGTCGTGGGATGGTGCCCTTGCTCTGGGCTTCAAGTAAGAAGAAAGGGGACGTGCAATGAAGAAAAGAAATGCTGACAGGAAAAACCTTGTTCTTTACCTGGATATTCTGCCGGACAGGGGTGACGAACCACTGTGTAAATGTATCAATATATCTCTTACCGGCATCATGATGGTTACCAGGAACGACGTGGAACTTGATCTCGATAAAAAACTCAGAGTGCGGTTAAAACTTCCGGTTACCGGGGACTTCAACGGGGGGCATCTTCCCCTTACCCTGAACCTGAAATGGAAAAGGAAAGATGCAAACCCCGAATACGTGTGTTATGGTGGGGAATTCGTCAGCCTTCCGAAAAAAACGAAGGACATGGTTGAGAAGCTCTCTCATTATTTCGCCTTTTCGAATAATAAAAACATATCCGAGCTTGTTGATCTCAGTGACTACGTTATTGACGTGGATGACGAATAGTACGTTTTTTTCTCCCGCGAGCCAGGTTGTGAATTCTTCTTGAAATTTTCCTTTCTTGCTGTATGGTGTAATTGTTGTGAACAGGGCAGGGCCGCTGATAATACATACAAAAGCTCATCTATCCTCAATAAAAGGCATATGGCCCATATTACGGAAAACAACTAATTTTGCATGGGGAATTTTACTGCCCTTACCAGGGACTGTTTTGCGTTCACCCCTGGATCATGTGTGCCTGCAAAGATATAACAGGGTATGGTAATCGCACCCAATTGATCAGCGATTTCCAGAAATAAAGAATACTTAAGCAGACAAAGCCTTTTCTATCCCGGTTACGATTTTATCCAGGTCCTGATCGTTTATGGTAAGGGTAGGGCGAATGATGACGCTGTATTTGGCGACTTCTCCTCTTTTTACCAGCACTCCCTGTTGAATGGCACTTCGGCAAAATCCTTCAGCCTCTTCTACACTTCCAAATTCCAGGGATAACATAAGTCCAATACCCTGTACGGATTTCAGTTTTGAATTTGAGCCGGCCATTTCTTTCAGTCTTTCCTTCAGTACGTTCCCCAGTTTTTGCGCGTTTTTCCAGGGTTTTACCTGATCATATTCATTTAAGGCCGCGGCTGCCACCCGACAGCCCACATCATGTCCTCCAAATGTAAGCAGGTGGATCAAGGGATGCTCATCAAAAAAACTCTTCACGGAACCTGTAAATACCATTGCGCCAATGGGAAACATGCCGCCGCTTAAGGCTTCACCGATGATCATTATATGAGGCAGCACTCCGAAATAATCTGAGGCAAACTTTTCACCGGTTCTTCCGAAACCGGTTTGAGATTCATCAAAAATCAGAAGTGTCCCTGTTTTATCGCAAAAGGTACGCAGGGCAACCAGGTAATCCTTATCCGCGATACGACAATTATTTTCAGCTTGCACAGGCTCAAGGATGACAGCCGCCGTCTTTTTTGTGACTGTTCTACGAGCAGCATCGATGTCATTAAAGGGGATCGTTTGAATATCCGGTATCAAAGGGCCAAAGTTTTTTTTATCTGACCGCTCAGACAGGGACATGGCAAATCCGGTCTGGCCGTAACAGGCCCCGTCAACGGTGATCAATTCAGATCTCCCGGTATACCCCCGGGCAAGCTTGCAGGCTGCATCCACAGCTTCCCCTCTTACTACGGTAAACAGAAAACAGTCCAGTGTATGGGGGGTAAATCGGGCAAGTTTTTCCGATAATAACGCCTTTTCCCGTGAAATCATGACAAAGTTGCCCTGGTCGGTTTCCCGGATGGCCTGTTTCAGTGCATGGGCGATAGCGGGATTTTTCCGACCCAGGTTATAGGTACCCGACGAACAATAACAGTCAATGAATTCATTTCCATTTGAATCATATACAACCGATCTATCGCGGCCTGATTCTTCCCATGCCATTCCCTGTGATGCCAGATTTTCTACAAAACCTTTTCCAAATACCTTTTGCGCGTCAGCAATAAGTGCATCCATATTTCAACCTCCTGAAATTCTACGTTTCATTATTCCCAAAATGCGATCTTGCGCAGCCAGACATTGAATGTGACTAAAATATCGCCTTTGTTAAACATTGCCCTGAAAAAGGGGATCCTGGAAAGAGGTCCCAAAATCAGCAGATACAATTTACTTAGCTTTATTGCTTTTTGAATAACCTCCAGGGCCTCATCAATATCCTCCGCTGTTGCGGTTGTGGGGAACTGAAATCTCATAACCTGGGGAGAATTGCCGGAATAAACAGCAAACATGCCATGGGTTGCCAGGCAGTCAGCCATGAGAATCCCCATAAATTCTTCTTTATACTCAACTCCCACCATCATGCCTCTGCCGCGGACTTCGACAATTATTTCCGAATTTTCCTTCTCAAGACGTCGAAGTCCTTCCAAAAGCCGGGCTCCCATCTTCGCAACATTTTCCCAGATTTTGTTCTCAACAATATATTCAATTACGGAACTGGAGACAATACAGCCCAAATCAGTTCCTCCACCCATGGACAAATGAAACTCGGGGTTACTGTCCACATAGCGGGTGAGCTCACTGCGGTCGCGATAAAGAATTGCTGCGTTGGGATAAAGCCCTCCTCCAATTGATTTGGCAAGTACCATAATATCCGGCATCACACCGGAATGTTCGGATGCCCAAAGCCTGCCGGTCCTTCCAAAACCGGTTTGGATCTCATCAAAAATGAGCATGATCCCGTACTGGTCGCAGGTTTCACGAAGCCCTTTGAGGTATTCGTCTGTTGCCACGTGTATGCCGCCTTCCCCTTGAATCGGCTCCAGTATAATGGCTGCGGTGCGTTCGGAAACCATTTGACGGATCGCATCAAGATCACCAAAGGGGGCAAAGCAAAAACCCGGCATTAAAGGCTCAAATAATTCTTTATAATAGTCTTTGCCATTAGCCGACAGGCTCATCCCGGAATGACCGTGGTAGGCCTTTACCATGGATATAATTTCATTTCGCCCGGTTGCGCCTCTTGCCAGTTTTAATGCGCCTTCAATCGCATCGGCACCGGTTCCGCACAGCAAAACCCTGTTCAGGTCCCCCGGAGCCACTTCTGCCAGCAGTTTGGCCAGCTTGATCTTCGGAGCAGACAGCATTCCATAGGTGCCCATATCATAGTCATCCGCAGCAGTTTCTAATGCCTGGATAACCTGCGGATTACAGCGTCCGACATTGAAGCATCCGGCTGATGAAAACCCATCGATATAGGTTTTGCCTGATCTGCTTTCCTTAAACCGGATTCCGTCTCTCTCTCCTTCCAGGATATCCAGGTGACCTGCTGTCAGATAACGGATCTGTCCTTTGGAAATGTGTTTCCCAAAGGCATCGAAAATTTGATCACGTTCATTCCGGGATATGGTTTTCCTGCTTATTTTATTCATGATAATTTACCTTTCTCTTAGAATGTTTTACAACGCAGTAACGTTCGTATCCAGCATGTAAACATCTACGAATCTATCTTCATTAAACTACGTGCATTTTCATAAAATATTTTTCTTTCTACTCTATCATTGTCTTTGCAGGCAGTTTTTACAGTCTTGATTGCTGTTTTACGACACCCGAAGGGCCAGTCCGATCCAAAAAGAACTTTATCTTCCCCGAACACATCAATTAAGTTTCGTACAGATTCAGGAGACTGCAGGGAAGTTTCCACCCATACATTTTGATATCCTCCTAAAATTTGAATTACATCTTTTACTTCATACATTCCGGCATGCCCCACAATAAATTTTGCACCAGGAAAGGTCGAAATCAGTTTTGCAGCATCTTTAATGCTGCCATATGCCGGAATATTCTGCCCTTTCTCGTCGCCCACATAGTAGTTGGAAATTCCAGCATGGAACAGTATGGGCAAATCAAATTGCATAAATGATTGGACCGCTTTCATCATCCGTATATCTTGAAAAGGCACCTTTTGAATAATGGGATGAAGTTTTAACCCCTTTGCTCCCGCCTTTACTTCTTCCTGAAACTGCTTATCCAATTGTGATGTGTGGGAAAAGTCAACGCCTGTGAAGGGAATCAATCCCGGATCTTTTTCAGCTGCCGATTTAAGGTCGTCAAAAACAACGTTGGGGGGAATTGGCAGGCATACAGTAGAAGTTATCCCGGCTTCATCCATTGAATTACGGGCATTCTCCCGTGTTGCTGTAAAATTTCGTTCCTGTTCGGCCCTGATAACCCAACGCAAAAATACTCTGTAAGCCAGGTTTCCCATTCTATAATTTCGATTTAAGCCCATCTGCCAGATGGAGATAGGGTCGAATATCAATTTTTTTCGAACCCCTTTCTGTTCAATGATCCTGCCCCCGCCCGGATATAGAATATCACCGACATGGGAATGGGCATCTATTATGCTGTTCATTGTTCACCTTTCGATATCGATAGTCAAAAACTTGCTGGTTAAATTACTATAATGTTAGTTAGTTGACTAACTGATATTAGTTGGTATGTCAACAAATATTTAAAAATTTTTCGTTTTTAATAAGGGAGTGAATTAAATTTCGGGTAATAAAACAAATTTCAATGTCAATTTTGAATAAAGTAGGGCACATTCCTCTTTATCATGTGACCGTATACCGCGAGGCCCCCTATATCCCCCGGCGGGGGACAAAAAATACATATAAATGAAATTTTCAGGTGTTGACATTTAATATAATGAGTCAGGAGTACCCCTTGGGGGGATTTAGGGGGCTGATAGACTGATTATATCATGGGTCACATGAATGTAACCCGGAATTTAAATCACTCCCTTTAATAATGATATAATCGTGGTGTTGAAAAATGTAATTGATTTATTGTTTCCACATTGAATGATAAGCTTGATGAAAATACGTCCAGTAGCAGTGATCGCGATCTTTTAGATTACATATAAAATTCACGAGGATTAAAGCATGACTCAAAGTGCCATACAGGAAAAAAGACGCCGGCAGATTATGGATGCACTGACCAGGTGTTTATTAAAAAAACCCTTTAACCAGACGTCGATTAAAGATATCGCTGCTGCTGCAAAGATTAATCACGGCATGCTTCATTACTATTATAAAAATAAAGAAGATATACTCCTCAACTATATCGAATATGTAATCGAACACTACAAGACTATTTTTGAAAAATGGATGCTTTCAAAATCACCTGACTTTGAGAACCCGGAGGATATGCTGCGCGCCTGCCTTGATTTCGTATATCATCGCATCACTTCAAACCGTGATCTTTCAAAGATATTTATACAATTTCAAGAACTGGCGATGCATAACCCCAAAATTAAAAAAAAACTGAGGAAAGCTTATTTAGAGTGGATAGAAACGGTTCAATTAATTCTTACCAAAACCAGCAAGGATGAAGCATCAGCAACTCTCATCAGTGTAGCACTGGTAGCATTTTCAGAAGGGATTTCCCTCTTTTCCTTAATCCTTGATAAAGATGATATCGAAATAGACAGGCTGTTCAGGGAGTTCCAGGAACAGTTCATGCAATTTTTCATGAAGAACATAACTCGATAGTATTTGTTGTTTTAGCAATCTTCTCTCAAGTTCTTTGTTGATCCATTCCATTTTAGCAGTGTGTTGTTATAATTTTATATTAATTGTCAAAACCCATGTAAAACTGCTAGAAAACAGGGGGACAGTGAGCTTTCACCCGGGTCGATACTACCTGGTTTCTCATGGAAATACCTGATGGCATTTGTCAGAACGAAATCCCCGACGGGCTGCGTTGCCTCCCCGTCACCCCGGCGTATAATCGTTGACAATCGACATAAGTGTAACTATATTGCAACTACGCGAGTGGAGGTAGCAACAATGCCAAGTTTAACTATAAGAAATATACCAGAAAATGTTATGAAGAAGATCCGAATGCGCTCAGAAATAGAAAAGCGAAGTTTAAACAGTGAAATATTGTTAATTATTGAAAACGGTCTTGAGAAGAGAACAGTGTCAAGATCAAACAAACCAGTTAGCAGGGAAACTCGAACCAGGTTATGGAAACGAATATCCGGGAAATGGGAAGATGACAGAAAAACAGATGAAATAATTGATGACATCTATAAATCCAGGTCGAAGGGGCGGGATTTTTCATTATGATCATGCTGGATACCGATACTTGCATTGAAGTGCTTCGTGGTAATAAGAAAGTCATTAATAAAAGTAATCAATATGATGGTGCTATTTCAGTTTCATTTATGACGGTTGGAGAATTGTTTTATGGAGCTTCGAATTCAAGCAAACCGGATGCGAACAAATCACTGGTGGAAGAATTTCTACTGACAGTTGAAACAATTGAATCAGATTTCAATATCATGAAACGATTCGGAGTGATTAAATCTGACCTGAAAACGGGAAACATGATACTTCCAGATGCTGATATTATTATTGCCGCCAGTGTTTTGGAGCATTGTGATATGCTGGTAACCGGGAATACGCGGCATTTCCAAAGGATTGATGGCCTTCATGTTGAGAACTGGATACGGTGAGGTATCAATGACTTTGTACCAACATGTCGACGCTTCCTCTCCCCCATTCAAGGGGGAGATGTCCCGATGCAATCGGGACAGAGGGGGTTCGTTCAGTTCGATTAACAGTTTCACCTGCGCTCCCTGGTTTCCTGTTATCTGTGAAAAAACTGCCATCAGTAATGTACTCCCTGCTGTTCTGATAACAGTTTCTTCCTTTAGTAAATAGGGGGACAGGTATCTTTCAACCGGTCCGATGCAACCTGGTTTTTCATGGAAATAGCTGGTTGCATTTGTCAGAGCGAAATCCCCGACGCGCTGCGTCGCCCCCTTTGTTAAAGGGAGTTTGCTGAGATGGGTCATCTCGGCAGTTTGGCTCCGCTCACTACAGCGCTTTGCTCGACAACCGGCGTCTCGGCTCCGCTCGACAGCCGGGCTAAATGTATTATCATGACCCGGCTCACCCTGTCATCCCGGCCGAAGTTCCGGGATCTCACACATTCCAGTTTTATTCCCACAACCCCCGTCACCCGTTACCTGTCACTGCCTCTCCCCCCGTCACCCCGGCGTATAATCGTTGACAATCGCCAGAAGTGTAACTATATTGCAACTACGTGAGTGGAGGTAGCAACAATGCCAAGTTTAACTATAAGAAATATACCAGAAAATGTTATGAAGAAGATCCGGATGCGCTCAGAAATAGAAAAGCGAAGTTTAAACAGTGAAATATTGTTGATTATTGAAAACGGTCTTGAGAAGAGAACAGTGTCAAGATCGAACAAACCAGTTAGCAGGGAAACTCGAACCAGGTTATGGAAACGAATATCCGGGAAATGGGAAGATGACAGAAAAACAGAAGAAATAATTGATGACATTTACAAGTCCAGAAGGGGAAGGTTTTTTTCTTAAGGTTGAAACATATGAAGATAAAAGAAATTACAATAAAAAAAATCGAAAAACTGCCTGCTCATATTCTTGTTCGTGTAAGTGAGCTTATTGATCTTATCGCGGATAAAGAACATGAAACGGTTTCTCCTGGCGATAATGAAAAAGATAGGGCAAGATTACGTGAAATGAGAAATAAATCACGCATCATTCTATCTGGTTTAAAAGGGAAATTAAGTGATGACATTATCCGTTTCGAGAGAGAGGACAGGGTGTGAACCTGTTTTTTGATACTACTCCCCAGTTACCCGTTTCTCAAACTTGATATTATACATTGGAAGTTTTTTTGATTTCGTCTAAAGAAATCCATTCAGGGTCTTTCATGCGTTTGTCGAATTCCTTTATATCTTCATATTCTTCCACTATCTCCATGAGCCTTTTGTATTCATCTATAGGCAACACTACTGCTGATTTTTTACCTGAATCATCTACTATAAATTTTTCATTTGTTTTGATCATTGAATAACTCACCTTTTCTGACATCGTATTCTATAATTAAAATATAGAATATGCGGTATAAGTCAATTTGTTTTTGGTTTTCGTTCCTGTTGTATCATCTCAAAAGCAGTTGGATTTCACCCGGGTCGATGCAACCTGGTTTTTCATGGAATTAGCTGGTGGTATTTGTCTCAACGAAATCCCCGACGCGCTGCGTCGCCCCCTTTGCTAAAGGGGGCTTGCTAGGAGTCGGTTGTCTCGGCTCCGCTCGACAACCGGGCTGATGATATTATCGTGATCATACTCCCCTTGTCATCCCGGCCGAAGTGCCGGGATCTCATTCTCATGCATTTCAGTCCATTTTACTACTCCCGTCACCCGTTACCTGTCACCCGTCACTGCCTCTCCCCCCGTCACCCGTTACCCGTCACTCGTCACCAATTTAAGATTCTCCTTGCAATTTCAAATGCTGAGTGTACACTTATTCCCGTTGTGAACCGGGAAGGGCCGTCGATTATATATATAAAAGCTCATCTCTTCGTTTCTCTTCCTGAAATTTCATCTGTAATAAAGGTAGACCCTGAAGGTTTATGTTTTGGGGTGATTTCACTCTAAATTTTAACCGGGAAGGGATTGTTTTTGAACCTGGTAGATCCTGTTCACAAGTTTATGGGTAACGGGTGCAATTGACTCACGCAACCTTAGGCCCGCGGCAAACATCCATCCGTGGTTGTTGCCGCTGCCGGCGTCGTTCCTGTCGCCTGCTTCGGGGTAGGTGGGAGGTTTGCAGGGTTGATTGGTCTTTTTGCTTTGATGGGAGTATGTTGAGGCTGGATGAAATATGAATGATAGGGCATATCTGTATTTCTGGGGAAAGGCTGACATGGCGACCGGTAGTTGGCATCCGCTTGTGTGTCATATGTTGGATGTGTCGGCGGTTGATGGTTGTTAATGTTTCTTGACGTAGATGTTCAGGATGATATAGATACGTTATACAGAGAGATTTTTAGTTGCATGTTTGTTGGGATATAGTAGGTGTAAGTATGGGAGATAAGTAGAGTCGGAATGTATTCAAGTTGTTAGATGGGTAATTATTTATTGTCCCTGGGTTATGTGAATATTTGGATGTGTAGAGGAAGTATGAGCAGATACAGTGGTTCTATTTTTATGTAGGATTATTTTTCATTTCACATAAGTTAAGTTAGACGACATTGCAGTTTGAATGCCGGAGACATCGGTAACACAAAGAATTTTATGTTAGAAGATAATTATAAAAATCATCGTATATTTGAATCATTGAAATCATTATCTAAATTTTATGATAATCTTTCATATTCAACAATGTCATTTTTAACGCATGGCGTAGAAAATATATTTAATATTGATGCAAATATTTATAGTTCAATGCAAGGAACAGTTGAATCAATTCATGATATTTTAGGAAAAGGGAGAATAAATGATGCATATGCTCTCTTAAGAAAATATTATGATTCAGTAATGATTAATATTTATCAAACTTTAGTATTAGAAAGTTTTCATTTTAATACAAGTTCTATTAATGAAAAAATTAATAATTGGGTTCATGCTAAAGAAAGATTACCTGAATACCGTGTGATTTCACAATATATACGAAACTCTGATAATCTTAAAGAATTAAACAAAATTTTAATAGAAAATGATAATTATAAACAAATAAGAGAAAGATGTAATGACCATACTCATTATAATTATTTTCATTTTACTGTATTAAATGATAATGAAGTATATATCAAAAATCGTTCTTATTATTTACATCAGTTTAATGATGATATAGAAAACTTATTTATCATGCATATAATATATGTTTTCTATTTAAAAGGTCAGTATATGATGGGTAGCGATTATATAGATAGTTTAGAACTTGGTATTGTACCAGAAGAAAATTCGCAATATTTCGTTGCTGCATTTATACAAGACATATTAAACTCATTGGTCAAAAAGAAACGTCCAGATTTATATAATTTTTTAAAAGAAAAATCATTTATGTTTATTGAATAAGAACTGCAACGTCGTCTAACGAGCCTGTAGAATAAGTCTAAATTAATTGACATTGCTACCTTTCATTATACCATATAAACCTCAGTATGGAGGTTATTATGGCTCGATATAAAGATTATTCATACAGTCAGGGAGTAATGATACCTGTTGATTTCACGAAACAAATAACCCCAGGTACTATTGAACATACCATTCACTGGTTGGTTGATAATAAAATCTACCTCAGCGGGATTGCGAAGAAATATAAAAATAACACAACGGGTGCACCCCCATAATCATGACCCTGTACAAAAACAAATATCGCATAGAATCCACACGATTGAAAGGCCGGGATTATTCATCCCCGGGGGCGTATTTTATTACCACCTGCACAAAGAATAAAATACCCTATTTCGGCGAAATCACAGACGGGCAAATCGTATTGTCTGGTTCAGGGAAAATCGTAAAAAAATATTGGCGTGAAATACCGGATCATTTTGGAAACACCAAATTGGATGAATTCGTGGTAATGCCAGACCATATTCATGGTATTTTAATTATCGATAACAATAACGACAACCACAACGTAGAGATGCCCAATTTGGGCGTCTCTACGTTGGCGGTAAGATCAGAAAAGATACCGTTTTACATAACCAAACCATCTGCGTACCCCCGTTGAATTCAGACAAAAAACGGCAGAATTAAATCGGCATTGACAACATGCAAATGTCCGGATATCTATATATGACAACGAATGATGTCATATATACTTTCCAAATGCCGGAGGTGGTGACACATGCCTCAAAAAAAGGATATACAATTTGATTCAAATGGACTGGTTTGCAGGGGATGGCTGATCACGCAGCCAGGGGATAAAAAGTCACCCTGCATTATCATGGCCCATGGTTTTAACGGTGTAAAGGAGTTGCGCCTTGAAGCCTATGCTGAACGATTTGCCGATGCCGGATACCAGGCACTTGTCTTCGACTACAGGCATTACGGCAGCAGTGACGGTGAGCCGCGCCAGGTACTTGATATAAAAAAACAGCAGCAAGACTGGCACGCGGCAATACAGTACGCCCGAACCATTCCGGATGTTGATACAGGTAAAATCATCCTGTGGGGAACATCATTCAGTGGGGGGCATGTACTCCAGGTTGCGGTTGAAGACAACGGGGTCGCCGCTGTTATCTCACAGGTACCCCATATGAATGGTTTAGCCAGTGCCATGAAAGCAGGAATTATACAAATTATCAGGCTGGGCTTTGCTGCTATCCGTGATCACGTAAACCGGATTTTCAACCGAAGTCCCTATTCTGTACCAGCCTTTGGAAAGCCCGGCGACCTGGCAGCCATGACAGCCCCCGGGGAATACGAGGCATCACGCAAACTGTATCCACATGATGGTGATATCAACGAAATGGTGGCAGCCAGGATTTTCCTCTCTGTGGGCCGGTATTCTCCGGGTAAATATGCGCGCCGGCTGGCCGTGCCATGGCTGGTGCAGGCAGCAATGCGGGATAAGACAACCCCCGTTAAACCGGTTTTCAAGGCTGTACTGAAAGCCCCAAAAAGCAGGCTCATAACGTATCAGTGCGGTCATTTCGAGGTGTATGTGCCGCCCATGTTTGACCAGGTTGTGAATGATCAGATCACATTTTTGAAACACTCACTTGAATAAAACCCCGGCCCAGATGGCAAAGTCTTTCTTTTATGTGAAGGGCGTATATTAAAACCCGATGTAAAACCCTTCGTTCTGTTCGGCCAGTTTTTTCAAAAAATCAACAGCTGCAGTAGCTTCATTGTTCGCAAACTCTGTTCCAACTCCTACTGTAAATATCTTTTTATTCGAGATGTTCATTTCTTTTACTGATTCAAGAAGCTCTTCACGGGTACCTGTTTTCTTTCTTATGAAGTCGGGCTCCCCGTCACTGTAGAGAATAATGCCCTCTGCGTCTTTATAATCAGGATGGGATAAGATAAATTTAAGAGCCTCCCATGTCGGAGTGTCATGATAGGGACGCAGGCAGTCAATCCTGCGATAGAAGGCGTGCTTTATCTCCTCGTTATAGATGTTGGTAAGTTTCCCTTCAAAATATCCGTATTTATAGCAGCTTAATGAAGAGTTGTCGTAGGCTTCATCCCTGAATTCAAATTTTTTACATGCCTGGCTCAACGGGGGCAGAATCTTAAAGTTTTTACATTTTTCAGGATCGATATTTTCTGAGAAAGCGGGAAAGTACACGATGTCTATCCAGTAGCGTTCATCCATGGCGGCAATCATCATCTTTAACGCGGCCTTTATCTGTGAAAGCCTGTCCTCGTTGTATTTATTGTTTGCAGGAGCCATGCTGCCCGAGAGGTCTATCAGCATAACAACCCTGGGCGGTATTTTAAAAGTCAGCAGCTTTTCAGAATCACCTGAAGGGGTGAACAGTTTTTTGCTTACAGAAGATATTCTGCTGATGGTATTGTTATAGCTTGTTGAGATGCTCTCCATCAATTTTGAGACGCGGGACATCTTTTCCACTGTTTCAACCGGGTCGCTTCTGCGTGCTTTGAGCGCCTTTCTCGCTTCTGAAAGCTCAGCAGTTGCGTCAGCGAGTTTGTCGGAGGTTTCAATAAGCTCTGTCTTAAGGTCCTGGCAGGTCATCGACTCAATGCCGATCTTCTGCGTGAGCAGTACGATCATCACGATCAGTACCGCGCCTAACGCACCGGTCATAACGTCTAACATGGACAGGTTGAATATTGTTATCTCCCTGTTGGGACGTTTCATCACAAATACCTCACTTCTTCTGCGGTACGAGTCTGTTTATCAGGTTGGTTAACACATACCTGCCTGACTTGTTCAGCACATCCTCTTCTCCACTCTGAACTATATTCAGAAGGAAAACCAGTACCGCGCTCAACGACAGGGCCACAATGGTGGTGGCGAATGCAAATCCCAGGTCAGATGTAAGGGTCTTGAACTGAACTACCTTGTCGGCATGAGCCCCCATAAATGCGTTTATATCAAGGTGACCCAGCGCACTTGAGATACCGACAACAGTGCCGATAAAGCCGAAGGTGGGTATTGCCCAGACAATATACCTTATTACAGAGTACCTGAGATCCAGCCTGTGAAGGTTCAGGTCAAGGGTGCTGTTTAAAACTGCGATGGTGTCGCTCACAGACCGGGACTTGAGGTAACGGTTTACGCATGTTGTTATGAGGTCAGGAAGAAAAGCGTCTGCTCTTCCGATTGTGTTGCCGACGTTTATTCTAATTGCCTCAATTGACTCATCAGTATCAAGAACAATGTTTTCGGATTCAGGAAGAAATCCTGACTTCTCAAGAAAAACATTCTCTTCGTATGAACTGAGCCACCTTACCCACAGCTGACCCAGACCAATAAAAAAGAAAAGATGCATCAGGTTGTGGAGGGTAAAGGGATATACCCAGGATGATGTTGAACCCAGAAGCATATCTCCTGCCGGCTTTCCTCCGATCAGAACTGTAAGGAAAGATATGACGATAAAGGCTGCACCGCATGAGATTCCCAGGGCAACCCAGTTTCTTTTTGAATAGTTCATTGCTGATATCCCCTGCTGAATAATTTATCTTCTTGGCACGCAGGCTCCGTTTTTGTCGCGGTAGAAACCGTCGCGGCAAACGCAGTCTTTTTTGCTTGCAGACCATACTTCATTGTTTCCTGTGCATCTTTTAACACAGACATATTTGTGAGGTCCCGTTTTAAGTGCGACGCGTTTTTCGTCAGGACCGCATGCGTTAACGCAATACCCGCTGTAGTTGACAGTCTCACATGGTTCGCACTTGTTTGTTTTGGGGTTGCGGCGGTATCCTTTTACGCAGACGCACTTGCTTTTGTCAGAGTTCCACTCTTCATGCTTAGGACATCCGCAATAGCCGTCTTCATTGATGATCCCCCCCCTGGACCTGCATTCTTCGTTAAGTTGTTTGCGCTGTATCCTTTGTTTTTCAGTTTTTTCACGCCATTGCTCTCTTTCCCTGCGCAGGGCTTCGGCCTCTTTATCAAGCTCCCTCTGGCGTGCCGCCAGCTTTTCCTCTTCCTGCTGTTTTTGTTTCCCGGAGAGGGCTTCTTTAATGAAGTTCCTGGCTGTCTCGAGTTCAGCCTGCCTCTCCTGCAGCTGTGATTCACGGGTGTTCAGTTTTTGTTCAGCAAGGTTGAGCTCATGCCGTGTCTTGTCGAGTTCATTTTTAACCGTATCAAGTGCTGTTCTCGTCGTGGAGAGTTCCTGCCTGGTAGATTCAAGTCTGGCAGCCGCCTCGCTGAGTTCAATTGAGGCGCTGTCAAGACTTTCACGCGTTTTTGTCAGCCTTGATTTTGTGTCATCAAGTTCGTCACGTGTAGCAGTGAGCTTTGTAATTGCCTGCTCAAATTCTTCTTTTTTTGAAGAAAGTTCGCTTTTAGTTGTATCAAGTTCATCCCTGCTTTTTTTCAGTTCACTGATAGCACTGTCAAGCTCATTGGTTGTTCGATCAAGCCGCCTGGTGATGTCATCATATCTTTTGTTTGTTTCATAAAGGTCATGCCCAAGCTGTTTGTTTCGGGCGGCTATTCCTGAGGCTATGTTAAAGTTGTAGCGGGCGGCAAAGCCCCAGTTGGTAGAAAGTGATGTTTCAGGTTTAAAGACCACCGCGGGTGCTATATACGCGGAAAAGGTTACAGGGTAAGAGGTAAAGGGCATAGTAAGGCCAAGCGGCACCCTGAAGTTAATATAATTTTCGTCAGAAATATAACCCGCAAGGGTTCCAGCGCCGGTATATAATCTTAGAGAATGATCATCAGCCCGGTACATCTCTATAAGTTCAAATAAAAAGTCCAGGGAGAACATGAAATCCCGGTCAGGGCTTGTACCCAGGGAAAGTTCTATGCCGTACTGATCGGTAATCCAGTATCGGGAGTTAAGTCCAGACGGTACCCCGAGGATTCCCCCCAGTTCAAAGCTGCCTGCCTGGGAGTAGGGGCCGTTGACCACTGCCAGTTCTGAAGATTGAGAACCGTCTTCATCTGCATCAGGGGTGTTCTGTCCCTTGAGTATAAGGGGGCTGAGTAAAAGACATGATGAGATAATTGAAAATAAGATTATTTTTTTCATACTCTGGAAGTACTCCATCAGGTTCAGGATTCTAAATATAAATTATGCTATTTAATTTATTTAACTATAGTAACCCTGTTAAGTCAAGATGGATTAATTCAATGCTTGCTGTTACAGCCAGGGAGTGAATTAAAATCAGGGTTATATACATGTGACCCTTGATACAATCAGTCTATCAGCCCCCTATATCCCCCCAAGGGGGACTACTGACTTATTATATTAAATGTCAACACCCTCCGGGGGATATAGGGGGCCTCGTAGTGTACGTTCGCATGACAAAGAGGAAAGAGTCCTTCTTTATTCAAAATTGACATTGTGTTCCGGCGGGGCGGCACAGGTTTTAGAAAGAATATACCTGGTCAAATCCTACAGGTCTAGTTGCGGCACAACATTCCCATTGGTCATCTCTTCAGGATCAACCTCAATAGACATTCCCGACATGGCTTTAACCGGGCAGGCAAGCTTGCACAAACCGCATGCCACGCATTTTTCGGGGCAGAATATCACTTCCATGGTTTCCCTGTTTATGGAAAGGGCATCAGTTCGGCACACGGCGGTGCAGGCCCCGCAATGGGTGCAAAGATTTTCGTCGCGCTTTATGCGGTTGGCAAGAATCTCAACCACCACCCCTTCATCGCGCACGTAGTTCAGGGCGCTCTCAAGCTGTTCTTCGCTGCCGGTAAGCTCAAGAATGATGCGGCCTTCCTGCTTGGGCAGGATCTTTGATTCCAGCACGTTGAAGACGATATCGTAGTCTTTCACCAGCCGGTATATAATAGGCTTATACATGATGTCCTGTGAAAATATAAGCAGTACGTTCTTTTTCATCATGGCAGTTGTTCCTCCTGGTGCGTATTCAATTACTATATCACATATTCAGATGCTTTCATTTTCAGTTTCGGGGGCACACAATTCAATATCACCCTGCATGGCCATGGTGTCCCAGTAGATGCAGAGAATGCCGCCTACCCCTTCAACCGACATGGCATAGGCAACCGACTTTTGCAGGTCATCCTCGCCGGATACCAGGTTGCATGCCCCGGTGGCAACGGCGTCTGCCAGTGATGCCGAAGGGGAGGTGACGGTAACAAGATCCGCCCTGCCCAGGCTGAAAGAATGGCCGAAACGCCCCGACGATGAACAGATGCCCATGGGTGTCTGTTCGGGGTAAATCTTCAGGTTAAACCTTCCTGAAAAATTTGACCTTCCCGCGTAGAGGCTGATCAGGGCGGGCTGTGTAAGCTTCATCCAGATGTCCCCGCCGTTTTCAACGATCACCTCGTCAGACTTTTCGGCTATGGCCTCACCGGTCATCTCGGCAACGGCCCCGGCAACAGCGGCCATTGGGCCCACCCCCGCCGCCCTTGAAGAGCGGTACATTCTTTGAAGAATGGGGCTTAGCTCTTCAGGTTCATCCAGGGGAGACATGGCCGTGAGAAATTCAGGTCTCTGCTCAGTGTGGCGGCGAACCTGGTTACGAAGCTCTTTCACCATCTTTTCTGCAATGTCCCCGTGGTTTGCCGTTGACCGTATATACAGGTCGGTGGTTTCAATCTTCACACCGTAGCATTCCCACCTTCCGGATGCGTGATGCTCACGGTACCAGCGGGTATGGTTATTCATCGTCCCCCTGCCGGGTGAAATTAACAGAGGGCAGCTGTATCTGCGGTTCGCCCACGGTAAAACCGCGGGTGGTGATCCAGTCCTTCAACGTCCCCGCTATTTTCTTTGCCATTGTGTAACTGGACAGGGGAGAGGCCGGCACTTTTTTGCCAAGTATATCTACAGAGCCTGATTTAAGCTCGGCGTAACTAACCTCGGCAAGGGTCCGGTTGATGGCGTTGGGATAGTCGATGCCGTAGTCCATCACCTGGCAGTAGAGGTTTTCATCGGATACACCGGTAAAATAGGCAAGGTCTTCATTCAATATTGGGATGGGAATTCCAATGCCCACCATGAGTGAGGTGCCGTATCCCGTAAGGGAGGCCCCCCTGATAAACTCGGGTGACATCTCTTTCATGTCGCCGGTAATTGACAACGTGCCGGCACCTTCTTTCGGTACACCGTTTTCTCCCCGAAGCACGTCGGCCGAATGCTGGGTGCCCCGCCAGGCCACAGCTCCCACCGCGCCGCCGAGAAATATTTTTGTCCCCACCCCTATTGTCCAGTAAAAGGGATCATTGAGAAGGGGGGACAGCTGCCCGGCACTTGAATAGGTGGCGTTGCCCAGGTTAGGGCGCAAAATGCCCATGTAAGTGTAGACGGTTCTGGTGGACTGGTTGACCGCGCAGTTGTAATTCTGGTACGAGTTGCGGGGATTGAACATGTACACGTCCCGCAGGTCTTTTATTGTAAGGGTGGTTTCATAATCGGTCAGGGGATAGCAGTCGGTGCCGTAGGCTTTGGCCCTGAAATGGACCTGTTTGCCGGCGATGAGATCTTCGATGACATGCCCACCGCCGTAGGTGAAACGCCCCGGGGGCACCATGTTCAGTGGATCGTTCTCACGCACCTGGGCGGCGCCGATGTATATATCAACGGCGGCAAGCCCGGAATAGGCTTCCACGTCATTGAGCCACACCTTTGACGCCTTGATCTTGGGCTTGGTATGGCCGAAGTTGATAAAGGCTCCCGATGAACACATGGTGCCGAATGTACCGGTGGTTACCACGTCCACCTTTTTAAAGGCGCTTTTATGCCCCTCGTCTTTCACGATGGAGGTCATCTGGTCGGCGGTAACAACTACCGCGTTGCCCTTTTTTATTTTACTGTTAATCTCTTCGTAACTCTTCTTTATAACAACATCGCTCATCCGCGTACTCCTGCACCCCGTAGTCATATATTCAGAAGGTAAAAGGTACGCCATCCTCATATACAGTCAAATTAAATTTTTATCGTAAAAAAGATTACCGCAAAGGATCACCGCGAAGGCGCAAAGGGCGCAAAGAAGCGCAAAGAAAAAAATATTATATTAAAAGCACACCATCCATTTCCCCTTTCCTTTTTATAATTTATCTTTATCCTTATCCTTACCCTTTGCGAACTTAGCGCCCTTAGCGTCTTTGCGGTGATCCTTTTAGTATAAAAAATTATTGCGCCAGCCGGTGGTATGCTGCATGATTGCCTATCATCAGGGCAAAAAAGGAGTAATTATGGCGACACGAGTATTGGGCTATTCCAACGGGGAGCGGATAATCGAGGCGGGTAAGCTGGAACAGCGGATGTATATTATCCTTGATGGGATGGTTGAGATATCCCTTACCGACGGGAAGGAGAAACTGGTGGTGGCAAACATGAAAAAGGGTGATTTTTTCGGGGAAATCTCACTGTTCAATAATTCACCCAGGAGCGCCAATGCCATCGCGGTTGGTGACGTAAAACTGGCGTACATTGAAAACCTTCAGCAGCTGAAAGCATTCCTGGTAAAAAACCCGGGGTTTGCTGCCAAGATGGTGCATATACTGGCACAGCGCCTGGCAAAGACCGACGAGATACTTATGGGCAAGGTATCCGAGGTTAACCGGTTAAAACTGACGGTGTAACAGGTTGTATGATATGAAATATCTTTTTGGCCCGGTACAGTCACGCCGTCTTGGCTTATCACTTGGTATCGATCTTGTGCCGTATAAAACATGTACACTGGATTGCGTGTACTGTGAATGCGGTGAAACAACCTGCCTCACATCAGAGGTAAAAGAATACGTGCCAACCGGTGAAGTGATAGAAGAACTGAAAAGTTTCCTGGCACGCAGTCCCGCACTTGACGTGCTCACCTTCTCGGGGTCGGGGGAGCCCACCCTGCACAGCGGTATTGGCACGGTTATAGATTTTCTCAAGGACAATTATCCCGACTACAGGGTGGCGGTGCTTACCAACGGAACCCTTTTCTGGGATGAAGAGGTGCGAAAGAAGGTGTTGCGGGCCGATGTTATTATCCCCTCCCTTGACGCGGCGGTTTCAGAAACATTCAACCGCATAGGCAGGCCGGTAACACCGGTAACAATGGAAAAAACCATCGACGGGCTTGAAAGCCTTAGAAGAGAATACAGCGGCCTTCTTGTGCTTGAAATATTCATCATACCTGAAGTCAATACCTCTGAAGAAGAACTGCTGCGGCTCAGGGAAGCCGTGCAGCGGATTGATCCCGATGTTATCCAGCTAAACAGGCTTGACCGGCCCGGCACAGAAGAGTGGGTAAACCTTGCCGATGACAGTGTGATGAAAATGGTTGCCGACTTTTTAAAGCCCATGCGGGTGCAGACGGTGGGTAAACCCGTATACCGGGTGCGAAGCACACCCGACAGTGAAAAACTGGAAGAATCGGTGCGGGCCGTATTGTCCCGCAGGCCATCAACCATGGAAGACCTGTCAGCCACCCTTGGCATACGAAGAAGCCAGTTGAGCAAGATCTTGCACCTTCTCAGGGAAAAGGGGCTGGTAGAGGAATACAAGATGGAGCGGGGCTGGTTTTACCGGCTGAAACAGGATGAGAACTCCTGATCAACGTATACCGGCAACCCTGCCGGCGATGGCTTTGCCGGCCTCGTGAATATTTTCTTCACCATCTATAGTTTGTGACACATACACAACGATTTTTGATGTAGAGATTTCCACCAGCCGTGCCGAAACACGCACATGTTCACCCATGGGTATAATCGAACCAAGCAGGAGGTACCGGGGCAGCTTCTCTGCCCCCGGGGGCAGCTTTGACAGCATGATAACTTTTTCATTTCCCCGCATTCGGGAAAGACGTGTTCGCAGGTCATCTTCCAGGGCGTCAGCCAGTCTGCTTTCGGAACCGGGTGACTGGAATTTCCCAATGGCAATATCATACTGAACCGGGGCAGGGGAAGTATTTCCGGCGGGCAGTTCTTTGCCGTCAGCGGGTATAAAAGCAGGGGGCTTTTCCAGCACACTGGTCTTGATCTCATGCTGAATATATTTAACCGTATAATAGGTGCCGGTTGATATGGCCCCTGTTGTAACCAGTAGTAACGTTGCTGCCGCCATGGCACTTTTTGCCACGGACAGGGGTATGCCGGAACCCCTGGCAAGATAAAATATTTTGAGCACAAGGGCAAAGAAGATGCCGTACTTTCCCTTGTTCTTCATTATCATCGTCAGGGTTCTCTGCCGCGCGGAAAGCATGCGCTGCCTGCCGCTTTCAGAAACCGGGTGATCCAGCCTGTACCGGCTGAGAATTTTTCGTAGTAACGTGCCCGGTTTCATAGAAGGTCTTCCAGGTTATGTATCCCTTTTTCCCTGAGATATGAAATCAGTCGGCCTGCAGTGGTTTCATACCTGTAGCGAACCTGCCGGCGGGTAAATCCGAGGGCTTCTCCCGCCTGCTTGTAAGTGTAATTGTATATGGAAATTAGTTCGAACAGAATTCTCTCCTTTTCGTTGCTGAAGTTGCCCATGTCATTGAGAGCTTCCTCGATAATAATACGGGTGTCCCTGAAGCCGTTTACAAATGCCAGGTTCATGTCTTCAAACACGTCGTCCATGCAGATATCACCCCGGTACTTTTTACGATAGTGCTCATATACCACGAATTTCAGTGTTCCCAGCAGCCATTTGCGGGGATTCTCAACCTCGTCGAACTTATCGTGAAAGCGACTAAATATCTCCTGGCAAATGTCCTCCACGTCATCAGTGTTGGATACCTTCATATGCACAACGCTGAATACCAGCGGGTAGAAATCACTGTATACCTCGGTAAACTTTCGTGTTTTTTTGTCAGGCAGCAGCATATGGCTGTTTTAATGTCCTGTAGTAGTATAGTGCAGAATACACGGCAAATGTGACAAAATTATTCTCCCCACCTGGCCTCGTTAAAAAGCGATGAGTCGTATCTTCCCTCTTCAAGATCCTTGTCAACGATGGTCTCATCAACCACGTTTGAACATGCCGACAAAATGATGAAAGCAACTATCCAGAGCAGTGTAATTTTTCTTATCATAGCAGTTTCCCCTGATGGTATTGTGCACCCGTGATAATACAGGCGATTTTCAAAACAGCATGGTAAGCCCCCCGTGCAATGCTGCCAATTGTGCGGTGTCCCCTGATTCAAAGAAAAGTATATACGCGGGGGTAATGGAAAGATACCATCGATATCCAAGCATAATTTCAATGCCGGCCCTGGCGGTTATCATGGGATTGAAATAAAACCCTTCGCTGTACCTGTATTTTTCATACGTACGAACTTCAATAGTATCATGGCGGACGTGAGAAATAAGATAGCCAAAACCCGCGCCGGGTATAACCCGGGTGGTGGGTGACAGCGCAACGGGCCAACCGGCAATAAATGAAACCGGGATCATGTAGAAGTGGTCAATTGAACAGATGGAAGGTTCCAGGCGGTAAAATCCCACCGAGGCGGTCAGGAGATACCTGTTAAAAAGAAGATCATTGAATGTGATATCCAGGGTGCTTCCCATGCCTGCGTCTGTGCCATCTGTAAGTACACCCAGTGGGTACACGAAAGATCCCTGCAGGGTTGCATTTAACCTGCCGGTTACCCCTGTATAGCCGTTATAGTATAACCGTGACCTGTTTACCATTCGCATGAGGTTGTGTTCGAAGTCTGCCGTGCTGCTGCTTTTTCTGCTCAGTGAAAGATCAATGGTGCCTTTTTCTGTGTCGATAAAGCGCAGGTCAATGCGCAACTTTCCCATCCGGGTAACCGATCCCGTGACAACTTTTTGAACAGAAAGAATTTTGCCAATTTCAGCCATACCCTGCGGATCGGTGCGCCCTGTGATGCTCTGCGGGTGCTTTTGCAGTATTGTATTAACGTGATTTCTTTCTAAAAGAATAAAGGTGCCGGACTCGAAAAGCTTATGTGAAAGAATATCCTTTACTGCCATTGCAAGGGCTTCGCTGCAATTGTTGGCCTGTATATGCATAACGGCTATGGTTATTTTCTCGTTTTGCCTGCCCTGAGCTTCTTCTGCCATGAGGGAGGGCACCATGTACATGGCGTTGAGGAGTATCAATTGTATATAGATTAACCGCATAGAGCTGATCAGTATTTTATGATGAAATGGGCGGCAACATTCTTTGAACGGGTTTCCCGTCCGCCAAAATCAGTGGTGCGTGTTGTTTTGGACATGTACGTAAGATCGTCACCGTAATTGTCCCTTCCGGCATTGCCATATAAAAGTATGTATTCGTGATTGTGTTGTATTATCTCGTCTTCCTGGTATGTGCCGATGCCTTCATCCCCGGGAAGAAGCCTGTTGGCCTTTCCGTTTCTATCATACCATACCCTTTCTTTGAAATCAGGATCAGCATACATGTCGTCCCTGGTGTTTTCGGCTACCCTGTTTGACCCCCGAATAAACACACCACGCAGATCGGGAATGTTGAAGGTGTGTACGCCGTCCCCTTCGCCAAAATGTAATGATATAACCGAAAAAAGCCTTGAGTACTCCTCCCTGCTTACCTCCCGGCCGTCACATATCAACCATCCTTCGGGCACCTTGTCGCTTGTTCCCCCAAAAGGCATGATTATGCCCGCGGGTGTAACGGAAACCTGTTCAGCAAGCTGGTTGATGCGGTCTTCCAGCAGCCTGAAGTTTTCATTCACCTGGCTTGCCGAGATGACGCTTCCCGGTCTGAATATATGTGGTATGCTGACAGGTGATGTATATGCCATAATTATACTGGCTAAAAGTATTGCGGCGATCCATGAGGGTATTGTTTTTTTCAGCATAACTGGGTTTCCTGGTTGTGATACACAACTGATTATTTTTGCCTGGTTTACTGCTTGAAAAAACTGGGAAAAAATATGCAATGGATTCAAAATGTAATGTTTCTTTATATAGTATCAGACCATTATGGGTATTTTTGTTTATTTTTCAAGTAGTTTCAGCCTATTGTACTGTTTTTTCTGAAAAAAAGTGCAAAATAATGCTCATTTTTCATAAAAATAATTTTCAACAGCTAATACACTTGACGTAATAATAAAATGCTTGAAATAAGTCTTAGTTAAAAGATACATTACAGAAAAAGAACCACAAACAGGATTAATTACATGGCGCGGAAAAAGGCAGAGAAAGAAGAAATGCGAAAGATGCAGATTGTGCAGTCTGCATACGAGGTTATCGCATCAAAAGGGTATAATAATTTTACGGTTGAAGATATTGCAAACAATGCCGGCCTTTCAAAAGGCGGTGTGCTGCATTATTTTAAGACAAAAGAAGATATTCTCATACATCTGCTTGAGCAGATATACATTATAATAAAAGAGAATATCAACCGGCGTGCGGACAAGTACAAAACGCCGGAGAGAAAACTTCGTGCCATAGTCATTGCCTTTATTGTTACCGCCAAACGTCATCCAGCGTTTTACACGGTGCTTGTTGATTTCTGGGCACAGGTTCCCATAAATAACCGGGTAAAGGCCATAAACAGCCGTATATATGAGCAGCTTTGTGATGAGATTCGAAAGGTTATTGATATGGGAATTGAGCAGGAAGTGTTCAAGAAGGTCAACTCTGTGAATGCTTCTTACGCCATTGCCGCCATGGTTATGAACGTGGCAATACAGTGGACCTTCAACCCGGAAATGTATAATATTGATCATCTTGCCAGGACCAGCATGAAGATGATAATGGCCTATATTACAGCGGAATGATCAGCCGTGCGGTTGTTTTGTGCTCTTCGTCAGTATATACCGTAAAATTAGTATGCGGTATATCAATGCTTTTCAGCAATACCACCACCATTGAAAGCCCCAGTCCCATACCTTCGGCGATTGGATCTGGATTTTCCATGTAAAATTCGGCTATGCTGTCGTAATGTGAAGATCTTTCTATTCTTTCGTGTATACGCTTGAGTTCTTTCCCGGGAAGGGGCAGGTTGTTGATTACATCTACTATCAGTTTTCGTCCCTGTGTTTTCAAATATACCCGTGTTGAAAGGCGGTATTTCTTTGATTTTACCCCGTACTTCAGAAGTGCTTCCTCGTTGAGTATCTTGCGTACCCGGCTAACAACTTCCATGGGGTCCTCGGGATTTTCGATCTCACCTTCTTTTATCAGGATAAACTTGGCGTTGGCCTTTATGGCGTTGGCGATGAGTTCTTTTATACTTGAGTAAATGGGGGTAAGGTAGTCTTGTTTATTGCTTTTTTCCAGGATCTTCGCCAGGGCAAACTGAATATTCTTCTCAGTTTCTTCAAGAATGGAATAACTGATAAACACCAGGTCTTGCCCGGTGTTTATAGCTGCTATTATCTCGTTCTTAATTCCCGGTGTTTTTGTCGTGCTTTCCATTAATATACATGTCGGCAAGAATAGTATTGATTTGCAGAAATTATTCTACAAAACAGCCGGTATATATGCAAGAACAAATTAAATAAAAGGATTCACTGTGTGTTTCTACCGCAAAGTCGCGAAGTACGCAGAGGGCGCAAAGAAGAAATAATTTTTAAAAAATATAATATCCTTTTCTTTCTTTTCTTTTTTTTCACTTTGCGCTCTTAGCGCCTTTGCGGTAATCCTTATAGATTAGACCTGCACCTTACCCGCAAAGACGATTGACTTTTTTTGGCTTTTGTGCAGAATGTCCCACCATTACATTAAATAATTAAATATAGATTTATACCAGGAGAGGGGACATGGGTGAAATATTGTTTCCATCGGTTCCATCTTTAATCAGTTTGACAATACTTGGCGCGTTGTTCGGGCTGATCCTTTCAATTGTGAAGAAAACACTCAGGGTGGAGAAAGATCCACGTATAGAAAAAATTGAAGAAATTCTACCGGGGGCCAACTGCGGGGCGTGCGGTTTTCCAGGGTGTGCCGGGTACGCGGCAAGTATAGTCAACGAAGGGGTACCCCTGAATCTCTGTCCCGTTGGGGGAAAAGAGACAATCGAGAAGATGGCCGATGTTATGGACGTGGAAGCAGAGGTGTCATCCTCAAAGATTGCACGGGTACATTGCCAGGGCGGTAACGACGTGACAAAGATCCGTTTTATATATGACGGCCCGTTAAGCTGCTCAGCCGCCCAACTGGTAGCCGGCGGATTCAAGGTTTGTGAATACGGGTGTCTTGGGCTTGGCGATTGCGTACGATCATGTCCATTCGATGCCATACATTTAAACGATAAAGATATTCCCGTTGTCGATCCGGTTAAGTGTACAGGTTGTGGTAACTGTGTAGAGGCATGTCCGCGAAATATTATAAGTCTTTTAGACAGGGAATTTGACGTCTACGTGATCTGCAGAAACAAGGAAAAAGCACCGCGAATGAAAAAAGGATGTTCGGTGGGCTGTATCGCGTGTAAACGGTGCGAGAAAGTGTGCAGAACAGAGGTGTTCGCTGACAATGACGAGGTTGACACCGCCATAAGAGTAGTTGACTTTCTGGCCGTGTTCGATTACAAGACATGTATTAACTGCGGCAGATGTGCTGAAGTATGTCCGCAGGATGTAATAGATTTTGTCCAAGAGAAAGCAGAAGTTAAATGAAATCACTTAATGACATGAATGGTGCTGAGCGTGCTGCCGCCTTGCTGGTAGCCCTCGGCCCTGATATTGCCTCAGAAGTAATGAAACATCTCGACGAAGACAGTATCAGCATCCTGGCGGGAGAAATAGCAAAAATTGACGCGCTGAACCCCGAAGACAAGGAAGACCTGATCGGCGAATTTCTCCTGGAGCTGAAAAAGAAGAAAGGCAGTGTCACAGGGGGACAGAACGTGGCAAAAGAACTTCTGTTCTCAGCATTCGGCAAAGAAAAAGCAGAGGATATACTTCGCAAACTTACCCATCAGGACCTTGAGAAGGGGTTTGATTTTCTCTCTGATGTTGATTCTGAAATAATAATTACGTTGATACAAAACGAACATCCACAAACCGTTGCGGTAACCCTTGCATACCTGCCGCCACGAAAAGCGGCAGAAGTGCTGAAAGGCCTTTCACAGCAAATGGCTAAAGAGGTGACTATTCGCATGGCCAAAATGGAAAAAACCTCCCCCGATGCCGTGCTGGAGGTTTCACGGGTGCTGCGCAAGAAATACGATGAACATCTTTACGCCGGCAGTGATGTGGCCCACGCGGGTGGACTGAACGCCCTTGTTGATATCATGGGGCATATGAGCGGTGAACAGGAAAAACACATGATGGAATATTTCGATACCGCCATGCCGGATATATCCAGCGAAATACGGGCAAAGATATTTACCTTTGAGAATGTATTAAACCTCACCAATCCCGAAGTACAGGTACTCATTGACGAACTTGGAGATGACTATGTTATTGCCAGGTCTTTAAAAGGAGCGGGTGATGATTTGCGGGTAAAGTTTGTGAGAAATATGAGTAAAAACCGGGCCACCGATGTGTTAAGCGAGATGGAAGCAATGGGGCCGGTGCGGCTCAGCGAGATAAACGAGTCGCGGGACGAGATTGTAAGAAAAATGAGGGAATTGCACGATTCAGGAATCATAAACCTGCGTAAAGACAGGGAACAGTATATTGAGTAAATAAATAAAAAAGGGGCCAGGCGGGCCCCTTTTTACGTATAATGGCCTGCAAAGTAATTACTGTGCCATCTGTTGTTTCTCTTCTTCGGTCAACTCAACATTTTCTTCAGTGGTTAGCATAGCCGGCGCGTCGTCTGATAAATTCTGGATTTTCTTTCGGGCCAGTTCCGCGAACAGGGTGGTGCTGCTGGCAAGGTCTTCAAGAATGTCCATGGCCTCATCCCTTGCTTTCTCCTTGTTCTTCTCATCAAGTAAGGCGAGGGCTTTTTCGTACATGGTTGCATCAACGATCAGGTCCATGTCGGTGCTGTATCCGCTTTCTGCCCACTTTTCTTCGATCCATTTGCCCTTAAGCCTGCCGATGAAAACTTCTATCCAGTTGGCCTTTTCGCCGGTAATAAAACCGATAGTTCCCTTCGGCACTTCGAAATATACCTTGCTGGTGGGTGTGGGGCGCACATGCAGCTTTACCTCGTCCTCAACGAATACAATGGGCTTATCTGCCAGAAACCGTGCCCGGGTATAACCAACAGAATCATCTGCCAGTTTGATCTTCGCAACTTCTACCGGTTCCTTCTTTCCTTCAACAGGAATTTTTCCTTCTTCTGCCAGCAGGTCAACTCCCTCTGCTTTTTCAAGGGTTGCCAGCCATTTGCTGAATTGTTTGTCTTCATAGACAGCGATGCGAACAGTGGCATATTTTTTAGCCAGTGGCATTTCTTTCTCAGATTCGGGCTTTTCTTTCTTGCAGCCGATACCTGCTGTTAACATGGTAATGATAATAATAGTGACTATCTTTTTCATCTTCCCTCCAGGATAAACGTGGAATACTCGTTATTTTTTACGGCAGGTGATCTCGTAGAATGATCGTGTATGATATAACCGGTTATTGTTATGAGCGTCAAGCATTTTGTGAAAAAGAATATTTCGGTACCCGTCACTTATCGCTGTAAATATGCAGGGTGCCGTCACTTGATATGCGTTTGTAGAGTTTCTTTACGCTATTGTTATAATCGGTTTTCCCGTCGGGGTCGTACAGCTGCATAACTTTTTTCACGTACTGCATGGTTGACTTTATTGGGGGTACCGACCAGTTCTTTTTCACCCTTCCCAGTCCGGCATGATAGGCTGCAAGGGCCAGGGATACCTCGCCTTTGAAATATTTCATCAGGTGGGCGAAGTGGGCGATTCCCGCTTCAAGGTTCTGCCTGGGGTCAAACGGGTTCTTAACCTTGTAATAATGAACTATCTCCTGCATCAGCTGCATAAGACCCATGGCACCCGCCACCGATACCGCGTCGGCATCGAAAGAGGACTCAATTTGTACAATGCAGCGTATCAGCTGTGGATCAACCTTTTCCCGTTTGGCGATCTGCCTGATGAGGTGATCGTACTTGTTGTTTGAAAGGGTGGCTGTTCTTTTTCCTGCTTTTGCCTGGCCGGCAGAGTAATACTCAACAGTGCCGTCTTTATGCACACGCTTCTTGATTTTTGAATCAGCCTGCACCGGTAAGGCCATACCGTATGCCAGAATCAGTACAATAACTGGTATAGCTGTTCTATGCAGGGGTGTCATATTTTTTAAATTCATCAAATGTACCTGTGCCAAATATACTATCCTGCACTGTACAGGTACAGTATTTTTATTTGCCGGCATCATTCGGGTTGTGGGAGTGTTTTAAATTTCACCACCATAAATTTCATTTATATATATTTTTTGTCCCCCGCCGGGGGATATAGGGGGCCTCTTGGTGTACGTTCACATGATAAAGAGGAATGTGTCCTTCTTCATTCAAAATTGACATTGAAATTCGTGCTATTACCCGATATTTAATTCACCACCCAGCCTATCAGCTGTCCTGCTATATTTTTTCAACTCATATCAGCGAAATGCTTGTCAGGATAACCCGGGTTCATTAGAATACAACAAGAAGCTGCCAGTTAATATAAACAATTCATCAACGAGGGTGCATATGAGCAGGGTTAACGAGATCCGTTCTTTTATCGAGTTTGATTCAAAAGAACAACATATAATTGAACCGGAATATAGAAAAGATGCCATAGTAGAACGTCTGAAGGACGTGATAAAGACTTACAACCCGGGTATTATAGTTAAGATAGGCATAGGCAATGACAACCTTCTGCTTGACCTGCTGGACATGACAAAAAGCTACCTGGTAGTGGTTGAACCCTCTGAAAACCTGGTACACGCCTTTCTGAAGAAAAACGGGAACCACGCCGGCATTCAGCGCTGCCAGTTTATAATAGGCCAGTACGAAGATTTTCCCGTAGATTATTACAAGGCGGACATGGTGGTGTGTATTGACTACTTCGATTTTCTTGATACCAGCCGAGCCCTCGACGAATTCAAACGGGCACTTGAGATTGATGGTATACTGTTTTTCGGCGGGGTGGTGCTTTCCAATGATGATATTGACGGCATGTATGATGAACTGATGCATCGTATCTACCCGGTGCATAACGACTATTACCTCGAAGATGACCTGAAAACCTTTTTATCACTGAAAGGATTCGACCTGGTGAAATCCCATGTTATTCCATTTGATATTGATATACATGAAGAAGTGGAGTACATGAAAGGCTTTAACCCCGATATTGACCTGAGCGTGGTTGACGGTTTTATAGAAGAAAACAGGAATATCTTCGAAAAATACTATAATCTTCACGAGAACACAAAAATGCGGCAAAATTACATGATTGCCGCATTCATGCGCCTGAAGCCTGATACCGAGTCAACCCTTTAATCAGGCGGTAAAGTGAGAAGGGACATACTCTTCTTTATCGTTGTACTTCTCACTCTGCTGTTTCATGTATCCCATGTAGGCAAGCTCGTTGATATCCAGTCCTGCCTGTTTCAGGGCATCTACCACGTCATGATAATCCGGGGGACACCCCTTCACATTAATGGCTTCTTTTATGTTGGGGTTGTCCCTGTTTGCCTTTATGATGCAGTTACCAAGAAGTACCGTGCGGTCATACCCGTCCCGACCCTGCATTCGTTTTCCGTTGAGTATCTCAACCTTTGGCAGGGGTTCACCCTTGAAAGCCGACAGGACGAGAATGTTGCACATGTTGGCAATTGGTGAACACCCCGAGCAGAGGGTATCATCGTACTTGGGAAGTGCCGGTCCGGTTACCCCCAGCTTGGCGAATATGCCGGGGCCGGTATTGCCTTCCGTCCACGTCCAGTCCCACTTGATTGGTTGTATGTGATCTTCAAGTTTTTCACCCTTTATCTCGTAATCTGCAAGCTTGAGGGACTTTTCGTGCCGCTTGGCGTAGGTGCAGAAATGGGTAATCTCTTCGGGGTTGTACCCCATGGTCTTTGCCGCCACCATGTCGGCTGCCAGTATGTCCTTCGAGGCTATAATCACGTCTTTTGGATAGGCGTTGCCGAAATGCAGGGCTCCCTTTTCAAGGGCATACAGGCCGTCCACTATGGTAAGGGCTGGCTTTACGAAATCGGCGATGAAGGGAAAGCAGTATTCAAGGTTCAGGTCGGGATGGTGGCACAGCTTTTTGGAGGCGATCTTCAGGCATCCCTTGAGATTTTTCAGCCCCAGTGACACCTTCGTTTGCCCGTGGGTTTTCAACACCGGGAAGTCTATCAGAAAATCAGCTTCCATCGCCTCCCTGGCTATCATGAGCCGGGTATCCTCGTCGATATCACATTTTACCGATTCAGACTTGTTGAAATCCACCAGGGTAAGGCCGTAGCGCTTTTCAAGCTCCCTGTAGCCAAGTCCCTCCATGGCAGCCATGGTGCCCACCCCTTTCTTGACTTCAACAGATCCTTCGCCGATGATGATCTTCTGGCAGCCGGCATCTTTAAGCAGTTGCAGCAGGTCTTCAACCAGCCGGGTGGTGGTAAACACGCCGTAGGGGGCGATGGGGTAATCGTGATCCCATGCTACCAGGTTGGGCTTGATAAGCACGGTGTCCGACGGCTTCAGGCTGCTGAACCCCTCACAAAGCTGTATGGCTTCTTTCAGTGAATCAGGACTTGCGGTATATTCGACAAGTGATACGGGATGTTCCATTGCAGATCTCCTTCTTCTTTCAAGTTGAATCATCGTAGAATGTATGTAAAACTTCGGCAAGAAGATTTTAAGTGGGTTAAAGGATCACCGCAAAGACGCGAAGGGCTCAGAGTTCGCAAAGAGAAAAGTATTATTTGCGGTAAAAATATACATCTAAAAAAGTGTTGACAATTACCCTGTGAGTTTTTACTTGAATGAACCAAGAGCGCATAGTAAGCCCGCGGTGGCATATATGTGAAAGGGGCGATTAGCTCAGCCTGGTTAGAGCGCCTGCTCGACACGCAGGAGGTCACTGGTTCAACTCCAGTATCGCCCAATTTTTAATTACTAGTGGAGTAGTCTTGTGGGCTCACCAATTACCATAACCCTTCCGGACGGGTCAACCATCAGCGCAGAATCCGGCAGCACCGTATACCAGGTTATAGGACAGATCGGCAGCGGACTGCAGAAAGCAGCCCTCGCCGCGAAGCTTGATGGTGTGGCAGTAGATCTCAGCGTGCCCGTTGAGGGCAACGTGATGCTGCAGGTACTCACATTCAAGGATGATGAAGGGAAGGACGTGTTCTGGCATTCCGCCTCCCACGTGATGGCACAGGCCGTGAAGCGCCTGTTCCCTGAAGCCCGTCTTGCCATAGGACCTCCCATTGATAACGGGTTTTACTATGACTTTGACGTCGACCGGGCTTTTACCCCCGAAGACCTGGAAAAAATCGAAGCTGAAATGCAGAAAATCGTGGATGACGACCTGGAAGTAACCAGGGAGGACCTGCCGAAGAATGAGGCCATTGAGCTTTTCAAGTCGATGAACGAGAGTTATAAGGTAGAACTCATGGAGGACATGGAAGGGAACGTTGTTTCCATGTACCGCCAGGGGGAATTTGTTGATCTTTGCCGGGGACCACACGTGCCCAGAACTTCTTACATAAAGTCATTTAAGCTTCTGTCCATTGCCGGGGCCTACTGGCGTGGTGATGAAAAACGGAAGATGCTGCAGCGTATTTATGCCACGGCATTTCCAACTCCCAAAGAACTGAAAAAATATATCAATCTTGTAGAAGAAGCGAAAAAGCGTGACCACAGAAAACTTGGTGCCGAACTTGATCTTTTTTCCATAAATGAAGAGTCGGGGGCCGGGCTTCCCCTGTGGCATCCCAATGGTGCCAGGCTTCGTCACAACATTGAAGACTTCTGGCGTTCTGAACACTATCGCAACGGGTACGACCTGATATATTCACCACACATCGGCCGAAGCAAGCTGTGGGAGACAAGCGGTCACCTGGGCTTTTACAACGAGAACATGTATTCACCCATGGATATTGACGGGCAGGAATTTTACGTGAAACCCATGAACTGCCCCTTTCATATACTGATGTACCGAAACAGGGGCTGGTCGTACCGAGACCTGCCCCTCAGATGGGCCGAGCTTGGCACCGTGTACCGCTACGAGCGAAGCGGCGTACTGCATGGATTGCTGCGGGTTCGGGGATTTACCCAGGATGACGCCCACATCTTCTGCCGGCCAGACCAGATGCCCGATGAAATAGACCGGGTGCTTGCCTTCAGCCTGCACATGCTGCGTGAATTCGGTTTCGAAGATTTCAAGCTCTACCTTGCCACCCGTCCTGAAGAAAAATCCGTTGGTGATGACACCATGTGGGCCGAAGCCACGGTGGCCCTTGAAGAATCAGTAAAAAGGGCAAATATTGATTATGATATGGACGAGGGGGGCGGTGCATTTTACGGCCCAAAGATTGACATAAAGATCAAGGACGCGCTGGGACGGGAGTGGCAGTGCAGTACCATACAGTTCGATTTCAACCTTCCCGAGCGTTTCGATATGACCTACGTGGGCAGTGACGGACAGAAACACCGCCCCTACATGATACACCGGGCCCTGCTGGGATCACTTGAACGTTTCATTGGTATTCTCATTGAGCATTATGCGGGTAAATTTCCCCTGTGGCTTTCCCCGGTACAGGTTATACTGGCAAGCGTGGGGGATGAGCAGGCTGATTACGTGAACAGGCTGAAACAAACCCTCATGGCATCAGATATCCGGGTTGAAACAGATGTACGGAGTGAAAGTGTAAGCTACAAAATACGTGACGCGGTTGGTCAGAAAGTGCCATACGTGGGGGTAATAGGCCCCAAAGAAATGGAAGAGAACACCATATCCATACGGAAAAGGGGTGAGAATAAACCATACGGCATGAACATGGACGAGTTCATCTCCGCCCTCAAAACCGAAATCGGAGAAAGAATTATATAGTTTTACCGCAAAGGCGCGAAGTACGCTAAGGACGCAAAGGAAAAGATAAAGAAAAGGATATTATAATTTTTATAAATACTACGTCTTTGCGAACTTTGCGCCCTTCGCGCCTTTGCGGTGATCTTTATGTAAAATATTAAAAAAATATTGCGAATTATTGTTGATTAATATAGAATAAGTATAACAGTTGTACTGTATTTGATTAAATGTATGTAAATTGCTATTTAGAGCCGGGATGCAGGTGCTGCATGCTGGTTTATATTATTTAAGTTGTAAAAAAATTTTTTAATGCGCAAATAAGGGGGACGTTATAGACCGGAGTGATTCAAAACGTCATCGTGTCAATGATGACATACGGGCAAAAGAGGTGAGACTTGTTGGTGATGGGGAACCCGTAATTGTTTCTCGGGATGATGCACTGCAAAAAGCAAAGGAACAGGATCTTGATCTTGTGGAAATATCATCAAACCAGGATCCACCGGTTGTAAAGATCATTGATTACAGCAAGTTTCGATTTGAACAGATCAAGAAGGCCAAGGAAGCCAGGAAGAAGCAGAAGATTATTCACGTAAAAGAGATCAAGTTTCGGCCTGGTATTGATTCACATGATTATGAGCATAAGGTGAAGCACGCGAGGGAATTTCTGGAGAATGGTGATAAAGTAAAATTTACTGTTATGTTCCGGGGAAGAGAGATTGTGCATACCGAGCAGGGATTTAAGATCATGGAGGACGTTCAGAAAGATCTTGATGATATCGCGTCTGTTGAATCTAGACCATCAAAAGAAGGCAGAAATATTATCATGGTGATGGGACCTGATGCGTCACCCCAGAAGAAATAAATAGTTAGAAGAACAGCAATTTGCTATAATGCGTTGAAGAAGAGAGGAGAATTATGCCCAAGATAAAGACTAACAGTGGTGCAAAAAAACGGTTTAAAGTAACCGGCGGTGGTAAGGTGAAGCGTTATAACAGCTCCAAAAGTCACCTGCTGGCGTGTAAGAATACGAAACGTAAAAGACAGCTGAGAAAATCTTCGCTGGTATCAGAATCGGAAGAAAGACGGGTTTCCAGGATGATGCCGTACGCGTAATAATATTAAGGTAGTACACGAAGGGGAATACTATGCCACGAGCAACAACAGGAAGAATACATCATAAACGACGGGCGAAAGTTCTGAAGTTCGTAAAAGGATTCAAGGGCGCAAGAAGCATCCTTTTTCGAACTGCCAAGGACGCACGCAGGCGGGCGCTGCAGAACTCGTACAAGGACAGGCGTCGTAAAAAACGTGATATGAGAAGCCTCTGGATTGTCAGGATAAATGCTGCTGCCAGGATTCACGGTATTTCGTACAGCAGGCTGATCAATGGAATGAAGAATGCTGATATCCAGATAAACAGGAAAATGCTGGCAGAACTTGCAGTAACCGATCTGAACGCTATCAGCGCACTGGTAGAGAAGATACAGGAGAAGGCGGCATAATCTGCCTTCAGCCGGTGTATGCGTAAACCTGCAACAGGGTGCCGGATTATCATTAGCAAAATATCACGGATCACGAAGAGCGTTGCGAGAGCAGCGCTCGTGTTGTTTCTTCTTAATCCGTTTACACTGCACGCCTCCTATCCGCTGACAGAAACCATCTATACTATCCCCGAAGGTAAAATTTCTGCAGGAATGTCTGTTGAGACTCTCCAGGCTGACCGGTATTACAGGGAAGAAGATTTTGTGATCGGTCTGGGTATACTTCCCAATTTTACCGTCTGGTATAGTTTCATGTATTATTCAGATGACCTGTACACCCCGTCCCCCGGCAGGCTGGGGGATTCTTTCCTGTCCATGTGGTATTATGCCGGGAATTATTGCAATAATACCGTACACACAGGTATTATCGCACGCTTTAGAATTCCTACAGGTAAAAATGTGTACACTTCCAGTAATTATTATCCAACCGAACTTGGAAGAAACGAACTTATGGCGGGGCCGGTTGTGCAGGTAAAATTTTGGCTGTTGACATTGCATGCCAACCTGTTTTACGTCGGCCGGGAAAGACCGGATGAGTCTATGAGCCTGTTGGGTGTAAATCCAACAGCCAATGACAGTTTTTTATCCAAAAGGAATACCGGTAATGATTATATCACCTGTTCCCTCACGGCTGCCACCGATGTGCTCTATCCATTCATTCCCCACCTGGGCCTCTGCGGGGCACGATTGATGTCAGCATCCTCACTGAAAGCCGGTGATAGCGAAGATGTTCTCATGGAAGGACTGGCACCCGTTACCGCTGCGGTATGCGAAGCTGGTTTTCGTTATTTTTTCACTTATGACATATATCTCGGTATATACGGCACCTGGAACCTCACCCCGGACACCACCGGCGCAATACAACATTCTGCAGGCCTCAAACTGACATTCGAATTTTAAAGTTTTTATTTTACCGCAAAGGCGCGAAGGGCGTAGAGTTCGCAAAGAGTTGTTCAATAATTATTGGTTTCGGTTAGCAGTAAAATGTACTTTTATTTATTGTTTGATCTGATTAATAGTTTATACATGCCAGGATAGATGTTTTGTTTTGCCAAAAAGCCCAACCTTTCCCTTAACTTATACATGAATAAATTGAACTGAAATAAAGATATAACTAACCAGTAACACCCAAAGGAACCCTTAGCGAACTTTGCGCCCTTCGCGCCTTAGCGGTGATCTTCAACAGTGAGACGCTTTTTCGGTTTATATAAAAATAAATCTTGATTTTACATCAGGCTGATTTTACTATTACTGTAAGGAATGACTTATTGATGCTCTGACTTGATTGTATGATGTTGATTTTCTTGTTAATGCGCAGTGCGATTGTGCCGAATATTGTAACATGGTTAAGAATATGTCCCATGGTTGCAGAGACTGCAGCAACATTGAAAGGGAAATCAGCAGTGACAGGAGCAGAGTCACAATTTGCGGAGGTACTATAATATGATAACAATGCAACAACTGGAAGAGCTTGAGGGCAGGATAATAAAGGCGTTACAGCTTATCGGTGACCTTCGAAGTGAGAACGCGAAACTTGAAACAGATAATGAATCGCTGAAAGTAGAGACTGAAGAAGCACGGTTAAGTCTTGAAGAGAAAGAGCAGGAAGTCGCACGGATACAGAAGGAACTGGAGCAGGTTTCCGCGGAGCTGGCGTCACTGAAATCAAAAGAAGATGAACTTGAGAAGAAAATGCTACAGTTGCTTGGTAAGCTTGATGTTCTCCAGTCTGATGATTCTGCTGATTACAGGGCCACGGCAGCAAGCATGGGTGCGGAGCGGGCATCAACTCCCGTGTCTCCCCCACCTGCTGAACCTGAAACAGAAATACCATCTGAAACCGCTCATGAAGAACCGGTTATGGAATCGGTTCCATCAGAAGAGCCATCAGGTGCAGCTGAAGAAGATGATGACGAAATTATTATTATTGATGATGATACCGGTTCATCTGAAAATGAAGGTGTAATGGTGGACACCACGCCTGAAGAGGAAGATGAAATAATATTACTTGATGATGATGAAGATGAAATCGTTATTGATGACATGGACGAAGATACGGTGATTGTTGATGAAGGTGAAAGGGAAAGTGATTCTTCAGCAGCAGTTACCAGCGATGATGAAGATTTTCTCATTATAGAAGATGATGAAAAGTAATATGTGCGTGGCGTAAAAACTATTTAAATGGATAGGCTGATGGAATGCACCATGGAAGAGAATAAGGTAAAAGTAAACATCTATGGTCACACCTATACCATTCAGGGTGACGCGTCTCCTGAGTACATTCTCCATGTTGCTGAGTACGTGAACAGCAAGATGGAGGATGTGAACAGGAATATTTCCAATGGGAACCTGGTACAGGTGGCAATTTTAACCGCCCTTAATATCGCGGATGAATATTTCCAGTTGAAGGATATGGAAGTTGGTATTACAGGCGAACTGGAACAAAAAACCAGGGCGCTCATCTCTATGCTGGACGAGGGGCTCATTGGTGATATATTTTCAAATATTCATTCGATTTCTGATCGATAAACTGGTACAACAGTCCTCTTTTTTTTCACTTTTCTCCAAAAACTATAGTAATACACCTGAAGAGCATGTCTGCTGAATACAATAGCTTGACCGACGAACAACTGGTTATTGAATTTAAGTCCGGTAATGAAGAGGCCTTTGATGTTCTTTATACTCGGTATGCTGACAGGTTGTGGAAAATGATCTATGGGTATACACATGACCAGGATGACGCCATTGATGTGCTGCATGACGTGTTTATAAGGGTATATATGCACATCGATTCATTTAAGGTGGACAGGGCATTCTCATCATGGATATACCGCATTGCTATCAACTGTGCCAAGAATTTTTTGAAAACACGTCATAAGAATATTATTCTCACAGAGAAAGAAAAAAAACGTATTGAATTATCCCGGGATGAAGAGTCTCCGGAAGAACGTATACTGAAGAATGAGGATATGTTGTCTTTTTCAGAAGCGGTTGATTCGTTGAAGGAAAAATTCAGGACAGTGTTTCTTCTTCGCTTTCGAGAAAGAACACCATACGCGGACATCGCCTGTATACTGGATATCTCTGAAAGAACCGCCAAGTGGCGAATGCAGAAGTCCATTGAACTGATTATAGATTATTTGAAAGACAGGGATGTAATATAAAACCTGATGGGACATATTACACAACTGCAAAAATGAAAATGAACGAATACGAAGAAATAAAACAGATCATACAGCAGCCGAAAACCAGGCAGCGGTATGGCGATATCGATTTCGAGAAATTGATTTCCCTTCTTGATACATGGAACACAACTGTTCCCGAAATTGATACCGAAGTTATGCGTGAGGAGATCAAGAAAAAGGCCCGCAGGAAGGGTTCTTCATCACCGGGCAAACCGGGTTACCTGGCGGGGATCGCCGCAGCCGCAGTTGTGATGCTGCTGGCAGGTGCCATATTCCTTTTAACAGGTCCACGTAATGATATGCCCGGTACATCTCCTGTAATGGCTATGTGCACTTTTGTGGCCGGAGACGCAACACTTCAGCGTAACGGGGCGACACGGGATTTGATACCAGGGACTGATGTCCAACCCGGTGACATCGTGATCACCGGCTCAAATTCCATGGTTGACCTTGGGATATCGGGCCGTTTCCGCATGAGAATAAGGGAAGGATCAAGAATACAGTTACCCGGATTGCAGGTTAATGAGAATGGGAACCTTGTTGTAAATGGTAATATGCAGCATGGGAAGGTAATGCTTTCCATGCAGAAGCTGGCAAAGGGGGACAGTGCGTATATACAAACCCCAACTTCGGTTGCCGGTGTTCGGGGTACCACATTTTCTGTGGCGGTAGATTCGAAAAAGAATGTAACCGTTAAGGTCCTGGAGGGAAAAGTGCAGCTTTCTCCAAAAACCGGAGAAAACGAGAGCCCCTTAAAGGTCGGGTCGGTGGACATTGCTGATGGACAGATATGCAGGGTTGATCCTGAAAAAGTTGCCCGCATCAGGCAATTGGTTTCAGAAGGTAAACCCGTTGATAATCATAAAAATGTATTCACATTGATTCCTGATAAAGCTGCCGCGAATGATGCATTTGAAGAGCTTTCTGATTTCAGTGATGAAAAGATTACCGAAACGCAACACGATACCATGCGGGTGCTTACCATACATGCTGATCCCGAATACAGCAGGATATATATAAATGAAAAATTTCGGGGGCTGGGCAGTGTTTCAATGACCGTATCACCGGGAACGTACAATGTGCGGGTTGCCGCACCCGGTTACCGGGATACTTCTTTTGATGTACCTGTGGCATCTGAAAATGTAACCAGGGACGCAGCATTGAAGCAACAGGTTGTCAGCCCGTATTCCTTTCAGCGGTGGAGAATGAAAACCACGGCCAACCACTTTTTATCGGTTCCAGGCAGCAGCGACACCATAGCCATCAGTAATGATGGTACAGTCAGCAGGATCTCGGGTGATCGTGTTACCTGGCAGAGAAAATTCGCAACCCGGGCTACATCAACCCCCATTATTGCGAAGAACATGATGATTGTTGGTACCGCTGATGAATATTTGCATGCTATTCAGCTTTCTGACGGGTCAACAGGGTGGAGTACGAAGATAGAAGGTGTTATTTATCCAGGGGCAGTACCGGTTGTCAGTGATACGCATGTATTCGCGGCTACAACCAGGGGCAGGGTGTATAATATTTCCCTGAAGGGTGTTAAAAAGTGGCAGCTTGACATTGATGGCGGTATATATTCAACACCGGTAAAGAGCGGGCGTATGCTGTTTGTTGTATCTCAGGAAGGGATTTTCTATGGTATAGATGTTACACTGAAAATAATAGTGGTGAAAAAAGAGGTGGGAAGGGTTTTCGGTGCGGCTCTTGTCACAAAAAATTCAGGAATAGTTATCGCCGGGTATGATGGAACTGTTATGAAATACAATTACCTGGATGATGAGATTGCATGGACCTACAATACCGGGAATCATATCCTGCTGGATATCATTTCAGATGGAAGTTCATACTATGTGTGCGATACAGATGGAGTAATGTACAAGCTTTCAGGTTCAGGAGAGTTGCTCTGGAAGAATGACCTGGGCAACAGGGTTGAACATAAACCTGTTCTGGATGGGGATGATGTTGTTGTTGTTGCCGATACGGTTCTCTACAGGTTGTCCACCGGGAACGGAAAGGTGCAGTGGTCGTACGTATTGCCTGCCCCTGCCAGTTCAAATCTTGCCATAGGCAATCAGTATATGTATATTGGAACCATACAAAAAGGGGTTCTCAGGGTTAGAAGGTAATTTTGTTTTTCCCTTTTTCTTCCTTACATTGGTATAATCAGTGATACCTTTCTGATTGGAGACATATTATGAAACGAAAAATTATCAGTATATTACTTATATCAGGACTAATCGCCGTAGTATCCTGTTCAAAGGAAGAAGCTAAAAACAGGAATACCGCGTTGATCACCTTTCTCCTGGGTGATGTTACCTATATGGACAATGGGCAGTGGAATTCCGCGGAACCGGGTATACAGCTGCTTGAAACCCAAAGGCTTAAAACCGGTGACAGATCAGCAGCTGATGTGCAGATCGGTGAAAGCGTGGTAAGGGTCAAGGAAAACAGTGAGCTGATACTTGCAACCCTGTTCAAGGGAGAAGTAACCGGTCTTGAAAAGAATTCTCTTGAACTGACAGTGGGAAAACTGCTGGTTAAACCGAAGAAGCTACTGAAAGGTGAAGAATTTCAGGTCAAAACACCTACCGCGGTTGCCGGTGTAAGGGGAACCCAGTTCGTGGTGGAAGCGTCAAAGACCAGGGACACACGAATATCAGTTCTTGAGGGCAAGGTCAAGGTGGGCAGGCGTATAAAGGCGTTGGAGGAAATAGAATCTTCATCGGTTAAAGACGAAGCGGTTATAAAACAACTTGAACAGAAAGTTGAAGAAAATTCTGTTACGGTAAGCAGGAATTCATCAGCAGAAGTAGACGCCAAAACAGTTGATGAGACAAATGTTAAAGTTGAGAAGATTGTTAAAGAGCTGGAAAAACCCAAAGAGGTCTCTTCAACGCAAAAGGATACTGCCAGCGAAGAAGCAAAAGTACCACAAAAGGCTGTTGAAGAAAAAGTAGAAATGGTAAAAGTAATGCCTGTGAAAGCTGTTCCGGTAAAAAGAGCAGTAGCGGCAGACATGGCTTTGAAGAAAGAGTTTAACGATATTAAAAAAGTTGAAGTAAAAGAAGTAAAAGCTGAGAAAGAGAAAACTTCTTTGCGTATAAAGGTTGAACCTGCTGACGCGACGGTATCCATAGATAACGAAACCATAGGACAGGGCGATGCCAGTGTAATGGTTTTACCGGGAACATATACTATACAGGTATCAAAGAAAGGCTATGAACCGGTCAGCAAAAAAATTAATATCGGGGCAGAGCCAGTTGAAGAAAACATAGCACTGGGTATCTCCAGGTCTGATGTGCGGATAAAGGTTAATCCGCAAAATGCCAGGGTGTACCTTGATGGAGAACTGATGGGAAGCGGATCGGTTTCTACTTCGCTTGAACCCGGCAGGTATGTTCTTAATATCAAAGCTCCCGGTTACCAGGATCTGAATACCAGTATTGAAGTGGAGAAGGGGCAGGCACTTGCCAGGAATCTGCGTCTCCAGGTGAAAAGAAGTGAGTGGTCATTAAAGCTGGATTCACCTGCAGAAAACATTGTCTACCATAATGACGTGATGTATCTCTCTTCCCGTGACCGGACTGTCAGGGCTGTTTCACGTACTACCGCCAGGACACTGTGGAAACGTACAATCCCCACGGTTGTGTCATCCGGATTTGTTGCTGACGGACAGAACCTCTATTTTGGTACTGCCGATGAATATTTTTACATGTTGAACGCTAAAAACGGCAAAACAGCATGGAGAAAAAAACTGAACGGTGCCGTAATAAATGATGCAGCACCAGTAGTAACCCCGGCTATAGTATATGTGGCAAGCAGCAGGGGTACGGTATACGCCTTTTCAAAAAGAGGAAAGACGAGATGGACAAGAGAGTTATCTGCAGGGGTAATGGAATCCCCGATTCTGGCTGGCGGGCTGCTTTACTGTGCTGCCCAGGACGGTGTATTACACGCTATCAAAGCGGATAATGGAAAACCGGCATGGACTGAAAAAATTGGTGAGCGTTTCAAAATTGCTTTCGGCGGTGACAGCGTGGTAGCAGTCAGTTATTATGGAACGGTGAAGGCATTGGCCAGTAAGAATGGTAAAGTGAAATGGGAGAATAAATTTGACGGAACATATATTGTGAACCCTTTTATTTCCGGTACTAAAGTGGTGATGGCAAGCCTGGATGGCACTATTGTTGCACTTGGGAAAGCGAAAGGTGAAAAAATATTTGTTTCTGATCTTGATCAGCCCATCCGACATGATATAACGGTTCGGGGGGATTCCCTGTTCGTTTCAGCCGGTCATTCAATTTTCATGTTGAATAGCGCGGGTAAAGTGGCATGGAAACATGATACGGGTTCAAATATAGGCACATCAGCCCTGGTTTCTGATAAGCAGGTCTATGTGGGGCTTGCTAACGGACGGGTTATATCGGTAAGGCGAAAGCTGTAGAATATATTACATGTATCCGATATAAATAAAAGGCGACAAACCATGGTCGCCTTTTATTATGGATAGAAAAAATGCTTGAAAAGCTGAATGTATGCTTTTAAAGTACTTAATAATTTGGTGGCATATTCGCGATTTTCTTTAATATTTGTTCATCCTTTGTAGTATATTGTTACTATGTAATACTGCAAAGTATGGTATTGAAAACATTTGGCAGCAGGTGACTGAATATGAACTTGAATGAACTTATCAGAAACCAGGAAGGCGTACAGGATAACGCTGAAATTCTGGAAGATAAAGAAGAAAGTGTTATAGAAGGAAATGTTATACAGCTTGTAAGCTTTCTTCTGGAAGAACTGGAATATGGTGTGGACATCCTGTCTGTTCATGAAATTCTGAGAATACCGGATATCACCAGGCTGCCTAATACCCCGGATTACATAATCGGTGTTATAAACCTCAGGGGTAATGTTATACCTGTTATCAACATGAGAATAAGGTTCGGTTTCGAAAATGCTGATTATACAGAACTCAGCAGGATTATTGTTATTGAAACCGTGGGTAAACAGGTTGGACTGCTGGTAGATAACGTATACCAGGTTGTGAGAATCCCGGAAACGAACATTGATCCACCATCAGAGCTGATAGAAGGGGTCTCGGAGGATTATCTTCTGGGAATTGGCAGGTTAACCGACAGGTTGATAATAATACTTAACCTTGAAAATATACTTTTCACTTTCGAAGAAGGAAACGAAGTCATATAAGAGTGTCGTTATTTTTAATTAATGCTGGAGAAAAAGAATGGCCTTTTCACTTGGGGAATATCAGGACATTTTTCTTGAAGAAGCCGATGAGCAGTTGCAGGAACTTAACCAGAATTTACTTGCCCTTGAGAAAGGTGGAGCTGACCAGGAGATAATCAATAATATCTTCCGGGCGGCACATTCACTGAAAAGCTCGGCAGCGTTTGTGGGGTTAAGCGATTTAAGCGATCTTGCCCATAAAATGGAAAACCTGCTTCAGGGTATTCGTGATAAAACCATGAACGTGACCCCCGAAATCGTTGATCTTCTGTTTCAGTGTTTTGACGTGATCAGCGAAGTGATCGGTGAAGTAGCTTCAGGTAATCCGCCATCGGGAGACCTGACCGATATTATTGATAAAATTACCGCCATGTCAAATGGTGAGGTTCCCGGTACTATGGCCGCCCCTTCTGTTGACAGGGGAGGACAGGCAGAGCCAGGCAAGATTCCCCTTTCCCCTGCCGATGGAAAGCAGATCAAGGAAGGTTTGCAGCGTGGTTTGTCCTGCTCCGAGGTGACCGTATTCATCGATCCTGATGCCCCCATGAAATCGTTAAAAGCGCAGTTGATTCTTACAAACCTGGAACGTGTTGGCAGTATTGTCAAAATGTATCCGGATATTGATACTGTAACGGAGCCGGGTTTCAATAACATATTGCAGCTTGTTCTGCTGACAAGTGAACCTGCTGATGAAGTTCGAAAAGCATGTGATATCGACCAGATATCACGTATAGATATGCGCCGCATTGAAATGGTGCAGAAAGAAAACAAGGTTGCATTGAAATTTTCACAGAACGAAACAATTCTCGAAGATGAAGAGTATATGCCAAACGCAGAAGACTCTTTACAATCTCCCGCTACTACGGGCCTTGAGCCGGCCGATGAAGAAATACTCCCTGAAGATGATGAGAAGGACGAGGTGGAGCACCGTGTGGACAGGCGTGCACCGGTTTTGAAAACAGTGAAGGTTTCAGTTGATAAACTTGACCAGCTTCTTAATAACGTGGGTGAACTTGTAATAGCCAATTCAGGGTTTTACAAGCTTTTCGAGGAAATGAAAAGAATCGAGCTGGACAAAAGTATTACAAGTGAATTCAAGAGCCGCATGGAGCAGATGTCCCGTATCGCGAAGGATCTGCAAAGCGGTATTATGAAAACCAGGATGGTACCAATCGGCCAGGTCTTTACAAGGTTTAACAGGCTTGTGCGGGACCTCGCAAAAGAATTTGATAAAAAAGTGACACTTGAGATAAAGGGTGAGGAAACAGAGTTAGATAAAAAAGTCATCGATGTTATAGGCGAGCCCATGATGCATCTTATTAGAAATGCGATTGATCATGGTATTGAAACAGAAGAAGAACGAAGGCAGTTAAAGAAAAAAGAGCTGGCGGTTATAACCCTGAACGCCTACCAGGGGGGCAACCAGATATTCGTAGAGGTTAGTGACGATGGCCGCGGGATTGATGTGAACCAGGTTAAGAAAAAAGCCATTGAAATGGGACTTGCCACACCGGACATGGTAGTGAACATGGATCGGGAAGATGTATATAATTTTATATTTAACCCGGGTTTTTCTACATCGGCAGTAGTTACGGATATATCCGGCCGTGGCGTGGGAATGAACGTGGTTCGTGAGACAGTTAATGAGCTGAATGGTAATGTCAGTATTGAAACTGAGCCGGGCATGGGAACCAGGTTTATCATGTCATTTCCCCTTACCCTGGCTATTATACCTGCTATCATGGTGCGGGTGCAGAAAGAAATGTATGCTATTCCACTTTCTGATGTGATCGAGACAATAAAGATTGTACCTGAAGAAATAACTACCATTGAAGGACACGAGGTTATCAATCTCAGGAGTGAAATTCTTTCATTGCTTCGTCTCAACAGGTTTGTAAACAGTAAAACCAGCATTAAAAAAGGAGAAAAAACACCGGTAGTTGTTGTGGGTTACGGTAACAGGAAGATCGGATTGATAGTTGATTACCTGGAAGGAAAGCAGGAAATTGTAATTAAATCACTGGAGCAGAATTACAAGACAGTGCCGGGGCTTGCCGGCGCGTCAATTCTTGGTGATGGCAGTATCTGCCTTATCCTTGATATTTCTTCCATGATAAACAAGGTTATATCTCAGCAGGAATCCCTTTCATGGGAAGAAAAACAGAAAATACTGGAAAACCAGGAAAGTGAATATGAAGAAATAGTGCCGGAAGTTGATACTGTGAAATTGACAACTGAAGAAGGTCTCTCTCCAAAATATGAAGAGACCGGGCCGGAAAAAGACGTAATCCCTCCACCACCTGGTGATGACAGGAAAATTTCCCCTTCAGATATCAAGGCCAGCGCACCGGTAACACCTGAACCCATCAGGGAGGATATCGTTTTTAAGAAAGAAGAAAAACCAGGACAGGAGACCAGTCCTGAGATGGAAGAAGAACCACAATCCATGCCAGAGCCCGGAGAAAGCAAAATAACCGAACCGGATGAGCATGAAAGACCTGTGAAATCAGAAGATGTTCATGAAGAAGAGGGTGCAGCAGGTGATATCCAGGAAGAAAACGATAAAGAAGACGCCGAGATTGAACAGCGTGTGAAAGACGCATTGACAAATTTCAGGCAGGAATTACAGGATAACGTGAAGTCAACCCTTGAAGGAGCAGAGGAGAAGGATTACATCCGTAAGAAACTTGATATCGATGATAATGATCTCAGCCGTATACAGATACTTGCGAATGTGGGAATAACTGAAGCTGCTGATTCATTATCAAGAATAATCAATAAGAGGGTTGATCTGTCTATACCGGATGTGTCACTTCTTCCAGTTGAAGAAATACCAGAAGAGGTTGGGGATATTGATAGTGTATATATTGGTGTATACATGCCGCTGGTGGGTGATATCCAGGGAACCATTCTGTTCAGTTTTAAAGAGGACACGGGTTTTGAACTGGTAGACCTGCTTTTTGGCCTGTCACAGGGTGAAACGCATGAGTTAACAGAAGACGGTGAATCGGCCCTCATGGAGATCACAAATATAGTCGGCTCGGCGGTGGTTAATGCCTTCTCGGAGAAAATTGAGATTGCAATTAAACCAACAGTTCCTACTATCGTGCATGATTATATGCAGTCTATTCTGGATTCTATCCTGGCATTTCATAATGTAGATAATGAATATGCCCTGGTAATGGATACTGAATTTTTTCACCAGGATGATAAAGTTATAGGAAAACTTCTTGTATTACCTCAAACTGAGTCATTGAAAAAAATAGTACAGCAGTTGCGGGATTAATGGCAGAGAAAATAAAAGTACTGGTTGTTGATGATTCAGCACTCGTAAGAAAAATCATCACAGATATTCTCGAAAGTGATCCGATGATGGAGGTTGTTGGAACAGCCAATAATGGCAAATCTGCAATCTTCAAGAATCAGACGCTGAATCCGGATGTGATTACACTGGATATCGAGATGCCCATTCTTGACGGGCTCCAGGCATTGAAGGAGATTATACGTACAAATCCAAAACCCGTTATCATGATGAGCGTGCTTACCCAGCATGGGGCGGATGCCACTTTCAAGGCATTGGAATATGGTGCGGTGGATTTTATCCCCAAGCCATCGTCTGTTCTTTCATTATCGGTTGAAGATATTGCCGAACTGCTTATCACAAAGATCAAGGCGGTATACAAATCTGAAATAAAATTTCATGTTAAAGAGGAAGATTACGAGAATCGGCCTACTGAGACTACAATTTTTGAACCGGTTGAAGAAACAAGAGCCGGACCTGTTGCCCTGAAAAAGCGTGAAAGTTCGAAGGTTATTGGTATTGGAACGTCAACAGGAGGTCCATCGGCACTTCTGAAGGTGTTTCAAAATCTTCCGAAAGAGGTGCCAACTCCTATACTGGTTGTGCAGCATATGCCCGCGGGTTTTACCAGTGCTTTCGCGGAAAGGCTTAATAATACCTGTTTGATGAATATCAAGGAAGCAGTTGATGGAGATGAACTCTGGCCGGGCTGGGGTTATATCGCCCCCGGTGATAAGCATATGATCGTTGAAAAGAAGAAGAATAAAAGCATAATCCGCATTTCAGAAGGAGACAAGGTCTCAGGTCACCGTCCATCTATTGATGTTCTTTTTAATTCTATTGCCGAGACATCTAAAGCGGATTCTTTTGGTGTGATTATGACCGGGATGGGGAAAGATGGTTCGCAGGGTATTTTAAAAATACATCAAACCGGCGGATATACACTGGCCCAGAACGAAGAGACATCCGTGGTTTACGGGATGAACCGGGTGGCTGTAGAAATTGGTGCCATTCGGGAAATAGTTTCATTATCAGAGATTGCACAGCGAATTGTTGATAACCTGTAGTCTTGATTATGTATAAAAAATCGAATGGGAATAAAATTTTTGTTGAAGTGATTCATGCAAAGCAGTAATATGTTTCATGATGGCATTATAACACATGGTACATAGATATTTTTACCACTCTGGAGTATTGTAATGGCAAAAATCTTGGTCGTTGATGATGCGAAATTCATGCGGACTCTTGTGAAGGATGCCCTGGTCCCCAAGGGACATGAAATTATAGGTGAAGCAGAAAACGGTATGGAAGCCGTTGAACTTTATAAGAAGTTAAAACCTGATCTTGTTACAATGGATATTACCATGCGAGAGAAGGATGGTATTGAAGCAGCTGAAGAAATTCTTAACACTGATCCACAGGCCCGCATCATAATGGTAACTGCCCTGGGACAGGAAAATCTTTTAACAAAAGCAATTAAGATAGGTGTTAAAGATTTTGTCGTTAAGCCATTCCCACCTGAAAGGCTGCAAAAAGCTGCCGAAAAGGCACTCAGTTGAAAAAATAGTATCGCAGGTAACACTTCTGCAGGTTCTCACAAGTAGTGTGAAGATAAAAGGCGTCATTTGTGGCGCCTTTACCTGATGTTGTGAACCAGGTCAACCCCGTAGGACTCGTGTAATAGATAATATATGGTAATCGGTCTGTAATAATATGGCAGTAAATGGGAACACTGAACAGGGCGTCACTGATCAGAAATATATAATACATATTGATAATTTTGAAGGACCTCTTGACCTTCTCTGGTCATTGATCAAGAAAGCCAAAATCGATATTACCGAAATCTCTCTTGGTGAAATAACCGAACAATACCTGCAGTACCTGAAGTTGATGGAACAGTTAAATGTTAATATTGCCATGGATTTCATCGTTATGGCCAGCGAGTTGATATTTTACAAATCCCGTGTGCTGCTTCCTGGATCTGAAATAGATGATGAATATTTCGTTCCTCCACTTCCCCCCGAGCTTGTGCAAAAGCTGCTGGAGTACAAAAAGTACCAGCAGGCCTCAAAAACCCTGTGGGATATGTTTGAGATACAATCTGATTCGTATTCAAGGATCAATTATCCACAGGTTGATAATGAAGATGATCCTGTACTTGTGGAAGTAAGCCTGTTCGATCTTCTGAATGCCTTTGTTAAAGTACTGGATTCACAGGAGACGGTAGAGGACAGGGAAATAGTATTTGACGAAATACTGGTTAGCGACAAGATACGGTTCATTACTGATAAACTGCATGATCGTGATCAGATACATTTTTCCGAGATATTTTCAGAAAGACCCGGAAGGGCTGAAATCGTTGCCTCATTCCTGGCAATACTGGAAATGGCCAAGACCGGCCTTATTAAACTGATGCAGCATCGCACATTTGGAGATATCCGGGTTTTCAGGCGATTTAGCAATGAAGAGAAATAGAATATAGGTATCCTGTCACAGCATTCTGCGAAGTTAGCGTAAAGAGGAAGTTTCAATAAAAAAAATGGAAGATCAGAAAAGGGATATTCAGGAAATATCAGAAGAAGGCCATCCCACTGTGGAAGATGTATACGATGAAGAATCATCTAATGATGATGTGTTTGACCATCAGGCTGAGCAGGGAGACCAGGAATCTGAAGAGGACAGGCTAAAAGGTATCTTTGAGGCCATATTATTCCTTTCCAATGAGCCATTGCCCATCACATTCTTTACCAGGGAGTTCGGTATCGATCCCACGCAGACTAAAATTTTGATTGATTCACTGGTAGACGAATACGAAGAACGTGATGGGGGAATCAAGCTTGCAGAGATATCAAATGGTTTTCAGTTCATAACCAGCAAAAAATATGCCGAGACGATTCGCAGGGTTATGGGCTTTAAGAAAACCGACACGTTATCCAAGGGAATGCTGGAAACTTTGTCCATTATAGCTTATCGACAACCCATAATGCTGGCCGAGATTGAAGAGCTGCGAGGGGTGTCGTCACGCATGATGGTTGCAAACCTCATGAAAAAAAACCTGGTAAAACCTGTTGGCAGAAAAGAACTGCCCGGAAGACCACTCACGTATGGTACAACTGATGAATTCTTGAGATATTTCGGATTGAACAAACTATCTGATCTGCCAAAATTATCAGAAATAAAAGAATTTTCTTTCGGGGACGAGGAATAAAAATGGGTGGTAAGCGTACACAACTGGAAAATAAAATCATTGAATTGCTTTCTGAATGGGAAGGGCTCTATCTTGAAGAATTAAAGGGCAGGGATAAAGCCACGGGGACAGAAGATCTTTTTTCAATGCGGATGGACGTTATCCGGCATATTGAAGAAACTTGTTCGGATACAATGGACAAGGATACCCTGGTTCGGGTATTTAATGAGCTGATAACCGGTACGTATTTGCAGGCTGATCCCTTCAAGGTGGCATATCTCGGGCCGGTTGGCACATTTACTCATATTGCTTTGCTCGAAATATTTGGCGAACAGGTTGAAGGCCTTCCACAGAAAACCATCTCGGACGTGTTTAACGTGGTGGAATCAGGCAGGGCCCGTTTCGGGGTTGTTCCAATTGAGAATAGTACAGAAGGAGCTGTTACATATACCCTTGACGAATTTATGGAAACTGATCTTCAGATAGTAAGTGAGAAATTTTTGCGAATAACATACAGCTTGGTTTCCCTGTGCACTGAAATCGGCCAGGTGAAAAAGATTTATTCGCACCCACAGCCACTGGGTCAATGCAAAGCCTGGCTAAGGACAAACCTGCCCAATGCGGAGTTAAACTCGGTGAGTTCAACCGCCATGGCTGCCGAGACAGCCGCGTGGGATAAGTTCTCTGCTGCGATTGCTTCCAACCTTGCATCACGTTTATATAACCTGAATGTGCTTGTCAGCGGTATTGAGGATTCAAGGCAAAACTTTACCCGTTTTCTTGTACTGGGAAAAAAGGAGAATCCTGTTACGGGTAATGATAAGACTTCAATTGTTTGCGCGTTAAAAGATCGTCCCGGTGCATTGTACAATCTTCTTCGACCCTTCGCCGATTCTGGTATTAATATGACAAAAATTGAATCACGCCCGGACAAGAAGAAAATGTGGGAGTATAATTTCTTCATTGACTTTATCGGGCATCGTGATGAAGAACTGATCAGGGCCACACTTGAGAAAATGAAAGAAGAAACTATTTTTCTCAAGATACTGGGCTCGTATCAGATGGTACCCCATACACCCGCATAGATCGTTTTTTTACTTGATTTTAGAAGGGTCACATTCCCATAAAGAATGGTGATGGTTAATCACCAGATAATAACAAGATACAAGGAGTGAAGTATCCATGATTATTGTTCTTAAACCGCAGGTAACAGAAGACGAAATTCAACATATAGTCGAGAAGATTAAATCTCTTGATATGCAGCCACATGTATCAACGGGGCAGTACCGTACTATTATTACCGTCATTGGCGATGAAGATATTATTCGTGAACAACCATTGGAGGCTATATCGGGTGTAGAGTCGGTAAAACCCATCATGCGTCCTTACAAACTGGCGAGTAAGGAGACCCATCCTGATATAACCGTAATACGTGTTGGTGACGTGGAAATTGGTGGCAAAAACGTTGTTCTGGTGGCCGGTCCCTGTGCCGTTGAAGGGGAAAAAGAAGTGATCGAGCACGCCATTATGGCTAAAAAGGCGGGCGCGGTACTTTTCAGGGCCGGTGCGTATAAGCCCAGGTCTTCACCATATACTTTTCAGGGATATGGGCCGGACGGCTTGAAATTCCTGGCCGCGGCCAGGCAGGAAACTGGTCTTCCAATCGTAACCGAGGTTATGGATCCCAGGGACGTGGAACTTGTGGCGGAATACGCGGATATCTTGCAGGTTGGAACCCGTAATATGCAGAATTTTAATCTTCTCAAAGAACTGGGAACCATTAATAAGCCCGTAATGCTGAAAAGGGGTATGAGCGCGAAGATAAACGAATTTCTTATGTCTGCAGAATATATACTTTCTTATGGTAACAAGGATGTCATTCTTTGTCCCAGGGGGATACGAACCTTTGAGGATATTACCAGGAACACCCTTGATGCCGGGGCTGTACCAGTGTTGAAATCACTCAGCCATCTTCCCGTATTGTGCGATCCCAGTCATGCCGTTGGATTGAAGGATTATGTGCCCGCAGCAGCAATGGCTTACCTGGCAGCAGGAGCAGATGGTATAATGGTTGAAGCGCATCCAAATCCTGAAGACGCATTTTCTGACGGGCAACAGACTATTGATTTTGATCAGCTGGTGGATTTGCGAGAAAAACTGGGTTTAATTGCCAAAGCCCTTGGCAGGGATATCTATTGATGCTCAGGAGTATAGCAGTTGTAGGGCTTGGCCTTCTTGGGGGGTCTATCTGCAGAAAGGTTAAAGAAATTTCACCGGGTACGGTGATTTCAGCGTATGGCAGAAACCAGGATGTATTGCGTGAGGCAAAGAATGACGGGGTGATTGATGTATATGGAACTATCGATACCATACATGTTCAGGATGTAGACCTGGTTATTGTGGCTACCCCGGTGATCGCTTCCATAGATATTATTTTACACATACTTGACGATGAGAATCTTGGTGATGAAACACTGGTCATTGACGTGGGTAGCGTAAAACAGGGTATCTGCAAGTCAATATTTCCCCATCATAAAGCAAAAAAATTTATAGGGTGTCATCCAATGGCCGGCTCAGAAAAGTCAGGCTATAGCTACAGCCAGGGTGATATACTGGAAAATGCTTCTGTAATTATAACCCCATACGAGAAGAATGAAAGGAATGATATTAAAAAGATCGAAGAATTCTGGAGAAGGTTGGGCGGCAATACGTTAATTGTAGATGCCGAAGTGCATGACGCAATGGTGGCCAGAACAAGTCATTTACCACACCTCTTGTCTTCATGCCTAATGGAATATCTTGGTGATAATGATACAGATGGGAATTCTTCATACCTGGAATTTTCAGGGAATGGATTAAAAGACATGACCCGACTGGCGGGTGGCAGCCCTGATTTGTGGGCTGATATCGTTTCATTGAATAAAGAGCACATCATTACTGTTCTTGATCAATACATGGATTTACTATCAGAAGTACGAAAGCAGATGGGAAACAATACTGTCAGGGAAGAGTCCTGGAACCATTTTAAAAAGGCACGTGATTACAGATTCCGTATGGAGGGCCGGTGAGTATTGATGGAATAATCGTGGCAGTGGATGGACCGGCCGGTTCGGGTAAAAGCAGTGTTGCCAGGGAAGTGGCATTACGGCTAGGTCTTAAATATGTTGATTCTGGTGCCCTTTACAGGGCGGTAACTCTTCATACCATGCGAACACGGGGTATGGTTGTGGATAAACTTGATTTTTCCTCAATCATTGATGAAATCAGGCTGGAACAACGATATAATGATGATGGAACCTCTACTACATTTCTCAACGGGGTTGATGTTTCAGAAGACATACGGACAGAAAAAATAGCCGCCAACATTGGTGTTGTGTCTGATCAACGGGTTGTACGGGATTTCATTAATAATTATATTCGATCATGGGCGGCTGATAATTCTATTATCATTGACGGAAGGGATATTGGTACTGTTGTATTTCCAGATGCCACGTTAAAAGTTTACCTTGATGCTTCAGTTGACGAGAGGACCAGGCGAAGAGCATTAGAATACGCTGAAAAAGGAAAAGATGTTGACGTAAACTCAATCAAATCACAGATTATCCTTCGTGATACACAGGATGAAAACCGTCCCTTCGGCGCTCTCAAAAAGGCTAAAGATGCCCATTACCTTGATACTTCAAATCATTCACGTGAGGAAGTAATAACAATCTTGTGTGATATGATAAATGAGATATAATAATTGATAGCAACAGGATATTTTTCTGGTGATTTATGTATACCTGGTGAATATTTAAATTTTAATTACAAAATCATTGACGCTTCAGAATGGGTATAGATACTTGGTGCACACTTTGATAATGTATCTACTCAGTATTAACGCAGGTGATTATTATGGAACATTTTACTGAAAAAAATGATGATGGGTTCACAATGGAGCATGTAATCAACTCTACGGTTGATACGGTAGAACTCGATAAAATATATCGTGGTGAAGTAGTTACTATCGATAATGAATTTGCCTACGTGAATGTAGGTACTAAATCAGACGGCAGGATAAGCCTGGAAGAATTCTCTACCCCACCGGAAGTAGGCGACATGATTGAGATCATGCTGGTCAATAAAAAATTGATCGATGGTATGTATGTATTCTCAATGGAAGCAGCTGAAAGGGAAAAAAAATGGCAGGGTTTCCTTGAATGGTATGGACAGGGGAATAATGTGATTAATGGTTCGGTGAAAAACAGCGTGCAGAAGGGGCTGATTGTTGATTGTGACATTATTGAAGCTTTTCTCCCATTTTCCCAATGCGCGGACGTCAGGATGAGAAAGACACAAAATGGACAACCTTCTGTCTGGTTTAAAATAAGAAACGTGGATAAAAAGAAAAAATCGGTAATTCTTTCAAGACGAGATTATATTGATGAAGAAGAAAAAAAAATATGGGATAAGCTTGAAAGCGAATATAAAGACGGTGATGTAATAAAAGGTAAGATTACCAAGTTCGTTGATTTTGGTGCTTTCGTCGATGTTGGCGGGGTAGAAGGCCTGCTTCATCGCAATGATATATCATGGAAAAAAGTTTTCAAAAAGAAGAAAATTATAAATGTTGGTGAAGAACGTGATTTCGTAATCCTTGGTATGAACAGGGAAGAAGGCAAGATCTCACTGGGGCTGAAACAACTTAGTGAAGACCCATGGCTTTCCATAAATGAACGGTACAATGTTGGCGACAGGGCTGCGGGAAAAGTTGTGACACTCACAAATTTCGGTATGTTCGTTGAGATTGAAGATGGTATTGAAGGTTTCGTGAGTGCGTCTGATCTTTCATGGACAAAACGTAATGAAAACCCGAAAGACCTGTATCGCAAGGGTGAAGATGTCGAAGTAGTGATTCAGGGAATAAGTGAAGCTGAAAGAAAACTTTCTCTTGGTATAAAACAACTTACACCGAACCCATGGAATACCATTGATGAACGGTTTCCCGTGGGTACCGTGCTGACTCGTCCGGTTAAAAAAATTGTAAATTTTGGCATGTTTGTTGAACTTGAAGATGATATAGACGGCCTCATCCATATCTCAGATGTTTCATGGGATGAGAATATCAAGGACCTCTCCTCACAATTTAATGAAGGCGATGAGGTGGAATTTAAAATTCTTGATATAAATAAAAGAGAAATGAAAATTGCCTGTGGAATGAAACATTTGACCAGGTCTCCCTGGGAAGCAATCGCTGAGAAGTACCCGCCAAGAACAGTTATCTCCGGTGAAGTTACAAGTATCGTGTCTTTTGGCCTTTTCGTAAAACTGGAGAATGATGATGTTGAAGGGCTTGTGCATATATCTGAAGTTTCATCCAACAAGATTGATGACCTGGAAGATTACTTTGCAAAAGGTGACCAGGTTAATGCCGTGGTACTGGATGTTGATGTAGAAAAAAAGAGGTTGTCATTAAGTATTAAGCATTATGACAAGATGACTGAAAAAGAAGAACTTAAGAAGATACTTGACCAGACAAGTCCCGGAAAGGTGACTCTTGGTGATATGGTTAAGATTAAACTCGACCAGTAATATATAAAAAAATCTTCAGGTAATTGATATGGCAAATGGCAGAGAAATAAAAATTCAGCGTAATATAGTTGAACAGGGCATGATGGCGGTGCTCAATTTCGTAAAGTCACACCGCAGGCTGGTTCTCTACAGTTCCACCGGTTTAATTCTTGGTATCATCCTGATTGTCGCATCTGTAGTGTATATCAAAAATGATGCAGACAAAAACCTTGTTGCATTCGAAACGATACTTGATGAATACCGTCAATCATATGTTGCCAGCCCTGGTGACAGGGAAAAAAATCTCGATAAAGCTGTTAATAAACTTAATGAAATTGTTGACTCCTCATACTGGGGATATGTAAACGAAAACGGGAACTATATTATTGGGACTCTCTATTTTAATGAACACAAGTACAAAGAGGCCAGGGAGTATTTCCTGCGATTCGCTGATAATTCTTCTTCATTCTTTACCCCGCTGGCATATCAACAGGCTGCTATTTCAAGTGAGCATCTTGGTGATTTTAAAAAAGCGCTTGAACTGTATTCTATTCTTGAAAAGGAATACGATGATAGTTACCTGATCGACCAGGTATATTATAATCTTGGTCGCATGTATCAGAAAGAAAAGAATGTATTTAAGGCAAGAGAGTATTATAAAAAAGTGATGTTAGAATTTCCACAATCATTTTTTGCAAATAGTTCAAAGAGTAGGTTGTTATTACTTGGGGCACAGGAAAATCTTGCTGAGTAATTTAACTTGACAATATCAAATCACAATTATAAACGGACATTACTTCTTTACTTGTGAAAGTGAGAAGAAAGTTTAAAAAAAACTGAAATATTCATATTATTAAGATAAATGAGGTAGAACAGTGGCTGTACCAAAAAGAAGAAAATCTAAATCTAAATCCAGGATGCGTCAGTCGCATCACGCAATAGGTAAGCCAAATCTCCGGCCGTGCCCATCCTGTGGAGCGTATGTTATGCCGCACCGTGTTTGTTCTGAATGCGGACATTACAAGGGTGAACTGGTGATTGAGCAGAAGGTAAAAATTAAGGATACCAAGTAACCAGGTGAACAACTGTTACCGGTCGTTTAGTGCATAGATGCTAAACGATATGCCTGCAGGGAGTGCATTGGTGCCCTTTTTTGTATTATCGCTTGACAAATAGCTTTTCACTGTATTATGTTTACCTTGTGTTTGTTCCTTCAGTGATGGGGAAGTGCTCCCGGATTTATTGACGCACTGGGAATAATAGCGGCAACTGCAGTATATAACCAATTAAGGAGGAGCGCAAACAATGGCAGTTGATTTCGATAAAATAAAGAAAATTATTGTTGATCAACTGGGGGTTGATGATTCCGAGGTAACGCCTGAAGCTTCATTTGTGGATGATCTGGGTGCTGATTCACTGGATACCGTAGAACTGGTTATGGCGTTAGAAGAAGAATATGGAATTGAAATTCCCGATGAGGATGCTGAAAAACTTCTAACTGTAGAAGACGTAATTAAATATATTGAGGCCAAGTTGAGCTGAATGGTTGTATATGCTGCAGGTAGAGAATGGATTCTTATGAAAGTCGTAAATCAAACAGACAGAAAGAAAAAAAGTCAGATTATAGAAAGATTCAAAAGCTTGAAAGAATAGTTAAAGTTAAATTCAATAATAAAAGCCTAATTAAAAGAGCTCTTACCCACAGCTCTTTTGTCAATGAATCCGGTCAACAAATCCTTGATAATGAACGCCTGGAATACCTGGGCGATTCTGTGCTTGCACTGGTTGTTAATGAATATCTTTATAAAAAGTTCGAAGAATACCCCGAAGGTGATCTGGCGAAAATAAAGTCAGCCGTGGTTTCTGAAGTAACCCTGGCGAAGGTTGCAAAAGATATTAATCTTGGTAGTTTCCTGTTAATGGGGAAGGGGGAAGAACTGAATGGTGGGAGACAACGTTCGTCAATCCTGGCAAATACCCTCGAAGCCCTTATCGGGGCTGTATATCTTGATTCAGGTTTAAAAACAAGTAAAAGGCTTGTGCTTGGGCTTTTGAAAAAACACATTGAAAGAATTGATAGTCTTACCTATTTACGGGATCCTAAAACAACGTTACAGGAGTATGTGCAAAAGTCTATTAAGGAACGTCCTTTGTATGAAGTGATAGAAGAGAAGGGACCCGATCATCAAAAAAGTTTTACAGTTAAGCTGGTTATTCAGGAGAAAGAGATCGTTCGGGGAGGAGGCTCCAGCAAGCGTAAGGCTGAAAGAGATGCAGCTATGAAGGCACTTGAGCTTATATATGAAAAAAGGTTAAAAATTTGATATTGCGTTATTCAAAAAGCACAAGGATTCGAGTAGCAGCGATAATAGCAGAAGACGAAAAGCTTCTGTTGATTGCCCATAAAAAGGGAAAACATACATACTGGCTGTTACCGGGTGGGGGGGTTGAATATGGAGAATCCCTGGACAAAGCGTTAAAACGAGAATTGAAAGAAGAACTTGGCATCGACATAAGAGTTGGTGATATAGCCATGGTATCTGATTCTATTGAACCTGGCGGGAAGCGTCACATTGTAAATATTACATTTACATGCGAATATGAAGATGGGGAATTTCATCTTGCTCGTGAAAAAAGACTTTATGATTACGCGTTCTTTTCAGTTGATCAAATAGAAACCCTGCAAATATTTCCTCCCATTAACAGTGAAATCAAGAAACTGCTTGAAGGTGTAAAAAACGGTAATATTTATCTTGGTTCGCAATGGGAACGGCTATGAAAGAAGTAAAAGTCACCACGGGTTCTAAAGAGTATAAAGTTATAATCGGGGAAGGGGTGCTGAATAAATATGATCCCCACTCCCTTGTGAAAGAACATGATAAGTGTGGAATAGTTGTCAGTGAACGGGTTTACTCACTGCACAGGCAATATGTCGATGCATTAGCAAAAAAAATTGATAATTCAGTACTTATTCAATATCCTGACTGTGAAAAAAATAAAAACTATACCTTTGCTGAAAGTTATTTTAAATGGATGCTTTCTGAAGGATTTACAAGGCATTCCCTGCTTATGTCAATTGGTGGTGGGGTGACCGGAGATTTTTCAGGATATCTCAGTTCCCTGTATATGCGGGGAATAGATATCGTTCAGGTGCCAACCACTCTTCTGGCCATGGTTGATTCCAGTGTGGGTGGAAAAGTTGCGGTCAATCTCTCAACTGGGAAAAATATGGTGGGTACTTTCCATCAGCCGTCTCTGGTCATTGCGGATTCATTATTTTTAGATACATTACCACGGGAAGAGTTTAAAAACGGTATGGCAGAAATGGTAAAACACTCATTAATTGGTGATTTGGCATCCGTGGATCTTCTCAATTCGCATACCATAGATACTATCACTGGAAGCGAGGATGTTATACCACTTATTGAAAATTCTGTTCGCTTTAAAGCTGGTGTTGTTTCCAGGGATGAAAGAGAGGGTGGTGTCAGGGCAATTTTAAATTATGGCCATACTATCGGACACGCTATCGAGTCTTTGACCAGTTATGAAGGTGTTTCGCACGGACAGGCTGTCGCGATAGGTCTTCTTATTGAGTCAAAGATTGCTCACAGGCTGGGGTTGCTCAGTCAAAATGATTTTGATATCATTACCCGTATTATCGAACGATATGAACTTATACAGGGTGAACATTCATTTGATGTGGAAGATATCATGAAGCATCTTCGGTATGATAAAAAGAATGTTGGAAGTGAAATACGTTTTGTACTTCTTCATGGTCTTGGAAAACCTGAATATGACCAGGTAGTGGATAATAGTATCCTGCGTGATATATTGCGTGATCACTATAAGAGGTGAGGGAAGTTTGAGGTAATCCCATGCAAACAAATATCAACTACACAATTGAAGAGCGTGAGGGCGTGAAAGTATTAAACATGACGGGTCCTCTTACCGTGGCAACTGAAACAGAATACGAGGCTCTCATTGATGAAATAACTCCAAATAATAATGTTATAGTCAACCTTAATGATGTGAGTATGATTACCTCGTCTGGTTTACGGGCCATGGTCAATGTTTCAGCTAACGCCAGGAAGAAGAACAAGAGGGTCATGCTGATGGGAGTTAGCGACGAGTTTTTAAAAACAATTGATATAATGGACATCTATGATCAGTTGCTAATTATAGACAGTATCGAAGAAGGTATAAGAAAACTGGAATATTATATCTAACCGACCCACCCGTTCTCACGTTGTAGGGTTTCAGCTCTCAGTATATAAATGGATGCTGGGCTTGCCATTGTAAATGTTTCTCGAGATGAAAACCTCTGTATTGAAATACTGTTGAAAAATGTCTGCGGTTATTTCCCCGGGATTTAGATCTTCAGCAATCATGCCGTTATCAAAAACAAGTATCCTGTCAGCGGTTTGTGTTATAAAATTTAAATCGTGCGACACAATGACACATTGATTCTCACCATTGATTACGTATCTCATGATTGATCTTTGCAAGCGTGAGAGCGAACTTATTGAAAGATTACAGGTCGGATTATCAAGGAGCAGGACAGGAGCTTTTCTGATAAATGCGAAGGCCAGTATTATTCTTGCCATCACATCACTCGTACAATATCTCAAAGGGGTAGTTTGATATTCCGTTAAATCAAACTGTTCCATATATTCTTCTGTTATAAGCCTGTCCTCTTCTCCAAATGGATTGAACAGTTTCTTGAATGGAGTTCTGGACATGATGAGATAATCGTACACCGTATCGTCAAGGTAACCAGGTTTGTAATGATGTGAACAGGATATAGTTTTGTGTAATAGTTTTTTGCCGAAGCTGCGAACTGGTCTCCTGTTAATCAATACTTCACCCTGAAAATTCCACTCGTCGGCACACAGGCAGCGTAGAAACATACTTTTACCGCTTCCTGCCCTGCCAATAATGCCAAGTATTTCACCTTCACGAATGGCAGTAGAAATATCAGATAAAATTTCATTTCCATTTTTTTTTATGGATAACTTTCTTGATTCGATCATTTATCAGTATACCTTCCAGCGTGGAAACAGGTAAATCTTCGCGTATGTTAATATGTAAGATAACAGTAGCATTAGTGCAAGTACAATTCCGGCGGGGAGGTATAGCAGGATGATGTAGATACCCAGTATGTAGATCAGTATAATTGATATGGCAGTGATTTCACCTGCTGGAGTCGGTGAGCGGTGAAAGACAGGCAGGTACTTTAAAAGCGCTCCTGTCCATCCAATGGTGACCAGCAACAAAACAGCCAGTAAGCTTCTTACAGCTGACAGGATAAAGCCGGCAAGGGTGGGATGCAGGCCGGTCAATTCCATATACTTTTTCCCATACCCGTGTAGTTTCATTTCAGGATTCACGACCAGTATGAACACATACAGTAGTACACTTGTTCCTGTGAAAACGACAATTGTAATGAAAGAAAGGGACAGGTCGCTGAAACCAAGAAAGGGTGCCCATAAGAGTATCTTGCCTGGATAAATACCATCTTTTACAATGTAGAATATAAAAACAGCCAGCAAAACCATGATAATATTGCCGGGAAGAAAGCGTGTTTTTCTGTTACTTGTTGCGGGAATAAAGATCATAAATTCCAGGATGAACAACAGAAAGGTAGTTATCAGGGCGGCGACAACGGGCCAGGTGGGGATATATATCAAAATCAGTACAAGTAACAAACTTGCCGCGCCGGCTTCACCGGACTGGATGTAATCAGGGGAATGTGGATCAGAATTTGAAACGCGATTCCAGGAAATGTAACTAATGGTACCGGCGACACTCAACAGGATGACCACTAATGGTATATACCCGTATACCAGGGTAAATGTCAGAATCAATAATAGTATAATTGTAGATAAGATGAGTGCTTTTAGTTCACCACTACTCTGGTGATTGCTGCTTGTTCTGGGCATCCGTGATGTTTTCATCTCCATTATCTATATTATCTATTTTCTCTTCTGAATTATTGCCCGGATCTTTTTTTTCAGGATCAACTGTTTCAAGTGGTACGTCTGGTACTTCGCGTAGATGTACAGGTTGATCCGATTCCTTTTTTTCATTTTCTATCTCGTCAACAAGCTTCTTTAACACGGGATCTTTCGCGGCTTTGTCCCGAACTGAAGGATTATAGTAAAGTGATTTGAGCAGTGTTATTGCTTTACCGGGGAATTCAGCCCTGGCATATGCCCGGCACAGGGTAAGACTGTCGTCGGTATTCAGTGAAATTTTCTCAAAATTAGTAATCGCCTTCTGATAATCTTTCAGGTTGTAGTATGAATGTGCCGCAATCAGCCGCATGTCATAGTTCATTGAACTTTCCGGTAACCAGCTGGTAACAGCGATCACCTTTGTGTACTTCTCACTTTCATAACTGGCGCGTGCCAGAAGTTGAAACGCTTTTACATATTTCGAGGGGGTGTCTTCAGGTTTCTTTTGACTGTATCGGCTGAATAAGCTGTTAAAATATGATATGTACTTTTCGTTTTTATTCCTGTAGTACAGGCTGCCAAGCTGAAAAAGTACCTCGTTGTTATTGCTGTCAAGATGATGGGCTCTTTGCAGGTTCTTTATCGCATCATCATAGTGTTCCTGTTTTATCTGCAGTGCGGATAAAAGAAGCAGCGGTTGAATGCTTCTTTTTTTGTATTTTTTTACGAAGTCGAGGTCTTCAATGGCATTGTCGTATTCTCCGGTAAAATAATAACAGGTGGCTCGTTTCATCCTGATGCTGCTTTCCCTTTTATTACTTAAAAAAGAATAGAGTATTGCCCGATCAAAATACTGTGCTGCTTCCCTGTAATATCGTTTTGAATAATAGATATTTGCTGTCAGCAGGTTCACCTCTCCGTAAAAGGGAATCTTCTCCGCAATAGTTCTGAAATATCCCAGGGCATCGTTATATTGCTCCCTGTTGTAATATATCATCCCTATTTCAAAACGTGCTGCCAGGAATCCGGGATCATATGACAGGGCATCACGATAGGCATCAAGGGCTTTATCTCTGCTTTTTTTTGCCAGCTGTCTGCCCTGGTTGAATTTTTCCTTTGCGTACTCGTCATCTGTCCATAACAGCTTATTTATTAGTGATTCCACCTTGCTGCGTGCGCTTGTTTCAGACAACTTCTCGTAAAACTCTTTGCAGCGCACAACCATGGCGCTGTAGTCACGTTTCTCTTCCAGTAATACTATGATATTCCAGTAGGCCAGCTTGCGGTATTTTTTGGTCATTGGTAGATCAAGGGCTTTGGAGAAATATTCCGCGGATTTCTCGAGGTCGCCTTCTTTCTTCTCGATCTCTCCCAGGAAATAATACGCGTCGCCATGATTCCTGGCTTCTGCGTCTTTCTGAAACATCTCCCTTGCTTTTTCGTAATTACGGTACATGTAGTAACGGCAACCGCTGTCAAAATAGCCTGCCATTAAGGTGCCCGGGAGCAGGATGAAGAATGATAGGATCGTGGTTATTAAGATTAATTGTTTCATTGCCTGATTATATTTGAGATTATCTAATTTACCTGATGATACGTTAATTTCAGAAATATATCACATTCCGTTTGTATTACCCATATTATTACATTCTACATTCATTACGTGAAATTATGAATGTGTCAAGAGAAAAGGTACTATTATTGTTCTTATGGTTAAATATGAATTGACGTGAAGCTGTACGGGGGGTATTGAAAATTCATGAAGGTTTCGATGAAAAGCGGAATATTACAATCAACAGGTATCGTGGCCATGTCCACCCTCGTTAGCAGGATAATGGGGTTTGTGCGGGATATGATCATCGCTAATTTTTTTGGTGCTTCCGCAGCTCTCGATGGTTTCTTTGTGGCCTTTAGAATACCCAACCTCCTGCGGCGCCTTGTGGCGGAGGGTGCCCTTACCGTTTCATTTATTCCGGTATACACTGAATACATGATGAAGGAGGGCAGGGAGGAAGCCCTGCGCCTGGCACAAAAAACGCTGACTGTGCTGACGGTAATTCTCACGTCTTTTGTTTTACTGGGGGTAATCTTCTCACCGCAAATTGTGCGGGTTTTCGCATATGGTTTTTCTGATACATCACTTTTGTCCCTGACAACAGGTCTTAACAGGGTTATGTTTCCATACCTTTTCATGGTTGGTGTCGTGGCATTTTGCATGGGGTATCTTAATTCACATAAGTATTTTTTTGCGCCGGCGTTTTCCCCGGTTCTGCTGAATGTTGGATTTATTACGGGGGCGGTGTGGTTTAGCACTTTTTTTGACGAACCCCTTTATGGTCTCGCCGCAGGGGTTCTCGCGGGTGGAACTCTTCAGCTTTTACTGCAGGTGCCATACATGCTAAAGGCGGGTTTCAAGCTGAAGTTGTCATTCGACCTCGCCCATCCCGGAATTCGTAGAATATTCAGGCTGATAGTGCCCATGCTTTTTGGAGTGGCGGTATACCAGATCAACATACTGCTGAATACTGTACTCGCCTCCATGCTGCCGCGGGGAAGTATATCCTACCTGTATTATTCTGACCGGTTAAACGAAGTTGTTCTGGGGGTTTTCATCGTGTCCATCGGTAACGTGATCTTGCCGGAACTTTCACGATTTACCGCGACTGATGATAACAGGTCACTAAAGCGATTATATACACAGGCGATGAGAGCAGCGTTGTTCCTGGCTGTTCCTTCCAGTATGGCCCTTATGGTGATAGGAAAGGCGGTAATATCTGTACTTTTCATGCGGGGTGAGTTCACCGCTTTGGAAACAGAGATGACCTACCTTGCCCTGCTTTTCTCAAGCCTTGGTATTGCATCAATCTCAATGCTGAGAATTACCACACCCACTTTTTTCTCTCTTAAGGACACAAGGGCACCCGTTATTACATCGGCAATCGCCCTGGTGTTGAACGTATCCCTGGGGTATGTGCTTATGCAGACTTCTCTTCTGCATGGGGGACTGGCCCTTGCCAATACTATAGCGGTTACGGTGCAGATGCTTATTCTTTTTTTCTGGCTGCAGAAGAAGGTTGGCAGATTGAAGCTGCAGGATATAATAATTCCATTCGGGAAATATCTTGTGGCTGGAGGAATTATGTGCGCGGCCATATTTCCACTGTATAATTCAGTGAACTGGCTTGCCGATCCATTTGTAAAACGTTTAGGGTACCTGGTTATAATGGTGATATCGGGGGGACTGGTTTACTTTGCCGCCTGTTACTTTCTTGGAGTAGAGGAACTGAAAAAGGCCATGCGCAGAATTAGCGAACGTATTGGTCGTTAAAAAGGAGCTTATATTATCATAAGTCTCTAAATAAATGAAACCGCCCACTTCGCTCGATGAACACAGATGATTAGTGAATAGTGAATAGTGCACACCATAAAACTTAAGACTCTTCATCAATACTAAACTTGTTTCACGCAGAGGCGCGGAGGCGCTGAGGGAGGGCACCAACTCTCCGCGTTCTCCGCGTCTCCGCGTGATACAATTATTTACATTCTTCATGATCTAGAAAATTCCATACTTCATCTTTCAATCAATTCTGATCACACATCATCTGTGTCTATCTGTGTTTATCGAGCGGAGCGGGCGGTTAAAAAATTTTGCAAATTAGTTTTCATATATTTCGATTAATAATAACTGTTTTTATTCTCAGGAATCCCGAAAGAGTAACTTATGGTTTTACGTAAGTGACGGAGAGCTCCTTGATGGCGGACAGTGCCTCCAGGTAACTCAGCGGGGTTTTGGTTTCCAGCGAATGAAAGGCCAGTGCGATATACCTGTTGGGATGTTTCTCGCCGGGGCGGGTGGCATCTACCAGTTCCCATGATCCATCGATAAAGGCCTCTGCCCACATGTGATATACGAATACGTTACTTTTGCCTGCAAATCTTTTAGTCAGAACCATGCCAACGATGGCCCTTGCCGGGATATCAAGTGACCTCAGTAATGCCACACTCAATACGGTGTGTTCTGTGCAGTCGCCGCTTCCTGCCTCAATAATCTTTGGCGCGCTTACAAGTGGAATACCATAGGATTTGTTTTTAATGATTTTGTGTACCCTGGATTCTATGACTGAAATTATTTTATCTGTGCCTGTGCCCTTTATCTCTGCTGACAATTCCTTCACGGTAGGGTGGTCTATATTAAGCAGGCGTGTGTCCCTGGTATGGAAATTTGATGGTTTGCCGGCGTGTTCCCTGTTCCTGCCGGTTGATACTATGATGCCGGTTTTCTCTCCCAGTGTTTTTTGTTGTATTACTTTTTGAAAGGCAGTTTCAGGTAGAGAGAAAGAGGCATTCCCGGATGTGAGAAGGTATAATGAAAGGTTTTCTGTGTAAGCCCCGGGGGCAACCTGGTTTACCTTTACCGTTGATAACGCGGGATCAAAGGCGGAAGGTGTTTCCGAGCCGATGACTGTAACCGCGTATATTAATAAAGAAGTAACCGTTATGAAAAGACAGGCTGCTTTTGTACCATGTGTCATTCTTTGTTATCCCTCGTTATTTCCATTTTCATGTTCATCATTTCCATGATAACTTTCACCGCTGTGCCAGTTTCGTCTATATACGTGTCGATGGCATGTACCCTGCCGATGCGCTGACGAAGGTGAATTGTTGCTACCGGTTTCATCCCTGTCATGATGGTTTCTTCCCCGATAACCTCGAATGTGACCGGTATTGTTTGCTGAAGTTCTATACTGGGATCATACACCCGGACGCTTGCGGTGAATCCCTCACGAAAATTGTTTTGTATCAGCTTGTGTGTGAAGTAATTGCCGTCCAGAACGAAGTCATCTTTCAGTGTAACCCTGGCGGTGTGATCACCATCCTTTATGGTGACAGTCTGTCCATCGAAGGTGGCTAAAAGATCGCTTCGTATTTCACGTCCATCCTGTGTTGTTATTTCATGTGTTTCAAGACGGACTGGGGTGAAATCTGTTTTCTCTACGATAACATGGGAAATGGTATGTTTCATCAGGGCGTTACCCATGGTAATGCGGCTGGTGTATGTATACTCGTCATTATGAAGGGTATTGCTCATGACAGCTTTTCCCACTTCGGTGCCGTTTACCCTGACGGTGTAGCTGCTGGTGCCCGTGGGAATAGTTTTGGGCATGGTTATACCGCAACATATCATCAGAAGGGGAACCACCAGGAGAGAAAGACCCATGTGCATTATGTGCTGTCTCCCTCTCATTGGGCGAGGTACCTGTGGGCGGCGTCTTCTATGCGCTGTGAAAAGATATCAAACCCCATCAGGGGGAGTGACCTGTCAAGTTCCGGTCCGTGCAGTCTGCCGGTCAGCATGGCCCGAATGGGTAAGAAGAGCTTTTTCCCCTTCAGGGAAGTTTCTTCTTTTATAAGGGCGATGGTATCACTTACAAAGTTATCCTGATGCAATGTTCCGTTTTTCAGAAGCTTAAGGGCAGCCGAGACTATGGTTTTGGCATCCTCGTCCCCCTCAAATAATGCTTTTGCTTCTTCATCGGGTTCGGGCACCTGGTCAAGAAATATGCTGATATGCTTGTGTATGTCAGACAGCACCTCGCAGTTTCCCCGAACCAGGTCTATTACTGATTCAAACCATTTTCTGTCTACTTGTTCAAGGGAATACCCGGCTTTCTCGATATAGGGTATGAAAAGATCGGCTATGGCATCCAGCGGGTAATCGCGTATGTAAATACCGTTCATCCATCGTAATTTTTGAAAATCGAACAATGCAGAACTCTTTGCCAGGTTCGACAGCTCGAATTGCTGTATAAGCTTATCAGGTGAAAGCACTTCATCGCCGCTTTCAGTGGCCCAGCCAAGTATGCCAAGAAAATTCATAAGGGCCTCGGGCAGGTATCCTTCGTCCCTGTATACCGCAACCGAGGTTATGCCATGGCGCTTGCTGAGCTTTGCCCTGTCGGGACCAAGCAAGAGCGGCATATGGGCATACTCGGGAAGGGGCAGTCCCAGGGCTTTGGCTACCAGTACCTGCTTGGGGGTATTGGGCAGGTGGTCTTCACCCCGGATCACGTGTGTGATCTTCATAAGGGCATCGTCAATAATAACGATGTAGTTGTAAATGGGAACCCCGTCTGACCTGACGATTATGAAATCGCCGCCGATGTTCTGGCTGTTGAATGTGATAGTTCCCTTTATGTGATCGTTGACGGTTATTGTTTCGTCGTCGGGCACCAGGAAACGTACGGTGGGCTTGCGTCCCTCCGCCTGGAATTGCTGTTTCTGCATGTTGCTGAGATTTCTGCAGTTACCGGGATATACAAAAGGCCGTTTTTCCTTCTCGGCCTGCCGGCGAAGCTGATCCAGCTCCTCCTGTGAGCAGTAGCAATGATATGCCTTCCCCTCGGCGAGAAGACGGTGTGTGTACTCGCTGTATATGTCAAAGCGTTCTGACTGGCGGTAAGGGCCGTACTCTCCCCCCTCTACGGGACCTTCGTCCCAGGTGATGCCAAGCCATCGCAGGTCATCCATTATGGATTGTTCTGACTGCCTGCTGCTTCGTTCCATGTCGGTGTCTTCTACACGCAACACGTAGGTGGCCTTGTTCTTTTGTGCCACCAGGTAATTGAGAACCGCTGTTCGGGCGTTTCCCACGTGAAGATACCCTGTAGGGCTTGGGGCAAAACGTACTCTCATGATTAACTCCATGGTTTTATTAGTAATCGTAACTGTGTATGGATGATTTTCCTGTGGTTATTTCGTTGCTTTCCCGTTCTATGCGGTTGACCAGTTTTTTTATCCGGTCAACCACGTCGTCTTCAAATAAAACTTTTCCGCAACGGGTGCAGCGGTAGGCTGGTATGTCTTCAAGAATGTAACAGTACCTCTCCCCGCTTGCGCGATAGCAGCTTTTCCCTTCAACGACCACACCGCCGCAACTGCACTCCATCATTTACCTCGTATAATATGCTGATACGTCTGACCTGTCATCCAGGCATGTGTTATTTTTACACGTTTTGAAGTGTGAACTTCATTATGTCAAGATAAATAAGGGAGGTAATTGGGGGTCAGAGCCTCTTGTAGTAGATCACTTTTCCATCTTCGGGCCCGTAATATTCAGGTAAAAATGCCCCGCGCTGGTATCCCCTGTGTTCGTAGAAATGCCTTGTTGGTATATACTGGCTGCGGGATGAAGTATCAATATAGAGACGTGTGCCACCCATGGCAATTACACGTGTCTCGGCTTCTCGGAGTAATGCTGTTCCAAGGCCTCCCTGGCGGTTCTCATGCTGTACAGCCATCCAGTAAAGGTCGAAACTGCTGACGGTGAGGGGGACGTGTCCGTAGCACACGAAACCAGATATACGATTTTCCACTTCGGCAAAAAGAAACTGGTATGAACTGGCTTCACCGAGGGCAAGTTTCTCGCCTGCAAGGCTTTTGGCAACCAGGATCTCATCGTGACTGAAATAGTCACTTGATTGCAGTATGGTTTCGATTTCAATTATGTCTGTTGGAAAAATACGTTCCCTGAAGTGAACGTGTTCTTTCTCATTTGTCTTCATTGTTTTAGCCTGTAGTCATCCCTTTTTGTAATCCACTGAAAAAGTACCGGGCATTTTTTCCTATCGAGGCAATGCGGTAACCTCCTTCCTGTACTACCAGTATGGGTTTTTTCAGCGAACCAATAAGTAAACCGTTGCTGTAAAAGTTGTCTGCCGTGAGATTCCAGCTGCCGGTGGGATCTCCTTTCGCGGTGTCCAGTCCCAGTGACAGCACGATAAACGATGGATTGAAGGCATGGATGTGTTCGAGTGCCTTTCGCAGCGTGTCTTCGTATGTCCGGGCGCTCACGTTTTCATCAAGGGGAAAATTTATGTTATAACGGGTGCCTTTCCCGTCCCCCCTCTCGTCTTCAAAACCGCTGAAATAGGGGTAGGCGATATTGGGATGGCCATGAAGCGATATGGTGAGCACGTTTCTGCGTCCGTAAAAGATATCCTGGGTACCATTCCCGTGGTGGTAGTCGATGTCAAGTACTGCCACAGTGCCCTGCCGGCAAAGATAATTTGCTGCTATAGCGGCATTGTTAAAATAGCAGAAACCGCCGAATACTTTTCGCTCAGCATGATGACCGGGTGGGCGAACAAGGGCGTATGACATTCGGTAGCCGGCAAGCAAAAGGTCTGCCGCGGTGAGGGTGCAATCAACAGCTTTACGGGCTGCCATGAAAGCGTTACGGTTGAGGGGAGTGAATGTATCCATGCAATAGTACCCGGCACGAAGGGCAAGTTCACGGGGGGGACGCACGGTATTTCGAAGCGGGAACACGTACGGGTAGACTGATTCACCCGGTTTAAGGTTCTCGCTCATTCGTTTGAAATATGCAACGTATTTCTTATCATGAACTGCCGTAATATGTGATTCCGGATGGGCACGGGTCGCATGCCGGTCAAATATCTCAAGTTTCATTATTTCTTTTTCTATTGCCGGGATTCTAACAGGTGCCTCAACGTATCCCCTTTCACGGACATGGTGAATCTGGTGGTCCCTGCTGGTTAACAGGGCAATTCTTTTATCAAGCGACTGTACCGGGATAAAGGGAATATGGACTTCCTTTTTACTGTACCTTGGAGGACGCAGCATGACTGGATTATCAGTGAATGAGTCGACAACAGATCTTATGTACCCGGGAGGGCACCGATGCCCGTATTTTCGTTCCAGTATTGCCTGCACCATCTGCCTGGTCCATGTAGAAGAAGGAGGTTTCTTCAGGGTGAGAATGTCTATCACCAGGTATGGAGGACAGTCATCACCTTCCTGCAGTGGAGTTTCATAACGTGTATTGACAACAGGGAAGGCTCCGAACCTCTCATAAAATCGCAGGCGTGAACGGTTTTGTATCATAAGCTTTGGATCGTTACAGAGACGCGTATCATCCGGCAGGCATTCACAGGCTAGACACTCACTTCGCAGCTGGATGGCTTCTTCACGGATCCGCTGGTACAGGGCCCCGCCGATACCCCTGCTGGAGAGACGCGGTGCTACGGACAGGTAATCAAGGAATGAGAATCCCAGAACGGGTTCGTGGTGTACAAGGGCAAAGCCTTTGACATTCCCATGCTGATTATCTGCGACAAATAGTATTGAGCGAAACCGGTATTTCAATGGATTTTTCAGCTTGTCCGGTAATGACAGTATTTCTTCAGTTTCACTTGCATCGGGAAACTGATCACGAATGATTTTTTGTACTTCTGTTATCGCCTGCCTGTCAATAGACAGGGTGTCATCGAATACACGGCGTATTTTGAACATGGGTATTCCTCTTATCGCGCAGGGCGCATTGAACTATACAATCTATTGTTTCGGTATACGTGAGACCGGCTGTGGCTGCTGCTGCCATGAACCCCGCGTCAGGGGACAGGCATGGATTAGCGTTTATCTCCAGTACCCACGGTATATTGTGACTGTCAACCCTGAAGTCAACCCTTGCATATCCTGACAGGCCAAACACGTGCCAGCACCTGAGTGCGATTTGTGAAATATTTTGAAGAAGGTGGTTCTGCTGCCAGTCTTCATGAAATTTCCTGGTTGTGTTCTTATATTCGAATGATTCTGTATCCCACTTGGCCCTGAAGTTCACAATGCGTGGTTTGTGAAGAGGAAACCCGTTAAAGAGTATTTCGGCATGGGGCAATACTGTAACGCCCCCCGGGGTTTCAAGCAGGGATATGTTGAATTCCCTTCCATCGATATAGGCTTCAAGAAACATTTCGTCAAGGGGGTCAGAACAGGCTTCGTCAAGATGATGGGTATTACCGATTTCAAGTATGGAATTGTCATCTATTCCAAGGGAAGCGTGGTTCCATCTGGATTTGCGGATATATGTTCCGGGTGTTATATTCTCGTTGATGGATACTGGCAATGTGTACCAGGAAGGTGTTTGGATGTTTGAAGCGGCCATCATTTTCTTGGCCTGTATTTTCCCGGTGGTCATGTAAAGGGGGTCAGAACCACACCCGGTGAACGGAACATTCAGTGTTTCCAATACGGCCGGGGCCATATACTGAAGCCGGTCATGTCCGCCAATTGATTCTACCAGGTTGAAAACCATACAGGGGCGTACCTGTTCTACGGTACTCACAAGGTGGTGAAGATTGAAAGTCAGCGGGTGAGTGCGAACAGTGTAGTGCAGTTCTGACAGTGATTGCGAAACAGTATCCCTTTGTGTCAGTACGTCCTGTTGCTGGGGGCCATCTGTCTCACCAACGCTGTCATGGATAATAAGAACTACCTGGTTGTTCATTTTTATGTATCCTGTATTTGCGGTTAGGCATGTGAACCCGTAAGATACTGTTCATTGATCAGTGAGGCAGGAGCCATTTTTTCAAGATGGTACCGCTTGATGGCAGAACCCATGATCATTGCAATAAGTTCTCTGTAGGTAATGCCGTTTTGCCCGCATATAATGGGTAGATCGGAATGATGCGGGTGAAGGCCTGCAAGGGTGTTTACTTCTATGAAGGCAGGCTCTCCGTTTTCATCGCACCGCAGGTCAATTCTTCCCGCGTCATTACATCCAAGACCTTTCCATGCCGCCAGGGCAATATCAGCAGCCCGCAGGGCGGTGTTGTCATTGACCCTGGCATAGCGTACCCTTTCAGTATACAGCTCCTTGTTAGAATAGGTATACGCGTTTGATTCAGCCGAATCAAGGAGAAATATTTCCATGATACCGATCACAACGGCATCAGAACCGGTGCCGGTTATCCCCACTGTAAACTCCCTTCCCGGAAGGTATCTTTCAACAAGCACCGGCTGGTGAAAATCACTAAGCAGGCTTCGGCATACCTCAATCAGCTGATTGTTATTTTGAACCAGCGAAGATGCTGTTATTCCCTTCCCGGTGCCTTCTGAATACGGCTTACAGAAAAGCGGATATGGAAGACTGATGCTGGTGATATCTTCGGCTGATGCCACAAGGGTGAAGTCAGGTGTTGGTATTCCCATATCACGGATGACACGCTTGGTCATGTACTTGTTCAGGGTGAGGGCCAGTACACATGGGTCAGAAAAAGTATATGGTATGCGATAGGCATCGAGAATAGCCGGCACCTGGGCTTCCCTGCCGATGCCGTACATTCCCTCTGCGATGTTAAAGACCATGTGAAATTTTTTTCCTGCAACCAGCTGGTTGATGAGAGAATAGACAGAACCAACCCGGTCGGTTGTGAACCCCAGCTTTTCAAGTGTTGACTGAATGGCATCAATTGTTACCGGTGAGTCAAACTCCGCGGTTTCTTCTTCAGTGTATCCCTGCATAAGATATTCTTCCCGAAGGTCATACGTTATCCCGATATTCATTGTTCGGTTACCCTGATTTCTTTTGAAAAGTTTTCATCGCATGTATCGGGATAGGTGAAATACCTGTTCTCATAATTGCGAAGAATTATTGTACCTTTACCTGCTCCCTGGCAGTAAGCAGGGAGCAGTGGGATTTTTCCTCCCCCTCCGGGTGCGTCTATCACAAAGTGAGGCACTGCCATCCCCGTTGTATGTCCCCTGAGTCCTTCAATAATTTTCAGACCGGTTGCAACAGGAGTTCTGAAATGGGATGAACCGCTGATGGGGTCGCACTGGTACAGGTAGTAGGGTCTTACCCTGCAGGTAAGCAGCTTGTGATACAATTCTTTGAGTACTTCAACAGAATCATTTATCCCCTTAAGAAGAACAGTCTGGCTTCCAAGGGGGATGCCGGCAGAGGAAAGTCTTTCACATGCCTTCCTTGTTTCGCGGGTAATCTCCATGGGATGGGTAAAGTGAATATTCATCCATATCGGATGGTATTTTTTTAATACCTTAAGCAATGATGAGGTTATCCTTTGAGGAAGAACTGCCGGTACCTTGGTTCCGATTCGAATAATCTCTACATGGGGAATCTTTCTAAGCCGCGAAAGCAGCCACTCAAGGGCCTCGTCAGAGAGGGTGAGGGGGTCACCCCCGGAGAGTAACACGTCCCTCACTTCTGGTCTTGATTCGATGTATGCCAGTGCCATTTCCCAGTTCTTCCTGTTCATGAACTGATGATCTGACCGGCCTACCATTCTTGACCTGGTGCAGTATCGGCAATAGGTAGAACAGAAGTCGGTGACAAGAAAAAGAACCCTGTCAGGGTATCGGTGTACCAGGCCCGGAACAGGGCTGTCTTTCTCTTCGTGCAGAGGGTCGTCAGACTCACCAATGCTGCAGGTATGTTCGTAAACGGTTGGTATCACAGTTCTTCGTACAGGATGACCGGGATCATTGCCGTGTAGAAGGCTTGCATAATATGGTGTAATTGACAGGGGAAGTGCAGTTCCGGAATTCCACACCGCGTCCTTCTCTTCCCTGGAAAGTTTCAGTATCAGGGAGAGTGTATGGGCATCCAGTATCCTGTTGTGCAATTGCCAGCGCCAGTCATTCCATTGCTCATTGGTGATAGAAGGATAATGTTTTTTCCTGAAACTTCGTACCCTGCTCACTGGTGTATTGTTGAAGATGTTCTTGTGAATAAAGAATGGCATAGGATTGGCGGGTTGATGTCCATTAAGAATATGCTGCGATTGGGAAGGAGGCTCGTCACCATCCCCATCAAAGTCTTCCAGTGTGTACCCCTGTGTGTCTGAAGAATCACTGGTAATTTGTGAAAGAAAGCCTGAATTCAGTGCGGCGTCTTTCTCCATCTTCGTTACCTCTTGTTAAGGTAAAATATGTACTCTGTAGCGGGTACATTATAAAAATTGAAAGCTGATTAGCTGAATGATAGAATATACACTTTGTCAATACTTATTCCATTTTTTGTGAGAAAAATATTTATTTTTTTATCATGAAGCATAATAATATATTGATTTTCTGATAGAGTAAAATATGGCTACACTAATGACAGGTCAACACGTGCATATACCCGGTGATAACCGGCATATCTGTAAAGACTGCAGGCCTATGGACTATGGTGATGTGCTGGTAGCCCTCTTGCTTTTTCTTCTTCTTCTTTCACTAACCCTGTGTATAAGGAAAAAGAGAAGAAAACTATTTACAAAATCTTAATAACACCTTAATAATCTGTTAATCCTCCCATGTTCTATTCTCAGCAACATGATTTGCAATTTAAATCAAATTCACAACAATCTACAAGGAGGAATTCACTGATGAATTCACCACTTCTACGGATCTTCGCTGTGGCCATGATGGCAATGTTTCTAACAGGAACTGCAGCCTTCGCCCAGGAAGAAGAAAAAAAGCCCGAGTTAAATCTCAAGGGCAAGGCGTACATCGAGTATATGAACCAGACAAAGGTTCAGGAAGATGACAAGAAGTTAAATACTTTCCAGATCAAGAGGGTATACCTTACCTGGAAGAAAGAGCTGAGCAGCATATGGAGCGCCCGAGTGACCACGGACGTGGGACAGGTTGACAGTACAGGGGATTTTACAATTGATCAGGGCGATCTTGATGGTGGTACCACACCAACTGATGATTACGATGGTGAAACATCTTCATCAACCAATTCCTACACGGTCTACCTGAAGTATGCCTACGTACAGGGGAAGAAGGACTTCGGTCCGGTGAGTGCAAAGATGCAGCTTGGCATGATCGGCACACCGGCAATCGGGCTGACCGACGATGTGAGCGATTATCGATGGGTAAACAACAATTACATCGACCATGCCAAGATGCTGCTTTTTGACACAAGTGGTAAAGGCACAAGCATCGACAATTCGGCTGATGCAGGTGTTCGTCTTGACCTGGAGCTGATGAAGATGGTAACCCTTACCGGTATGTACTCCAACGGTGAAGGTTACAAGAAGGTTGATGAGCCCTCCAGTAACGGCAAGGCCATGTACGGCATGCTGACAGTTACCCCTGTTGAAGGACTGGCCCTGGCTGGTTTTTACAGGAACGAGGTGACCAACGAGTTCGAATCAGGTGATAATTACAAGATGTATTATGGCGGCGGTATATCATATTCAACTGATCTTATCAAGATCGGTGCCAACTACGTGCTGCCGGAAGTAAAGAAAGCCGGCACCAAGACAGTTGCGGATGCTTACCTGCTTGATACATGGTTGAACGTGAACCTGAATTCAGTTGCGGGAATGCCTGTTCTTATCATGGGCAGATACGCAATGGCTGAAAACGAAGAAGCAAATGATGTGCTTGATACAGATTCCAGGGTTACCATCTGGGCAGCCGGTGTGGGATACCAGTTTGTAAAAGGTTTCCAGGCCCTTGCCTACCTTGAAAACAGGACATTCGAGGCTGAAGGCACAGACGACGAGCAGACATTCTACGTGAAGACAGAGGTAAAGTTCTAATATAACCGCTTTTATTTCTCTTCATCGTTTCTATAAGGGGGCATTTCCACGTGGGAATGCCCCCTTTCTTTTGATAAATATATCACTGATGGCCATCTCCCGGTATCGCGGGTGACCCGGTTAACAGTCTAGTAGCCCCTGGCTCCATGTTCATGACTAGAACAAACTAAAATTATAGCAATATGGTTTTTTTGTTTGAACTATAATTCATATTCGTCTATTCTGATGTCAGTATTTCTTTTTCCGATTTGAATGAGGTGGATAACGAATTTTTGCTGAACACCCTGTCGCAAAGGAAGAGTTAATGAAAAATATGAATATAATTCCTCACGAAGAAAAACCATTCTCACTGACAAATAATGGCAACCTGGAGCTTTTCTTTCTGGGTATCGGAAGCGCTTTTACAAAACGCAACTTTCAGACCAATCTCATGATAGTAAAGGGCAATGACCATGTGCTGGTTGATTGCGGCACAAAGTGCCCACAGTCTTTCTTCGAGCTTGGTGTGCCGGTTACAGAGGTGCGAAACCTGCTGATTACCCATTCTCACGCCGACCACATCGGCGGTCTTGAAGAAGTGGCTCTCATGGGGCGGTACATGACCAAGCGAAAACCGGTAATGGTGATCAATGAAACATACCAGCATATCCTGTGGGACATGTCCCTTCGGGGTGGCTCCGGGTTTAACGAGGAAGAAGCGGGGGACATACTGGGCTTTAACGATTTTTTTGATATCATAAGGCCGCAGTGGCTTCCCAATTATCCAAGGGAGACTTTCACCGCCGATGTGGGCAGCATCAATCTGAAAATGATGCGAACCATGCACATCCCGGATTCGTCGCAGGACTGGCAGAGTTCTTTCTGGAGTTGCGGTATGGTTATCGATGACCGAATACTCTTTACCAGTGACACACGTTATGATCCTGAAATGGTGCTTGCGTATGAAGAGAAATTCAATTTTGAGGCCATCTTTCATGATTGCCAGTTTTTCACCGGTGGAGTGCACGCGTCCCTGGAAGAATTGAAAGAATTGCCTGCCAAAATCAAGAAAAAGATGATATTGACCCATTATGGAGACAACTGGGAACAGTTTGAAGACAGCGTGAAAGGGTATGGTTTTGCCGGCCTGGGCAGGCAGCATGTACATTATATTTTTCCATAGAACATGGTATAAGGCTCATTCCGGAATTTTGGGGAAAACCAGCATAACTGTCATTCCCGCGAAGGCGGGAATCCATTCTGTTACAGCAACCCGTCAAATAGATCAAGCCAGCCGGGTTTCTCTATCTCTATTTGATTTATTTTCCATTGGCGGTTCCACTAACCAGGTTACTGGTAACTCCGATGTACATCGTACCGTTTTTTCTGCTGGCTAAGATATATACATAATACTGCATGCTGTTCACTCCTGGATTCCCGCCTTCGCGGGAATGACATTGTTATAAAAAATTATTTTCAATTTCCAATAATCCTGAAAGAACCTGATATAATTATACTTCACAGGAGTTACTTCCCTGTCTTATGCTAAATGTGTTACCAATAATATAATTGTGTTATTTGCTTGACCTACACCCCTGTGCCTGTTCATATACCGCAGATGGGCTCTGACCCCTGTAATATTAATTCGGGATAATGGTATGCATATTAGTGATGGTGTTTTGAGTGGACAGGTGTGCGCGTCAACGGCGGTTGCAACCGCTGTAATCGCGGGACTTGTCTTAAAGAAAACAGACAGAAAAGATATCCCGAAGATCGCAGTAATGACTGCCGCGTTTTTCGTGGCCTCCCTTCTGCATATACGGCTTGGGCCGGCAAGTGTTCACCTCCTCTTAAATGGACTGGTTGGTGTGGTTCTTGGATTGGCGGCATTTCCCGCCATCATGATTGCCCTGCTTTTTCAGGCAGTAATGTTTCAACATGGGGGCATTACCACCCTTGGGGCGAATACCCTGATAATGGGACTTCCCGCCATAGTCTCATGGGGTATATTTCAATTGAAGGGAAAGTTCAGCGGGTCTAACAGCGCACTGCGGATACTGTCATTCATGGGAGGGAGTGTGGCAATACTCCTTTCAGGCGGGTTGATGGCCCTTGTGCTGGTTTTGGCAGGAAGTGAGTTTATCACCACGGCAAAGGTCATTGTTGCCGCTCATATTCCCGTCGCCCTTGTTGAAGGGGTCATTACTGTTCTCGTAGTTGAGTTCTTCGTTAAAGTGAAGCCGGAGCTTGTTCAATGATCATGAGAGATACCGTGCAAAAGTGAATGGGGCCGCTCAAGACCATTTTCAAGCATCAGGTCAACGTCCTTCATTATTTCACAGGGGGCACCCGAGGTGATGATGGTGCCGCTGTTTATCAAAAACACCATCTGGCATGTTTCAAGAATAAATTCAAGATCATGAGATGCAACGAGAAGGGTTTCTTTCGAGTTATGAATAAATTCTATGAGATTTCGTCTTGCCCGCATGTCCAGTTCGGATGTGGGCTCATCGTAGATAATGATTTCCGGACGCATGGCTATAACAGATGCTATGGCTACCATTCGTTTTTCACCGCCTGATAGATGATGTGGAGGGCGGTCTTTAAGATGATGGGTTCGGGTAATTCGCATGGCCCTGTCAACTACATCCTGTACCTCTTCAGGGGATAGTCCGAGATTGAGGGGGCCAAAAGAGATATCTTCATATACCGTTGCGGTGAAAAGCATGTCGTCGGTATTTTGAAATACATACCCGATGGAAGGATTGAATGTATTGTGGACTACAGGTTTATCCTTTATGTAAATTGATCCGGAGGACGGCTCCAATAGTCCGCACATGAGGTGAAACAGGGTGGTCTTGCCGGCCCCGTTTGGGCCAATAATACCGCATTTCTGACCATGGGCAATTGTAAATGACATACCATCAAGAACTCCTGCCCTGTCAGGATAGCTGAACGAAAGATCTGTTACCTCTATTCCTTTCACAGTAGGACTCCTTTTATAATAATTTCCCTGTATCCATGAAAAGTTCCCATCCCGCAAGCAAAATGGCAGTACACAGGGAAATAATGAATTTTATCACATCTTTCCAGGTAGATTTGAATTCCGTTAAAACCTTTACCTCTCCCGTATATCCTCTGCAGGTCATGGCATTGAACATCCTGTCGGTCTGCTCGAAGCTGCGAACAAGCAGTGAGCCCACCAGGTAAGAAGAAGTTTTAAATGAGTGCCGTGATGTGTTACTGCGGTATCCTTTCATCATGATTGACTGTCGCAGTGCACGAAGGTCATCCAGGTAAATGTAAATATAGCGGTAGGTAAACATGATAAGGTCAACAATTTTTGAGGGGATCTTCAGTGAACGTAATGCTTTCATGCTGACAGTAAAAGGAGAGGTGCCGGTTATCAGCAAAAATAACATGATAATGCAAAGGGCTTTTACCGCAATCCGCACTGAAAGAATTATTCCATCAATGTATAAGGGTATCCCGTAGAAAAAATATTTCTCACCACCGGCGGAAAGTGGCAGAAATATAAACAATGGAATCAGAAAGAGTAAGGGAAATAACACGGGACGGATAATTTGCGTAACCGGGATTTTCGAGATCAGCATAAGAGCCGCAACAATAAGTACAGAACAACAAAGTGCCCACAGACTTGACAACATGCTGATGACCAGGATGAGAGAAAAGAGCCCGGCTATCTTATATCTCTGGTCCCAGCGGTGAAGGGGTGAGTGCAGATGTGCGAAACGGTCTATATCAACATGCATGTGGTTTTCCTGGATGTCAGTATTTTTTCAGCATGCTATGTGTACTGGCATATGGTCAATCAGATTATGTGAAAATGTATGTTCTTGAGGATCAAGTATTATTCGCATCAAACTCAACGAACCCCCTCTGTCCCGATTACATCGGGACATCTCTCCCTTGAAAAGGGGAGAGGATGTGCGGATGCACCTGCTTGAGTGAATAATCCCTGCCTATCCCGAGTACATTCAGGTGAACCGCAAGTCTCATCCCTGCAAGTCCCCTTTAGTAAAGGGGACGACGCAGCGCGTCGGGGATTTCGTTTGGTATGACACATACCTTCAAGTTGTTTCATGAGTCATCCGGCTGCATCATACTCAACGGAATCCCCCTGTCCCCCTTTACTAAAGGGGGAAACTGTCATCGGAATGGCTGGTGGCAAGGGCACTGTTCAATATTCATAGAATGGAATTCAAAAAAGACAGAACTATGACGGGTATTCAGTGAATTATTCTTGCAAAATAATCTAAAAATGTGTCATATGTCATAATACAATATTACACCCCAAAAAAGAATAAAAAATGAAAGTGAAAACAGCAAGTAGAGTCATCGTCGATATGGAAAAATGCAAGGGATGCGAGTTATGTGTGCATTTCTGCAAAAAAGATGCCCTTCAAATTTCCGAAGAGCTTAACAGTCACGGCTATCATTATGCCGAGGCAAATCCAGGGGGAGAGTGCACCGCCTGCATGGTCTGCACCCTGGTGTGTCCCGACCTTGCCATAGAGGTGTACAATGAATAAGGTGTTTATCAGCGGTAATCATGCCTTCGCCGAGGCAGCCATCAGGGCGGGGTGCACCAGTTATTTCGGATATCCCATCACTCCCCAGAACGAACTTGGCGAGTACATGTCGGCACATCTTCCTGATCATGGAGGTGTGTTCATACAGTCAGAGAGCGAAACGGCTGCTATCAACATGGTAATCGGCGCGGCCTGTACAGGTGCCCGGGCAATGACCTCGTCATCCAGTCCCGGTATCAGCCTGAAGCAGGAGGGTATATCATTCCTGGCCGGATTCGAACTTCCGGCGGTTATCGTCAATGTCATGCGGGGGGGGCCGGGTCTTGGCAATATAGCCCCCGCCCAGGGTGATTATTACCAGGCCACCAGGGGAGGTGGACATGGTGATTACCGAACCCCGGTACTTGCCCCCGAAAGTGTGCAGGAAGTGGCAGACCTCACCTACGACGCATTTGACCTGGCTGACAGGTATAGAACACCGGTTATGGTGCTGGGGGACGGGATGCTTGGCCAGATGAAAGAGCCGGTGGTTTTTCCCGAAACGCGCACATCCCTGCCTGAAAAAGAATGGGCACTTAAGGGAAGAGGGGACGGGGCAAGCCGGTACATGGCCTCCCTTATCCTTGACGCCCTTGAAATGGAACGTCATAACTGGAAACTGGTACGCAAGTACAGGGAAATACAGAAAAACGAAGTGCGCTACGAGGCATACATGATGGATGATGCCGAGATAGTTGCCGTGGCCTACGGCACTACAGCCCGTATCGCGAAGGGTGCCATCAAGCGTGTGCGTAAGGACGGCATCAAGGCGGGACTTATCCGTCCCCTTACACTCTGGCCTTTTCCTACAGGTATAATTCAGGATCTTTCGCAAAAAATACCATCATTCGTTGTGTTCGAGATGAGCACGGGACAGATGGTTGATGATGTTAAGATGGCACTTGAAGGCCGGTCGAGGGTATATTTTCACGGGAGACCGGGGGGCATAATTCCCACCCCCGCTGAATTTGCCAGGATTCTGTACCGCGAATACATGCTTTTAAAGAAGGGGTAACCGTGAATCTGAAGAACACATGGCCCATATATTATAAGAAAGACGTGATCAGTCATTACTGCCCGGGATGCGGTCACGGAATTGTGCACCGCATCGTTGCCGAATTGCTGGAAGAGCTGGGTGTGGGGGACAGGGCAATTGGGGTAAATCCTGCTGGATGTGCCGTGCTGGCTTACAAGTATTTTGACGTGGACATGATAGAATCTGCCCATGGAAGGGGAACGGCAATTGCCACAGGCATCAAGCGTATGCGTCCTGACCTGTTCGTGTTTACCTACCAGGGGGATGGAGACCTGGCGGCTATCGGTACGGCCGAATCACTGCATTCGGCCAATCGCGGTGAGCAGATCGCGGTGATATTTATCAATAACGCGGTATACGGTATGACCGGCGGACAGATGGCTCCCACCACCCTGTTGCAGCAGACTACCACAACAACACCACGTGGCCGAAACGCGCAGTTCGATGGGTATCCACTGCATCTTACCGATGCCCTGGCCGGGTTCCCGGGTGTAACCTATGCCGAAAGGGTGGCAATAGACGGACCGGCAGGGGTTCAGAAAACAAAGAAAGCCCTGCGTAATGCCTTTCAGTGCCAGATAGACGGCCTGGGGTATTCCATTATAGAGGTATTGTCCCCGTGCCCTACTAACTGGAAAATGACACCGGTGGACTCCTTCAAGTGGATCAAGGATGTTATGTCAAAAGAGTTTCCAACTGGTGTGCTTGCTGACAGGCGTGAAGAAAGGAGGCAGCATGCTGGTTAAGATGATATTCGCCGGGGCCGGCGGTCAGGGAGTATTAACCATGGGTAATATCCTGGGAAACGCTGCCATGCTGGAGGGTCTTAATGTGACCTACCTGCCTTCATACGGGGCGGCGGTAAGAGGCGGTACGGCCAACTGTACACTGAGTGTGTCAGACGAGGACATCGCCTCACCGGTTGCATCGACTCCTGATTTTGTAATAGCGCTGAACCAGCCCTCAACCACGGTATTCATTAACCGTCTCGAGTCAGGGGGACAGATGCTGTATAATTCAGACCTGGTGGACAATGTACCTTTGCGGGGTGATGTGGATTTGTACCCTGTTCCTGCGAACATGGTGGCCCGTGAAGTTGCCACTGAACGGTCCATGAACCTGGTGATGCTGGGCGCCTTTATCCGGTTGACAGGCGTGGTAAAAGTGGAATCTATAACCCGGAGCCTTGATTCCATGATGGGTAAAAAACCACAGGTAAAAGAGAGGAGTATCAACGCGTTCATGGAAGGATATAATAATTTTCCTTTTCCGGTTGATACCCCGGCGGCCCCTGTATAAAAATAAGTTGACTTTCCTTCTTCGCTGGTAGTATTAATAAAACAGGAATGAACGTCAATGTATATCCGACAGAAGGAGCGTTATTATGCCCATAACCCAGGTAAGTGTTGCCGTTGAGAATCATCCGGGAAACCTGAGCAAAATATGTGATATCCTTGAGAAAGAAGATATAAACATAAAGGCCATAATGGCATCGTCGGTACTTGCGCCTGTACAGGTGCACATGATTGTCAGTGATCCAACCAAGGCACAAAATGTTCTTGCAACTGAAGGATTTACTGTTTCCACCAAAGAGGTGATAGCCGTGTCCACCCCTGATCATCCGGGGGGGCTTAATGCCATATTGCGGCCACTCAACGAGGCCGGGGTAAATGTTGAAACACTTTACCCGTTTATCAACCTGCATAGCGATGAAGCCATAGTCATTGTAGAAGTGGACAAGATACAGGAAGCCAAGGAAGTGTTGAAAAAGCACTGGGTGAAGACCCACAGTATAGAAATTTACGGTTCGTAAATAGTAGAGAATCACAACGCTGCAGAATAGACAATATGTAAAATCGATATAGCCCGTGGTTGTATATCCTGTAATATTTTCTGGAGGTACGTGATGAACCTGAACCAGCCTGAACTTACCCAAAAAGCACTTGATATATTAAGAAACCCGGAGACATTCCAATGGTACTTTATACCATTGCTTGCCTTCGTGGTGTATATTTATTTCAACGAGATCTCAAAGAAAAACTGGAACGCGGTGGCGGCGGGTTTGTCCCTCTACATGGTGCACTGGTTATACGAGATAGCCAATGCCCTCATACAGCATTTTTCAGGACACGCGTTATGGACGGTACCCGAACGAACCAGCTACCTGCTATTAGTGGGAGTGGGCTGGGAACTCAGCATGATGTTCGCCGTTGCGGGTCTCATTTTTGTAAAGATACTGCCCGACGATGCAAAGATGAAGATTCTCGGAATAAACAACAGGGTGTTTTTTGCCATCGCCAATGCTGCTTTCTTCTCTATATTTGAAATATTTCTTGCAACTACCCCTGCCTTTCACTGGGTATACCCCTGGTGGGGAGCTTTCCCGGTATTCATAACGGTGTACATCCCCTTCTTCCTGGCGGCAAATTTAGCCTACGACTGGAAACCGAAAACGCAGGTCACGTGGATAGGCAGCCTTTTCGCGTTGAATGCCATCCTCATGATAGTATGCGCGGGAGTGTTGCACTGGATATGACCTAAACGGGTTATTCCGTGATTTTCTTTAAAACGAGGTGAACTATGCAGGTTTCCGAAAAGGATATACTGGATCTTTCAAGACTGGCTTTCGTGCGCCTGGATGGCGCATGGTTTATGGCTATGGCCAGGGAATACGGTATTGACGCGGCATGGAAGATGGATGTTGAAGCATGGAAACAGTTTTCCTACGTGATGGGGAAAAACCTGGTGAAAAACCACATTCCGGATCCTGTATGGCCTGAATCATATATTGATGCTCTTCACATGCTTTTCAAGGTTATGGGTATGGATAACAGGGAGGTCATTAGAGAGGATGGTAAAATTGTAATTCGTGTGGTAGAATGCGAGATGCAGAAAGCCATCGCAAAGGCAGGTATAGCGGATTGCGGCATTGCAACCATCGCCACCTATGAAGGCCTTGGACGTGGTATGTTCGGAAAGGACTTCTCAATAAAGGCGGACCATACAAAAAACCTGAACCAGGGGGCCGAATACTGTGAGGTGGTTGTTCACCTGTAATATACGATGAATTTCTGAGTTACTGATGATACAGAAATCAACCATAGATTTTATACACGCACTCTCGGTGCATAATAACCGGGAGTGGTTTCACGCCAATAAAGACTGGTATCGCCAGGCACGTGAAAATGTACTGGATTTCACGGAGTATCTTATCGGCGAGATGGCCAAGTTCGACGAGTCCCTGATCGGTACTGACCCCGAATCATGCCTCTTTCGTATACAGCGTGACACCCGTTTTTCGAAGAACAAGACCCCGTATAAGACCAATTTCGGTGCGTTCATTAAGCAGGACGGCAGAAAAACACCAGGGGCGGGATACTATGTCCATATCGGCGCTGATGATTCCTTTCTTGGCGGCGGTATATACAGGCCCGAAGCCCGAGAATTAAAGGCCATTCGCGAAGGAATTGCCAAAAATTCCGAAGATTTTTACCAGATCCTCAACGAGCCGGAGTTCGTTGAGGAATTCAAAGACCTGGGCGGGGAAACACTGAAAACAGCTCCAAGGGGATATCCGAAGGACCACCCCGCCATTGACCTTTTAAGGCACAAGAGCTTCCTGGTGGGAGTTGATATCGATGAAGAGCAGGTTGTATCTGACAGATTTCCGGGTAGATGTATCAGGGCTTTCATGCGGATGAAACCCATGAACGATTTTATAAACAGGTCAATACGGATATACAGTAAATGACAATCGTCATGGTTGTCCTGTTTTTTTAACCCGGAGATCCCCGCGTTTGAATCAATTATCAGTTCCTGGTAGTAGTTTTCCCCAAAAAAATATTGGAAATAGAATCATTCCTGTATTATCATGAATACAACTTCAACGGATTTAAGCGAATGAAAGGGAATTTAAAGAATATGAAATGAAAGGAATGAACTATGCATATCAACGCGAAAAGCAATAGAAGGTCATTTATAAAAAAGGTTGCCTCTTTCACGGCCATGCTGAGCGTGTCCCAGTGGGTAGACCCGCTGGCAAGGATGATCACCCGTATCTCTCCGGTTTTGGCTGATGATCCACGGGCACTGGTGGTAGTGAAGGGGAGTGAGATGTCAAAGGCCGGCATGGAGAAGATGGTAAAAAGAGGGCTCACCCAGATGGGGGGGCTTGACCGTTTCGTGAAACGGGGTATGAAGGTGGTGATAAAACCAAACCTGGGATTTAACTCATCACCCGAGCGTGCCCATACAACCCATCCATACCTGGTCGAAACCGTGGCGAAAATGTGCAAAGCCCTTGGCGCGGAAGTAAAGATTATGGACAGGCCGGTGCACAACGCCCGTCTTGTTTACAAGACAAGCAAAATGGTAGAGGTGGCTGACAATGCCGGGGTTAACCTTGAATACATGGATGGAAGAAAGTACCAGAAGGTAAACGTTCCCGGCGGCATGAATCTGCGCAGCCTGAAGGTATACAAGGACATACGTGAAGCTGACGTGATAATCAACATGCCAATAGCCAAGCATCACAGTTCGGCAACACTTACCATGGCCATGAAAAACCTTATGGGGGTTATCGGGGGTAACCGTGGCATCTATCACCTGGGGCTTCATAAAAATATCGTTGATTTTACGAAAACAGTGCCGGTGCAGCTGGTGATACTGGATGCCACCCGTGTGCTCACCAGGCACGGCCCCAGCTCGGGCCGGCCGCAGGATATAAAGCATCCGGAAACCATTGTTATGGGAGTTAACCCCGTGGCTGTGGACGCGTATTCTGCACAGGCATTTTTCGGGATATCCCCTTCATCTATCGATTACCTGAAGTACGCCTCCCGTGAAGGCATGGGGGAGATCAATACCCGCAACTTACGGGTTAAAAGGATCAGCGTATGAGAAACCCGGTATGGTCAAAGGTCAGGGCAGTCTTTCAGCTGCTGTTCTGGCTGACCTTTATATCGCTTCTTATAGCCACACGAGAGCCGGTGAATGATCCGGACATGTATAATTTTCTTCCCCGTCTTTCAGTGCATCTTGGGCTCACCCATTCGCTGGCGGCAAAGCATATCATCGATTCGTTTATCCCCGCGCTGGTGATACTGGGGGCAACAGTATTTCTAGGTCGCTTCTTCTGCGGCTGGATCTGTCCCATGGGATCGACCATTGATGTGACCGACAAGATGGTGAGGCGTGATAAACGAAACGTGGTACGCATAAAAAACAAAAAGGTTTCAATCCAGCAGTATAAATACCTGGTACTTCTGGCTTCCACACTGACCGCGCTGGGCGGGCTGCAGGTGGGTGGTCTCATTGATCCATTGTCACTTGCCTACCGTACCTACAGCACTGCGTTGTATCCCTACTTCGATTCACTGGTAAAGAACATATTCCTGGGATTATATTACATTCCCGGTGTGAACCTGGTTTCAGAGCCGGTGTTTTCTCTTCTGAAAACAACGGTTCTGGATTTCAATGTTATCATGTTTTACAATCACCTGGCGGTGTTCGGGGTGTTTCTCGGGGTGATTATTGTGTCACGAATGGCCCGGCGTTTCTGGTGCCAGTCGCTTTGTCCCCTCGGGGCCTTTTACGGGTTAACCTCGAAGTTTTCAATTTTTCGCAGGGTGGTGGATACCGACAAGTGCACCAACTGCCTGGCATGTGTACGTGAGTGCAGAACCAACGCTATCACCGATGATGGAACCGGTACCAGGGAGACTGAGTGTATAAAGTGCTTCGAGTGCCTGAAGTCGTGCGATTATGATGCAATACGGTTCAGCCTTGTGGCCCCTGACCCGCTCGGCAAACGGGGAAAACCCGGGAAAGAAGAGCAGCCAGGGCCCCTTCCGGCCTATACCGGTGTGCCTGGTGTTGACAGGCGGGGTTTTCTTTATTCCGTACTGGCATCCGCCATGCTGCTGCCGGTCTTTAAGCTGAATCCCGGCTACAAGGCCAGTCACGCGTCCATCATACGCCCCCCGGGAGCAAAAGAAGAAAAAGATTTTCTGCAATACTGCGTCAGGTGCGGTGAGTGCATGAAGGTATGTCCAACCAATGCCCTGCACCCCACCTTTCTTGAAAGTGGTGTGGACGGTATGTTTACCCCAAGGCTTATTCCAAGGCTGGGCTATTGTGAGAAAAACTGTGTACTGTGTTCACACATCTGCCCCACCGAGGCCCTGACCCCCCTTCAGGTGGAGGACAAGGAGACCACCATCATCGGTACCGCCTACATCCGTAAGGAACTGTGTATTCCATGGTCGGAGTACCGCGACTGCCTTGTCTGCGAGGAGGTGTGTCCCACCGAAACAAAGGCCATTAAACTGGATGAGCGGAAAGTCATAAATGAACAGGGTAAGAAGGTAACCGTGCTGTTCCCATTCGTGGTGGAGGATCTCTGTATCGGGTGCGGTATCTGCGAGAACAAGTGTCCTGTTGGAGGAAGTTCGGCCATCGTGGTGCGTTCTCCCAAGATCAGTTCAGGACAGTTTCTTTAGTTTCAGGTGATTATCACCGTGACCTGTGAACCCTACACTGTAACCATACGGTTTTACGAAGAGCTGAACGACTTCCTTCCCCGGGAGATGAAAAAGAAAGACATGGTGGTAGAGAACATCGACCGGCGTTCGGTGAAAGACCTCATCGAGTCGCTGGGTGTGCCCCATGTAGAGATTGATCTTATCCTTGTCAATGGTGAGTCAGTTGACTTTACATACATAATCAGGGAGGGGGACAGGATAAGCGTCTACCCGGAGTTTGAGCGTCTGGATATTTCCAACGTTACCAGGCTGCGCCCCGTGGGCTTGCGTGAACCACGCTTCGTGCTGGACGTGCACCTGCGAAAGCTTGCCAGGCGGCTTCGTATGCTGGGATTTGACGTTGATTACCAAAAGGACAGGGATGATCCTGAGCTTGCCGAAATATCACAACGGGAGAAACGTATCCTGCTTACCCGTGACCGGCAGCTTCTCATGCGTAGAAACGTGGACAGGGGTTTTATGGTGAGAAATACCGATCCTGAAAAGCAGGTAATAGAGGTTTTAGAGCGTCTTGACCTCTGGAAAAAGATAGAGCCGTTTCGCAGGTGTACTGAATGTAATGGTTTGGTGAAACCCTTTCCTGCTGGAAGTGAAAGATTTGAAAAAGAAAAAAACCGCATACCTGCCGGGGTTCTTTCATGGTGCGATGAGTATTACATCTGTGACTGGTGCGGCAATATTTACTGGAAGGGAAGCCATTACGATAAAATGAAAACAATGATTGAAAAAATACTACAGGCTGCTCCTCCAGGCATGCATAACGATTGATGAGGCAACCGCCGCGTTCAATGATTCAACTTTTTCCGAGATGGGTATGGATACAGCCTGCGCTTTCAACCCCGCGGGAAGTCCCGGCCCTTCTACCCCTGGAACGAGAAGAAATTTTTCCGGAAATACCGTTTCCTTAAGCGGTGTTCCTTCAGTGTCCAGTGTAATAACAGGTACAGTAACCCCCGTTTCATGGATCTCATGTATTGATGGTCCGCGAAAAAATTCAGCATCGAACACCGTTCCCCCCGAGGCGCGAATGCTTCGTGGATGATAGGGGTTGGCTGATTCGGCCAGCAGTACAACACGGGTTATACCGAAGGCGACGGCACTTCTTATCACTGCCCCCGTATTGACGGGGTCCTGAAAGGGAAGCATCAGCATACATCCTTCCGGCACGGTGCCGTCCCAGTCTTCTATGGAGGGTAGTTCGATCTCCATCAGGGGTACCCTGGTGCTGAACACGTCAAGCTCGTTGTAGAGTGATTTCTTCAGTATCAGGAACCGGCTTTCTGCTGTGAACTGCTGTATCAGTTCCATGAAGGAAATATCGCTGTCTGTGTACCCGTCCCATACCACGAGGTTAGAACATAATTCGGGACGTGACTGCCACAGGTCATGTATGAGCTTTTTTCCGTACACAAGGGTTTTTCCGGCTTTTTTTAAGCCGTCACCGGATGTGATTTTTCTGAGCTGTTTGTATCGATTGTTGTCAGGGGATGTTATGGCCACCCCCTCTGTCTCATCGGGGTTTTTCATTATCCTGTAGGTCTTCTTAACCTGGTCTGATATCTTTGAGTATACCAAAAGCCGCCTGTTGTTGCTGGTTCCCGGCAGGGTGTATTCCTGGTCCATGGTGATGGTAAAATTTCCGCGAGCAAACGAATCAGTTGATTCGCCGTCAACCGCGGGACCCTTCATCAATATAACCTGTCCCCCCATTGGAAGAAAATGGTTTACCCTGTGCAGTGATTCGGTGGTTGATTCAAGGGCACGGGTGATAACCCCCCTAACCTCGAAGAATGAATGATCGGTTACCAGGTGTGGATATACTTCAATATCTTCCAGTTCAAGTGCGTCTATTACCTCGTGAAGAAACTGAACCCGCTTCTGGCGGGGTTCTGCCAGTATGACAGGGATATCCGGGTGGGCGATTTTAAGGGGTATGCCGGGAAAACCCGCGCCGGTGCCGATATCAAGAAGCGGCATGGGCAGGTCAACCAGTTCTGCTACCATGAGAGAGTCGATAAAATGCTTGGTGATGATGTCCTCAAACCTTGTGATGCGGGTGAGGTCGTACTCATGGTTTTTTTCAACAAGCATAGTGTAGAATTTCCAGAACTCGTCCACCTGCGCCGGGGTAAGCTTGATGCCGGCATCACGGAACATGGATGCCATTGTCTTTTTATTATTGCTGTTATTCATCATATATCCTGCTGGTAATAGTATTGTGTTTCTTTTATAATAGGTCAAGCGTGAAGACGCAGAGCTGGCAACTGTGCGAAGATATTGTTAAACATAGCACATGATATCATTATCACAGGGGGTGTCATTAATAAATGAACGGTTCTGTTAAAAATTTAATGGAACTGAATTGTTATTTAAAATTTCAATCTCCTCTTCGTCTTGCTTAATCTTTTTGTGTCTTTGCGTTAATCTTTCCCGGGTCTTTTCTCAAAATGCCTTCAGGCTACACAGGTCATCAAAGGTTTAATTAAACCAAAAAGCCCTCAAACCATCCGCCGAAGGCGGATACCTTATAAGGTCGTCTGTTCGAGACGACACCCACGAAAGCGTTCACGTTATTGTAGTATCAGTAATCTTATAGAGTTCTTTATGTATTTACTGACTCATTTGCGCTGACAATTTTTATAATGTCATTCCCGCGAAGGCGGGAATCCAGTAATAAACAGCATGCAGTATTTTGTATATATCTCAGCCCGCAGGAAAAAACGGTATGATTTACATCGGTATTCCCGGTAACCTGATTAAGAGTAAAATAAATATAATTTGTAAAGCTAATCCCAGTTGGTTTGGTATATTTGACAGGTTAGTATAACTGAATGGATTCCCGCCTTCGCGGGAATGACAGAGGACAGCAGGAAGTAGTGGAATGACAGATGTGAAGAGGCATATTCTATATTATTCTTCGATAATTACGAGTCAGACCAGGTAAAGCGCGTGACACGAGAAAGCCTGTGCTGCCGCTCAAACGCCGCGGGGCTGTCGCGCGAAACTTCTCGGGACCTGCATGCGCAGGATCCCTCGTCGAACAAGTCGCACGCAGAGGTGTCCGCCTCCGTCGGACGGGTTTTAGGGCTTGTTGGTAGATAAACATGGACGATATAGAAATAATGTACGGTGACCTAAGTATTACCGGGGCTTTACCAGAGAATCTTCATGGGGTTTATAAGTTTCCCGTTGTGCCACAGGGTAAAATGCAGATGCGGGCCGGTTGACCAGCCTGTTGAACCTACCCTGCCGATGAGCCTGCCGGATGAAACTTTCTGGCCGGGCCTGACGAATATTCGGGAAAGGTGACCGTAGAGTGTTTTGTACCCATTGGGATGGCGAATGATGACCGCCTTGCCGTATCCTCCCATCCAACCTGTAGAGTGTACCACACCTTCATGGGCGGCGCCAACAAGTGTGCCATACCTGGCGGCGATATCAACACCGTTGTGAAACCTTCGTTTGTTAAAAATGGGATGCCTGCGGGATCCGAAAAATGAACTGAACCTCCCTCCCAGGGGCGAGCGAAACATCTCTCGCAGGGTGTACTTGTGGGCAAGTTTATCGGTCATAGTATCTGCCACCGGTTTGGTGTCCCTTATAAAGGTGGCAATGGGTTTTCTGTCGCTGTCAAGCTTGTAGTATGCCCTGTAGAAGAAGGGCAGTTTTTGCACCAGGATGTCCTTTTCCTCTACCCCGTAAAGAGAGCAGAGATTATCGATATCATCAAGATCCATGATAAAATGCAGCACACCTTTTTCGCTTGGAACCACTATCTCCTGGTCAACACTGGCCAGGATGGTATCCCAGAAAGGGTTGGCACCGATCAGGGTGTCAATATTTACATCATGATCTTTTGCTATTTTCCAGAAATTGTCCCCACGTTCAATGGTTACCGTATTAAATGAAATGGTATCAAATGAAATGGATTTTATGTATGAAAGGTACTCTTCTTCAGAGTCGAAGAGTTCATGCTGTTTCATGGTGTCGGGTATATCGGTTTGCGCGGTAAGTGAAAGTACAAGAAAAAGAACCATGATTATTGATGCTGCCACTGCAGATCCGGATAATAGTAAATAGTGCTTTTTGTTCATGTGTACCTGCCGCAAATTGTATCTGTTTTTATTGTATACATATCGTCAAGATTGCCGGTTGTAATCCTGACGCGATCATGCCATTGGCGTTAATGTATGTATCGGTAACCGGGGGTGTAAATTTTAATTTTTACCAGTGCCCCGCTAAGCCAGGGATACGTGACATTGTGCTATTAAATGATGTATATATTGAGTACCCTGAAAAAAACAGTCTGAATGGATTGAATAATATAGTCAAGCAAATTATTTGTAGAATTGGCTATCAAATTCATTTTCCATTGCGCATGTTACCGGTAATATACATTGACAAATGGTATATACCCTGTATGTTCGTCACTGCTATATTTTATTACCTGGACGGTTATATTACATGAGGCTGTTTGAATTCTTTATTGGCTGGCGTTATTTAAAAGCCAAGAAATCGCAGGGTTTTATTTCATTCAATACCCTGTTGTCGATTTTTATCGTGCTGATCGGTGTGTTCATACTCATCGTTGTTATTTCGGTGATGAATGGTTTTCAAAGCCAGATACGGGATAAGATACTGGACGTGGACTCTCACATCACAATCAGCCAGTATTCCGGTGTGGATGAGGGCAAAGGTATCCGTAACTACGATGAAATGCTGAAGAAAATCAACAGTATCGATGGTGTAACCAGCACCATGCCCTTTCTTCAGGGCCAGGGGCTTTTCAGGTTCAGAAGTTATATCAGCCCCGTGATGCTTCGCGGAGTGGGGCAGAAGGGCAGTATTCCCGAAGATGTTACCAAGTTTATTACCGAGGGGAAGAAGGAGTTCAGCTCTTCAAGAACCGTCTTTATCGGGGAAGAGATGGCCCTCAATTATAACATCTCAATTGGTGATGTTATAGAACTTATTGTGCCCAAGGGACGTCTTACCGCCCGTGAAGGTGTGCAGCCGGGAATGGGCAGGTTTAAGGTTATTGGTTTTTTCAAGACAGGGTATTACGATTTCGATACCAGGCTCGTAATCATGTCACTTCCCGCCGCCCAGCGCCTGTACGATGTTGGTGATATTGTATGGGGTATTGGGGTAAAGATAAAAGATATATACAGCATGAACAGGATTTCCCGTCTCATCCAGGCGAAAGTGGGATGGGAATACCAGACACTCACCGCCGAACAGCAGAATCAGAACCTGTTTTACGCACTGAAGCTGGAAAAACTGATCATGACCATCATATTGTTCCTGGTAATTATTTCTGCCGCCTTTACCATTATGGGCACCCTGGTGATGGTGGTGATGGAGAAACGGAAAGCCATCGGGGTACTGAAGGCAATGGGTGCCCGTCCTCTCTCTATAATGATCATCTTCGTTCTGGAAGGATTTTTTATCGGTATAATCGGATCATTTTTGGGAGTTATATTTGGACTTGCAACCGCCCTTAACCTGGAGGCCATAATACGCTGGATAGAAAGTTCTATTAATACCATTATGGGGTTGGTATACAGTATTCTAGACCTGGGGATGTATCAGCCAGTGTCACTGGTGCCAAGCAGCGTGTATTATATAGACACCATCCCGGCACAGATAGATCCACAGTTCGTGGTGTTTATCGCCATATTTGCTGTTTTCATCGCAACGGTGGCGGCCATATTCCCGTCATGGCACGCTTCACGGCTGCACCCTGTTGAAACCATTCGATACGAGTAATTAGTTCAGGATATAATAATGATGCATGATACGATTATTGAAATAACAGACCTTGTAAAACATTACGGGTACGGGGACAGCAGGGTAACAGTAATACGTGACCTGTCCCTTTCCATAAAAAAAGGAGAGACCGTGGCCATCGTGGGGCCCTCGGGGGCAGGCAAGTCTACCCTGCTTAATATCGCGGGATGTCTTGATACCTACCAGAAAGGTACGGTTTCGGTGCTTTCAAAGGATGTTCCTCCTTTTTCGGTGGACGACATGTCAGCTTTTCGAAATGAGCATATCGGTTTTATATTTCAGATGCATAACCTGCTGCCCGAATTCAATGCACTTGAGAATATTATGATGCCCCTGCTGATACGGCGCTGGCCCAGAAAGCGGGCCCGCGAAGAAGCCATGCACCTGCTTGAGCATTTCGGACTTTCTGACCGGGCTACCCATAAACCCGCAGAACTTTCGGGGGGTGAAAACCAGAGAATAGCCGTGGCACGGGCCATGGTGGGAAACCCGGATATCGTTCTTGCCGACGAACCTACCGGTAACCTGGATACGGCAAATTCTGATCTGCTTACCAGCCGTCTCCTGGATCTTGGCAGGGAAAAACAGGCCACCATAATAATAGTGACACATGATGCCAGTATTGCTGCCAGAACCGAGAGGGTGGTAACCCTGGTGGATGGTTCAATAGTTGATGATACCGGCAGTACATCAGGGGAGGCAACACATGCGAATTGAATTCGTGGGAGGGGCCCGTTCTGTTACAGGCTCGTCATTTATAGTAAAGACAGGTAAAAGTACCGTGATGGTAGATTGCGGTATGTTCCAGGGAAAACGTGAGTTACGTGAAAGAAATTATCTCGATCTTATATATGATCCCCCCTCCATTGATTCTCTTTTATTGACACATGCGCATATTGATCACAGTGGACTTATTCCCCGCCTGGTGAAAAAAGGTTTTGATAATACTATTTTCGCCACGAAGGCAACAGCTGATCTCTGTGGAATCATGCTGCCTGACAGTGCCCATATCCAGGAGATGGATGTAGAGTGGGTGAACAGGCGAAATAAAAAGCTGGGACGTGACCCTGTTGATCCCCTGTATACACAGGATGACGCCGCCAAGGCCCTGGAATGTTTTGCCCCCGTGCAATACGGTGAAGAAGTGCAGGTGCAGCCTGGTATCAGGGCCCGTTTCAGGGATGCCGGGCATATCCTGGGGTCTGCCATTATTGAGCTGTGGGTTGAAGAAAATGGTAAGGAAACAAAAATTGTATTTTCCGGTGACCTGGGACAGAAAAACCAGGCCATTATTCGCGACCCGGAGGTTATAGAGAATGCTGATATACTTTTAATAGAATCTACATACGGTGACCGTGAGCATAAAAATAAGGCGGACACCCGGGAAGAGTTCAAGAATATACTGCTTGAATCATATAATGACAACGGAAATATCATCATACCTGCATTTGCAGTAGAAAGAACCCAGGAAATAATATACGCACTCGCCGATCTTTTCCGTTCAGGAGAGGTTCCCAGGGTGCCGGTGTATATTGATTCCCCACTGGCCATATCGGCAACTGAAATATTCAGACAGAACAGGGAATGTTTTGACGAAGAAACCGCCCGTATTTTGCTGTCGGGAGACAGCCCCCTGGATTTTCCCGAACTGACATTTACCCGCACCGCTGATGAATCAAAGCGTTTGAACAGGGAGGCCAGGGGATCCATCATCATTTCGGCAAGCGGTATGTGTACTGCCGGGCGGATCAAGTTTCACCTGCAGAACAACCTGTATCGCCGTGAATCCAGCGTGGTATTCGTGGGCTACCAGGCTGAAGGGACACTGGGACGCCGGCTGGTAGACGGGGCGAAGAAGGTGCGTTTGTACGGCGAAGACGTGGCGGTGAAAGCGAAGGTGCATACTATCGGGGGATTCTCTGCGCATGCCGACAGGAGCGGCCTGCTTGACTGGATGGATAACTTCGACAATCCTGATATGACGGTTTTCGTGGTTCATGGCGAAGAGACGTCATCTATGAGCTTCGCAGAAGACATTCGCGCACGATACGGCCTGGTGACACATGTACCACGATGGGGCGAGATGGTGAGCCTGGATACTATGAAATCAGAATATGCCCCCTACGGGAATGTTGACTCTTTTGATGAAATTGACAACGAGATGGAATCACTGGAACATATGCTGGCGACACTGAAAGCTCGATACGTTCAGGCAAAACAGGAAAACAGGAATATTGATCTCGATCAGCTTGAAGAGGATATCAATGATATCAAGGGGCTGATGGGGGTTATCGTAGACGAATTGTGATACCGCGGTCCGCTGGGGTCCGTTGGTACCGTTGGGGCCGTTGGCCGGGGTCGTTGGGGGCGTTAGGGGCACAATGCATTGTGCCCCTACGGTGGGTCCAACGGATTATTCGTATACCTTCTCTTCGGTTTCGTGGGCGTTTACCGCGTCGTTCTCAACGTCACGAACCGGTTGTTTGGACAATACCTTCTGGTATTCCTTGTACCATTCATTCTGAATAATCAGCTGCATAATCTGGTTTGTGCCAACCCATATCTGGGAAAGCCTGATATCACGCACAATCCTTTCCAGTGGGTAAATGCTGGTATAGCCTATACCACCCATAACCTGCATACAGTTGTTGGCGATCTCCCAGGCTGAATCGGTAACGAACTTCTTTGATTCAGATACCATTCTGCGAATCCGTCCAGGGTGTACCTTGCCAGAATCTACAGCCAGGCAGGTGGTGTACACCATGGAGCGTGCGGCATCAAGCATCATTACGCTGTCAGCAACCTTAAAACCCACACCCTGAAAATTCATGATAGGCTGCCCAAACGCTTTTCGCATGGAGGTATAGCGAGTGGCAATCTCAATGGCGGGACGCACAGATCCAAGGGTCATGGCAGCTGTTCCCAGCCGCTCGGGAACCATGTTGGTCATGAATACCTCGAAGCCGTTGTTGATGCCGTTGAGGCAGTAGCGTTCGGGAACACGCACGTTGTCGAAAATAACACGGCCGGCACCCCCGCCCCGTACACCCATAAGTCCGTAAATGTACTTGCTTTCAACGCCCGCGTCACGGGGAACCATGAAACATGATATCCTTTCGTGTGGCTTCTGCGCATCAGGGTTGGTTAGCGCGTATACCATAAACCAGTCGGCCCCTTCGGCCCCCACGATAAATCGCTTCTGGCCGTTGATGATCCAGTCATCACCGTCTTTTGTGGCGGTTGTGGTAGCGCCGAAGAAGTCAGACCCTCCCCGGGGCTCGGTGAGGCATTCGGCGGCATAGACTTCACCCTTAAGCAGCGGTACAACCATCTCCTGTTTCAGTTCTTCGGTTCCGTATAATACCACCGCCTCGCATACGATGTCGGCGCCTACTCCCCACAGGCAGGCCAGTGAATAACTGGCAACACCTACTTCTTCTGCAACGATGGCGTCGTCCACCCATGTGAGTCCCCGTCCCCCGTACTTTTTGGGGAGCCTGATACCCAGAAGGTTTCGCCTGCCTGCCTCTTTCAGGTATTCATGGGGAAATTGTATCTTTTCTGCATCCATGTCCAGTATCATCTCTTTGGGCACCCAGTTGGTAAAATCCCTGGCCTCGTCCCGAAGTTTTAATTGTTCATCTGTCATTATGTAATCAAACATCACGTCCTCCCCCTGCTGTTATTTCTGGTATAATGTGGGATAGCGTGCAAAACATGAAATAATAACTATTCACGAAAACCACCCACACATAAAACGTTTTATTCTTGAAAATATAACGTATTGTTATATGTTATGTAGTAATGTTATATTGTCAAGTGTTTCGTTTGAAAATATTGTGTTTTTCATCGTGTTTTTGCTGTTATTCCCGCGGTTCTGATTTTTCAGGTTGTGGAATTTGTATGTGATTATACCATCATGTTTGAATTGTAGATAAGGGTATTATAAGGTAGATACAGGGTATGGCATTTAAAAATATAGGACAGAAGATCCAGGCGGCACGTGAAGAGAAGGGAATGACCCAGGTAGACCTTGCCGGTGCACTGGGGATTACCCAGGCAGCTCTTTCTAACTATGAGCTGGGTAAGAGAAGGCTCTACATCCACCAGATAGAGGCCATCGCGGATGTGCTGGAAAGAAGCATATCCTATTTTATCGAGGGGGGTGGCAACAATACAGGCAGCCAGATCTCGTCTTTGTCAAATGAAGATGAACAGCTGAGAAACCGAATTGTTGACAGGATATCCCGGCTTGATAAAGATGATCTTGCCAGTGTAGGTGAATATATTGCTTACCTGGAATGGAGGCAGCGGGATGTCTGACAAGGTGAAGAACTTCCAGAGGATAATGGAGTCGGTTGATGCCCTCAGGGAGAATCTATCCGAAGAGGATGTGATTCAGTCAATTCAGGATATCAGTGAGCGTACGCTATATTTTTACGGTAAGCTGGCCGGTGCCAACCTGCAGTCCATGCTGATAGGTGAAGAGCTGGGGGGAGAAGGATTAACCTATAGCCAGTCTGGTGTTGTTCTTGAGAATCTCAGTTACGACCTCATCGGCGCGCTGCCCTCTCTCATTACCACCCTGCATTGTGTTGAGCTGATTAAACTGGCCCCCGATTCAGAACAAAAAGAGAACCTGCTGCAGCAGGTAATGAATGATCACCGGCCGCTGGCCTTCTGCCTTACCGAAGAAGGTGCCGGATCAGATATCGGCGGTATTAAATGCACCGCCCTGCAGACAAAAAAAGATATTCGACTTCGTGGAAACAAGAGCGTAGTGATAAGCAGCACCGTGGCACAGATGTTCCTGGTATTTGCCACAACCGCACGTGACCGGGGACGGGCAGGTATCAACGTGTTCGCGGTACAACCTGGTACTGAAGGTGTCATTATAGATACACCGTACCCTCTTGACGGATTTCAGAATAGTGTTATCGGATCTGTTGAATTTAAAAACGTCTCCCTTTCAGGAGAAAACAGGTTAAGCGGGGAGGGGACGGGATATTTTCAACTTATCGAGGTGCTGGACAAGGGACGACCGCTGGTTGCCGCAAGCTGTGTGGGTGCGGCACAGAAAGTTATGGATACCATTGTGCGCTATACAAAGAAACGCAGCCAGTTTAACATGCCGTTGAACCATTTCCAGGGTATTACCTTCCCGCTGGCAGAATATGCCACCAGGCTGCACGCCGCAAGGCTGTTGTACCGGGACGCGTTGAAAAAAATTGACGATGGGGATCCTTTTACCATGGAGGCATCAATGGCAAAACATTATGCCAGCATGCTGCTTGAAGACCTGGCTTCATTCGGCATGGAGGTGCTGGGCTATCGAGGCATGGCGCAGCAGAATCCCGTTAAGCGCATATACCACGATGCCCAGCTGTTAAAATCCATAGATGGCACGGCCAACGTACAGCGCATGATTATCGCGTCGCAGCTGTGAATGATCCAATTCCTTTCCATTGTGAAGCAAATGATCAATATTTTAGTTATTGCTGAGCAGCACGTATTGTTATCGTATCTGTATGGAGTCGTATGAATTGTAGTGCCCAAGCAGGCTGTGTATTTTCTTTTTGTGCTGCATAAGTAATCGCAGTTCTTTTTTCAATACGGGCACATCTTTTTTATCCGCATTTTTCAGCTCTTTCTGCAGCCTTTCGACTTTTGCGGGGATGGAAAGGGTCTGTATGTTTCTGCCATATTTCCTGAAGGCAGTATCCGGTATATTCTGCGTGTAAATTGGAATAACTTCGTAGGTTGCATTCAGTCTCCCCATAGATTTTTTCAGGGTGCAGTGTACAATGGCTGAATCCTGCGTGGTGATTCGCATACTGTTGTCATCGGTGGCGTGATGATATCGCTGATTGGATATGAAATTTCCCAGGCTGTAAAATATGGTGCACCGCCTCCCGTCCCCCGTCTTGAATTGCTCAACTGGTTGCAGCACATGGGGATGATGGCCGATCACGCAGTCTACCCCGAGCTGGCAATATTCTTTCATGCGTGTTACATCTCTTTTATCTGGAAGAAGTTTGTACTCGGTTCCCGCGTGTACCAGCATAAATAAAAAATCGCATTGTGCCCGGGCTTCACGTATATCGTGTGACACCTGTTCTTTTTTATAAAAATCATTAATGGAGTACCGGTGACGAACATTGCGGGGCATTGGATAATTATGAACCCCCGTATAGGCGATAACACCGATACGAATGCCATTGATGGTTGTGAAAAAACCTTTTGTTTCTGACATCCCTGCTACCTGTACCCCCACGTGGCGGATGCCCCGCTGGGTGAGGTAACGCAGTGTGGTGTCAATACCTTCAGGGCCCTGGTCAAGAACATGGTTGTTGGCCAGGGTTACAAGATCAAAGCCTGCATTCTTCATAGCGTCCAGCACCTCGGGACGGCAATTGAAAACGATACTTTTTCCCGTATAAGGTGCTTCGATGGGAAACTCCATGTTTCCCACGGTAAGATCTCCCCGCTGCAGTTCACCTGTTATGGGGGCGAAGAGATGATCAAAACCGTTATTGCGGATAACCCCGTTTTCGCGAACAGTACGGCTGTAGGCACATGACTTGACGGGACCATGCATCATCACATCACCGGTAAAGGTGATGATGGTACCGCTGGCCCAGGGTAGCTGTACACACGATGCGGAACAGGCTGTTAAAATTACTGCCGGTATGAGTATACAGGCAATTGCAAGTATGCAGGATATTTTTCTTATATTGGATTTCATTTTTTTATTTCTTCAACAATTCAACCAGTTCGGCTTCGGGAAGGGGCTTGCTTAAAAGATATCCCTGGGCAATGTCTGATTCCAGTGCGGCCAGCTTGTCAAGCTGTTCTTTGGTTTCCACGCCTTCTGCTATCGTTTTCAGGTTAAGACTGTGTGCCATGCTGATGATGGCCCTGACTATAGATTCGCTTTCCTCGTTGGTTGAGATGTCCCTGATGAAGGATATGTCGATCTTCAGGAAGTCAAGGGGCATTCGTTTGAGGTAACCCAGGGATGAATAGCCGGTGCCGAAGTCATCAATGGAGATGGTTATACCAAGGTCACGCATCTCCTGAAGCACCCTGCTGGTGTATTCTATATCAAGAGCGAAGGTGCTTTCGGTAATCTCGAATTTCAGCAGTGATGGAGACACCCCTGTCTTTTTTATGGTTTTTCGCAGGGCAGTCATCAACTTTTTCTGCCTGAACTGTACCTGTGAAAGATTAATGGCCACGGGAACACAGTTGTAGTTTTTTCCCTGCCATTTCATTATGTCCTCGCTCACCTTTCTGATAAGCCATTCTCCCACATCGACAATTAGGCCGGTATCTTCAAGTATGGGTATAAAACGTCCCGGTGAGACCAGGCCAAGCTCATCGTTCTGCCAGCGCAAAAGACTTTCCATGCCAGCCATCTTGCCTGATTGAATATGGTAATAAGGCTGATAATATGGAAGAAACTCTTCTTTTTTAAGGGCGTCATACATCATATGTTCAAGCTTCAGGTATTCTTCTGCCTTGCTGTTCATGGCAGCCTTGTAGAATTTATAGGAATTGTAACCTTCTTTTTTAGCGCTCATTACGGCCATGTCAGTATTCTGCAACAGGGTGTGGGCGTTTGTGCCGTCAACGGGACATACGGCGATGCCGATACTGGCAGTCATAACAATTTTGCTGTTGTTGATCTCTATGGGCTCTGATATGGAGTTTCTTATTTTTTCAACAAGGCTGATTACGTCGTCAGGTTCGGCCATGTCCACCAGTAGAATGCCGAAATCATCACTTCCGATACGGGCAACGGTATCCCCGTCCCGGGTTAAATCCTGCAAACGTTTTCCCATGATTCTCAGCAGTTCGTCACCCGTCGCCACCCCGTATACATCGTTCAGCGTCTTAAACCTGTCAATGTCGATGATGAGTACCGCGGCATTGCGTTCTGAGTGTTCCACGCGGGCAACAGCCTGGCCGAGACGGTCTATAAAAAGATTTCGATTGGGAAGGCCTGTTATATCATCATAAAATGCCAGGTGGTTGATGCGTTTCACCATCTTCATCTCTTCAGTAATGTCCCGCATGATGCCGTCTATACAGGTAATCTCGTCATTCTCCATTAATCCCCGGGCCGTGATGGATGCTAAGATGTGCTCACCTGACTGCCGTATGAGTTCTATCTCGTAGTTGTTGATTAAACCATTTTCTTCAATTGACCTTACACAGTTCTGCCACTGTTCAGGATTTGCCAGTATGCGGTTATCTGCTGATTGACCAGTAAAAATGATATCAGTCGCCTCTTCATACCCCAGCATCTCTGCAAGGGTCTGATTAGCAGAGGTGAAAACACCTTCCGGAGTTGCCTGGAATACTCCCACCACCGTATTATTGAAAAGGTTTCTATACTGCGTTTCGCTTTCCTGAAGTTGCCGTTTCAGTGTGTGAACCCTGGAGGCAAGTTCCAGGTTCCATATTATTTCCGCATCAGTATAGGGTTTTTTTATGTAAGCATACGCCCCTGAATCGGCTGCTTTTCGAAGGGTTTCAGTGTCGCTATAGGCGGTTAGAAACACTACCGGTATGTTAAAATTATTCAGTATTGACTGAGCGGCATCGATACCGTCCCGGTCACCACGGAGATGTATGTCCATCAGTACCATGTCGGGCAGTGTTTCACCTGTTTTTTGCAGGGCTTCATCGAAGTCAGCCGCGGTGCCGCTAACGGTGTAGCCAAGTTGTTGCAGTTTCTGGCTTATATCGAGGGCTACAATAGCCTCGTCCTCGACGATCAAGATACGAATCATGAGCAGGTCCTGCCATTCTAATTTTAATACCTACATGCCAATACTATCAGGTATGGGTATGTTAATCAATATAAATATTAGGTTAATTCCGGAATGATGGGAAAACTAATATAGATATTTATTTGTAAAAACAAATGAAACAGTTGTAATATCATATTGATTAAAAATAAATGAAACCGCCCGCTTCGCTCGATGCACACAGATGAACACAGATGATTAGTAAGTAGTAGTGATCATCTATAACTAATTAGTATCACGCGGAGGCGCAGAGACGCTGAGGAAGGGCACGGGATATCTCCGCGTTCCCCGCGTCTCCGCGTGATACTATACTTATCAATTTTCAGGGTTTTAAAAAAGTTTCATACTTCATTTTTCAATCAATTCTGATTACACATCATCTGTAGATAAATAAATGTTGAAAATGTAAATCAATGGATTGTTATAAATTAAAATGTTGATATTATCAAGCCCGGGGCTAAACTATTATAGATATGAAAAAGAATACCATACTTCTCGTTGAGGACGAAGCCATTATTGCCATGGACCAGGCGAATATGCTTGAAGCTAATGGTTTTGATGTAATTACCGTGTATACCCCGGATGATGCTATTGCCGCGGTGGATGCCGGCAATGCTGACCTTGTGCTGATGGACATAGACCTGGGGCGCGGCAGTATGGACGGTACCCAGGCAGCACAGGTTATACTGTCCAAACACAGGATACCTATAATCTTTTTAACCAGTCATATCGAAAAAGAGATGGTGGACAGGGTCAAGGGTATTACCCGGTACGGCTACGTGATAAAAAATTCAGGTGAATTTGTGCTGATAGAAGCCATACACATGGCATTTGAACTCTTCAACGCTCACCAGAAGACAATGGAAAGCGAGGAAAAGTACAGGGCAGCCTTTGTGACCAGCCCGGATTCTGTGAATATTAACAGGCTTGACGGCCTGTATGTGGACATTAACGAAGGGTTTACCGCCCTTACCGGGTATACCCGTGAAGATGTGATAGGCCGAAGTTCAACGGATATAGATATTTGGGCCATTCCTGAAGACAGAAACAGGCTGGTTAAGGGGCTGCAGAAAGATGGCAAGGTTGAAAATCTAGAGTCGGTATTCAGGTGCAAAGACGGTTCAATTAGAACAGCCCTGATGTCTGCCCGAATTATTACCATTAATGATGAACCTCATATACTGTCAATAACCAGGGATATTACTGAGAAGAAGGAAATCGAAGAGAAGGTGCAGCAGAGTGAAAAGCGGTTCAGATCTATATTCGACAACGCGGCAGATGGTATAGTGATAGGTAACAACCAGGGTGTTATAACCGATGCGAATATAGCCATGACAAATATTACCGGATATACACATGACGAGCTTATAGGGAAAAATATTAATATTATTTTCACAGAGAAGCATCTTACTGAAGAACCACTCAGATATGATCTTGTCTATACTGGTGCTACCGTGACCCGTGAAAGGAAAATAGTAATAAAAGACGGTACAGAAATTCCGGTATTGATGAATACCAGCAAAGTGGAAGATGACTGTCTCCAGGCCATTATTCACGATGTTTCCCACCTGAGAAACACCCAGGAGGCCCTGCGTGAAAGCGAAGAGCGTTTTCGTCTTGCCGTTGAAGGTAGCAGGGATGGATTGTGGGACTGGAACCTGTTGACAAACGATGCGTATCATTCACAACAGTTTGCCACTATGCTGGGATATGAACCCGATGAGCTTCCTTATACAAGCGCCGCATGGAGTGACCTGCTACATCCGGAAGACAGGGAGAAAGCATTTGAACAGGTAGATCGATACCTTGCAGGGAAGGAGAATTATTACGAGTCAACATTTAGAATGAAAACGAAAGAGGGTTCCTACCGCTGGATTACCGGAAGGGGGAAAGCCTTGTTTGATGATACAGGAAAGCCTGTCCGGTTTATCGGTTTTAATACTGATATTACAAAACAGAAAGAACAGGATGACGAGGTGAAACGCCTTCTGGAAGAAAAAGAGTTTCTTCTTCGAGAGATCAATCATCGGGTGAAGAACAATCTTGCCATGGTATCCTCACTCATTAACCTGAAACAAAATTCCATCGAAGATAATGTTGATCTTTCTGATCTGAATCGCCAGGTTAATGCCATACGTATCGTTCATGAGAAGTTGTATTATTCCCAGGAGTTTGCTTCCATTAACTTTCGTGAATACAGTGAAGAGCTTTTCAATGAAATATTTTCTGCTTTTACAGGGGGGCAGGTATCCGTAGATCTTCAAATGGCCGATATCGTGTTACCACTAAAAACAGCCATACCCCTTGGTCTGATTTTCAACGAGATCGCAACCAATGCCGTGAAACATGGATTCGTTCACGGCCAGGATGCGCATTTCACCGTGAAGTTATACAAGAGTGGAGATAATGATCACTATACGATAATTTTGTCCAATTCAGGAAATCCCTTCCCTGATAATATTGAAATTGACCAAACCGAATCCCTGGGTCTGCGACTTGTCAGTGCGCTGGTGGAGCAGATAGAGGGGAAGATGACATTACAGAAATCACCTCCCACCACGTTTATTATTGAGTTCTCACCCGAAATAACTGCATAGAACATAAAGCCTTTCATGAAGACATTCTTTTTTGTATGAAAAAAATCATATAACTTAATACTCTTTATCAATACAATTATTAAGAGTTTTTCATTTCCAATGAATCTGGAAAGGGTGAAAAATGAAAAACAAACATTTTTTGTGACATAATATCTTTTTGGGAAAAAAAGCAGAAAAAAAAAGGCAAACTGTACGAAAATATAATATGAACCTGAAAAAAATACGATCGGCATTGGCCAATCCCACTCTCAGGCATATTCTTAAAAGCATTGGATCCAATTTTGCCTTTAAGCTGTTTCTTGTGGGATTCTTGGTACTTGCTGTTTTTTCTGTAGCAATATTTGTTACCGAGCGCAGCCATGTCGTGTATACCACAAACGAAGAAGGGATCAGGGTGGAAGACCCTGATAGATCAAGTAATATACGGACATACGAAGATTCAATCTGGTGGGCCATAGTGACCTCTACAACGGTTGGCTATGGGGATTATTATCCCGTATCCACAGCGGGCAGGGTTATTGGGATTCTCATGATGTTTTTCGGTATCGCGCTGGTAGGAGTGATAACAGGTAATATCGCTTCAGCCCTTGTAGAGAAACAGCTAAAGGAGGGAAGGGGTTTGAAACAATTGAAGTTGAAAAACCATTTTATTATCTGCGGATGGAAACGGGACATGACAGCCATCTTGCACAATATAATGAAGAAGAATACCGATTTCCTTGTCTCTGAAATTGTACTTATCAATATGGCCGACCCGGAAACCATTGAAAATCTGAAGGCTGATAATGAATTCAAACAGATAAATTTTATATATGGTGATTATATCGATGAGCAGGTGCTTAACAGGGCCAATATAAAACAGGCGAAAAAGGTGCTGGTTGTTGCGGATATATTGAACAGCGGTTCGGTGCAGGAAGTGGATTCTCATACTGTTATGGCAGTTATTACCATTAAAGCCATGTCAAAGATGGTATATACATGTGCCGAGATAATTGATCCCAAGTTTGAGCGGTACCTGCGTTTTTCTAACTGTGACGAGATCGTGCTGTCAAGTGAATATAACAAGTCTCTCATTGCCAATGCTTCGGCGGGCAGTGGAATATCACATATCATAAGCGAGCTTCTAGACGTAACCAGCCGGGTTCAGGTTAATACACTGGACATACCACATGAGTACGTGGGAAAAAAATACGATGAGCTTTACGGGTATCTTTTCAAGAAAAACCGGACTGTACTGATCGGACTACTTGAAAATACCGGTAATTTCTACATTCGTAAACGCAAGGCATTACAGGAAGCACAGAAAACCCCGGATATTTCCAAGCTTGTTGACAACCTGAAAGATGTAAAAAGCCTGGTAGCCAATTATCCTGTCATGAATCCCAATGGCAATTATGAAATTAAGAATTACACAAAGGCTATCGTAATTGAAGGACATGGTGATGGATCCAGTTATAATTGAAAATCTGAAGAAAGTATCATTCTTTAAAATGTTCGCTAAAGATAACGCGGTAATGGAAAAAATTGCAGGGATGTGCGTGCAGCGAAAGATAAAGAAAGGGAAAACCGTAATAGATGAAGGTGAATATGGTGATGAGCTGTTCATTATTATGAACGGCCAGATTGAAATATTGAAGAAAACCATTCAGAATGAATTGTATACGGTGACATCCCTTGATGCTTCAGCGGGCGGAGTGTACGTGGGTGAACTGGCCATGATAGATAATGATATCCGTTCTGCCACGGTTATAGCAAAAACGGATTGTGATTGCCTGATTATTAAGAGAAACAAGTTTATAAAGTTTGGTGATGAAAATCCCCGGCTGGGTCTTGAAATAACCCGCGCTATAGCCTTGCAACTGGGAAGAAACCTGAGAAAAACTAATTCGGATGTTATTACACTGTTTTCAGCCCTTGTTGAGGAGATTGCCAGTGAAGAGGTATAAAATATTTCTCATATTATTGTTGATGGCCTGCGTATATGGTATCGGCTTCGCGCAGGAAGATCAGAAACCGGTTGATTCTTCGGTGAACATGGAACGCATGGCCGACCAGATGAAGTTTGACCAGGGGAAATATTTTTTCGAATTGGAACAGTATGACCAGGCACTGGAGAACCTGCATGAATACCTTGAGTTGTATCTGCACGGGGCACACAGGGGGGAGGCGTACAGGATGATTGCAAATGTATATTTTCAGCGATTCAGGTATAACAGGGCTGCCGAAGTATACAGGTCACTGCTGGAAGAATATCCGGGTTCTGAAAATGGTATTCGGGGTATGTATAAAATGGGTATCTGTTACAAGAAGATGGGAGATGCTGACAGGGCTTCTGCTATTTTTTCACGCCTGATTCGGGAATACCCTTCGTCCTCGTATGCCCACCATTCACGTGTTATGCTTGATGTAATGAAAATTGTGAGTTCTGAGTAAAAAAACTTGACATTAGTCCTCTTTTTCCCACTATGGCATCTCCTCTGTAATCATTTTTATGGAAAATTCATAAAATTATCATTATTTTAATGATAATTGTGCTATTATTGAAGGAAGTTGTTGTATATGCTATGATAGCAATGGCAGCCCTGATATTATTAAGGGCTGTTTTTAGTCTAACGCAGGACATAGCGAACGTCACGCAGTTCGTGGGGAACTATTTTATGTAACACATATCTACTCCAGGTCTTTTCTTTATTTTATTTAATCCCTACATGCAAAAGATGCAATGCTGTTTTTCTGTGATTGCCATATTATAGAAAAAAAATTTTTTGAGGTAATAAAACTATGTCACTACAGAAATTAAGAAATATCGGAATTGCCGCGCATATTGACGCAGGTAAGACAACCGTTACTGAACGTGTACTGTACTTTTCAGGTACCACACGTAAGCTGGGAGAAGTACATGACGGCCAGGCAACAATGGACTTCATGAAACAGGAACAGGAGCGGGGGATTACTATTGCCTCTGCCGCCATATCCTGCTACTGGGATGGTTATAATATTAATATTATAGATACACCGGGCCACGTTGACTTTACCGTCGAGGTAGAGAGATCACTCAGGGTAATAGATGGACTGGTGGCACTATTTTGTGCTGTTGGTGGTGTTGAACCGCAGAGTGAAACCGTTTGGAACCAGGCAGACAGGTACCATGTACCCAGGATAGCCTTTATCAACAAGATGGACCGTGTTGGTGCCGACTTTTACGAGGTCGTTGCCCAGATGGAAAAATACCTTGATGCAAACCCGGTACCTTTTCACCTGCCCATGGGGGCCGAAGATGATTTCCTGGGAACTATAGATGTTATAGCCCGTAAGGCTGTAATTTTCAGGGAGTTCGAGAGATCAGTAGAAGATGTACCTGAAGAGTATAAAGAGAAATGTGAAGAAGCCAGGCAGTTCTTAGTTGAGAAGCTTGCAGATTATGATGAAGAAGTTATGGAGCTGTTTTTAGAAGAGAAAGATGTTCCCGAAGATATACTCAGAAAGGCAGCCAGGGATGCAACATTGAAGCTTCTCATTACCCCGGTACTGTGTGGTGCGGCGTATAAGAACAAGGGTATTCAGCTTCTTCTTGACTCTGTTGTGGATTACCTCCCATCACCGGTTGACGTGGGTGCCATATTCGGAACAGACATCGAGAATCCTGAGAAAACTCACGCAAGGCATCCTTCAGCCAGTGATCCCTTCGCAGCCCTTGCATTCAAGCTGATCCATGACCCATACGTGGGGCAGCAGACTTTTATCAGGATTTATTCTGGAAAGCTTGAAAGCGGTATGCAGGTCTATAATGCCACAAAAGAGAAAACAGAACGTATTGGCCGTATTATGAAGATCAAGGCCAAGGAGCGGGAAGAAATCGAGTCAGCGGGTCCTGGTGAGATCGTCGCCCTGATAGGGATGAAGGTGACCAAAACGGGTGATACGTTGTGTGATATGAAGAATCAGCTTTTGCTTGAATCTATATATGTGCCCCCGGCAGTTATCGACCTGCAGGTATCACCTACTACCAAAAAGGAAGAAGAAAAGCTGGGAATCGCCCTGCGTAAACTTTCTATGGAGGATCCTTCCTTCACCGTAAGGGTTGATGAAGAAACGGATGAGACCATTATCGCGGGAATGGGGGAGCTGCACCTTGAGATTATCGTGGACCGTATCAAGCACGAGTTTGGTGTAGATGTTGAAGTAGGTGAACCTTCTGTTTCATACAGGGAAGCCATTACCGCTGAGGCGGTGAACGAGTTGAAATATTCAAAACAGACTGGTGGTAAGGGTCAGTATGCCCACTGTGAACTTAGAATTGAGCCCAATCCGGGAAAAGGATTCGAGTTTACTGACCACATCAAGGGCGGTGCCATACCCGGGGAGTTTATCCCTTCTGTTGAGAAGGGGGTTAAGGCAACACTGGAAGAAGGCATTCTTGCCGGATTTCCAATTGTTGATGTAAAGGTTGTTCTACTTGATGGGAGTTTTCACGCGGTGGACTCTTCTGACATGGCATTCCGTACATGTGCCTCCATATGTTTCAAGGAAGCGTTTATGAAAGCGGCGCCGGTTTTGCTTGAACCCTTAATGAAGATTGAAATAAATACACCCGATGAATATATCGGAGATGTTATTGGCGATCTCAATAGACGTCGTGGGCGTGTTGAATCAATGAGAAGATTCAGAAAAGGCGCCCAGAAAGTGAACGGGTTTGTTCCTCTTATGGAAATGTTTGGGTATGCCACCCAGTTAAGGAGCATGACAAGCGGGCGTGCTAACTATTCAATGGAATTTACCAGCTATACACCGCTTCCGAAGGATTCTCAGACCAAGGTGCTTGAGAAGATTAAAGAAAAAAAGCGACAAAGCGCGTAATTACCCATATAATATTTAACCTCCTCACTCGTATAACAAACGCGCTGCACGAAAAGGCAGCGCGTTTGTTATTTTATTTTTTTATGAAATATCCACGGGTGAGGTTGTATATAACCCTGTCATAACAAAATATTATCCGGTTGTTCAATTCAAGGGAAGTATATATTTCAAGAGGTGAGGCCAGTATTCTCTTCCTGATTACATGCTGCCATATCGATTTCCTACTCAGGGCAAGGGCGGTAAGTATCTCTTCAAGGGGTACGTGAAGGTCACGCAACGCTTTTCCCGCCGATGAAAATTGTTTAAAAAGAGATGTACTCATATTTCCACCCAGCCAGTGTTGCACACTTCTGAGTACGGCTGTATGTATCCAGGTTATTGTGTCAAACCATTGTTGAAGATTCGGGAGTGTTAAATGGATTTCCTGCCGCCATTCATTCGTTATTTCATCGAAATCAGTGTCAATCATGGATATAAGCACATTGGAAAGCAGTTCCTCCTGTTGTTGCTCATGGGTTGATATATCATTGGGATTATCCATGGAAGGGTACAGGTGTTTGAAAGATTCAATCATGGCCCACATGTCGTGATACAGGCTTATGAACATGTCAATGGATTTTTCATTGGATGACCATGCCAGGGGAGGTCGCTGGTCAAGGGGAAAATACCTGGCATCAGAAGCGTCATCACCGGCTTTCACGTCCCCCCCTATTCTTTTTACTTCGTAGGTAACGATGGCCAGGCTGCCGTAGTAATAATTATCTACCGTGTCCACGTCGATGAGCTGTGTGATCTGTCCATCAATACCTGCTTCTTCTTTCAACTCACGTAACGCGGCTTCCTGAAGTTTTTCATGTGATTCAGCGAATCCAATGGGGAGGCACCACATATCCCTGTAGGGATCATTTTTTCTCTTTACCAGCAGAATTTCCCGTCTGTCGTTTAAGACTATACTTGAGGCAACCGGAAGTGGGTTTTCATAGAAGATGGTATCACAGGCGGGGCAGTAGTCTCTTTCCCTGTCATCAATATGTTTTTTTTCAAGTCTTGATCCACAATGTGTACAATATACCCGTTTTTTTTTCATGTAGTAGTGCCATTTCCGGAAGAATGATATGCCCTGAATATGGCATCATTTTTTGTTAATGTCAATGTTTGTTCAATTGATGCCATGTCCATAATACGGTAGTAAAAATTGTCAATCACCTGTCTCATCATACCTGAGTGAGATGTGATTATTTCTTTAAACAGCAGGTGTTTTTTTTTGTCAAGGTAACTGATACAGTCATCGATGTGAATATCTTTGAATACGAGTGAGTTGGGATAGTGTATGATTTCTAATTTGTCAAAATAGGGTTCCAGAAGTATCCGGCCGTTTTCTACGCAGAATGCCGAGAAAAGTTCTTCAATAGTCATTCTTGAGGGTGGAGTAATACCCGCGTCAGAAATACTTAACGGGATCATTTTTATTATCTCGTTGAGGGTATCACGTGAATGGGTCAATGAGATAAATATTCCTCCAGGTGAAAGTATTCTCGAGATATGGGGTACAAGATGGGGAAAGAAATAAAGTGAATAACTGGAAATTACCAGATCAAAAGTATTGTCACCCATACTGTTGATTATATCAGCACTTCCATGAACAAATTCCCCTTCGTAACCGATGGAATGTACGTTAAAAAGAAATTTTTCCCTGTTTTTATTGTCGATAATATCAATTCCCGTTACCTGGGCATCATCATGGAGCCTGTTGCTCAGTATTTCAATGAAGTATCCATAACCACATCCAAGGTCCAGCACATCTTTTACATGGGAAAGATCAAGCGAATCAACAGCAATGGCCCTGATGTCGGTGGTGTTGGATGAGTGCCTGAGTATAATATCCCTGGTAGATATATGATGTGTAATGTTGGCGTAAGTGTTTTCTATGTCTTCCATCGTATACAGGTAACTGGCCACCCGGGTACACTCCTTTTGCCATAATCAGGGCATGCAGGAAGAACATGAGATATGTTAGTAACGTAGTGGCTTTCACACAAAAAGTCAAGCCGGTTTAGGTGATTATGTGAATCCGAGAAGCAGTCCACCCTGGTAGACGAGAAAGCTGAATGTCCATGCTACTACCAGCTGATAAAAAATGGAAAAAACTCCCCACTGCCAGCCAATCTCGCGTCCAATAACCACGATAGTGGCAATACATGGAACGTATAACAATACAAACAGCATAAAGGTATACGCTACAAGGGGGGTGATATTGAATTGCGGTTCCTTGAGTCTTTTCTCAAGGGGTTCAGACGCATGTGGTGCTGTTTCAAATTGATGCCCACCCTGAAAGAGCACACTCATGGTGCTGACTACCACCTCCTTGGCCACGAAACCTGTTGAGAGTGCTATTCCCATCTGCCAGTTAAACCCCAGGGGTTTTATGAGGGGATATATGAGGTCTCCAAACATCCCGATGAAGGTTTCACGGGTTTCGGCCATGTTCTTCTGCATGGCAATGGTTGTAAGTTCTTTTCCCATTTCTTCTTCCAGTTGAGTCATTGACAACGAGCTGTTGGGAGAATGGCGAAGGGTGTTTTCAATTCTGTTTTTGTATTCCTCTTGTGTCTCCTGGATTAATTGCTGATAATGATTTGTTACCTCGGGTGATTTCGGATATTCACTTAATACCCATATAATTATGGAAAAGGCGAGTATTACCCCACCCATTTTTCTGAGATAATGAGAAGCCCTGTCCCACATATGAAGAATTGTCGTTTTCAGGGTGGGCATCCTGTAGGGTGGCAGCTCCATTACGAAGGGTGTGGATTCGCCGCTGAAAAATATGGCGTTAAATAGCTTTGCGGATATGAATGCCAGTAGTATGCCGATAAGATAGAGGGAAAATATTACCATTCCCGCGTGATGATGAAAAAAGACACCGGCAAATAACACGTATACGGGAAGCCTGGCAGAGCAACTCATAAAGGGATTGATCAATATCGTGACAATGCGGTCTTTCTCGTTTTCAAGGGTTCGTGATGCCATTATAGCGGGAACATTACAGCCAAATCCCATTACAAGGGGTATAAAAGATTTTCCGTGCAGGCCCATCCTGTGCATTATCTTGTCCATTATAAAGGCAGACCTGGCCATATAGCCCGTATCTTCCATTATGCTTATACCCAGAAAAAGTATCAGGATGTTGGGCAGAAAAACGATAACCCCACCAACTCCCCCGATGACGCCCTCGATCAGGAGATCCTTGAGGGGGCCGGCGGGCAGTATCAGCTGTGCCCTGGCTCCCAGCCAGCTGACAGCTGATTCTATTAACTGCATGGGGTATTCACCCAGTGAAAAGGTAAGGTGAAAGAGTATCCACATAAATACTATGAGTATTGGAAATCCTAAAAACCTGTTGGTAATGACCCTGTCAATATCTTCGGAAATATCTTTTCGTTTAATGGCTGTTTTTTTGACTACTTCTTTTGCCGCCCCGCTTAAGAAGCCGTACCTGACATCTGAAAAAATTGTTTCGATATCATCACGAAACAACTCTTCGATATGTTTCCTGGAGGCCTCAACCTGTTCCATAATAATACCCGGGGTTGCAATTGATGCAGCTTTCTTCTCGACATCATTGTCCCCTTCAAGCAGGCGGATTGCTATCCATCTTGCGGGGTAGGCAGGTGTGCCGTTACTGTATTCTTCAATTAGTTTTTGAATTATTTCGATCTCACGCTCGATATCTCTTCCAAATGGTATGGTTATCTGTCGCATTCGTTCATCGGGACTGGTATATTCATCAATGATGGTGTCAAGTATCTCTTCGATTCCTTCGCCCCTTGTGCCTATGGTGGGAATGGCTGGCATGCCAAGCAGCCTGCCAAGCTGTTTCGCGTCTATTTGCAGTCCACGGGCTTTTGCCTCGTCGAACATGTTAAGGGCCAGAATTACCTTCGCTTCCATGTTTACCAGTTGCGTTGTAAGGTAGAGATTTCGTTCCAGGTTGCCCGCGTCCGCCACATTTATTATAAAATCAGGTTTGTCATTGAGAATGAAGTCCCTGGTCACCAGCTCTTCTATGGTGTAAGAGGTGAGGCTGTAGGTACCTGGCAGATCAATGATGCGTATCCGGTACCCCCGATGGGAAATGCTTCCTTCGCGGCGTTCCACTGTAACGCCGCCCCAGTTTGCCACCTTCTGTCTTGCACCGGTGAAGGCATTGAAAAGTGTGGTCTTCCCGCAGTTGGGGTTTCCAACCAGTCCAATTACAATTTCTTTTTTTGACATTATGTATCCTGGCCGTCTTTTCCTGCAACTATGATGGATTTTGCTTCCTCTACCCGCAGGGAAATCAGGTAATCTTTTATAGCTACTTCCATGGGATCACGCAGTGGAGCGTATTTTACTACCCTTATGGTCTCTCCCCTGCGAAATCCCATCTCGATCAGTCTTTTCTTAAGAGGCCCGCTGCCAAGAATTCGCAAGATTTTACCTCTGTCTCCCTCTTTCATGTCTGAGAGGTGTTTTTCACGCAATGTACTGGAAAGCCTTTCCGTCCAGTCTGCATTGGAACTGTTCTCTGACTTGTAAAATTCGATAAATTTATTCAACTGGGTGCAGGCTTCGGGTGAGAGATGATGTTCAATCTTACATGCCTGGTCATTGGCGTTCTTTTCGTTCATTTCCAGTATAGAGTGAAAAAACTCTGAGAGAAAGGAATGCCGCCTGTACACGCTTTCTGCGATATGCTGCCCCTTTTTGGTAAGTTCAATATGGCCGTATTTTTCGTAATTGATAAGACCCTTTTCTTTCAGTTTATTCAAAGCGGCTGATACACTTGGCATCTTGATATTCAGGCTTTTGGCTATATCCTTGACGCGAACCACGTTTTTTTCCCTGGCAAGCAGGGCAATATTTTCCATGTAATCTTCCATGTTCGCGCTGAGTCCCGAATCTTCGAATTCAGAGCTATCGCAGGATGTGTTCAGATCTTCTTTTGCCATTTGTGCATACCCTTGATTCAATATCTGACTAATTCTTTTAACCTGTATATTATATTATAAAAGAATTAGTCAAGCCTAATATTGTGTTTTATTACTTAAATATATCACAAAAATAATGTTTTTACATGTGCGTCAGAAAATACATTGAATTTTTTCTTACTGAATGATATACACACTTGTAAAATCAGCTGAAGCTGAAGGAGGTTTTGTATGATGGTGGTATATATCATTTCGGGTATTATTATTCTGTTCTTTCTTTTATTCGTTTTTACGCTACTGAAACTTCTTGCCGGAAGAAAGAAGGTGGCGGCTGAACTCGAGTCGGTTAGTTTGAGTAAGATGAAAAGTACCGGTGAAGTGTCAAAGCTTTCCATCCTCCCCCTGATTGATTATTATGATGATGGCAGTGGCCTTCAGACCGAAGCCGGGGTTTCATACCTGGTGAAGGCCGATGGCTTTACAATGCTGATGGACATGGGACTAAACGCCGGCTCATCTCATCCCTCTCCTCTTTTGAATAACATGAACAAGCTCGGGGTGCAGATGAACGAGCTTGACGCAATCTTTATCAGTCATGTACACCTGGATCACGTGGGCGGGATGAGTGATCAGAAAAACAAGACCTTCAGCCCTTCAGCCGGTGAAGTGACTGTCCCATCCATACCGGTATACTCTCCCGAAAAGGTTTCACCATCAGCACGGGTGAAGACAGGCAGTATGGACATCCATGTAGCGGCTGATCCTATGGAGATTGCCCCGGGTATCTACTCGATGGGGGCGATTCCCAGGTTTCTATACCTTATGGGGTATACCCTGGAGCATGTGCTGGCTGTTCGGTTGAAGGGACGGGGCATTGTGCTGGTGATCGGATGCGGACACCCTTCTATTGACAGAATACTTGAAAGGGCAAAGATGCTTTTTGACGAGCCGGTGTACGCGGTAATTGGCGGGTTGCATCTGCCGGTGAAGGGGGGACGCATCATGATTGGACCGGTTAACATACAGAGGATTGTAGGCTCTGACCGGATGCCATGGAACGGTATAAACGAAGAAGACGTGAGAGACGCCATACAGGTGATCGATGATGAAAACCCTGGTATTGTTGCCCTTTCCCCACATGACAGCTCTGACTGGGCACTTGATCAATTCAGCAGTGTTTTTGGTGACAGGTTCTCAATGATCAGGGTTGGAAGTGAGATTACGCTTTCCTGATTGAGTTTTTATAAAGAGGAATTATGAAGACAATTGTAAGATTGATACTGCTTATCAGCTTTTTCTTTCCATTGAGTAGTTATGCTGCCGATAGCTCACAGAAAAAGGTGGGTAACCTGGAATTCGGGAGGGGTGTTCCTGTTGTAATTACCGATTTCTATAATTATACAGGATCATCCATGACCTATCTTTCCAGGTATATACCAGAACGTATAGCTGAAAGCCTGGAGAGCGACAAAAATATACAGATCATTGAGAGTAAAAAGGTTGAACAGGCCCGCGAAAAGCTGGGTATTGATGACAAAAATCTTCATTCTGTTAATGAAATGAGAAAACTTCTTACCCATATGCAGGTACCCGTTGGGGTGTTTGGAAGATATATTGTTCAGGATTCAATTGTTCGACTTAATTATTCAATTATCAATAATGAAAATGATACAGTAATTGAAGGACGTGAACAACAGGTAACAGTTAATGAAGACTTTTTAGATAATATAGATAAATTTGCCGCTCTCAGTGCTGCATGGATCGTGAACTACGGGATATCAGGTACATACAAGGATGCCGGCAGAACCGATCAGACGATAATAAACTGGGTGCTTACAAGGCTTCGTGAGTCCCAGCTGGGTTTCCTCGTCAAAAACAAATGGCTGTATTCGTTGTTAATCGTTATATTCTTTTATCTTGTTTCTATTATCTCGAGTTATTCTATTAACAGGATAATCCACAGAATTATACAAAGAACATCATGGGATACAGATGATGGTGTTATTAATGCCATAAAAAAACCCGTGAAGTGGATCATATTCCTGGTTGGCCTGCACCTGGCCATTTTACCCCTGAAATTATCCGTTCAGGTAACTGATTTTTTTACCAACTTGTTCATTGGCATTATCATTGCAATGGCAACATATATGGCGATGAAGGTAACAGAATTTTTTATCAGGGCATGGGGCAAACAAGTGGTACATAAGCTTGGTGACAGAATGGATACTGACATGGTACCATTTATTGTAAAGATCGTAAATTTCTTTTACCTGATGATGGCTGCACTGGTGATACTTTCCAAGTTCGGAATTGAGATTGCCCCGCTTATTGCTTCATTTGGGATTATGGGTTTCGCTGTGGGGTTTGCGGTAAAGGATACAATCGCGAACCTGATCGGTGGTATGATATTGTTAACCGATGAATCTATCGCTGTCGGTGACAAGGTGGTTATTGACGAAGACATGGGTATCATCAATGAAATTGGTATGCGGTATACAAAGCTGAAAACATTTGATAACGAAATTGTGGTGATACCAAATGGCGAACTGGTGAATAAGAAGTTCAAAAACTTTGTGCTTCCGGATCCGGCTATTCGGGTCGTGGTGGATTTTGGCGTGGCCTATGGAAGCGACGTGGACCGTGTCGAAGAGGTGGTTCTTGGTGTCATAAGAAATATTGAAGATGCCCTTGAAGACCCCGAACCAAAATGCCTGATGATGTCGATGGGAGATTTTTCTCTTAATTTTAAAGCAAAATTCTGGATACCCCTTTATGAAGACCAGTATTATAAACAACTTGAAGCAACAAAAAAAATATATAATGCCCTCAACGAAGCAAACATATCAATTCCATTTCCAACCCATACTGTATACCTGCATAAAGACGATGAGTAAGCAGGGGGCAGCCTTGTGGGAAAATGAATTGACATATCTGGTTGGTAAAAGTAATATCGAATATATTGTAATACAACAAATAGTCTCATAAGTCACATATCTATTTGTGTACAATGCTAATTGCCTTTTTCACCTGCAATATACCTGCCATTGTCTTCATGATATTTCAGGAGGTTGCGTATGCCCCTTAATGAAAAAGTTATCGGAAAAAAGTATTCTTCTGGTCCGGTTACGATAAACCGGCATGAAAGTATATATTATGCTCTCTCGTATAACGAGGATAATGACGCCTATTTTGATAACAGGAGAGAAGGGGGGATTATTGTTCCTCCCATGTTCGCGGTAAATTACGCGGTTGGTCCCACGGCAGAGATCATGTTCGATGAAGAAGTGGGATTGAATATGATGATGGTGGTGCATTATTCCCAGGAATTTGAATGGCTCAAACCGGTAAAGCCCGATGACGTCATCAAAACCGAGGGAATTATTACCCACATCCATGTGCGTGAAAAGGGGGCTATACTGGGCTGGGAAACCAGCAGTTTTAATCAGCATGATGAGAAGGTGCTTATATCGCGATGGGAATTCTACGACCGAAGCGCGGGATCGGGGCAACCCACTGAACATATAGATAATCCTGTGGAAAGGGGCGAATTGATTTGGAAAGACAGCATGAAGGTGCGAAACGGACAGAGCTTTATCTACGCAGAGCCCTCAGGTGATCATAATCCCATACACGTGGATGATGAATTTGCCAGGAAGGTGGGGCTGCCTGGAATAATATTACAGGGACTGTGCACCATGGCATTTACCCACAAGGCAGCAGTTGATAATCTTTGCGGGAAAGAACGGGATCCCATGCGGCTTCGCAATCTGCATGTTCGTTTCGCGAGACCTGTTCTCCCGGGACAGACTATTTCATTTGAAGGTTTCAAGATGAAAAAAGGTGATGAAGGAGAAACATTTGGCATTACCGCACGTAATGATGAAGATAAAGAGGTGTTGAAAAACGGGTGGTGCCTGGTAGTTGATGGTGACAGGTAATCAGTAATTCGTGAGATTATAAAATAATTCCATAAAAAAATGGGAGGTTGTACATGGCTTCAATTGATTTTAAAAACAGGGTAGTTGTTATTACCGGCGCGGGTGCCGGACTTGGTAAAACATATGCCCTTGAATTCGCAAAAAGAGGGGCAAAGGTTGTGGTGAACGATCTTGGTGGGTCACGGGATGGTTCAGGTGAAAGTCATAATGCGGCAGATACGGTTGTTGACGAAATAAAGGCCCTTGGTGCCGAGGCTGTAGCCAATTATGATAACGTGGCAACCGTTGAAGGTGGTGAGAATATTATACAAACGGCAATCGACGCTTTTGGCCAGGTTGACATCCTTATAAACAATGCGGGTATTCTCAGGGACAGAAGTTTTCCCAAGATTAGCGAGTCTGAGTGGGACTCGGTGGTAGGGGTGCACCTGAAAGGAGCATATTGCGTTACCAGGCCAGCCTTTATAAAGATGAAGGAACAGGGATTCGGCAGAATCGTGTTTACCACTTCAGGTGCCGGCCTGTATGGTAACTTCGGCCAGGCCAATTACGCTGCGGCCAAGACCGGGCTTATCGGTCTCATGAATGTTTTAAAGATTGAAGGGGCTAAAAATAATATCCTTTCAAATACTATTGCACCCGTAGCCGCTTCACGTTTGACAGAAGATGTATTGCCACCGGAGATGTTCGAAAAGTTGAAACCTGAATTCATAGTGCCCCTGGTATTGTTTTTGTCCTCTGAAGACTGCCAGGACAGTGGTATGATATTCAACTGCGCTGCTGGATGGTACAGCCGAACAGCGGTTGTATGCGCCAGTGGAACGATTATCGGGGACGGGTCACGGGAGATTTCACCGGAAGAAATAAAAGAGAACTGGGACAAAATTACAGACATAAGCGACGCAAAGCCCCTTGGCAATCTTGGAGAGAGTTTCGGCTTTATGGCGCCGTTATTAAAATAACCAGGGAGCATTTCCCCCCTGGTATCCAGGAGGAGGTTCGTAATGGCTGGAATAGTGAGCTATGGAGGATACCTGCCGCGGCACAGGTTGCCACGGATGACGGTTGTACAAAACATGGCATGGTTTAACCCGGTACTATTTGCCGTTGCTAAAGGGGAGCGCGCCGTTGCAAACTGGGATGAAGATTCAATTACCATGGCCGTGTCAGCGTCATATGATTGCTGTGCCGGAATGGATGAGAAAAATATCGACACCCTCTATTTTGCCACTACCACCCCTGCATTCCTTGACCGGCAGAATGCCGGTATAATTGCCAACGCGCTAAACCTGCCTGAAGAAGATGTACGTACTTCTGATTTTTCAGGTTCACTCAAGTCGGGAACCGGGGCGCTTATGGCAGCATGTGAGGCGGCCCAGAGCGGGAAGTCATCAGCGGTACTTGTGGCTGCGGCCGACAACAGGATGGCAAAATCTGCAACCATGTACGAGATGTTTCTTGGTGATGCGGGTGCAGCCATCCTGGTTGGCAATGATGATGTTATCGCCGAGTACCTTGGGTCGTATTCAATTCAGCACGACCTGGTTGATCATTACAGGGCCCCGGATAAAAAGTTTGATTATACCTGGGAGGAACGATGGCTACGGGATGAAGGGTACGCGAAAATAATTCCACAGGCTGTTACCGGGTTTATGAAGAAACATTCCCTGAACGTGGATGATGTTTCACACTTTGTCTATCCCTGCTACTATAATCGTGAACACGGCAATATCGCGAAAAAACTTGGGCTGCCCAAAGAGAAGGTTCAGGATAATCTTCATGATGAGTGCGGCGATACCGGCTCGGCACATCCTTTGCTGATGCTGAACCCTGTTCTTGACAGGGCCAACCCCGGTGAAATTATAATTGTGGCAGGATTTGGACAGGGATGCGATGTTCTTGGCTTCAGGGTGACAGATGCCATAAAAAAAATATCCCGCCCCCGGGGTTTCACCGTTAGCCTGCAGCATAAAATTGAAATAGCTTCGTATACAAAATACCTGAAGTTCAGGGATATGATAACCGCTGATATGGGTATCAGGGGTGAATCTGTGAGGAACACCCCGCTAACCGCGTTGTGGCGGCACAGAAAGATGCTGCTTGGCATGACTGGCGTACGGTGCCGGGCCTGCGGTACTGTTCAGTTTCCTCCGTCCCCCATGTGCGTGAACCCGGAATGTAACGCGGTACACGACATGGAGGACTACCACTTCCCCGGGAAAACAGCAAGGGTGTTCATGTATACCGGCGATATGCTGGCCGCCTCCATCGACCCGCCGGCGGTGTACGGTCTTGTTGAGTTTGAAGGAGGGGGACGCACAATGCTGGATTTCACCGACTGTCAGCTTGATAACATATCCGTAGGTATGGAGCTTAACCTGTCTTTCAGACGAAGGTACCGGGATGAGACCCGCGGATTCAGCGGTTATTTCTGGAAAGCCGTACCCCGGGCAGGGTAAAGGAGGACAATCATGGCCAGAGGAATACGAGACAAGGTTGCAATTATTGGCATGGGCTGCACCAGGTTTGGAGAACGCTGGGAAGACAGTTCACAGGACCTGATGGTTGAAGCCTTTGAAGAGGCGGTTACAGACGCGGGTATCGAGAAAAACCAGATAGAGGCAGGATGGTTTGCCAGTTGTTTTGATGAAGTGAACGTGGGTAAAAGCGCGCTGCCTGCCTCTATGGCATTACGGTTGCCAAACATAGCGGTTACAAGAACCGAGAATTTTTGTGCCAGTGGTACCGAGGCTTTCAGGGGGGCCGTGTACGCGGTGGCCTCGGGGGCATATGATATAGCCCTTGCCATAGGTTCTGAAAAGTTGAAGGATGTTGGATACGGCGGACTGCCCGAATTCAGTTCAGCCATGGGAACGTTGAACGGATTGTGGTTTCCCAACGTAACTGCTCCCGGTTGCTTTGCCATGCTGGCCAGCAGCTATACCGCCAGGTATGGTGTAAAGATGGAAGATTTGAAAAAGGCCATGGCCCATGTGTCGGCAAAGAGTCATAAGAATGGCGTGTTGAATGAGAAGGCACATCTAAGAAAAGAAGTTACGGAGGAGCAGATACTGAATTCTCCCATGATCGCCTTTCCACTTGGTCTATTCGACTGTTGCGGTGTCAGTGACGGGGCCGCGTGCGCCATAGTTACTACCCCCGAGATGGCAAAACAACTTGGCAAGAAGGACTTCGTTACAGTTAAGGCCCTGCAGCTTTCTCTCAGCAACGGTGAAGAAATTGCCTTCAGCAACTGGGACGGGGCCCATTTTGTTACCGCTTCAAAGGCAAGCACTGAGGCGTACAAAGAGGCCGGCATAAAGGACCCCAGAAAAGAGCTGAGCATGCTTGAAGTACATGACTGTTTCTCTATTACCGAGCTTGTCACCATGGAAGACCTGCATATTTCCGAAAGGGGGAAAGCCCCCGCGGATATTCTTGACGGCTTTTTTGACCTTGACGGCGGGGTGCCCTGCCAGACTGATGGCGGGTTAAAGTGCTTCGGACACCCAATCGGGGCTTCCGGATTGCGAATGCTCTACGAGGTATACCTGCAGCTTCATGGTAGGGCGGGAGAACGCCAGTTAAAAAACCCGAAGCTTGGCTTAACCCACAACCTGGGTGGATTTCCCATGATGAATGTCTGCAGCATCGCTATTGTGGGTATGCGAAGTGCCTGAAAGGTGCGAAGTGCCTGAAAGGTGCAGGGATTTTAAAAAAATTAGGTATACACGGGGGAGCGATTTGAAGTAATGTCTATATGAGAGTATAATAAATAGGAATATGGCTTCCGGCGTTCCTGGAAATAAATAATATGGATACAGTAAAGACAGCAGTGTTGGATATTAAGCAAATAATTGATAATTCATTGATCGAGACTCATTTTCAGCCCCTTGTGTCTCTTAGAAAAAAAACGGTGATTGGATATGAAGCACTCTCACGGGGAATTGACCCCGTGACAGGTGCCCTGATCCCGCCTTTAGAGTTATTTGACGCGGCCCGTCAGAAGGGGCTGGTGGCCGAGCTTGACAGGGTTTGCAGAAAGAAAGCGGTATCATCGTATTATCCTGTTTACCGGGACAATCCTGACCTTCTCCTGTCCATCAATTTTGATATATCCATCCTGGATGACACAACTGTGGGATCAAATATGTTGCTGGAGCTGGTGAACCAGTATGACATGGATCCTGGCAGTATAATGATCGAAATAGTTGAATCCTGCAACAGTTCTACCGGGGTGCTTAAAACATTTGTGCAGAACTACAGGGAAAATGGTTTTCTTATTGCCCTTGATGATATGGGCCAGAGTAATTCAAACTGGGACAGGATATTTTCAATTGGTCCACAGGTGATAAAAATCGACCGCTCACTTGTGCTTGATGTCAGCAAAAGTTTTTACAAGCAGGAGCTGGTTCGATCGCTGGTAAACCTGGGGCACAAAACAGGTGCCGTGGTGGTGGCCGAGGGTATAGAAAACGGTGAAGACGCGGCCGGCATTCTTGAGCTGGGTGTTGACGTGCTGCAGGGGTTCTTCTTTTCAGAACCCGTTTTGCCAACCGAGATCCCGGTTGATCAGGTATTCACCAGGATAGGAGAACAGTCACGCAATTTCAAAGATCACATGCTTAGCCGAGTTAAGCAGAAAAAGGATACATTCAGGTTCCTTGATCATATTACAGCAGAGATAAAAAATGAACTGTCATCCTGTTATGGTAATGAACTGGATTCCATGCTTTCAGAGCTTTTGCCGGCATATAATGAAATACATTGCGGATATATACTTGATTCAAATGGAATACAGGTGACTGAGACCGTTGTGAATCCAGGTTTTAGTGCGGTCACTTCAAACAGGCTTTTTCGTCCGGCTGAGAAAGGTGAAGATCTTTCTTTCAAGGATTATTACTATTTTATTAATGCCGGTATGATGAAATATACAACAGGACCATATATATCAACTGCATCAGGAGAGCTCTGTACAACGTTATCAACTTCATTCACCAGTATAGACGGGGAAGAGTATATTCTCTGTATCGATTATCATACCGAGTATTAAAACCATTGAAAAAATAAACGTAAAAAAATATTAATATTTCTTGATTTTTGCGCAGTAATTGAGTACATTACATAAAGTAACAAGTGTTAAATTTAAACGTGACAGGCGGTGTTATAGGGTAGTCACAGGGAGCACACTTGAGAAGCAAAATGGCTGTAAGCGCTATCAGGGCAATAAAAGTAATCACTGCAAAATTCAAAGCAGTGATTTTTAATTTTATACCAAAGACCGGTCGGACGGTAATGTGTTCCCTGCTGGTTATTTCTTTGCTTGCCGTACTCCCCCTGTTCAATGCCTGTTATAATGATGGAATTAATGAAATTGTTGATAGCGAGGATGCGGCAGCTCAGAACAATGACCCTTCAAATTCATTTCCCATACCGGGTAATAGCGGTGTCATTGTTACCTCTTCTGTGAATGCCGACAGTGTGACACTCAACTGGACCACCGGTTCTGATGATGATACACAGAAAAGCGCCCTTCGTTACAGGCTGTATCGTTCACCTTCAAATAATATTATTACAGCAAATGATGCCATGAATAACGGTTCTCCTGTAACCGACTGGTACATCGATACCACAACTGCCATGGCAGAAACACTTGACCCCGGAAAAACCTACTATTTCAACGTATTGATCAAAGACGGAGATGATCAGGTGTCCGCCTACACTACAACCTCGGTAACTACCCGTGGTGTCATATACATCTTTTCCGTCGGCTCTTTCACTGGAGACATGGTAACCATGACTTCGTCATCAGCACGGCAGGAACTTGATAATAAATGTGCCACATTGAAAGAAGAACAACAGCCGCAGTTGAATGTCACCCATGTGAAGGCCTTCATCAGCATATCTGATACGGATTCAATTAAGAATTTCCCTGCCATACATGGACTGCCACTTGACTGGCCCGTGAAATCTCCTGACGGCACCCTGGTAGCCTACAGCTTTAGCGACTTGATGGATGGCACTATCAATAAAACACTCGGGGATGCGGATGTTTCTTCTTCATTCTGGTGGTCAGGATCAACAGCTGATGGGGGATATGATAATATCGCATCATGTGGTTCATGGACTATAGGGGATAACAGTGACCAGGGGAGATCTGGTGCGCATAATCGAATTAATTATGAATGGCTGAGCAGTGATACACGAAATTGTAATAATTCTTTGCATCTTATTTGCATCTGCTGGTAAATAACAGGCTTGACTTTCTTCTGTAATCAGGTATTATCACATTATATAAAAACAGGGTTATAGACAAGTTCCTGATGGTGATATCACATTTCCAAAGATCAGTTCCCCTTGCACCAGTTGTCCGCGTTTTGTTGTGGATCACTCTTCTCTGGATAGCACTTTTTTGTATAACCACATCCCTTATGGCAGAATCTACCCGGTCGCCCGTTATTCCTGATGATCGCATTACAATAGGTCCCTATGGTGGATATTCCAGGATTTCCGGGTTTTACGAGGGCAAGCTTGATCCTTCCATACGGTATGGTCTGTACGTGACACTGCCCATAAACAACTACCTGATGGCTGACGGGCTGGTAACCACCGGGGCACATGAGTTTACACACAGTTCTAACTCCTTTCTATATTCCTATGAACTTGCCCTTACCCCTCTTCTCTATTATGATATTCACAACATAGTCAGGTTGTTTGGCGGAGCGGGACTTGACTTACGTTACCTGCGGGTGAATGCCGTTCTTACGGGACGCCAGGAAAAAGCTTTCAAAGCGGGATACCTGCTTACAGCCGGTACTTTCGTGAAGATATCTCAACGGGTTTCACTTCGTGCCGGTGCGGATTATACCAGCATCTGGCTGTCGGGTGAGCCGCTGGTAAATAACACATTCAGCCTGGGGGTGTCATATACAATGGCAGCCGGTGAACCTGAAGAGTACAGGGACCAGGCGAGAATGGAGATGCGTTCAAACCTGGAACAGGCCCGAAACTACTATAAAAAAGGTGTGGATGCACTAGGTGATAAGAATTCAGGAAACGCACGTGATTATTTTAAGATGGCACTTCGACTCAACCCGGGTATGGATGAGGCGCGGGAAAAACTTGATGATATAGACGCAGCTGAAAACGCCTTTGCTGAAGCCAGGGTATTGTTACAAAAGAAAAGGTATTACGAGGCTATTCCCTACCTGGTGCATGCGTCTGAGTATATCGATGAGGCTGATAAAAAACTGGCCGAAACCAGGAACAGGCTGGCTGCCAGGGTGCAGCAGCTTGAACAAAGTGGTATAGAAGCTTTTAACGAGAAGAATTATGAACAATGTATTTCAATAATGCGGAAAGTGCTGCTCATAGATCCTGAAAACAAGACAGCCAGGGTGTACATGTCAAGGGCACGAAAATACCTTGAAACGGTGGAAAAATTCCAGTAGGAGATGCATGAAGATACGCTATAAATTCATTATTGCCTTTATCATTATCACTGTGCTTGCCGCCCTACCGGTATCGCTTTTCATTCTCGAACGCCAGGAAAAAGATATCATATCCATGCTTACCCACCAGGGAGAATTGCAGGGCAAGATGCTTGCAAGGTCGGTGCTTAATACACTGCTGGCCAGTGGTGGTGACCTGGACGCAACCCGTGTTGATGCTGGTGAATTCATGAAAATATTGCATGAACTGCGAAAAGATGGGCTGGTCTCAGCCCAGGCGGTTCTTCTTTCAAAAAATACCAGGTATAATGGCTTACTCCTTGCCCGTTACCCGGAAGATGGGAAAAAGATGGGTAGTGAAGACCGGTTAGATCATGAATTTGTGAATCTTCTGAAAAACAATACCGGCTATTCAAAAATTAAATGTCCTGATAGTGACCAGCAGTGCTTCCAGTTTGTAAAGACAGCGTCATTACCGGGAAAGAAACCGTTGTGCCTGGGAAGGTTGCTGTATTCCAGGGAGACAATTCTTGCGCCGGTGAAACAAATGAGAACTTTTGCATTTCTTGCCACGGGTGCAGTAGTGTTGATGGTGAGTGTACTTGGACTTGTCTTCAGCAGGTTCTTTTCAAAGCCCATTGACAGGTTAACCTCCGCAGTGTCAGAATTTGAAAGTGGTAATATGAATTACCAGGTGCCGGTTACCTCTAAAGATGAGATTGGAAAACTGGCGAATACTTTCAATCATCTAACTACCATGATCAATATGGAAATATCACAACTCCAGACTAACAACCGTGACCTTAAAAGACTTGACCACTTGAAGGACGAGTTTCTTGCGAATATCTCACATGAATTGAGAACACCTTTAAACGGGATGATCGGTCTAGCCGAATCACTTCTGGGTGGAGTGTCCGGTACACTGACAGAAGATGCCAGGCATGATCTTGCTCTTATCACCAGGAGCGGCCAAAGACTCTCATACCTTGTTGATGACATCCTTGATTTTTCAAAATTGAAGAATCGTGATATCAAGCTGGTAGAGACAACGGTGAATATACACTCGGTTACAAAGTTCGTAATATCAATTCTGCAACCTGTTATTGAAAGCAAGGGGTTATCTGTAGAGGTGGAAATCCCGGATAACGGTGAATTTGTAAAAGGTGATGAACATCGCATTCAGCAGATAATGATGAACCTTATAGGTAACGCGGTGAAATTTACCGAGGCTGGACAAATTTCAATTTCCTCGGTTAAGCTGCCAGGAAAAAACAACATGGTTGAGATTGCTGTTTCTGATACAGGAATCGGGATACCTGCTGACAGGATTGAAAGGATATTTGAATCCTTTGAACAGGCAGATGGCTCTGATGCCCGCCGATTCGGCGGAACAGGGCTTGGTCTTGCTATTACCAGGAAGCTTGTTGACTTGCACGGAGGTGATATTCGTGTGAAATCAAACAGGGGAGCTGGTTCTGTATTTTACTTTACCCTTCCGGCAGCCGAACCGGGAGAAACTGCAGGGTATGATGAAGACGACATGAATATGTTTCCAGAACGCTTTACCGGTCTTTTTAATGATGAAATTCATTTGAACCTTCAAAAAGAATCAACCAGCGAAGACGAAGATCCCAAGTATATATTGCTGGTTGATGATGACCCTGTTAACCTTCAGGTGCTAATTAATTTTCTGACCATGGAAGGATACAAGGTGGATCATGAAATGAGTGGTGACCGGGTACTTGAAAAAATTGATACTGGTCAGCTACCTGATCTTATCCTGCTGGATGTGATGCTTCCCCGCATGTCTGGTTATGAAGTGTGCCGGAAAATACGGGAAAAGTATTCGTTACACGCCCTTCCTATAATGATGCTTACGGCAAAGACCAGGGTCGAAGATACTATCACGGGTCTTCAGGCAGGGGCAAACGATTACCTGTCAAAACCGGTAAACAGGGAAGAACTGGTAGCAAGAGTGCGAAGCCTGATATCAATGAAAAAATCTGTTGAAGAACACGATGAATTGAATTTAATAAGGCGTGACATTTTTATAGCACACCAGATACATCATTCAGTGGTAATTCAGCAGCTCCCTGAGCTTGCCCATATCAGGGTTGCGTACAGGTATATTCCCATGCAGAAGATGGGAGGTGATTTTTATGATATCATCAAAATTGATGAGAATCATACCGGTGTTATCATGGCAGACGTATCGGGACACGGTATATCCGCTGCCATTATTTGCGCGATGCTGAAAATGGCATTTGGATTCTACCAGGAATATGCTGATCAACCGGGAACCCTGTTAACCAGTATTAACAGGATTATGTACGAATACCTTGAGAGTAATTATATTACCGGCTGTTACGCGTTTATTGATACCTTTAAAAGTGAAATTACAGTGGCAAATGCCGGGCACTGGTCTCCAATATTGATACAGGAAACAGGAATTTTTACAGAATGGGCGAAGTCTCTTCCAATTGGATGGGTGCAGGACATGGCCTACGAAGAGACTACCGCGAACATTCATTCGGGCGACAGGGTTGTTCTTTATACTGATGGTGTTATCGAAACGAGGAACAGTGAAGGCACCATGTTCGGTTATGATAATTTTCAATCACAGGTAATGAAGGATAATAATGGTGATGGAGAATTGCTTGTTGATAACGTGGTAAAAGTTATCAGGCAATGGGCTGAACTTGGCCAGAATGAAGGATTTGAAGATGATGTCACCATTATGGTTCTTGATATTGCATAAGCAATTAGAAGTTATTGGTATATTTTATTAAATGTTATTGCATTAATGAACAGAATAAGTATAATTGTCACTAGTATTGTACTACTAATCTGAATGGAAATATACTATTATGATTGTTGAGATAATTGAATTGACCAGTTTAAAAATCGGGGATATAAATTATGATACAATCATATTCAGGGTTGGCGTTGCTGATCTCATGGATATCGATAGAACCAACGATGTTTACCAGTTCCTGTTGACCATCGTAAACGGTGGTACGAAAAAAGTCATAATTGACATGGAAGGACTTGAATTTATTGACAGCCAGGGAATAGGTGCAATTATCGAAATAACCAAGCTTTTAAGGGCACAAAACGGGGATCTTGTTTTTATTAACGTACCGGAAAGGATTGAAACTATCTTTAAACCCATAAATTTGCAACGATTCATAAAGGTTTTTCCCGCTGTGAATGAAGCGGTTCATTATCTTAAGTTTATATGAAAAAAGTCAAGATATCACTAACCTTCAGGGGCGAATATAAAAATTTATTAATGAGTGGTATAGCAAATGAATATTAATTGCGAAGTAATCAACATATCAACGGTAAACAAAAAAGATATTGATTATAGTACGGTTATTTTCAAGGTTGATTTTCCTGGAAAGATGGATTTAGAAATTTCAAATGATTTCTGGGTGCTTTTTAACACACTTGTAAATGGTGGCGCACAGAAAATCGTTGTGGACATGCGAAATGTTGAGTATATCGACAGTGCGGGAATCGGTATTCTGATCAATACAGCCAAGATGTTGCGTAAAGATAAAGGGGACCTTGTTATATCAAACGTGACTGAAGGAGTGAAAGTTGTGCTGGATGTCATAAACCTGGAAAAGTTTATAAAGTTTTTTAATACAGACATAGAAGCAGTAAATCATTTCCGTTACCTCTGATGTTATTCATCCATGAAAATGATCTGGCGATGAAGTTCAGAATGCTGAAATAACAGCTTTATCGCGTCACGTTCTTCTCCAGCGGGAACAGGCTCAACGGTTGAAATCATATTACCCTTCTCATTTGCCTGGTGATGCAACTTTACAATATACCCGGGGATAAATATAAAACCACACCCACCTGTACCACAGCAGCTTCGGTCTGTAATGGAAAAGCCAATAAAATATAAGAGTATTCGCGAACCTGCCTTTACAGTTGATTCTTCAATGTATTCGTAATGACCAGATATGGATTCTACCGGTTCATTCAATTCTGGATGTGTGAACTCTTTTGTGTTCATATTTTAATGTAACTGGTAATGCTTAGCAGGTCAAGACCGGAAAAAAACATCAAAAAAGTTTTGACGTGGAAGAATAAAAAGGTATCAATATGATTATTGTATTACTGGTATTGCAAAAGTAAATAATATTAAAAAAGCAAGGAGGATTGTATGAAAATCAGGTTTATTGGGATTATTCTCGTGATGGTGGTCGCACTGGCGTTTTCCGGATGTTACATGTTTGCCAAGTCTGATACTTATTATGGAGTGAATACACTTGACAAAGATATAATATTCCTCGTTGACATTTCAGGGAGTATGGAAGGGAAAAACGAGGGAAATGTAACGGACAAGTTGAGGGCAGAGGCAATGGACAGGGCCGGTGATAAGGTTGGCAATATGATCGGTGGCAAAGTCGGGGGTCTGGTAGCGGGACAGATGAAGAAGGAGTCTACTAAACTGGCAAGTGCCAAACGTGAATTACTTCCCGCCATAAGGGGGTTGCAGCCATCAACTAATTTCACTGTTATTACATTTTCCAGCAAGGTTAACATGTGGAAAAATTCACTTGTTCCAGCCAGTGAAAAAAATAAGAGCCTGGCAATGGCATTTGTTAAAAAATTATCAGCAACAGGTGGAACCAATGCCATGGCAGGGCTTAACCAGTCATTTACTCTGAGTGGGGCAGATATTATATTTTTCCTTTCTGACGGGCATCCTTCAGATGCACGGCCTGACGATATTCTTAAACGGGTTGATATATTGAATAGCAAGCGTGACGTTGCCATATATTCGATAGGCCTTGGTGATGACAAGGACGAGGTGTTCATGAAAAATCTTGCTGATGAAAATAACGGGAAATACGTTGAAAGATAAACGGCTAATGAAGAATCATTCTTAATATGTTACAAGAGTTAATTGATGAAAGGCAATATAGAAGACTTCCGAGATGTATACAAGGGTAAAAAAATTGCCATTGATGATCTACCGGAAATAATTGTCCCTGGCAACAGGATATTTCTTAGTAGTGGGCCCGCAACCCCCGTGAAGACCGTTAATGGTATATTGAATTCAGACAACCCTGGAATGCAGGACCTGGAAATAATACAACTGATAACAATGGGTGATTACCTGCGGAGCGATACTCCAAATTCATACAAGTACAGGCTTAGAACATTCAATGTTGGAGAGAGTATTACAAGGGATGTTGAGCAGGGAAAAGTTGACTTTATACCAGCGCACCTGGTGGAAATTCCATTCATATTTTCATCAGGTGCGATTGGTGTTGATGTTGCAATTATCCAGGTATCCCCACCTGATCACAGGGGGTTCATGAGCCTGGGGATTGCCATAGATGTTGCCAATATTGTCATAAAGAACGCGTCAGTGGTAATTGCGGAGGTAAATCCTTTTGTGCCGGTTACTTATGGGGAAACTTCAATTCACATAAACCAGGTTAATCATATAATCGAAAGTGATTTGCCGCTGCTTGAACGGAATCGAAAGAAATACGACGATATCATTGACAGGATAGGATGGCACATTTCAAACCTTATAGATGATGGATCAACAGTGGCCCTGCATGTGGGGCGGCTGTTCGATTCTGTTGCAGCCCACCTGGCTGGCAAAAATAATCTTAAAATATACAGCCATATTATTTCTGACTGGGTAATTAACCTGGTAGAATCGGGTGCCCTTTCGATGGATCGTGGAATGCGAAACATCAGCCCGGTGTCTACCAGTTATTGTTATGGTTCCAGGGCGCTGTATGATTACGTAAGCAGAAATCCCATGTTTGAATTTATGCCTCTTAATCGTCTTACGTTTCCTACATCTTTATATAGAATCCCGAAATTGGTCAGCGTGATGAATGTAAAGAAGATTGATCTCTCTGGTGAATCAGTGGTATTCCATTCAGGAGATAACCTGATATCCGGATATGAAAGTAAGCTTAATTTTGCCGTGGGTGCAGCATTCTCCAGGGGGGGTAAAGCCATAGTGGCACTGCGCTCACTTGACCAGTTTGGTAACAGTAATATCATGATAAAACCGTCAGAATCATTTGAACAGATACGGTCAACACTGGGTGTTACACGATACGTTATAACAGAATATGGTGTGGCCAGCCTTTTCGGTAAATCTATTCGTGAACGTGCCCTGGCAATGATTGATATCGCACACCCAAACCATCGTGAACGACTTCTTGAAGACGCAAAAGATGCAGGATACGTGTATCAGGACCAGGTATACAGGTTGGACAATGCACTGCATTATCCCGTGTCCCTCGAAACGGTGAAAACATTCAAAGATGGAATGGAAGTAAGATTCAGGCCAATTAAGCATTCAGATGAAGACATGATGAGAAGGCTTTTCTATAATTTTTCCGATGAATCAAAATATCTCAGGTATTTCGCCAGGATACGCATAATGCCGCATAAACAGATGCAGGAGTATGTGAATATTGATTATGACCAATCACTTTCCATAGTGGGAATAGTTCAGCAGAAGGGTGCAGAGCGTATTATAGCCGAGGCGCGTTACGCCTTTGATGAAAGGGATAACGCATGCGAGATGGCTTTTATAGTTGATGAAGAATACCAGGGATTCGGAATTGCGACCTTCCTGCTGAAATACCTGCTTAAGATAGGCAGGGAACGTGGTATAGAGAAAATGACGGCAAATGTGTTACCCCAAAACGATGCCATGAAGCATGTATTTGAAAAAGCAGGAGTTCCCTTTAATCGAAAATTTGATGAAGGGGTGATTCGTTTTGAATTCGAGCCAGCCGTTGAAGATATTGTTATATAACTATCCAAAGATGAGATGATATTATCATAATTAATTAACCGCCCGCTTCGCTCGATAAACACAGATTAACACGGATGATTAGTGGATAGTGCAAACCCAATTGGTATCACGCGTCAATTTTTACTTTTTTTAACTACGTGTGTCTGCGGTTAAACAAAAGGAAAATGTAATTCCATAAATTGTTGTTATGGATATCATTTATTAATTCTTAGGAATACGGGAAGAAGGCGTATTGTTTACATGATTTTTACATAATGCCTGGCTAAAATGGGGATTTGGCCGTCCAGTTTGATTCGTCGATTACATAATCACCAAAAACAGATGGTGCTTCTGCCTGGAGTAGTTTAAGCATTTCAATGCTTACCCTGCGTATTTCCCACTGGGCAAATTTTTCCAGGCGTAATGAGAATACATGCCGTAATTCTCTGAAATTTGCGCTGAATACTATCTGGCTTTCCAGGGCGTTGGGTAATAGAAAACGCGCGTCCTCTTTCTTTATGCCCGCTTCCCTTAGTTTATTGTATGCCTTTCGTGAATCTTCGATAAAGTTTCTATATATTTCAGCAGCACTTTCGTTTTTCAGAACATCCGGTGGGATTATATAATTGAATTCTGATTCGTTAACATATCTCTGCGACTGCTGAGAAAAACTTGCCACACGATGGCGAACAAGCTGATGGGTGAAGGCGCGGGAGGCCCCCTCAATTCGAAAGGAAGCAGTGGCGTGCTCAAGTATTGAGTGATGACCATTCTTGATACATTTCCGTATGAAATTCTTTTCGCTTTCATCGGTAATGCGTTCAAGGGAAAGATAGCATGTTCTTCCTGCCTCTTCAATGAGTTTCTCGGCATTGGGTGTTATTGCAAGAAGGGTTACAACAGGTTCTTTGTATTCCATAGTTTGATCCTGTAAAAATATTATATCTGCATTCCTGAAAATCCAAGAAAAGCCATCGCCAACAGCCCCGCTGTAACAAATGTAATAGGCAGTCCGCGAAGGTTTTCAGGTATATCTGCCAGTTCGATACGTTCACGAATTCCTGCCATGAGCAGCAATGCAAGCATGAAACCAAGCCCGGCTCCAAATCCCTGCACAACGGTTTTGAGAAGACCCATCTCGGCGGTAACGAATCCTGATTCTATATTCAGTACGGCAACACCCAGTACTGCACAGTTTGTAGTAATAAGCGGCAGGAAAATCCCCAGTGCCTGGTATAATGAAGGGGAGACTTTTTCGATGACCATTTCCACAAGCTGTACTAGTGATGCGATAATCAGGATAAAGGCGATGGTTCTCAGATAGGTAATCTCGTAGGGTACAAGAATGAACTTGTAGATAAGATAGGTAAAAAAAGAAGCCATGGTCATCACAAAGATAACAGCAAGCCCCATACCAACTGCAGAATCAAGCTTCTTGGATACACCAATAAAGGGGCACAACCCCAGCATTTGTGAAAGCACATAGTTGTTTACGAAAATTGTACTGATCAATATTGCGAATAGAACTTTAATCTCCATCTGCTAATTCCTCCTTGACTTGATGGCATTCATGGCCCAGAGCATCAGTCCCAGGGTGACAAAGGCCCCTGGTGGAAGAATCATCATGGTGGCCGGCTTGATGCCTGGAATCAGGGTCAATCCAAAAAGCTTATTGGCCCCAAGCGTTTCACGAAAAAAAGCCAGTACAAAAAGGGTCAGGCCAAAACCAACACCCATGCCAAGACCGTCAAGTATGGATCTGCCAAGGGTGTTTTTTGAGGCGAATTCTTCAGCCCTTCCAAGTATCATGCAGTTTACAACAATCAGCGGTATAAATATTCCAAGTGCTTTGTATACATCAGGCTGAAATGCTTTCAGGGTCAACTCAACAATAATAACAAAACTTGCTATAATCGTAATAAAAATTGGTATTCGAATATGGGGTGGAACACCCTGGCGTATAATTGACACAAGTATGTTTGAACTGACAAGTACAAATGAAGTGGCAAGTCCCATCCACAGGGCGTTGGACACAGATGTTGTTACTGCAAGGGTAGGGCAAAGTCCAATTCCCAGAACCAGGATAGGATTCTTTTCCCAGAGTCCCTTCATGAAATCATTTAAATAACTCATTATACCCCTGTCCTCCCGTCTGCTGGTTTTTGCCGTGCCCGATGCAGCTTTTCAATACCCTTCGTGATAGCGTCACGAACGGTTTTGGTTGTAATCGTGGCACCGGTTATTGCGGTTATAGCGTTTTTCTTACGCAGTTGTTCTCTCATTGATGGCTGCCAGTCACCTTTTTTTACAATCTCAATCTGCTGATCAGCTGATAGCCCGGTGAACTGTTTTTGAAACCATGGACGAGATGGTTCTTTTTCTGTCTCAACTTCTTTACCAGCAAACAAATTCCCGAATAAGTATCCAAAGAAGGTTTCTGTAGACGCAATTTCCGTGCAACGTGCACCCAGGCCGGGGGTTTCTGTTTGAGAAAGTATGGATAAACCAAGAATCTCATCTTTAACGTTTACTCCAACCATTACCCTGATATCACCTGAATAACCGGGCTGGCTGGTTATAAAAGCAAAAGCGTTGCGGGTAGTTCCACTTTCTTTTTTCTTTGCTGTCCAGTATACAAAATCTTCACCATCTAATGAAACGCTTTTTTTATCCTGAATCCGGTAACCTGGAAATACCACTGATAGAGCATTCTCCTGTTTTTCTTTCTCCTGTTCCTGTATAGAAGGACGTGTCAAGTCGTTTATGTGCGACAACGCGAATGCTGCGATAAATGTGATAATTGCGATAACTATTGTTGATTGAATTATTTCCCTGATGGTCATTGCATTCTCCGATAATGAATATTCACGGGTTAATTCTTTTCCGTACCGAAAACCCTGGGTTTTGTCAACCTGTCGATAAGAGGAACAGCTGCGTTCATCAGAAGAATAGAATAAGATACTCCTTCAGGATATCCTCCCCAGAGTCTAATTACAGATGTAATTATGCCGCAGCCCGCGCCAAAAATAATCATGCCCCTCGCAGTAACGGGTGAGGTGACCATGTCCGTTGCCATGTAAAAGGCGCCAAGCATTAATCCTCCTGATAAAAGATGGAATAGAATGGCCCGGTATGGCATATCAGAATCATTAAAAAGATAATACATGAGCATAATGACAACAACTGTGCCAATATATGATACAGGAATGTGCCATGTGATTATTTTTTTATAAAGTAGAAAGGCAGCTCCGATGAGTATAAAAAGTGCGGATGTTTCGCCAATACAACCACCAATGTTTCCCATGAACAGTGACTTGAGCATCTCACCTGAAAAAAGGAATTCATACAACTGTCCAGGCGCAACTGCAAGGTCTTTTAGGAGACCTTGCCCATCCTTAAGAACACCAAGGGGGGTGGCGGACGTGATGGTATCCACGGCCTGTTGACTGAGCGAATGGGCTCGGGGAAGACTTGATGACAGCACATTCCCGGATGAAAATGGATGCCAGGTGGTTGTCATTTCAACCGGCCACGAGGCCATCATAAATGCCCTTCCTGCAAGGGCAGGGTTGAAGATATTAAAACCAATCCCACCAAAAAGCTGCTTTGCTATAATAATAGCAAAGGCAGATCCCAGGGCTACCATCCATACAGGAGCATGGGGTGGCACATTCATTGCCAGTAGTAGTCCGGTTATTACTGCTGACCCGTCAAGGGCGGTAATTTTTCTTTTAAGAAGAAACTGGTACGCGGCTTCGGCAGCCATCGCGGTAATAACAGCTGTGCCAATAAGCAGCAGAACCTGGCAGCCGAAAAGGTATACGGAGTTGATTGTAACAGGCAGTAGAGATATGACAACCAGCCACATCACTTTTCTCACGGAATCTTTTGTTCGAATATGCGGAGCATTCGATAGTACAAGATCTTCTTGTAATCTCTTTTCATCAGCCATGATAGTACCGGTTCCTTGTGTAATCTGAGGTAACAGTATCAGCGTTTCGCACTGAATGTCACCTGGGCCAGTTTAATGAAATGGCTCAGTGGCCGTTTTGAGGGACATACGTATGTACATGAACCGCACATTATGCAGTCAAATGGATGAAGAGTTTCGGCGATATCGTATCGCTGTTTTTCAACAGCATTGCCCAGTTCATTCGGCATAAGGTGCATGGGGCAGGCTGCGACACACCTGCCGCATCGTATGCATGGATTATAATCATGAATTGTAACTTCGTCCTGCCCAAGAATGAGTATTCCGGATGTCCCTTTTACCACGGATATTTCCATGTGGTTCAGTGCCAGTCCGCACATGGGGCCGCCCATTATAATCTTGGCGGGTTTTTCCGTGAGACCGCCGCATTCTTCAACTATATCTGTAATCCGGGCTCCAATTCTCACCTTGTAATTACCCGGCTTCTTAACTATACTTCCTGTTACCGTGAGAAATCTCTCGATGAGGGGTTTTCCATATAGAACTGCTTCCCGCATAGCGAAAATGGTTCCAACATTATTCACAACCACACCCACATCAAGGGGAAGCTCTCCTGATGGCACCTCTCTTTTGAGAATGGTGTAAATCAGTTGTTTTTCTGCCCCCTGTGGATATTTGACCGGTAGAGGATGGAGTTCTATGGTTTCATTGAAGTTGCCGTTTTCGATCGCCTTTGAAATTGCTTTAATGGCTTCAGGTTTGTTTTTTTCTATACCGATGGCGGCCTTGTTGATTTTAAGTATTTTCAATGTAATGCGTATTCCCTCAATGATCTCGTCAGGGTAGGTCTGCATCAACATATCATCGACGGTAAGGTAGGGTTCGCATTCGGCCCCGTTAACAACAAAGGTATCAATTTCCCTGTGCTCGGGGGGGCTAAGCTTTACCGCGGTGGGGAATGCGGCTCCACCCATACCGGTTATGCCGGCCTCGTGTACAAGGTTCATTAGTTCATCAGAAGATAATTCTTCCCAGTTTCGTGATTCAACATTTTTCCCTGAAGATGAAAAGGATCCTTCTGCTTCAATAACCACGCATTGCCCATGTTCAGAATACACGGTTGGATAATCAGTAATTTCAACAACCCTGCCGGGAATAGAAGCGTGTACGTTGGCGCTGATAAATCCATCCGCTCTTCCAATTATCTGTCCTTCTTCGACAATATCATCAACTTCGACCAGCGGAACAGCAGGTTTCCCGATGTGCTGCTGCAGCGGGATGTAACACCTGTGAGGTATTGAAAGATTTACAAACGGCTTATCCCTGCTTAACTTCTTGTGTCCAGGGGGATGTATACCGCCTTTGAATGTTTTTAAAAGCATATATTATTCCCTGGTTGAATATATCTCGTCTTTAATAGGGAGCTCTTTTCTCAGGTTCTTGATATATGGATACAGTTCACCTGCTTCAGCGTAACCGTCACAATCATCCATTATACGCCTGGCTACTGTAAAATACTTATAGAGTTTTTCTTCTCCTGAACGTTTGACCCACTTTTTCTTCATGCATCGTACCCGTAATACGTACCTGTCAGGTTCAGACTCATACTGCCTGATTACAATACAATTGAGACAATTCGCGCAGAATATCTTTTCTTTTACCATGTGCCGCTCCTTGCGTGGTTCATGTAACTGTATATTTCATGGTGACTTTTTTCAAAAAATTACACATGCCAAAAGGCAGGCAGTCAAGTATTTTTTAAAATAGTTATTTTCTGTCAAATACATTTCACTGTTATGTCCGGAAAAAACTACGACAGGGGAATAAAATAGTACGAGCTTTTTAAAATCTTATTTACAAAAACATACTCTATGATATATGTCTGCATCTCTACTATGTAGCTAATTATAGAATGAATTCCAGCCATTCAGGATGCATCGATCTTTTAAGTATCCCGGGCACGAGGAGTAACAATATATGAAGGTGTTATTAATAAATCCTCCTTATCCCTTTGAGGAATCACCATCCCCTCCATTTGGTCTTATGGCACTTGCTGCCTACCTGGTTGAAAACGGTGTTACAGTTAAAATTGAAGATTATATCGTCAATCCCTACTCGATGGACAGGATACAGGGGGTACTGGACACCTTTAAGCCGGACGTGGTGGGTGCTACCGCTGTAACCATGACGATTAATAGAAGTCTTGATATTCTCAGGGATTATCGTGAATGTAATCCGAATATTAAGACCGTCATGGGTGGTCCACATGTAACATTTGATGCCAATGCAATACTTGAAAACAATCCATGGATAGATTATATCGTTAGGGGAGAAGGGGAACTTAGCTTCATGGAGTTGCTGGAAAACATTGATTCTCCATCCTCAATGGAAAATGTAAAGGGCATTTCTTATAGAAAACACGGGAAGGTTCACAATAATCCACGGAGGGCGTTTATTGAGGATATAAACATTCTTCCTTTTCCCGCCAGGCATCTCGTGGAATTGAGCAAGTACCGTGCCCTTGGTTTTCCCGTCAACCTCATGACATCAAGGGGGTGTCCATTCTCATGCATATTCTGCGTGGGCAGTAAAATGGTGGGTCGCAGAGTGCGTTATTTTGACGTAGAGAGAATTGTTGATGAATTTGAAATGCTGTCAAAGATGAAATTTAAGCAGATCAATGTAGTGGATGACCTGTTTACCTCTAACAAGAAACGATGCATTGCTATTTGTAAAAGTATTATCAACAGGGGTATATCTCATCCCTGGACAGCATTTGCCCGTGTTGATACGGTTAACCTTGAATTGCTTGAAAATCTTAAGGAAGCTGGTTGTACCACCCTGTGTTTTGGTATTGAAAGTGGCAACCAGGAAATACTGGATCGTGTGAAAAAGAAAATAACCCTGGAGAAATGCAGGAAGGCGGTTGACCTCTGTAACGAAGTCGGTATCGATCCAATGACATCATATATTCTTGGACTTCCGGGAGAAACGCCCGAGACGGTCCGCAAAACAATGGATTTTGCAAAAGAGCTCAGCCCTAATTACGGATATCATATACTGGCTCCCTTTCCCGGAACAGAGGTGCGTGATAAAAAAGAAGAGTATGGCATGCGTATTTTGACCAGCGACTGGGATCAATATGATGCCAACAGGTCAGTGGCGGATACCGGCGCTATTTCACATCAACAGATCGACAGCATCGTGAATGAATTTAACGATGGTATTGTACGTTATGTGAAGGATATCCAGAAGAAACTGGATAACGGGGAATCATTACCTGAAGATGAAAGAACCCTTTACCAGAATATTCGTTCATTCGAGATCACCCGGGATATTATTATGAACAGGATAATAGAGCAATTCATCGAAATAACCAACGCTGCTCCTGATACAGCAGTAATTGAACTTCTTGAAAAGCATATTTCCCGTAGCCTCAAAACACGTGATGGAGAGGTGAAGCAGGAACTGGACAGGCTTTTTGCCCTTAACTGCATCAATGTTAAGAGAAGCAGTAATGAAACCACTATCACATGGGAATAGTCTTTCTTACTTTGTTACTTTTACCATTAACACCACGCCGAAATGCTTGAGAAGGGGAACCCTGCCATTAGCCTTTTTTTCAAACCAGTCTGATATCTTTCGCAGCCTGCGATGAAATGATCGCGGGATGAGTATGTATTGCCAGGTCCAGCGGGTATGAAAATTCCATGGGGGCCTGAATTCATGGGCCGTGATGGATACATCTTCGTACATGTTTCCGGTTATCTTTTTGATTTCGCCTAGCCTGTAAAATCGCATTCTGATTGGGTCTTTCAGTCGAAACAGGTGGATACTTACAAACTGTAAAAAACTGAACAAGAAGTTTTCAGGGGCAAATCTGCCGGGCACACGAATGTATGCAACACCTCCGGGTTTGAGAATTCTCTGTACCTCTGAAAAAACAGCTTTTCCGTTCGCTTTTGAAAGATGCTGAAGAACCAGCAGCGAATATACCTTGTCAAATGAGTTGTCCTTGAAAGGAAGACGGGTGCCGTCACCCTGTAGCAGTGGTGCTTCGCGTCCCTGTTTCTGGAGATGCTGCCGGGTTAGTGTAAGCATGTTATGGGAGATATCCAGTCCCACCGCGTCTGCATTCCTGTCAAGTACAGGTTTTAGCACCCGGCCCCATCCACATCCCAGGTCAAGTATTCGTTCATTTTCGTTTACTGGAAATGGCGGGGGGGCATCCAGAAGGTCGCCATAGAAATCTTTAAGGATGACTTCTACTCCAAGAGTAATAAATGGCGCGTCCTTTAACGCGCCTTCGTCCCAGACCCTTACATATTCGTTGAAGAAATCATTATCGCGTACAATCAAAGCAATGCTCCTGTATTATCGCCCGTCCTCAGCGTTGCGTGAGATTAGTCGGGTCGGTAAGATTTTTTGCGGTACCCTTGTGTTCCATTGTAGTTTTCAATGATGCCATGGCCCTGAGAACCGTATTGTAATCGTTCCCCGCGTTCCAGAACAGGTATCCCCCGGCGCCGGCATCATTACTTGCCTTGACCTGCTTGAGTATGTAATCCTCGTTGTAATTACTTACCCTCCATTTAAACGCCTGAAGCCATGGACGTACACGGGTGTTTCCCGCGCGGGCCTTTACTCTTTTGCATCCCTGGTAAATAAAATAATAGGGATTATCACCCGGTTTGTTGAAACCGTCAAAATCATCGTTGAAGTGAGAGGGATATAACATGGGTGATATTACATCGCAATAGCGGGCCAGAAGTTCTATTTTCTGCCCTGTTTTCTTTATATCAACCGATTTACCCCATGCAACTACGCCAAATATATCTATGGAAACCCTTGTATTGCTGGCGTGTAATTCTTCGGAGGCTCTTTTAAGAAACTGTGCTATAACTTCTTCTTTCTGCATTTTTCCAAAGTGCCACGCGTAGCTGGCATCTGAAAGATTACCAACTGTGGGGAAACGTATATAATCAAACTGGATTTCGTCCACACCGTAATGAGCAAGTTCAAGGGCGATGGCAATGTTATAATCCTGTACGTACTTGTTGGTGGGGTCACACCATAGTTCTTTTGAACCTTCATTCCATGTTCTGCCGGTTGACCTGGACTGTATTGCGTATTCGGGTTTCTTTTTAACAAGAAGATGGTCTCTGAATACTGCCGTCCTTGCGATGACATAATAATCAAGTGACTTAAATATGCGTATAAGTGCGGCGATATCGTCCACGGTTCGCTTGTTATGAGTGTCAAGTTCCTGCACCGCGGGAACATGGCTGAGGTAGCTGATTATTCCGGGTATGTCCTTCACATCAAAAACAATTGTATTTATGCCGTTTTCCCGTAGACTTTTGAGAGACTTGATGAAATTATAACTGCCAAGGCTGTTTCCCGTGAAATACAGGCCCCGCACCGGGGGTATCGATGGCATCGAGGATTTTTTCAAATCCACTACGGCAGCCGGAAGAGAGTGGGGAATGTACAATATATCATTCTTGCTGATGGTTTCAGAGGTCAGGGCGTTAGCCCCTATGATGGCTTTTCTGAGATTGTAGGTTCTATAATAGTGTGTATACTTTAAAAGGTTATCAGATATTTGGGAGACTTTTTCATTGCCGGAAGATCGATAGAACAACATTTGACCGGAGTGGTAAAGGTTTTCCACCCTGGCTGCATATGGGCGCATATATTTCTTTTCCAGGGAGGGATACACGATGGTAAACCGGTCTTTCTGGTTTATGTTTGAGAACATGGAGAGTAGATATCCCCTGCAGTAATCGATTTTGTATATAACATAATCTTTCTTCAGAATGCCCAGAAGGATTACCAGGATGATTATCAGTGTTGTAATAATAATTGTACTTTTTCGATTTGCCATAAAAGATGTTTCCCTTTCAATTTGTATCACTTAAAACGGATCCGCTCATCATTTCAATTATTTTATTGTTTCACATGGAAATAATTGTATGTTGTGCTGGTTTGCTATTATATGTATCGTCATGATCACCTCTGAAGTGGAATTAAATTGATAAAAAGAAGGCATGTATGCCCGGGAGCAGAAACAGACTGGTAAAAATCATAAATTTGTATGAAATATTATTGCCTTAACAACCAATGAAACTATACTATTGTTCTGTACATATATTATAATCAACATCTGATTGGTACAGTGGAGACATACAAGTGTACATGTCAATGAATGTTCCCGGTTTTATGAAGAAAATAGTTCAGCGTATTCTATCTACCTGGAATGGTGTACGATCGTTTCACTTTTATGTTGTGAGTATTATTAAATCATTCAGATCTATCCGCTATCTCCGTTTCAGATCACTGTACAGTATTGTTGTAAACCAGACACGTTTTACCGGTATAGATGCCCTTCCGCTTTTAATGATAATCGCATTAATGCTGGGTGGTACGGTTATAATCCAGGCACATACCAATTTTCCGAAATTCGGAATAGAAAGTTTTATCGGTAACCTGCTGGTTATTATTATAGCAAGAGAACTGGGGCCGCTGGCTACCGCGATGATCGTTGTCAGCAGGTCGGGTTCGGCAATAGCTGCAGAGATTGCTACCCAGACACAGAACCGGGAGATATTATCCCTGGAGTTGATGGGGATAGACACCAAGTTGTATATTATACTACCAAGGATTATAGCATCAATAATTGCAATTTTTTCACTGATAATAATTTTTGACATTGTGGCTTTTTTTGGTGGATACCTTTTATCCATTTCTACCGTGCATATTCCTATTGGCGTTTTTATACAGACTCTTCTTGATGCTTTCAGTTTTAATGATCTTTTTCTTACCATATTGAAAAGCCTGATTTACGGGATATTAATACCACTTATTGCCTGTTATTACGGACTCAAACCCAGGTCTAACTTCGAAATTCCGATATATGTTTCCCAGGCGGTAGTTCGAACGCTGCTTGTTATTTTTGTTATTAACGCGTTTATTTCAGCGCTATTCTATTTTTAGGGATACCTATGGATACGGCATGCACACCTAGAGGGGAGATAGTTACACTCGAGAATGTTTCCTATTCGTATGAAGGTAACAGGTTGATAAATGATATTTCCATATCAATTTGCCTGGGTGAGGATATAGTTTTCTTCGGCCCTGAGAATTCAGGTATCGACTGTATCTGCCAGCTTATTGTAAATGCCGCGGGAGAATTTGACGGAAATGTTTTTTTTGGCGGCAGGCCGGTTAAGGAGTTTGATGAAATAGAAGTGCATAACTTCAGAAAGGGATTTGGTTATCTGCAGAGAAATTTCGGACTTATCAACAACATGAGTGTCTTTGAAAATATTGCGCTGCCGTTGCGGTATCATTCCCGCCTTACATCCCTGGAGGTGGACGAACGGGTAGAGTCAATGATTGAATATCTCAAGCTTGAACATTGCGCGAAAAGTCGTCCGGTTCACCTCTCTTCTTCTGAATTACTGCGAACATCTTACGGACGTTCCATCGCCCTTGATCCTGACCTTCTGCTTATAGAACATCCCCTTGAAGAACAATGCATTTTAAACGTGCAGGTGTTCATGTCCGCCCTGCAAAACAGGGCATTCGCCCCGCACAAGTCGGTGATAATTGTTACCTATCGTCCTGAATTATATATTGAGATTTCTGAACGTTTCGTAATGCTGCATGAAGGACGTATCGTGTTTGACGGCAGCACGGATGAGTTCGCACGGGCCGAGAATCCATATGTGAAACAATATATGCAGGCATCCATTGATGGCCCGATGCGAATGCTGTAAAAGGAGGTCGTAGTATGGTGAAGCTTGAAAAAAATGAAGTTCGGGTAGCAGTGTTCATCCTGTTTCCCGTATTGATACTTCTGGTTTTTGTGGTGCTTAAACTTGGATATTCCTTTGCCTCTTCCACTAAGGATATTTACCTGAAGGTAGACAGTATATCATCAATAAAAAACGGTACACAGGTGAAGGTTAAGGGGTACACTATTGGAAGGGTTGTTGAAATTATCCCGGTATACCGGCCTGCATTGCATTTCCTTGCGGTAATGCGGGTTGAAAACGAGATAGCAATGTATGAAGATTGTACAGCAGTAATTCAGAATCAGAATATTATAGGAGATACTATAATTGAATTGCGAAACCCTGAAACCAAGCAGGAACTTCTCAAAGAGTACGCGGTTATTGAAGGTATCGAATATGTGAACCTTGAGGCCCTGCTTCAGGATGTGCATGAGATGCTGGCTACTGTTACCAGTACCGTGGGGGTACTCAGGGATATCTCACTGGATAGCAGGAGCAATATCAGGGTTTTGCTTGCCAACCTCTCCCGAAGCGTAGAAACGGTGAGTACGGTGCTTAATGATTCGCAAAAGGATATTATTGAGATAATGCGCTCTTTTAGAAAAACCGCCAAAACAATGGACGAAATCTCTACGGAGTTGAAACGGCACCCCCTTAAATTTCTCATGAAGGGTGATAAGTAAACCGGGTATGCCATTTATTTCTGTTATTATCCCCACCCGTAACAGGTATGAAATACTGAAAGGGGCCGTTGATTCTGTGCTTGCCCAGACATGTACTGATTACGATTTGATAGTAGTGGATGACGGTTCTACGGACGATACCCCCTTGATTGAAGAAGAATATCGGGGCAGGCTGAAATATATACGGCAAAAACATGCCGGGGTGAGTGCTGCCCGAAATCACGGTATCTTGGTATCGTCGTCACCCTGGATAGCCTTCCTGGATTCCGATGATCTGTGGATGCCGGATAAGCTATGGGTGCATTGTGAATACCTGGAAAGTCTGAACCGGGAAGAGAGGATACACCAGGTAGATGAGATCTGGATTCGAAACGGGAGAAGGGTTAATCCCGGGAAGCGCCACGCGAAAAGGGGGGGGTGGATCTTTTCAGATTCCCTTCATCTTTGCCTTGTAAGTCCTTCAGCAACGATTATGCATCGTACATTACTTGAAGAGACTGGTGGTTTTGACGAAAAGCTGCCCGCGTGTGAAGATTATGACCTTTGGCTTCGTGTGAGCTGGAAAGAAAGAATCGGGTATATACCACAGTACATGGTAACACGGCATGGCGGCCATGCAGATCAGCTTTCGGCAAAGTATAAAGGGATGGACCGTTTCAGGGTTTATTCTATCTGTGGCTTACTGAGAGATCATCATGATGATATGCCGGCGAAATACGTGTTGGATAGCACGCAGGTAGCTATGGAAAAGTTAGTTATTCTGCAGCAGGGTGCTGAAAGGAGAAAAAATGATTACCTGGCAGAAACGGTCAGGAAGGTTCAGAAAGATATTACAGCCGGTAACTATAACAGTACAGCGTATCAGGACCTCTTAGAAGAATTGACCGATCCCGCATAATGATATCGATATAGGGCTCTTCGGGAAAGGCCCGGGCATAAAGTACGTTTCCGTCCTCATGTACCACGTAAAAACGTGATGTTCCTTTCCTGTCAGTATAGGATATGCTAAAAACCCCATCTGCGTATTGTATAGAATTGTGTCCCTCTCTTCTGTCGGGTATATCAATGGGGCGGTGTTTTTCCCGCGGGATCTGTACAAGGTAGAGATGTGTCATTCCCAGGAAGAGGGCTGTCCCTTTACCGTTTATTGATATGGAAGCGCGAGCCCTGCTGGTTCCCTTTACTGGCACAGTGAATGAATCATCTTTATGTATGTTCACGAGTAGTAGTTTGTCATTCCCTTCCCCCGATGAACCGTAAAGAACGGCACCATACTTCCCGTTACTGTTGATTGATACTGTTTTCACAATGGAACTGTCAGGGGTGACACCCTTGTACACAATCTCTCCTTCCTTGTTCAGAAAATAATATGTTCCGCCAAGAAAACCTATGGCGGCCGCATTGCCCGGTTGTGAAAACCCAATACTGGTACAAAAGCGCCCGGTAATTTTTTTTACACCGGTAAAATTGCCATTATAATCGACCATTCGTACGGCACTGTTGTCTGCTGTTACCAGGAGAATAAGTTTCCCCTCGTGTGAAAGATGAGGATATTCGTGTGTGGAGAGGTTCCAGAAAGGTTCTTCCCTGTAATTGCGATATGATAATTCATCAGAAAGCTTGCCGTATTCGATATAGTACATGCCGTTGCCTGACGGTGCAAGTATACCTGTATCGGTAGAAGGTTTTGCCGCCACGGTACCGTTCTCTTTGAACAGGAGGTATCCCTTATCTGTTTGTACCGGTCCGATCAGATTTTCAGATTTTCCCGTAAAGGGAGATGTGGCTAGGGTGTGTGCAGACGAGATTTTTCCATACCACTGGGGGAAAATTTTGAATGAGTGTGAAGGCATAAGCCATGGGGCGAATCCCAGTGCGATGCCTGCAATAAGACCTGTAATGAAGTAGCGCATGATTAATCCTGAAGATAACTTTTTAATTTCTGGCTTCTGGATGGGTGCCGTAAGCGTCTAATGGCTTTCTTTTCTATCTGGCGAATCCTTTCTTTTGAAAGGTTGAACTTTTCACCTATTTGCTGCAATGACATGGGTTTGTTACCGTAAAGTCCGAATCGCAATTTTAGAATTTCTTTTTCAGATGAAGTAAGTGTTTCAAGAACCTGGTCAAGGGCGTCCTTCAGTGATTCGTCGAGAATTCTTTTATCCGGTGATTCTATCCTCTGGTCTTCAACCATGTTGAGAATTGAGTTGTCTTCCGCGTTTCCTACGGATGCGTCAAGGGAAACATAATCCTGGGAAATATTTCTGAGATGGTTGATCTCCTCGTTGTCCATATCAATTTCTTCGGATATTTCGCCCGGGGTTGGCTCTCTTCCCAGCTTGTTTTCCAGGTTTTTGTGAATCCTGTCGATTTTCTGCATATCAGCTGTTCTGTTCAAAGGTAGACGGATAAGAGATGTTTTCTGTGATATTGCAAGGATAATAGCCTGCCGTATCCACCACACGGCGTAAGAGATAAAATGGAATCCTCGATCCGGATCAAATTTCTCGGCGGCCTTGATAAGTCCCATGTTTCCCTCGTTGATCAGGTCAAGAAGAGATATACCGCTTGTCTGGTATTTTTTCGCGATTGACACGACGAAGCGAAGGTTGGCCTTTATCAGCTCATCCTTGGCATTCTGGTCTCCTTCTCTTGCGGCACGAGCCAGGCGGTCTTCTTCTTCCCTGGTGAGAAGGGGAATTCGATTAATCTGCTCGAGGTACCATGCGATGGACGAATCGGTGAATTCATCATCAGATGGCTTTTTATTTCTACTTTTGCGTGATTTGATTATGGCATCCGCTTCCCGTGTTAATTGTGAAGCTGTTATATCGGAATTGGCGGTACCTTTCTTCCTGGTTGTTTTTTTAGCTTTTTCTGGCATAATTATTTTCATTGTGTTCTGTATAATAAAAGATTTATCTTACCACGTAATTTTGAAAAAACAATTTATATGTGTATAGACAAGAATGAATACTATATGTTGCGTATTAGTATACAATTAATTTAAAAAAAATGAAATAACTTTTTTGTTGCTCTTTGGGTTGACTTCATGTGCAGTCAGGGTGATAATATGAACAATAATTTATGACAGGGTGTTGGATGTATGAATTTGGAAATTCTGGAACAGGTGTACCTGGGTAATACAGTGTATGATTATTTCTATGCTGCGTTGATTATAGTGGCAGGCGTGGTTCTGCTACTTATCATCAAGGCAATATTGCTGGCAAGAATACGATCGGTAATATCACGGACAGAAACAGATATTGATGACCAGGTTCTTCATGCCATAGAGAAGAACATTATGCCTCTTCTCTATTACAGCGTTTTATATATTGGATTGAGCCGGCTAAACCTTAATCCCGTTATAAGTAAAATACTTGATGTGACAGGTTTAGCCATTGCAGTTTTTTTTGGAGCGAAACTACTGGTGTCATTGATCCTGTTCTTTATACGAAGATACTGGCGTAACAAGGGAGTTGAAGAAGAAAAGAGTAATACGATCGTTTTACTTGGAACCATAATCAAGATACTTATATGGTCAATAGCAGTTATTATATTGCTGGATAACCTGGGGGTGAAGATTTCAGGTCTTATCGCGGGCCTTGGTGTTGGCGGGGTTGCCATCGCTTTTGCCTCGCAGGCCATACTGGGAGATGTGTTTAATTATTTTACTATATTTTTTGACAGGCCCTTTGAGATCGGAGATTTTGTAATTGTTGACCAGTACCTTGGCGTTATTGAACATATTGGCATTAAAAGCACACGTATAAGAAGTCTCAGCGGTGAACAACTGGTCTTTTCCAATAGTGACCTGACAAGCTCACGGCTAAGAAATTATAAGCGCATGTACGAGAGAAGGGTTGCCTTTGAGTTCGGGGTAGTGTACCAGGCTACCGCGGAACAACTTGAAAGAATCCCTGGTATTGCTAAGGAAATCATTGAAAATATTGAGCAAACTCGTTTTGACCGTGCCCATTTTGCATCATTTGGAGATTTCAGCCTGATTTTCGAGGTGGTGTATTACGTTCTAAACAGTGATTACGCGGTATACAGAGATATCCAGCAGGAGATCAATTTGGCTTTGAAGCGAAGGCTTGAAGAGATAAACGTGGAATTTGCTTTCCCAACCCAGAGTCTTTATGTTCAAAAAATGGAATAGTTGCCGGTTTCATTTATATCGGTCAAGAAGCACCTCGATGAATATATCAGGGTTTTTTGCGTAGTCGGGTTTCATCAATGACATCCATATTCCCTCATCCCTGAAACGTTCTTGTGCGACATCATCATCGTTGATTGTCTCGTTGCTCATTTTATCCAGGAATTTATATGGTTCCCTGTCGTCCATGTAAAAGGTCATATGATGTGTCATGATCTCTTTTCTTTGTTTTCTCATGTACATCTTTTTTACGTATTCAATTTTATCGATTTTGCTCCCATCGTATTTCAACACGGCACGCTTTGTGAAGGTGTATCTCCCTCCGTCAAGTGTAATCTCTTCGAGAAGGTTCTGCCTGTATTCAAAATTTGTTTTAATAAGAGGTGTATGTGACTTTTTAATACTGTAGGGCTTTTTGTATGAAATTTCGGTACGTATCAGTTTTCCCGCACGATTAAAAATAAATGATTCGACGTGTTCGTCTGTAACAGTTTTGCCTTCAATAAGATGTTCGGCCTTGAACCAGTGGAGCTTCAATCTATCATACCGGTCATAATAAAAGCGGTGTATGGCGTTGTAATCTTTTTCATTACCGGAATATCGTTCGATACGGTTAAGCCTGTCCTTTTTATCATATATCAACTCGTATCGGTATACCGGCTTGTCTTTTTGGGAGACGAGAATGGTTTCAAGTTTGCCATCAGGGGATGATTTCCTGGATATGCTGGTAGTGCTGCATTGCACAAGAAAAATCATGAGTATTATAGTTGCCATCGCCGGGATAAATACTGCCGGCGCTGATAGAAGCTCTTTCTGTATTTTCCTGTTGTGTCGCATTATATTAGCTTTTTGGGTATTATCCTTTTCATGAATATTAAGTTTATCGGCATATTAATATATAATTTCGAGGAAATAGTTTACAAGATAACATATCAAAACCCTGTTCTTGATATTGATACAAACTATATCGTATCATTGAAGCATGTCAAATGAAAATATTTTTCAATACAACAAGTGATCAGGTAAAAACCACGGTATAACGGATGTTCTGTGGTATATTTTTAGTACAAGATTAAAAATATATATTTACTCAGGGCATATGGAAAATCAAAAAAAAGAAAATGCGTGTCTTACATGCGGCGGTAGTTGTTGCAGGTATATCGCCATAGAAATTGACAGACCTGCCACAAAAACACAGTGTGATCATATACGCTGGTATCTTCTTCATGAGAATGTGCATGTGTTTTTAGAGCATGATAACAAATGGTATGTCGAATTCAGAACTCCCTGTGAGAAACTGGACGAGAATGGTTTATGTTCAATACATCTGAGTAAGACGCGGCCGAAAATATGCAAAACTCATGGAGAGGAAGAAGGAAGTTGCGAGTTCTATGATTCTCCTTATAAGCTATATTTTTCATCTGTTAAAGAGTTTGAGTCATACCTTGACAGCCAGGGAAAAGACTGGCGATGGAAGGTCAACACCGGCTGATTGTGAAGAAACTTTATCATTCATCAGTCATCCTGCTTTTCCATAACCTGCTGGATTTTCTGTATCAGTTCCTGCACGGTGAATGGTTTTTGTATGAAGTGTACCCCTTCCTGCAAAATTCCATGATGCGATATAATATCATCGGTGTATCCTGACATGTACAGGACTTCCATTGCAGGCTGCCATTTGTTGATTTTGTTGAAGAGTTCCCGTCCATTCATTTTAGGCATCACAACGTCTGTTAGCAGCAGATCAATGGCACCTTTTTCGTTTTTAGCGATATCAATGGCTTTCTTTACTTCCCCGGCCTCCATTACCGTGAAACCGTAGCGTTTTAGAATGCTTGTTGCCAGTTTTCGCAGCTCGTTATTATCTTCAACCACGAGGATGGACCCCTTGAAGGTGAGCTTTTCCTGTAATTCTTTAGGAACCTGGCCTTCATCCGTTAACTTTTCCGGGATGGCGGGGAGAAATATTCTAAAAGTTGTACCCTTGCCCGGTTCACTGTATACCAGTATATTGCCGTTGTGCTGTTTCACTATGCCATAGACGGTTGACAAACCCAGTCCTGTTCCCTTGTTTTTCTCCTTGGTGGTGAAAAAAGGTTCAAAGATATGGTTTTGTGTTTCTTCATCCATGCCGGTGCCATTGTCGCTTACAGAGAGTACAGCGTATTGTCCCGGCTTTATAAAAGGGTGATGCTGGGCGTAACTGTCATCGATCAGCATGGTATTGGTTTCTATGATGAGCACTCCCCCTTCAGGCATGGCGTCACGGGCATTTATACAGAGATTCATGAGTACCTGTATTACCTGGGAATGATCTGCTCGAATGTGTGTATTCAACGGGTCGATTCGGATGACAAGTTCCACGTCCTCACCTATGAGACGCCTCAGCATCTTTTCCATGCCGGTGAGTACGTCGTTTACCGGAAGCGGCTGCAGCGAGAGTACCTGTTTTCGGCTGATTGAGAGAAGCTGCTGTGTGATTGAAGATCCCCTTTTGCCGGCTGAGCTGATTTCTTTCATCATCTCATACATGGGGTTCTCTTCATCCAGCTCTTTCAGGCCCAGGTCGGCATAGCCTATGATGGTGGTTAATATATTGTTGAAATCGTGTGCCACCCCGCCGGCGAGGCGACCGATGGATTCCATCTTCTGTGCCTGGCGTAGCTCGTTTTCAAGACGAAATTTTTCAGTAATATCCTGTAATACCAGTACGGCACCCGAGGTCTCATCATCTGTATGGCGAAGAGGAGTTCCCTTGCATGATATCCGTCTTTCCACATTATCCCGTGACCTGACGATCATGTGCCGTTCGAATTGTATACTGGAACCTTCCCGTAAGATGCGTGAACCGGGATGATCAACAGGCTCTTTTGTTTCGGCATCAAAAATATTGATTACCTGAACTATATCAACTCCCATGGCGTCATTCATGTTCCAGCCGGTTAATTTTTCGGCGGCGGGATTCATGCGGATTATTTTCCCATGTCCATCCGTAGTAACAACGGCATCCATTATGGAATTGAGGGTGATTCGATATTTTTCTTCACTGTCACGCACCTTCAGTTCAAGTTTGCGGCGTTGCAGCGTGGTTTCAATAGCTGAATAGAGCTCGTTGGTGGTTATGGGTTTTACAAGGTAACCATACTGCATGGTCTCGGTGGCGCGTTCTACGGTTGCCCTGTCGGAGTGGGCGGTGAGGTAAATAATGGGAGAGTCTGTCTCGGCATGTATCTGCTTGGCGGTTTCAATACCGTCCATCTTACCGGGAAGAACGATATCCATTATCACCAGGTCGGGACGTGTTTCACGGGCAAGGGTAAGCGCTTCTTCCCCGGTTGAGGCAATTCCTGTTATGTGGTATCCAAGACTCTCGAGGCTTTTCCTTATATCAAGGGCGACAATATCCTCATCCTCAACGATGAGTATCCCCGGTATAGACATTTCCTTTCTTTATTCTCCAGACTCTTTTTGTATATAAGGTACAAATTTAGTATAACTGGAATTACGTGTAAGTCAAACCAATTCTTTTTTTACTGAACAGTTTATTCTTGATTTATTCTGGTTGATAATACACAATAGTGAATGGCTTTCATATTTTGGAGGGAATGATATGAAAATTGTAAAGATCGTTCTTATTGTGCTGGCTGTTATTATTATCGCGGGACTGATAGCTGTCAACTCGGTGAACAATTACCAGGACACGGGTGCCATGTTGATTGATGGACTGCATGAAAAAATTAAAGTGGTGCGGGACGAAAAAGGCATGGCCTATATATACGCGGCCGATCTGCATGACGCTCTTATGGCCCAGGGATTTATCACCGCGCAGGACAGGCTGTTCCAGATGGAATTGACCCGGATGTTCGCCCAGGGGCGGATATGCGAGCTGGCTGGTGAACAGGCAAAAGGTCTTGATACCCGAATGCGGACAATCGGTTTTCACCGGAACGCGAAAAAACACGCGAAGATTCTCAACAAAAAAAGCAGGGCTTTTTTCCAGGCGTATGCTGACGGAGTAAACCAGTATATCGAAAGATATAAGGACGAACATCATGTGGAATTCGGCCTTGCTGGTATTGCCCCTTCGAAGTGGGAGATTGATGATATACTCTCAATTCTATATTACATGGGGTGGAGTACCGCGGCAAATATTGATACAGAGATAGTGGCCCAGATGCTGGTTGAAAAGGTGGGACCCAAAAAAGCCAGGGAAATCTTTCCGGTAAATACAAACCCGGCTGATACCCTTTCACTTGCCTCGGTACATACGGGAAAAGATGTATCCAACCTTGAAGCAACCGGTATAGACCTCTCTGCTGATAAAAATCTTATGGCGTTACTTGAAGAATCATCTTCTCTTGAAGTGGGCAGTAATAACTGGGCGGTGGCACCGGGTAGAACCGAGAGCGGCAGGGCCATGATGTGTAATGACCCTCACCTGGATACTACCATGATACCAGGCCCCATGTATCCCCTGGGTTTGATTACACCAAAATTCAGGGCAGTGGGTGCGATAATTCCCGGAATGCCCGGTATGATAATCGGGCGTACCCGGCATGTTGCCATGGGTATCACCAACTCTTACGGCGACGCGCAGGATTTATATGTAGAAACAGTTGATCCGAATAATCCAGGCAGGTACATGGAAGGTTCAAGGTCGATCCCTTTTGAGGTTATAAATGAAACATTGAAGATAAAGGATAAAAATTCAGACAAGGGGTACCGCGAAGAGGAAATAACAATACGCCTTACCAGGCGGGGGCCGGTTATTTCAGGGGTAATGCCGGGGCTTGCCACCGACAAAATCATTACTGTACGCTGGTCACCTTTTGAAACGATGCAAAGTGTAACCGGTCTTGAAGACCTGATGGAGTGTCAAACAGTATTTGATGTAAAAAGAGAACTGGGAAAGGTTACCATGGTGATGCTGAACTTTGTATTCGCCGATGCGAAAAACAATATCGCCTGGCATACAACCGGCAGGCTTCCTATCCGGTCACAGGGTGAAAGTATAGCTCCACACGTGGTGAAGGACGGAAGGGACAACTGGATAGGCTGGATACCATTTGTAAAAATGCCCTCCATGTACAATCCCAAAAAAGGCTGGGTGGGGACGTCAAATCACAACACGGTCTTTTCTGATTATCCTTACTACGTATCGTCATACTTCGCATCATATTACAGGTACGCAAGAATGATGGAACTTTTCGGTTCGAAGGAAAAATTTACCGCGGAAGACTCATGGAATTTTCAGCGTGATATAAAGAACAAGATGGCCGAGAAGCTTGCCCCTGTCATCGGCAGGGTTCTGCAGAAGCATGAAGACACACGAGAAATGGGGGAGTTGCTTCTTAACTGGGATTTTTTCGACAGGAAAGAGGATGCAGCCCCTGCCGTGTTACAGACCGTGTATACACATATGGCGCATAATACCTTCAAGGATGAACTGGGCGAGGAGCTTACCAGTACTATGCTGAATTCATGGTATTTCTGGCAAAACAGGTTTGAGAATATGGTGCTTGCCGGCAGTTCGGTCTGGTTTGATGATAAGACCACCGAAACGGCTGAACGCATGGAAGACATTATATTAAAATCAGCCCGTGAAGTTCTGGATGAATACGGCTCTGACCCCGATGATTATGCCTGGGGAGACATGCATCAGATGGGATTCGTCAGTGCCATTATGCGGGAGGGGGCACTTAAGTATATTATCGGGGAGGGCCCCTACCCAATGGATGGATCAGGTGAGACACTTTACAGGGCCATCTACAAGTTCTCCAATCCTTACGAGGTAACCGTATCAGCCGCCATGCGGATGGTGGTGGACTTTTCCGACGAAGACAAGGTGCTTTCGGTGATTTCGGCAGGAACCAGTGGCCGTATCTTCGACGATCACTTTAAAGATCAGGCCGATGCCTATATGAATGGTGACAAAGTATACTGGTGGTTCAGTGACACCATGATACAGGACCATGCTGAAAGTGAATATGCACTGGAGCCGTTGAAGAAGTAATGTGGAGTATAGCTAGCCCCTGTAACCCGGTATTAGAAACGGGATACAGGGGTGACGCAGAGGTAGTGCTATCCTTTCTTGACTTTCTTTCTGTTCAGCGGTGTTCCTTCCCAGGCGTTTTCCATTACCCATAGAAAATCATTATAATCGAGGTCTTCGGGATTATAGAACTGGGAGGCGTCGCTCATCGCGGTTTTGGCAATATCCGGCAGTTTTTCTCTTGAAACCATCAGGTTACCGTCCCTGTCATATACTTCTTTAAACCACCTGGGATGCCGTCCTCCTGTTGCGTCATGGAGATCCTGGATCAGCTTTCTGATCTGTTCAACGGTTTTCGTGGGCCGTTCTTTCTTCGGGGTGCTGTTGTACACCTCTTCGCCGGCAAGGGGATAGAGCAGTTCGCCGATGTAGTTCCCCGTTTTGTGCATGTTGTATTCAAGACCATAGGGAAGCAGTATATTCATGCAGATGCCATGGGGTACGTGACACACACCGCCGGTGGCGTGTCCCAGGGTATGCACCATTCCTACCATGGAATTAGAAAAAGCGATGCCTGCCATGGTGGAGGCGTTGGCCAGTGCCAGCCTGCCGTCCATATCGTTGGGTTTTTTCACCACGTTAACTACGTTCTGTGTTACCAGTTGAATGGCTGACATGGCCATGGCGTCACTCACCGGGTTTTTACCCAGGCAGGTATAGGCTTCCACTGCATGGGTGAGGGCATCCATGGCCGTGAAGGCAGTGATAGATGCCGGGAGTGTCTTTGTCATTCGTGAATCGATTATGGCATAATCGGGTAAAAGGAAGTATGATCCGAATACCATTTTTATGTTCTTCGAGTGGTCAGCGATTACCGCTACAAGGGTCATCTCAGAACCGGTTCCCGATGTTGTTGGAATGGCTATGGTAGGATTGAGTTTTCTTTTAATGGCTCCATAGCCCGAGTACTGCATAAGATCGGTGGCGTTTTCGGACACAACAATATTCACACCCTTGGCAGTATCCAGCACTGACCCGCCACCTACGGCGATTATTGAATCACATTTTTTACTTTTATATAGTTTGGCAACCTCGTTTACCACTGTTATATCAGAATCGGGTGGCACGTTGTCATACGTGGCGCCGATTTTAACCTTTGTCCCTTTCTTTGACTTGTTCATAGCAGACGTTACCTGTTTAATGAGACCCGCTGCTGCTACCCCTTTATCGGTAATAATAAGGGGTTTCTCGGATTTAAGAGCCAAAAGGGCTTCGGGTATCTGCTCAAGGGCGTTATGCCCTGCTATCATTTTCACGCGTGAACAAAATTCATAATAACCTGGTAATTGCATGTTTACACCTCTCTCGTTATATTTTCATGTACCGTTGTCTTCATGTTACACCCCGATAAAGGTTCGGGCATACACGGCTATACGGCCAAGATGCTTTTTGAACGGGTTCATCTGTGACCATTTGGGATATCGTTTAACCGCAAGCTTCGCGATTACTTTTGGCAGCAGGTAGGTTTCTACTGTATTCAAAACCCGTACCACCGCGCACGCGTCGGGAAGATCGCCGTCTACCACCAGCCGTTCACGTGCGGTTGCAATGGTGGTTGACTCCTGGAAGGTGAACATCAGCATTGCCGCCTCGATGTTCTTTACGCTCATGGTAAGGGTGGGTTTTTCCCCGGATTCTTTCCAGCCGAAATATTTCACCCGGCCCTTCTGGTCTTTCCCCACCAGCATGGCGGGTCCGCCGGGCAGCACCCACAGCTTGAGAAGAAAGTCATCCCGCAGCGCCGCGAATTCTTCTTTTAATTCGCGGTCAGTACGGGCTGCTGCCTGCATGGCCCTGCCTACAACCCAGAGCATAATGGCGATATACATCTTTTTGAAAGGTTTGCCCCCTGCCTGTATTTCGGGATACCTGTTATAGTCCATATATTCCTCCGTGTAATGCGTTCATTATGCCCTGCCTTCCCAGGCCTGGGTGAGAAGCTTGAGGCATTCTTTGGCCGTGTATCGTTTTTCACTGAGCAGGGCGGCCCTTTCTGCAATGACGTCCAGTTTGTAACGCGGAACATTCAGTGAATTGAATGAACGTGGTAGAATTCCTGCGAGGTCTTCATGTAGTTTCCACAGAAGTTGCACAGCCCGGGATGCCCGTTCTTTTGATGGAGTCTGGGCATATTCGTCTATTCCCGTCATGGCCAGGAGCAGCTCTTCCCGTACCTTTTTTTTGGAATCAAGTTTCATCTGAAGATGATAAGGCAGAAGTATACCCATGCTTATTCCATGGGGAATATTCATTTCCTGGTACATGGCAGTGGCCAGCAGTTTTACCATATCCCGGGGAGAATTCGAAAAACACACGTCAGCCATCGCCGACGCGTTGGCCAGGGCAAGGCCTGCTTTTCGGTTTTTCGGTCGCCTTGCCGCCTTGAGTATATGATCGTAAATGAACTGAATGGCTGTATGGGCGTAGGCGTCATTTATGGGGTCATTATGAGGAAGGGCGCTTGCCCCTACTGCGTGCGATAAAGCCGCCATGGCAGAGTTCACCACTTCCATGAATGAATTCGCACGTGTCATCCTCCCGTCAAGTACAACCGCGTCAGGATATAATTCGTCTGATTGCAGGGAAAATGATTCAACATCAGCGATATTTGACATTTCTCCACCAAGCAGGCCTGCTGTGGGAATCATGATAAGGGGTCTCATGTGTCCTGTAATGGTTCTGTCCCTGAAATCAAGTATGTTGTCTTCCTTAAAAGTGGCAAGCAGGTTTACGCATTTAGCGATGTCTGAAACCGGACTCGCCCCAATGGCGATGATAGAATCACAACCCCTGAATCTGTATAGTTTTGACAATTCATTTATTATGGTGCTGCCAGAATACGCGGGGGCATCATCATACAGGGCACCGATCACCATTCCCGAGTCTTTCATGGCATTTAAAAATTTCTTTGTCAATTTATTGTCTGTCACATCTTTGCTGGTGATTACCAGCGGTTTCCGGGCATTGAGGCTTTCCAGCTCAAAGGGAATATGTTCCATTGCCTTCTTCCCGGAAAGTATCTTTGAATGGCTGAAGAATTGATAATAACCTGGTGACTGCATGTTTACACCTCTCTCGTTATATTTTCACGTATCATTGTCTTCATGTTACACCCCGATAAAGGTTCGGGCATACACGGCTATACGGCCAAGATGCTTTTTAAACGGGTTCATCTGTGACCATTTCGGATACCGCTTTACCGCGAGCTTCGCGATTATTTTTGGCAGCAGGTAGGTTTCCACCGTATTCAAAACCCGAACCACCGCGCACGCGTCGGGAAGATCGCCGTCTACCACCAGCCGTTCACGGGCGGTTGCAATGGTGGTTGATTCCTGGAAGGTGAACATCAGCATTGCCGCCTCGATATTCTTTACGCTCATGGTAAGTGTGGGTTTTTTCCCGGATTCTTTCCAGCCGAAATATTTCACCCGGCCCTTCTGGTCTTTCCCCACCAGCATGGCGGGTCCGCCGGGCAGCACCCACAGCTTGAGAAGAAAGTCATCCCGCAGCGCCGCGAATTCTTCTTTTAATTCGCGATCGGTACGGGCTGCTGCCTGCATGGCCCTGCCTACAACCCAGAGCATAATGGCGATATACATCTTTTTGAAAGGTTTGCCCCCTGCCTGTATTTCGGGATACCTGTTATAGTCCATATATTCCTCCGTTGGGTTTTTCCGCCTTGAATTATACTGCTTTTTTCTTAATCTTCAGTTTCTTCAAAAGCTTGTCGGTAGGAATACCGTTCTTGTCAAATCCTCTTGCGCTGTAATAGTTGTCCAGCAGTGTATCAAGGGGCACAGTTCTGTTCTTTGGATCACAATTTCTTCCTTCTGAAAGAAACCTGTTGGGAAGGGTGTCATCCTTCCTGGATATCCCTTCAAGGGTATTCATGTAGCGCTCCAGCACGTGTGTCCTGGTTCCCGCCTTTATCCATGTAAACATGCCAAGTCTTTTTCCCATAATTCCCGACCACATCTCGGGCCACAGGCTGACATCCATGAACTTCGTGGCAATTGGGTTGATATTGGTGACCATGATATTGAGCAGTGGGGTGGGGGTATATTTAACCACGAAGGGTTCAAGCTCAACCGCGAATGCGGTGAACTGGCATATATGCATGGAGTTTACGGCGCAGGTGACGTCCTCAAGAAACTTTGTCATTTCTCCCTTGCCCCTGGTGGTGTAAGGCTTGTGCATGTTGAGAAATACTTCAACCGCGAAACTTGCTGTTGAAAGGTGACATGCCCCACGGTTGGCAACCGCGTAGGAGAGTGCCTGCCCCCATGCTCCCCGGGGATCATAGGCAGCCAGTTCAAGCCCCTTTACGTGCATGGCAAAGTCTTCTCCGCCGTATTTTTTTGAGCACTCACGGGTGCCCAGGGCAAGATCTTTGCCCAGCCCTTTCTGATATGTGATATCTTTTAATATCTTATCAACACCTTTGGTTGATCCGAACTTGAGGTCTGACTGGATAAGTCCTTTCTCTGTTGCTTCCATGGCCCAGGCGATGGTGTTTCCCGCTGAAATAGTATCAATGCCGTATTTCGTGCACAGTTCGTTCCAGTCGGAAATTACCACGGGATCAAAAATTTCCAGGTTAGAGCCGAACAGGCCGATGGTTTCGTATTCAGGAATCTGTTTCATCCCGTCTTCAAAGTTGCCCTTGTGACCGCAGAGAATGGAACAGGGTTTACACGTGGAAAATTTTGTATTAAAACGTTCGGCCATCTCCTCGCCGGATATCTTGTGGGCCTCGCCATGTGAACCGCCTGTATAATTGCGTACCGGCAGCAGGCCCCCCGCGTTACAGAGATTGACGTTTGCGTTGGTGCCGAAATTCCGATATGAACCGGATGTAATGGCGTTTCGGTTTATGTAAGCCAGTGTTTTCTTGCGTGCCTTTTCGAATTTTTTCTGGTTTACGGGAACTATCTTGAATTCTTTACCTTTTGCCACCACGCCCTTGAGGTTCTTTGAACCCATCACCGCCCCCATGCCGCAACGGCCAAGAAACCGGTGACCTGAGCAAATGTTGGCATACCGTACGAGGTTTTCACCAGCCGGTCCGATGGTAAGGGCACCTGTGCCTTCTTTATCGAGAAATTTCTGTGACTCCTGGGTGTCCTTGCCCCATATGGCCTTGGCAGCTTTGAACTGAACTCCCTTTGAATCAATTGCAAGATAGGTGGGAGTTTTTGCTTTTCCGGTAATAATTATTCCATCCCACCCAGAGGTTTTAAGTGCCATGCCGAATGGGCCGCCTGATGATGCAGTGCCCATTATCCCTGTTAACGGTGATTTGGAAATTGCCGCGAATCGTCCCGCGCATGGGGCTCCGGTACCCATGAACACACCCATCATGAAAATGAGGGCGTTCTCTTCGCCCAGTGGATCAATGCCGGGTGCTATCCTGTCATAAAATAATTTAAGGCCGAGTCCCTTGCCGCCAAGATATAACTTACGGTCTTCTTCGGGAACTTCAAATACCTTGAATGATTTAGTGGAAAGATCCACTTCCAGTATTTTGTTACTGGTGCCGATTATCTCCTGCATAACGCATCTCCTTAGGTTATCAAGTGATACAGCAAACTGTACCGTACATATAGTTTATTTTTTTGATCATATTATGTAAAAGTATAAGCTTACAAGATCGTATTTTGCAGAAGATATTGATGAATGTCAACAAAGAATGGAGCTGTTTTGAAAATTTGGGTTCAAAATTATAAATCAAAACTGCCGTAATTTTGCGTGTAAAAAAAGCCCCCTGTAAACAAACAGGGGGCGAAGTGAAACGCGGGGGTTTGCTGAATGATTTTAGTAGAATTTAATATCCGCGCTGGTGCTTCGTACCTGTCCGCTGGTGGTAAATGCTGAGATTGAAATAATGTCATTGGTTACAGAAGATTCTACGGACGAAGCCGCCGTGTTGTAAACGCTGCATGAAGCATTTGAATCGATGTCTGAACCTTCAATGGCACCGTTATTGTCAACGCCTATCAGCAGGGCGCTGGAACTTGAACGGCCCGCCATTACGAATCCGTACGAGGTTGGGTGTATCTCTGATCCGTAGGCGTTGCCCACATCGTACAGTTTTTGCCACTGAATGCTTCCGTTGTTGTGTATCTTGAGTGATAGCACGTCAGAGGTGTTGCGGGCATTGCTGTGGCCGGTAAGTACGAATGAATCGTCAACGGTGAATTCAATGTGTTGTGCCTTTTCGTCCGCACCCCCTGCGTTGTATGCTTTTTGCCAGGTAATGGCCCCGTTGTCAGGGTTGCAGCGCATTACCCAGTAATCCTGGTCGCTGTTGTTTCCGTTCCAGCTGGCAATTGAGCCTGCTGCCATTATGCTGCCGTCAAGGGCGGTATCCACGGAAAACAGTTCGCAGAATCGATCTGCCTGGCCATACTGGCGATACCAGGCGGGAGTGCCTGTTTCGTCTGTTCTCATGAGAACCCCATCGTAATACCCGGTAGTGTCACCGTCACGGGTGAGGCCGGCTACGATAAAACCGTCACTGGTCTTTTTCAGGCTGTGGGCAATGGTAAATGAATACTTTTTCATCCATTCCACGTTGCCGTCAGTTGTTACCTTGAGAAGTGCGGCATACTGTTCACCGTCGATGTACATGGAGCCTGAGATTACGTAGCCCTTTCCGGCGGAAACGCATTTTCCGGGGTAAAAGTCGTGTCCCCCGTCAAAGGCTTTCTGCCACAGAAGGTTTCCGTTAAGATCAATTTTTACCATCCACAGGGTAAACATGCTGCCGGTGAATGACTTGCTTCGGGCCGTCACCATGTAGCCTGTTCCCGGTATTTCCATGATGGTAAGGTGATCAACGCTGTCATCGATTGAGTCGCCCCCGTAGGATTTCTCCCACTGCGGGTCGCCTTCATCGTTCAGCTTTGTTACCCATATGTTGATATAGCCTGATGTGCCCTGGTTGACGGTTCCCGCGGCGATAAAACCACCGTTACCGGTATGCACCACGCTGCCGAAATCGGCTGATTGTCCTGCTTTATAGGTTTTTGCCCCGTAATGGGGGTCCCGGTCGCTGTAGCATGATATGCTTCCCAGGATCAACGCGAATAATGCGGTTAGTAAAATAACTCTTTTGCTGCTCATGTTTCCTCCTTGAAAACTTAGACCAATGGGCCAAACTTTTTAAGGACAATTGATACCATCACGAATTATTGTCAACGAGAAAAACCGACATTTAAACAAAAAGTGTAAACCAACTGGACTGTTTTTTTGGTTTACCGCTAAGGTGCGAAGGGCGCAAAGTTCGCAAAGTATTTTATTTGTGTTCATCTGTTATCATCTTTATGTCGCTGTGGTTATTAAAATTCATGAAATTACAGAAAAAGATATAATCATAATTATAAATCCTGAATTTCTAAAATACCCATTATTTCTTCTCTCTGCGTTTCTTTGCGCCCTTCGCGCCTTAGCGGTAAAATCTCTGAAGTTTAACATGTAATGATGTATACTAAAAGTATTGACACGGGGGTCATTGTCTTTATAGGGATATACAGCAGTAACGGAGGAAATGAAGATGACAGATTATTCTCGGGCCGATGAGGCCATTATACAGAAGGTTGAAGGGTATACCTTTGATACCATTCCATCGAAGGGACACCGGCCGGTGATACAGTGGGAATACCCTGAATTTCAGAGCCTGTGCCCCGTGTCAGAGCGGCACGACCAGGGAATCCTGGTGTTGAGATATAAGCCTGTGGATCATATTCTTGAGAGCAAATCCATGCGTGAATACCTGAGCGCGTGGCGAAACAATCTTATCTGGCAGGAATACGTGACAGACGTGATCGCCGGCGATGTATTTGAGGCCATCAAACCCGAGTGGCTTTCGGTTGAGATCGAATGGACACCACGGGGTGGTATTTACGCTACAACCCGGGCCATACGGGGTAACATAAAGGAATGAAATCATTATGAAATACCTGGCGGCAGTTGACATAGGCGGCACCAAGATTACCGCAAGTATTGCCAGTCAATCCGGATTTATGGGAAAGGTCTACCAGCCTGCACGAAAGGAAGGGGACGTGAAAACCATTCCACGACAGGTGAAATACCTTGTAGACCGGGCATGCCAGGAGGCAAATATTTATCCCCGTGAAATTGATACCGTGGGGGTGAGCACCTGCAGCCCCTTTGAGATTCGGGACAATAACCGGTGGGTTGTTGCCCCGAATCTATGCGGGGGACTTGCCCGCCACAGGGAGAATCGTCCACCCAATGACTGGACGGGTATTCCACTTGAAGAAGAATTGAAAGGATATTACAGGTCAGTAAAGATAGAGAACGACGGGGTTTCGGCAGCCGTGGCTGAGCGCACCTTTGGGGCGGGTGAAGGTGAGAACAACATGGTGTATGTTACCTGGAGTACCGGTATCGGTGCCGGCGCCTACGTGGACGGGATGCTCATCAAGGGGAAAAATGGAAATGCCCCCCACCTGGGACATATCTACATCGCCGAAAACGGTCCCCAGTGCGGGTGCGGTAATTACGGGGACATGGAGGCCCTTACCTCTGGTACCGCTATTGCCCGTGACTACGGGGAGGAGAAGTCAGCGAAGGACGTTTTTCAGCTCTACCGGCAGGGTGATAAAAGGGCTGTGGAGATCGTCAAAAGGGCCGCCCGTAACTTTGCCCGCGGGCTCGCCTCCATTAATGCCCTGCTTGACACGAAGGTATTCGTGCTGGGCGGGAGCATCATGAAGGATGATGATATTGTCATGCCCATGGTGAAAGAGGAGTTCTATGCATCCTTTCCCGCACTCAGTGGTGACGTTGAATTTCGCATGTCAGAACTTGAAGGATACCTCGGCGACATGGCGGGCCTCAGCCTTATTATGCCAGGTGAGTGGATTCAAAAATGGAAAGAACATGAACCATGGAAAGACGCTGCCGGAGCCCTGAAACTTTCTATCGAAGAAGATTAATCAAGTATTTTTCTGTGAGAACATTCAGTGTAATTGCAGAAGGGGCAGGGGGTTTTATGGGGAACTTCTTCTGCGCCGATTACAATGGATGTTACTGATTTTTGAGGCATCATTGCTGATGATGGAAGAATGTGAACTCCGATCTCTTCGGGATTTAAAAATTCGAAAAGTTCTTTCTGTCCTTCCCTGATATCCCAGTCACAATATCCCGGGCTGTAACGTTCTGTTATCAAAAATCCTTTCTTCCTGTACTCATCCGCAAGATATTCGTGAAGCTTTCTGATATAATAATCTATAACAACAGAACCCGCCGCGTCGGTTATGTAGGCGTCAAGCATGGAATCTTTCTGCCGTTCGGCAATTATATCATCGATTTTCGGCCCGAGGGTGATGGCATAGGCGGTTATATATGAAGGGCGGGATGTTTTTACGGCCATGGACGCCAGTCTCTGGCTGTGTATGCTCAGTGTTTCAATTGTATTTATGTGATCATCTGAAATTGAGTCTATTTCTGTTGTTCTGCATATAGAATCAGGTTTTGTGTAACCCGTAAAATCAATTATTGCCCTGTGTATGCTTTTACGCACAGCAGAGGGAGCACTGGCGCTGGTAACGTACTCAAGGTAACGATACAGTTCCACTTCCAGTGTCTTGTCACTTATTGGTGTGAATGTAAAATTACGGCAGTCAATCATATTCTTTCCTGTTTTTTATAGAATGTTCACATTAATTCTATATCTATTTAACTGTAAACCAAAAAATATTGCAATCTTATGGTATATTGTTATAGTATGACCAGAAATAAAAATGTTTCAGTTGTGTGGTGATTATCTTACGAGTAGAGAAAGGTTCTGCATTTGAATTCAGGAAAGTCTTATATACAGCAAAAACTTAAAAATATCGAAAACCTGTACAAGCTGCTTGCGGAAAATGTATCCGACGTAATATGGGTGCTGGACATGGATCTGAATCCCGTATATATAAGTCCTTCGCGGGAGCGAATGAGCGGGTTTACCGCTGAAGAATCACTCAAGATGGCTGTTGATGAAATGATTACTGCTGAAAGCCTTCAGCGGATGGTGGCTCTTCATGTTGAGGAATTAGAGCTGGAAGAAAAGGGTACTGCCGATCCCCGGCGTTTCAGGACAGTTGAGGTAGAGTATTATCATAAGGAAGGGTATACCTACTGGACCGAAGTAAAGATGTCCTTTATACGCGAAGAAGGGAAAGCCATTGGCATTCTCGGGGTTACCAGGGATATCGATGAACGGAAACGCTCAGATCAGAAATTACGGGAACAGGAAGAATGGGAAAGACTGCTGATAGAGACCACCCCGGATGTTATTTATGTATTAGACAACGATGGGTACTTTACCTATATGAGTCCCCGCTTTGAAGAATATACCGGGATATCGGTGCAAAATGTGATAGGTCATCATTATTCGGAATTTCTCAGTGATGAACAGGTAGCCCGGGCCAGGCATTATTTTGATGAGAACCTGCAGAAAGGTCAAAACAGTATTTACGAAATCGAGTTCCCCCTTCACGGGAGAGTAGCACAAACCGAACTTCATGTAAAACCACTGTACAACGAGAATGATGAGCCCATCGGAAGAATGGGGGTGGCCCGTGACATCACCCGCAGAAAGATCATTGAAAATGAACTGAAAGAAAGTGAGTCAAAATGGAGGGGCCTGTATGGTAATCTTCCCGGCGGAAGTTTCGTTGTAGACCGTGATTATCTTATACAGGACGTAAACGAGCTTGCCTGTGTGTTGACAGGATATAGTTACGAGGAACTGGTTGGGGAAGAATGTTCTATCATCTGCCCCAAGGGGCCCCATAAATGTCCGATTTTCGACCTTGGCAAAGAGAGTATTGACAATGACGAAACGGCTGTCAGGCATCGTGATGGTCATTTAATACCGGTTCTTAAAAGTGCCAGGAGGATGCAAAATGCCGCCGGTGACCTGATCATTGAGAATTTTCTTGATATTACCGATATGCAGAAAACCCGTGACGCGCTTATAGAGAGCGAAAGAACACTTCGGGAAAGAAATGAAATAATAGAAAAAGATCTTAAGGCGGCCCAGGTGATTCAGCGTTCACTGGTGCAGAGTGAAATCGAAGATATAGAAGGAATTGCTACCGCGCTGAAGTATATTCCCCTTGATACCATAGGGGGTGATTATTATTCAATTACACCCCTTGAGGAAGGGGGAACGGGGGTTTTTATCGGTGATGTGACCGGTCATGGTGTGTCAGCAGCCCTGTACCTGTCCCTTCTTAAGGCTACCACTGACCGTAAGTGCCGAAAATACGCCCATACCCCCGGTGATTATATTACTTCGTTGAATTCTGAACTTGTTGGGAATATGCCCATGAGTTTTCTTACCGCCATTTACGGTGTGTTCCAGAAAAGCAGCAATGGACAAACCCGGTTTACTTTTGCCTCCGCGGGTCATCCCCATCCCCTTGTATGGAGAAGGGCATCGGGAGCTGTTGAATATGTAAACTCTCACGGTACTATCCTGGGAATGTTTCAGAATTTGAAATACGGACAGATAGATATTACCCTTGAGAAGGGGGACAGGATATTTCTATACACAGACGGTATACCCGAGACCATTGACAGCAATAAGAAGGCCCTTGGGTATGACCGGCTGAAGGAATTAATTCAGACTTCCATGAAGGATTCCATTCACGATTCGGTGGAACTATTCATGTCAGGGGTGAACCAGTACAAGGGAGAAGCCCTTTTCGAAGATGATATAGTTCTCATCGGTTTTGAGATACTATAACAGTACTTGTATTATGAGAGTGAGACAAGTGATATGACAATCCCCGAATCACCTTCGAAATATCATTATCTTGAACCTGATTTCTCAAGGGGATTGTACCATATTCCAGACTATATCTTGAGCAGCATCTTTCAAAAACTGGATGAGCTCTATGGAAAAAAAACCGCATCCGGTTGCATCGAAGAATTTAAACGGGTCATACAGGTATATCACGCATACAAGACTCCTGTAATGCTTGAATGGGAGAAAAGCTTTACACCCGAGTCACGGATAACCGAAAAGGACGTAATGCTGATCACCTATGGCGACCTGGTGGTGGACAGGTACGAGAAACATCTGAAGACGCTGGGAGATATCTGTCATCAATACCTTCGGGGTGTGTTCAATACCATACATATATTACCATTTTTCCCCTATTCATCAGACCGGGGTTTTGCCATAATGGACTTCAGGCAGGTCGATCCAAACCTGGGTACCTGGGACAACATACTTGAGATCAAGGATGATTTTAAGTTGATGTTTGACGGTGTTTTTAACCACATCTCTTCAAAGAGTTTCTGGTTCCAGGAGTTTCTTAACGGAAATCCTGATTTCGATGATTTCTTTACCGCGTTTCCCGCTGACCAGGATATACCAGGTGAAAAGCTTTCAAAACTTTTCAGGCCCAGAACTTCAAATGTGCTGACCCCCTTTCACGGGTATCACGGAAAAAAAATGGTATGGACAACATTCAGCCCTGACCAGGTGGATCTGAAGTTCCAAAATCCCAAGGTGCTTTTGAAAATGCTTGAGATCATGCTGTATTACGTGAGAAGAGGTGCAGATTTCCTTCGCCTTGACGCGGTAACCTACCTCTGGGATGAGCTGGGATCAACAGGGGCGCACCTGTCGCAAACACATACCATAATAAAGCTTTTCAGGGAAGTGCTGGACGTGGTAGCTCCCCATGTGACCATTGTTACTGAAACAAATGTGCCCCATGAAGAAAACATTACCTATTTCGGCAACGGGTACAACGAAGCCCAGGTGGTGTATAACTTTGCCCTTCCTCCGCTGGTATTGTATACCTTCTACATGAGTGATGCAACCATACTGGGTAAATGGTTAAAAACCCTGAAGAATCCTTCTGAGGTGACTACCTTTCTAAATTTTCTCGACAGTCACGACGGAATCGGGGTTATGGGAGCACGGGGGATTCTGCAGGATGATGATATCTCATGGATGGCCGAAAAGGTAAAAGAACATGGTGGCTTGATCTCTTACCGGACAAATCCCGATGGCTCACTCAGCCCCTATGAGCTGAACATCACCTTTTACAGTGCCATAAACAACGAAGATGACGATGAGCCGGATGATATTAAGATCCGGCGATACCTTGCGGCGCGATCGATCCCACTGGTGATATCGGGAATGCCCGGGGTATACCTGCATGGCCTGCTGGGGTCAAAAAATGATATAGAATCTGCCAGGGAAAAGCATGACAATCGCAGTATAAACCGTAACATTCTCAGTAAAGATGAATTGCTGAGGCTGCTGGATGACGAAAATTCCATAACACATTGTATATCATATACTCTTTCAAGAATGATTTATAAACGTGTTCGGGAGAAGGCCTTTCATCCCCAGGCCCCTCAACGCGTGCTGGATATTGACAACAGGTTGTTTTCAATATCCAGAATTTCCACCGACGGAAAGGATGTCATACTTGCCATAACCAACGTTACAGGCAATTCCGTTGACTGTACAATTGACCTTGCTTTACATGAACTCGATTTTACAACGGGATATGATATTCTTTCAAAAAAACACTACGAACCCCACCACAATACTTTTACCTTCACCATGGAGCCTTACCAGGTCATGTGGTTGAAAGCCATGTAGTGAGTGTTCTTTCGTGTTGATGTTCTCACGTGAATGAATGCATCTCCCTTTCTGCAATGTACCTGTACAACGGGTCATTGTATTCTTTTTCTTCTTCGTGACATGTGAATATCAGTTTTATGACATGTGCATCATCAGATTGGATTGCCGCGTTAAAAATATTTTCCCATCCAGGTTTTGAATTATGATCTTTATCATTTTCCACTTTCACTTCAGGTGCCCCGATACTGAGGTAAGCAGCGGCAGCGGTTTTCCAGAACTGTTTAACGGCTCTTCCTCTTTTCTCTTCATTTATGAAAGGGAGAACAATCCTCAGGGCGTGTGTACCGGTGATCATGTGCAGCGAGGTAAAGTTGAAGCTGTTAATAAAGATGTTGCGCATAACCGGGGCTGTTTCTGCAAGGTAGTGGATGTGATCATCTCCGGGTAACTGGAGATATTTATTGAAATCAGGGTCAGATACCACACTGTATATTTTCTCGTCAATATTCTTGCCCTCAGCGTTCGTATCTTTCCACCTGGTGTTGTTTTTCAAAGTAAGAAGTGCATCCCCGGGGGTGGTGTATGTGGGGATATCCGGTTGCACCTCTCCAAGGGGCAGGTAACAAATGGCGTAATAAGCCATGGATTCAATTATTTCTGTGCTGTCTTCATTCATGATGCCATATGCCAGCTTGATAAGGGCATGGAAGGCCCCTGAACCAATGCCCTGTAGTAAATCATTCATGTATGTTTCAACCATGATCCGGGTTCCAAGGCGTTTCTCTTCAGATTTGAAATACCTGATATATGCATCAAAAAAGCGATGCTGGCTCCTCTTGTCTTTCCAGTTTTCGTAGTCAATTACAGTGTTGTTCTGTATCCTTCCATTGAGTCTCCTGGCGTACTCCCCGCAAAATTTCATTAACCTTTTTCTGTCTGCCCCCATTCTCTGCAGGGCACAGGCAGCCATTGGCAGGTGATTTGTATAATTATTATAATATTCAACAGAATAATTTCTGTATGAATCGATGAGGTCTTTTAGATAATCGGATTCTGAAGGCATAGTTACCTCTTTATACGAAGCAGTTTCGCGTTGATGGCTACTATTACAGTACTCAACGACATGAGCACAGCTCCAAGTGCCGGTGATATCACTATTCCCTGGTAATATAATACACCAGCTGCAAGTGGTATGGCAAACACGTTATAGCCGGTTGCCCAGAAAAGGTTTTGTGCCATTTTTTTATACGTTGCAGTTCCAAAAAGGATGAGGGTAGTAACATCCATCGGATTGCTTTCAACAAGGATGATGTCAGCTGTTTCGGCGGCCACATCGGTTCCTGAACCGATGGCGATGCCCACGTCAGCCCTGGCAAGGGCGGGAGCGTCATTGATGCCGTCACCGGTCATGGCAACAAATTCGTCCTGGTTCTGGATCTCAATTATTTTTTTCTCTTTCTGATCGGGCAGCACTTCTGCGAAATAACCATCCAGCTTTAATTCATCAGAAACCGCTTTCGCGGTTGCCTCGTTATCACCGGTGAGCATGTAGCAGAGGATACCTTCATCCTGAAGTTGACGTATGGCTTCATAGGATTTTTCACGGATGGTATCTGAAAGACTGATGGCACCAATTGGGGTATCTTCTTCGAGCAGGTATACTGTAGTTGCTGCAACCCCTGGTGATATTTCCGGTATGGTAATGTTGTGCTCTTCAAGGTAGCCTGGGCTGGCTACCAGCATTGTTTTTTCATGTAAAATACCTTTTACACCTTTCCCCTTTATGGCGGTAAAATTTTCAAGATCTGTTATTGAAAGATCTCGTTTTTTTGCTTCTTCTACTATGCCCCTGGCAATTGGATGCCCTGAGTTTTGCTCAAGTGATGCGGCAAGCTGGAGAACAGTGGCCTCATCATATGATTCCCGCAGGGAGTGTATACCGGTTACACCAAAAGTACCGGTGGTAAGAGTGCCTGTCTTGTCAAAGACGACAGCACTGATAAAACGTGAGTTTTCAAACGCCGTACGGTTTCTTATCAACAGTCCATTTTTAGCGGAAAGAGATGTTGAAACCGCGGCTACCAGTGGAATAGCAAGTCCAAGGGCGTGGGGACAGGTGATGATCATTACTGTTGCCATTCTTTCAATGGCAAAAACCAGCTCTTTGCCCACAGCAAGCCATGACACAAGGGTTACCACGCCGGCAGTAAGTGCGATGATAGTCAGCCACATGGCAGCACGATCGGCAAAATGCTGGGTACGTGACTTTGACTGTTGTGCACGCTGTACCAGGTCGATAACCTTGTTCAGGTAAGAGTCTTCACCTGTCTTCGTTACTTCAACCTCAATTGAACCGTCTCCATTGACTGAACCCGCAATAACCTGGCTGTCTTCAGCTTTTTCAACCGGCACGGATTCGCCGGTCAACATTGATTCATCAATTGAAGTGCTTCCAGTTCGAATGACCCCGTCCGCGGGAATTTTTTCACCGGGCTTTACCAGTAGGATGTTTCCTTTCTCAATTTCTGATGTTTTTATTTCCCGGGTGCCTTCGCCTGTTTTAAGATGCGCCTCATCTGGCATGAGAGATGCCAGCGTATCAAGTGCTTTTGACGCACCCAGAACAGATCGCATTTCTATCCAGTGACCAAGAAGCATCACATCAATCAGTGTGGCAAGCTCCCAGAAAAAGAATTTTCCTTCAAAACCGAATACCACGACGCTGCTGTATATAAAGGCCACGCTGATTGCAAGGGCTATGAGTGTCATCATGCCGGGTTGTCGTTTTTTCAGCTCACCTGTGAACCCACTCAAGAAAGGCCAACCACCATAGAAATAAATACCAGCGGAAAGGGCAAACAATACGTAGCTGCTTCCGGTAAAGCTGAATGAAAAACCGAGAATTCCCTGGATCATGGGAGAAAGAATTATTATTGGTATGCTAATGACAAGTGATATAAAAAACCTTTTACGAAAATCCCTGATCATCATGCGGTGATGAGCGTTGTGATCATGTTTCATGTGGCCTCCGGCTGCAAACAGTATATTCAGTAAAAAGAAAAGATCCCAATTAAGCAGTGTATAGTATATTATATAGTAATTGCAATTACCGGATACCATGTATTTTTTACTAGTGGAAACGGTGAGAACTCATCACGTTTTGTGTTAGAATGTGTATGAGTGTACGGAGAGGTGTTTTATTTACTTGATTCCATTCCCCAGCGTATGGCATACATAACCAGTTCATCTGAGTCTGTGAGTTCAAGCTTCTTCTTTATGTTACGGCGATGGGTTTCCACGGTGTTCACGCTTATATTTAGCTTGTTCGCTATTTTCCTGGTGCCAAGGCCCTGGCCAAGAAGACGAAAAATATCAAATTCCCGGTCGGTCAGGCTGCCAACCGATGTCTGCTGTTCTTCACCTGATCCATGTAACAACCTGGAAACAATTTTTAATGAAGTGTTCTGTTTAAGGTACAGGTCACCCTCTAATACCGTATTGATGGCGGTGATGATCACATCTTCCACCTGGTTTTTCATCACGTATCCACGGGCGCCGGCCATGATTGATCGCTCGGCATACAATGAGTCATCATGCATGGAGATTATCAGTGCTGGAATTGATGGATGTCTTTTTTTCAGTGAAGTGACCAGGTCGATACCGCTCGCGGTTCCTTCAAGGCTGATGTCAACCAGCACAATATCAGGTTCCAGGTCGCTTATCAGCCTTATGGCATCATTGGCATTGCCTGATTCGCCGCATACAACCATGTTGTTTTCTTCTTCTTCGATGATCATCCGCAACCCCTGCCGAACTATCGGATGATCGTCTACAACGAAAACCCGGATATTTTTTACATTCGCGGATGGCATAACTTCCTCCGTTTTCCAGGGGAGTGTGAAATTTAACAAACAACAGGTACTGCTTGTCAGTGTAATAGTACTGTTGATAAATGAATGTATCAGGGTAAAATATATGTTTTTAAATGGCTGGTTGTCAAGATATGTTTTATTTTATGCTGAATTTTTATTTTTCATCATAGTTTAGATTGCTTTAGGGTTTTCCGTAAAGAACACCCAGCAATAAAAAATCATATCATTTCAGTATTGTTTAATTCCCAGTCTACTGCTCTTACATGCAGAGAGCCATTTGTATCATCAATAATAGATGATGCAACACTGAAGTAATGTTTCACTCTGTTGTCATCAGTATTGACTGAATATATTAATGCATCAGGTAAGGTGATACCTGTAAATTCATGAATAGGATGGTATTGTTGTAGTGGATTCCGTTAGGAATATCAGGATAATATCTGCTGTATTTTCTCGGTAAGGCTGTCAGCATTGAATGGTTTGGCTATAAAGCCGCTGGCACCTGTGTCCAGAATTTTTTGTACCTTCCCGTCAAGTCCGAAACCGGAGGTGACAAGCACTTTTATGCCTGGATCAATTTCACGCAATGAAATGTATACATCCAGGCCGGACATTACGGGCATGGACATGTCAAGAAGTACCATGTCAATTGATTCTTGTTGATCAGTAAATACCTGCAGCGCCTGGTTGCCGTCTTCGGCGGTGATTACCGTGTACCCTGCCTTTTCAAGTATACCCGCGGCAACCTGTCTCAGGGGTTTTTCATCGTCTACCACCAGGATAACACCTGTACCCCGGTTCAGGGTTGTTATTTTTTTTGTGGTGGTTCCTTTTTCTTCCATTTCGTCCATACATGGAAGAAACACCTTCATAGTGGTTCCTTCTCCTGGAGCCGATTCAACATCGATGATGCCCTGGTGTTGCTGAATGATATTGTATACCATTGACAGTCCCAGGCCGGTCCCAATTTCCTTGTCCTTCGTGGTGAAAAATGGCTCAAATATCCGGGTGCGGATATCATCGTCCATGCCAATACCGGTATCGGAAACAACTATACACGCGTATGGCGAGTTTCTGCCTGGTGAGTTTTCCTCTTCCACGGCAGAAAGAGACACATCGAGGGTTCCACCCTCGTCGCCTTTTTTCATTATGGTCATTGCCTGGGAGGCGTTCACGCACAGGTTTAGAATGACCTGTTCAATTCGTGTCTGGTCGGCGTATACAAAACAGGGCCCATCTGTAAAATGAAAGTCAAGAAATACACTCTTGGGAAAACTGTTCTTGCATATATTCAGTACATGTTCCAGTGATTCATTGAGGTCGAAATGCTTTTTTTCCATCTCCTGCCGTCTTGACAGTGATAGAAGTTGTTTTATCATCTCGACTGCCCGGTTAGATGAATCACGTATGGTATTTATGTAACTCCACACCTCGTCAGCATTATTGAATTTCTGGTCATTGAGGAGGATGTCCAGTATTTCAACACTTCCAATAATACCGCCCAGTACGTTGTTGAAATCATGTGCCAAACCTCCAACCAGGGTGCCGATGGCTTCCATCTTCTGCGCCTGCAGGAGTTGTTCCTCCAGGTTGATCTGCTCGGTGATATCACGCTTGATGGCTGCGAAGTTGAGTATATTCCCGTCATCGTCAATAATGGGGAATATTACAGACTCTTCATGTATAAATTCCCCGTCCTTTCTCTTGTTGGTGATGCGTCCGGTCCAGGTTTTTCCTGACTCAATAGTATCCCACAGGTCTTTGTAAAACCTGTGGGAATGAATACCACTGTTAATAATAGAAGGTTTTTGACCGATTACCTCGTCCCTGCTGTAACCGGTGATCTTTTCAAAAGCGGGATTCACGTACTGTATAGTCCCTTCCGTATCGGTGATGATGATATCTTCTGATGCCTGCTCCACCGTAATGGCAAGCCGCCGCAGGGCGATTTCGGTTTCCTTTTTTTCAGTGATGTCCCGTCCCACCGACTGGTAACCGGTTGGGTTCCCGTAATCATCGAAGAAAGCCCTGTCAATCCACTGGTGCCAGGATGTTGAGCCGTCTCCCCGGATAACCCGGTGCTCATCAATCTTTACCGGATTTTCTGGTGTGAGTGAATAAATCTTTTCCCATACCTGTGCATGAAAATCTTCGGGAACGAATTCAAAAAAACTTTTTCCCACCATGTTTACAGGTTTCAGGCCAAACTCGCGGCAATATGCCCTGTTGGCAAAAGTGATTATTCCGCCAGGATCCCAGCGGGTGATAAACTCGGTCTGATCTTCTACTATACTGCGGTATCGCAGCTCGTTCTGTTCGAGATCCCAGTATGCCCGCAGCAGCTCCTCGTTCTGGGCTTCAAATTCTTCGTTAGTAGCTTCAAGTTCCTCCATGGTGGCGTTGAGTTCCCTGTTCTTTTCCTGTAGCTGAATGTTGCTCTTTTCCAGTGAATGCCTGGATACATTCAGGCGCCGGTTGAGCACGTTTATGATATCGGCAAGACCCAGTGACGTGGCGAGAATGAGCCACAGGAAACTTATCTCGATCTTCCACTGGGTAATAAAAAAAGTAGGCAGGTATCCCATGGATGACAGCAGTTGTAACGGGGCCAGTAAAAACAGGGGGAGAAAGCCTGCAATGATAAACCAGGCGTTCCTGTTTTTGTCCCTGATGCCGCTGTAGATTGAGGCTGCAAGTACGTATGCGATTAGACCGAATAATAGGTAATTAACTACCTGTACCGCCGCTATGTAGGAGATGAAAAACTGCACCGCCATCATGAACGCTGCAATAACTGTGAAAAAGAGAATTCCCCAACGAAGCTTTTTTGACAGGTACTGGTGAAATTTCAGCATGGAATCGAAGAAGAGACTGGCTGATCCGATGAGCATGAATGCGAATGTGGGAATGGCCCTGTTGGCCCAGGCAGTGCTCTCAGGCCATAGAAACATGAAACCAAGTCCCCTTAGACACATGAGGTAAAACATAAGGGATATTGAGAAGAAACTGAAAAACAGATGTGTGATGTCCCTTGTAGAAAAAAAGATGAGAAAATTAAAGATTCCTGTGAAAAGCATTATACCGTAAAACATGAAAAGAAGTGACATCTCGCTGGTGTTGTTTCTTACAAAGTGTTCTCTTGAATGAAGGAATATGCTGAAGTTAAGTGAACTGAATGTCTTGATCTTGAAGAAAACCCTGTTCATCCCCTGTTGCAGATCAATGGGGAAAGCAAGTGTACGTGATGCCAGTGGCCTGGTATTAAACTTTCGGCGGTCTCCGGTGTTATATACCTGCTGCACTTTCCCATCATAAACCATGTACAGGTCAACATAGTCAAGTATTGGATAATCGAATTCAAGAATGGCATCGTTTGCCTTTCCGGGGTTCATGATATGAAGACAAAACCAGTAAGGGGTGGCAGTATATCCGAAATTAACATACATTTCATTGATTGACTGGAATGATGTCTTTTCGTGCAGAACATTCTCTATTGTGATTTTGTCTTCCGTGGAAGGTCTATAGCAAAGGAATGAAGAAACGTTTGCTGAATCAAAATTATTATGTATTGTGAAAGCGTCATTTCCCGCGAGAAGTGGGAGGATGGTAGATGATATTAAAAAAAATACGCATAATGTAAGCTTGCTTGCTGACAATGATTTTCCATCCATTGAGTATGATTCATTATTTTTTCCAATTATTATAACACCTGTATGGGTATTGTCAATTGAATAATGTTAGTCAGAAAATATTGAAATAATACTGTAGAATTTTTAAGTTGCATTATCCGTGAATACCATTAAGAATGAATAGGATAAAAGGAAATCAAATGAAAACTTTCACATTCTGCCCCTGGTGCGGCAGAGAACTAATTCAGGGTGAGGTGGACGGGATTGACCGGAAGGTATGCCCGCACAGTGCCTGTGGTTTCGTGTTCTGGGACAACCCGGTACCGGTAGTGACTGCACTTGTTGAACACATGGGCAGGGTGGTGCTGGCTCGTAACAAGACCTGGCCTGAGAAGATGTACGGGCTTATTACTGGTTTTCTTGAAAAGGTTGAAAGCCCCGAAGAAGGTGTTCTCAGGGAGGTGAAAGAAGAGCTGGGGGTAGATGGTGTGGTTAAAGATTTTATAGGGCTGTTTCCCTTCCCGCAAATGAACCAGCTGCTGATAGCCTATCATGTAGCTGTTGAGGGTGAACTGGTGCCAGGAGAAGAACTGGCCGAACTGAAATACGTCTTGCCCGAGAAACTTAAACCCTGGGATTTCGGGACTGGCCTGGTGGTTCAGAAATGGCTTTCTCTTTGAGTTTACCTGTTAAGTTCCATCTCCATCAGGTATTTACGGTAATTTTTCAGCACTGCTTCTTTGTCCCTTTCTCCGAACTTAGTATTCCCGATATATATACCCCATGGATCAAGGTTTCGTGATACCACGGTATTGGCTCCCACCGTGGCACCTTCCCCAATGGTTACACCCGGCAGTATTATGGCATTGGCACCGATAATGGCAAACCTTCCGATGGTGACCGGTTTTCTGATGGGATTTCTGTACTTTTCTGGTATGGTGGGATTGCCAAATCCCTGGTCTTTGAAATCATCGGTACTTGAATATACCTTGCATCCCTGTGAAAACCCCGCGTAATCACCAATATCCAGGCCGCCCCCGCCGTTAAGAAACACGAAACTGCTTACATGAATATTGTTGCCGAATTTGATATGCTTTCCAGAGTACAGGTAGGTGAAACTATCGATGATGATGTTCTCGCCCCATTCAATGTTATCAATACCCACTATCTTCACGTTCTCGTATATGGTCACACCGGCTATGTTATATTCTTCCATGATTCGCCCCTCCAGGGATTTATACATGTCGTATATATATGACATTATACTTATGAGATGTCAATACTTATAATGGATCACCGCTAATTCGTGAAGAGCGCAAAGTACGCAAAGATGGTTATTTATTTGCTATTATTCCCTGTCCTCTTTGCGTTTCTCTGCGAACTCTGCGACTTTGCGGTTATTCCTTTTTGAGTTATATAATTGAGACCATATCAGGTTGACACGAGCTTTATTCATGTATATACTGTGGTTAATGTCCCTTTAATTTCAAGTTGTGTTTCGTGTAACGGGGTGATTGATGAGCTACCAGACAATTATTTTCGACAGGAAGGGTGCCACTGGCATTATACGCCTGAACAGGCCCGAGAGGATGAACGCGGTCAGCGAGGAGATGTACCTCGATTTGATTGACGTGCTTGAAAAAACCGCAGGTGATTCCAGTGTCCGTTCCCTGGTGATAACCGGCAGTGTTCGGGTGAAGGACGGGAAGGAAAAGCAGGCATTCTGTGCCGGTGCCGACCTGAAAAAACATGGAGAGGGTGATCGTACCCATGCACAGAAGCGAGCGTACATTGAGCTGGCCCATCGTGCAACCGCCGGAATATACAGGTATCCCAAGCCGGTCATCGCCGCGGTGAACGGCCCTGCCCGGGGTGCGGGTACCGAGATGGCGCTTAACTGTGACTTCATCTTCATGGCAGAAGATGCCACCATGGCCTTCCCGGAAACAGGACTGGGTACCTTCGTGGGAGGAGGCGTGACTGTCCACCTCCCTAAAATAATTGGTGTTATGAAGGCAAAGGAACTGGTGTATACCGGTCGTGTGATTAATGGAAGTGAGGCAGTTTCTATGGGGCTGGCCCTTGAATGCCTTCAGCTTGAGTCGCTGATAAACCGGGTGTTGCAATTTTGTGAAAAGCTTGATGAGAAGGCGCCGGTATCCATGAAACATGCGAAGGAACGCCTGCAGAATTCAGGGGAGCTTGACTTTGCCACCGCCCTGCATCTTGAAACTGATGCCATACTGGCTTGTATGGACACGGATGACTGGCACGAGGGAGTGGTAGCCTTTGCAGAAAAAAGAAAACCAGAATATAAAGGAAAATAGAATGCCGAAAAACGCGCTGAACAGGATATTTAACTCACGATCGGTTGCAGTAGTCGGGGCTTCCCTTGACGAGAAAAAACGGGGCTACCAGGCCATAAAGACATTGTTGCGGGAACAATACGAGGGGATCATATACCCGGTGAATCCGAAGCTTGACCGCATTATGGGGATGCCATGCTATCCATCCATAAAAGATATACCCGGAGATGTGGACCTGGCCCTCATTACCACTCCGGCTGGTACCATCCCGGGGGTTATAGAAGAATGCGGCATGAAAAATGTTGCCGGTGTGGTGATAATCGCGGGTGGTTTCGGCGAACTGGGGGCCTCTGGTAAAAAGAAAGAAACGGAGATACTGGAAGCGGCGAAAAAGAACAATGTTCGTATTATCGGGCCAAACACGTCCGGGATGATAAGCCTGTTTAACAGTCTGAACCTTGTTGGCCTGTCTGATGTGCCGAAGGGAAACATTGCACTGCTTACACAGAGCGGGAATATAGCCCTGCACATCATTACCGAGGCCCGGCTGCGAAGCCAGAAGGGCTTTTCATATTACGTGGGGGTTGGAAACGAGGCGGATATACGGTTTCATGAATACCTGAAATATTTTGAAGATGATGAAAATACGAAACTAATACTCATGTATGTTGAAGGACTCCGTGACGGACGAAAGTTTCTGCAGCAGGCATACCAGACCACGTTGAAGAAACCGGTGGTGCTTTTAAAGAGCGGAAGATCGGCAACGGGTGCCCGTTCTGCCGGTTCCCACACCGGGTCGCTGGCAGGTCTCTCTGAAGTTGCCAGGACGGCTTTTCAGCGGGCAGGTATCATAAATATCGAAAACCTTGATGAACTTTTTCCCGTTGCCGAAACACTGAGCAGCCTTCCCCACATGAAAAACAACAGGGTGGCAATCCTTGCCGACGGGGGAGGGCATGCCACCATCGCCTCTGACATATTAACCGATCTCGGGGTTGATATCCCGGTGCTGAACGAATCAACACAGGAGAAGCTTCGTGCCCTGCTGCCTTATAACGCCTCGGTATCAAACCCCGTGGATGTTGCGGGGGGTACCGACCAGAACCCGGCTGTGTTCGCCGATTGCGCGAAGGCCATGATAGAAGACGAGAATATCGACGGGCTTCTCATCGTGGGATTGTTCGGCGGGTATGCCATACGTTTTGCAGATCGTCTGCGTTTTATGGAAGAGGACGCCTCCCACCGCATGGGTAAGCTGGTGGCACAGATGGGTAAACCTATAGTGCTGCAAAGCCTCTACAACGCGGCAAACGCTCATTCGCTGGAACTGCTGCGTTACTACAATATACCTGTTTATGAGTCGCTGGGAATCGCCTGTAAATGCGTTGCCGCACTTGCAGATTACGGCCGCCATATTTCCAATCCTCATCCCAAGAAAACAAAGTTTGTTTTCAAGTGGGGGCATAACGCAAGGCCCGAATGCGAAGCAATAATAAAGGAAGCACTATCCGAGGGTCGCAACGTGTTGCTTGAACCGGAAGCAAAACGTATACTGTACATGCATAACGCCCCGGTGCATCTTGACAGGGTGGCAGGAAACGCTGACGAGGCCGTAGAAATAGCAAGAGAGATAGGGGGAGATGTAGCTCTGAAGATCGTTTCACCCGATATACTGCACAAGTCGGATGCCGGGGGTGTGCGGCTTAGCCTGGAAAGCGACGAAGAGGTGCGGCAGGCTTTCAATGATATTATAACGAATGCACAGAAATATAACAACGATGCCCGTATAAAGGGCTGCCTTGTGTCACCCATGTCAAGTGACGGGGTAGAGGTGATTATCGGTACCAAGATTGATGACCAGTTCGGGCCTGTCATCATGTTCGGTCTTGGAGGTATACTGGTAGAGGTGGTGCGTGACGTGGCTTTCAGGGTACTTCCGCTTTCGCGTAACGCGGCGCGGCAGATGATAGACGAGATACGTTCAGCTCCCATATTAAATGGTGTGCGGGGGCGTCCCCCTGTTGACAAAAAGGCACTGGAAGACCTGCTCATCGAGGTCTCGGATATCATCGAATCATATCCACAGATAGCCGAGATGGATCTAAATCCGGTTATTGCCCACCAGGACGGGCTGTCACTGGTGGATGCCAGGATTATATTAAAAGGTGATGACTGAGCGTGTCGTAAGAGTTTACTATACATGATGATAAGGTTGAACGAACCATGAACTATGAACATATAATTGTTAAAAAAGTAGAATCAACAGCAACTATTATTATGAACAAGCCGGAGAAGCTGAACCCCCTGGATCAGCTGACAGGTGACGAGATGAATCACGCCCTTGACCGCCTTCGGGAAGACACAAGCCTTCGGGCAGTAGTGATAACCGGTACCGGCAAGGCATTCAGCGCGGGTGGTGATGTGAAGGGTATGAAATCTTCAATTGAAAACGGCACCCCTGATAAGTTTATGGATGATCTTACCATGTCACTGTATGCCATAGCGCAGAAGCTGCGCACATTCCCCGTACCCGTTATCGCCGGGGTGAACGGGTATGCCATGGGAGCGGGAATGAACCTGGCGCTAAGTTGTGACCTGGTGATTGCCGGTAAGAGCGCGGTATTTGGCCAGAGTTTCAGCAAGCTGGCACTCATACCCGGGTTTGCCGGCACCCACCTGCTTGCCACCCAGCTGCCATGGCAAAAGGCCTGCGAGATCGCCTTCATGGGTAACCCCGCAAGCGCCGAAGAGATGTATCGCCTTGGCCTGGTTAACCGTGTTGTTCCCGATGACAGGTTTCAGGATGAGCTTAACATCTTTGTGGAAAAAATAGCCTCGGGACCCACCATGGCTTTCAGGCGCACCAAGGAACTTTTTCTGCGTGCCCTGCAGGGAGATTTCTTCGATCATATTGACTATGAGCGTACAGTACAGGTGGAATCAACTAAAACCGCTGATTATGCCGAAGGTGTACAGGCGCTTATCGAAAAACGTGATCCCCATTTTAAAGGTGAATAGAAATACTGAAAACTGTTCACCCAATATTGACCTGAACTTCATTTCTTTGTATATTATCTACACAATAAGCCTGTATCCATATTGATGAATAATATTATGGCCACTCTGAGTTCTCCCTGTCCCGCATGGTTTGAGGGTACGGGACGAGATGCAGTGTATTTGCTGACAGCTTCAAGCAAATAACACGCACTTTAAGAGCAAGGTACAGGGCCATGAAATGGGCAGTATATATAATCGCAGCATTATTACTTTTCTTCCAGGTTTCCTGTGATAAAACAGAAGTGTGGCCACGGGTGAACAGGGATGACCTGCAGGGTTTTGATTATCTTACCGTTTTGTCAACGTCTCCGTCAAACGGGCAGACAGGAGTACCTGTCACCAATACAATAAGTGTAACATTTAATGACAACATTGATATTACAACACTTGATGATGCCACTACGTTCACGGTAAACAGCGGATCTGTTACAGGCGCTTTCAGTTATGACGTAGGGTCGAAAGTTGTTACATTTACACCGGATGCTGACCTTGTCAATAGCACCGTGTATATGGTATCATTAACTAAAGGAATTGAAACACTGGTTGGTGATACACTTGAAACCGATTACCATTTCCAGTTCACCACTGTTGCTGCAGGTATATCAGTTATTGAAGTAAGTCATTCGGGTGTGATTATTCCTCATATGGGAACATATGAATTTGGTCTCACAGATATAGGCAGCCCGCTAAGTGAAACATTCAGGATAGATAATCCAGGGGACTCTGCCCTTGATATAACATTGATGACACTAGGGGGTGTCAATCCCGGTGATTTTACTATTGCATCCTTTACAGGAACTATTCCAGCTTCAGGTTTTAATACCTTTAGCGTGAATTTCGATCCGGTCTCAACCGGTGATAAAAGTGCACTGGTAATCATAAACAGCAATGCAGTAGTTGATCCGTTTCAATTTACAGTGACAGGTTCAGCTGTTGGCGCAGGCACACTTGAACCCGACATTGCTTTATTTCAGGGAACAACAGAAATTGCCTACAACGGTCAATATAATTTTGCTAAGTACGGATTGGGAGAGGTGAGTCCCCCCATACCATTTACTATTAAAAACCTGGGTAATGCTGACCTGGATGTCAGTACAATTCAGGTAACAGATGATGCAGGCGGAAGGTTCACTATAGTGACCAATCCTGCACCTGTAACCGTAATTCCGGGGTCAGATACGACGTTCACAATGCAGTTCTCTTCTCCCAACGGGGTTGTATTTTTTGGGACGGTTGAAATAACCAGTAATGATCCTGACGAGGATCCGTTCGTATTCCGTGTGAAAGGTATGGCGAAATAATTGATACACAGAAAATATAAATGGAAGGGGCCTGATGGAAAACAAAATCTCCATAGTGGTAAACAATCGCTACAGAAGCGTGTATTATGACAGCTCCCTGAAAGACAGGGAGGTTCAAAGCGTATCTGATAAATTGTTGAAAATCAGGGCCAACCGCTGGAAAGAAAAAAAAATATCCATGATATTTTTGATACATTCCAGTCAATCTTCATCAAGGGACATCAACTATATAAAGCAAACCATCGAAAGGGACGGGCTTGGCGTTGTGGCAATACCCATACAATCTGCTGGAAGCATGTCCATGGATATTATCCATTCCATCATTGAACGGATGTACAGGTTGGTTGGCAAGGGGAATATACTGGTGTTGTCCCTTCATGAGAAGGACCTTCTTGGTTTTATTCTGGGTTCATTGCTGGTATATTCCGGTGTTCCCGTGAAGGAAACACTTGGTTTAATGCGGGAAAGCGTGATCCATGTGGCTGATGATGAGAAAATGACAGAACTCCTGGAGAAGTTTGTTGAGTATTGTGGTACCGAATGCGGCATAAAGGGTACCGGAAAGGAGCCGGCCCATGTGATAGATACTGTTGCCGATGAAAACCAGCATGATACTGACCCGTTGCAGGAAAGGTATATTGAAAAAGCTCACACCTCCGCATACGAGTCCTCAGATGATAAAAGTACATTTACAGAAGAAAAACAGGCTGTGGAAAAATCGGTTGATAAAGAAACAGATACCCAGCTTTTCAAGAATATACGGTTCCCAATACGAACCAAGCTTATCAGCATGGTTTCCCTCATACTTGTTGTGTCGATGGGTTTAATGATCGCCCTGGCTACATATTTCTTTCGTAATGACAGCGAAATAAGGGTACAGGAAAGCAACCTGAAACTATCAGATGTAATGGGACAGAAGGTTGTTTCTGAACTTAAGATGTTAGCAGAAAAATCATACCTGGTTGCCCAAAGTGTAATGGGAAACAGCTCCTCTCGACCAGGAGATGTAAACTTGGTTGATGTATTGATGATGAAAGATCCTGATGTATTGTTTGTGGGTGGCGGTAAAATAATCCCCGGGACCGATGATATCCGTTTTTCGTTCAGCCGTGTAAATAATACTGCAGCCAGGGAGATTGGTGTCTCGCCTGGGAAAATAAACTCTGTTGTGAAGGAACATTCGAGTGAACTTTCACTGTCTGGCAGGGATATGGCAGTAAAGAATTTTTCACCTTATCTTTCATACCCTGTGCTGGCTGTTATTACCCGTTACGGGCAAAGCGATATTGGTACAGGTGACACGGTAATGGTCACCTTTATAAAGCAGGAGAGACTGATCAGTGGAGTTGAGACACAGGGGATATCTGAGACATTCATGGTGAACGAAAATGGCGATCTTATAGCCCACAGTGACAGCAGGCTGGTGTTGGCCGGTGGAAACATGGAAAATCTGCCCATAGTGCAGATGATGATGAAAAGTGGTGTGGCAAACGGGCAGACACGGTATATTAACGAAGATGGAGAGGCTTACCTCGGGTCTTTTAAAAAGACAGGTATTGCAGGAATAGGGATTATTACTTCCGTTCCGGAGGAGCAGGCATTCGCAGAAGTATATAATATTCAACGGAGAAACCTCTACATTCTCGTGATCGTGTTGAACCTGGCCGTGCTTGTTGTGTTTATTTTTTCAAAAACATTGACAGGCCCTATTCGCAGACTGGTTAGCGCTACCAAAAGGATACAGGAGGGGAACTTTAACGTGGATATTACACCTGATACCAGGGACGAAGTGGGAGCGCTTACCAGGTCATTTGTTGAAATGGGCAGGGGGTTGCAGGAACGTGAAAAAATGAAAGATGCATTTGGGAAATTCGTAAATAAAAATATCGCAGACATGGTTCTCAGGGACGAAATCAGCCTGGGGGGACAGAAACAGGACGTGACAGTGCTTTTTACTGACCTGAGAAATTTTACCGCGCAATCCGAATTGATGCAACCGGAGGAGGTGGTTGAATTTCTTAACCAGTATCTCACCAGGATGGTGCAGTGCGTACATGATAATGAAGGTATTGTAGATAAGTTTATTGGTGATGCCATAATGGCGTTGTGGGGAACCCCGGTATCGTCTGAAGATGATACGATGAGGGCTGTTGATTCCGCGCTTGCCATGCGCCGGGCACTTATCAGTTTTAATCGTGAACGAAAAGACTTGGGAATAGAACCTGTACGAATAGGGGCGGGTATTAATACCGGACCGGTGGTTGCCGGGCAGATCGGATCACCTGACCGCATGGAGTACACGGTAATTGGTGACACGGTAAATCTCGCGTCAAGAATCGAAGCACTGAATAAGCCATTTGGCACGGATATCCTGATTACCGGGCACACATTGAAGGTAGTAAAGGATGTATTCGATTGTGTTCCCATGGAAAAAATTAAAGTGAAAGGTAAGAAAGATCAGTTACAGGTATACGCGGTACTGGGACGCATGGATGATGATGACCGCCCGCGTTCAATAGCGGATTTGCAGCTTAGAATCGGCTCTCATGCTGAAAGAAAGGGGGATACTCAATTAAGCCTGGAAGAAGAAAAATATGAGATTCTTCAATAAGGAATACATGCCACTGGCTATACTGGGGACTGCCGCCATATTATTCGCGTTGCTTTTATATCGTGACATGTCCGCATCCATAGACGTGTTTGGCGAAAATAAGATAGGTGAAATACAGTTTACCAGTAAAACCGCCCAGCGAAAATATGCCAACCAGGTAATATGGGAACGGGTTAATTCTAATACCCCGGTCTTTAACGGGGATTCCATACGAACAGCGGATTCCTCTGAAGCCGTGATAAACCTGCAGGATGGAACCGAAATTTCTCTTCATGAGAACAGCATGGTATTACTGAGTGTTGCTGAACGAAAAATGGCGGTTGATTTCAGCCGGGGGTCTATGACTGCCAGGAAGCGAAAGAAGGATGGCGGCTTCCAGCTGTCAATAACCGCCGGATCGTTGAATATGGCCGTAGACGAAAGTCACCTGATGATGGAAAAAGAAGAAAATGAAGAAGTTGATGTAACGGTGCGGGAGGGTGAAGCGCGATTACTAACTGAGGGTGAGGAAGACGTGGTTCTTTCACGCAACCAGAAAGCAGTGTTGCGCCCCGGCAGCAGCAGTGCCCGTGTGATAACCCTTCCGGTTACGCTAGTTGCTCCTGAAGCAGGTACCTTTATTGCGGGTAGGGGAAGTCTCCAGCAGGTACGGTTCACCTGGAAATATAATCGGCCGGTACAGGGTGCAGTACTTGAAATCGCAAATGACCGAAATTTTAACAATATCATTACCAGGTCAAATGTAAACGGAACTTCAGCCGTTGAGAGGTTGAGAGATGGCAGGTATTACTGGCGAATAACGACCGCGGAAAAGGATACAGCCTCTTCTGCGTGGAGTAAGTTCACTGTTCTGAAAATAGAGCCGCTGGAATTGATAAAGCCAGCTGATACACAGACAATACATGCGGCAGGTGAGACGCAGCTGGTTAGTTTTTCCTGGAAACCACACCGGCACATGAATTCATACGAGTTACTGGTGGCACGTGATCCTGAGATGAAAGAAATAATTGTACGTAAAAACAGTCGCATGACAGATACCGCGGTTGATATCCCCGCTGGTAAGAGTACGTATTACTGGTCGGTACGGGGTGAGGCCGCGCTCCAGGGGTTGAAAGAGTACTCGGTGAGCAGCAGGGTATACAGTTTTTCCATGGCACCGGTTACCCCCGGGGCTTCTGTGCAACTGATACGTCCTGAAGTGAAAGCACGAGTTATTCGGGACGCGGTGAACTGGCAGGCAGTCCCGTTTTCCTGGAAGAAAATGAAGGGGGTGGACAAGTATGAGCTGCAGGTTGCCGATAATCTTTCATTTTTAGGAGATGTGTGGAAAAAAAGAACTGCTAATAACGTGTTGCTGATGGAAAAACCACTGAAACCTGGAAAATACTTCTGGCGGGTGGCCCCGGTAATTGAAAACAATGTTGATCCTGAACTATTCAGTGAAAGAAGAACTTTTTCTATAGACCGGGAATATGATATCGGATTGGTCAAACCGTCAGAATCTGCTGAAATATCCATCCCTCCCGGCAAAACCGATGTACCGGTTACTTTTTCATGGAGAGGGTATGGAAGTGATTTCAGATATAAGCTGGAAATATCAGCAGGATATGATTACAAGAGTATTTATGATTCACGTATGGTTTCCGCCATCAGTGTAACTATACCTTCCCTTGAGGCTGGTGAATATTTCTGGAGGATAACCCTGATAAACCCTGATGGTGATGATGTTGCCCGAAGTGTACCCCGGTTGATGAAAATTCGCGGGAACCTCTATTCTCCAGTGGTGCTTACCCCCAGAACAGGTGATATAGTGAATCTGAAATCAAGCAATTCTTTTACAATGGCATGGGAGAGGGTGGATGGTGCTGATGAATACGTGGTATCTCTTTTTTCTGTCGATGGAACTAAAAGAAAGAAGGTAAAAGAATACCGTACAAAATCAACAAGCATCAAAATGGATCAGCTGCACCTTCTTGATGAGGGTAGATTTGAATGGACTGTCAAGGCACTTGATACCGCGCGTGATGACAGCTCAGTTGTTTTAAGGGAAAGCGGGGAAGAGCATAATAGTTTCATTGTTACCTTAGGGCGAAGAATGAACAGGCCCAAAATCATATCACCCAGAATCCAATATGAGTAATTCACGGTTCAAAATAGCTTCCATGTTATGGATAACAGTGATGGTAATTGTGTTGACAATGCCTCTGTATTCGCAGGGTAAAGGTGAAAATAAACCTGGTGATAGTTCAAGCCCTTACCTGAAGTGGGTTCCCGTAACGGGTGCTACTGAATATATTGTTGAGATAATTAACAGTAACAGCAGGTCGGTTATCACAAGAAGAGTTGATACCAATACATTGAAGGTTTCTTTAGCCCGTGGTGAATACCGTTTCCGGGTTGGTGCTGTTAATAAATTTAACAAGGTGGGAAGCTGGTCTGAGTGGGCTTCTCTTGTAATCGTTGAAACACCACTACCTGGGTTTAACCTGATATCTCCGAATAAGGCAGAAAGAGGTGTTGACGGCAGGGAGATAACCCTTGCTGGTGAAAATATTGTACGGGGGGCCCTTGTACGCCTTTCGCGGGATGACTTGTCCCTGGATGTCAGCAATATCCGATACAGGTCTGACTCTGAGATACAATTTAATGTACAACTGGACAATGCAGAAACGGGATCATATGATCTTGAAATTGTAAATCCGGGCGGCAAGCGGGTCAGGGCTGAGGATGTCTTTATTGTTGAAGATTCACGGCGGGGACGAAAGCCCGCAGCGGATATGCCAGTTTCGTTTAATATATCACTGGGATATCACGCAGCTATGCCGGTATCCAGCTGGTCTGATGTGTTGGAAGTATCAATGGCAGGGTTTCATGTTGCTGGTGATACAGGCTTGCATGCTGTCCCGGTATTGAAGTATATCCCCTTTGCGGATTACCTTGGATTTCTTTTGGAAGGATCATACACCGCCTACAGTGGAAAAGATCGAACTGGCAGGGTGACAACCAGCTTGAACCTGGTTCACGGAGGCGGGCGGGTTTTCTATCCTGTACGCATGATGGGATCTGTTGTATTGAGACTATCTGCAGGTGGTGGAATCGCATTTAGCAGCTTTAACGAACAGGCTGAATATTCAGAGCCGGCAAGGTACACTTCAAGAGATGAGTACTTTGTTTCAGGTCTTTCAGTAGTAATTCCATTTTCCCCTTCATTCTACATGGAAGGCGGTATCGATTACATGATAATCAGGTATGTGGATGTGCCCATGCATTCAATACGCTTTTTTGCCACAGGCGGCGTAAGATTTTAGAAAAATTAATCTCCTCGAAAAAAAATAGGCAGTCTGGACGGTTTTTGATTGACACAGTAACACCCCTGGTGTACATTTATAATTAGTATAAATATCGATAACGATATAATATTCATATGAGGGGGAGTTATGAGAAGTAAATTACTGTCAGTTTGCATTATTTTACTTGGAGTTGTTTTTTTCGTATCACAGGGGCAGCCTGGAAGTGCTGCAATTGAGCACCTGGACTACGGCCTGTACTGGTATGGATATAACAACAACTGTGAGAAATTTGTAAGCGGCCAGGGAAACCAGTATTACGACCCGTCAAAACCGGTAGTCATTTACTGTCATGGGTGGCAGAAAGATACCAGTGTGAACGGATACGCACGTGAGAATTTTCATTTTGTGCATGGCGACGCTGATGTATTTGTTCAGCATTCATGGCTGGAAAAGGGCTGGAACGTAGGTGTGTTTTACTGGAACCAGTTTGCCGACGAGAATGAGGTTGCCGATGCCGAGGCAAAAATATGGAGTGCGTATGGTCCGAAAGGAATGAGATACCGTCTTGATGATGGGACCTACAGTACAACACAGTCACCGGGTACTTCCATCGGCAATATACTATATCAGCAGTACGTGCAGGCTATTTCGGGTAACACAAGCGGTAAAGTCAGAATTGTCGGTCATTCTCTTGGCAGTCAGCTGGCATGTTACCTTGCCGGCTCTGTATTTGACGCCATAAACGACGGGGTGCTTTCTGAAAACATGCTGCCCGACCGTGTTGCGTTGCTTGATCCTGCCTGGACAAAAAACGGTAAGAGTTACCTGGGCGACATGGATGGTGATGGGAATGATGACTGGACAGGAGAAAGAAGCCGGTGGTGGCTTTTGGACATAATGGACGAGTATCCCGCTTTCGTGGTGGAATTGTACAATACAACCGGTCTTGACCTGGGATTTGTGTGCGACAATAATTCAGCTTTACGTGAACAAGTAGCCTGTACATCACTGCGGCCATGGTACTACAATTCATGGGAAATTGACAAAAAACATGTTTCAGTTCGATATCATTATTTCTGGACGTATGATTTCGCGCCTCCTGTTGAATGTACAATAAGCTGGTGGCGAAGAAAGGCAACAGGACAAGATGCGGCATCGGCATCTACTCCCGACTGGCGGATAAAGGACATGATGGGCAGTGGGTATTACTGGGACCAGGTAGAGGGCCGTTACACGGAGACCCCATCTGATGACTGGTTTGAAAGGAAGAGCCAGTAGTTATAGAATGCATTTATATTAATGTAAATGGCATTGATATAAAAGGTTGATCACTAAAAAAGGATAACCACTGGTTATCCTTTTTTATATATAGATGATTTTTCTTTGTCTGTTTGTATTCTTTTTTTAATCAGTCATGACAAACTGCGCATTTATTGCTCAGCTTTAAGGCGGTATGGCAATCCATGCATTGTCCCATGGGCATCATGCCTTTAGTCTTAATTGATGCGCGTCTGCTTTCCGCTTTGTTTCCATGGCACGCGGCACATTGAGCGGCAAGGGTACCGTGTTCTTTTGCTCCTTCCATGACGGCTAAATGACTAAAATATACCAGGCTGGGCTGCCGTGCGTATGATTCCCAGGGACTGTCACTGTCCTTATAGTCATCAAACATGGGCTTCCTGGCCGGCAGGGTTGTTCCATCAACACGGGTTACCGTGGTGGAGCCTTCGCGACTATGGCAACCAACACATGTTTCTACCGTTGGGATACCCTTAAATCTACCATTCGAATAATATCCGTGACAATCGGTGCAATCTGATATTCCATAGATTGAAACCGCGTCATCTTTATCAATCTTTACAAGATGTGACTTGTGATCAAATGGTATGGCCTTATCTGCCTTGTTTGCCATAACGTAATCACAAGACTTACCGAAAAGTATAAAGGAAATAGCCAGTAAAACTATAAAGGGAATGCCAAAGAGAAGTAGTGATCGTTTCACGTTTGTACTCCTTATATTGGGGAGTTATTTAGTAAATATAATATCTTTTTTATTAGACGGATTTACTATCTAAAAATGGAAGTTTTGTGTCAACACAATAAAAAAAATTTTTTTTGGATAGTGCAGGATTTTTCAGGTTAGAACATGATTTTCACCATTTATGATGGTGAAACTATTGTTTCTTGTTCTACATATACATAATATGTTATATTTTTTTATAAGATCAACGCAATAAGAAGTGGGAGAAGCCCTGGATACAAGAACCGGTACCCGCGCGAAAATAGATTTCATGATAATTTCACTGGATATCCTGCCGGTTGACAGGATCATTTTATCGTTAAGGGCAATGTTGTTGTTGAAGGCATAGCCAATAACCTTATCAATAGCATTATGCCTGCCTATTTCATCAAAAAAAGCCTCCTGTCTGCCGTGAATGTCCACCAGGGCACTGCTGTGGACACCATGGGTCTTTTCGTGAAGTGATGATTGCGATAAAAATGTATTCATGGCATCAAGTATAATTTCAGCCCTGACGTCCGGAAGCGATCTGTACACGTAGCCTTCGGCTGGCAATTCCCTTTTGCTTCCCTTCCCGCAGGTTACCAGGGAAGGGATTCGTGAGAGTGCCCTTGATACCGGTTCAGACGGGGTAACAGTGACAGCTGCCACCATTGCACTGCTGTCCATCTCTATTCGAGTAATATCACTTGTTTTTTCTATTATACCTTCAGCGACAAGATGACCGGTCAGCAGTTCTTCAATGTTATTGCCGGAACAGGCAATGGTTATAAAAGACTGCCCATTGAGTGTAATAAGAACGGGATATTCCGTACTGATTGCGATTTCAGTATCTTTTATTTGTTTATTTGAGTATTCATGAACGGGTATGTTTTTATATTCAGGTAGATTCATTCTATTTTTCAATGCAGGGATGGTATGTCATCCTGGTAATTTATATTAGCAAAGATGCTGGAGGGGTCTTCGGCATAGAAGAATATCTCGTCCTCTATCACTTCACGCAGGGCAACCGTATCAAAAAATTTAATAATTTTTCTTTCATCAGCATCGATAAGATTTTTTATGGGGGTTATGCAGTTTTTCGAATAGATGGCATGAAGAGGTTCATAGTTGCCATATAAATGAGGTACCGTGACATCATAAAAATCAGGAAGCTGTGCCATGTATGAGATAAATTCACCGCTCAAATAGGGCATATCGGTTGCGAATATAAAAACCCTGTGGGCTTTTGAGACATTCAGGGCTGTATAAATTCCTCCAATTGGCCCTTTACCTTTTATAATGTCCTCGTGTGTTGGTATGCCCAGGTAGTTGAATTTTTCTGTATCGTTGGAGATGATACCGATCTCGTCAAAAAGTGGCCTGATTTTTTCATACACATGTTCAATAAGGGGTTTCCCATTAAAAGAATAGAGGGTCTTGTCCCCCTTGAAGCGGCTGCTTTTCCCACCCGCCAGTATATATGCGGAAATTGCATTACTCATATTGTCTTCTCTATGGTTTTTTATAACCCATGTCAATGGCCGACGCATCCAGAAAGCTGGTAATAATGTTTTCTACAGTAAGATTATACCTCGAGTCATCAAACTGTTCAGGAATATGCAGTGTTTTTATATATCCCCTGCATTTTTCGCAGTAATCAAACCGGTATAATTCGTTTTCTTCATATACATAGAATCCCAGGGTTTCAACATCCTGGTTTCCGCATACCGTGCAGCATACCCGCTTAAATTGCCATTCATTTTCACAGAGGGCGCAATGAAGCAGCCGTTTATTGTCTTTGGATGATACGATCTTTGCCATGTCCGGTAAAAAACCACAAAATGGACAAAAAGGTTCTGTCCAGTCGGGAGCATCGTAGTCTATCATATGTGTTTCACGTAGTGCAATAAACAGCGGTTTAAACAGGTTGATAACAACAAATAATAAGCCTTCAAGACCCGTTTTTGCCCTTGTGGCAGTTTTCTCCAGAGCATCAAAATCCCGGTCAATGAGTTCTCTGGCAAGCTGAAGATAGAGTGAAAAATCAGAATGAAGCATTGATTCAAGTGTATCAAAACGAAAATCTTTCTGGTAGTTTTCAATTATTTTTAATAATTCTTTCAGTGCATTATCAAGAAAGGGCTGTAGTGTTTCAGGAAAATCAAGCTGATGGTTTTCAAGTAGCGGCAGGGAGTCATTCTTTTCCTTTAAAAGCTCAATATCAATATTTTTAAATTCCAGGTAGCTGGATTTCTGAAAATCGAAAAGTGACTGATAAAAGTTAATTATATGTTCCTGTAAAAGGTCAGCTTCAATTATTTTCTCACGGTTTTTGTTAAGATAGTCGCTGTGATCTAAAATGGTCATTACATATCCCCGATTTTTCCAGTTATCTTTAAGTCTATTGAGAACATAGCAGATGAGAGGGGGGGATTTGTCAAATGATTTTAAACGATCCAGGTAATGTCATTATTGATGATATACGGGATGTTTTATTGGTAAAAGTATATACTTGAAAAACTATTCTTATACAATAATTTGAATATATTATTTGACAAAAAACACAATGAATAGAAACATACACATAATCTCTTCGAGTCTTGTTGCCTAAGGTGCTTTGATGCTATGGGGCAAGATCGACAGGGTAAGTTGAGAAATTGATTTGCCTCCCGTGTTTGGAAAGAAGAGCTTGTTCGTTCTGTTGAATGTATGGGATATCAGTCTTGTGCATAACGGAATGGCAGGTTGTTTTTATTATCTATTATTATTCCCAAACTCAGGAGGTAGAAAAATGCCTATAAGTAGAAGGGATTTCCTTAAGTTGTCAGGGACAACTGCGGCAGGGGCATTCCTCGGTGGAGTTTCCTTTTTAACTGGTTGCTCAAAAACCGATAAGCTGAGAGGAACAAAGGAAAGCACCACGATTTGTCCTTACTGTGGGGTAGGTTGTGGCATTATTGTTTCTGCCAGGGATGGCAAGATCGTAAATATTGAAGGTGATCCCGATCACCCCATTAACCTGGGAACACTATGTTCAAAGGGTAACGCCCTTTACCAGGTTGCTGTTAATCCACTTAAAAAACGGCTTGATAAGGTACAATATCGAAAACCCGGTTCATCAGAATGGGAGACGATATCCTGGGAACAGGCTCTTAAATTAATGGCTAAACGTGTTAAAGACACCCGGGATGATACCTTTGTTGAAAAAGAAGGCGGTTATACGGTTAACAGGGCAAGTGGCCTTGTAGGGCTTGGCGGCGCCGCCCTCGATAACGAAGAGTGCTATGTCTGGTCAAAGTTTGCCCGAATTATGGGTATATCGTACCTGGAACACCAGGCGCGTATTTGACACAGCGCAACTGTCGCCAGTTTGGCGAACACATTTGGCCGTGGTGCCATGACAAATCACTGGATTGATCTCAAGCATGCCGATGTCATAATGATCATTGGTAGTAATGCTGCTGAGAATCATCCAATTTCTTTCAAATGGGTTCAAAAAGCCCGGGACAATGGTGGTAAACTAATCAGCGTTGACCCCAGGTATACAAGAACTTCTTCACTTTCTGATCTGTATGCTCCCATACGACCGGGAACAGATATCGCGTTCATGAATGGCATTATCAATTATGCCCTCAAGAATGACAGAATTCAAAAAGACTACGTTGTAGAATATACTAACGCATCATACCTGATAGATCCAAAGTTTGGCTTTCGCAATGGCCTTTTTACCGGGTATAATGGAAGTGCCAGGAAATACTCGAAAGACACCTGGGGCTACCAGCTTGATTCCAGGGGAATCCCCAAACAGGATAAAACCCTGGAGGATCCCAACTGTGTATACCAGTTATTGAAGAAACACGTTTCAAGGTATACCCCGAAAAAGGTTTCTGCTATAACTGGTTGTCCAGAGGATTCTTTTAAACAGATTGCAGAGATGTACACTAGTACTCACAAGCCTGACAGGGTTGCCACTATCATGTATGCAATGGGTACTACACAACATACCATTGGTACACAGAATATCCGGACATACGCCATGCTTCAGCTTCTCATGGGCAATATCGGCCTTGCCGGTGGCGGCATAAACGCCCTTCGTGGTGAATCAAATGTTCAGGGTTCAACAGACCATTGTATACTATGGCATATTCTTCCGGGTTATCTTGGTATACCCAAGATATTCGGCCCGAAGAAAGATGTGAATTTGCAGGCGTACATTGAGAACAATACACCTAAAACAAATGATCCCATGAGTGTTAACTGGTGGCAGCATAAACCAAAATACCTGGTAAGCCTGCTCAAGGCCTGGTTTGGTGATAACGCCACAAAGGATAATGATTTCGGATACGACTGGATCCCCAAGGCTTCAAAGCCCTATCCACATATTGTACTTTTTGAAGATATGTATGTGGGCAAGCATCAGGGTGCCATATTAATGGGAACAAATCCCGTTGTTGGCGGACCAAATGCTGATAAAGAAGCCAAGGCCCTTGAAAAGCTTGACTGGCTGATCTGTGCGGATATATGGGAAACTGATACATCAGTATTCTGGAAGCGTCCTGGCGTCGATCCAAAGAACATTAAAACAGAAGTTTTTCTTCTGCCCATGGCATCTTCGGTCGAAAAAGAGGGAAGTGTTTCCAATTCGGGAAGATGGGCCCAGTGGCGTTACAAGGCACAGAATCCTCCGGGAGACGCTATTACCGACCTTGATTTAATCGATAAGCTTTTCAAAGAAATCAGGAAACTGTATGCTGAAGATGTAAAAGCCGGTAAAAAAGTTGCCCTGCCTGATCCCATACTCAAGGCTTACTGGAATTACATGCCTGAAGGGCATCACGAATGTGATCCCCACATGGTTGCCAGGGAGATCAATGGTTTTACCTGGAAGAGCAATTCCGAGCAGGGTGACCTGATGGCAAACTTCACAAAGCTGAAGGATGACGGAACAACTGCCAGCGGTAACTGGCTTTACAGCGGAAGCTATAACGAGGACGGGAATAACATGGCCCGCCGCGGCAAGAAAGATAAGTCAAAGATGGGCATGTACCATGAGTGGTCATGGTGCTGGCCGGTTAATAGAAGGATTATCTATAACAGGGCCAGTGTAGACCTTAAAGGTCAGCCGTGGGATCCCGAAAAGCCGGTTATACGATGGAATGGCAGTAAATGGGTTGGTGATGTTCCCGATGGTGGAGCTCCTCCAGGAAAGAAAAGCCCTTTTATCATGCTTCCTGAGGGTGTGGGAAGACTTTTTGCCAGTGGACTTGCTGATGGCCCGTTTGCTGAGCATTATGAGCCAATGGAAAGTCCTACCCGTAATATAATGAATTCACAGAAGGTTAACCCTGCAACGGTGATATTGTCTTCAACAGCCGGCGAGTTTGGCCAGGCATCACAGTATCCCTATGTTGCCACTTCGTACAGGGTAACTGAGCACTGGCAGGCTGGCGCGATGACAAGAAACCTTCCATGGTTGACTGAACTTGTGCCTGATATGTTTTGTGAGATCAGCCCTTCTCTTGCTAAAAAGAAAGGCATTAAGAATGGTGACAGGGTCAAGATTTTATCGAAAAGAGGCTCTATTGAATCATTCGCCCTTGTTACTGAAAGAGTTCAGCCCTGGCTGATCAATGGCAAGCAGGTTGAAATGGTAGGTATGGTTTGGCATTTCGGGCATGGTTGTGCCGCATCGGGCGACGCATGCAACACCCTTACACCGCATATCGGTGACGCAAATACTATGATACCGGAATTTAAAGCATTCCTGGTAGACATTAGAAAGGTATAGGAGGGTGAAAAATGGCAGATAAAGCTTTTTTAGTAGATATAACGAAATGTCAGGGATGCCGCGCATGCCAGGTGGCTTGTAAGCAGTGGAACGGTCTACCGGGAGAAAAAACCGAGTTTTTTGAAGGTACTGAATATACCAATCCCGTGGTATTATCAGCTATAACCTGGAATCACGTGGTCTTTTCTGAACTGGATAGAAGTAATCCCATTCACCCGGTATGGTCAATCAAGCATACCAAGTGTAACCACTGTAATGAAGCCAATTGTATGAGGGTATGTCCCGAGAATGCAATTTCAAAAGTTGACGGCTGGACTATCATTGACCAGGACAAGTGTATTGGATGTGGTGCCTGTGTTAACGCGTGTGTATATCATGTACCGCAGGTAAGTAATATCGCACATGTCAATGATGTAGGACAGGAGATCGTACAAAAGGATAAATCTCATAAGTGTAACGCGTGTACTGTAAATGAAAGAGATGTCCCCGCGTGTGTAAACACATGCCCATCTTACGCTCTTCAGTTTGGTCATCGTCTGGCCATGATTGAAAAAGCGCAAGAGAGATTGAAGGAAATTAAAGGGACCTATCCAAACGCGTGCATATATGGCCTGGAAGAATTCGGCGGACTGCGTGTGATAACTATTTTGAAGGATAAACCTGAAAAATATGGACTTCCCACGGGTAAAGATGCTGTGGCTATTGATATTGCCAGGGCTGAAGAAGTGAAGAGCATCTATGCTTTTCTTTCAATTTTTACACTGGGTCTGCCTTCTTTGAAAAGAAAGGCGTTTAGCATTGCACAATCATTATCATCTGGAAACAGAAAAATATCATAAGTACTATAAGGGCGGGAAGGAATTTTTCTTTCCCGCCCTTATAATTAATATTATGATAATTGAGAATGATAATGAAAGAAGCAAACTTTAACTACCTCCAATTAAAATATTTTCTTGAAATTCAAAATGAAAAGAGTATTACAAAGGCTTCAAGAAAGCTTCATAAGGGGCAGTCGACATTGAGTCATCACCTGATGCAGCTTGAAGAAATGCTTGGAGTAACCCTTATTAATCGAAACAGTAAAAATTTCGTTTTAACACCTGAAGGGGTGATCTTTAAAGAATTTTGTGAAAAAGTTATGCTTGCGGTTGAACACCTGCATGCTGATCTGAAAACAGCAGTATCTGGTGGAGTGACCAGGATCGTGGCCAGTACAATCCCTTCCGGTTATCTTTTACCACCGATACTTTCCAGGATATTAAAGAAATATCCTGACTATTTTTTTCATATTGATGTTCATGACAGCCGTGAAGCCATTGACATGATTCGGGAAGGATATTCTGAAATTGGTATAGTAGGGAAAAAAGTGATCCATCCTTCCCTTACCTACAAGAAGATTATCAGTGATACCATTGTGCTTATTGGTAATCATGATTATCCGGATACATTGACGGTAAATGATTTAACAGGTATGCCGTTTATTAACAGGGAATATGGATCAGGTACCCTGAGCGCATACATGCATGAACTGAAAGAGTATGACATATATCCTTCCAGTCTTAATATTGTAGCTGAATGTCACACATCTGAAAGTGTTAAGGAAATGGTCAGCGCGGGACTGGGAATCGCTTTTATCTCAAATTTATGTATCAAGAATGAGCTGGAGCTTAAACGGCTTAAAAAAATCGAGGTTAACGGCTTGCGCATCGAAAGAGATTTTTTCATTGTTCAACAGAACAAAAAACATTTATCCCCGCCGGCGCAATTGCTATACGATACCCTTTGTGCGTTACAAACAGTGTAATATCAATTTAATTCACGAATATCGCTGTATTCCACTGTACCATTAAAAACGGCTTCAATATCTTCCTTGTATTCCGGTGTAAAACGGATGCATACACCACACTCAGAACTTATACTTTTGGGTACGGGGATTATCTTAAAGGGAATTTTCTCATTTTTAAGAATTTTCTCTGCCCTCATGGCATGGCTGACTGATTTGAACAATACAATATAATATGATTGTAGTGACATCATGGAGTGACAATCCTTCCTGCTCTTGACATTGTACCGGCAATATCATACATGTTTGATACTATACCTACGGCAATATCATCCTTTATATTGAAAAAATTTGCGCACGTGCCGCAGACGAGGATTTCAACACCGTCATGTTCAAGTTGCTTTAAATCATCCAGCACATCCGAGTTTTTGACGGCAAGCTTTACACCGGTGTTGTAGAAGATCAACGTATCCGGAAGATAATCAAGGTCGAAGATGGTGTGAATAAATGCTTTCATCAGAAGTTCACCCAGCTCATCATCACCACCGCCCATTGTATTGGCAGATATTACAAATACATTTGGACCTGCAGCTGAGGATAATGGAACTGATGTGATGTCCCCGGGTGATTGCACTGCATCAGTTCTTGAAAGGGTAAGGGTAAATGTTCCGTTCTCCTTGTCCTCGATTGATACTGTACATCCGGACTTTTCACCCAGGCGTTTTACGTTTTCCCGTGCTGTTTCGTTATCAACAATAACGATAACCGTATCACTTGTTTCCAGTGATTTTTTCGCAAGCACAACTGGCTGCGGGCAGGCAAGCCCCCTGGCGTCAATATTTTCATTCATACTGCATCTCCTTTAATTGTACCAGATGCGATCCTTTTGACAGCATCAATGGCATATATTATTTCATCAGTTCTATTGAAATGTCCAAAACTGAACCGCACAGTTCCCCCGGGGAGCGTGTTGATACTGTGATGTGCCGCTGGCGCGCAGTGTAGACCGGGGCGTGACAGAATTGAAAATTTCTCATCAAGTATTTGTGATACACCTGAGGATGATATTCCGTCAATTGTAAAGGATATAACAGGGGTACAAAGATCAGCTTTTCGGGGACCATATAGTCGCAGTCCCGGAATATCCCCGGCTTTATCAAGAAACATCGTGGTAAGTGTTAATTCGGCTGCTCTTATGGTATCAATTCCCCGGTTAAGAATAAACCTGGCAGATGCTCCCAGGCCCGCAAGTCCCATAGCATTGGGTGTGCCTGATTCAAACCTGTCAGGCATAAAATCAGGCTGTACTTCGAACTCAGACCTGCTCCCGGTGCCACCCATCATTCTGGGAACAAGATCATTCTCCAGTCCTTTTTTTATGTAAAGTCCCCCGGTTCCCTGTGGACCATACAAAGACTTGTGGCCGGTAAACGCAAGAAGGCTGATGTTCATGTCTTCAACGTCAATGGGGATGGCCCCGGCAGACTGGGCTGCGTCAACACAGAAGGGAATGCCGTGACTGGCTGCTATATGTCCCACCTCTTTTACCGGCATGATAGTTCCGGTTACATTGGAAGCGTGTGTCATTATAATCATTTTTGTGTTAGAACAGATCGACTTTTCGATTTCACGGGGTTCAATACTTCCATCCTGAAAGCAGGGTACAACGGTTACCTTCAAACCATGCTGTTCAAGGTATCGAAGAGGACGCATAACCGAATTGTGTTCCATACCTGAAGTAATGACATGATGACCATTCTTCACCATGCCGAATATGACCTGGTTTAATGCTTCGGTGGCATTCCTGGTAAAGATTAACTGGAATGGATCGTCAATATTGAACAATTGCGCAATTAGTTCACGGGTTTCAAATATAATACGGGCAGCCTCCACCGAGAGATGATGTCCTGACCTTCCGGGGTTTCCACCGATTGTCTCATTATAACGATTCATGGCATCAATCATTTGAGAGGGCTTTGGCCAGGAAGTTGCCGCATTATCAAAGTAGACGTTCTTCATAGGTTATATGTAATCTGTCGATGTATCCTTTTGTTATATCAATATAACAATTCTGGCTGCCATATTAAGTCATGTCAAATATTTAAAATAAATATTTCATATATCCAATATTTCGATGCATCTGCATGGGTGATCACGCATGTACGAAGGACGTAAAGTTCACAAAAGGGAAAAAGAAAAATAAATTATTTTATGATTACACATCATTATTACTCATAAAATGAGGAGCTTGTAATATTATACTATTCTAAAAAATATGAAACCGCCCGCTTCGCTTTATACACGCAGATGAACTCAGATGATGTGTGATCAGAATCGATTGAAAATTCAATAATAGTATCACGCGGAGACGCGGGGAACGCGGAGAGTTGGTGCTTTTCCTCAGCGTCTCCGCGCCTCCGCGTGATACCAATTGGGTATTGATGAATATTTTTAAGTTGTCGAGATTACACTATTCACTAATTATCCGTGTTCATCTGCGTGTATCTGCGGTTAAAAAAATGTACATGCAATTTCGTAGATTGATGTTATATAGAACAGTTTTTCATTCACAGGAATCCGGAAGAAGAGAAGAATATTATTGACATAAATGCTCAAAATTAATGTGATAAAGAATATGGAAGCGGATGAGATCTGGTGGTCTCTGCGGTCTTCAAAACCGTTGGCTGTAATTTATTGCAGCGGCAGGTTCGATTCCTGCCCCTTCCGCATTGACGGGGTAGTATAAATTATCGCTCAATGTATCATTTAAACCTGGAGAAGACAGGTTACAGGAAATAAATGTATATTATTGGAACATCCGGCCATATAGATCACGGAAAAACACTACTAATTAAACAACTTTCCGGTATTGATTGTGATCGCCTTCCTGAAGAGAAAGCAAGAAATATTACCATTGATATAGGTTTTGCCAGTATCGATCTTCCACGTTTCGGGGTGGTGAGCATTATCGATGTTCCCGGCCATGAACGTTTTATACGGAACATGGTTGCCGGGGCATGGGGCCTTGATCTTGCCCTGCTTGTTGTGGCGGTGGATGACGGCTGGATGCCCCAAACCGAAGATCATTTCAGGGTTCTTCAACTGCTTGATGTTGAAAGGATTATCGTGGTATTGAACAAGATAGACCTTGCTGACAGTGAGATGATAGAATTTGTCGAGGAAGAAGTTAAGCAAAAACTTGAAGATACCACTTATCATGATGCAGACCTCGTTAAGGTGTCATCCAAAAGTGGTGAGGGAATTGATGTTTTGAAAGAAGCAATCGCTGCCAATCTCAGAAAGCTGCCGAAACTTACAAATTCTGAAAAACCATATCTCTATATTGACAGGGTATTCTCACCAAGGGGGGTCGGCACCATTGTAACCGGTACCCTGAAGAACGGTATTTTCCATGAAAATGAAACCGCCGGGATATTGCCCATTAAAAAAGAAGTTAAGATCCGTAGGATCGAAAGCCATTACAATCAGCAGCACGAAGGCAATCCTTCCCAGCGAACCGCGTTGAACCTTGCGGGGGTATCATTTGACGAGCTTCATCGGGGCCACATAGTTTATAAGAAAAACTTCTTTGTTGAATCAGGCAGCGTGTTGGTTCGAATTCAACTGCTCAATAATAAAATCATAAAAAACAACGCAGAAGTTGAGATATTAGCGGGCACTACTATTGTCAGGGGTAAATGCATTTTTCTGAACCAGGAGGATAATAAGAAACCCGGATTTCTTGCCGTTATTAAGTTGAAAAAACCATGGTATTTTTTTACAGGAGCCAGGTTTATCATCACCAGCCCGGGGGGGTATCGAATTATTGGTGGTGGAATTGTAGTGTTTCCCGGATTCGATAATTCTCAGAAAAAGAATGTTAAGGCGCATACCCACTTATTGAATACGTATTCTATCGATGAATTGGTAAGGTTTGTCATATCTGTGAAGAACTGGATATCCCCACAGGGCATATTTTCAATGTTTCGTGAAAATGATAAAACCCTTGAAAAGATTATGCTGGAACTCCAGGAAAGCGGTGCCATTAAAGTGTATGATGATTATGTTATTGATAGCGTATATTACAGCAGCTCCATTAAAAACATTATAGCCGCAATTGAAAATCATTCCGGCATCAATATTAATGAGATCAGCGATTATTCAGGAGTCGATATTCCAGTTTGTAAAATATTACTTCCACAGGTGGTCCAGGCAGAAAAAATACTGGAGAAAGACGGTAAGTTCTTTACCGGCGAGAGTATTACCGAAGAACAGCTTGATGATGATATGGCCGAGGTGCTTAACGAGGTGCTGCAAAATGAAAAAGATGGCCTGGAGCTTGACAAGACAAAAGACCGGGCTAAAAAAGAGATAGTGAAAAAGCTGGTAAAACTTGGTTTTCTTGTAAGTCTTGATGGGAACATTGTCTATCACAATTCTGTCTATAATGATCTAAAGAATAAAGTGATGGCACTGTTTGACCAAAAGGATACTGTAACTGTCCCCGAGGCAAAAGAATCCACCGGGGGGCTTTCCCGAAAATATATTATTCCCCTTTTAAACAGGATAGAAGACGAAGGCCTGATTGACAGGCTGGGAGATGTCAGGGTGAAACGCTGACAGGTGCTGTCAGCCTGTCCGCGTCAAATGGTTTCCCATGTGCGGGGTAAATGGTAGCTGCCCCCGCCTTTTTCAGCTTATCCCAGCCTGCATAAACCTGTTCAAGTGATTCGATGTAAATAGGACGGTGCCGGATGCCCGTTCCCGGCAGAAAATTCATGGCTGCGTCACCAACAAATGCTCTGCCGTCTGAAAGTACTGCCGACATGGAATCGAAGCAGTGGCCCGGAGTATGCAATATCTTCCCGTTGATCCCAATAGAGGGAAGGACGGAATAGTTGTCCCCCTCAATGATAAAATCGTTTTCGTCTGTATGAACAGGGGGATATTCGAATCCCCCGTGAAACAACGAGAATATCCCAAAGAGAAGCCTGATGCGCAGGTTAACCGGTTTCATGGTATCACGTGACTTACCTTCGGCAAGGGGTGTCACCGAGTCTGCCTGCACTATGAGCCTGCAGCCTGTCTCCTTCTTCAGGCGTGCGGCGAAACCGGCGTGATCATCGTGATGGTGGGTGAGCAGCAGGTAGTCAATGTCCTGCATGTTGACGTTGATGGCAGCCAGTTTCTTTTTGAATTTGGCATAATCACCATGGTAACCGGTGTCTATGAGCAGGTACCCGTCCTGCAGACGCAGAAGGTAACATTTTGTGATGCCAAGATCAAGGATATGCATTGTGTTTGTGTTCATGGTATACCTCACACAAGCCCCGAGCCGAGTATGAATATGGCCCCGCCATGGGTTATGGTTGCGGGGATGGTTCCCGCACGCATCCTTACCAGGCCGGCAATGATCCCCTCGTAGAACGCGAAGGCAAGCAGGGGATAACCAACGTTGGTTACTGTCAATGCCAGGAACACGTGGCAGAATGCGAAAGCCACCCCCGAGAGTACTGCAGCCCTGAATGCCGGCATTTCCATCACCTTCTCAAGGTATCCCTGGAAAAAGCCCCTGAAGAGGGTCTCCTCGTAGAGATTACCCAGCAGGGCCACCACCAGCAGGGGGATTATTAATCCCGTGTCAACATGTCCGCCGCGTCCGGCAATAGGGGTGAACCGGTATACAATGACCATGGGAAGTACAACGGCTATAGTACCCGCCAGTCCCGTGAGAATAGCGTTGAGGCACTGCCCCTTTATCCAGGTAACCAGCATTCCCAGCTCCCTGTCAAAAAACAGCATCCCTGCTACAACTCCCGCGCTGGTAAGACCAAACAAAACCAGCAGCAGCGGTGAAGAGGTAAACCGTATCCAGAAAAACCCGCCGGTTCCGAAGTTCCAGAAACCCAGCGGGGTCATGGCGTCCCTGATGAGAATAAAAATGAGAATGTAGCCGAATATGCGAACCGCCATTGCCCGTTTGGGCACAAGGCACATGAAAAGCACTGCAAGGGCAATGCCCGGTAGAATACGTACCATGTAGTGTATAATGGGTGTAAGGTCCATTCCTGTCCTCCATTATTTTAAGTACTGTAATTATATGAACTTTAGTTCACTTTTTCAAGAAAAAATATGAATAATAGTTCACTTTTTTATGGACAGCTCCCAGACCCTGTTTTATTGTTAAAACAGTTCTCATTTTTCACATGTTTTTATCTGTGTTCATCTGCGTGTATTTGCGGTTAATTACTCAAACAATGGAGTTAAAAGAGATATGGTTGGCAAATCCAGGGTCCCGGTTCAAAACCGGGGGAAGGAGACAAAGAACAGTATTATCAGTGCGGCGCGTGAGCTTTTCGCCGAAAAGGGGTATCACGGCACTAATTCAAAGGAAATCGCGGCACGGGCAGGTGTTTCAACGGGAAGTTTTTACAGCTATTTCGATGATAAGAAACAGGTCTTCATGGAAGTGTTTCGAGGATATTACCGTGACATCACTGAATCGGTATTTGGTAGTATACAGGCGGATATTACAGAATCTGCTGATAAGCGGGGCCTTATCCGACAATTGCTGCAGCAGCTTTTTCTTGCACATGATATTGCCCCGGGTTTGCACCGTGAATCTATTGCCATGGTGTATGCTGACCCGGATATAGCACGTATCAGCAGGGAAGAGAACGAGAAGGTTATCAGTATAATCAGCTCTTTTCTGGAAGAAATAAAAGGTCATCTGCGTGTTCAGGATGTTGCAGCAGCTGCCCGTGTGCTGCATGCGTCTGCGGAAGAGGTTATCCATTCAATACGCATTTTCGGCACCGATATTGACGAGGAACGCATGCTGAATGCCCTTGAAGACATGATAAGTACGTATCTTCTGGGTGAGACCTGATTTTTTGCAACATAGACAGATCATAAAAAATGTTGCATTAACCCCTGTGCGGTGCTACATTCATATCATCGTCTTCAAATTATCATAGTACTGTGATATCATTTAATGCCATACTACGTTGTTACATCATTTTTTGTGCGTTCAGTAACCATATTATCCATAACCTGTATGGCTCTTTTCGTAATGCCTGCCGCTAATGTTTATCCTCACGCAGATAATCCCGAACACAGGCATGTACTGCTTCTAAATTCCTATAACCAGTCAATGAACTGGGTAAAGGATATCGAACGGGCGGTACATGACGTTTTGCAGCCTGATAAAAACAATATAATTCTTCACATTGATAACATGGATACCAAGAGGGTATTCAATGAACAATATATTCAAAAGATGTATCATTTTTACAGGGAGAAATACAGTGAGATACCCATCTCCCTGGTGATCAGTTCTGATAATAATGCCTTCGATTTCCTGAGAAAATACGGCAAGTCTCTCTTTCCCGGTGTACCCGTGGTATTCTGCGGGGTTAATGATTACCGGCCCTCCATGATAAGGGGGTATGATAACTATACCGGGGTTGCGGAGAATTTTGACGCAGTTGGAACCCTTGAACTGGCCCTGCGACTGCACCCGGATACGAAGAATATCCTCATCATCAACGATTATCTCACTACCGGCAGGGCATGGACAACCACCATGAAAAATCAGCTCCCGGATATACTTTCCGGTGTAAAGATAGAATATGCTCCCAATGAATCCATGGCAGACCTTCTTTCGATGATCAGGATCCTGGGAGAAGACAGTATGGTGCTGCTGGGTGTGTACTTCGCAGATAAGAACGGCAAGTATTTCACTTACGAGAAGGCTGGGAAGATGATCGCAGGGGCAAGTCCGGTCCCGGTGTATTGCCTGCTGGAGTTCAACGTTGGGTATGGCGTTGTGGGCGGCAGTGTAATAAATGGTTATTCCCAGGGAAGAGCAGCCGCAGAAATGGCAATGCGTATATTACAGGGGGAGGACGTGAAGACTTTGCCTGTGAAAACATCCGGTGTGACACGGTACGTATTTGATTACGGTCAACTGGAAAAATTCAATATAGATACATCATTACTTCCCGCCGGATCTGAGATACTGAACCGACCCGATTCATTCTTTTACCGTTACTGGGATTGGATTGCCGTTATTACCGTCATAATTGTGAGCCAGGGGCTGGTTATCCTGATGCTGCTTGTGAACATGCGGATCAGGAAAAAAACCGAGCAGGCCCTCAGCGAGTCTGAGCTTCGCCTTTCGCAGGTTGCCGGGGCTATCAACGAGGTGTTCTGGATGTCAACCTGGCCTGACGTGCGGGTGCTTTTCGTCAGCAGGGCCTTTGAAAAGATATGGGGTGTGCCGGTTGATGAGATATACCGGGATCCTGATGCCTGGTTGAAACATGTTCATCCAGATGATATTCAAATGGTACGGGAGAACTTCGATAAGATCGTTGAAAAACGCGGATATGATTCAACCTTCAGGCTGATCAGGTCAGACGGTACTACCTGCTGGGTACGGGACCGTGGATACCCGCTGCTCAACGTTGACGGGAAGGTATACCGAATTGCCGGGATTGCCCAGGATATCACACAGGCAATGGAAGCCGAGCAGGCACTCCACTACAGCGATGCAATGCGCACTGCCATGCTGAACGCTTCCACGGATGCGGCTCTCATGATAGATATTGACGGAACCATACTTGAAGCCAACCAGGAGCTTGCCCATCGTTTCAACAGTACAATTGAGAATATGCTGGGTACTTGCCTCTGGGATTATATGCCCGGCGATGTGGCACATGCGAGAATTGAGAAGTTGCAACAGGTAGCCGCATTAAAAGAGCCGGTGCGATTTGAGGACGAGCGTGAAGGCAGGTGGAATGACAACTCCTTTTACCCCATTTTCGATGAAGACGGTGAAGTATACCGGGTTGTCATTTTTTCCCATGACATAACTGACCGGAAACGTGCCGAGGACGAGATCCGGGCACTCAATGAACAACTTGAACTATGGGTTGAAGAAAGAACCCGGGAGCTAAGCGAGGCGGTTGAAAAGCTGAAGGAGCGTGAAGCTGTACTGCAGGAGTACCACGAGGCTATTGAGTCGGCACAGGACAGGGTAGCGGTGATAGACAGGGACTATCGCTACCGTCTTGCCAATGCATCTTTTCTCTCCCAGAGGGCGGTGGCCAGGGAACATGTGATTGGGAAACACGTGAAAGATGTGCTTGGTGAGGATGTATTTGCGAATATAAAAGCATTTATTGACAGGTGTTTTAACGGTGAATTTATCAGCTACGAAATGAAGATGGAATATCCCGAAAAGGGAGAACGCTACCTCAATGTGTATTATTATCCAGTTGAAGATGATAAGGGTCATGTTTACCGGGTAGTTGCGGTTATCAGCGATATCACTGAAAGAAAGCTGGCCGAGCAGGAACTGAAAAACACGGAGGAACTGTTGTCGGCGACCGGGCAGATCGCAAAGATTGGCGGATGGATGTATGACGTTATTAAAAACCGCCTTACTGTTACCGATGAAATAAAACGAATATTCGGTATAAACAGGGATATTCAGAGCCTTGCAGGAATTCGTGATTTCTTTTCTCCAAAAGACATGAAAAAGATTACTGAATCGTACAACAGCGCAGTAGAAACCGGCCGTGAATTTGATTACGAGATCAGACTACGAACCACATTTGACGATAGAAGGATGATACGTGTTATAGGGAAACCTTTTAGTGAGGATGGGATTACCACCAGGATCTATGGTGCCATTCAGGATGTGACGTTACAGAGGGAGATTGAAAGGGAGAAAAAATTCTTTTTTGACGTATCCCTGGATATGATTTGCGTTGCCACTACTGATGGATACTTTAAGCAATTGAGTCCTGCATGGTCAAAAACCCTGGGTTGGGAAGAAGATGAACTGAAAGCAAGACCATACCTGGAATTCGTCCATCCTGATGACCTTGAGTCAACAAAGAATGCCGGGGAACAATTAAATGATGGGATTAATGTTATTAATTTTGATAACCGGTACCTGTGTAAAAACGGTGAATACAAGTGGCTCTCCTGGAAATCATATATTGACATTGAAGATAACCTGGTATACGCCGTTGCCCGTGATATACAGGATCGAAAGGAGATGGAAGAAGAACTTCTTCGAAAGACGGAGGAATTGCAGAAGGCCAAGGATGAGGCGGAAGGGGCCAACAGGGCTAAGAGTGAATTTCTTGCTAATATGAGTCATGAAATTCGAACCCCCCTTAACGCGGTGATCGGGTTCAGTGAACTGCTTACCGGTATGGTGTCTGATCCCCGGCAGCGTAACTATATTGAATCAATAAAAACATCGGGGAAAAGCCTGCTGACATTGATAAATGATATACTTGATCTTTCAAAGATCGAGGCAGGCATGATGGATATACGTTATTCGGCGGTTAACCCGAGAATAATACTAAACGAGATCCAGCAGATATTCCAGGCCAAAGTGCGGGAGAGGGGGTTGCAGTTTCATGTTGAAATCGACAAGGATCTCCCTGAAAGTCTCATCATGGACGAGACCCGGCTGCGGCAGATACTGTTGAACCTGGTGGGAAACGCCGTGAAGTTCACGCACAGGGGATATGTGAAAGTTGCTGCTCACAAGGTGTTTACCAGGGAAGACCAGAGTACCCTTGATCTCACAATACGGGTAGAAGATACCGGTATCGGGATCCACGCGGGTGATATCGATATTATTTTTGATTCATTCAGACAGCAGACTAATTACGATCAAAACCGTTACGAGGGTACCGGCCTGGGGCTTACCATAAGCAAGCGGCTTACCCGGATGATGAATGGTGATATTACCGTTGAGAGTGAACCGGGTAAAGGGAGCAGCTTTATTATTACCCTGTATGATGTGCCGGTTTCGTCATTTAAGCCCGAGCCAGAGATAAACATGCAAGAAATAGATAACCTGCAGTTTACCAGGGGAACAGTGCTGGTGGTGGATGATGTAGATTCTAACCGTGAGTTGATCGTCGAAGTGTTACGACGTTCGGGCCTGCAGCCATACGAGGCTGAAAATGGCAGTACTGCCCTGATGCTGGTGCGTGAGTTAAAACCAGACCTGGTGATCATGGATATACGCATGCCGGTAATGGACGGCATTGAAGCTGCCTGGCGCATAAAGAATGACAGGTTAACGGCACATGTTCCGGTGGTAGCATTGACGGCATCCACCCGCCAGGAGATCGAGGACGAGAACAGTGAGTTGTTATTTGATGGTTTTCTCTACAAGCCGCTGAGCGTATATCACCTGGTGCAGGTACTTATGAAGTACCTGCCATACCATAAGGTTGATGATACTTCACGGGTGGAAGACATACCGGAAGGTACAGGTAATAATATTTCAATTAATGGAATAAAGACTGCAAAGAAAAGATCTGAACTGAAAAGATATATAAATAAAACCCTGCTGCCACGTGTTTCTGCTTTTGATGGTGCTTTTAAGATGGCAGACATACGACAGCTTGGTACAGAGATAAAGGAAACCGGCGAGAAGTATTCACTGGAATTCCTGACAGCGGAAGGTGAGAAGCTTGTGGATGATGCAGACAGGTTCGACGTGGAAAAAATCAGGCAGAACCTGAAAATGTTCCAGGATGTACTGCAATCCCTGTTGAGGGAACTGGAGGCTTCTCATGAGTGATAAAAAAGACCTGGTGCTGGTAGTTGACGACAATTCACAGAACCTGCAGGTTCTTGGTCCCATGCTTGAAAAAAAAGGTTATGATGTAGCCTTTGCCACCAGCGGTGAGCAGGCACTGGAATTTGTTGCCGGCGAAACACCCGACCTGGTGCTGCTTGACATTATGATGCCGGGTATGGACGGCTACCAGGTATGTGAACGTTTAAAAGAGAAAAAAAGTACCGCGTCAATACCTGTTATATTCCTTACTGCAAAGTCAGATACCGATGATGTTGTTCGCGGATTTGAAGCAGGTGGTGTAGACTACGTAACAAAGCCTTTTAATTCCGCGGAACTCCTGGCCAGGGTGAAAACGCACCTTGAATTAAAGAATGCCAGGGAAGAGATAAAGACCCTGCGGGGGATTCTCCCTATTTGTGCGCATTGCAAAAAAGTGAGAAATGATTCGGGTTTCTGGGAACAGGTTGAAGTATATGTTCGGGATCACTCAGAGGCTGAATTCACCCACGGGTTATGTCCTGATTGTGAGAAAGAATTGTATGGTAAGCAGGACTGGTATAAAAGATCAAGGGCAAAAGATGACCATGATACGTGATATTTGTTGTTTACTCCATGGCGAATTATATATACTATGTGTGGGTATACTAGTACAGAGGGAGAGTTCGTATGGGCCAGCAAACCATCCTCCTTGTTGAGGATGAGGCAATAATTGGTCTTGATATTAAAAATACTCTTTCTTCACGAGGGTATAATGTCATTGGCCCTGCCAGGAAAAGTGATGATGCGCTTCGCCTGGTTAACGAACATGTACCTGATCTGATCCTGATGGATGTTATACTACAGGGGCGGATGGATGGCATCGACCTGTATGAAAAGATAAGTGAAAACTTTACAATACCGGTAGTATATGTAACCGCACATTCCGATTTCGATACCTTCAAACGGGCAAATAAAACAGCCCCGTATGGATATGTACTCAAACCCATAAATAACAATGAACTGATCAGTGTTGTTGAACTGGCACTTTACAAGTTTGATATCGAGAATCGTCTTAAACTTACTGTAAAAGAGCTGGAATCACTTGAAGAGAAATACCGCCTGCTTGCTGAGAATGCGCCGGCCTTGATCTACCGTATGTCTATACCGGATGGGAATTACGAATACGTGAGTCCAAAGTCGGTTGAAATTACCGGGTTTACCCCTGAAGATTTCTATCAAAGACCTAAAATTATCTATGATTATATACATCCTGACTTCAGAAATTACCTGGAAGAACAATGGGCAAATCTTTTGCGGGGCGAAGTGCCAGACCAGTACGAGTACATGGCATATCGAAAGGACGGGGAAGCCCGCTGGTATCGTCAGCGCAATGTTTTGTTGAAAGACGATTCCGGCAATCCCATGGCACTTGAGGCCATTGTATTTGATATAACCGAGTTCAAGCAGGTTGACAACGAAAGAAGGTTGCTCCTCAAGTTCCAGGAAGGAGTAATTGATAACGCAAACGTGTGGATAAGCGTTCTTAATAAAGAGATGGAAGTAATACTCTGGAATAGTGCGGCTGAAAAAATAACCGGTTACAGCCAGGAAAAGCTGCTGGGCAGTAATGAAGTGTGGGAAATGCTCTATCCTGATAAGGACTACAGGGATGAATTGATAAGCCTGATGGATGAGATAATACATGAAGACCGGGTTGTAGAAAATTTTGAGACCCATGTACACACCCTTAATGGTAACTACAGAACTATCTCATGGCATACTAAGAGAATATCTGATGAGAACGGTACAGTTATTGGCATTATTTCACTTGGACGGGATATTACCGAACGTGAAAAAGCCGTGGCCGCGTTACGTGAAAGCGAGGAGCGTTATCACACAATTTACCAGGCTTCACCTGATGCCATAATGCTGCTTACCCGTGAAGGTTTCATTGACTGCAACAAGGCAACCCTGAAGATGTTTAATATTTCCTCAAGACATGAATTTACCAGTATGCATCCTGCAGACCTGTCGCCAGGCATGCAGCCTGATGGCAGGGATTCACTGGAGAAAGCCGGTGAAATGATAGAGAAGGCTTACATGGAAGGCAGCAACAAGTTTGAATGGGTACATAAGCGAATAGATGGCGAAGAATTCTACGCCGAAGTCATACTTGCCGCATTTGTATTCAGAAAGCAGAACCTGTTGCAGGCAACGGTGAGAGATATTAGTGACCGAAAAAAGGCAGAGCAGGAAAAAGATATATTCCAGTCACAGCTCATGCATGCCCAGAAGATGGAAGCGGTGGGGACCCTTGCCGGTGGACTTGCGCATGATTTTAATAATGTTCTCGGCGGTATTATGGGAAGCCTGAACATGATGCAGATCCTTTTTGAAAAAGAGTCTCTTACCCAGAAGGACGTGATCGACCGTTACCTGGAAACGGCATTTGATTTATCCATGCGTGCAGCTGATATGATTAAACAGCTGCTGACACTTTCCAGGAAACAGGATTTGCAGTTCGCACCGGTTGATATCAATCTTTCATTAAAACATGTACAGAATATTTGTCAGAACAGTTTCCCAAAGTCAGTATTATTAAACTTTAAGATGCTGGATATTCCATTGAGGGTAAATGCTGACCCAACGCAGATTGAGCAGGCTGTACTTAACCTGTGCGTGAACGCGTCACATGCCATGACGATTATGCGTGGTGAAAATGAACGGGAGGGAGGAGAACTAACCGTAGAAGCGGGCCAGGTTCTGGTTGATGAATCTTTTGCCACGAAAAATCCCGGTGCAATTCGGGATAAACAGTACGTGTATGTAACAGTTCGGGATAATGGAGTAGGGATGGACGTGGAGACTTCCAAGAGAGTGTTTGAACCATTCTTTACAACAAAGAAAAAAGATGAAGGTACAGGTTTGGGGCTTTCCATGGTATACAGTATTGTTAACCAGCATGGTGGTTTTATTAATGTTGAGTCAGTTCAGGGAAAGGGTTCAGTTTTCAGCATTTATATTCCTGAACTGAAGGGGGCAGGTATGGCTTCAGATAAGAATGATATCTCAGAAGATATACAGAAAGGAAGCGGAACAGTACTGGTGGTTGACGATGAGCCGGCCATTCTTCGTATTGCCGAAGGCATGCTTCGGCACAGCGGGTACCAGGTTGTAACCGCAAATGGTGGAGAGAAAGGCCTGGATGTCTTCATCAAAAATCACAGGGATATTGACATTGTGCTGCTTGACATGTCAATGCCGGAAAGATCAGCCGCGGAATTGATCCGTGAAATGAAGAATGTCAACCCGTGGATCCCAATAATATTATCCTCAGGTTACGCCATGGATGAACGGGTGGAAAAAGCCATGAAAGAGGGTGCTGCTGGATTTGTGGCAAAGCCATATTCAATACAACAGTTGTCAGAAAAGCTTGGTGAGGTTCTCGGCAGGTAGCCAGGCCTGCTTCTCACGTTTCTTCGGTGAATGATTTCCATCCATGCACAAGTATTTTTGCTGAATACGAGTTATACCATGAGTTTGTTTTTCCTGTACAGGCAAGGTGCAACAGCGCGGTTAAGGTTATCAGTTCCATCAACCTGGCGGGATAATCGATGCCTTCCACTTCAACCGTTACCATTTTATCATGTTTCAGGCGCTGGGGAATAATGATAGATGTTCCCAGGTCCCACTCCAGTTCGTATACCGCTACCGCGTTGTAGACATTTTTACCGTTCTTTTTGACCGAACCTCTTGAGATGATGAGTTTTCTATCATGAAGATTGAGCATCCTCACCGCGCGGTAAATAAAGTCTATCAGGTCGTATGACACCCCCCTGGTGAAATAGCAGTTGCCCTTCACTTTCCTGAGGGGTTTCACTTTTTTAACTATTCTGCCTTTCTCGATCCGGGGAACTACGATAAACTTTTCGGTCTCATCAATCCAGTTTATTGGCACAATTGAATTGTTATTTTTATTAATACCCATTAGAGTTTCACCACCCTGCGATGTACCCTTGCCTCATGGGCGGCGAATGCCATCAGGTGGCTTTGCAGTGACTCCTGGGCATCGGTTAGACTTTCTTCTCCATTGAGTACCTTCACGAAGTTTTCCATTATGCCGTGGTCACCTTCAGAGTGGCCAATGAGGTCGGTCTTTACCGGCAGGGTAATCTTTTCGCCGGTGGCATGAACATGTACTTCAAGACGGCCACCTCCGCCGAACTTGCCCCGAATGGTTCCCAGGGAACCGTCAATTCGAAGTGTTCGTCCTTCCTGTTCAGAATGACCATGCATCTTCAATACCGCCGTGGCACCGTTGTCAAATTCGATGATGGTTTCCTGGTGATCCACCTGGTCATTGTCGTTGTGGTATACGCATTTGCCATACGGGCCTTCACGTAATGCCTCCATGATGCCTTCTTCGGTGAGGTTTTCTGTGATGGTGCTGGTTGGCCACATCTTCCATATGTGGTAGCCTGTCAGGCCGGGAATATAACGGGAGAGGTTTGGAAATTTCAGCATAAACCTGGCAAGGGCGGGCAGTATCTTTGCGTCTGTTTTGGTTATTCCCAGTTTCATGTGTTTTCCATAAAGATAAGTGCTCACCGATTCGTATTGACAGGTATCAGCCGCGGGACATCCGTCGGTACATCTTGGCGGGGCCCCCTTTGGGGCATTGTCCGGTTTAAAGTGTGAAAGATTTCCCATTGAGCTGATATAGCGTGGCCGGCTTCCGGCGAACCATTGAATGAGATCAAGATCGTGACAGCACTTGGCAAGTATCATTGGTGACGCTATATCACTGCGATGCCAGTTGCCGCGGACATATGAATGTGCCATGTGATAATATGAAACGTTTTCCGCGTGATATATGGTGAGCACATTCCCGATTATACCGCTGTCTATTATTTTCTTAACTTTCCAGAAGAAGTCAATATATCGCAGTACATGGCAGATGTTCAGGGTTTTTCCGGTTCGGTTTGACGCGTCCACAATAGTTGTGCAATGATCAAGTGTAAGGGCCATCGGTTTTTCCAGCAGAACATGATATCCTTTTTCAAGTGCCATAACCGCTGGTTCTACATGCATGGTGTCCTGTGTGGCTATTATTGCGCCGTCAGCCATTTTCGAAGGGGTAAGTATATCCTCCCAGCTCTGAAAGACCATTGATTGATCAAGGCCGTGGCTTTCGGCTACCCGTTCGCGGCGTTCCCTGACCGGGTCGGCAACTGCGGCAATTTTTAGTTTAGCAGGGTTGGTTAACGCGTATGAGGCGTATATTTGTCCCCTGTCCCCCGCCCCTATCAGTATTGCCGTTTTTGGTGAATTCATTTTTAGTATGATCCCTGTATGTAAGATTACACATATTCTTGCAGGCATCGAGCATGTTCGTCAAGGATAAATAGCGGTTGTTGCACCACACATTTTGCTTGCATATGACGAACATGCATTCTATACTTCTATTAAACATAAAAGAGGGAAGTGGGATTCAATATAATTACATTATGAAGTACCATTGAAATGAAGAAAACAGAAAAAATTAGAGAAATAAGACTATTCCTACTGGTACTGGCGTTGCTCGCTATTAACTGGCCCATTCTGTCAATTTGTGTGAAACGGGGCATACTGTTTTTATTTTTATATCTTCTGGCAATATGGATCTTGATGATTGCAGCCCTCGTCTATATATCACGCACCGAGATAGCCAGGCATGAAAAGGGTAGGAGGGATTCTTATTGTCATCTATAACAGTACTTCTTTCACTTTGCGGGTATGCGGCATTACTGCTTCTTCTTGGGATAGTTGTTCAGCGTAATGATCGTATCGCTGCTTTATTTCAAAATCCGGTGGTCTATTCTCTTTCGCTTTGTGTCTATTGTACGGCCTGGACGTTCTACGGGAGCATCGGCCTGGCAGCAAATTCGGGTTTTTTATTCCTGGCTATTTACATTGGCCCAACCCTTGCCTTATTGATGTTACCCCGTTTTCATCGCCGCCTTTTCAGGTTGAAAGAGCGTTACCATATTACCAGTATTGCCGACCTGATATCAATACAATATGGCAAATCCGCTTCCCTTGCGGCAATTGTTACAGTAGTAGCTTTCGCGGGGATTGTACCATATATCGCCCTGCAATTAAAAGCGGTTGTGAACAGCTTTAATGTGCTTACCGCCAGTGATTATGGATATGTCAACGTGAACCTTGACCTTATTCTAGTAGGTATACTGGCGGGTTTCACGATACTTGCTGGTTCTCAACGACTTGACCCCACCCGCAGGCACCCGGGGTTGATCGCGGCTATTTCAGTTGACGCGGTGGTTAAGCTAGTAATATTTATAACAGCCGGTACCTTCATTGTATGCGTGATCGGTGACGGGTTTGTGAATGTACTGCGCAACTTCAATGACAGCCAGGTGGCGGCAGTGCTGCAAAACAGGATACAGGCTCCCGGCTATTACCTTCAGTGGATGACCTATCTTCTTCTTTCCATGTCAGCCATAGTGTTGCTGCCAAGGCAGTTTCATGTGACCATCGTTGAGAACAGTCATCAGCGGCACTTCAAAACAGCCCTGTGGCTTTTTCCCCTTTACCTTCTTGCAATAAACCTTCTGGTGTTTCCGGTGGCCATGGTGGGCCTCCTTGAGGGCTATCCTTCGTCGATGGCGGACATGTTTCTGCTGATCATGCCGGGTGACGCCAATATGCTGTGGCTTGAATTCCTGGTGTTCATTGGCGGGTTTTCTGCTGCCATCAGTATGATTATTATTTCAAGTCTTGCCATGAGTATTATGATAACAAATCACCTGGTATTGCCCGTGGTGAACAGGATTCGCGGTTTTGATATGTTGAAACGCCAGCTGCTGAAAATCAGGTGGGTGGTGGTAGCACTGTTCATCTATTCCGGATACCTGTTCGCGGGGCTGGTGGGTGAATCGTACATGCTGGTTGATATTGGTATTGTATCATTTGCCGCCATATTCCAGTTTGTGCCTGCCGTGGCAGGGGGTGTGCTCTGGGAAGGGGGAACCAGGAAAGGGGCCGGTATGGGTATTGCAGGCGGGTTTCTCGTGTGGATATACATGCTGCTTGTACCCACCATGGCTGAAAGTGGAATCATCTCCATGTCTCTGGTTACCCATGGTCCTTTTGGAATACAACTTCTTTGTCCTGTTGCCTTTCTCGGGCTTGATTCCCTGGGGAAACTGCCCCATGCTGTATTCTGGTCATTGCTGGTGAACGCGGGTTTGTTTGTAATTTGTTCCCTTTTTTCCCGCCGGGACGAATACGAGAAGGGCAGGGCACTGAATTATTCCGGCAGGGAAGATGATGGATTTCCCGTAGAAAATTTTATCAATGCTCCGGCATGTCTCCTCATTGACATAGATACGAAAAGACCCATTCTTGTGCAACTGTTGTCAGATTATTGTAAAACCTCTGAAGCAGAAGAGCATGCTGGCAAGGTTCTCAATTCACATGGAATGAACTTTCGTAAGCTGATCTCCGTTGAGGAGTTTGCCAGGATATGTACTGCAATCGAGTCAGTGCTTGCAGGCCTGGTGGGTTCGGCTACCGCCCACAGGGTAATGAGTAACGCAGAACTGTATACAGAGCAGGAGATGGAAGAGCTTTCACGGTATTACGGGGAGGTTATCGCGAATTTGAGATTAAGCCCGGAAGATTTAAAACGAAGAATAGATTATTATCGTGAACGTGATACCCTCTTAACAAAATTTGCCGATGATCTATCTGTCAAGATTAAGGAATTGCAGTACGAGATCGAACAACGGGTAAATGCCGAGGATCAACTAAAGTCTTCTCTTGCTGAAAAGGATGTACTGCTCAAGGAAATCCATCACCGGGTAAAAAATAATATGCAGATCATTACCAGCCTTCTTGGCCTCCAGATGCGTAACATGGATGATGCCGGTGACAGGGAGCTTTTCAGAGAAAGCCAGGAAAGGATATATGCCATGGCACTTGTTCATGAGAAATTATACCAGTCGGATAATCTTGCTATTATTGATTTTGCAGATTATATAAAGGGACTCATAAGTGAATACAGAAAATCATACGAAAACGTAACACATAAAGTAGCGTTCAACGTGGAGGTTGAAGAGGTAAAACTGACTATAGACGAGGCCATACCCTGCGGATTGATTATCAACGAGTTGATTACCAATTCACTGAAGCATGCCTTTCCCCAGACACATGAGGGGCGTGTAGATATTTTATTTCAAAAAGCTGGTAATGGTAACTACCTGCTCAGGATAGCTGATGACGGGTGCGGATTTCCCGAGAACACCTTTATGGAGGATTCCATATCCATGGGCTTTCAGCTGGTACGGGCTCTGGTAAAGCAGCTGAATGCTAGCATCACTGTTGAAAGCGACAAAGGCACGATTTTTACTATCCTCATTCCCGCGTAAAAAAGTGTTCATCTCCCGCAGCTGTTGATATATTTTTAATTACGGCTATGGTTTCCCGCTAAACCACTATTCAGCACGGAGGTGTAATGGTGCGCATAGGTGAATACCTTATAAATGAAAAATACATATCAGGTGAACAGTTACAGGAAGGACTTTCCAGGCAGAAAGAAACAGGTGAGTTGATCGGCCTTTCGCTGATCAAGCTCGGGTTTATCAGCGAAGGAGAGATCAAAAAAGCATTGCAGGATTATCGCAGGAAATATTCAACGTTTAAATGAAGCCGTCAGTTTGCCAGCATTCATTTTTGTATCTATATGCCATAGTATATTGTGCAATGCTCTGATAGCAATCACTTCTACAATGTGTTCACATATATCCGCGGAACCCTGAAGCTGATAGTGGTAAGCATCTCGTAGGTGATGGTGCCGATCTTTTCACAGAGTTCTTCGAGCCGTACCTGGTGCCCGTCCATCTTACCGAACAGTAACACGTCGTCCCCGTTGTAGGCAGTACCGTCGGGCCCAAGGTCAACCATGGCCTGGTCCATGCAGATGGTGCCGGTTACCGGGTATCGCTTTCCTCGAATGATCACCTCACCCCTGTTGGACAGCAGCCGGGGATACCCGTCGCCGTATCCTGCAGGAAGAGTCGCTATGCGTGTCTGGCGGTCGGTCACATACGTATGGCCGTAACTGATGCCGGTGCCGGAAGGAACCACCTTGAAATAGGATACCTTTGTTTTTAATGACATCACGGGTTCAAGGGTTTTGCCGTTGAAGCGTACGTCCGGCAGGTACCCGTTTGGGTTATACCCGTAGAGCATAATGCCGGGACGCACCATGTTGAAATGTGACGACCTGAAATTAATGATGCCTGCCGAGTTTGCAAGGTGTACCAGTGGGGGCCGTGTCCCGTTCTTCTCCATATTGTTGACGATCTCTTCAAACCTTGCAACCTGGGTTTCGGTGAATTGCCGGTCGTTTTCAGCCTTGGCAAGGTGGGAGAAAATACCCTGCACGTCAATATTCTCCATGGCAAGTGTATCGTTTATAAAACGCGGCGCGTTGTACCAGTGTACGCCGATACGTTCCATGCCGGTATCGATCTTCAGGTGTACCCTGGCGGTTTTCCCCATCGCCTTTGCCATTTGGGATATTGCAATGGATTTATCCAGCGAGGAGCTGGTTATTTCAATTTCGAAGTTGATAAAATCGGCTATCTGCTCGGTGTTGATGGCACCCAGCACAACTATGGGTGCGGTTATACCGTTCTCCCGAAGAAACATCCCTTCTTCAAGATAGGCCACCCCGATTGAATGGGCCCCCGCTTTCAAGAGCTCCCTGCTTACCCGCACAATACCGTGACCGTAGGCGTTGGCCTTTACCATGGCCATGATCTTTACATCCGGGCTGATGAGAGACCGCACCACCTGGAAATTATTCACCAGGCTGGCAACAGAAACTTCCGCCCTGGTGGGCCTGTTAATGTACGCTTCATGGGTGAAAATCATACTCATTATCCTGAAAAGATTACCGCAGAGACGCTAAGGACGCGAAGATCGCAGAGAATTTAATATATAAAAACTTTGCGATCTTTGCGTTCTCTGCGCCTTCGCGGTAATCCGTTATAGAATTTTAAGCTTAAAAAATCAATGAAATAATGTGACAGGTGATATACTTATGGTAGTAAATATTTATACCATGATTACAGGATTGCTGTTGACAAAACAGTATTGCTGATGAAGTATAGATATATTCATTATTTACAGTAGAAAAGGACGTATACGTGCGTGTCTCATTGCTAAAGAAAAAGAAATATCCTGTCGTCGTACCAGAGAACCAGCATTCCATGACAACCTTTGATGTCGAACGGGAAGTACTTGGTGTACTCAACCATCTTCGTCGTAAGGGATATGAGGCATACCTGGTGGGAGGGTGTATTCGTGACATTCTCCTTAAAAAAACAGCCAAAGATTATGATATCGTTACCGATGCACGGCCAAACCAGATAAAACGTATCTTCAGGCGATGTTACCTTATTGGGAAGCGTTTCAGGCTTGCCCACGTATATATCGACCGGCAGCGTTTCGTGGAAGTAGCAACCTTCAGGGGAATAGTAGACCCCCAGGATTTTGACGAGGACAGCTACGCGGCCAATAACGTCTTTGGCACCATGAAGGATGATGTGCTTCGAAGGGACTTTACGGTGAACGCCCTCTATTATAACAGTGCCGACGGCAGCATAATAGACTACATGGGGGGGCTTTCTGATCTCAAGAAAAGGATAATGCGTTCAATCGGCGATCCGGAAACCAGGTTTGCCGAAGATCCCGTGCGGATAATACGCCTGGCACGTTTTTGTGCCCAGCTTGACATGACCCCTTCACGAAGGGATTTGAAGGCGGCAAAAAAACTTGCCCACCGAATCGTGGACGCCAACGACAGCAGGCTGCTTGAAGAGATATACAAGATATTCAGAAGCGGTGAGTCGGGAAATATATTCAGAAACCTGAACGAGTACGGGCTTCTGCAATACTGGTATCCCGAGCTTGGTCAGCTGAAAGAACCCGAATCATGCTTCATCAGGCTTGATGCCATTGACCGGCATAAAAAGTCAGGTGCTGAGGTGCCGTCCAATATATATTTTACCGCCCTTTTTTACGACATGCTTGAAGAAGCGGTGAGAAAGGAAGAACCGTCCAATTTCCAGGAGACATTCATGATGCTGCGCAACCAGTTCAGGGAACTGGCAATACGTATGCGCATGCCCCGTGCCGAGTTTGACCGAATGTGTAATAACGTGGCACGCCAGGGAATGTTTACCAGTGATCCGGGAAACCCGAAGCGCAGAAAGCAGGAAAACAGGTTCATGAGAAACCAGTATTTCGCCGATGCCATGCGTTTCTTCGAGATACTGTCCGAGGCTACCGGTAGTCACGCAGAAGCACTGCAATACTGGAAAAACCGCGTGGCAGAGATGCGAAGAACCGACCGCAACGTAAAAGGCGGCAGCAAAGAACCGCGTAAAAGACCGGGTAAGCCCCGAAACCCTTCGCGCAATCAAAAAGACAGCAGAAACAGGCCTAAAAATACGGGTGATAAGAAATAAGCCCAGTGACAGGATTTATTTCTTCATAAGCCGTGATCCAATCCATCTTACCAGTTTGCGTTTAGTCTCGTCGTTGTGTTTCTGCCACCAGCCATGTTCAAGTCCTGGTACGATGTTATCATCCGGGTACACACGGGCACCTGATTTCAAAAGCAATTCCCGCAGTAATGGAATATGGGCATCGAAGTAAAAAGCGTCAACGTCCCCCGCGAACACGTAATACTCAATGCCATCAAGCTGTACATCTTTATCCCGAAGCAGGTCAACAGGGTTTACCTCTTTCATGCGTTTCCATACGGGAAGGTCTTTTTCCCAGGTGTCTCCGGGTCTTTTGTCGCTGTTAAATACAGGTTCAAAGAAAAAAGCCTCTGGAACTGCCAGGTTAAAAAATACCCTGTGTTCCATGTAGGGACGAGTGGGGTCATCAGTGGTGATGGGCAGGTACCCATCGGCGTCCCATTTCTTCAGCCTGCTGCCCCTGATGCTGTAGCGGAGGTCTGCTGCCGGGTATACAGCGGCAACTGTGTCTGCCAGGTTCGGCCGGGTAATGCTGTAATAGAGTACCCCGAAGCCCCCCATTGAGTTGCCCATAAGAGCAGTATAATTGGATCGACGGGATACGTTGAAATTTTTTCTTACGAAGGGGACTATCTCGTTGATGAAATGATCAGCATACCGGCCCATGTTGCTGTTGATATACCAGCTTCCACTGCGTCCGTCCGTGGGATAGTTCTGTGGGGTTTTCCCATTGCCGGTGAGTGAAAAGTCAGGCATAACAACCACCGAAGGTGGAAAAGATCCATCTTCCATGAGTTCCTCTATAAGTGGCAACAGTGATATCACGTAGTTATTAGGCCTGTCCCCGAACCCGTGCAGTGCAAATATCACCGGGTACGGTTTTCCCGCGTTGGTGTAATTCTCGGGGAGGTATACAAGCATTGCCCTGTCACCATTAAGTATTTTACTGTGAAAAGGCTCTTTCCTGGTAACATGGTCTCCCAGGGGTACAAGGTCATCTTCTGACGTGAAAGTAATGATGGTACCTTTCCCATTCCACGTAGTTTCACTATGGGATTCCCAGCCAGCAAGGGAATACACGATTGGAAGGGGAACGCTTACAGGGCCTGATATTTCGCTATAAGTTTTAAACGAAACAATAAGCAGCACGAGTATTCCTGCGGAAATAAGAATGCAGCGGACTATCACCAAACTTCTATCGGAATTTCTCATGATAATTATTTCCTTTTAGTAAGATGATGTCAATGCATGTATATATTGCAGTGGAATATGTAATAATACGTGAAAAATCAATAAAAGCAAGAAGAAAAAGGAATTCTTTAAACGCTGTAAATGAAAATTATTGTCATTTAGCGTGATAATAAGTATATTACTTAAAGTTAGATAAATCTAACAATAATGCAATAATTGCGTACATGGAGGAGTACAATGATAACGGTTGCATGTGCTACCGATGACAAAAAAACATTTACAGGTGGACATTTTGGTGAAGCCGGGTTTTACATGATTTTCAACGTGGATAAAAACGGCAGTGAACACGTGGAAACCATTGAAAATGTTACCCTTGATTACCAGGAGACAATAAAGGAACATGGAGACCCCATGAAGGCCAAGCATGTTATGATACTTCTGAAAGAAAAAAACGTGCAGGTTTTGGCTAACAAAAAGTTCGGGCCCAACATTGCAAGGATCAAGATCCGTTTTCTTCCGGTCATTATGGATGTTGAAAATGTACAGGAAGGTCTGGAGATGATAAGGGAGAACTATGACAGGATATACAGTGAATACTCGAAAGGAGCTGACAGAAAACATATGCGAATTGGACAGGGGACGGTCAGGTAAAAAAATGAATAGTGAAAAGATACTTGAATCGGCCCGTGTCCTGGAATTACATGACAGGGCATCATTGCAGGAGATAAAAGATGCCTACAGGGAAAAGCTTTACATGTGGCATCCGGACAGGTGCAAAAAAAATCCTGAATTATGTGCGGACATGACAAAAAAGTTAATTGAAGCCTATGAGATCATTATGGAATATTGCAACAATCACAGGTATCCATTCAGTGAAGTTGAAATAAGAAAAAGCATTGAGTTTGAAGATCCCGAATCGTTCTGGGAAAGACGATTTGGTAACGATCCTTACTGGGGTGCTACCTGAGAATTGATAGCAGTTTAGTTTATGATATAATTACGATCAAATAAACAGCACAAAGGAAAACACACATGGCCATAATAATCGACGGAAAGGCTATTGCAGCCAATGTAAAGAAACAGGTGGCTGAAGAGATCAAGAAGCTTGACACGAAGCCGCGTTTCGTGGTTGTGCAGGCGGGAGACAATCCCGCATCAACCGTCTACGTAAGAAACAAGTTGAACGCCTGCAGGGAAATGGGTATAGAAACAGTAAACGCCACGCTTGATGAAAGTATATCCGAACAAGACCTGCTGGGGCTGGTTGAAGGATTTAATAATTCTTCACGGTTTCACGGCATACTGGTACAGCTGCCCCTGCCGGGTCATATTCGGCTTGAACCGGTCATTGAGGCCATCGATCCTGTAAAAGATGTTGACGGGTTTCACCCACTGAACGTGGGCCGGCTTACGGTACGCAGCAATACCCCGTATCTGCATCCCTGTACCCCATGGGGAATTGTGCACATGCTGGATACAGTCTACGGAAAAGAGAACATGGTAAGCGGTCTCTGCGGTAAAAAGATCGTGGTAATCGGCCAGTCTCTCATCGTGGGGCGTCCCCTTGCCATTATGCTGCAGAATGATGGTGCCACCGTAACCATGTGTGACAAGAATACTCCGGATCTTACAAAAGAAGTAGAAGGGGCCGATGTCATCATATCGGCTACCGGTGTTCCCTTCCTGGTTAATCCTGCAATGGTGAAGGCCACGGGAAAAAAAGATATCACGGTAATTGACGCCGGCATCGCCAAAGTTGATGGAAAGATTGTGGGTGATGCCGATCCCTCAATTTGTGACCTGGTTGGAGCCCTGTCACCTGTTCCCGGAGGAGTAGGCCCGGTAACTGTTGCCTTTCTCACAAGGAATATCCTGAAGGCCTATTGCATGCAAAACGATCTTCCCGTTCCCGTTATCAGTGAATACCGGAAAGATCCTTAAAAAAGTGACGAAAAAATCAGTATTTTTCACTAAAAAAGTTAATTAATCATTATCCCGCTTGACAATATATACTTTCAGTTGCTAATATTCCATATTAGCGCATTAATAACAAAGTAGTACCGGGAATGAAAAATTATATATGGTACACCCCTGGTTGCATTGCCCGATGCTGAATCAGGGGTTTGCTTTTTCATTCACGTCTAATAAAAAGCATAATGCTTTTACAGAGGAAAGGTGAAACATGAAACGACCAGTTACGTATATGTACAAGCTGAAGGATGAGCGCAGCTTTAAGAAAATTTTTGATGTAACATGCAGTCATGGTGATACCGTGTACTGCGAGTACATGCAGGACGGGGTCCGCAAGAGTGAAACCTATCGTGACCTGGAAAAGAGATCCCTGGACACCGCCTATACCCTGCAGCAACGCCTGGATGGCATACCCGGGGGAACATTTATCGGCATTCATTTTGATAACTGTCCAGAGTGGCCCGCGATTTTCTGGGGTATACTCATGGCAGGATATAACCCAATACTGCTGGACTTTCGTGCATCGAAGGAGAACCTGGAATACCTGCTAACCCAGTCAGGTGCGGGAGCCATTATCACCGACGATGCAGTTGTTGACAAAGATATACTGGTGATTACCCGTAATGATCTTATGAACAGTCTCAAAGAGCCGGTTGCCGGATGGGAACCAACCTGGGGCAAGTACCTGGCTTACTGTACTTCCGGCACCACCGCAAGCTCACGTATTTACGTGTACGACGGGGCCGCGGTTGCCAGCAACATCTACCGCAGCGGGGACACCTTCGAGGTGAGCCCTTACCTGATGCGTGAAAGTGACGTGCGGGTGCTGGCCTTTCTGCCATTTTACCATATTTACGGTTTCGTTGCCATTTACTGTCTATACTCGGTATGCGGCAGCACATTCGTGTATCTCCCTGACAGGGATCCCATGAGCATACTTGCAACGAGCAGGGATTTCGGGGTTACCCATATAGCTTCTGTTCCCCTCATGTGGAACAACATAGTGAAAAAGGTGCACATGCAGCTGCAGGAGGCATCTTCCCTTAAACGGGCCATCTTCAGCGCGATGGTGGCAACCAGCCTTGCAATGCAGAAAGTGGCCCCCGAGAAAGGACGCCAGTTTGCCATGCAGAAGCTTTTCGGTGCACTCCATGATAAGCTGCTTGGACGGGCCATACATTCAACCTCCTTTGGCGGTGCTTCACTGTCCCAGGAGAATATACGGTTGATGGCCGCCTTCGGGTATCCCATCGGCGGCGGATACGGCATGACAGAAGTGGGTATCATGTGTGCCGAGTCAGGAGAAAACCGGAAAAGAAGGATGAGCGGCAGCAATGGAAAACCCATCCTGGAAGTGAAGGTGGTGAAAGAGGATGGCTCCACGGCTAGTACCGGAAGCGGCCAGCTTTTTCTGCGTGGTGATACCATGCACATCGGTCGGCTGAAAGACGGAAAGATGGAAGGACCGCTTGTAGATGAAGAAGGATTCTTTGCAACCGGTGACATGGTGTATGTTGATAAGAAGGGGTACCTTTTCTGCAGGGGAAGGTCAAAGGATACCATAGTTCCCGCCTCGGGTGAGAACGTGTATCCGGATGAACTTGAAGAGCATTTTCTTAACGTGATCGGTTTAGAAGAACTAACCATACTGGGTGTGGATGACGGCAGGGGCAGTGAACGTATCACCATGCTCTTTCGGCCCCAGGAAGACTATAAAACCGTGAAAGGACTTGATGATATATCGCGAAAGCTCCATGCGATAAACCGTAAGCTGCCTTCCTATCAGCAGGTGCAGGACATTTTCGTATCAGAAGAACCATTGCCGGTTACCACCAGCATGAAGGTGCAGAGAAGCAAGATCAAGGCCGCAATCGAGAATGGCCAGTGGCCCATGGTTTCCCTTGAGGCACCGGTTGGGGTGATCCTGGCCGACGAGGACACCCATCATTACAAGGTTGATGCGGAAATAATGGAAGGCGTACGCAGTGTTTTTTCTGAAGTACTGAATATAAAACCAGAAAAGATCGGTGATGATGATCATTTTATAAATACCCTGGGAGGGGACAGCCTTGACGCCATAAGCCTGGCAAGCCAGCTTGAAAAGCGTTTCAGCATCGTGGTGGACGATTCAATGCTCTTGCGGTGCACCAGTGTCAGGGAACTGGCCAGGGAGATAGAGCGGCAGATTTCAGGTGAAGACCTGCAGCATGGCTCACCTCAAAAGCCGCTGCAGAAACAGGAACCCGTCACTGACTTCACACAGACAGATGAGTACAGGGGATTCCAGGCCATGATGGGACTTTCAGATTACAACCCGTATTTTATAAAGCATGATTCCATGGTGAAAGATACGTCGGTAGTAGACGGCAAAGAGATTATGAACTTTGCATCGTATAATTACTGCGGCCTGTCGGGACATCCTGAAACGGTGAAGGCAGGAATTGAAGCCCTTGAAACACTGGGCTCATCGGCCAGCGGCAGCCGTCTTCTCACCGGAGAGAAAAGTCTTTATCGTGAACTTGAAGAAGAGATCGCCCGCTGGAAGGGCACCGAAGATGCCATAGTGCTGGTTTCAGGACACGCGACCAATGTTACTTTTGTGGGTAACTTTTGTGATGAGAACGACCTTATACTCTATGACGCCCTTGCCCATAACTCGATAGAGCAGGGATGCCGTCTCTCAAAAAGCAGAAGCAGGGCCTTCCCACATAACGATTTCAATGCCCTTGAGAACATACTGGAAAGCCAGCGTAAGTATTACCGCAAGGTACTGATCATTATAGAAGGTGCCTATAGCATGGACGGGGACATTGCACCCGTACCTGAATTTGTTCGCCTGAAAAAGAAATACGGTGCCTTTCTCATGGTTGACGAGGCACATTCTGCAGGGGTTATCGGGGCAACAGGGAAGGGAGTAGACGAGTATTTCAACCTTGAACCCGATGACGTGGACATCAAGATGGGCACCCTTTCAAAGGGTATCGGCAGCTGCGGCGGCTATCTCGCCGGCAAGAAGGCCCTGGTTGATTATCTTCGATATAACCTTCCCGGATTTGTCTTCAGTGTAGGCATTACCCCCGCCAACGCGGCGGTGGCACTTGCTTCTATACGCCTGCTGCAGAAAGATTTCAGCATGGTACAGCAGTTGCAGAAGAATATCAAAACATTCGTAGACCGTGCTCGCAAACACGAATTCGACATTTGCCTGGCAGGTGAAACTGCCATCATTCCCATTCATGTTGGTGACGAGTTCGAGGCAATGCAGATATGCCGCAATTTACAGGAGAGGGGCGTTTTCGTTGCTCCCGCCATATATCCAGCGGTAGCAAGGGGGCAGGCAAGGCTCAGGTTCTGCGTTACCAGTGATCACAAGGAAGAACAGATTCATTATGCCCTTGATACGCTGAAAGAAGTATGGAAGGGTGTTGAGACAGTGGCTGCTGGTAAAGAGTAACAGTGAGTAAGGAGAATGCATGAGAACCGTGAAGAATGGGCCAAACCACGGCATTAATCAACTGTAGTAAAAGAATAAAACAAGTTGACAAAATAATATTAATCATATCTTTCTACATGATTTTATTTTTTGAAATTGGTAATACAATTATATTACTAGTGAGGAATAAATAATGAAAACTGCAGTTAAATATTTTTTCGTGATTTGTATGGCTTTAAGTATTTTTACCGTTTATGTCTTTGCCGGTAACGGCCCAAATTATAACTGTGAAAAAATGGCCAGTGAATGTGAGAAAAACTGTGACAGGGATGCTGAAATGTCTAAAAATGCAAGGGCTTATCAGAATTGCCTGGACAGATGCAGCGAAAGCTCCCGTAGATGCAGTGAGCGCCAGGAAATGGCAAATCGATGCGCGGAAAGTTTCAGGGAATGCATCAAAAATGCCGGCAGCGAATCTGCCAAAGAGTCATGCAGAAGTTCATACAGGAATTGCAAGGGGCATGACTAAGACATGAAGTAGTAATCTAAGCCTGGTTTTCTTCTATTTCCAACATATCAATTAATCTTTCTTTTCCTGATTTAAGCCCTCACCCGGGGGCTTAAATCTTTTATATACCAGAAAAATGTTATTCAACTGATGAAAAAAGGCAGGTTGCGTGATTTAAGTTTAAATATCAAAAAGTGGCTCATTCCGGAATGTTGTGAAAAACCATCAAAATATATTATATGAATATAATATATTATTAGTCCCCCAAAGAAAACATTATCACCTCACTGTCATTCCCGCGAAGGCGGGAATCCATTCTGTTACTGCAACCCGTCAAACAGGTCAAGCCAGCCGGGATTCTCTTTCTCTATTAGATTTATTTTCCACTGGCGGTTTCACTTTTTCAACTGCTTTTCACGAATGACAGCTTCGTTACTATCATTTTCCTGTTCATAATACACAAGATCTTTCACTTTTTATTTTCTCGTAAAACCTTCCAGCAGTCCTTCTTTATGCGCATACATTCTTTTAACCAGGTTACTGGTAACTCCGATGTACATCGTACCGTTTTTTCTGCTGGCTAAGATATATACATACTACTGCATGCTGTGTACTCCTGGATTCCCGCCGCAGTTTATCCCCGCGCAGGCGGGGGCGGGAATGACATTTTTCACTTTTCACTTAATTTCATTTATCTGCGGTTAAAAAAATTATGTAAATTGCAATTTCAAAGATTATTGTTATAAAAAATTATTTTCAATTCCCAATAATCCGGAAAGACCCCAAAAAGATAATAGTAGATTATGCAGAAGTGTAGTATACTGATAACAGCATATTACAACAGGAAATAATGAACTGTACATGATACATGATACATCTCAGGATTCATTGATAATTCCCGAAGAAGTTATCAGCAAATGGCAGAACATCATCAATACCATGGCCAAAATAATAGATGTACCATCCGGGCTGATCATGCGCCTCGTTGGTTCAGATATTACTGTATTTCTTTCCAGTGAAACAAAAAATAATCCCTACACTCCCGGAGATAAAGAACACTTTGAAGATTCCGGACTGTATTGCGAAACAGTTATAAAGAATAATGACATGCTTCTTGTTCCTGACGCTCTTCATGATGAAGAGTGGAAAGATAATCCCGATATCAAGCTGAACATGATCTCATACCTGGGCTTTCCAATTGTGCTGCCTGATAAAACCCCTTTTGGCACAATTTGTGTTCTTGACAACAAAGAAAATGAATATTCAGATTTATACAAAGACCTGGTTGCTAATTTTCGTGATACAATAGAAAGGGATATCGAATTGCTCTACAGCAATCATTCCCTTAATGAAAACCTGGCGGTAATACAGTCCCTGCTGGATGAAAAAGAAACTCTTCTCAAAGAAGTTCACCACCGTGTAAAAAATAACATCAGCAATATTGAGAGTCTTCTGTCTTTGCAGGCTTCTTCGGCTAAAAGCGCTGAGGTGAAAACCGCATTGAAGGATACTGTTTCCCGTGTGCGAAGTATGCGTGTGCTGTATGAGAAGCTCTTGATAACCGGGGAATATCGTCAGGTTTCAATGAAAAACTATATTGAAGGTCTTATACGGTCACTTATAGCAGTATTCCCCGACAAGCAGAAAGTCACCATTGAAAAGAATATTTCCGATTTTACCCTTAGTCCCAAAAAAGCTGTACCAGTTGGAATAATCCTGAATGAATTGCTGACTAATGTTTACAAATATGCGTTCATATACCAGGACAATGGTATAATCTCAATTACTATCGATAAAACAGGAAATATTGTAACTGTTACGGTGCATGATAATGGTGTTGGTATTGATGAAAAAGCAAATGTAGATATATCACCAGGGTTTGGGTTAACCCTGGTGAGAATGCTGTCAGAACAGTTAAATGGCTCGTATAGAATTGAGAATGATAATGGGACAAAGAGTGTTGTAACATTTGAAATATAGTTATTCAATTAGCTTTTCATTCCCGGAAATCCGGAAATAGTGTTACCTCCAGACGTGGCAAACATCTACGGCATGATTAATTTGAGTTTTGTGTGCTTTGCAATATTATCAAAATCTCGGTCTTTTTGAAGTAAAGGTAACCCGTTTTTAATTGCAGTATATGCTATGAGGCAATCCAGGCTTTTCCGGATCGTTATTCCTTTTTTTCTCAGGGAGCGATACAAACCAGATGCACCAATAGCATCTGGTATCGAATCTTCATTTGTGAAGCTATACGCAAGGAGAATATTCTTTACTTCCTCATGTATCTTGTCTGAACGAAACCCCTGTAGGATTTCCATGAGTATTATTGAATGCAGAAAAATGGGTTTATCGTATTCTATGGCTTCTTCCAGAAAATCAGTGTGCCTGTTTTGAGTGCCATTAAAAAAATCAACCCAAACTGAAGTATCTACGATCAATTATTTTACCTCAAGGCTCTCATTTGATCAAGATCGCCATCCCATTTTGCTTTTCCGCGATAGCGTAATATACTTTTACGTTTTTTCAATCGTATCAACTCTTCCAATGCAACATGAACAATTTCTTTTTTTGACTTCAGATTGGTAGCTTCCATGGCATCGCGCATGAGGCGTTCGTCTATGTCTATATTTGTTCTCATATAAATCTCCTGTATACACAAAAATAATGAGTTTTATACACATTGTCAAATGTTATTTTTCAATAAACCTGGTGCCAGAGAAGGGGGCCGTCGCATAAAAAAACACCGGATAACTCCGGTGTTTTTTAAAAGATGCAGGTCACGAGGGACTTGAACCCCCAGCCGCCCCCGGGTTTTGGAGACCGTTTGTTTTACACTTGACGATAGTGTAATTATATTATTAGTTAAGTTGATAAGATTTAATCTAAAAGGATAACTGATATGAGACAGAAGCTCAAGAATATGTAAATGGTGAAAGGTCAACATGGGAATAAGTAATGACGTTAAGAAACATAAACGTATTATAGTAGATACGGCTCCGATAATTTATTTGATTGAAGAAAACAGTAATTATTCTGATCTCGTTGAAACAGTTTTTAAAGATTACAATCATACAGTATTTACTTCCGAGTTTCTTTTTCAGTTTTTAACCTGGACTACGTTGTGAATAGTAGATAATATAACTTTATGAATACTGACTTTTTATTAAAATATGTAGATTTTACCCTGGAAGAGCTTAAAAGCATAAATCAGTTTTTTCATAATCAAACCATAGTCAAGAATGAATTATTTCTGAAAGAAGGAGATATATGTAATACTATTGCTTATATTGAAGATGGTACTCTCATACTCTCCCAGGTATCTGAAAATGGAAATGAACAGATCCTGGATTTTTTTTCAGCAGGTGATTTTGTCTCTGATTATGTTAGCTTTTTGACGAACAGTCCTGCTGACACAAGCATAAAAGCTTTAAAAAATTCTCATTTGTTAACACTTACTAAAAAGCATTTACATCATCTCTATGGTATAATGCCCAATTTTCAAAAACTGGGAAGGCTTTTAGCAGAAAAGTACCTATTGGACTTTGCGCAAAAGTTAAAAACAAGTTCATTACCACCAATAATAAGATATGAACAGTTAATTACTCAAAACCCGAATATTTTTAAAGAAGTACCCCAGTATATGATTGCTTCATATCTTGGAATTTCTCCCGAATGGCTGTCAAAAATTCGTTCAAAAAGTTAACCTCTTGAAGTAATTCAATGACATTATAAAACTCCATTATATTTTTGTTGTAGTATTACACATTGGAGTATTGTAATGAACTTTGGAAAATTATTACTATCAACCGTAATCCTCATTGTAGTAACAATTATAACGAGTTTTATTTATTTTCATGGCTCAATGAAAGCAGATGAGAACAAATATTCTGTACAACTTACTAAAAGTGAACGAAATCATCCATTGGCTCAATACTATTATAAACATGCTAAAGTTCCTAAAAAGCATATTAAAAGTTTAAAGTATTATGGATTCGGATATGGTATCAGATTTGATAATATTAATGAAATGCTCAAACCTGGTTATTTAAAGCTAGAAAATGGATACACACGGTTTGAAGATGGAACTGGCTATGTTGCAGTGAATACAAAATTTCCTGGAGCCTCAGGTAGGATGCTTGATTGGTGGTTTGACTGGGTTGGATATGAACCACTACGATATAAAATCTGGTATCCCGGCTTACATGCTCAGGCCCTTTATGTGGAAGATAAAGTAACAAAAAAGACAAGTTATTCAATAGCAATGGCAGTAAAACATAAACCTGAAGGAAAAACAAAGCATACAGTTGAAGCAATTGGGGAAAATACTGGTTTAAAGAATTTATATATAACCTTTGTTGCTCCCAGGCAGTTTGGTTTGGATGAATCGAAATTAGGAAAAGAGCAATGGGCCTTTTGTGCTATTGTAAAATCAGGCCATTTCGAGGTTGCGCGGATGGTGCACTTTTTCAGGAAAACCGAATATGGAGCAGAAATGAGGAGCAGGTTCTGGCTTGGTAAAAACCTTCCATGGGTTATAAGAAGATTTGCTGTTACTGATAAACAACTCTGCGAAATGGCATATCATTGTGCTGCCGAATATACTCAACTGGCTAGTTTTTTACCTGAAGTTTATAAACAATATGCTTCTAAAAGGTAAGAAGCATGAATTTTCCATAAGGAAATAAAAATGAAAAAAATCATATCAATTTCATCCTTTACCATAATGATTATTATAATGACCATGGTATCAGCATATTATATATTATTACGGCCCTATGAAGATATTGACCCTGGTAAACAAATAATTTTTCAAAATATAAAATCGTCTGATAATGGTATTTACCCCGTTTCAATTCGTAAAATTGATTCGCTAAAGGATAAAATAAATGTGGAGAAAGGAGTTCCAATCATCATGAAGGATGGAATATCATTGTCAGCCAATGTATTCAGGCCTGAAAAAATGGGTCGTTATCCTGTGATAATGTCTTTCACGGCATATGATAAAGACAAAGGGCCGGAAAATTACCCCCCACCACTTAATGCATCGTATCTGCCTGATTTTAATCTAGGTCGGTACAAGGTAAGCGCATGGACAATGTGGGAAGCCCCGGACCCGGCCTTTTGGCTATCTAATGGTTATGCAGTTGTTCAGGTAGATTCCCGGGGTTTTTTCAAATCCCAGGGAGCTGCAAGCCTTTTTGATGAACAAAACATAAAGGATTTTCACCAGGCAATCACCTGGGCAGGCACACAATCCTGGAGTAATGGCAATGTGGGCCTCAATGGCGTATCCTATTTAGCCATTTCTCAGTGGGTTGCGGCCACAAAAAATCCACCTTCGTATTTAAAAGCAATTATACCATGGGAAGGTAGCACAGACAGCTTTCGAGAAGTTTTGTATCATGGAGGAATCCCGGAAACAGTATTTACCAGATTCTGGGTAGAAAGGGTAAGAAGTTGTGCAAACGATGTAAAGCCGCTTCCTCCTTTCTGGCTTTTTAAAATTGGTCACAAGAATCCACAGCTTTTAAAAGCAATTCAATCACCACCAGAGATTAATTTGAATACCATTGAAGTTCCTGCTCTTATTTGTGCAACCTGGTCAGACCAGGGGCTGCACTCACGCGGATCTTTCGAAGGTTATAAAAAGATTTCATCTAAACACAAGTGGCTCTTCACACATGGTCGACAAAAATGGTCAGTATATTACAGTGATGAAGCACTTGATTTCCAAAAAGACTTTTTTGATCATTTTTTAAAAGGGGTTGATAATGGTTTTGATAAAGTAAAATCAGTTCGCTTGGAAGTAAGAGAAAGTTTAGACAATTATAAGGTACGTTATGAATGTTCATGGCCTATTGGCAGAACTGTTTATAAGAAACTCTATCTAAAGGGAAGCTCTAAATTTCTTCAAAGGTCTCCAGTAAAAAATGCTGAAACAGTCACATATGACCCATTTACAGGTTACTCAAGCTTTATCTATAAATTTAACAGGGATACGGAATTAAGTGGTAATATGAAACTCAAACTCTGGGTTTCTACAAGTAAAGGTTCAGATATGGACTTGTTTGTAGCAGTTAAAAAACTCGATCCCAACGGTAAAGAAGTTTATTTCTATACTAAAACCGGATACACAAAAGGGCCTGTCTCAATGGGATGGTTGCGGGTTTCGGAACGTGAACTTGACAAAGAAAAATCAACTCCATGGCAACCAGTTTTAACTCATCAAAATCCACAAGAGCTATCTAAAAATGAAATCGTATCAGTTGAAATAGAAATTCTTCCAAGCAGCACCTTGTTCAGAAAAGGGGAATCACTTAAACTGGTTATTCAGGGAAAAGATTTTTTTGTTCATCCTGCAATGGGACATTATTATTCAGTGAATAAAGGCAAGCATTCGATCTTTACTGGAAATCAATATGATTCTCATTTGCTTATTCCGGTAATTCCCTGGAATAATTAAGTTTTTAACATAGTTGAGCTTGTACAATCTACTCACAAAAAACACCGGTTTTCACCGGTGTTTTTTGTGTATCCTTGCAGGTCACGAGGGACTCGAACCCCCAGCCCTCGGTTTTGGAGACCGATGCTCTACCAATTGAGCTAGTGACCTGTGTTATCTATCACAGAAACCGTAAAGGGAATATCTGTCAAGTTTTTTTACTCAGTAATAGTCACCGCAGGCCATAACGTCATCTTCGAACAGGCATTTCTGATGATCTTCAGATTCGTCAAACTGAACGGGGTAGTTGCCGTCAAAACACGCGGTACAGAACTTGCCGTGATGAATGTTAAGTGCCTTCAGCATGTTGTCAATGGTAAGATATGCTATAGAGTCAACCCTGAGATACTTTCGAATCTCTTCGATGGTATGGGTGGCGGCGATCAGTTCATTGTGGGTGGGAATATCGATCCCGTAAAAGCAGGGATGGGTTGTGGGGGGTGCCGAAATGCGTACGTGCACCTCTGTTGCCCCGGCATTACGAAACATCTTGATGATCTTTCGCATGGTGGTGCCCCGCATGATGGAGTCGTCAACCACCAGTATTTTCTTACCCTTCACCGCAGAACGAACCACGTTGTATTTGATCTTGGCACCGAAGTCCCGAATACGCTGTTCAGGCTCGATGAATGTGCGGCCGATATAATGGCTGCGAATCATTCCCATCTCGTAGGGAATACCAGACTCACGTGAATACCCGAGGGCTGCGCATACCGAAGAATCGGGAATGGGAACCACGATGTCGGCATCAACCGGTGCCTGGTGGGCCAGCATGGCCCCCAGCCGAAGCCGCATCTCGTGAACCGACTCACCAAAGATGATGCTGTCTGGCCGTGAAAAATAGATATATTCAAAAACGCAGAGTGCGCTTCCTGTATTAGCGAATGGAAAATATGATTTAATACCCGTTGGGCTGATTTCAAGAACTTCACCCGGTTCGATCTCGCGAACATACTCGGCATCGATAACGTCGAAAGATGACGTTTCAGAGGCTATCACGTATGCCCCGTCAAGCCTGCCAAGCACCAGTGGCCTGAATCCGTAAGGGTCGCGAACTGCATACAGGGTATTCTTATTCATCATGAGCAAAGAATAGGCTCCCCGAATGGCCTTGAGTGCATAGATAAACGCTTCAAGAAAATCATTAATCCGTGACCGGGCCATAAGGTGCACCAGAACCTCTGAATCGATGGAGGTCTGAAAAATGGCCCCTTCTTTTTCAAGGGCACGCCTGAGTGTGCCCGAATTAACCAGGTTACCGTTGTGAGAAAGCACCATGGGGCCCAGCACCGAGTCGGCACGCAGGGGTTGTGAGTTTCTCAAAAAAGAAGAACCGGTTGTTGAATACCGGTTGTGTCCCACCGCGATATTTCCGTGCAGGTTCTGGATATGTTCTTCCTTGAATACGTCCACCACCTTGCCCATTCCGGTATACCTGTAGATATGGTTAATATCGGATGTGGCGATGCCGGTGGATTCCTGTCCCCTGTGCTGAAGGGCGTACAGGCCAAGGTAGGTCAGGTTTGCCGCCCGGGGATGATTGTAGATGCCAAAAACTCCACACTCCTCACGGGGAATGTGTGAACGAAATGAATCGGAATAGTCGCATGTCTTCATCAGTTTTAATCCATGGATGACATAGTGTGGGGTACATAATAAGTATAGTTACAACAATAAAAATATCAATAAATTAATGATAACAATGCCTTTTTGAGCTTGACTAAATCATACAAGATTAGTATGATTTAACTGTTATTTACTATAATGTCATTACTAAGAGAAGCAAATGAAATTGTCAACAAGAACTAGATACGCGGCCAGGGCGCTGGTAGAGATAGCCCGTCACAGGGGAAACCCGGTTGCGGTGAAGGTGATATCAGAGTCGCAGAAGATATCCGTAAAATACCTGGAAAATCTCATGAAAAACCTGAAAAAACACGACCTGGTGCATAGTTTCAGGGGTGTTGACGGGGGGTATGTGCTGGGGCGTGATGCCCGGCAAATCACCATGCTGGATATATACACGGCCGTAGAAGGTGAAGTGGAATTCGTTGAATGTGTCAATGATCCAGCCTCGTGTTCCATATACAGCACCTGTCCTACAAATTGTGTGTGGACGGGGCTTTCAAGGGTTGTACGGGAATATCTATCCAGTTATACTGTTCACGCATTGCTAAATAATTCCAGTAAGGAGTAATATATATGTCAGAACTGCACAGGGACTCAATTTGCGTTCACGGTGGTCATGAAATTGATTCGTCAGGTTCACGGGCTGTACCCATATACCAGACAACATCATACGTGTTCTCAGATAGTGATCACGCAGCCAGCCTTTTTGCCCTCGAGAAAGAGGGAAACATATACAGCCGTATTACCAATCCCACCACTGCCGTGCTTGAAAAAAGGATGGCACAGTTAAACGGCGGTGTTGGCGCGCTGGCGGTTGCCTCGGGGCAGTCGGCCATAATGCTGGCCCTTTTGAATATACTCCAGGCGGGAGATGAGGTGGTTTCGGCAGACAATCTTTACGGGGGCACCCGCACCCTCTTTCAGTATACCTTTAAACGTATGGGCATCACCGTGAAATTTGCCGATTCGGGAAACATGGATTCGTTCAAGAAACTAATTACCGACAAAACAAGGGCGGTATATGCTGAAAGTATCGGCAATCCCAAGCTTGACGTGGTAGAGCTGGATACCCTTGCCGATATCGCCCACGCCGCCGGTGTGCCCCTCATACTTGATAATACCGTGTCACCCTATATCCTTGATCCCTTTGCATGGGGAGTAGACATTGCGGTATATTCGGCCACAAAGTTTTTGGGGGGACATGGAAACTCCATTGGTGGCATACTGGTCGACTCGGGAAAATTCAACTGGGATAACGGGAAATTTCCCCTGATCTCTGAAGATGATCCGGGATATCATAACAAGAACTTTCTGAAAGAATTCGGCAACATGGCATATATTCTGAAAGCACGGGTAAACCTGCTCAGGGACATGGGTCCTGCCATGTCCCCGTTTAACGCCTTTCTTATTCTTCAGGGCATGGAAACCCTGCATATACGCATGCAGCGGCACTGTGAGAATGCCCTCAAGGTGGCGGCATTTCTGTCCAACCACGAAAACGTGGAATGGGTTAACTATCCCGGCTTGCCGTCGGGAAGCCAGTTTATCAAGGCCAAAAGGTACCTGAAAGAAGGATTCGGCGCCATTATCGGTTTTGGCATAAAGGGTGGATATGAAGCGGCAGTGAAGTTTATCGATTCTGTCAGCATGTTCTCCCACGTGGCAAACATAGGCGACGTGCGCAGTCTTGTGATCCATCCGGCCTCAACTACCCATCAGCAGCTGACAAAAGAAGAAAAGCAGACATCAGGGGTAACCGATGATTTCATAAGACTTTCTATCGGAATTGAAAATATTGACGATATTATTAATGACCTGGACCAGGCATTAGGTGTAATATAACAGTAAAATGAACAGGATAACTGCACACATCTCAAATCTTTTCTTCAGGTTCGCCTTTATTCGGCGGATACTGTGGATCTGTATTGTGCTGGCACTGGCGGGCGGGGCGGCTCTTGTGGTGTTTAAAAGTGAACCGGTGCAGACCTCTCCCGTGGGATGGGAGCGCAGTTTCTTCGTTTCACCCTATAACCTGAAAGCGTTAAACATACAGATGGCGTCAAAGGGAAATTATATTGCCTCGGTATTCCAGGGAGAAGAAAAGGGAAATAAGGGAATATACGCGGCGGTGTCTTTTAACGGGGGAACTGACTTTCTGCCCCCCGTGAAGATATCTAATATCGATTCAACCATAGAAACCAGGCCCCATGCTGCCATTGCCGGAAACGGGCATCTCGCGGTGGTGTGGCATAACCTCCCGGAAGGGGATATATCAAGCCGTGTATTCATTTCCATTTCACGGGATATGGGGGCCACCTGGTCGTCTCCCGAAGAATTGAATTTCAAGACGGACATGGAATTGCTGCCGCAGGTTTTTTACGACGATAGGGGACTGCTGCACCTGTTCTATCATGCCTATCGGGAAGGGGTTATACAGGTTTTTCACGCCCTCAGCAGTGATGAAAAGATATTTGAAGACGCCGAACCTATTTCCGAGATGGGAAGCAAGATGCGGGGGGCTTTTTTCCCGTCAATTTATTTCAAGAAGGACAACGTCTATATCGTATGGCAGGGCAAGGGAGAGCAGGGTGGTTCATTATCAGATGATCTCTATTTTACCCGTTCATCGAATTACGGCAGAAGCTGGAGTTCCAGGGAAAAAATAACAACAAGCGGCGCAAACGACGCCTCGCCATCACTTATTTTATATAAAAATACACTCTATTGCGCTTATCAGAACAACGAGGGAAAGAGCTGGGCAATCATGCTTGTTCGGGGATATGAACAGGGAAATGAGTGGGACGCTATACCATTAAAAGTATCCGCCACAAATGTAAACTGTTATTCTCCGAAGGTGGTGTCTTCAGCTGATGATGAAATTATCGTGTTGTGGTATGACAACAGGGAGAGAAGCAATGATATCTATGCCAGGAAATTCTCAATCACTGAGAATAAGCTGTTAAACGAGGTGCGTGTTTCTGAAAGCAGGTCTTCATCATGGCATCCTGAAGCGGTATCAGTGGGTAAACGGGTGGTTGTGCAATGGGAACAGTCAAACAGGATAATGGCAAAGTATTCAGATATTTCCGTGAGTCCCCCGAGGGTGTCTTCATACACCCATCCGGAAGATCAGTGGTCACGGGAAGAACGGGCCATTATAAGCTGGAGGACACCGGTTGATGAATCGGGTATTGCCGGGTATGCCACCATTACCAATGAGCTGCCCTATTTTAATCCAACGGTACAGAACATCGAGCCTGATCTTACCAGGATTACCATCCCGGCCCTTGGCGATGGCATCACCTATTTTCATATACGTGCAATTGACGGAGCGGGAAATTACAGCAGGACAATACATTATCCACTGAAAGTCAGCCGATCGCCGTTGCCCCTGCCCGAGGTTGAATCTCCCTCTCACCCCGAAGGTGAACCGGTTAAAAATAATGATCCGGTTCTTACCTGGACTATCGAAGACAACAAGAGAACAAAAGGGTATCTCTACAGTATCGCGAAAGATGCCGTAGAAGATCCCGCTAATTTCACCACTGATAACCGGGTGTCATTCAGAGATTTGTCTCCGGGCCGGTATTTTTTTACCATACGGGGCGTTGACAAGACTAACAGGCCGGGAAGGATCGCAAGCTACGAGCTTGTTGTGGGCAGGGCCGAAAAGGTTGACCCTGAGTATTACCAGCGCCTGGCGAAAAACCTTGAGCAGCCTGCCGAAGAAACCAGGAAAGAAGCTGCGCCCCGGCTTCCCTACGTGGCCTTACGGCTGCCTTTTGACGTGAAATCTGTCTACCCGGGAGAACCTTTTTCTGCCACCATGATTCCCCGCAGAATCCCCGGAAGCCAGGTGGAGGGGTATTCGTATGTTATTTCAGACAAAAAAAAGGCACCCCCCAGAAAGATCATGACAAAAAAAGATGCTATCGGGGTTGATGCACTTGAAGACGGGGAATACGTGATTGGCGTACGTGCCCGGTATTTTACAGTTGAAAACGGACAAAAAGAATATCACTGGACGGGTCCTTCGTATGTCACTTTTAATATTGGGAGGGAACCGCTGGAGTCACCCCTGATTGATCTTGGCACCCGGCTGGCCAATAGAATAGCCGGGAACCGCCTGATGGTGGCCCTGTTTTCCGGGGTGCTCATGATGGTGGTTCTCACCGTGGGATTGGGTACGCGAATTACATTTTACGCCGCGTCAATACAGTTTCGCGTTGGTTCTTTTTTCCGTCTTCTCCTTTCGGTTATTCGTTAGTCAGTGGCAAGCATCACATTTGAGGCCTTAACCACGGCATATACTTCTTTACCCTTTGCCAGCATGAGAGTTTCTGCTGATTTTTTTGTTATAATAGATGTGATTTCAGCACCTCCGGGAAGCTCAACAATTACCTCGGTGTTGACTGCCCCCTCATGGATTTCCTTAACCTTGCCTTTTAAAACGTTGCGTGCGCTAATGTTCATGCAAACCTCCATAGTTTATCAGAATTAATATATGCAGCAACAGTCTTTCCATGTTTCACACGGTACATCAATTGTAATTGATGTAATTCCGGTGCAGGTAAAAGCGACTGTAATAAATAATATATACTGTTGGGGTGGATAATGCAACACCAGGTGATTATTAATTCAGGATATAATACAAAATCATTATAACTCACCCAAAGAAAAGTTTATTATACCATAAGGCTTTAAATGAATGAAACCGCCCGCTTTGCTCGATAAACGCAGGTAAACGCGGATTATCGAGAATACTTGATAATTAATACCATCATCTGTGTTCATCTGCGGTTGAAAAAATATGTAAATTGCAGTTTCATAGATTTTTGTTATATAGAATTGTTTCCCCTTCACAAGAATCCGAAAAGAGTGTGATTTTATTGTTGATAGACGATACATCAATATGTTATTTTCTTTATAAGAAACTGAAAAGCATGGTGCAAAAATGGAGTTCGCATGAAATACAGCATAAAACCTGTCATCTTTCTCGTGTTTCTTTTGCTGTTTGGAATTCTGCAGCAGTATATAATGTTTGTTGCCGAAGACAGGTGCTGCTGATGGATGGGCGAGACATGTATATACTGGTTATCCCGGCTGTTCTTCTTGTTGTCTTCTTCGTTCTGTTTAATACCCTGTACATATCCGCGAAGATAAAGGAAGATGAGAACCTGGTTTTTTACCGTGACTACGCTTGTACCCGGGGCACGAAGATACATGTAAATGTGCATGGACAGGTTTATGAGCCTGAAACAGGGTCTTTTGTACGGGCTAAAATTATTGAAGAACTGCAGGATATGCTTGACCTTTCCCCGGAAACGCCGGCATACCATATCCTTGAGAAGAGAATACAGCCATTTTTACGTGACCATGAGCGGGGTAAGAAGATTTCCGTTACCTGCGGGGGCAGCACCCTGCATATGAAACCAACAGGGGCCGATGGCCATTTTTACGGAAAACTGACCCTTTCGCGAAACAGGGTAGAAAAGGCATTGAAAGGGAACAGCATATATTATCATCCCCTTAACCCGGGCACAGAAGATCGTGATATGCATGGAAGATCGGTGCTTGTGGGAGAAAAAGGGATATCGGTGATAAGCGACATTGATGATACCATCAAGATAAGCAATGTGCTTGATACAAAGGAATTACTGAAAAATACCTTCACCAGTGAATTCAGGGTTGTTCCCGGTATGGCCGGTCTGTATGCCGGCTGGGCAGGCAGGGGGGCGGCCTTTCACTATGTTTCGGGCAGCCCATGGCAGCTGTACCGGTTTATTACGGATTTTCTGGATGAAAACGGGTTTCCCTCCGGCAGTGTGCATCTTAAAAAGTTCAGGCTTACCGACAGGTCGAGTATTCGCTTTCTTGTGGGTGACCAGCTTGAATATAAAAAAAAGCGTATTCAGAATATTATAAAGGATTTTCCCGGGAGGCAGTTTATCCTGTCGGGTGATTCAGGTGAGCAAGACCCCGAGGTGTATGCCGCCATCGCAATGGAGTTTCCCCAGAGGATTAAGGCTATCCTTATTCGAAATGCCGGCAACCTTCAGTCATCAAAACGGATAGATGATCTTAAGAAAACCACACCCGGCATTTCCTGGCATGTGTTTTCTTCGGGTAACGACCTGGCGGATACAATATAACTGTAATTTGCGTGATTATTCTGTGATGATGTGTATGCTTGTCTCAGGTGGTTCACGGTCTTCACGGAGTGCACGCTCGAAGGCGCTTTCCCGGCGTTCCTTTTTTTTGCTGGTTTTTTTCGAGGGTGTCTTTTTTTCCTGCGATTCTTCTTTGGGCTCCTGCGTGGTTACCGGTTTCTTGTCCATGGCGGGCTGGGTGTTGCCGTTGTTGCAGGTGAATATACCGAAAAGCAATGCCACCAGGCATGTGATGGCCAGTAATATTAAAATTGCTATTAATATTCGCCTGCGGTTACGGCTTCGGGCGTTTTTTGCCTCTGCCCGGGCGTAATAGTCAGGTTTTATCGACCTGCTCATCCTGTTCGCGTGTCCGTGATATTTTGCCATGATGCAACTATTAAAATATCAGCGGATTGTTGCAATCAATTTTTTGTTTATGCCTGCATCATTATGCTGTTGTGGGTATTAAACTGAACGGGGGTTCTCACGGAGGCACAGGGGCACAGGGAGTTTCTCAATATATATTTAATATTTTCTTTTTATTTGAAAAATGAATAGTTGTGGAGTTTCGTAACAGGTATAGATTTAGCAGGCTGAGAAATAATTATATTCACCCACAAAGCCATATATATTCCCTTACTGTAAAAATCTGAAAAGATTGAACTGGTAATAATCCCTGACAATATATAATGAAGAAAGCGAATCTCCGTGCCTTCGTGTCTCCGTGAGAAATGAATGTTGAGTATCTTGTCAGCAAGGGGTAATTAAAACCCGGGATTTGTTTCAAATGAGAACTTCCAGCCAGGGGGTGATGCCGGAAAAATTAAGGAAGAGTATAACCGGATTGCTAATTTGTTGACAAATAGTTATAATAATAGTATTAAGAAAATAACATTGAATACAATAGTCTCGAATTTTTTTAATACTTAATAGTCCAGGACGATGAGTGCAAATTCTAAGACGAGAAAGGCAGCTTATGAAAATTGCAGCAGGAGAAATACCGGATGAATATCGCAAAGATATTGAAAAGGCAATTGCAATTTTAAAACGCTATGGTTGTACAGAAATATATATTTTCGGCTCTCTGGCGAAAGGAAATTTTTCAGAAAATTCCGACATCGATTTTGCGGTTAAAGGTTTAAAAAAAGGGAATTTTTATAAAGTTGGAGCTCTTCTTAATATGGAAATGGAGCACAATTTTGATTTGATTAAATTAGATCATGATGACTCCTTTAGTAAATTCATTCTTGAAAAAGAGGTGTTCCTGCGTGTCGCATGATAAAATTATTTTTGAAATATCAGAAATTGATAAACTATTGAATGATGTCGCCTCATTGCTTCTTTTGTGTAAAGAGAGAAATCCCGATCTGATCGAAACAATGGCTTCTGCGGCGGTGCTGCATTCATTTTACAATGGTCTCGAAAATATTTTCCTTCATATTGCCAGGGATTATGATAAAACTATACCCAGTGGTAACAAGTGGCATAAAAAGTTATTAGAACAGATGAATACCGAAAATAATAGAAAGGCTGTTTTGTCTGAAGAAAAAATTCAACAATTAAGTGAGTATTTAATTTTCAGACACTTTTTCAGGCACGCATATAGTTACAGGTTAGACTGGGATGAGATGAAGGAACTTGTTTTAAACATTGAAACAGTTTGGGCTGGAGTTAAAATTGAAATACTTGATTTCCTGAAGAAGTCAGAAAAGGATTAAAAACCCTCCGCGCTTCAACGTCTTCGCGTGAGCTTGATATTGCATCTATTCTTGAGGATAAAAACTATGAGAAATGATTCTGTTATAAAGAAAGAAGGTTTGAACGCTCTTAAAGAGAAACTCGGTCCGGTGGATATGGAACGATTCATCGTATTGTTGAACCGTGAAAAAATTGATTATACGAAATGGCGCAAAAATCTTTTTGAAGATAAGAGCATAGCCGAATTGGCTGATGATGCGGATAAATATTCAAGTTCTCTTTAATTTGAGATCAATAAATATGCTTTCGAAAATGCTATACTTCATCTTCCAGTTCTAACTGCTCACTCTTCACTTCTCACTCGCTTTTCTATCTTATTATCCTTCTCTCCCCAGATACTGTTGAGCCACTGGTTGAAACTTTCCCGGTAGTCTGTATCATCGGGGTTCTTACCACGCAGGTATTCGGGAATGTCGAGCACGTCGATCAGCACCACGATGCGGGTTTTCTTGCTGCAGAGAAATTCCCAGGTGTTTTCGGCACCGTCGGGATACACGATGGTCACATCTATCACCTTTCGCATCATATCCCCCATGGCCGAGAGCACAAATGCGATACCACCCGAGCGTGGACGCAGCAGGTGGTGGTAAGGTGACTGCTGCTTTTCATGTTTCTCTATTGTAAAGCGTGTGCCTTCCACGAAGTTCATAATAGAGGCGGGCTTGTGGCTGAACTTTTCACATGCCTTCCTGGTTGCCTCGATGTCTTTTCCCTGCAGGTGGGGATTTTTGCGTATCTCCTCCCTGGTGTAACGCTTCATGAAGGGGTAGTCAAGTGCCCACCATGCCAGGCCCAGTATGGGTACCCAGATGAGTTCCCTTTTCAGAAAGTACTTGAGAAAGGGGATGTGCCCGTGAAAGATCTTCTGCAGCACGATTATGTCAACCCAGGTCTGGTGATTCGAGATCACCAGGTACCATTCGTCCTTTTGCAGCTGGTCGAGTCCCTCAACCTGGTATTGTACTTCTTTTAGTATCTCGATAAAGAGGTTGTTGCAGTACATCCAGGTGTATGAGAGCCAGTTGAGTATATAGTCAAAGAATTGCCGGGTAACCCTGAAGGGCAGTATCAGCTTGAAGACGGCGGTTATGTATACCGGGATGCCCCAGAACAGGGTGTTGAGCACAAGCAGCAGCACGCCAAGTGTGCCCCGTAGGGGGCCGGGGAGAAATTGCAGCATGACAGGTTCTCCATTCAGCTTTGAATATCTGGTTTATTCTTGTAATGCCGTAGTATAGGATATGCAGGTAGGGGAAGTCAATATTTATTCGTCTGGTTGATTTTGTAACTTCTTGCGGGTATTAAACTGAACTGGGGTTCTCACGGAGGCACGGAGGCACACGGAGCTTCTCAATATATTTAATATTCAGCCACCTCGTAATGATGACCCGTCGAACCAGTTATTTCTCGTTCCTTTCTTCCCTGATGTATTCAAGGGTAGTCTTGTCTTTTTTGAGGGTTATCTTTTGAATTACTCTTTTCCAACCCTGTGTCTGGTCATTTGACATTTTACACTTTCCCTGTTGTTCAACTTTGTGATGTAGATACTATACTGGTATTAATTCTACACGTCAACTTATTTGCCGTTCTCTGTATCTCTGAGCCTCTGTGGTTCTATTTATAAAGTAGTAATACCCAACCGGTATCACGAAGAGCACCAGGATGGTGGCGCCGGTGAGGCCGGTTATTATGGTGAGGGCGAAGCCCTGCCAGAGGGTGCTGCCCTGTGAGGTGAACAGGAGGGGGAGCATGCCAAGTGTTGTGGTGAGAGTGGTCATCATAACGGGGCGTACCCGTGAGCGGGACAGGGTGATGATGTTTTCTATGGTGATGGTCTTATCGGTGAGGTGTACCTGGTAGGTGTCGATGAGGACGATGGCGTTGTTTACTACTATTCCGATAAGCACTACAAAACCCATGCCGGTTGAGAAATTAAGGGTGAGGCCTGCCAGGGACATGGTTAATATAACCATGACGGCAGAGAAGGGTATGGCGGTTATGACCAGCAAGGGCAGGGTGATGGATTCGAATACGGCGGCAGTTACCATGTATACCAGGAGTATGGCAAGCAGTATGCTTATACGGATGCTCTGCTGTGATGATGTGAACTTTTCTATGGACTGGCCGAATGAGACGTGATAACCGGACGGGATGTTCATTGTATCTACTGTATTCTGTATCCGGTCAACAAGTGACTGCATGTCGAGGCCGTTATGGTTGATGGTCAATGCCTCCATGCGTAGCTTGTTTTTTCGCCATATCATATTAAGACCGGTGGTTGTGTTAAAACTTGCTACGGCACCCAGGGGTACCTGTTTGCCTTCCTGTACTGGAAGGTGAATGCCTGCAAGTTGGTGGATCTTGTTTTCTTCATCAATGTCCAGTTCTGCCCGGATGTCTACTTCGTGGCGGTCAATATATTTCGTTGCCACCGGACCGTAGAGGGAGTTCCGGATAACAGAACCAGCCTGTGCCATGGAAAGGCCCGTGGCTGCTGTCTTGTTTCTGTCTATGAGGATGTGCAGCTCGGGGCGTTTTTCCTTGAATCGAAGTATCACGTCTTCTATGCCATGCCACGGGTTGATTATTGCTGCCAGCCTGCGGGTTATATCACGTATTACATTGATATCCGGACCGGAAATCTCCATGTCGATTGAATCGGAATATCCTGAAGAATCATCCTGTTGAAAGAAAACAGACCCGTCGGTGATATCCCGTGTTGACGTCTTTAACCGGTTTGTCATCGATTTTTTGTCAGCAGTATTATGCGTTTTTATCACAAAATCAGCACTTGCTTTTTCAACCTTTACCGAGACATCCGTGACATTTTCAATTTGTTCAAAACGTGATTCAAGCAATACGGCTTTTTTCGATGTGGCCCCAAGAGAGGTGCCTGATGGCATTTCAAGGGTAGCCATAATATCACGACTGTCATTGATGGAAAGGTTTCCCTTCTTTATACCTGTAAACCCGATTATCACAGTGAGAATTACAAGGATAATACCGCTGACGGCATATTTCTTACTGTTCTGAAAACATAGTAACAGGGTAGATTCATATGATGGTATGCTATTGTATAATTGTGTTATGCGTTTCTTTACAGTATATACCGTGGATTGTTTGCCCGGGTTGATAAACGGCAGTTTCCACGGGGCACTGCTGGGAATGATGGCGCGAACATGTAAATAAACTTTTCCAGCGCGTGTGCTGATTTGCTGAAACGTGTTGCCCGAAAGAAATGAGAAAAGGGAAGGCAGCAGGGTGATCGATACCGCGAAAGATGCCAGCAATGCAACTATAACTGTTGCGGCAAGCTCTCCGTAGATTGATTTGTAGGCGTCCCTGAAAAGAATAACCGGGATAAAAATACACATAGTGGTGAGGGTTGAAGCCAGCAATGCTTTGAATACCGAGTAAGAGGCATCGGCGATAGAATTTCCTGAAGGTGACCTGATCCCTGAAACATTTTTCTGAATAGTTTCCAGCACGATAATACTGTTATCAACCACTAGGCCGGCGGCAATTGCCAGGCCGGAAAGAGTGATCACGTTAAAGCTTTTACCGCAGAAATACAGGTAGCAACATACCACAAGCAGTGAAAATGGAATGGCGATGATGATGGGCAGTGCTATCTCAATTTTTCTCAGAAAAAGAAAAAGCACCACAACGGCAAGCAGTATACCCAGAACGCAGCTGATCATGAGATTTTTCACCGCCTCGCTGATATATTCAGCCTGGTCGTATCCCGTGGTGATTGTTAGATTATTAATACTGCTGGTTGATAGTAATTCCCGGATATGTTGCGATACAGTCACGGGATTAGCTGTGCTGGTTTTGAAAATATAAAGTGACACGTGTTCTTTCCCGTTTACCCGGGCGATTGATTCTTTTTTCCCTGAATAATCGCTTATCCGGGCAATATCCCTTAGTAGAACAGGTGAACCGCTGGAGGCGGATAATACAGGAGTGTTGCGTATATCGTCAATAGACTGAAACCTGCCATTCATCATTATGGAAAAATCTTTTCCATATGTACCGGTATTAGACAGGGTACCCCCGGGAGAGACGAAATTATTTTGCTGCAGGCAGTCCATTACGTGCTGCAGGGTAAGTCCATGGCTTAGCAGTCTGCCTGGTCTTACGCAAACCTGTATTTCTCTTCTTGTGCCGCCGCCAATCATTATCTCGCTTACCCCGTTAACCCTTTCCACCTGTTTTTTTAGTTTCAGCTCTGTTATTTCACGCAATTCATTCAACGAATATACATCACTTGTTACATGAAGAATAACAGAAGGGCTGTTATCGTTTGTATGCATATATATTGCAGGTTCCTGCACATCACGGGGGAAATTACTTCGAACGGGTTCTATCCGGTCACGTATCTCGAAAGACTTGTATTTCATTCTCACACCGGCCTGGAACATTAAGTATATTTTTGACTCATCATCACGTGATGATGAAAGAATTTCACTTATACCGCCTATAGGATTGATGGCATTCTCAACCGGTTTTGTAATGAGCCGTTCGATGCGCCATGGTGATTGTCCGGGATACTTTATGGAGATAGTGATACCCTGGGTCTCGGCAGACGGCATCAAAGACGTGGGAATATGCTGTATGGAAAAAATCCCAGCCAGTAAAATAATCAGGAACAGCATCAGGGCGCTGATTTTTCGCTGAACGAAAAAAAGTACAATCTGCTTCATGTCCCCTTCCTGTCTTTATGGAAGTGAAACACGATTACCGGGAAGATAACAAGTGTGAGAAAGGTTGCGGTGGCAAGCCCGCCAATCACGGTTATAGCCAGTGGTGATTGCATCTCGGAGCCTTTCTGCATACCGATGGCCAGTGGTACTAGTCCAAGTATTGTAGTGAGGGCCGTCATGAGTATGGGCTGCAGCCTGTTTCGGCAGGCCGAGATAATAGCCTCTTTCAGGCTGATGTTCTGACCGTGATAAAGTGATATGTATTGCAGAAGTACAATAGCATTATTTACTACGATGCCACTCAGCATGATCATTCCCATAATTGACATTAAGTTGATAGTATTGCCGGTAAGCAGCAAAGAAGCCCCTGTTCCAAGGAAGGTGAGCGGCACAGTACACATGATTAGCAGTGGTATCGTAAATGATTCGAACTGGGATGCCAGGATCATGTAAATCAGCAATAAGGATAACAGCAGGGCCATTACCAGGGAATTAATAGAATCACGTATTTCATTCATCTCCTCTGAAAGTGCGGCGGTTACAGAATCGGGTAGTGATATAGAACTAAGTTTTGCCTTTATTGACTTTATGATCTTGCTGAAAGAATACCCGTCTGATGCTTCATGAATGATACTGATGCATCTTTCCTGGTTTTTCCGGATAATTTTACTATATCCTTCCTGCATGGTGAGATCAGCCACATTGTTCAATAGTATAATTTTTTCGTCAGAATTTTTTAGCACCAGGTACTGAAGATCTGAAACGTTATTCCTGAATTTTTCGTCAAGACGAACGCTGATATCAATTTCCCTGTCATCTTCGTAAAATTTCCCCGCCCTTTCTCCCTGAACAGAGGCATATATAAAATCGGCTATGTCCCTTATGTGTAATCCCAGGGAAGACAGTCTTTCCCTGTCCACATCTATTTTTATTTCCGGTTTTCCCTTGTGGATTAGCGGTATACAGTTACGTATTCCCTCTATTTTGCCGGTTGCCTTAATTACAATATCTGCTGCAGTTTCAAGAGAAACCATGTTGTCGCCAAATACGTCGAGGCTGATGGAAGATGCCTGTATATTAACAAGCCGTGATAATTCAATATTATCCGCGGAAAATTCAACCTTGATGTCATCAGGGAAATTTAAAGAATGGTTGAAGCTTTTAATGATATCAGCTGTGGACAATGCAGCATCTGGTTTCATTGTTACAAGGATCTCTCCCGTATACGTGTTCTTTTCCCTGCCAAAGTATTCGGTGATGCTCTCCGGATTATACCCAACATTGATGATTCGTTGTTTCACAGATGGTGAATTCGCAAGCATGGAATCAACCTGCAGCACAAGTTCTCTGGTGCCCGAAAGTGAAGTCCCCCTGGGTGCGGTGATGCGTATTGAGAATACACCTGTTTCGGTTTGGGGCATAAGGTTCTTGTCGATTACCAGGAATAGCCCCAGTCCGAAAATGATAATAAGACAGGCGCTAATAGTTGTCTGTCGAAGGTTATCCATCCTTTTAATCAGATGTGTTTCATATTTCCGGGAAACCCGGTCCATAGTGGAATTGATGGACTCTTCAATAAACCGTTGTCCTGACTGGATTTTATGATGCAGAAAATGTGAAAATAATATTCTAGTGTTGATGTTATTGCGTTGTGCCATCATGATCAGTGCTGGGATAAGCGTTATGGAAACAATGAAAGCAGAAATGAGGGATACACTGACAGTTATTGCCAGCTGCCCAAACAACTGACCGGAAATTCCACTGACAAGAAGCAGGGGAAGAAAGACAACTATACTGGTCAGCATTGATGAGAGAAGGGCAGAGGTTACCTCCCCCGTACCTTCGATGGCAGCCTGTTCAATGGGTAATCCGGTATCAGATTTCTTTTGAATTGACTCGATTATGACAATACCGCCGTCTACCAGCATACCCGTACTTATTGCCATACCTCCAAGGGACATGAGATTGATATTGACATCCAGTAAAAACATGGCCAGCAGGGTAAGCATTATCGAAACGGGAAGAATAACTATAATGACCAGGGATGACATAAGGTTCTGTAAAAAAGCCAGCACGATAAGAAAGGCTATGACTCCTCCCAGTATGGCCGAGATGGTTACATTATTTATGGCTGACGCGATATACCCCGAGCTGTCATAGCATATATCCATTTGCAGGGTACCTGCATACCTTGTATTAAGTTCGTTCACAAGGACATGGAGTTTATTGCATACCTTTACGGTGTTCTTCCCCGATTCCTTGATAATGCCCAGGTTGACGCTTTCCTGGCCATTTATAAATGAGGCACTCTTTTTATCCCTGCTGCCGCGGGATACCCGGGCTATGTCTTTTACAAATATATGCCTGCCTGATTCTGTTTTTTTAACCATTACATTTTCGACATCATCCAGGGAGCTGAATTCACCTATAGTTCGAATCAGCAATTCCTTCGACCCCCGGGTAACGGTGCCAGCGGGGAAGTTGTAATTTGACATGTTGACATTCTCAATGATGTCATAAATGCTGAGGTCATATGCCTGCAGGGACTGCAGGTCAACGTTAACCTGTATCTCCTGTATTTCTCCACCGGTTATCAGGGTGGTGCCAACACCGTCCACTCGTTCAAAATGCTGTTTTATCCTGTGATCAATTTCGTTACGCAGGGTGCGGGGGTTCATGGATGGGGAGGTAACTGCGATATTCATTACAGGCATTGCGTTGGGATCAAAACGGGCAACCATTGATTTTTCAGCGTCCTGCGGCAGTACACCCTTTACGAGGTCAACTTTTTCACGGATGCGCAGTGTGGCAAGGTCCATGTCGGTTCCCCAGTCAAAGGTGGCGGCAACAAGGCTTGCCCCTTCGATGGATTCCGAACGGATCCTCTTTACACCGGATACGCCATTGACCGCTTCTTCGATGGGACGGGTTAAGAGTTGTTCTATTTCGGACGGTGCGGCACCACGGTAAAGGGTAATTACCGATATTTCCGGGTATTGTATTGATGGAAGCAGGTCAATGTCCATTTTCCCTAACGCGATTATCCCGAAAATGACCCCGGCGGCAAAGAACATTATGATGGTTATAGGCCGCTTTATGCTGAATGAGGCGATTGACATATCAACTGTTTACGAAGAGATTAAAGGTCTCAGGCATGTAGTTCCCTTCCGTATCATGTATCCCTTCGGTTCCTCCCTGTATGATAAACTGGTAGTAGGTCTCGGATTCTATGTCGAACATGTATATGTCAATAGCATCCGGGTGTTCTGATGGCCTGGTAACTTTCCATATTTTCGGTGTTACCGGGGTGCGGTTATGCCAGTAGGTAACCGTTCTAAAGGATACAGCCTGTATGGCAGAAAGCTCATCAATACCACCGGGATCAAGATTGCCGGTGCTGTTACACAGGAATACCCGAAAAACGTATACGTCTTTAAAGTCCGTGTTGATGGTCTTGATGCAGCTGTACCCGTGATCTATGGTATCATCCTGGTATAACGGGTGTACGGGTTTGTCATCATCGGGGCCGCTTGCGTCATCTTTCCAGTTGACCTGTGATACATACTTGTCCATGTCACCAAAGGGGACAACCTCCAGGTAGCGGGAGTGTACACCATTTATCCTGAATGGAAAGCTGTATTCGGTATCGATGGGATTTCCCTGAAGGTCACGGGCACCTGAACTTACCGCCACAGTGTATACCTCGTCCAGCTTATACGATGTACCCGAAACATCCAGATGAAGGGTGCGGGGGAATTCCCATTCGTATTTAAGCGGCAGCGATGGTGATAGTGATATCGCGTTTTCTGTGTCCATTCTTGTCATAGACTCGGAGAACACAAGGGTGATGCGCCCATTCTTGTCTGCTCCGTTGGTGACGTTATAAGGATCAAGCCTGATCGTGTCGCCGGCAAATGAAACGAACGCTCCCACGTCCGGATTGTGTGGATCTGTTTGTCCGGGGTCTAAAGTGGGGGGAATATAGTCTGTCCCCATGGTAAATGTGGAGGTATATTTCTGTACCAGCTGATTGCCGGCCATGTCGGTAATTTGGGTGTCCGCGGTTATGGTATAATGTGTGGCATGAAGATACTTTTCATACGGTATGAAGGTGAGCAGGGTGCCCCCGGCAGAAAGTGACTTGAAACCGTTTACGTATGGTGAGACCGAGAAACCCTTTTCAAGGGATTCTTCATGAACAGGCTCCGAGAAAGTGATAACAACCGGATGATAGGGATCTGTTAGCAATGTACCGTCTGCAGGTGAAATATTTCCTACCGATGGAGGGGTGAAATCTGTTCCCACTGAAAAAAGTGATGTAACTGTTTCCAGTATGTTGTTTCCATTGACGTCCTCCGCACTATCGTTTACCTGTATAACACAGGTGGCAGCGTTTTCAAGATCTTCAACGAGATCGTAATACACCTTTTTACCTTCCCATCTGAAATATCCTTTTGGCTCGTAACTGCCGGTGTATATCGAAATGGCTTCTTCCGTTTTGGCGGTATCCATTTTTTTGGAAAAGGTAATACGTATTTCAGGACGAACACTGACTCCGGTTGTCCTGTTGCCCGGTATAATAGAAGACACTTCCGGCGGGGTCATATCGAACCATTCTTTATCGCAACCCGTACACATGACAATACTGCACAATATGAATAATATAATAGTTCTTTTCATGGTGATACCTCATGGTCGGTCGGGTCAAAACGAAAGAGAATAACATGATCCCCTGCCATGTGTATGCCGTTTCTGCCGGCAATGCCATTGGGGCCGCCCCTGAAGGTGAGCCTGTAGACGTTTCCTCCTTCAATGGAAGTGAGGGTGAGATCAAGATTTCGATTGTTACCCGGTGTCCACTGGTACTGTTGTACGCTGCCCCCGATCTCTGTGGCTTCCCCGTTAATACAATCGATTATGATATTGCCGGGAATAGTAGATCTGTCCATGTCGGAATTGAAGGTCACTTTGAAGATGTAGGTACTCAACGCAGCAGGTTCCTCGTTTCCCAGCTCGTTTAATACAGTATCAACCAGGCCAATCTCATTATAGTGTATGCCGGTTACTTCAGGTTGAATTGATGTTAACGCATCAACGGTAAACAGGTATACTCGCTCATCAAGCATACTGTTGCCAGCCCAGTCTTTCAACGTGGTGTTTACAAGCAACTGGTATTCCTGGCCGGATGCAAGTTCAGTTTTCGGTGCCACCACGCATTCGGTGGAGCTTGTATTCCAGCTGAAGGTGACATCTATGGCCGGGTTAAAACCTAATGCGGATTCAAGACTTTCTCTTTGAACTGGCTCGTTGAAAGTGAAAGTGAATATGTCAGTATGCTGCACCTCGTTGAAATGATGGTAATTCTCACAGGTGGCCCAGTTAATAATTGAGGAGGACGTATACAGTGAGATTATTGATGGTCGTACAAATTCATCCCCCGATCTGAAATACGAAACATGATCATGCAGTATAGTGTTTCCCGAAGTATCAGCGCATTCTGTGGTAACCGTGATGGTGTATTCGGTGTTGAAAGAAAGGTTGGTAAATGGAATAAAGGTTACCCCGGTATTGTCAGTATTCCATGAGAACGATCCTTCCGTGCCGGGGGAGAGGCGTATCCCCCGCTGTACACTCATATGGTCCATTGGCTCTGAGAATTCAACAGTAATTACTCCATCAAGGGGGTAGGTGTTTTCAAGACTTGCAGGGGTGATAGATATAACCTCCGGGGGATACCTGTCTTCACCCACAAAAAAGCTTGATATATGTTCGGTCTTAAGTGTAATACCATCTGTATCCATGGCACTCCTTGAGAGAACCATGCGGTAATATCCATTTGGTAAAATATTGTACGGGATGAATTCAATAGTCTTAGCGTTATTCTTCCAACTGAAGGTGCCTTCAACTGTTGTGTCGTTTGAAAACAATGAAAACGCCTTTTCCGTTTTTGTCCTGTCCATTTTTTTGTTAAATGAAAGTGTCAGTGTGGTGTTATTCTGAACGCTTGATTGATGCGCAGGGTTATACGAAATAACCTCCGGAGGGGTAACGTCAACCCGGCATCCGGAAAACAATACAAACACAGCCAGTATAGCTAACACAGAATAGATGAAACTGGCATTATTTCTGAACATGATCATTCTCCTTTTCTTCATATGTGACTTTCATCTTGTCCTTCAGTAACTGTACATGTGAAACAGCTATACGATCACCCTCTACCAGGCCTTCAGTTACAAGAATTGTTTCTTCATCTACATGTTCACCCGTAACAATGGTTTTGCCGAATACCATGCCCTCTCTACAGACGAAGACTGTTGGAGCATCTCCATCAAGATTCTTTACGCATTTTGCTGGTATTACCATGGCATCATTGAATGTACGGGTGAATATCTCTGCCCGGGCAAACATCCCGGGTTTCAATTGATTGTCTGAATTGAGGCATAGTATTTTTACTTCTACCGTTCGGGTAGCGGTATCGAGAATTGGACTAACCAGGTGAACCGTGCCCTTGAACTTTTTTCCCTGAAGGGCGTCAACGATGAAGGAAACCGACTGACCTTTTTTCAGTTGGGTTGATTCTTTTTCATTGATGTTCACTACCATGTACAGGTGTTGTATATTCATTACAACGAACAGGTTAGTGTCTTCTTTTACCTTTTCTCCGATGTCAATATTCCTAATGGCAACAATTCCCGATATAGGTGACCGAATGGTTGCCTCGTGTATGTTTCGTTCCAGGATCTGTATTGAAGTTTTAATCTTTCGGAGGTTGCTTTCGGCAGCCTGAACCTCTGAGCGTTCCATTCCCGTATTTATTCTTGTCAGCAATGCATTCCTGTCTTTTTCTGTGCCTGGCAGGGTATACCCGGCTTTTTTAATATCTTCATTTCTGTATCCCACACTCAGCATCTCGTAATTCTTTTTTGCCGTGAGGAATTTTGAAAGCATGTTGCTGTGGGTAGTTTTGTGAGAGTTCAGTTCTGTTTCTGACAGTCCCCCCACCTTAAACAGCTGTTCTTTTTTATGCAGCACGTCATCGGTGTTATTGTACGTAACATAGGAGTCCTGTAGTTCGATCCTGGATTTTGCTATTGATGTGAGGTGCTGTTCGACAGATTTCTCAGCCTGTAATAATTTTTCCCTGCATAAGCGAAGTGCCGCTTTTGCACCGTCCATTTCTGCCATGGCTTCTTTTTTCTGTAATTCAAGTGAATGTGTTTCAATTTTTACAAGCGGCCGTCCCTTGTGGATAAAATCTCCCTGTTCGGCGTATAGTTTTTCAACCCTGCCAAAGATCTTTGACGAAATGGTAGCCTTATCCCGGTATGTTATATTCCCCATAACCGGTATCTTTTTCTGCACATCTTCAATGCTGATGGTTACTGTTGTTATCCCGGGCATCAAGTTGTTCTTTTCTTCACCGTTACCTGTTGCGAAAGGCAATGACGGGTGATGCACTATACTGAAGGCGATTCCTGAAACAAGTGATATAAGTACAATGACCAGTATCTTCTTTTTATGCGTGAGAAAAGCAGATGTAATGATTTCGTTAATATTCATTTTTCTTCCCTCTATCATCTACCAGAGATCCAATGGGTACGCCCGCTGCGTTTTCCAGGGCAGCTATGGCAATGTAATAATCCGTGATGGCTGATTGCTGGCGAAGCTGGGCCTGGTTGAGCTCGATAAAAGTTCTGAGAACATCATGACGGGTAATGTCACCCAGGCGCACCTTCTCGTTTTCAATGGTGACCTGTTTTTCAAGCAGGTTAACGTTTTCTCTTGCCATTTGTATCCGTTTGATTGACTGGATGAGATTGTCATAACTCCTGGATATCTCGTTTGCTATACTTCGCCGCAACTGTTGGTGACTTTTCACTGCTTCAGAGTATGATGTTTCGGCTTCGATAATCTTGCGGGCGTATGAAGGGTTGTCATAAATCTTGACTGAACCACTGCGGCTGGAGGTCCTGGTGTTTCCGTTATCCTTCTCACCGAAGGTCTGTCCACCATGCATCGAATTTCCGAAAAGAGCCGTGGTTACTGAGACTCCAACTGTCCATGTTTTCTGCCTGAGTGGGAATTCTTTGCCTGTATACCCGTAGCTGCCGAATAATTGAAATTTAGGGAGATAATAATATTCTGCCAGTGAGAGTTCTTTTTCTGATTTCAACAACGTGTAGTTGCTTTTATATATTTCATTTCGCTTTTTCAGCCCCAGTGCGATGAGATATTTCTTTTGGGGAAATCCAATCAACTCTTCCGGTGAATGTTTCATGTCTGATAGTATAATTTCCGCATCAGAAGACAGCCCCAGAAGATTCGCGAAATCACGAAGTGAATTGTCATAATCATTTTTTGATGTTAACACCGCGTATTTTGCTTCACTTATTTTGGCATCCACCTGGATTTGCTGAAGATCGGTAGCCATGCCCAGTTTTTTCTGTTCTGAAACTATTTTCTGCTGCAGGTAGAGACTATTTAGTAGCTTCTGATTGATCTTTATTTCATGTTGTTTTTTTTGAAGGTCGTAGTACGCTTTTTTTACGTTGAGTATTATGTTACTCTGCTCGATTATATATTCCGATTCGGCAAGCAGAGATTCAATTTTGGATACCTGGTAGGTCAGTATACTTCTACCACTGGTGTTGATATCATAGCTGACATTGCAGGACAGAGAATGGCTGCGCATGTCATTTTCCCTGTAGGCAATCTCATCATCTTTCTGGTATTGTATGGATGATACCGGCAGAAGGTCCCGCCAGCTTTCATGTATCAGTTTTCGGGATATGGCAATACTGCTTTTTAACGCGTGAAGCTTGATGCTGTTCTTCCTGGCGATGATGATAGATTCTTCCAGGGTAAGTGTTTCGGCATAAAGCATGCCCCCCGCAGCGATCAGGCATACGGGTATGACTACCAGGCATATGTATCTGAAAGCATGCCTCATCGACCAGCCATCCTGTCAAGCCTGGTTACCATGAGTTCGGTCAGTTCAAGTTGATCCCTGACATCGTGAATATTACAGCTGTTTGATGTGATCCTGATAACCGCAACAGGGGCAGGGTTGTCGCCAGAAAGAATTTCAAAGAAAAGTGATGTTGATGTTTTCGGATTAAGCACATCACCGAAAGTTGCAGTATACAGATGAATACGTGCATGATGGCGGTAATCAACGTCGCTTGATTCGGATTGCAAAAACGAGGCTGCCCTGTAATTATGTTTTCTCAACGCGAAACAACTGTTCTGCACCAGGGATTGTTCAAGGTTACCCTTGTCTTCTGAGTGAATAATTATCTCTCTTATATAGATTGATTCCAGCGAAGAAAGAGATTCCAGGCCATTGACATGATTAACTGAATAACTGGTGCAGCCCCAGAGCAATAAAACAACGAAAAGCGGGGTGCATGCGAAACGTATGCGTGTATTCATTTTTCACCTTCCATGAATTCTTCAATCAAGTGAGCCATGTGCTGATGCTCATTACTTCTTTTCTTTAATCCAATTTCTTTATAGGTTGAGGACAAGGCGGCATGTATTTTGGATAAATAATAGTAATTGTTCATTGCCCTGTTCATTATGATAATAGCCTTATCGTTTTCTCCCTTCCTGAGGTGTAGTGATCCCATCAGATATAAAGCCAGGGGATGGTTGCCGTTTATCCGTATAACCTTTTCAAGTATGCTGCCCGCCATCTCGTATTGATGTTTTTTCATGTGCCACCTTGCATACAGCAGAAGCCCTTCCGGGTTGTTTTCCGTGATGTCCAGGTATTCTTCAATTGCTTCAACGAAGCTGTCATCGTCTCCCCTGAAAAAGTGAACCTTGGCCAGAAGCAGGTATCCTTCTTGAAGAGTGCTGTCAAAATTTAGTGCCCGAACCAGTTTCGCTTCCGCACCGGCAAGGTCTTTCTGTATGTACGATCGCAATGACTGCCGGTAAAGCTCCTGTGCTTTCTCACGGGTTTCACCACTGCAACTGATAAGCACTGAAATGATCATAAGGTAGAACAATGGTTTCATCAGCATCACCCCCTCTTCACCCCCCAAGCGTAGAAAACAACTGACCCACCGTGTACCTGATCAACTCCCGGGACACATACTCCTCCTTAAGAGGAGAATCATAAAACCGTGAGAAGTTGTCCCCCAGTTTCATTTCCCATTGACCATGCACCCACTTGTTCAGCCTTTCTGAAAAGCGGTATTCCCTGCTGGCATGAACCTCAACAACCGGATCTTTCAAACCGTTGCGAAGGCGAAACAGGTCAAAGGAGGTGGCGATAATTGACCCGCTCCACACCACGTCCCGGTTTCGAAGAATGAGGCTGCCGTTGATCTCCGAGATGAAGTAGTTATACCTGTAGGTTTCCGAGACACCGGAAATGCCCTGTGCACTTGCCCTCATCTGGGCGGGGATCTTTTTCACCATTACCCGGTCAATCACCATGGTAGCATCACAGGTCACACCGGTATCCGGCTCACCAAGAAGAGCCAGGGGGTCTTTTCTGTAATCGTTAACAATAATAAACCCCAGCCGAATCAGCCCTTTCTCGATCTCCCTGTTCCAGTGAGAAGAGAGAACCTCCTGGCGGGTGTAATCGGATTCAGGGGAAAGCCTGTACTTAACGGAGATCCTTTTCACGTCCCCCATCACTTCTTTAAAGATTTTTGCGCACGCGAAATCACTCTTGTGATGTGCAAAGGCATCGGCAACAGGGATCTTTCCCTTAACGGTGTCAGCGTCGGGCCGTGATGTTTTCGGCTTAACGGTGCCGCAACCGCTGAGAATGAACAGAATGATAATAAGGGGGGGCCACTTACTTGTATACATAACAGCATCCTCTTCGCGTGAAATAATGAGTTCCATATACCTGGGTCCTCATATTGCTATACGAAGAAAAAGGGGAGGACGAAAAAAAAAGTGGCGGTTTTTTTGAATTTTAATGATTTTTTCTAAAGAAACGAGTTTTCTGGAAAAAGCCAAATAGTAATTTCTTGACATTTATAAACGTATGATGTAGTAATATTTTTAACATTCAGTACCCGCTTCCAGTACCCGCTTCCAGTACCCGCTTCTATTGTCATTTTTTCAGTATTCCAAAACGTATGGAGGAATCATATGAAAAATGTACAAGCTGTATCAGCTACTCTGCTTCTCTTTTCAGGATGCCTTCTTGCTGCAATGCTTTTTACTGTTTCCTGCGATAGTTCATCATCACCATCCGATGATTCATCACCATCACCTATAGTACGCATCACCCCCGAAGACGGTGCGACCGGTGTAGCTCCCAATACGGATATTGTGATTCAGTTCAATACCAGCCTGGATCCCACGGTCATTGGTCAAGTCTATTTCCACAATATTGAATACAGTGAAGATCGCTGGGGCAACTGTACCACATCGATTACAACAACGGTAGTCAGCAATGATACCCTGACTCTGAATCCCGGTGCCGATTTCCCGATAGGTGAGTGCAACAATATTTCGATCTACAACTTTGAGGACTCAGAAGGGAATGATATTGACACATATTCGGATCCCGGCTATTCATTCACGGTTGTTCCGTAGAAAAGCTGGTATTTCATTGGTACACATATATCTGTTTTAAACAAACCGGAAAAGCACAGTGACTAAAACACCATGTCGAATTCTGGTACCTTTGTTGACGGAAAACCTGCAGAACAGGCTGTGTGAGTTATATTAGCCCCCGGGAGAAGCCAACTACGCCACTCCCTTCTCCTGGAAAAACGCACTGTATTTCTTGTCGCTGCCGTTAATATGATTAACCAGCCAGTCTCGCAAAAAAGACATCAGGTCGAGTGAAAAAGAAGTCTTCCCCTCGGTGAGCCGGGTAATATAATCAGTAACCTGCGAGGTTAACGCGTCATGCTCGTGCCTGTGAGCCTGGTAGTCGGGGTATCCGTGTTTCTCCATCAGTTCTTCTTCATGAGAAAAGTGGATCCTGGTATACTTTGCCAGGTTGGAAAGAATCTTTTCAAGGTGCGACTTCGGGTCGTCCGAGATAATGGCCGTGTTCAGCATGTTAATAATATTGATAAGCTCTTTATGCTCATCATCAAACTGCGTAACCCCAACACTCAGGTCGGTTGTCCATGTCATGTAATCCATAAGTACCTCCAATAGTGAATAATAATTATACTGCATGATATCAATTTGTGCAAATGTTTTGAGATGGCATACATGAAAATATTCATCCCGTAATCAAGGCATGTAACAGGGGGTGATTGAAATTCCGGGTTACATATATATGTATTTTTTGTCCCCCTCCGGGGGATATAGGGGCCCTCGTGGTGTACGTTCGAATGACAAAGAGGAATGTGCCCTTCTTCATTCAAAATTGACAGTGAAATTCGTATTATTACCCGATATTTAATTCACCCCCGGTGATACCTGTAAAAATAATACATGAATGTTGTTGATTAATTATGCCTGCCTGTTATATGGTGACATATAACAAAAAGTACCCATTTCGCAGTCAACAGGTCAGCCGGGATCATCCGGAAGAGCCAATAACGACAGCCATGAGCGCATTGGTTTAGCTGATGAATGATACAGAAATAAAGTCATGTTTTCGTTATACAATTAGTCTGAATGGACGATAATATATAATGTACAGATTTATAAAAATGAAGATGCTGCTATTCATTACAGGTGAGATATGATATATTTACATTCATTTTCAATAGGATCACTTATCGGGGTAACCTTTTTTGCCATCATGTCGTTCTTTTTACTTTCGGTAAAAAACAGGTCACAGGCAACCACTCACCTGGGAATTGCGTACTTTCTCATGTCCGTTTTTAACTTTGGATATGTAATTTCTTCAAGTGTATACCATCCCATGGCGGCATATCACCGGTGGATTACCGTTCCAACCATATTACTTGCCATCTGTCACAGTGTACTCTTCATTTATAATTACCCGTATGAGAAAAGCCGAAAGTCCTCTCGGAATATTCTTTCTATCCTGTATTTCTTCGTTATAATTGTTACCCTGGTGTTTGTATTTAAAACCCTGAGAGCGGACATTGTATATCATTTCAGGGGGCATTACTGGGACTTCGATGCCGATCAGATAAGCAAGATTGTTGCCCTGGTGATTATAGCATACCTGTTAATCTATGTTTTTCTGGGTATCTGGCGAAGCATTAGAAGTGAGAAAAAATACCGAACAGCGCTGTTGCTGCTGGTTGTTACATTCGTGTTTGCCTCAATGGTTCCCTCTATCACCAATACGTTGAGCCGTGACGGGGTTATAAGCCGTGAAGTATTTCAAAATTCATGGGTAGTGTTTAACGTGCTGGGTTTTTTCCTGGTGTCGGTGGTGTACATGAATAATACCGGGGAGCGAATTTCTTTCATGGGAAAGCTTATCGGTATAAGCCTGGTAATGGTGCTTATCTTTCTACAGTTCGCGGGATTCGTGTTTCTCGGGGACAAGGATGCCGCCTTCAACGAGATATACCAGAGATCCACCCGGTCGGTGGTGCGAAGCGGCAACCCCGAGTATGAAGCCCGTTACCTGGTGTCCTATGATCCTGAAAACAGAAGCTTTAACCGGCAGTTTGGGGCAGGTGCACTTGACCTGGGCAGCCTGCGTTATGAATTTGACAACACTATCATGTGGCATCGAATCAGCACAATTGGAAAGGCAAACTTTGAAAGTGAACTAAACCGGGTGCTTGGTAACGCGCCATTTTATTTTGCGGGATATAAAAACACTATACGGGAGTTCGCGAAAACACTTCCAGCTGAAACGGAAAATCCTACTGACAGGATTATTGACTATACAGGCAAAATCAACGACAAGGTAATGTACTGGACTAATAAGATTCACCAGATGCCCGATGAAGGGTTTCACGATGCGCTGCATGGTTTTCTTGAAAAAGAAAAAGAAAAATTCACTCCCTTCGTAGAAGTACTGCAAACCTACCTGGCAACCACTCAAAAAGAAGGCATGGCGCTGAAAAAAGAGGTGCTGCATTACCTGGCGCCAATACACAGCATTGGTACAAGGTTGTATCGCAGCGCGGGGGATGAGCACCTGGTAAGTTTCATGAAAATAGACCAGGACTCAGGTACCCTGTATGAAGTAGGATTTCCCTATGTTATCTACCGTGCCTATATTCATCCAACGGTGATCAGCCTTACGGTAATGCTTGCAATAATCGTGATCTTCGTTCGTTTCGGTTTTCAGCTGCTGTTTGCCAATGTACTGGTCAATCCGTTGAAGGCCCTTTCACGGGGGGTACGCGAAGTGAACGAGGGAAATCTTGACGTGCAGATTCCCGTGAAAATCGACGATGAGATCGGGTATATCACCCGAACATTTAACAACATGGTATCCTCACTGCACAGCATGGTGGAAACCATATCCTCCAGTTCGGTTGAGGTGAAGGATATAAGCATTGACCTTAATTCTTCAGCCTCGGGGCTTTCAGATATAGCACGTGAACTGGCAGCCGTTATCGAGCAGACCGCCAGCGCCTATGAAGAGATGGCCTCTTCATTCGAGAGTAACCTCAAAGACGTTGAAGCGCAGATGGACGGATCTGATGACATCAAGAATGACATCGCCGATATAAATACCGGCAGCAAACAGCTTTCCGGTCGAATCCAGGAGCTTACCACCAGCATAGAAGGGGCTGTTGGACTGGTGGAGACTGGAGAAAAGACCATGACCAAGTCGGTGAAAGCTATTGAAGACATGGCAAAGTACCTGAGTGAGCTTGAAGGCACCATTAACCAGATCAACGAGGTGGCCGACAAGATAAATCTCCTGGCGCTGAACGCTGCCATCGAGGCATCCCGGGCGGGTGAGGCCGGCAGGGGGTTTTCGGTTGTTGCCGACGAGGTAAACAAGCTGGCCGACCAGACAGGTGAACTTTCCAATGGTATCAGGGCAACCATTACAGAACATACCGAACGCATACAGCGTGAATTAAATTTCATAAGTGACACGGCGGGAATCTTCAACGAGATTCGCGAACAAATCATAAAAACACGGGACGTGCTTGGTGGAACCATAGATTTTACCGGCAAGCTTGACACCATGAACAGCGATATCAGGGGTAAAATCGAGAAGCTCAATGAAATTGCCAACAGTGTGTATGTCTACTCTAAAGAGCAGAAGAATACCGTGGATGAACTTACCAATTCCATAAATACTATCACCGGTATTTCACAGAAAACCCTTGAAAGCTCAGACATGGTTCAAAGCTACGCCAGGATCATTAACCTCAGTGCTGAGTCCCTGGCTGAAAATGTTGAAACCTTTAAAATAAAGGCCAGCGAAGAAGCCCAGAGGTGGGATGAAGAAGAAACCCGGAAGCCTGATGAAGAAGAAACCCGGAAAGGGGATGAAGAAAATATATCATAATACGCAGTTGGAAATACTGGCAGCACCCGCACAGGTATTTGAAATAATATACAGCATGCCGAAGAAATTCCCGGTTTACCCCATCCTCGAATCAAGGCCTTTCCTCTTTGTCCGTTTACTCCTGGTTGGCGGTTTTCGTACTGCCCTTGAGGGTGCGGTGCGGGGATTGCCGCATGAACACCTGGTGCTTCACATCGGTGATAGCATGGGGCCTTTCACCCTCACAGAATGTGCGAAGCCGCGAACATACATGTTTACCCTGCGGTCTTTTTTCTTTAACTGTAAAACCGGTTACACCCTTGAGGAGGGGGACGGGAAAACCATCATGAACTTCAAACTGGTGGCCGAGAACCCATCACCTGGTGAACGGGCATGGTGGTTCTTCGTGAAACCGGTACATGTGCTGTTGGCACGAAAAGTGTTGACGAACATTAAAATGATGGCGGAAATAGGACAGGATAGTATTAAATAGATAAAGGTTTCACCTGCATATCCTGTATTCAAGTATATCAAGTTCCCGGTTATCCATGTTTTTTTGAGTATAGCTGTTACCAACTATTCCCCCGAGAGATTCTGGTATTTTACGGCTGGGCTTGTTTCTTCTGTCAACCGGGTATATCACGTAGTCAAATTCTTTGTTTTCGCACAACCAGTTATAGAGGGTATGAATGGTTTCACTGCCATACCCGTTGCCATGTACTGCTTTTTTTGTCCATATGCCCAGTATGGGGGTGTTTGTGTTGAGGCTGTGAATGCCGGCACATCCGATGAACTCGTCATTTTGTTTCAGGGTAATGGCAAATACTATCTCTTCTCCATTGCGCATTCTTTCAATGGATGTGCGAATAAATTCATCCGTTTCTGAAATGTCACCCGGCGGTTTGGGAAACATATACCTTTAGTTTGTTCATTGAATTACCTGCGATTAACAACAATACAGTTGCTGACAACAGTTGCGCAATAAAAAAAGTTGACATGCCGGGTAATCTTAGAGAATTATTTCTTATATACAAGGTAGAAGGAGATTGATATGAAACATGTACCGTTTTTTCTGATACTCTTTATGCTTCTCTTCACCGTTGCTTCTTTTGGATTGCTAACCCAGCTGACCGAAGAAGGGGAGAAGGTGAAGTATGTTAAAAACCAGGAAGCACCTGCCAATTGCGTAGAAGTTGGTATAGTGTCTTCCGGCTTTATCCAGCTGAATATGTCTGAAAACGAACTCATGAAACAGCTTCGCAACAAGACTGCCAACCTCGGGGGTAATTTTCTCGTGGTGGAATCCGTAGAAGCGTCTGATGCCACATTCAAGGGGAAAGGTACCGCGTACAAGTGCCAGTAAACATATTGTAATAAGAAACAAGTAAGCGCCGCCCGGTAAGGGCGGTTTTTTTTATCCTGTAAATCCCGAAAATTAGCAACCGCCTGCAGGTTTTTCTGTCTGTACATGTAATACAACAAAAAAGCAGGTATATAGTTATGCATTTCACAATATTCAAGACTCCAGTATTAAGAACAATCTTCCGGGGTGTATCACTTGCCCTGTTAAAGATAACCGGGTGGAAGAAGGAAGGACGTTTTCCGCGAAATCAAAATTGCGTGATCATCGCCGCACCTCATACCTCTAACTGGGACTTCTTCTATGGGTTTATACTGGTGCTTGCCGCGGGTGTGGATACCTACTGGATGGGAAAGGCGTCACTTTTCAAGTTTCCATTTGGCGGTATCATGAAATACCTGGGTGGAATCCCAGTAGAGCGAAGCAGAACCAACAACATCGTGTCCCAGGCGGTTGATAGTTTCAACAAAGATTCCAGGCTTGCCATAACCATCCCCCCCGAGGGAAGCCGGTCAGCCGGAGAGTACTGGAAAAGTGGTTTCTATTTCATAGCACTGAAGGCAGGGGTTCCTATTCTTCTTGGCTATATTGATTATGGAAAGAAAAGGGCAGGATTCGGCCCGCTGTTTTATCCCACAGGTGATATCGATACAGACATGGAGAAGATAAGGCATTTCTACAAGAATATACGGGGACGATATCCCGAAAACGAGACAGAACCACGCATCAGCTCACGTCATTACAAGAAAGAGGTTTCATGAACAGGCTTCACGTCCTTCAATTGAATTGAACTATCCAGGTAAAAAAGAAATAACTTGATTATTTACAGGTAAAAGGGGAATATATATGTACTTCCCTTACAGGGGTGCCTGGATAAATTAATGAGTGATATGCATGGTATAAATATACGAAGAATTGTTTTCCCGGTTATTATCGTTCTTCTTATTCTCTTCTCCATACTATTAACAACAGAACACAGAAATACCATTTTCCAGATTGAAAACGAAAAAATAAAATCAGTTGAGAAAGAGCTTGAAGCCATCGTTGCCGGGTATCGTGTGGTATCTCTGAGTATATTTGAAAATGTCATCAACAGGCCTGACATTGCTGGTATCATCTACAGGGCTTCTTTTTCTGCGGGAATTGAAGAGAAAAAAAGACTCAGAAAGCGTTTGGGACGCATCCTTAATGTTCATTATGGTCATATGCGGGGCTACAATTTCCGACAGCTTCATTTTCACCTGGCAGACAATACCAGTTTTTACAGGTTTCATAAACCATCCAGGTGGGGGGATGATCTGACCGATGTACGGGCTACGGTAAGACATGTGAACAATACCGGTGAATTCGCACAGGGATTCGAGGAAGGAAGGATCATTAACGGGTACAGGTATGTCTATCCCCTTGAATACAATGGCGAACACGCAGGATCCGTTGAGGTCAGTATTTCCATGAAGGCAGTTGTGGAGATTCTAAGAAAACTGTATAGTAGAGATATACAGTTTTTATTGTCATCCAGGGTGGTAGCGGAGAAGGTTTTTGCCAGTGAACAGGATAATTACATACGCTGGGCTTTGACCGATGAATACGTGTTTGATCATGAACTTCCCGGTACCGGTTTTCCCGAAGAAAAACTTACGGGTTCTGAAAAGAAAAAAATTCTATCTAAAATCAGCCAGGAGAAACTAAGCACGTTTATTGTTCACACGAAGAATAACGAAGATCTTGTTTTCTTATCTATCAGTAATTTTGAAGGTAGACCCGTTGCCTTCCTGGTTAACCAGGTTGATAACAGCGCGTACCGCAGCACGCGTACCAATTATACCGTAAACATTGCCCTCCTGGGGGTGCTTGTTTTGCTGCTGCTTTACCTTGCATATAAAACCAGTACCACCCAGAGACAACTTGAGCAGCTGGTGGATTATGATACTCTTACCGGTGCCTATTCCCGTAATACCTTCCTTGTTCGACTTAATGAAGACTTTGAGAGGTTCTTCCGTTACAGTACACCCCTTTCACTTGTGTACATGGACCTGGATTATTTCAAGGAGATAAATGACAGGTACGGTCATGCTGCAGGAGACCGGGTTTTAAAAGAATTTACTGAAATAGTGAAGAGCCGGATACGGGCAACCGATTACGTTGGACGGGTTGGGGGAGATGAGTTCTTACTGGCATTACCCGGAACCGGCGTTGAGGGTGGATCCGCGGTAGCGCACACTATCCATGAGCAATTACAAACTGCTACCGGAGACAGTGGTATCGAGATTAAGTGCAGTTTCGGGGTAGGTGAGGTGCGTCCGGATGACAGGGACATGGACAAGTTTAGAGAGCGAATTGATAATGAATTGTACAAGTCAAAGAAATCCGGCCGGAACCACGTAACCGTAGTCCGTTAAAATGGGAAATGAATAGCTTTTTCTGTAATTGATCAGGCAACAACCTTGTAGCTGTTCTTACGTTTGCCTTTGATCTCGTCTTTCAGACTTCTGGCCAGTTGTTCAAGGCTGGTGATGTCATCCTGTTTTTGAACATCATCGCCCAGGTGGGACAATGCTGTATATTCCATAAAGGTTGAAATGCTTCGCTGCTGCCCCTCCGCGGCCGTTTTTAGTTTTTCGTATACGCTGTCATTTACCCGTATGTGTATATCTTTAGACATGGAAACCTCCGATGAGCCTGTATTTATATGTTAAATGTATCCGAACATGTACATAATGTCAATTATATTGTAAAGTAACAATATCGGGTAAATGTGCACATATAACTCCCGGCCATGTGGCAATGGACATGAATTCATTTAAACGAGGGTATTATCCCTTCTTCAAACAATTTTTCAAAAGGATCTATGTCTATATACGTGGTGACAATTGACACGATTATAACCATAAGTGAAAACACCCCGGACAGGTTTTCGTGATTTACCTCTTCAGGTTTTTGGAACATGGATTCTAACCTGCCCATCAGGGTAGCCAGCAGGCCAATCAGTGAAGGATGTAGTTTCCCTTTTAGTTTTTTCGTTAAACTTTTTATTGTCACAGGTCCATCTATCTTTAGCATATGCAGTGAATTGCTTATGGTGATACCGGCATACCCCCGTATCAGCTCTATCATTTCTGAAAAATCACTGTCCTTCAGGTCGAAATACGTAAAGTAAAGGTTTATCAACGTATCATTTACCTGCTTCTCTTCTTCAATGGTAGATGTATCCCTGATATTGTGAAGCAATTCGGCGATTGAACCCAGGTAATCGGCGTACATCTTTACAAACCGCATGGCGTATGCAGTATTGCTGGTATCTACCGTTGTCATGATTTCCTCGATCATGTCGCCTGGTAAAAAGTTCTTATCACTGTCGATCATGGAGGTGATATTATACAAAAAGTCCTTGAGAATATCCATGGAGGCTTTTTTCTCCACGAAATAATCGTTGTAATACAGCAGCAGATCTGAGTTTAGTGGTTTGGCGTCCATTGTTATCATGTCTTTCTCCGTATAAGTTTTTTGTCCTCATGTACCTATACGAGTAAAAAGGGGGGGATGGTAAAAAAAAGTTGGTGTTTTTGGGGAAAAAGTTATGCAGGTGCGATTACTTGAACCGTTGGAAAATACGATTGTATTCTGGAAGTATCCCTGGTAATTACTGGTAATTCTGTTACCGCGGCATGTGCGCCGATATAGAAATCCGGCAGTGTTGAAGTTTTTGAACCTTTTCTTCTTCGGTATTGCAAGAAGGCCTTGCCGGCCAGGAATAGAGCTTCCCTGGGTATTGGGATTATTTTAAATCCACCCAGTGATATTGCTTCTTCCAGTTCCTCTATTTTATTGAAACCTATTGATATTTCTGTATAAATAACAGGATTTATATATAATATATGATCTTCACTATACATGCTCAGGGTCTCTTCTGACCAGTCAGCCCATTCCTGATTATCTTCAAGTATATCCAGGATAACATTTGAATCTACAAGTACCCCCATTAATTATTGCCCCGGGTAAGTGCCATGATTTCATCCGTGCTCATCTTAACGGTTGCAGTACCCCTTATTTCGCGAAATCTTTTACGACTGTTTTCATGGTTGTTTTTCTTTTTTACCAGGTAGATATTCCCGTCTTCATCAATAAACTCGACTTCACTATTACTACTTATGCCGTATTTTTCCCTTATATGAAGGGGGATGGTTACCTGCCCCTTGGTTGTTACTTTCATACTATTGTTCCTCCGGGTAAGAGTAATACTTTTTAAAGTATTACTTGTTGCCATTCATGTCAAGTACATATGAATATTGGATCAGTTTTATTAAAGGGAGGCATTTATAAAACACTCCCAATAAAGGTGTTTCAATATTTCTTGACTTCATATTTTAACCCGGTATTATAGTGAGTAGTTTAAGAATATGTTAGGTCATAAGAAAACTATGGAGCCATATTTGGACTTTGGTGTCTTTCAGAGGCTTAAGGAGCGCAAAGAATTCAACCAGGTTCGGGTATCATTCGACACTATAGGGTGTGAACCAGGGGTAGACCTTGATCCAGAGTTTGTTTACAACAAAAGCCAGCGTTTCGTCACATAAGAAGCTGCTGCAACCGACGCAAAAAAGCCGCCCGTTTGAGCGGGCCGGTTAACCCTTAAGAGGATAAATAAACTATGCCTGTTTCATTTGACGATATTGAAAATGCCTTCGTATTTCTCAGCATGGATAAACAATTCATGAATAACGCCTATCTGAACAAAGAAACCGGAGAAATATACTATACCTCAGAAATAGGTGATTCGGATGAACTTCCAGAGGACATTGACGATAGCAAATACGTTTCCATCCCTCACCCGAATGACCTTGATCTTGGTGAAGAGCTTGTGTTTGAATTTATATCGCAATATCTACCTGAAGAATCTGATCGGGTTGGTAGAATATTCAGAAAATCAGGAGCATATTCCCGATTTAAAGATCTCTTGTCGAAGAAAGGCCTTCTTGATAAATGGTACGACTTTGAAGATGAGCAAAATAAAAATGCCCTTAAGCAGTGGTGCCTGGAGAATGATATTAAAATTAAGGATTAACCATGCCTCTTACCCATACGGCAATTTCATTGTATGTACCATATTGATTGCATGTTGATGTTATCTGGAGGGTTGATATAACGGAATGGATTCCCGCCTTCGCGGGAATGACAGGGAGATGAAGCTGGAATGACAGAGAGATGATACGGGAATGACAGTATTGGACATGATGTCATAAATACCCCGCTATTCTCTCCAGTGCTCAGGCTTATCCAGTGCTTCGCAGCATCGCACGGTGCCCTGTATGCTACCCAGTATACCGGGTCGCAGCTCTTGCACCATCCAGGCATCGGCATCTTTATCAGGTATGGGGTAGGGCGCTTCCAGTCCCCGCACACCGGCGGGTGTAAATCCCGAACGTGGATAATAATCGGGATGCCCCAGCACAAACACCAGGTCAACTCCTTCCTGTCGCAGCGTTTCAAGGGCGCGGCTGATCAAAAGGGTGCCAACCCCGCTATGCTGGTGTTGGGGAACTACGGCAAGGGGTGCAAGGATACGGACAGATACAGGCTGACCGGATTCTGCAAGCTCTGCCCTGCTGAACAGAACGTGTCCTACCAGTTCACCGTTCTGTTCTGCCGCAAGTGACAGCAGGGGCTGGGCGGTTGCATCATGCAGCAGGTCTTTCACCAGGTCTGCAACCTCAGGGCCATGTTGCCGGCCGAAGGCTTCAAGGTGTACCTGGATGACGCGTGGTTCATCTTCTGTTGTTGTGTGTCGTATGTGCATGTGAGTACCCTGTTGAAAATAATACTCATTATGCAATATAATCAATTAGTGTGCAAGCAGCATTTGTACCTTCAGGAAAACTGAAGATACTATTCCAGGCGGGGTTTCGCACAAAGGCACGGGGCTACCCGGGCATGGTTATATTGAAAGTTGATATACAAGCATCAAAATGAAATCAATAAAAGATTTGAATTATTGCATATATGGATATATAGTAATCCCTGTTTGAAACGGGGTGTATATGGTAACAATTGATAACCTGAAACACTATGCTGAAAAGTACAGCGTTCTGCTTGTAGAAGACGATCTGCAGCTTCGGGCCACTACAGTGTCCGTACTGGAAATGATATTTCCCGATGTGGACGCTGCAGAGAATGGCAAAGAAGGCCTGGAACTATACAGTAAGAAGAAACACAGGGTTGTAATTACCGATATTGAGATGCCGGTAATGAACGGTGTTGACCTTGTAAAAGCCATCCGAAATATAAATCCCCGTCAACCCATCATAGTGATCTCGGGTCACGAAGAGGCTTATTACCTCATACAGCTCATCAACCAGGGAATACATCATTTTTTGCCCAAGCCATTTGAGATACAGAATTTCCTGAATATACTTGAGCGGGTGCTTCGGTATATGAAACTACAGGAACTGGAGCTGGATTACCAGCGTCAACTTGAAGACGAGGTGGCCCTGAGAACCAGTGAACTCAGCCAGTCGTTGGGAATTATCAGGGAATTAAGTGAAGAAATAGTACTTCGTCTTACCAACGCGGTGGAGTTGAGGGACACCCATACCGGTGCCCATATTAACAGGATGTCCATGTACGTTGAGGTCCTTGCGTCAGCCCTTAAACTTAATAATGAAATTACCGAGGGCTTGAAATTCGCTGCACCTCTTCATGATATTGGTAAGATCGGCATACCTGATGATATACTGTTAAAGCCGTCAGAGCTTACCAGTGAAGAGTGGATAACAATGAAAACACATACAGAGATCGGGGCACGAATACTTGAAAACTCGAAGTATGAACGGGTTAATATAGCATGCTCAGCTGCCCTGAATCATCATGAATGCTGGAATGGAAGCGGGTATCCCCATGGTCTTAAGGGAGATGATATCCCGCTGGAAGGCCGTATTATTGCCATATGTGATGTATACGATGCACTTAGAAGCCAGCGACCTTATAAAAACGCGGTGGATCACGAAGAGGCATGCAGGCGAATACTGGAAGGGGATGACCGGTCACATCCTTCACATTTTGATCCATACATACTGGATGCCTTTAAGGAACTGTGTAATGATATAAGGGACATATATGACAGAACAGATTATATTACATCATAGTAGTTCTTTCACCTTTATTGACAGTTCTTCGGCAGAATAGGGTTTCTGTAAAAATCCCCTGATCCCCCTGGAAAGGGCGTCTTTCAAAACATCATCCTCCATAAAACCGGAAACAAGCATTACTATAACCTTCGGATCAATAACTTTCATGCGCTCGAACACTTCAAGTCCTGATATTCCAGGCATGGAAAGGTCAAGCAGAACCATGTCAAGGCTGGCATAATCCCTGGTGAAAATATCCAGGGCCTCCTTGCCTCCTTTAGCCGGAATAACACTGTATCCGCATTCCTCAAGTATACCCCTGGTAACCTGTAAAATGGCATTTTCGTCGTCTACCACCAGTAATTTGCCGCTACCCCTTGCAATGCGGTGATTACCCGTGATGATGTCTGTTAATCCGCTACCCGATTCATCAATTGATGGCAGGTACACGGTAAAGCTTGATCCCTCACCTGGTTTTGAGTATACGTCGATAAAACCCCCATGCTGTTTTACTATGCTGTATGCCATTGCCAGGCCCAGCCCGGTACCTTCTTCTTTGCTCTTGGTGGTAAAGAAAGGATCAAAAATCTGCTGACGGGTGTTCTCATCCATGCCAACCCCCGTGTCTTTAACCTGAATCTTTATATAACTGTTACCCGGAATGACCCCGGGGTGAAGTGTGCTTATGTCCTTGCCCATTAGCACATGCCCTGCTGAAACAGAAAGGGTGCCTCCCTGTTGATTTTCAAGTCTCATGCTGGTCATTGCATGTGATGCATTTACACACAGGTTCAGCAGTACCTGCTCCATTTGTACGGGATCGGCTTTTATTCGCAGGGGAGAAGCCCCTATCCTGAAAACAAGTTCAACTGACTTGGGGAAGCTGTTTTTGCAAAGCTTCATAACATGTTTCATGGTGAGGTTTACATCAACGGGGGCCAGTTTCAATTCGCTTTTACGTGAAAGTGTAAGCAGTTGCCTGGTCAGGTCTGATGCGCGGCGGGTTGATTCCAGAGCAGTTTGTATGTAATTCAGTATTTTTTCCCTGTCGGGAAGCTTGTCCTTCTGGAAAAGTATCTCAACAAGGTTGAGGCTTCCCATGATGCCTCCAAGCATGTTGTTGAAATCATGGGCCAGCCCCCCGGCAAGGGTGCCTACTGCTTCCATCTTCTGGACCTGTAAAAGCTGCGCCTGTGTTAGCTCTTTTTCCCGTTCGGCTGCTTTCCGGCTGGTAATGTCGATTCCTACACAAATAATGTATTTAGTGTCTTCAAGTGACATGCACGACCCGTTTAAAAAATAAGAGAACCGTTCACCGTTTTTAGACACGATGGTGGCATCACCGTATGCATGTCCTTCTTCAAGTACTTTTGACATCATGGCAGCAACAGATTCGCGCTCTTCCTCTGCGATAAAGTCAAGGCTGTCCATGGTCCATATCTCTTCAGGGGTATACCCCAGGGCATTGCTTTGTTGACGTTTCCAGCGTATAAAGCCGCCTTCCTCGTCAAGCATGAAGAATATACCTGGCAGGGTGTCAAGCACGGTTGAAATGAAAGATTTTTCTCTTATGAGCCGTTCTTCGGCCTTTTTTTTGTCTTCAATATCCAGGATAATCCCTTCAATTGCAGATGGATTACCCTGCTCGTCCCTGATGAGATGTGAATGTTCCCGAACCCATATTGTGTCACCGTTTTTCTTGCGAACCTGGTATTCCATTACCGGTGGTGAACTGTCGTCCCTGAATCCGCGCCACCATGTAAACACCCGTTGAAACCAGTCTGGATGCACGAATTCCTGTAGTATGCCGGGGTTATCGTAGAATTCTTCTGGTGTATACCCGGCCATCTGGTATACCCTGGGGCTGACGAATTCAAAACGGCCGTGGGTGATGGAGTAGCGGTTAATCACAGCCGGGGCGTTTTCAACGATACGGCGAATAAAGGCTTCACTCTGGCTGAGCTCTTCCTCGGAACGTATGAGTTCCTCGTTCTGTGCCTCGAATTCCTCGTTGGTGGCCTCAAGCTCTTCAATGGTGGACTGCAGTTCCTCGTTTACGGCGGTGATCTCCTGGTTTGCCGCGTGCAGGTCGGTAATATCCTGCCCCTCGGGAATGATTCGGGTGACATTCCCGTTTTCGTCCCGTAGTGGTTTAAGGGAAAAATCCATCACGCGGGTTCCGCCGCTGGCATTTCTGTTAATAGTTTCAAAGCGCACTGTTTCACCTGCCGCGGCCCTTCTGATGGCATCCTCCAGTTTCTCTTTTTCTTGGGGAAGGTTGTTCCACCAGGGGCAGTCCCGAAAGTGATGTCCCTTCAGGTCTTCAAGCTTTTTATCCACGAAAGTAAGTGACGTTTCGTTGGCATCAAGGAGTTTCCCGTTAGTGTCCAGCAGGCCTATGAAATGGTCCATGGTGTTGAACAGGGCCTGCCGTTGTATTCTCAGGTCTTTCAATTTATTTTCTGTTTCGGGAAGACGCAGCAGGTCTTTGAACAGCTGATTACCCATAACCATAATGATGGCAACATAGCCTGTTTCCATAAGATATACCCATTCCAGTTTGAACACGGGTATAACCATGTCATTAATGGCTGTACACATGAGTATGAGCATGGCAATGAACATTGAAATGCTCTCTTCACGTTGTCCGGACCTGTATCCTTTCCAGAGAAGTGAAAATATAATAACGAAAAACCACAGGACAAAAAGATAATATACAATGACCCATTGTGTCATGTCTGCCCATGCAAGGTAAATGATCTCATCCCATGGAAGTATATGCGGGATCATCCCTTTCAGGTTTGATATGGTAAGGGTGGTGGGGTGTACTGCCCTTGTGATCATGAAAAGGTTAACAAGTAGTATAAATATTTTTCCATTTAAATTCAGCCTGGTTTTCGTATATGAAACGGTGAACAGTACTGCGGCAGTCATGAAGAATGAAATGGCAAGCACCTGTACCCGTATAAGGTTAATATATACACTGGTATCCTGTGTCTGGTATTCCAGCATGGTACAAAAGGTATAGATCATTACCGTGAGGCACATAATGCTGAAATATCCGTGGAGACGTTTCCCGTCCGCCCTGAATGAAATAATTACATGGCTGGCAAATGTTAGAAGGGTTATACCCACAAGTATGGAAAGGTACACCGTTATTACGGATATGCTCATAGTGCTCCCCCCCCCCACATTTCTGGTATTTCGTATTGAACACTACCGGTGTAAATTTATCAAGGCAAATTTGTGATTAACCGGGTATGCAACAGGAATACCACACAAAACCGTAAAATTTATTTTTTTTATTGACATATAATGGCACTGGTTTTATAAATGAGTAAGTGCTCACTCGACGAAGATGACGGGAAATTATTTCATTATAAAGGAGCGGCAGTGATGAGTTATGAACTGGTAAAATCACATTTAAACCTTTATGCCGTATTGCAGAACCTCGAAGAGCTGACTGTCATGGATAAAGAGATGGCAGAATTGACAAGGGACTGGAATATATCTATTCAATTCAGCGTAAAAGGCGGCCCGAAGGCCTACATTGCGTTTAAAGACGGCAAATGCAGCGTGGGGCAGGGGAAGTTTAAACGTCCTTCAATTAAACTCTTTTTCTTCTCTCCCGAACATTGTAACAAGATGTTCGACGGGAATGGCAATCCCATACCGCTGAAAGGTTTTACTAAGCTGGGTTTTCTCATGAAAGACTTTCCACGGCTCACCGACAGGCTTGAATATTACATGAAACCCACCGATGAACTTCTGAAAAAGAAAAGCTTTCTCGCGGTAAATACGAAGATGACCATTGATACCGCATTTTATGCCACGAAGGAATTACTACAGCACGACGAACTGGGGCAGATCGTGGCCCATAAGCTGGATGACTGCGTGATGATGATGAAAGTGCTTCCGGACGGCCCGGCAGTTCAGATGGAAGTCTCCAACGGTGATTACCATGTCATGAAAGGTGAAGAGAAGAAGGCAACGGCGGTCATGCAGTTTGCTGATATGACAGTGGCCAACGACCTGCTTAACGGCAAGATCGACGCATTCAGCGCTATTGCCTCTGGTGCCATTGAGTTGCGGGGGCAGATTCAGTATCTCGATGCCATTAATCCAGTGCTGGACAGGATAGCGTATTACATATCATAAAGAGGAGTGTTTATCATGAAATCTCGGACAAGGTCAACAAAGTCTACCGCTAAAAAGACCACTGCGAAGAAGAAATCATTTAAGACATATAGCTTCACGAACTCACAGAAACTGTTCAAGCGGGCGCTTGATGTTATCCCGTGCGGGATATACGGCCACTTCAGCCCGGCGCCCCTTATCCCGGCAACCAGCTATCCCTTCTACGCGGAGAGAGCAAAGGGTTCACGGTTCTGGGACGTGGACGGCAACGAATTCATTGATTACATGTGCGCCTACGGCCCGATGGTGCTTGGGTACAATTACCCGGGTGTTGACCAGGCAGCCATGAAGCAGCTTAAAAAAGGGAACTGCCTCACCGCACCTACGAAGGAGATGGTTGAGCTTGCCGAACTGCTTGTGGATATCAATACTGCGGCCGACTGGGCATTATTCGCCAAGAATGGCGGAGACGTAGTTAACCAGTCCATCATGGTTGCCCGTGCCGCTACCGGACGCACCAAAATGATACTGGTGAAGGGAGGCTATCACGGCGTGGCACCCTGGATGCAGGGACCTGGGCATTACGGTGTTATCGATCCTGATTGTTCAAACAGTATCTACGTTGACTGGAACGATATACAGCAAGTTGAGAACGCGGTGAAAGATAACAAGGGACAGATCGCTGCCTTCCTGGCGACACCTTATCATCATCCCACCTTTGCCAAAGCTGAGCTGCCTGCCGATGGATACTGGCAGAAAATACGGCAGATATGTGACCGTGAGGGTATTGTCCTCATCGTTGACGATGTGCGCTGCGGCTTCAGGATTGATATGCGTGGCTCCCACGAGTTCTTCGGGTTCAAGCCAGACCTGGCCTGTTACTGCAAGGCAATAGCCAACGGCTACCCCATATCCGCCCTGGTTGGCAGTGAAGATCTGAAGACATATGCTGCCAAGGTCTTCTACACCGGTAGCTACTGGTTCTCGGCGGTGCCCATGGCTGCTGCCATTGCGTGCGTCAAGGAGTTGAAGAAGATTAATGCTCCGAAGGTGATGATAAAGAAGGGGAAAAAACTCTGGGACGGCCTTGTCGGGATCGCCGACGGGTATGGCTACGACTTGGAAGTAACAGGGATGGAGTCCATGCCCACGCTGCGTATTACCAACGATCCAAGCATGATGCTGCACCAGGACTGGTGCGCCGAGGCCACACGGAGGGGTGCCTATTTCACATCCCATCATAACTGGTTTATTTCGGCGTCACATACCGATGCAGACATCAAGAAAACACTGGATATTGCTGATGAGGCCTTCAAGGCGGTAAAGAAAAAATATGGTGACGAGTATTAATCTGTTTTGACTTTTATGGTCATATGACCATATTCTGGAAATGTTATATTACATGGAGGAGGATACCTATGGCGCTTACCGAACAGGAAATACAGGAATTCAATAAAAAGGCGTGCCAGCTGCGCAAGGACACCATCGACACGGTGTACTGGGCAGGAGGGGGACATGTGGGCGGGTCCCTCAGCATGATGGAGATCATGGTGCTTATGTACTACAAATACCTGAACATCGATCCGTCCAAACCACAGTGGGATGACCGGGACCGTTTCGTAATGAGCAAGGGACACGCGGGTGTAGGATACGCACCGGTGCTTGCCGACAAGGGTTATTTCCCTTTTGACATGTTAAAGGAATTCAATCATACCCATTCCAGGCTTGGAATGCATCTTGATGGAAACAAGGTTCCGGGTGTTGACGTATCAACCGGTTCACTGGGACACGGCCTGCCCATAGCACTGGGGCTTGCACTGGGTGCCAGGCTTCAGGGAAAGAAGTGGCTTACCTACTGCCTGCTTGGTGACGGTGAATGCGACGAGGGGTCTGTATGGGAAGCAGCCATGGCAGCCAGTCATTTCAAGGTAACCAACATGATCACCATTGTTGACCGTAACCGCATGATGATCGACGGACCAACCGAGGAAGTGATGAGGCTTGAGCCCTTCGTTGACAAGTGGAAAGCATTCGGCTTTATAGTGAAAGAGGTGGACGGGCATGACTTTAATCAGCTTGCAGACGCCATCGACTTTGCTATCGCCGAAGATAGCGGCCCGGTGGTAATCATCGCCAATACCGTGAAGGGAAAGTGCGTTGGTTTCATGGAAGACAATTACCAGTGGCATTATGGCGGTCTTGATTCTGAGAAGGTAACAGAGTGCAAGGAATGCATCGATAACTACTACTGCGAGATATAAACAGTTGAAAAGAGGAGGAATATAATGGCTGCAGATGGATTAACATATACCATTGAAGATACCGCCAACATGTCAACGGCGGAGATCTACGGCAAGGTGCTTATCGAACTTGCCGAAAAGAATAAAGATATCGTAGGACTGTCGGCAGACCTTGCCAAGTCAACAAAGATTGGCCAGTTGGCCGCGAAGCACCCTGACCGCTTTTTCAACGTGGGTATAGCCGAGCAGAACATGTTCGGTATGGCAGCGGGGCTTGCCAAGTCTGGACTCACACCTTTTGTGTCAACATTTGCAGTGTTCGCCGCAATGCGTGCGGCAGAACAGGTGCGCACGGACATCGCCTACCAGAACCTGAACGTGAAGATAATCGCCACCCATGCCGGAACATCATTCGGCCAGGCCGGTACCACACATCATTGTACAGAAGACCTGGCCATCATGCGTTCGTTTGCAAATATGACGGTTATCGCGCCGGCAGACGGCATCGAGACCGCCAACGCGGTGCAGGCTGCCTACAATCATAAGGGTCCAGTATACATTCGCATCAACCGGGGTTTTGACAAGCAGCTCTACGACAAGAGTGATTACGGATTCGAGATCGGCAAGGCGGTTGAGCTTCATCCCGGTACCGACATTACAGTTATAGCCTGCGGGGTTGCAGCCTATAACGCGGCGGATGCTGCCAATATACTGGAAAAAGAAGACGGTCTCAGCGTTCGCGTTATCAACATGCACACCATCAAGCCCATTGATAAAGAAGCGATAATGAAAGCCGTACAGGAAACCCGCCGGATCGTTACCTTCGAAGACCACAACATTATGGGCGGTCTTGGCAGCGCGGTAGCCGATGTTATCGTTGAAAGCGGTAAGGGGTGCGCCTTTGAGAAAGTGGGTATACCCGACGAATACGCCATCATAGGGCTCCCTGAAGACCTGCAGAATCATTATGGTTTTGACACCAACGGTATCCTGTCAAAAGTGCGGGAGATCATGGGCAAAGACTTTGAAGAAGATGAAGACTGGGAAGACGAGGTGTAGCCTATGGCAACACAGAACGAACTTTTCGCGTCACGAATATTTTTACAGGCGGCGTTACCATTGACGAAGGTAATTCTGCAGGAACGTCCCGAGATGGCAAAGAAATACCAGGGAGTATCCGGCACCGCGCAATTTGTCGCAAAAGACGAGGCGGGGGACGTGGGTGGTTTTATGAGATTTACCGATGGAGACCTGGAAGTAAAACCGGGCATTTTAGATGATCCCGATATCACCTTCTCCTTTCCAAGTGTGGGCAAGATGAACGCATTCTTCGCGGGAAAACCGGCACTGCCGAAGATCAGCGGGATCTTCTCAAACTTCGGGTTGTTCACGAAGGTGCTCAAGCTTATGCTTGCCCTGAAGATAATCGGCCGCACAACCCCGCCCAAAAAGCAGGAAGACAAAGAACTCATGGTTCGCATGATGCTCTACCTTCTGCCGCTGGGTATAAGTCAGCTGAACAAGGCGGGGCACCCTGAGATATCAGAGTTTACGAAAAAAAGTCCCGACCGGGTGTTCGCGTGGTCGGTAAATGACACAGATATCGCGTCTTATCTGCGTGTAAAAGCGGGAAAGTCCAAGGCGGGCAGGGGACGGTATACCCGTTCAAAGCCCTTCGTGGAGATGAAATTTGACAGCGTGGATGGCGCGCTTGGAATATTGCTGCAGACAACCGACATGATGGAAGCATCACTGAACCAGGTGTTGGTGATCGAAGGATCACCGGAATATGGCAAGGAGATCGGTTCCTACATGAACATGGTTGGCGACCTGGCATCATGATAGACTTATTGCACTGTCTAACCTCCAATGGCTGCGGAACACCACCGCAGCCTGCTTTTTATTCATACCCTGACTCCTCCCCCTTTTTTAAGGGGGAGGCCGGGAGGGGGTTCTCATACCAATAGCTATATTATAAAATATTAATTTCAGCAGGAGGGTGTATGAAACCGCGATCATTGAGTCATGTAGGCCTCACCGTTGTTGATTTCGAGAAAGCCGTAAAGTGGTATTGGGAGATGTTCAGGTTTCCGCTTATCGCGGAACAGGAGATGAGCAGTGAAGAAGTAAGTGCGATGTACAGCCTGTATAATCTTAAAGACACGAAGCTGAAGCTGGGCTTTCTGAAAGCGCCGAAGGGTGGAGTTATCGAAATATTTCAGTTTACTCCGTCACTGCCACCAGAGAGGGTATGCTGGAACCGAATTGGCCCAACCCACCTTACCATTGATGTACGTAACGTGAAAAAATGGTACAAGAAGTTGTCAGAAAAGGGTGTAAAATTCTTATGCGAGCCCCAGAAGACCGACGGAAACGAATGGGTATTTCTCGAAGATCCCGATGGCAACATGATAGAACTGATAGACCTGAAATTCAACTACTACGCCATCCGCTACCTCGGCTGGCTGGCAGGCCCCATCATCAGAAGACTACAATTTATGCATTACTATAAGTAACGGATTCACCACAGGGGCACATAGATACAGAGAAAAGTTTAGTTATTTTTTACCGCAAAGGCGCGAAGGACGCAAAGAATCGCAAAGAGGAAATATTTAAAAACTTAATTATTCTTTTCTTTGCGCCCTTCGCGAACTTAGCGCCTTTGCGGTAATCCTTGAAGAGAACACCACTGTGTCTCTGTGTCCCTGTGGTTGCCGTCTAAACAGCACCTTCCTTCCTTGAGTATAACCACACCGCGATGTAGGCTGTTAACGGGATAGACAGAAACATCCCCAGGCTGCCAACTACCGACTTGACGATCTCGCTTAAGATGGGATTATAGTTGAAGATCATCCACACCGGCATACCCGGATCAAAGCGCATGGAGATGAGAAGAATCAGGGAAAGTGAACTTCCCACGTAGGCCAGTATGAGGGTGTTTACCATGGAGCCCAGTATGTCTGTGCCGATGTTCAGTACCGATTTGAAGGCGTCTTTTCTGTTAATGTAGGGGTTGGCAGAAAATATCTCCGCGGTTGAAGAAGAAATGGAAATGCATACGTCCATAACGGCCCCCAGGGCGGCGATTATCATGCTGGAGAGGGCAAGGCCACGCAGGTCGATATTCACGTCAGAGGAATAGAATACTGTCAGCATCTCGTTGGTGACAAGTCCTGACAGGTGCATGCACTGTCCCAGGGCCATGGCTAAAAGAGCGGCGAATACAACCCCTCCCGTTGCCCCCAGGATAGCCGACAGTGTTTTTAAATGGAGTCCCGCGATAACCGGGAGGGTTATACATATTGAAATAATTGAGATAAGCACGGCAAGGGGCAGGGGAGGATACCCCTTGAGTGTGAGTGGTATCAGTACAAAGAAAACAAGCATAATAGTAATGAAGAGGGCGGTGAGGGAGAATATGCCCTTAATCCTGCCGATTAAGATTACCGCGGCCGCCAGAAGTATCATCATGAATATGATCATACCGGTATTATCAACATCATACAACGATATATACTCAATGGTATCAACCGTACCCAGGGTTGAAATTCCGATGAATACGGTATCCCCCACCCGATAAAACATATCAGCGGGCATGTCGTTTTCACCGCTGAAGGTGGCAACTTTAGTTTTGCCGCTGAATGGACCTTCAAGTATTCTAAGATGAACCCTGGTTTCAATCAGTGGGTAATTCTTGTCACCTGCTATCTTTTTAACTTCCATTTCAATGATTTTCGCCCGGGTATATATACGTTTATCATCGAATGATCCCTGCGAAAATACAGGTATTTGCTGTATTAGAAGAATAAAAGTGACGATAATAATAGACATGATGTACCTGGAAGGTTTCACATGAGCCTCTGCAATTTTTGTGAATATATATGCAATTATGTTGATCGATACAGCAAACTATATTATAATTGGCTGTCAAGCGTTTCGTTATACAAATGGTACGAATGATAATGATTATTAAAGAGTGAGGTCTGATAATAATGCCGGCAAATGATTTCATTGTTGTTAAAAGTAAGATTTACATGGCAAAAATTAATGTTTCAGGTGTTGTTATTGCCTTCGTAAATCGAAAGGAAAAAAGAATAGCCGGTGTGTACAGCCTGATTGCCTCGGGAAACGATTTGTTCAAGACATCACTGGGCCCAAGGCCATTGGAGCTTGTTGAAGAAATACGGCTTAACGCTTCACAATATGATGCACAGAAAGAAATGCAGGATCGAATATATGTATTTTTTACACAGAGGGTACGTAATGACACTATAACCGAGTTTCTCCGTTATATCGACCAGGAGAACGAGATTGCCGCTGAGAATTCTTTTAAAAGAATTATGAAATCTGCATTGTCCATGGATAATATGGATATGCAGGCTGAGTTTGATGCTATATCTTACGGCGAGTATTCAGAGATAATGGTGGTTGCCGAACTTGACAGGCTTTCATATACCCAGAAAAAAGAAATCGCGAAAAAATATACTGATGACAGTGCTGAAACTGCTGATGAAATTGTTAAGAAAAACATTGAAGATGTAACAGTGGTGAAATTTGTGATAAGAAGCAGGGGGCAGGTTCCGGGAATTGGACTGCTGGTTTTCAGCACAATTTTAAACCGTATCCTGTATATTGTGTTGAAAATAGGAACCCACCAGGAAATTGTTCCCCTTACTGAAGTCAAATCTTTAGTTGAGCTGTACAGGCTGGTTGGTTCTGATTATTCAAGAACCGGCGCAACCGACGCGGTAACACAAACCATGGTGAAACAGTTGAAGGGGATGGATTCTGAACAACTTGCCAATGGAATAAAGTCAGGATCAAAAGATGAGATAGCAGCAATGATCCAGGATGCTGTCTCTTCCGTGAATCTTCCTGAGGCAAGGGTTGGTGTCACCCTGGCCACCATGAACTGCGTACGGCTTGACCTGATGATGACTCCCTCGGAATACGACACTTCGAAAAAGGTAGAAAAAGAAGATAGCGATGAGGACACAAAGGATCTTCGTAAGCTTGTAAATGTTGATATCGTGCTTTCTCCCACTTCAGGTAAAAAGGTATCGCAGCTGCAGCAGGGCGACATTATTTACGTTCTTATGGATACATCTACACCTCATGGATATAATATAGCCGATGCGTTAAACCTCATCCATGAAGGGAAAAATACACCAATAGAATCTGAAGTGTATTCGGTAAGTTACAAAAAGAACGAAGGGTATAAAATATTTGTTCGACTCACCGAAACCCTTTACGGCAAGTCAATCGAAGAACAGGATGTTCGGGTTAAAAGTAAGATAGTTGAGATTGAAGAAGATCTCTCAAAATCAAAGAACAGCCTCATAATCGGTATAGTTGCCGGTGTTATCGTGCTTGGGATAATACTTTATATCCTGCTGGGATAAATTAGAGTTTCCCTTCTCTCTCCAGTTTCTCAATATCCGCGGGTGTTATGGGCCTGTCTTTGCCCAGTATTTCCGCGGCCCGGTTTAACTTATCAACCATTTCAGTGTCATCAATAACCTTGTCTTTCTGCGGATCAATATCCTCTTTTCCCGTGGGTGGGATGTTGAGGTACAGTTTCGCGCTCACCTCTTCATTTTTCCCGAAAGGACCTTTAAGCTGTATGATCACGTTACAAGTTGAAGGTGGCAGCAGTGACCTGTCCATGAATATGATCTGTTTCGTGCTGCCCCTGGGGGGTATGGTTGTGACCTCAAGTAAGCTGGATGCGGCTACCTGTCGGTATTCCGGTGACCATGAGCTGTCACATGGCTTCATCTCAAGCTCGGCGCTGTCAAAGATTACCGGCTCGTTGAAAATGTTTTTGATAGTAGCGGTAACCTCTATCCCCGCGTCGGTAATACGAGGAAACCTGTTATAAGTTACAGGCAGAACGGGATTGCCCATAAGGTTGGACAGGTAATGAATGTTTGGAAAAGAAATAGTAGATCGTCCTGTTGCTTCATGTCCCTGCGCATCAGTGACCTTTACCTTTACAAGAAAACTGGATTGCAGTGTAGTCTGTTCCCGTTTAGCGTAGTTATGTTCAACATAGCCCGTGTCGGTGGTCATGTAGTTGCCGTCACCGAAATCCCAGTCATAGGAACACTTTCCTTCAAGGCCTTTCTGGCTTGTTACTTCGAATTTGGCTGTTTCAGGCTCAAGGTTGTGCAGCCTGGCATCCAGGATCACTGTTGGTTTTCCCGGGCATTCCTGGACAGTAACTTCTACTTTTTCAAAGTCTATATGTTTACCCTCGTCCCTTACCACAACGTAAAAGACACGCTTACCGGGTCTTGTATACCTGAGTATTGCCGGGTTACCCAGCTCGTTTTGGATTCGGTATACCAGGTGCTCATCGGGACCATTGGGATTTTTAGCTATAACCGTTACCTTAAAGTCTTCGTTGGTGCATACAGGGTTTTTCTCAAGTATTACGTCCTTTATAAGGTTTGCCTCTTTGATCTCGTAGGTGTGTATCTTCTCAGGATCAAATTCCTGTTGCGGCTTGTCTTCCTTCCCAGCGGACATGAACTGGAAAATATTGAGAAGCTGTGATTGCTTTTCCTGTTCTGTCACTGATGATTCTGATGTGTTACTGGATGAATCGTTACCTGTGAGTATGAAAAGCAGCCCCGCAATTATGATAACGAGGATGGTAATAATCAGATAATTCTTTTTCATGTGCAATCTCCGGGATCAATGGTTTTATTCACTCCATTTTGGCTGATAAAGGGTATAGTGTGAATAAATGAAATGCAATAAAAATATTTTGATTTGTTGGCCTGGCTACATAAAACCCTTCCGGGGGGAAGGGTTTTATGTGCTATATGAGTATGTGTTACTCAACCCAGTAGTAATATCCGGAAGATATAACCAGGGGATCTACCTGTCCATAATAAGAAGTAGATTCTGTTTGAACACCGGGATTATGGCCTGCCGGGTTAGTATAGTTATACAGCAGCAGGTGATCAGGTGCGTTAGCTGTAGCAGATATACTGCTAACATAATCTCTCCAGTAATCTGAAGTATCTGACGCCCTGTCAAAACCGAAGGTATTTACAAGCTGGTTTGCGATCTTTTCATCAGCACCGCTGCCAAAAAGCCCTTCAATGTCTATAATGAAAGATCCGAATCCTCCTGCCTCGTCCCGCACCATCGCCTTGGCGGATTCATACAGGCTGTAGCAGCACTGGTTAACCAGTGATGGTGATATATGGGCTACATTCATAACCTTCCCGCTATAGTAATTAGCATACCAGTTGGTACCTGAACAGTGGTTACCCCGTCCCTTGATCTTGTAATTAACGTAATCCTGCTGGAACATGTCAACATAGGCATTAACCCTGTAGTATCCTTCAAGGTAACTCATTACATCAGCTGCATCGTGCAGTGCTGCCCTGTATGCCGCCTCGTTGGCGGCAGTGGGTTTAAGTACTGCCCCACCTGCAGCGTTGAAGCTCATGGTATTGTTATACGTGGTATCGATGTCTTCTGTAAGAATGCCTGGCAGCCCGTTTGAGAGCCGGTCGGGATCCAGTCGTTTCGGTGTAGTCTTGATAAACCATATCTTGTTGTACTCAATGGGTACTTCGCTTACGTACATAGTGTTGTGCCTGATATTATACCCGTCGTCTATGCTCATACCGCTGTGGCTCCAGTAGCAGCCAAGAATTGAAAGAAGGTCCATAATAAAACCTTCACCTGTAGATAAGATAACATCTCCTTTCTGAGCGTTCACACTCATGGGTTTATATACCCACTGACCGGCGAACAGTGCGGTGCTGAACATGAGTATTACCAGCACAACAATAATTCTTGTGACGCTTTTCATTTAGTGTCCCCCTTTACTGTATTTAATGTGATATACCTGGAATATACACGAGTGAACATTCACTCGTGTATAATAACATATTGTATTACAAATATAGTATGCAACGGGAACGTGTTGACTGTCAAGTAAAACCGTCCAGTTGGTGAAAAAAAATGAGAAATCAAATTAACCAAATGAGCATAAAAATTTGATGAAAAGTCACATCTCGAGGGAAATGAGACATATTCCCGATAAGTCAACAAAAAAGGCTTGCATTGTCAGGTTAAATGTGAGTATTTGCAAATAAAAATTGAGCAAAAATCATATTGGTGCTAAAAGAGTACATAATTAATGATTTATGAGTACGTATGCTCTATAAACGCATAATCATAACATGGAGGAAACCATGGCTTATAAAATAACAGATGAATGTACCTCTTGTGGAACCTGCGAAGCCGAATGTCCGGCAGAAGCAATCCATGAAGGTGATGACAAATACTCTATCGATCAGGATGCATGTACTGAATGCGGTTCATGCGTTGACGTGTGCCCCGTAGAGGCAATTATTGAAGTGTAGTCATCGTAAGGCCCGCCATTACCTGGCGGGCCTTTTGCATCAGGCATAAAGACATACCGGTGCCGTCCCCCTTCATTTATTTATCTTTAAAAATTGAATTGAAATAACAATACATTTGACATATGGTGAGAAATTCATTTGATTGATTCTTTTGGGAAATTGTGGAGTATTGTATGTGTGGAATAATCGGTTACATAGGGGATAAAAATGCCGCTGAAGTTCTGACAACAGGATTAAAGCGTCTTGAATACAGGGGATATGATTCGGCTGGAATCGCCCTTCTTGACGGAAACCTTGTTGTAAAAAAGAAAAAGGGTAAGATAGCCGACCTGGTGAAAACCCTCAAGTTCTCTGATTACCAACACCATACTCTTGGTATCGGGCATACCCGCTGGGCTACCCACGGCGAGCCTTCTGATGTAAACTCTCATCCTCATACCGATTGTCATGGAACAATTGCCCTGGTTCATAATGGTATTATAGAAAATTTCTCTATAATCAAGCGGATGCTCACCGAGCGTGGACATACTATAGTAAGTGATACAGATACCGAGGTAATCGTTCACCTGCTTGAATATTATCACGAGGAGCTTCCACTGGTTGAGGCACTTCGAAGAACGCTGCTTAAAGTAGAAGGTACATATGGAATAGCGGTGATTTCCAGCAAAGAACCAGGAAAGATAGTTGCCGCCAGAAATGGAAGTCCCCTTATACTGGGGGTTGGTGACGGTGAAATGGTACTTGCCTCTGATGCCAGTGCGGTTATTGAGCACACCAGGCAGGTTATTTATATCGAGGACGGGGAGCTGCTTGAGATTACCAGTGATGGATTTCAAACCTATGATCTTGATAACCAGATAGTCGATAAACAACTTGAAGAAATTGATTGGGACATCGAGTCAATAGAAAAGCAGGGGTTTGATCACTTTATGCTCAAAGAAATATTTGAGCAGCCTGAAACCATAACCAATGCCTTCAGAGGGAGGGTGCTTACCGATACAGGGCATGCCAGGCTTGACGGCCTGCGGCTTTCTGACGAAGAAATTCAGAAAATAAAACGGATCATATTTATTGCCTGTGGAACATCATGGCATGCCGGTCTTATCGGTGAATATCTTATCGAGGAATACGCGAGGATTCCTGTTGAAGTTGAATATGCCTCCGAGTTCAGGTACAGGAGTCCCATCCTGGATGAGGGTGACCTTGTGATCGTAATCAGCCAGTCGGGGGAAACTGCTGATACGCTGGCAGCATTGAGAGAGGCAAGCTCACGGGGTATTAAGGTGCTGGGCATTACTAACGTGGTTGGCAGCACCATCGCGAGGGAAAGTGACGGTGGTGTTTATATACACGCAGGGCCGGAAATTGGGGTGGCATCTACCAAGGCGTTTACATCGCAAATTACCGTTATAATCCTGTTGACCATGCTCCTGGCACGCCGTAAGTATATGACCGCAGAAGAAGGTAGAATTTATATGGAAACGCTGCTTGCCATACCTTCACAGGTGAATAAGATACTGGAATCCAGCGATTTGATAAAAAACATCGCGGAAACATATAAGAACCACAGAAATTTTCTTTATCTTGGCAGGGGTATACAGTTTCCGGTGGCACTTGAAGGAGCTTTGAAGCTGAAAGAAATATCATACATTCACGCTGAGGGATATCCCGCCGCCGAGATGAAACATGGTCCAATTGCCCTCATAGATGAAAACATGCCGGTGGTTTTCATTGCCACCCATGACGAGGTATACCAGAAGGTTGTCAGTAACATGCAGGAGGTAAAGGCAAGAAATGGGAAGATAATTGCCATAGCCACCGAGGGTGACCAGGAGATCGAAAATTACGCTGACCATGTTATTTACATCCCGGTAGTTCGAAAGATCGTATCACCTCTTCTTACGGTGATACCCCTGCAGCTTTTGGCCTACCATATTGCCGTATCGCGGGGATGTAATGTTGATCAGCCCAGGAATCTTGCCAAAAGTGTTACCGTTGAGTAATTTTTTTGCATTCAGCCGGACGGATAATAATTGACATAATTAAGTTGCTGGATACTATACCAATTATTCTCAGGCATGTTTCGGTTAAGTAGACGCACAAAAAAGATGAAAACGATTAGACAATACAATATTAAATTGATAAAGACGAAGGAGACGCAGCAATGATAGTTATTGAAGACCTCAACCATATCGGTATTACCGTGTCAAACCTTGACAAGGCAATAGAATTCTATAAGGAACTTTTTGATTTCGAAGTTGTGGAAAGGATGAGTAACTCTGCACAGGCTTTTATAAAGGTTGGCGATATAGTTGTTGGCCTGTATGAGCTGGAAGATTATTCCAACCAGGATAATACAAGGAATCACATCAGCTTTTATATAGATGAAGAAGATTTTGATGATGCTGTTGAAGAAATTCACGAACGAGACATTCCCATAATATTCGGTCCTGATACCCAGCGGAAGGGACAGTCGGTAGTGTTTTTAGACCCTGACGGGAACCAGATTGAACTCAGCTATCCACGCCTTTCTCTGTAACGGCGTTTCCGGTTGATGAACATGCAGCAGTTTAATGCTTCGGAAATTTTTGCTTCACGGGTTTTGCCCGTAGGTGTCTTTGATAACGAAGACCGTATTCTGAAGGTAGCGGAGCTGCTTCTTGAACACGGTATAGTAAGCATCGAAATTACCCTCAGGTCAGCAGAAGCCCTTGATTGCCTGAAAGCGGTATCTGCCAGGTTCCCTGAAATGATGACGGGAGCCGGCAGCGTATTGAATACAGACGATTTTAAACGGTCAGTAGATGCTGGTGCCTGTTTTATCGTTTCTCCTTCACTTGATATGACACTTGTTGAATACGCGAAGGATAAGAAAATTGTATATGTACCCGGTGTGGCAACCCCAACAGAGCTTCATGGCGCGTTGAATTCCGGAAGCAGGCTGATAAAGATATTCCCGGCATCTCAGCTGGGAGGACCTTCATATATGCGTGCCATACTGGCCCCTTTTGCCATGAATGATTTTTCAATAATTCCAACAGGGGGTATCGATGAGAAAAATATCCGGGGATACCTGGATATTCCCAGGGTAGTGGCCTGTGGTGCCTCTTACGTGGTTGACCGCGCCCTTGTGAATAATGGGCAATACCAGGAGTTGTCAACGAGAATAAAACAAATTGTAGAGATTGTAAACCGATAGTATACCTGCCATATGGATTTAACTTCGAAATTGATGGAAGCGTTTCGACGCCGCGAGCATATTCTAAATGACGAAAGTAATTCCGCCTTTCGCCTGTGCAATGGCCAGGGTGACGGGGTTGAGGGGATTACAATTGATATGTATGACAGGTTCATTCTCACACAGTTCTTTGATGACAACCTGTACCTGGAAAAGGCAACTATCAATGCGGCAGTAAGCGGGGCCATGGATAAGTCACGCCTGCCCATTGACGGAATATTGTTGAAGAACCGCACAAGGGTAAAAGATCCGGAAAATATCGCCAGTATAAGAGAGAGCGAACTTGTGATGGGTGTGTTGCCGCCTGCCCGTTATCCTGTTATGCAAAATGGTGTGAAGGTATATGTTGATCTTTTAAAAGGTCAGAACACCGGACTGTTTCTTGACATGAGAGAGGTGCGGGAAAGGCTGAAGGACATCTATTCCGATGGCGGTTCCATGTGTAATTTTTTCAGTTACACGGGACAGTTCTCCGTGCATGCGTTGAAGAATGGCATGGACAGCGCGGTAAATGTTGACCTGTCCAGAACTGTGCTTCGCCGTGCCAGGGATAATTACAGGTTGAACGATCTCCCGGTTGATGACAGGGATTTTGTATATGGTGATGCCATAGAGTGGATGAAGATCTTTTCTAAAAATCAGAAACAGTTTTCATTTATAGTATTTGATCCTCCCACCTTTGCCCGAAATAAGAAAAAAACATTCAGTGTGCAACAGGATTTTAGCAGAACTGTTCCACATCTTGCAAAGCTGTGTGAAGAAGGATACATACTGACTTCAGTCAACAGTGCTTCGGTCAGTGAAGAAGAATATCGATCATTCCACCCGGATAACTGGGAGCTGCTCTTTATTGCCAACGAGCCTGATGATTTTCCATGGAAAGATCAGCCATACCTTAAAGTGGGACTCTGGCGTCCTGAAACCTGATCAGAAAAAAGAAATATCCTTGACTTTACAAACCCCATGTTTGAAAATTTCTATCCGTACTGTGCCCGAAAAGTGTCTTAATATCTGATAATAAGGTTAATACGTGTATGCTGTATACAAGTATGGCGCTGGTAGCTGCCGGAGTGGTGCTGTTGCTGTATTCACTCTTTTTTGAGAACGAGATAACCAGGTCCCGTCCTCCCTCAGACAGATATGTCCCGCCAATGGATGAAGTGAAAAGTACAGGACATGATACAGATTTACATGCAGGTGGTATTTCTAAAGAGCTTGAAGACGAGTTCGATGATTTCACCCTGATTGACCACGAAGATTTGCTTGGTGATGAAGACCTGCTTGATATAGACCTGGATGAAGCTGAAGATATCCCTGTTGACAATACTGAGAAAAGTGCCGATACAGTTACAGAACACCAGGTGAGCAGCGTGATATTGTATGAAGATCCCGAGCGTATATCAGTAGAGGATGTGGCACATGATGCGGATATTAGCGTGGATGACGTGTCACGTTTTACCAGGGTTGGAGAAGGAACAATAGAAGTATTTCAAGATGGTATCAACATTCGCGTAGGTAAGAGATTATACAGGTTTGATTTTTCCAAGATTGACAGGGTATATGTTGGGAGAAATCATATCGTGTTAACCATGAAGGGTGTGGATGCCGCCCGGGTAATATTGTTCAGTGACTCAAAAGGGATGCCTGGTCATTTGGTTTCACAACTTGACAATTTAATAAGTACTGGAATTTAAAAATGTATTATCGATATAAATCAAAGAAAAGTAACCGGAGATTATATATTGCCATTATATGGCTGTTGATACTCACCTCAATGGGATACCTCGGGTATACTTACCGGCAATATGTTTTTTTCTGGAAGTTCAGTTACGGAAAGCTTGTTGAACGATTGGAAGAAGCAAACAGTATTCAGAAGGCCGAACTACGTACAAAACATATGAAGGAACTATGCGAGGCGGCCTCCAGGTATGCACAGGAACACCCGGTTTCTCCCGATGCGTATTTTCTGCTTGGGTCATGTTATTACAATTACGGAGCATCGCTGGTTAACATGCCCATGGTTGCGCTTTTCGACAGGGAGGCCATACAGGAGAAAATGACAGAGGGGTCAAGGCAGGCATTTAACAATTCCATTAAATATATGAATAAAGGTATCGCACTGGGGGGTAAAACGGCAATAAGTGATCCCCAGCGTATGGTGCTGGTAAAGTCGCTTTACTATAACCGTTTCTATTCCATCGATGATATTTATAAATGTGCCTTTAAGATCATTACCCCACATAGAACTCTTTCATACATGGATATTCGCTTTTACTCCATAATTGCAATTAAAAGCAATAACATTGATGAAGGGATTGAACTGCTTAAGGCTTGTGGTAATATTTTTGACAGCAGTGATGGTCGTTTGTTTCTTGCTTCTGCTTATGCCAATGCTGATAAATATACCAACGCCATAATCGAATACAAGAAGATTCTGGATAACTCAAAAGACAGTAATACAATAAAAGATGTTCATGTTGCCCTGGGGAAAATCTATTTCGCCAGGTCGTTATATAATGAATCACTTGAGCATTTTCAACATGCTCTTGATATTGACACACAGGATTCGCAATGTAAAATCTGGATAGGCAAAAATTATTCAGCCATGGGAAATGTTAACAGGGCAAGATCAATTTTAAGCGAAGTCCTCGTTACGGATTCAGAGAACAAGGAAGCCCAGAGACTTTTGAAACATATGTAATTTCTGAATCTTCCCCGCGGGTACAATTGTTTCACCTGCCTGGTATATGTTGTTATCAGTGTAATTTTATTAAAGTGAAATGATAAAGTGAGATATTCGCTTGACAAATTTAGCCAATAGATGGAAGAAAAAATTTGTATGTTCTGTCCTCAATGAAGAATGAATCGCCGCGGCGACTATATATAAAAGATTAAGAGGAAACTTGCAATGATATTTGATTCACTTTTTGGTATGTTCTCGAATGATATGGGGATTGACCTGGGTACGGCAAACACCCTTGTTCATGTAAAAGGGCAGGGTATCGTGTTAAGTGAGCCATCGGTAGTAGCCGTACAGACAAGTACTGGAAAAGTTCTTGCGGTGGGGCATGAGGCAAAACGAATGCTTGGGCGTACTCCCGGAGATATTGTAGCCATTCGCCCGATGAAAGACGGTGTTATCGCTGATTTTGAAACGGTTGAAAAAATGATTCGTTATTTTATCACAAAAGTACACAAAAGAAAGGCACTTGTGAGACCCCGTGTTGTTATTGGGGTTCCGTCAGGTATTACCGAGGTGGAAAAGCGGGCCGTACGTGAATCTGCTGAACAGGCTGGCGCCCGTGAGATATTTCTAATCGAAGAAGCTCTTGCGGCTGCTATTGGTGCTAATATCCCTATTCACGAACCCGCAGGTCATCTTATAGTGGATATCGGCGGTGGTACTACCGAGATTGCAGTAATATCCCTGGGCGGGATGGTTATTGCAGATTCAATCAGGGTGGCAGGTGATGAGTTTGACGAGGCTGTTATCAAGTACATGAGAACACAGTATAACCTGGTCATTGGTGAACGAATGGCAGAAGAGGTCAAGTTCAGAATTGGGAATGCTTTTCCCGAGAAAAAAATCGATACAATGGAATTGAAAGGTCGTGATGCCATTTCCGGGTTGCCACGGACCCTTGAAATTGATACCTCTGAAATTCGCAAGGCCCTTAAGGAACCAGTAGACCAGATACTTGACGCAATAAAACATACCCTTGAAAAAACACCCCCGGAGCTGGCTGCTGATATAGTCGAAAGGGGGATTGTGATGACCGGTGGCGGCTCATTGTTGAAAGGACTTGATAAGTATATAAGCAAGGAAACAGGTGTTCCTGTTATACGTGCTGAAAATCCTTTGACCTGCGTTGTGCTTGGTGCGGGAAAATTTCTTGAAGAATTAAAACATCTTTACAGGTCTAACCTGAAATAATGATGTATTTGCTAATACTTGAAGGTCGGGTTACAAGTGGATTTTTTTGTACGAAATAAAACAATTGTAGCGTTTGTTTTCTTTACCCTTTTTTGTTTCATCTCCCTGTCAGTACAGTCAACCGGTTTTACCGGTACGGTGGAAGGAGCGGGTAATCTTGTTACCATGCCCTTTCAGAAGCTGTATAATTCTGTGCAGAATGGTATTTCACTGCTGTGGGCGGGGTTTACCGAGTTGAACGAGGTCAGGGATGAGTTGCAACAAACCAGGATGAAACTTCAAAAATACGAGTCAATGGCAGAGGAAGTTTCAGAAATAAAAAAAGAAAATGCCCGGTTACGCTCAATTCTTAATATGAAGGAGAGGCTTGAACTTGAGTCTATTCCCGCTGAAATAATATCAAAAGATCCGGATAACTGGTTTCGAACCATTATTATTAACAGGGGCTCAAGGGATGGAGTTAAGATAAATATGCCGGTAGTTGCTTTCTCAGGAGAACAAAAAGCAGTGGTCGGGAAGGTAATAGAAGTACGCTGGTCTGTATCAAGAATCATGCCGGTAATCTCGCCTGATATGAAAATGGGGGTACTGTTTAGGGAGACCAGAAACCCCGGACTTCTAAGTGGTTATGCCGCAAATTCCAAGATGTGTGTGGTTGACTACGTTGATAAGAGTTCCCAGGTTGACAGGGGGGACGTGGTTATTTCTTCCGGTCAGGCGGGAATATTTCCGCAGGGCCTGCTGGTGGGCAGAACGTTAAAGAGTTTTGTATCAGAATCGGGCTCTTTTCAAAGAATAATTATTCAACCTTTTATCGATTATGACCGGATAGAACAGGTCTTTGTAATTAAAAAGGAGCCGGACAGGGAACTTCTTAACCTGTTGGAGTCTAAAGAAGAATGATATTAAAATATATAATAACAGGGGCCATAATACTGGCATCACTCATAATTCAGGGACATTCATCTTTTGATGTTCTGAGGATTGCAGGAGTGAAACCTGACCTTATGTTTATCGTTATTATTTACTTCGGATATAGTTTTGGATCTTTTTACGGTGAAGTTACCGGATTCATCGGGGGGTTATTACAGGACTCGGTTTCGAATTCTCCCCTGGGACTAATGGCATTCCCGAAGATGGCCCTGGGGCTTATAGTGGGAATGCTTGGAAGGTCTATCTTCAGGGAAAACATAATAACTATCTTTTTATTGCTATTTGCGGCATCCCTGGTTAAAGGGGTAGTAACCATGTTTCTCGCGTATCTTTTTCACCAGGGTTCATTATCTATGATAAGCGGAATTATTTTCCCGGAGTCTTTTTATAATGCGCTCCTGGCGCCTCCCATTTTTTTTCTGTTTGACAAGATATTTGAGCAGGAGCTATCCAGGGAGGTTCATTAATCAATGCGTCAGTACGCGTCTATTCGTACAAAGATGCTGGAAGCCTTTCGCAGAAGAATGTATTTCTTTATGGCGATGGTGCTTATCGTGTTTACCATGTTCCTGGCCCAGCTCTTTTATCTACAGGTTGTGAAATACGAGGAGTATTCTCTGAGATCTCGAAGTAACATGGAGAGCAATATTCCAATTCCCGCGTCCCGCGGTGAGATTTATGACAGAAATTTTTCCCTGACTGAAGATAACCCTGTAATTGCTTCTAACAGGTCTTCCTTTAATATAACTACAATTCCCGCAAATTTCGAAGATGATGCCCTTCTCGAACAAACTATAAAGAAGCTGTCAAGATTGCTGCAGTTTGATTATCAATCAATTATTGATCAAATTAAGAATTCAAATCCCTGGGACAGGTTTGTGATCAAGGAGGATGTGAAATTTGATAAAATTGTCAAAATCGCCTCGTATGAAAATCTTTTTCCTAACATCGACTGGGGAGATGCTCCTGTTCGTGTGTACAAGCATGACAATATGTTTGCCCACTCTATCGGGTATATAGGTAGTATTACTAAAGATGAATATGGTAACTTGAAAAATGCCGGATACAAGCATTATCAGAAAATTGGGAAGACAGGTATCGAGAAAGAATACGATATGCTGTTACGGGGTGTTGACGGATACGTTCGTCGAATCGTTGATGTGAAAAACAGGATGGAAGGTGAAGAAATAGGGCAACATCCTGTATCCGGAAACAATCTTGTTCTTACCATAGACTACGAGGTACAAAAAACAGCGTATGAAGCAATGGCACATAACAAGGGTTCAGTCGTTGTTATAAAACCCGCAACTGGGGAGATTTTGTGCCTGTTGAGTAAGCCGGATTATGATCCAAATCAGATTATATCACGAGACAATGCAACAATACTTGAAGAGCTGTACAAAGATAAGGATAAACCTTTCTTAAACAGGGCAATACAGTCCAGGTATCCGCCGGCATCAACCTTCAAACTGGTTACTACTATATCCGCACTTGAAGAAGAAAAATGGAACCCGCAACGAGTAATTTATTGTCCCGGCAAGTATACGTTACAGGGATATATTGACAAAGATTTTTACTGCTATTCTGTACACGGAAGCCTCGACATGATACATGCCATTGGTAAGTCATGCAGTGTATATTTTTACCAGCTTGGATATAGTATCGGACCTACCATTATACTGAAATACGCGAATTATTTCGGACTCAATAATAAAACGGGAATTGATATACCTGGAGAAATCGATGGATTTATACCTTCAAAAAAGTGGAAATTAAAGACCTTTGGCCAACCATGGTTTGATGGTGATACATTGAATCTTTCCATTGGACAGGGATTTCTTGCAGTCACCAATATTGGTATGGCTAACCTTGTTTCAGCTATTGTAAACAAAGGGGTTTTGTATAAACCTCATCTTGTGAAGACTATAAGATCTAATAACAACCAGGGCATTATAAGCAGTCATACTCCTGAAAAGTTGAAAGAAGTTCCACTTTCACAAACCACTCTTAATGTCGTAACACAGGGAATGAGAATAGCTGTCAAAAACGGCACAGCTGCAAGGTTGGGATATATTAAAGTCCCAATATGCGGGAAGACTGGAACGGCACAGACAAGATCCCGCAGAAAAGATGATGCTTCCCAGCATGCATGGTTTGTAGGTTTTGCCCCTTATGACGGGAAGCCTGAGGATTCGGTAGTTGTTGTTGTTATGGTTGAATATGGAATTGCAGGAGCTGTGAGTGCCGTGCCGGTAGCGGAGGCTGTGTTTAATAAACTTTACAGGCTTGGATATTTTTAAATGGCAAAAAAAAATGAACTACAGAATATAGATTTCCCACTCCTTATCTCTGTCATCTTGATAGTGGTCATAGGCATTCTTATGATTTACAGTACCGGGTTTGATCCAATTGATAAATTAAATAACGGTTTATACAAAAAACAAATGGTCTGGTTTGGTATTGGTTTCGTTTTGATGATGGTTGTTGCGTTCATTAACTACAGGTTGATGGGAGACTATTCATTATACATTTATATTGGACTCTTATTTATACTAGTGCTTACCACCATATTTGGTACACCGGTAAGAAGTGCCAGGGCGTGGATTAATTTCGGTTTCTTATCAATACAGCCGTCCGAGTTTATGAAACTGGGCTACATTATATTGATGGCTAAATTTTTGGAGATTCGGGAGAGGGACATCCAGAATTTCAGAGAGTTGATGATACCCTCACTGATTACAATAATACCCGTGTTTATTATTTACATGCAGCCTGATTTCGGAACAGCGATGATATTTATTCCAATATTTTTTACCATGCTTTTCCTTGGTGGCGCCGATGTGTCACAAATTGGTTCAATAATCAGTATTGCTGCTATTGGATTGATTCTTCCCATGATATTAACATATACAGAATGGGTTGGCCAGGGGAATGAAACTATAAATCCCGTCATAGCATTTTTTAAAGGAAGTGATTTACTTTTCATTATAGCCGGGGCATTGCTTGCGGTTTCAATAGTTGCCTTCGTGCTGAACTTTTTTTTCATAAAGAAAATCTACAGGAAAATTTATATACCATCCATGGTGTTTTCCATGGGGCTTTTCCTTTCCGTTTTTATTCAGCATTTTCTTAAGGATTATCAAAAAAAAAGAATACTTGTATTTCTCAATCCTACACTTGATCCACACGGCTCAGGATATAATGTTATACAATCCAAAATTGCCATCGGATCAGGTGGTTTCTTCGGGAAAGGATTCTTACATGGTACTCAATCACAACTGGGATTTTTGCCTGAAAAAACTACTGACTTCATATTCTCAGTAGTTGCGGAAGAATGGGGTCTCCTTGGATCCACTATTTTACTCGCCTTGTTCGCTATTGTGATTTTTAAGGGAATTCAAATAGCCATAGAAGCAAGTGATAAATTTGGAATGCTTCTTGCCAGTGGAATTACCACAATGTTCTTTTTCCACATGGTAATCAATATTGGTATGACCCTTGGTATTATGCCTGTAACCGGATTGCCGCTCACTTTTGTTTCATACGGCGGGTCAAACCTGGTTATGTCTTTGATTGCTGTTGGTATACTGCTTAATATACAGATGAAGAAGAAAGTGCGTTAACAAAATATTTCTATTCAAAATTTAATTTCCAATAAAAATAATATTTTATAATATTCTTGCTTGCGTTAACATGGCCAATGCTATAGTATTACATCAGCTGATTATCTATTGTGAGGTTGCAGATACTGTATTATGACGATGCAAGATAAATAATTGATAATGCCGATGTTATAGCCTGTATGATATTAATAATATTATTCATACTTCTCCAGGTTTCCTTCACCGTTCATATCTACAATCTAATAATTTATGTCCTTAAAAAAAACAGTAAGAATCTGAGATGGTTCGTTAATACCGCTATTACCAATATATTAATAGCCGGATCGCTGACAGTTCTTGCAATCTTTGAGCCGAGGATGGTTCGGGGCGTTGATATTGATTTACTTATCTGGATAATGACCGGCCTGATCATGCTTGCGATGCTTGGTATTAAAATAAATATTTTTCGTAACATATACCAGAGAAGCAAGGATCCGGAAAACTATCATTTTAATTATTTCGGGAAAAAGGTTTTGCATTCATCTGTTGTCCGCTACGAGGAAATACTAATATTCATGTTTACCATGCCCTTTTTCCTTTTCGCAGGAGCATATTTCATCGCCAGGCTGGTTAACCTTATAATGTTTGATCATCTTTAAAAATATTCACCACAGAGTCACAGAGATATATAGAGTTGGTTGTGTAATTGTACAAGGATCACCGCAAAGACGCCAAGTACGCTAAGTTCGCTAAGAAAAAGATATATATATTCTTTCTTTTCTTTGCGTAACTTTGCGATCTTTGCGCCTTTGCGGTAATTCTTTTATAAAAAAACCTCTGTATCTCTGTGACTCTGTGGTGAGAAAAAACAATGGAAATTCAAAATTATATGTATATGCAAAATTATACTGGATTTATTTATTACCGTTTAGTATTATAGTATAAATATTATATCAGATGGAGGTTGTACATGCCGCTTATAACCGACAATATAAAAGAAAATGCTGAAAAATGCAAACAATGCGCGTTTCTTAAATTAAGAAATGCTGAAATTGATAAAAACAGCGTTCTTTATGATGAGGCTAAGATGACACTTGAAGGAGTGTACAGGGCCAGCTGTAACATGTGTCCCTTTTCAAAGGATTTTGAAAAAGTTTATGGGATGAAACCATACGAATATTTCCCGTTGAAACCCTGATCATCTGCAAATATATATATATCTTATATGGCAGAAAAAACAGGAATAATATTACTCAGTGGGGGACTTGATTCTGCAACAACGGCAGTATATGCCATTGAAGAAGGATATAACTTACATGCGATAACATTCTCATATGGTCAACGACATGATATTGAGATATCTTTCGCAAGCAAAATTGTTGATTACCTTGGTATTAAAGTACATCATACGATACAACTACCACTTGAATTGTTTGATAAAACTGCCTTGAAAAAAGATTCAAACCTGCAGGTGCCAAAAGATAAAGATATTTCTGTTCAAGACGAAATTCCCATAACCTATGTGCCGGCCAGGAATATAGTTTTTTTATCCCTGGCATTGGCGTACGCAGAGTCGCATGATGCAGAGGCTATCTTTATAGGCGCGAATGCTGTTGATTATAGTGGCTATCCGGATTGCAGGCCTCAATTTATCAGTTCATTTCAGAACATGATTGATAATGGAACTAAAACAGGTGTAGAAGGTAATTCAATTATCGTAGAAGCGCCATTGATCTCAATGAAAAAGAGTGAAATAATTAAACTGGGATATAGGCTTGGATTTGATTATTCACTTACCCATAGCTGTTACAATCCGGATGAAGAAGGGGCTTCATGCGGAGTATGCGACAGCTGTGGTATAAGGCGCAGGGGGTTTGAAGAAGCGGGTATTGCAGATCCTACCAGGTATAGGAATGGATGAATGAAGGTGTTGAATCTGGTGAGTTCAGGTATCATGGATTTGCTCAATCCAGTAAGATGTTGCTGGTGTGAGTGTTTAATATCTCATGCCGATAATGGTATTTGCAGACTATGTCTTTCAGAACTGACCGGAAAAACAGTGTATCCTAACATTGTGCAAAAAGATGAACCAGGTAGTATCTCGATGGGAAATCGCGAATGGTATTTGAATGAATGTGTATCAATTCACCCCTATGCTGATGTTATGGAAAAGGTGATTCAGTCAATAAAGTATGATAGAATAATATCCCTTGTACCGGTAATATCTGGAATTATGAATGAAATAATCTGTATAAAAAAATGGACAATAGATGGTATTGTACCTGTCCCCATGAAGAGATCAAAAAAAGTAAAGCGTGGTTTCAATCAATCAGAATTATTAAGTAAAAATATCAGTAAAACTTCTGCAATTCAATGCATGAATGTTTTGAACGAAAATAGCTACTCAATGATTCAAAAATCATTACAAATTAATGAAAGGTTTATAAATGTTCTTGGCAGATTCAGTATAAAACCTGATAATGCAGTTATTAAAGGGAAAAACCTTTTGCTGGTCGATGACGTATATACAACCGGCGCAACTTTAAATGAATGCGCAAGGGTGCTGAAAGATCACGGAGCTGAAAAAGTATACGCGATAGTAATGGGAGATACACCACGAAAAATGATTGAATAATAATTTAAAAGGTGTATTATTTGTTTTCGCATTATATTAACGTTACCGGGAGAGTGGAATGAAGATTCTATCTGAAGAGAATTATGAGCTAATTGTTCTTGAAGGAAGAATTGATCAGGATATGTCCGAGGAACTGGAGTCAGTATTGCAGAATTGTATTGATGAAGAGAAATACAATATATGTATTGATATGATGGATGTTAAGCATATATGCAGTTCCGCGCTGGGTGTAATCGTGGCAATTAAACGTAAACTCAAAGATGAAGATGGCGATATCAAACTTGTAATTGCCAATGATAACTTATTAAAACTTTTTCAGACAACAATGCTTGACAAGGTTTTCGAAATATTCGAATCTCAACGGGAATGTATTAACGCTTTTGATTGATGAGGATGTCATGCAGACCCATAATTATGCTGATTTAAAGGACATCCTGAAATGTATTGGGCCATACCTGGAACAGGTTGATGTAGTAATAAAAAGTCAACTTGAAACAGGTATTGGGCTTCTGGATGAAGGTTCATGGCATACATTCAGGAAAAGTGGTAAGAAAATCAGGGCTTCCCTGATAATTCTTTCCAGTGGGTTGAAGAATTCTATTCCTGAAGATATCGTAGACATTGCTTCGGCAGCAGAGATAATACATGCCGCGTCACTTGTTCACGATGACATTATTGATAAAGCTGATTTAAGACGTGGTCAGGCTACAGTAGCGAAGAAGTATGGAAGTAAGGTCGCGGTACTGGTAGGAGATTTTATGTATACCAGGGCCCTTGAAATGGCAGTAAGCCGTAACAGGATGGACCTTTTCCCGATTATGGTTGATGCAACCTTGAACATGGTAAAAGGTGAGTTGTACCAGATTGAATATTCGAATATCGATAACATATCCATGAACCATTATTTCGAAATTATCGAAATGAAAACAGCACGATTCATGGGTGCCTGCGCGAAACTTGGTGGAGTGCTGAGCGGAATGGATGAATCAGAGATGGAGATTATCTTCAATAGTGGTCTTAACCTGGGTTATGCATTTCAGATTATCGATGACACGATAGATTACGTAGATAATACGATAACCGGAAAAGATACTGGAAATGATTTTATTAACGGTAAGATAACACTGCCGCTACTTCGTCTCATTGATGTAGTAGATAAAAAAGATGCACAGCTGATCAGGGATTATACGCGAAAACCGGATAAAAAGAAATGGGAATATGTAATTAACAGGGTAAATGAAACTGATACAATTGAATATTGTATCGGTGTGGCAAAAGAGTACATAAACAAAGCAGTGGATTACATTGACAGGTTCCCGGAATCAGAATGCAAAAAGGCTATAAAAGATCTGGCAATATTTTTATTGGCAAGAAATTTTTAAACAGGTATCATGTGTATAATTGATGATGTAATATGGAGGGCCACATGATTACAAAAGAAAAAGAAGATGTATTGAAATACTACAATCTTGGGCTTACCGCGTATAAACAACGCAAGTGGGATGAAGCCATAAAATCATTCGAGATGGCCCTGAATATAGATCCTAAGGATGGCCCCTCGCGTGTGTATCTTGAAAGGTCTAAGCAGTACAGGGAAAACCCACCGGCTGATGATTGGGATGGTGTGTTCACTATGAAGACAAAGTAATCGGATGGCAAAAAAATTATAATTTACAGGGTGCAGCAAAACCATGGCTAAGAAGATAATACAGGTTAACAAAAATCCAGTATATGAAATTGGAATGATAGCGACCGTATTCGGCAAGGATACCGAGTTTAACGGAGATCTTACATTCGATAAATCCTTGCAAATAAACGGAAAATTCGAGGGAGAAATAAAAGATGGTGATTTTCTCGTAATTGGTGAAAAATCTGAAGTTCGAGCGAACATCAAGGTAAAAACGGTAATTGTCAAGGGAACTGTGTATGGCAATGTTGAAGCCACTGATAAACTGGAAATTCATAAAGAAGGCAAGTTGTATGGTAATATAAGAACATCAAAGCTGATTATTGCTGATGGAGTAGTGTTTGAAGGTAAATGTGAAATGATAAAGTCTGCTGAAAAAACAAGGAAAAAAGAACAGAATAAAGTACAGGATAAAGAGGAACCGGCATCAGCCTGAGGTTATTGAAAATTATTAATTATTGGAAAAAGGTGGCTATATGATAGTCACTTTTTTTTTTACATCAAGCTGCTTGCATACTGCAAATCTTTCATATACCATTCATAGTAACAACAGGTGATAACAGGATATTGTTATGAATTTTGAAAACCTGGAACAGGTAAATAACCATGTGTATGAAATACCAGTAGATAAGGCCAGGGGTATGCGTGTTCCCGCGCGAATATTCGCTTCTCCTGAGCTTATACATGATATGGATGATGCGGTTATGCGTCAGATTACCAATGTAGCAATGCTTCCCGGTATACAGGAATATGCATTTTGCATGCCGGATGGTCATTCGGGTTACGGATTCCCCATCGGAGGAGTAGCCGCGATTGATATCGCAAACGGGGTTATCTCTCCGGGTGGTATTGGATTTGACATTAACTGTGGTGTACGGCTGGCTGTTACCAGTCTTACAAAAGAAGATGTTAAACCGCATATGAAAAATCTGATGGATGCACTGTATTCAACGATACCTTCAGGCATCGGTGGTTCGGGAATTGTGTCACTTCCTGATAAAAAACTTGATGAAGCCATGGTACAGGGGGCAGCCTGGGCAGTTAAAAACGGTTATGGAGAACCACGAGACCTGGATATGTGTGAGGAAAAGGGGTGTATACAGGGTGCAGCACCAGCGTCAGTTTCCCAGAAAGCACGTGAAAGGGGAAGAAAACAGCTGGGATCACTGGGTTCTGGAAATCATTATCTTGAACTACAGGTTGTGGAAGATAAAAATATTTTTAACCGGGAAGCTGCTGAGGCCCTTGGATTAAAAGGAAAAGGACAAATCGTTTGCATGATTCATTGCGGAAGCAGGGGATTTGGTCACCAGGTTGCTACCGACTACCTTCGAATATTTGCGTCGGTGGTGAACTCAAAATATAAAATCGATATACCAGACAGGGAGCTGTCTTGCGCGCCTTTTGATTCAGAAGAAGGACGTGACTATTTTGGCGCTATGAACTGTGCTATCAACATAGCATTTCTGAACAGGCAACTTATTTTACACAGGGTGCGTGAAGTGTTCTGTGATGTTCTGAGAAAAAGCCCGGCTGAAATTGGATTCAACCAGGTGTATGACGTGTGCCATAATACGGCAAAACTTGAAGAACATATTGTAGATGGGAAACAGAAAAAACTTATTGTGCATAGAAAGGGTGCTACAAGGGCATTTTCGAAGGGTATGAAGGAATTACCTGATGCATACGCAAAATTGGGGCAACCAGTGTTAATTGGTGGGAGCATGGAGGCAGGCTCTTACGTGATGCTTGGAAGAGAAGGTAACAGCGCATTTTACAGCACTGTTCATGGAAGTGGACGGGTTATGTCCAGGAAACAGGCAAAAAAGAGTTTTCAGGGGCGTGATTTACTGGTGAACATGGAATCCAGGGGCATGCAGGTTAGAACAGGTTCATATTCCGGGTTGGCAGAAGAAGCCGGCGGGGCATATAAGAATATCGATGAGGTGATTAACGCAACAGAATCATCTGGGTTGAGCAGCAGCGTGGCCAAACTTGTACCACTGGGGACGATAAAGGGTTGAGGTTTTTTATAAATGGGATATGAACTGCTGGATGAAGGAACTTTTGCAGACGTTGCCGTTAAATGCAGGGCGAAAACACTTGAAGATCTTTTCAAGTATAATTCTGAAGCATTTGCTGCCATTATACTTGAAGACACTGGTGTTATACGAGGGAATGTAAAAAAAATAATACAGGTGAAGGCAGAAGAACCTGACCTTTTGTTGTATGATTTTGTAAATGAGCTCATCTATCAGAAAGATGTTAACAACCTTTTATTTATGCCGGCCAACATAAAGATTGAAAGAAATAATAACATGTTACACATCGTGGCCACAATGAAGGGAGAACGCATAGGTAAAAAGTGTTCTTTCAATGTGGATGTTAAGGCAGCAACCATGCATGAATTGAGTGTAGTTCAGAATAATAACGAATGGAGTTCATTTATGATTCTTGACGTATAAGGATAAAGCAATTATCGTTGACAATATGATTAGAACCTTCCATTTATTTCTAATTATTCTAAAAATTGTAATTCAATACTGAGGATTGATTAATGGCTGATATAATTGATGGTAAAAAAATATCTGATGAAATCAAGGAACAAATTGCTCACGAAATTGACCAGCTGAAAAAAAATCATAATAAACAACCGGGACTGGCTGTTGTTCTTGTGGGTGAAGATCCGGCATCTCAGGTATATGTTCGAATGAAAGGTCGTGATTGTGAACAAGTGGGGATAGAATCCTTTCAATATACTCTTCCTGACGATACTACGCAGGAGGAACTGGTGAAACTGGTGGAAGAGTTGAACGGAAGGGATGATGTTAACGGTATACTTGTTCAGCTGCCGCTGCCCGCTCATATAAACGAGTCGTTGATACTGAACACATTAGATCCTGCAAAAGACGTGGATGGGTTTCACCCTGTAAATGTTGGGAAACTGGTTACTGGAGACGAGGATACTTTTTATCCCTGCACCCCCTATGGATGTCAGGAGCTGATAAACCGGCATGTATCTGACCTGAAAGGTAAACACCTTGTAATAGTTGGAAGAAGCAATATAGTTGGTAAACCAATGGCCAACCTGATGGTACAGAAAAACCAGCGAGCGAACTGTATTGTGACCATATGTCACACGGCAGCTCCTGATATTTCATATTATACAAGGCAGGCAGATATCCTGGTTGTGGCAGCAGGCAGGCCAGAAGTGGTTAGCGGTGAAATGGTCAAAGAAGGTGTGGTAGTGATTGATGTGGGTATAAACAGAATTGATGATCCTGAAAACGAAGGGAAGAAAAAGCTTATTGGTGACGTACGATACGATGACGTTGCCACAAAGGCATCCGCTATTACTCCTGTCCCTGGTGGAGTGGGGCCAATGACACGGGTCATGCTGTTAAAGAATACGTTGAAAGCATTCAAACAGCACAATAACATTGCATAAGCAACGAGATGATTTCACCTGGGATTCCTGTATTAAAGCAGGAATGACAAGAATAAAAAAACCGGAACTTCAATGAAGTCCCGGTTTTGTTTTTTTAAGCTGTTTACATGATTCTCTACTGGGTATGCTGTACGTCACTGTGTTCTTCATCCTGAATAAACATTGGGATATACTTTGCAAACCACATGTAGACAAGCACCATAATGGCAATTGACCCAAGCATTAATGCCCATTCCTGTATTGAAGGACCGTATGTCATATATGGCCGCCAGGGGAAGTTGGGAACGGAATACCCGTGCATGATGACCCTGAATTTCATCATTACAATGGCCATGACACCGCTGATAATACCTGCGGTAAAGACCCTTTCATTTTCGCGGAATTTTTTGAAGTTCAGGATAACAATAGCACTTATTGTAAAGGCGAATTCTATTACAAGTACCCACCAGCCGTACATGCTTCCACTCATGATATCCGTGAAGGATCGGTCAAATAGTGGTAACGCAGTGGTCCACTGTGTATAGATGTCGAATACCCTTACCAGAAAATAAAAGATGAACATGGTACCGGATATCTGTGCAAGTTTCATGAAAGATTCTTTGGGTATGAGTTCTTTTTTCTGTACCCATTGGGCTATCTTGGGTATAAGCATCATTAAACATGTACCACCAGCCGTTGCCGCAACGATTGCCACGAAAAAGTACAGGTGATGAGGTCTGAACCATGCTGCCTTTGCATACATGATGTCCCACATTCCACCGCCAAGGGAGCCCTGGTGGAAAAATGACAGGAATGTACCAACAGCTGCCATTATCCACATGAGCTTGTGAAGATAATGAGCGATATAATGTAGTGCAGGTATTTTGTCCAGTACCTTGTGTGACAGGATTATGGGAAAAAGTTCGATGAAGAGGATCATAAAGTAAAAGGTCAGGCACCAGATAACTTCTGTCAGCATGGACTGTGGCATGAGATGGCTGCCCCAGTTGGGGTATGCCCATCCAAACCAGGCTCTGAGTGGCTGGCCAATTTCAAATACAAGAAGTATAAAAGTAAAAAGGTAGCACATAAACCCGATAAGTACGGTTGAGTTGATAAGTGGCTGTAGTTTGTCAACGCGGAATATGTATAACATGAATCCCGTAAAGAAAGCGCCACCGCCCAGTGCCACGTACCCCAGGTCACCGAGAATCCACAGTCCCATGTTGAAAATATTGTTCATATTGGTATATCCAAGACCCCAGAATAATATCTGGATACCAAAAATAGCGAACAGGGCTGTGAAGCCCAGGAGCACGTAGATGGTAATCTGTATGTTCCTGGAATAACTGTTCCATTCATTTTTTAAAAAATCTATTGCTTTGCTCACGATGATCTCCTTTTTTTATTATGAAGAGTGTTTATATCCGCCGATCATTTCCTTCAGCCATTTCTGGCTTGTCAGGTAATAGACCTTCGGATTCGGATAATTTTTCATTGCAATTCTCTTCTTGTACAGTTCCGGATCAGTTTCGCGAAGCTTGTCAATCGGATGTAAGAGCCTGAGAGCCCGGTCACTTTTGGATAAACGGGATACTTCTGAGTCGGGATCATTTAAATCACCGAAAACCATTGCACCAGTTGGACAGGCAGATACGCATGCCGGTGTGTAGGTAACCGCATTAATATCTGTCACGCCATTGGCTATGGCCTTGTCACGTTCTTTTTTCCAGATATGATCGCAGAACGTACACTTGACCACGGTTCCCCTTGATGCTATGGAACGATCAGGATTCATAGACTCTTTAAAAGTTCCTTCGTATTCGGGTTTCCACCAGTTGAATACCCTTGCTTCGTATGGACATGATGCCTGGCAGTATCGGCAGCCGATACATCGAGACCATATCTGGCTGACCACACCATCATCCCCAACATCGGTGGCCACTACTGGACACACGGAAACACATGGGGGGCTGGGATTCTCAGGGTCATTCCCTTCGCACTGCTGGCACATCTTGGGAAGGTACGCCACCTTTACATCAGGGTATTGTGCATTTTCATCATTGTCATTTGTTACCTGCATTACATCCAGAAAGGTAACCCGTTTTGCTATATCTGAATCATCCTGGAAAATTGGCATATTGTTAGACTGTGAACATGCGATCTGACAGGTGCCGCAGCCGGTACATTTGTCAAGATCAATAGCCATTCCCCATCTTCTTTTCATTTCAGCCATTATAAATCACCTCTTAACTAATTTTAACCCTTGTCAGCCACCAGTCGGCAGTACCTGAAACGGGATCGATCTTATTGTTCATTATTTCCTTGGGGTTAACACCCTTGTCCGTAGCATACTCCGTATAGGCTGTATGTCCGAATCCCAGCGGTATTGCAATGACGCCCGGTGCGATAGTCTTTGTGAGATGCACACGCACATTATCGAGCTCACCCCGGCTGGATTCAAGATCGACTTTCTCGCCTTCTGAAACGCTGTACTCATCGGCTGTGGAAGGATTCATGAGTACCCAGAGGGTCTCTTCAGTCAATACTGTATTATTAAGGCCTTTCAGTACATAGGGAAGGGCCAGTCCCCTGCCGTCGCCAACCAGTGTAATTTCATATGGCAGCATCGCGAGGGGGTAATCGCTGGTTGGAGCACTTGATTTTTGCGCTTCTTCAAGCTCTTTGGACATCATTTTTGCAGGGAAAGTGAATGATGAAATTGATTTGATTACCTGTGATGATGTACCGGAAACAAGCGCTGTATAATTCTTCCATGGAAATGATTGTTTCACACCATCAATATTTCTTGCAATGCGTATTAAAGAATCCCCTGCGTGAATAGCTTTAAATCTTGGTGTAACAACCGGTCCGCCGGCCTCAGTCTTCATCTCAAGGGATGAAAGTGACGGAAGCACATAATCAGCGTACATGGCAGTATCATTGAGAAGTGGTGCGATAACAACTACCGTGGAAGCTTCTTTCATTTTTTCGATGAGCTTTTTACCGTAGGTGCTCTGAAATACGGGATTTGCCCCGTTAATTATAATCAGGTCAGCTTTCGCATCACTGGCTATAAATTCATCAAGGCCTCTGGCTTTAGATGCTGAACTGAGTCCCTGTTTTGCGTAGCTGTCAAGCTTGACTGACCCAAGACCTTTGTCTGTCTTAACTTTTACCACGGAACCAAGTGAACCGGCAAGGCTGTTAAGTGCCTGTACTGCTGCCATTTCCATGGTTGAGGAGGATACACCCTGTCCGCCCTTTCCGGTAACCGCTATTGGCCTTCTGGCTGAGGCAAATTCTTTAGCCAGCTGTTCAAGTGCTTCTTGCTTCACACCGGTGAGTTCGGAAACCTTTGCAGGTGTATACTGGTTTATTGCAAGCTCTGAGAATCGGCCAAACTGGGCACCGGATGATCGTTTGCCAAACTTTCTAATAAGTATGTTGGCTATACCAAGGGCAAGTGCTGCCTCGGTTCCGGGTTTAGTGGCTACCCACTGGTCTGCTGCTGAGGCTGTACGTGTGCAAATAGTGTCCACATGAACAAAACGCACACCCCTGTCTTTCCAGCCTGCGAATGAACGATGCATTGCACCGGCATTTCCCCATCCTTCAAGAAGACGGGCGCCAAAGCTCAGTATATAATCTGCCCTGTCAAAATCGTAATAAATAGATCCTTCTGTATTCTGGGTAAGTTCAACGGCTGCTTTTGACAGGCTGCAGAAGCAGGGATCTTCGTAAATATTTGGACTTCCTGCCGCGGTGATGAGCCTGTCCAGCAGCATACCTGAAATACCTGCGTGTGATTCGTTTATCCCTACGATAGCAGCTGCCTTGCCGTCTTTTCTAAGAGTGTCAATTTTTTTAGCGATGGTGTTTACCGCGTCATCCCAGCTGACCTGCTCGAATTTACCGGAACCCTTTTTGCCAGCCTGCTTGAGAGGTGTCTTGATCCTTCCGGGATGATATAGCACATGTACAAGTGACTGTCCCATGGGACAACCCTGGTTAGATGTTTCAACCTTGACTGCCCTGTCACCGATTTTACGTACAGAAATGCTGCATTTGTCAGGACATGCGTTGCATATACTCTGTATATACTTTTCTTCACCCTGTTGAGGCGTGTATTGATCCTGTGTCCATTCAACAAGCCACTGGAGCGACTGGAATGGGGCACCAGAAAAAACATATCCGGTACCGGTACCAACAACCGCGCCTCCTACCATTTTTAAGAAATCTTTTCTTTCAAGTTTTTTCATGAATTCAATAACTCCTTGTACTTTTTAATCATGGCATACCGCGCATTCGTTGCTCACGTGTATTGTGTTTCGGACGCCCTCACAGACAACCATGGGCACTTTGCCCCAATTCAGGCCGTTGCGTTGGGAACGTTCCATCCGTTACACTTCCCGCAAGGAACATTCATGGTGTTCTTCGTTACTGCCATGCGGCTGAAGTACACCAGGTCAGGCTGCTGGGCGTAGGACTCCCATGGCTTGTCGGTGTCCCTGAAACCCTTGTAAAGAAGGCCTGCACCTTCGAAGTGATATCATCACGATACCTGCCGTAAATAAACCTGGTATCTCCCGTATTCAAAATAATTATGAATTGTCTCACAGGTGAATTCACCTTGTGTGATAATGTGAGATTTCTGGTTGAATGGAAGAACTGTTTTGACAGATAACGACATGACGTTATCACAAGCTTTTTGAAATGCTGAGAACGAAAACCAGGTGAATATGATAAAAGGGAGTACTATCATTGAAGATGATCGGATCCCTTTCACAAATACACTCCTTTGATTTATGGTGATATTTTAGTAATCCTTACACATTTAAAGCAGATTTCAGATAATTTACTTAAAATGTGTTTCATTCGATAATCCAATGAGAAATCGTGCTGTCAACAAAAATATGAAAAAAAAATTGACAAATCTGTTCTATAGTGATAGCTTTTTGGCAATTCTGGCTCCTTCCACTGCGTCTTCCGCGTAGCTTGCGCCGATACTCTCGGCAAATTCACGTGTAACTACGGCACCTCCCACAAGCAGTGAAACTTCAAGTTTTTCTTCCTTCAGCATGTTGCTTACAGTCTTCATTTCGTACATGGTAGTGGTGAGAAGGGAACTCAGGCATACTATGTCAGGAGCGTGTTCTTTCACCGCATCGATTATTATGCCGGCATCCACGTCCTTCCCCAGGTCGATTACGTCAAAACCGTGGTTTTCAAGCATCATGGCTACTATATTTTTGCCGATGTCGTGGATATCTCCTTTTACCGTGCAGATGACTACTTTGCCGGTCTTTTTAACCGAATCTTTCTTCAGCAGGGGCTGCAGCACGGCAAAGCCCCTTTTCATGCTGTTGGCTGAGGCGATCATCTGGGGCAGAAAGTACTCACCCCGGCTGTACAGGTCGCCTACGTGCTCAAGTGCCTGTATGAGGGCGTCGTTCATCACGTTTTCCGGTTGGTATTCCTTGAGGGCTTCCTGCACGGCAGGTGCTATTTCGTCGTTGTTGCCTTCAACTACCATGGTATAAATGCGAGAAAGGATTGATTTTTCGTCCTTATCTTCCTTTTTAACGGCTGTTTCTGCTGGTTTGCCGCTAAAGGCGGCGATATAGCGTGTTGCTCCGGGATCGTCGCCTTCGAGGTAGGCCAGTGCCATTTTCTCTTCTTCGGTATACCCGGTAAGGCTGGTGAGGGCGGCGGGATTGAATATGGCGGCATCAAGTCCTGCCTCTACTGCCCGCTTGAGGTAGGCGTTGTTGATGTGTTTTCGCCGGGGAAGCCCGAATGAGAGATTGCTGATTCCCAGGCTTGTCTTGATACCCTGCGCGTGAAAATGGGCTATCACCTTGAGTGTCTCGGCAGCGCTTCCCGGTTCTGCGCTCTCGGTGAGCATGAGGGGGTCTATCAGCACCCGTGAAGGGTCAATGCCCTTTTCGGCCAGGCGTTCTACCAGGCGTTCTCCTATATCGATGCGTTTCTGCCCGTCTACGTGTATGCCCGTTTCGTCAAGGCACAATGCCACCACGAATGAACCAAATCGTTTCAGCACTGGAAGCATGGCGTTGAAATTGGCTTCTTTCCCGTTTATGGAGTTCACCACGGGGATGCCGGGATAGTACATGAGGGCATCGCCGGTAACCTTTGCGTTATCAGAATCTATCATGAGGGGGACACGGACTCCGTGTGACAGTATTGCAACTGATTTCTGCATGGCCCGGATCTCGTCTATTTCGGGAACTCCCACGTTGATATCCAGTATGTGTGCCCCTTCTTCTACCTGTTTTCGGGATTCTTCCCGTAAAAATGAGAATTGTCCTTCTTTCAGTTCGGCGGCGAATTTCCTGCGCGCCGTTGGATTCAGCCGTTCACCAATGATGACAGGACGTGGGTGTGTTTCTACGTTAATAGCAGTATACCTGCTTGTTATAAATCGATGGTGCACGCCGCCGGTTGCGCGTGTTACCGGAAAATCTTTCAGTTTTGCCGCCAGGGCGGCGATATGTGGCGGTGTAGTGCCGCAGCAACCACCGATAATGCTCACCCCGAGTTCGGCGAAGGGGTGACACAGGTTGGCGAACTGTTCTGGAGATAATTTATATACCGGTGTACCTTCAACCATCTGCGGCATGCCGGCATTGGCCCATACCGAGAGGGGTATATTCAGTGTTTTCAGGTCATCTGCGAACCGGGTATATATTTCTACAAGTCCTTCAGGGCCCATGCTGCAGTTGGCACCTACCACGTCGGCACCCGTCTGGGCGAGGGTGGCCAGGCCGGTAAGCATGTCGGTGCCGGTAATGGTGGTGCCGGCATTCTCGAAGGTCATGCTGGTAATGACGGGGAGTGAAGTGTTGTCCTTTGCCGCCAGCAGGGCCAGTCGGGCTTCCTGCAGATCGGTCATGGTTTCGATAACGATTACGTGGGCTCCCCCGTTTTCAAGGGCGCGCATCTGCCGGGCAAATGAGTTGTATACCACTTCAGGTGATACTTCTCCCATGGGCTCAACCAGCACGCCGGAAGGACCAACGGAGCCTCCAACAAGCGCTCCCGTCTCGTCGGCTGCCTGCCGGGCGATACCGGCGGCCTGTTCGTTTATTTCCGCGCAGCGTTCACCCAGGCCGGATTCAGCCAGTTTAAGGAAGCTGCCCCCGAAGGTATTTGTCTCTATGATATCCGCACCGGCACCAGCGTATTCCCGGTGTATATCCAGGAGCACGTCGGGGCGATCCACGTTCAACAGTTCAAGGTTACCCGTGTAACCGGGAAGCTTCTTGAAGAGCATGGTTCCCATTGCGCCGTCAACGATGACGGGCCTGTTAAGTGCCAGTTTTTCCTTGAAGTCCATTAAATTTACGCCTCGCAATGATGAAATATAGAGGCTATTTTTACTGTTTAAGGTGAGAGTACAACTATTTTTTTGTGTCGGTTACACCTTTTCAAGGGGTTTGCCGCAGCAGGTGAGTTCACATTCTTCCGGTGTTTCACAGCAGCTGCTTTCCCCTGGCGGTACACCAAAATCTTTACACTGCTTTATCACCTGTACTTCAAGCCCGCAATCCTTGCAGACGTAGATATCACCTGTTTTCATGGTATGACAGCTTGCCATAGTTTACTCCTTATCCTTGTTTTTTTACCGCGAAGGCGCAAAGAACGCAAAGATCGCAAAGAGTTGCGTTGTTTATCATTGTGAATTATTATACAGGATCAATTCAGTCTTTTACAATTCTTTTTAGTAAAAAAATGGAGTTTTTACTAATGCTCTCCTTTAGCAATTTCTCAGCCTGTAAAAACTATATTCCAAAAGAGACATTCAACCATTCCTTATATGACTGAAAGAATTAAACGAACCTGTATTGAAAAACTCTCTGCGAACTTAGCGCCCTTCGCGTCTCTGCGGTGGATATTTACAGGTCAGCTGTACAACCCCTCGATCTCGTTTTTGAAGTTTTCCATCACCACCTTGCGTTTTACTTTTAGCGTTGGAGTCATCTCTCCCGTGCCCTCGGTGAGTCTTCGGCTGATGATTGTGTACTTCTTTATCTTCTCATACCCCTCAAGCTCATTGTTCGCTTTCTGTATCTCCTGGTCTACCAGCTCTTTTAGCTGCGGGACCTCGATGAAATCACCGGGTACCTCAATGCATAAAGGCGCGGGGCCGTCGTAGTTGAAGACACATGCGTCACGATCGTATTGTATGCCGTTCTGGTCGTAGTATTCCATCATGGCATCGAAGTTGGGCACTACCAGGGCGGTGACGTATTTACGGTCATCACCGATGGGGACCACCATGTCCACGTACTTGCTGAGTGAGAACATGCTTTCGATCTTGGCCGCGGGAACGTTTTTCCCGGTATCAAGCACCATGAGGCCCTTGATCCTGTCCACGATCTTGATATACCCGTCTGCCATCATGATGACCACGTCGCCTGTTTTATAGTAGCCGTCTTCAGTAAAGGCTTCCCTGGTGGCCTCGGGATTGTTCCAGTATTCCACGAAGAGATTTTCACCCCGCACCTGCCATTCGCCTTCTTCGCCGATACGCCCCTCGATCCCTGAACTTAAAGGACCCACTGAACCGGGAAGCACCTTCGATGGCCGGTTAAGGTTCACCGTATTACAGGTTTCGGTAGCGCCGTATCCCTCGTAGATGCGGATTCCCATGGCCATGAACACCTTGCACAGTTCTGCCGGCAAACTTCCCGCTGCCGAAAAGGCGAAGCGGTAGCGTCCGCCAAGAAGGTCCCGAACCTTGCTGAACAGGATTTTGTCCACGATGTGATAACGGAACCGAAGCCAGCGTCCGATGCCCGCGGTGAAGTCTATGCCTTCTGACATGTCAATGAAACCGTTCTCGTCCGCCCTTGCCTCGGTGACTTTCAGACCGATTTTGAGTGCGTAGTTGAAGATAGCCTTCTTGACCGGTGACTGGGAAGCCCTGTCCTTAAGTGCCATGAAAATACGCTCGTAAATCCGGGGGACGGACATGAACACGGTTGGCCTGAATACCTGCAGGTCTTCCACCAGTGTTTTAGGTGAAGAGTAGGCTATGGTCATTGCGCCAAGTACAGCCATGCCGTGACCGCATTCCCGCTCGTAGGTATGTGCCAGTGGAAGAAAGGACAGCAGCACGTCATCGTTGCGAACCTCCGGTACGTCCCGGGCATCCCTGTTTATGGCCGCGTTGATGCTGAGATGGGTATGCACCGCACCTTTTGGCATTCCGGTTGTGCCCGAGGTGTAGACGATGGTCATATAGTCGGTCACTTCAACCGATCTCCATCGCTGCTCGAAAACGAAACGGTCTTCTGCGCATTGTGCCACCCCCAGTTTACGCAGCGCGGTGATATCCATCACGTTTGGATCGTCATGGGTAAACCCGTCCTGCAATACCACGATCTTTTCCAGGGTTGGCATCTGTGAACGTTGATTCAGCGCCTTCTTTAAATTCTCTTCATCGTAGACGAAAAGAACCTTCGAACCGGAATCATTGATGATGAAGGCAAGTTCTTTCTCGGAAAGGGTAGGGTATATACACACGGTAATACCCGCCGCGCACAGGGTGGCGTAATCTGACCACATCCACTGCGGGGAGGTGTGTGCCATTACTGCCACCCTGTCACCCTTTTTAACGCCAAGGGAAATGAGGCCTGAAGACATTTCCTTCACCAGCCTCCATACCTGTGCCCAGGAGATACTCTCTACTGTGCCCTGTTCGGTTCGCCATAATTGTGCCGGTTTGTCTGCGAATCGTATCATGTTTCTATGAAGCATCTGTGGAAAGGTAAGCTGCGCCAGGTACCATGTTTTACCTGATTCTTTCATTGTGCCCTCCGTATGAAGCGCCTGCCGGGCGATAGGTGAGGGAAGATGGTATATTCTGCAGGCGCAGGATATGTAGTTTTTATCAATGGCAACAAAACACTATCAATATAACAATTATATTATACTAATTAGAATAGTCAAATTATTATTTCAATATTATGCGAAAAAGAACCATCTTAAAGGATTCACCGCAGAGGCGCGAAGAACAGCAGTAACGGGTAACGAGTAACGGGTGACGGGTTTTGTATATGATTAGACTTGTTATGAAGTATACCATGTAATCACAAGTCATGAGATCGCTACGTTTTTACGAGTCAGGTGGAAACTCTCTGCGCTTCCCGCGGCTTCGCGTGAGACAATTGTTACGCTCAGTTCGAAATTAAGGATGTACAGGCTAAGAAAAAAGATATCTAATACTGGACATGCCCCCGTCACCCGTTACTTGTCACCCGTTACTGCCCCCAGTTGAGAATCCTTAAAGAGAGAGGTAAAAATAATTGACACCCGGTTGTAACCATGACTATACTCCTGCATCACACATGAAAACAATACAGTAAGAGCTGTAATATCGGAGGATATAATGAAGAGGATCATAACCATCGTGAGCATTGTACTGGTGACGGCAGTGTCATTCAGCGGTTGCGGGTATAACGAGATGCAGGCACTTGAAGAGCAGGTGTTTTCAGCGTGGGGTAACCTTGAATCAACCCTGCAGCGTAGGGCTGACCTTATTCCAAACCTGGTGAACACCGTAAAAGGATACGCGGCCCACGAGAAGCAGACTCTCACCGGCGTGATCGAGGCACGGGCAAAGGCAACCTCGGTGAACATTAAACCAGGTGACCTCAGCAACGCACAGGCCATGCAGAAGTATCAGCAGGCACAGGGTGCACTGTCATCTGCGCTGTCACGGTTGATGGTGGTGGTAGAACGTTACCCGAACCTCAAGGCTGACAAACACTTCACCGACCTGATGCATCAGCTTGAAGGTACCGAGAATAGAATAAATGTGGCACGTCAGCGTTATAATGAAACCGTTCGACAATTTAATTATGCTATTCGAAAGTTTCCCTATAACTTAACCAATAACCTGATGCTGAATCTTGAACGAAAAGAATACTTTAAGGCCGAAGAGGGCGCAAAGGATGCACCGAAGGTTGAATTCTAGACTTCAGAATAATTGATCATGATTCGCGAGTAATGACGCAGAGAGGGATATTTCCTCTCTGCTGTTGTATTTTATTCATATTGGAGTGGTTACATGAAGAATCTTGCAGACAGGTTTCTCTCTGAAGGCGAAAAGAAGAAGATAATAGAATCGGTCAAAAAAGTTGAGAAAATCACCTCAGGTGAAATAGTGCCCATGGTGGTATCCTCAAGCTATGCCTATCCCCTCGCGGAGATCAAGGGGGCCGCATTTTTCTCTGTTCCGGTTGCCATTGTCATTACCTACCTTTTAGTGCATCAGTCTTTATTAATGGAATATTTTCCTTATCTATATTATTCAATGTGGATGTTCTTAGGTATTGGGATCGTTCTGTATGGTTTAACCTATCTTCTATTGAAGAACATACCATCCCTTAAACGAATGTTCATCACGGATGCTGAAATCGAAGAAGAAGTGCAAGAAGCGGCTGTTACCAGTTTTTTTCGCAATGGCCTGTACCTGACCCGTGATAAGACAGGGGTGCTCATTTTCATTTCAGTTTTTGAACGCAGGGTATGGGTGCTTGCTGACAGCGGGATCAATGAAAAAGTGGATAAAAAGGTGTGGGAAGAGATCGTTCAGCATATTGTTAAGGGGATTAAAGAAAAAAGGCAGGGCGAGGCCATCTGTGAAGCGATTACCAGGGTAGGCGAAATCTTAAAAGAACATTTTCCCGTGAGACCTGATGACAAAGACGAGCTGGATAATCTCATAATTGGTGAGTAAGAGTTGAATTATAAAGGGGTACTTGATGAATTATATTAAAAAGACGGTTTCATCTCTGGCAATCATTCTGGTAACATTATTGCTGCTGCCTTCTTTGGTGACGGCAAAGGAAGTTCCACCGCTTAAGGGCCGGGTAAATGATTATGCCAATATGATATCTCCGGCAGCGCAGCAGCAACTGGAACAGACACTTGCCCGGCTTGAGCAGAGTGATTCCACGCAGATCGTGGTGCTGACCATCGACTCACTAGAGGGTGACGCCCTGGAGCCTTTTTCCATTCGTGTTGCCGAGACATGGAAGATCGGTCAGAAGGGTGTAGACAACGGTGCCCTGCTGCTTGTCTCAAAACAGGATAGAAAGATCCGCATCGAAACAGGGTATGGACTGGAAGGAACACTTACCGACCTGGTTGCCGGGCGCATAATTGACAATATCATCATGGCCAACTTCAAAAAGGGCGACTTTGATCGGGGTTTTGTTGACGGCGTGAACGCAATGGCCGGGGTTGTTAAGGGTGAGTTCTCAAGCGATGATATTGCCAGTCGAGAACCTGCAGGTTCGGGTGGCAAGCTTGGCAACTTTATTATATTCGCGGTTATTATATTGATAATGGTTCTTGGTTCACAAAAAAAACTGGTAAGCGGGATAGGGGGTGCCATCTTTTTCCCTATTATTGGACTGGCCGTTTTGAAAATGAGCCTTATATCCCTTCTCTTTCTTCTGCCCCTGGGATTCTTTCTCGGATTTTTGCTGCCGGTAATATTTGGGGGTGCGGGTGGAGCAGGAGGTTACCACGGGGGTGGATTTACCACTGGCGGTTTCGGTGGCGGCGGCTTCAGTGGAGGCGGCGGATTCAGCGGCGGAGGGGGCGGCTTCGGTGGAGGCGGTGCCTCGGGCGGATGGTAGATGCAAAGACTTATCGAGGCGGGGCATGATGCTGTTGCCGTGTTCAGGGAGCGGCCCAACCGTTTTCTGAGCATGGTGGATATAGTTGAACCCCATGCCGAAAATGGGGTTGCCGTGCATCTTCATGATCCGGGCAGGCTGAAAGAATTATTGTATCCTGGTAACCGGGTCTTACTCAAAAAAGCTAAAAATCCAGACAGAAAAACAAAATGGGATATTATCGCCGCCCATGACAACAACTCATGGGTGTTCACCCATTCGGGATACCACCGGAAAGTGGCAGAGGCCATTTTTGCAGACCGCAGTATATCACCATTTGGAGAAATGGCCGGCCTGAAGGCTGAAGTGAAATGGGGCCACAGCCAGCTGGATTTTTTGCTGACACGCAGTAATACATCACAAGTGTGGATCGAGACCAAGGGATGCACCCTCGCTGTTGACGGGGTGGCCCTGTTTCCTGATGCCCCCACCACGAGGGGAACAAAACACGTACGATCGCTGATGGATCTGCGATCAAGGGGAAACGAAGCCGCAATCGTTATGCTGGTATTCAGAAATGATGCGGAGGTATTTATTCCCAATACGCGGATGGACCCGGCATTTGCTATAGCAGTAAGCGAAGCCCTTCATTCTGGTGTGCAATTATATCCACTGCTTCTTGATTACCGTGACGGTGCTATCTGGTATGACCGGCTATTGCCCTTCCGATTAGACTGAACGTATGACATATTATTTCTTGATTAATATTAGGTTTTGCAATAACGTGGCATCGTTTTTATACTGTTTCACTGTATAATGGAAGGTTATTATGAACAGGTTATCAAGATGCACATCTTTAATATTACTACCCGCTTTTATACTGCTTTTTTCTCTTCCAATATTCGCCGAGCAATGGGATTCATCCGTCGCAGAAAAGGGGGTAGACGGGATTGCCAACGTTGCCTCCTCCATTATTGCTGATTCTTTCGTACCGATGACTCATTATAACCAGGGAGAATTAACGGCAACCCTGGTTCCGGCGTACTTTGATATACAGAAAGCATACGATGACCCGGAAGTTGAGGGTGAAGAACTGACCGGGTATTCTGTCGGACTGGGGGCCGGCTACGCGTTAACTGACCGTTGGATGCTCTACGGCATACTTGCCCATATGCGCATAAAGGGTGACATGAAGGGAGATTTTTATCCGGAAGTAGCCACGTCCGAAGAGGTCACTGTAGGAACTGACTATTCACTAACCGCCCTCTACGGGGGAGCCGGATTTGACCTGCTTGGTGATAATTCCACGTTCTCAATTCCGGTGTACGCGGGATTATTCGTGCAGCGGTATGACGTATCACTTTCTCTTCCTGAAGAACCAATCAGTAGTATAAAGCCAAAAGCTGACGGCAGCGGGTTTCTCACTGGGGGCTCAATATCAATAGCAATCTCCATGAAAATAATGGAGATGTTTAAGGTGACCCCCTACTATCTATACAGCAGAAGTTTTAATAAACCTGAAGTTGAAGCTACAGTTGATACACCTTTACCACCTCCTTTCAATAATGTAAGCCAGACCATGAAGATGGACCCCGTCAGTGCCGGCATGGCCGGCCTGGCCCTCACCTGGATGACCACCGACTCCTTCTCCATCTCCATAAGCATGGGGGGCTGGCTTACCTCTGCCAGCAAATGGTACAACGACAAGTTCTTAAACGGCCTCGAGATGAAATCCGTGGTAGTGGCTCTGTCATATACTAAGTAAAACCACAGAGGCGCAGAGGTACAGAGGGGTTTTACAAAGATTACCGCAAAGACGCTAAGGGCGCCAAGAGCGCAAAGGAAAAGAAAAGGATATTATATTTTTAAAAATTAGTATAACTTTGCGATTCTCTGCGCCCTTTGCGCCTTTGCGGTAAAAATATACTAATCCTTTCTCTGTACCTCTGCGCCTCGGTGGTTCTATTCAATATCGACAACAACGATAGACGCATCGTCCTGGAAGTGATCGGGGTTGCCTGTCCATTCTCTTAAGCGGTCGAAGAGAAATTTAGTGAATAGTGAAGGGGAGAGGTGACTGTTTTCGGCGATAAGGCTGTAAAAGGCATCATAGCCGAACAATTTATGTTGTGCGTTGTATGCTTCAACGATACCGTCGGTATACAGTACAATCCTGTCACCGCTTTGTATAGGTTGTTCTATACATTCACTTTCAATATCTTCAAGCCATCCAATCAGTCGTCCCCTGGGTTTACACTCTAACAGTTCGCCTGTGTTTCGGCGATAGATCACCATTGGGGGGTGGGCGGCGTTGGCGTATGCGATTGTTTCCTTAATACGGTCGATGAAGGCATACCCCGCAGTGAGATACAGGTTCTCAATAGTATTGCTCAGCGTGTGGTTCATTTCTATGAGAAACTGTACCGGGTTATCCGCGCAGGTTTTCTGCATGTAGAACACGATTTTTATCATGGACGCGATAAGTGCGGCGCCAAGGCCATGACCAAAGACATCTGTTATTAGAATACCCACATGGTGCTGGTCAAGTACGTGAAAATCATAGTAATCTCCACCAATACTTTGCATAGGGATAAAGGTGGCGGCGATGGAAAAACCGGGTACAACGGGTGGGTGTTTCGGTATAATGGATTGCTGAATATTCCTGGCCAGGTTCATCTCGTGCTCTATGCCGGAAAGTTTTTTTGTTTCACTGACTGCCTTCTTCAATGAAAGCATGGTATGTACCCGTGCCAGGAGTTCTCCTTTTGAGAACGGTTTTGAAATGTAGTCGTTGGCACCCGAGTCAAAGCCGGTGATAATATCAACTGTCGCATTCTTGGCGGTTATAAGGATAATTGGAAGTTCAAAAAGGCTGTATTTTTTGCGTATAGAACGCGCTACATCGTAACCTGAAATTCTTGGCATCATAACATCAAGAAGCATAAGATCTGGTGCCAGGCCGGAATCTATTGCTTTCAGAGCTTCAATGCCACTGGTGAATTTTGCCACGGAATAATCCTCCAGGATCAAATGGTTTTCAAGGACCTGCAGATTTACGGGATCATCATCCACAATCATTATCACTGAAGGGTGAGAAGGTATTTCTTTTTCTTTGCCGAGAATGCCGGGTGTAATATCCTCCATGTCAATTAAATCATTGTCCGCATCAGTGGTATCCTGTGGTGGGGGAAACCCGTCATCCTCTATCCTGATTTTTTGTACAATTTCAACAGGTGCTGATGCCACCCTTTCATATAATGGAAGGGTTAGGCGAATAGTTGTGCCATGTCCTGGTTCGGATTCAGCTGTAATTGTGCCCCCATGGAGAGTTATAAGCTGCCTGCTTATGGAAAGCCCGATGCCCGTCCCACCGTACATCCGTGATATTGAACCGTCAGCCTGTTCGAAAGGCTCGAAGACTCGTTCAATATTTTCCTGGTCTATACCGATACCCGTATCCGCTACGTATATAGCAAGACAATCCTCTTCCGGGCAGGCCAGGAAAAGGATTTCGCCCCGATCGGTAAATTTTACGGCGTTATCAACAAGGTTTAGCAGAACCTGTTGTATCCTGTTCTCATCCGCCAGCACACGGGGTGCATCTCCGGGTATCAGGTTAACTAATGAAAGTTCTTTATTGCCCAGAAGGTTCCTGGAAAGATCGAATACCAGGTCAACTACTGACTTCATATCAAGGGGCTGCAGTTTCAGTGCGATATCGCTGTGTTTCAATTTTGAGAAATCCAGAAGATCGTTTACCAGGTTGGAAAGACGCATCCCGCTGTGTACTATCATTGAAAGGTTATGCCTGGCCATTTCTGTCATTTTCCCCGCCGCGCCATCATGTACTGACTCGGCAATACCGATAATGCCATTTAACGGGGTACGCAACTCGTGGGACACGTTAGCAAGAAAATCGTCTTTCAGGCGGTCAATGTCCATAAGTTCACGATTTTTCAGGTCAAGTTCCATTGACAGGTTTTCCACGCTTGTGAACGCCCTGGAATATCGAACAGAGAGCAAAAAGGCCTGTGCCAGTATAAACAAAAGAAGCCCAAGGGCGAAGTAGTTGCCTGTATCAACTATCATGTTATCATAGAGTATTTCGTTTGTTACGGTAATGAGCAGTATGATAATGCCTGCAAGAAAGAACAGGGCGCCATCACGCCTGTTGATGATGGCCCTGATGACTATGTATACGGCATATACGCTTACCAGCAGGGTGAAAATTTCAAAAGCCTGTACCGTGTGAGAATACAATCGGGCGGGTGTAACCATCACCATTGCTGACATGACGGCTGATATTACCTGGGTTACCCGGAGAAATGGCTTAGAGAATTCACCGGGGAACACCGAGTAAAGAAATGTTGAAAAGAAGAAAACACCCATGTAAAGGGACAGGTATTCAAACTTGAGCATCATCTCCCAGTTGAAATCGGGAAAATGCTGTATTAAGAAATATTCGCCGGTGATCATCGGCCGTATGGCGATAATCAGGCAAAATAGTCCAAGGTAAAGGGCTGATAGATCTTTTCGTCTTATGATAAAAAGTCCAAGGTGATATAATCCCATTATCAAAAGCCCGCCGAAATGGAAAAACTCAAAGTTCAGGTTATTTATACGCATCTGTTGCATGGTGTCTTGTTTGCCAAGTATTATAGAGTGCCAGAATCCACCCAGGCGATGATGAAAATTGGATACCTGAAGCAGTATATCCAGGGTGTTGCTGTCAGTATCAAGGTTTATTACCTGTGGAAGGTACTGGGGGCGCATTTCCTGGAGGGAAGTTCCCACCTTCCCGTTTCCGGCCACCTCTTTTCCGTTTACGAACATGCGATAGGCAGTACGCATGTCAATGGCCTTGATAGCAAGGAGTGGTTGTCCTTTTCCTGTTCTTACCCGAAGCCTGTAGGTGGCGTACCCATCCCCCACTATTCTTTCGCCGTCTATTACCTCTCCATTCCATTGACCGGGTACATTTGCATAATGTTGTTCCCGGGGCTTTTTACCTGTTGTGAAATCAGCCGGAGTGAGAAGTTGTTGCCAGTAGAACTCCCACTGCCCGTCAAGTTTTACCGGTTGGTGCTGGTTGAAATCAATGGATTCAAGATCAAGTACGCCGTTGACTGCAACAGGCGAGGACCTGTTGTTTGCATGAAGAGGGTCAACATGTACGCATAGTGTTAAAACTAACGCAAAGAATAAGGTGGAAAACAGGTGGGTAGGAATATTTGTCGGACGGGATCTCAAATCAGTTAACCCAATTCAATTATAATGATTGTCATTCAGAATGTATTTAAAAGTTAAACTCGTTACTTTCATAGTATGTGTGATCTGTTTATAAATAAACTTTTTTTTATATTTTATGCGGAAAAATTGCGTTGACATAATGCTACTTTTTAAAGATACAGGTTCGCAAAGTAGCACGATATTAAATATAGTAATACTATCAAATTTACAGGAGAGTGCTTATGAATCGGCCGTTTTTCGTTGTGGTAAGCGTATTTCTTGTGTTTTTATCAGTACAGTTCGCGGCAGCACAGGAGGAAGATTCGGAAATTATAACTGTACCTGAAAAGAAAAAAACTTCAGAATCAATGAAACTTGGATCCATCCTGGTACAGGGAAAAAAAGATTACATGTTGTCGTCGGAAGTTGCCGGCCCGGTTGACGTTGTTGGAGAAGAGACCATTGAAAAGGATACCACCGGTCATTCCATGGAGGTGATGAAAAAGGTTCCCGGCGTGTATTACGGTCACTGGAACCAGGGTGCCGTAACCGGTACCATCAGCATCAGGGGATTTGACTTCGACCATGACCCCACCTTGAAGCTTCTTATAGACGGTGTGCCCCATAACAGGGCGGGCGGCCCAATGGATATTCACCCGGTGTTTCCCATGGAAATTGAGCGGATGGAGCTGGTAAAAGGAACCACCGACGTGCGGTATGGTCTTCATAATGTGGCAGGGACGCTGAACGTGATTACCCACAGGGGCGGTGATATCACGAAGGCTAAATTGCTCTATGGGAGTTACAACACGGTTGAAGCGGATACACTGGTGGCACGAAAGAAGAACGGCTTTTCACAGACGTACTTCGTGGGGTTCAGGCAGTCCGACGGGTACCGGGACCATTCATCGTACCGGAAGGGTGCCGGTTCGGGGAAATGGTTCTACACGTCACCGGACAGCAGGCTGCAGACGGGGGTGATCCTGCGTGCTTTCGGTATGCAGGGGGATACGCCGGGGTATCTTAACGAGGAAGAAGCCGATGAAAACCCCACAAAGTCCAATGACTACAACAGTACCGACGGTTCACGGCAAACCAACCAGGATGCAAGCTATCATTTCCAGTACATGTTCAATGACAACCTGTTCTTTTCACTGGTATCTTACGCAAGAAGATTTGAGCGGACACGATGGGTGCGGTTTGCAGAAGCATGGGGCCAGACAGAACGTTTATGGAAGGAGTCCCATTACGGCAGCATTGCTAACCTTGTATACGACAGGCAGTTCAACAGTTTTGTTCTCAATAACCTGAAGCTGTCACTGGGCGGGGACTACCAGTTTCAGGATAATATCTTCGTGCGGTATAACACCACCAACCGTGAACGGGATTCCCTGGGTTATGGCTGGGACTATACGCAGCATAACGGCGGCGGTTTTGTACAGGCGGACGTGAATACTATAAAGATAGTCCGCCTTATCGCGGGTGTGCGGGCGGACAGGTTTGATGGTAAATTTAAGAGCAAAAATACCGGTGAGACCCGTGACATGGAGGACTTCGGCACCATATGGCAGCCAAAAGTGGGAATGGTGATCACCCCTGTTGAAGGGTACAGCCTGTATGCCAACTGGGGCAGGACATTTCAGATGCCGTCGGAGAGTAACAAGTTTGGCGTAGAAAATGACGGGACCGTTGCAGATGGTGATATGTCATATTCGGAAAACGATGGTTGGGAAGTGGGGACTCGTCTTCAGCCTGTATCATTTGTAGCGGTACGGTTATCATACTGGGAGATGGTACGAAGCAAGGAGTTAAAGCCCACGGTTTCCGGTGAATACGAAACCATAGGGAAAACCACAAGAAAAGGATGGGAGCTTGCGGTAAATGTAACTCCAGTGAAATGGCTGAATGTCTGGGGATCATACGCGCGCCAGACGGCTGAATACACAGATCCCGGACCCACCAACCAATCAATAGAAGGAAATGACATAGCAATTATCCCGGAGTACAGTGCCAAGTACGGTGCTGACCTTGAAACACCACTGGGTATTACCCTTTCGGCATGGGGTGAAGTGCAGGGCAAGTATTACGCCGACGCTGATAACACTGTAAAAGTGGATTCGTATCATCTTTTCAACGGGGCAGTGATGTATAATCTTAATAAGAATACCATGATCCAGTTGCAGGTACACAATATATTTGACCAGGATTATATTGCGTTTGCCTGGGACACGTTCCAGTACGGGGAAACAGATGCGTTTTCCCCTGGAGATGGACGAAGTGTTTTTTTGAGTCTTACCACTACGCTGTAACATGTGTATGAATACAAGAAAGGAGAATATTATAATATGAAATTCAAGAGAATGATCCTTGCAATACTTATTGTAACATCAATTGGAAGCCTTGCCTTCGGGCATGACATGTGGCTTGAGAAGGAAGATGGGAAATACTCTATCAAGATGGGGCACCCCGGCAATTGTGATACCTACGAGTCATCACGGTTGGAAAAGGTAACCGCGTACACGCTGGCAGGCAAAAAAGTACAGCTGGATATACAAAGAGGTAAAGCAGGCTGTTCTGTAAAGCCGGATAAGAATTACGCTGCCATCACCGCCTACCTTGATAACCAATACTGGATGAATACCACAAGTGGATGGAAAAACCATGGCAGGCGAAAGGGGTTAACGGTTTTGAAATCTGGCCGTTCTTTCAAGCACAGCAAGTATATTATCACCTGGAGTAAGTTCCTTTCCAGGCCGCTTGGAAATGGACTTGAAGCGGTTCCCATGACTGATCCCACCTCGTTAGGGGAAGGCGATACCCTTAAATTCAGGGTATATCACAACGGAAAACCTGCAACAAAAGGTGTTCTTCGTGTTTCAAAGAATACATCGGCTGAAGATACCCATGACCTTGTTGAGGTTGATGGCGGTGATACCTGCCAGGTGATCATAGGGGAAGATAATCGGCACATGATCGTGTTGAAATACGAGGTGCCAGTTGGTGGCAAAGAGGTGGTGTGGCATGCTGCGTCACTTACGTTTGAAACAAAATAGGTAATACATTCTCAATTTTATGCTTGCAAGCATGAGTGTAGTGTTTTGTTATATTCCGGGGATGCGTAGTTCATATATAAAAGGATGTAGAATATGTGGGATTTTCTCGTAAAGGGCGGGCCCCTGATGTGGCCCATCCTGCTTTGTTCAATTTGGGCCCTTGCCGTTATTGCCGAGCGTGGCTGGACGTTCTCAAGGGTGAGAAGGTTTATCCTGGCACCACTGAGAAGTGCCAGTGGTCATGTGCTTTCCGCTGAAAGGGAAAAGGCGGTGGAAGCGAAGAACCTGATACATGATCCAGTGAGTGAGCTTATCTCTATTGGAACCGGTGAACTGTACTCGGGAACCAGCAGGGACGAAAAAGAACGCCGGATGACCCGTCTTGGTACCAACTTCCTGCGTTCAATGGAAGAACACCTGCGCAGCCTTGCTATTATTGGCAGCATTACACCTATACTTGGTCTGCTGGGAACCGTAACCGGTATGATAAAAGCTTTCATGACTATTCAGGAACTGCAGGGCCAGGTTGATGCCTCGGTGCTGGCTGGAGGTATATGGGAAGCCCTGATGACTACGGCATTCGGGCTGGCGGTGGCAATACCCACGCAGATTGCCTATCACTACTTTGAGGGGAGGGTGGACGACATGGCCGACGAGATCGGTGATATGGCCCATAATCTTCTTGAATATACGGAATCACGGTAACCTGTGTCATGATGTCTTTTGAAAGAAAAAAGAAAGTAAATGCAAACATGAACATCACTCCGCTCATTGACGTGGTGTTCCTGTTACTGTTGTTTTTCATGCTGACGTCGCATTTTGTGACCAAGCCCGGCATCAAAATTTCCCTTCCCGAAGCGGTAACGGCAAAGCCCCAGCAGGAGGACCGGATCGCGGTGTATATTGCAGACCAGTCTACCATATACGTGAATAATATCCGTGTCGAGATTGAAGAGCTAAAGTCCCATATCGAGAGCAGGCTTGCTGCCAGCCAGAATAAGAGTTATATTATTATAAAGGCTGATAAGAGCGTGAACATCGGTCTTGCCATTCACGTGATAGACCTGGCTAAGCAGGCAAAGGCCGACGGAGTTGTTATATCCACAGAGGTTCCGGAGCAAAGGTGATGGTATTGTTTTCTGGTAAAAACAGGTTCATGCACTGGTGCGTGACCATATCAATACTGTTTCACGTGATACTGATTGCCGTTCCCGGACTTGGGCTTTTCAGTGACGATGAGAAGGAAGTTCCTGTTGTTCTTGAATATAATAAGGACTATAAGGAATTACCCCGTATAAGGGAAGTCAGCAAGAAGAAGCAGCTGAAAAACAACCCGAAGAAAAAAATTGAAAAGCAGGACGATTCAACCCGAACGGATGCAGCTGAGACGAAAGACGAGTACATGGAATCGGATCAGCAGTTCCAGGACGCCATGATGCGGTACCAGGACATTATCAAGCAGCATCTTGAAGAGGCGCGTCGGTATCCATATAGTGCGCGCAAGAATAACATAGAGGGTATAGTGTACATGCGGTTTCTTCTGCTGGCAAACGGCAATGTGAAAAACGTGAAGCTTATTAAATCATCGGGTCATTCCATACTGGATGAATCTGCACTGGAAACAGTGAAAATCGCCTGTCCCTTTCCTCGAATACCAGAAAGTTTTAACGCCGGTTCAATTATGTTTGAGGTATCTCTGGTTTATGATCTTAAGTGAGAAGTGAAAATTGAGGAGTGAAGAGTTGATGAAAAGAATGGTTTTTGCAGCATTAGTGGTTCTATTATCCATACCCGGTTTGTGGGCCCACGGGGTACATCATGCGATTACCCGTAGTGAAGCGGTAATTGTTGATGCGATGTACCAGGGACATGAACCCATGGCGTACGCGGAAGTGAAGATATATTCACCTTCAGATAGTGAGGTAGAATATCAGAATGCCCGTACCGATAAAAACGGTAAGTTCGCTTTCTATCCCGATCAGAAGGGGGAATGGACTGTACAGGTAAATGATGGTATGGGACATGGGTTTATCGAAAAGGTTGACGTATCCAATATAGGAGAGATGGGGCACACCAATGGGGGGCTTTCTACTATACACAAGGTTCTTATGGCTATTTGTGTGGTATGGGGATTTGCAGGGTTCTATTTTTACTTTAAAGGGAAACAAACCGCGTAAAGGGCTTATTTGATGAAAAGACCCATTACTTCGGTGTGATGGGTTCCCGGAAACATGTCAAGCAGTGTCAGCCTTTTTAAGCGGTATCCCCCATTGATAAAGTCACCGCAGTCCCTGGCGAAGGTGACGGGATTACACGAGACGTACACTATCCTTCCTGGTGACATGGCAATAATAGTTTTCCTTGTTTTCGTATTCAGCCCCTGGCGGGGCGGGTCAACCAGTACAACGTCGAAATGTTCACGGTAGGGATGCAGCAAATCACCATGCAACCTCTTGAACGTGATGTTCGTTATATGGTTTAACCGGGCATTCTGCTGTCCCCATTGTATACTCTTTTCAACAACATCTATTCCAAGCCCCTTCCGGGCCTGGCCGGCAAGGTAGAGGGTGAAAAACCCCACACCGCAGCCTATATCAACAAATGACTGATCGCCTGAGAGATGTGACATCTCTGCTGCCAGTTCCAACATGGTGGTTCTAAGCTTGCCATTGGCCTGGAAGAATGAATACAGGTCTCGATGGTAGGTGATCCCGTCCTCAACCTCTGTGAGGGTGACAGGTTTACCGGTTGAATAATGAGATGCACCCAGGTTATCAGTGGCAATTTTAAGTTCGGTTTTTTCCTTGATGTCTAATCCTTCAAGCGTGTGAATCAGCGGCTCAGCCAGTAATTTGCAGCCACCAACGGGAAAAGGCTTTATCACGTGTGATTCTCTTTGGAAAAAACCCATGCCGGTATGATCACATTGCACTGTTGCGTGGGTGCGATAATGGTAACGCCCGTTGCTCAGCAGTTCAATTAATGGCAGCCGGTTCGCATCGATTTTTCCCAAACGCACCAGGGTTTCGTGAAGCAGGGCCGACTTGGCTTTCATTTCTTCATCATAGGATACGTGAAGGAAATGGCATCCGCCGCATTCTGTGAAATTTGGGCATCCTGGTTCTCTGCGGTGGGGTGACGGGGTGAGAATGTCTTCAATTTCACCAAAGGCGTGATTTTTCTTGCGCAGGGTCAGTCGTACCAGTACCCTGTCACCAGGGGCTGTATATGGTACAAATACCGCCATCCCCCCGTGCAATCCCAGGCCGTAGCCGCCGTTTGCGTATTTTTCGATCTGTAATTTCAGTGTTTCTGTCATATGGTATACGTGGAGAGACTATTCTTGATTAGTCAATATAATTTGTAAAATGATATAGTTCGTTCATCACACGGGCTTTTGACGGCATAAGACTGATCCGGGATGGTACGGCGATACTGTAAAATCGTTACAGAATTATGAATTGACTAATTTGCAAATATAGTAATAATATCCTGTTATGTATAAGAATATCATAATTGTTATAACTGCTGTCAGCTGTATTGCTGTGTTTGCAGGAATATTGAAAGCTGGCTGGCTGTATACTGACGAGGTATATACCTCGTGGTATTTCAGCAGGGGGTGCCTGGTTGGTGACAGGATATATTTTGTAACCACCTACAGGCTCATGCAAAAGCCGAAGGGACTTGCCCGCTTTCCCGATGGGGGAACTTCGAAAGGACTGTTCAGCAGTGTTTCTCTTTACAATTGTGATACTGATGGAAAAGATCTGCAGTTGTGCAGCAGGCTGGAACAAATGCAGCTGGGTGGAAACGGTATAGCACAGAGTACAATAATGAAAAAGAAAAACAATCACCTGGAAATTATGTATTACGGCAGTAATATGCGGGGTGATAAAGTGAATCGTTATCACATGTTTATATGGGAAATAAAGGAAAAAACCATTACACATATTACAGCTCTTGATGAGAAGAAGTCAATAATGAAGGACATGGACGGACTTTGGAAGGTATACAGGCAGGAATCAGTTGGAATATCTTCATTAAAGAAAAAGCTTGCTGGATATACGCTGGCTGAATGGAATATTCCCTCGCCCCTTGATTACGTGAACAAGTCAACGGATAGTCTTCTTGACGACCTGGTAGAGCTCAAAGGTGACAGTTATTATCGGGACGCCATTATTCAGGCACATGCTGATATTCTCACAGATGCCAGGATAGACGAATTGTTGCGCAGTATACAGAAAAGAAAGGATTCCCTTGAAGGGTACGAGCAGATGAAGTACAAGATGACTGCGGCTGACCTGGAAGAAAAACTCATAAAACTAAAAAATAATCCCTGAAAACAAAAAAAATCAATTAATTCTTGACATACAACAATACAGTATTATTATGTTGATTGACTGTCCAATTTAAAAGCTGAACAATAATTCAAATTTATATGACTGAACAAAGAGTGTGTGTGCTGATGGGGAACATTTTATTAAGTAAAAACTGGTTGAGCGTTCAATCAAATTATTGGATACTTAATAAAATACTAAAGCACAAAGAAAAGTTCAGCAGGGTTCTTTGACAATGACACGATCCGGGAAACAACAATGCTTCTGAAAGGATGTCTGCACACCCACACCACGTGTTCTGATGGTAAGATGACCCCGCAGGAAGTGGCAGACGCTTACCAGTCACTGGGATATGATTTTATTGCCTTTACTGATCATGATTATCTTTTGAGTCCCCGTTGTGACGAGATATACCACAATGTGAAAAGCGACCTGATTATATTCAGGGGAATTGAGCTTACGGTCTTTGTCAAGGGTTACGTGCATGTGAACAGGATAGAAGGTGAAACTGAAACATTGTACGTGTTCAATCATCTTGGCGAATACGACCTCACGGTGGAAGAGGTGCAGGACAGGATTTCCATTGTTCGTGAAAAGTATCCAATTGACCTGGTAGAAATCACCACCAAGGGATTCAGACATAAAGAATTCGAGATACCGGAAATTGAATACCCGAAGATGGCTTCAGATGATTCACACAGCAGGGTTGGGATTGGAAGAGCGTGGGTAGAGCTTGATGCGGATCGTGACCGGGATCACATAATTAAAAAAATGAAGCAGGGAGATTTTTGGAACTGCTATGTATAGGGTAATTGTCAGCACAGGATTATAAAAAGGAGGTTGTATCATATGGGTAAGAGAGTAGCCATATGCGCACTGGAACAGGTTAAGAATGAGCCGGATATCTGGTATCAGCGTTTTCAGGGAATGCTTCTTGATTGTCTTGAACCAATTCTTGAAAAAACAGGCGTCACTTTTGACATGGATAAAGGAATTCGAAATGTTATCACGTGTTCAGATGACGTGTTTGATGCGCGAACAATATCTGACAGTGGTGTTACCGATGTTGTGGGAGCGCATTTCCGGGGAGAAGAAAAGATGGCCCAGGATAGTATCAATGGCCTTGGTTATGCCATGGCTTGCATACTCTCCGGGCATGATGATGTTGTATTGTACATGGGACATTGCAAGGAGTCACAGAGTGAGAGCAGGTACATGAACACGAATCTCGCCTATGATCCATTCTACATGCGCCCACTTGGGATTGATTTTTTGAGTGCCAACGCATTTCAGGCCCGTGCATACATGGAAAAGGCGGGTGTAGATGATGATCACCTGGCAGAAATCGTGGTTCGTTCGCGGAAAAACGCGGCGAAAAATCCTTATGCAAGGGAAAATGAAATGGTGAGTGGCGACCAGGTAAAGAAATCTCCATACCTGGCTGACCCAATTAGAGAACTTCACTTCTATCCAGTTACCGACTGGGCTTTTGGCATGCTGTTGTGTAGTGAAGAGCGGGCAAAAGAGTTTTGCGATAATCCCGTATGGTTAACCGGATATGGAAGCTGCATGGACAGCTATTTTCCAGGGGACAGGGATATTATATCTAATTTCGCATTGAAGAACGCTGCTTCCCGGGCTTACAGCATGGCAGGAGTGAAAAATCCTCAAAAAGAAATTGACCTTTTTGAGCTTGCCGACCAGTCGGCATACCAGCTTCCCATGTGGGCAGAGGGTGTAGGGATTGTTGATGAATATGCTGGCGGCAAATGGATTGAAGAAGGTGGCCCTGATAAGTCACAGGTTAACCTTTCAGGAGGTATGCTGAATGGTAATCCTGTTATGCTTGGCGGTGCGGCCAGGGTTGCTGAAGCCTGGTATCAGCTGAGGGGCGAAGCGGGAGACCGCCAGTTGAAAAAGCCGAAGAAAGCACTCGCGCATGGAGTAACCGGTGCGATGGGACAGCATCACGGCGTGGTGATTCTGGAGAAGTGAGGAGGAAGTTATGGCAAAGAAAAAGAAGAATAGAAACGTAGCAATTGTGGGCGTGGGACAGACACAGTATTCCAGTCACAGGGAAGATGTCAACCAGCCCGAGATGATACATGAGGCGGTAAGCCTGGCACTGGCGGACGCCGGTATCACCATAGATGATGTTGATGCCATTGTGCATGGAAACATGGAGCTTTTTGAGATGATTCACCAGCCGGATCTCTGGCACGTGCTTGGAACGGGTGGTTATGGAAAAGATTCATTTAGGATTACCACCGGCGGGACAACCGGTGCCACCCTTGCCTGTGCGGCAGACAACCTTGTTGCCTCAGAGATGTATGATGTGGTAATGGCAGTGGGTTTTGAAAAATTGCAGGAAGGACACACTACCGGTGGTATCACCAACATGGCAGATCCTCTATGGTCACGCCAGCTTCAAACCGGTGCCCTGACTGGATCAACCGGGTACAAGATGGAAAAAGAATTTGGTGAGGAGCGGGCGAACCGGGCTGCCATGATGTATCGTATCATCATGGATAAGCACGCGTGCCTGAATCCCAATTCGCACAGATCATTCGGCCTGGATTTTGACCAGATGGATGACCTGATGGAAAATTCTCCGCGCCTGGTTGGTGATCTTCGTCTGATACATATGTGTTCACAATCGGACGGTTGTTGCGTGGTTATATTTGCCAGTGAGAAAAAAGCAAAGAAAATGGCAAAGCCCCCGGTATGGGTGCGTGATCATATTACGGTGCACAGGGAGGAAACCTTCAACATCTTTGGTTTTGATGAGAATTATCCTGTACCCATGACACATCGGTTCGCCGCGGAACAATTGTTCGCACGCAACGGCATTGACAGTCCGGTTGATTACTTCGATGTGTTCGAGATGTATGATCCTTCAGGGTGGTGGGGAGCCGACTGGATGAGAGAGTTTTTTCTTTTTGAGAATGATGAGCATCTGAAACTTATAGAAGAAAAAGAGATTATGATCGACGGTAAGATGCCAATTAATCCTTCAGGTGGAGTAACGGCAGCCAATCCAATCGGGGCAACTGCTCTTGTCAGGGTTGCCGAGGCGGCACTTCAGGTTCGTGGTGACGCGGGAGGACATCAGATTCCCCGGGATGTGAACCACGCACTGGCATCAGGCTTTGGTGGTACCATGTGGACGGTGCTGATGATGCTGGAAAGAGAATTGAACTGGCAGGGGGTGTGATATGAGTGATCAGTTTGGAATAAAGGTTGAAGAAATATTTAATACCATGGAGGAACGTTTCCGCCCGGAAGGTGCTGAAGGAGTGGATGCGTCGTATGGTTATGACATACAGGGTGTGGGCAAGTGGAAGCTAACCGTGAAAGACGGTCAAATGAAGATCGAAGAAGCCGATGATCTTGGCGACTGTGTGGCAGTCACCATAACGGATGCCGACACATTCGTTGGCGTGAACATCGGGCAGGTCGATGCCATGAAAGCTTTCAACTCGGGGAAGTTCAAGGTGGATGGAGATCTTGGTGCCCTTGGCCAGACAGCGAAGATGTTCACGAAGTTTGTTTCCGGTAAAAAGGAAATGACCGTTGGTGATTTTATCCAGGATATGTTTGCCACCCTGGAAGAAAGGTTTCAGCCAAAAAATGCCGAGGGACTGGATGTGACCATCACATATGATATACAGGGGGACGGAGGCGGTTGCTGGACGGCTACCATTAAGGACGGAACCTGCGTATTGAAAGAAGAGAGAATTGAAAAACCCACGGTTCGGCTGGAAGTGGGTGCAGCTGACTGGGTTGACGTGATGCTTGGGAAGGTAGACGCGATGACACTGCTCAGTGCGGGAAAAGCCGCCATTGAGGGTGATTCCAGCCTGGCATTGAAACTTGGTGAGATATTTTCAAAGTATATTGCGCCGGGCGAGATGGCCGAACCGGAACAGGAACTTGTTCGATTGAAAAAGGTGATATCTGTTAATCACCGTTTCGCCACCGGGTCCGTTATGGGGAAATTTCTGCAGGGACTTAAAAACAAGAAAATAATTGCCAACAAGTGTCCCGAATGTGGAAGACTGCAGCTTCCTCCCCGTGAAGTGTGTGCTGTATGCCGGGTGCGTGTGCCAGGAGTTGTTGAAGTAGGACCAAAAGGGCATATCACAATTAATGATATCGCCTACTATGCCAGCCCCGACCCGTTGACCGGAGAAACCAGGGAAACGCCTTATGGTTCGGTCAACATACTTCTTGATGGCTGTAAGGGTAACGAGACCTTCTGGCACCTGCTCAGAAGAGACCAGATATTCGAAGTTGAAGAATCCTGGAATGAAAAGAAGGGAACAAGGGTGCGTCCCGTATGGGCCGAGAACAGGGTGGGCAGTATCAAGGATATCCTGTATTTCGAGATTGATAAGTAAGGAGACCGGCAATGAAAGAAGGTTTTGAAGACAGTTATATCGTTGAAGGAAAGATGGCGCTTCCATACAGTTATTTCGCTGGAAGGGTGGGAAGTACGTTCTTAACTACCCTGCGTGATAAGAAGAAGATAATGGGAGTTAAATGTAACACATGTAACAAGGTGTTTGTACCTCCCAGGCAGACATGTGAACGATGCATGGAAGATATCAGGGAAAACTGGGTTGAGTTGAAAAATACCGGTACGGTTACCAATTTTACCATTGTAAGGTATGAAGATAAGCATATGCCCAAAAAAGTGCCCTATGTGCTTGCGATGATTCACCTTGATGGTGCTGACACACCTATGACACACATTATTGAGGGTGTTAAATTCGAAAAGGTAAAGATCGGAATGCGTGTTGAAGCGGTCTTTGCCGACGAATATACCAACACTATCATGAATATTGATCATTTTAAGCCGGTTACTGAAAAGATTGAAGTAAGAGGAAGGACTGATGCTGGTGGTACCGGGGCAAAGACATATACTGGAGAGCAACCAGAAACAAAAAAAGGAGGAAAACCTGCCATGACTAAAAAAGTTATTATTACCGCTGCACTTTCAGGTGCGGCAACAATGAAGAACCAGATCGATGCGGTACCATATGAACCGAAGGAATTTGCCGAGGAAGCAGCCCGTTGTTACAAGGCCGGTGCGTCCATGGTACACGTACACGCCAGGGAAGAAAATGGAATGCCTACACACGACGTGGCCAGGATAAAAGCAACACATGACGCGATAAAAGAGAAGACTCCCGAGCTGATTGTGAACCTGAGCTCAGCTGTTGGTATGGGAAAAACTCCGGAACAGCGTATAACCCAGATCCTGGAGATCAAGCCGGAGATGGCTTCATTAAATACCAACACAATGAATTTCAGTATCGTGGACAGGAAGACTGGAAAAATATTCATCGATTTTATATTCGAAAACACCTTCACCATGTTACAGGACTTTGGAAAGGGAATGGAAGAAAACGGTATTAAGCCAGAAGTTGAAGTTTATGACATGGGTGGACTTGATAACTGGAAAATTGTGGCAAAACAGGGAATATTTTCAAAACCGTATAACTTCAATTTTGTCTGGGGTGTTGCGGGTGGTATGGCCTTCAGGCCCGATCTTTTCATGGTATTGAAGAACGCGCTGCCCGAAGACGCGAATTATACCACATGCGGTGTGGGACTTGATGAATTTCCAGCAATAAACATGTCCTGCCTGTCAGGCGGTCACATGCGGGTTGGACTGGAAGACAACATAAAACTGCCAAACGGTGAACTGGCCAAGGGAAGTTTTGAACTGGTTGAGTGGGCTACGAGAATATGCGAGATTTTAGGCAAAGAAATAGCCACTCCTGATGAAGCAAGGGAGATCATGGGTCTTAAGAAGTAGTATGATTTCATAATACCCTGAGGAATAAAAGAGGTTGATATGACGGTGAGTGAGAAATGCAGGTACGAGGTAACTGAAAAGGGTATAGCGGTAGTTACTATACACAATCCTCCAATGAATGCCCTTGATGAAGAGACCATGTACAGCCTGGAAGAACTTGTATTAAAGGCTGAATCAGATCCTACTGCCAGGGTGGTGGTGATAACGGGAGAGGGACCCACCTTTATCGTGGGGGCCGATGTAAACCGTGTGAAAGAAGTCACTACTGCCGAAGAAGGAAAAAGCCTTACTTCACAGGCGCAGGCCATCATTAACCGTATAGAAGATTGCAGAAAACCGGTGATTGCCGCCATCAATGGTCTGTGCCTTGGAGGAGGCATGGAGCTTGCGATGGCGTGTCACCTGCGTTTTATATCTGAGCAGGCTCAGATGGGATTGCCCGAGATTATGCTGGGAATCATGCCGGGATTCGGCGGTACCCAGCGCAGTGCCCGGCTTCTTGGAACAGCCAGGGCACTTGAAATAATGCTTACGGCGAAATTTATAACCAGTGCCGAGGCAGCGGCTATCGGCCTGGTAAATGATGTATTTAACCATGATAATTTAATGGAAGAAACTATCCGTTTTGCTGAGAAAATCGCGTCCAAAAGTCAGCTTGCTGTAAAGACTATAATGGAAGCTGTTCTTGATGGATCCAAACTGTCATTAAAGGAAGGACTTGCACTGGAGAGCGAATGTTTTGGTCGTCTTGCGGAAAGTGAAGATAAGGATGAAGGGATTGCCGCATTCATGGAAAAACGTAAACCTGTATTTAAAGACAGGTAATTAAGGAGTATGGGGGCGTTGTCATGGAAAGGACTATTAACGAGGTCTTCCGAAACAGGGCAGATAAATATAAAGATCGCCTTGCGATAGAAAAAAAACTTGGAGGTACATGGGAGCAGGCAACCTGGACCCAGTATTACGAACGGTCCCGCGCGACAGGACTGGCGCTTGTTCACCTTGGACTTGAAAAGGGTGACAGGGTAGCTCTACTTTCGGAAAACAGGCTGGAATGGCTGTATACGGATATGGGTGTGCTCGGTGTGGGGGGATGTGTGGTTCCTATTTATGCTACACTGACAGATGAAGAAGTAGAGTACGTGGTAAGCAATTCCGGTTCAAGGTTCATAGTAGTTGAGAATGATGAACAATTACAAAAAGCATTATACAGCCTGAAACAGAATCCGGGCATAGTGAAGATCGTGGTGATGGACGAGGCAGATGCGAAAAACAAGCCTCCTGTTGTGATCAGTTTTAAAGAATTGATGAAAATGGGATATGAAAAGCAAAAGGAAGAGCCCGGCCTGTTCGAAAAGATTGCTGATGCTGTGGATATAGAAGACCTGGCAAGTATTGTCTATACTTCTGGTACCACGGGGGACCCAAAGGGGGCGATGATCACCCATAAGAATATCATGGCGGTGGTGAAATCACTTGATTCTGTTGAACCAAAATATGCCTTCGATACTGACCAGACTGTACCATTTCTGCCTTTAAGTCATGTATTTGAAAAGATAGCAGGTCATTATTACGGTATGTACGTGGGAATAACCGCATCTTATGCAGAGAGTCTTGACACAATACTGCAGGATATACAGGAGAAACAACCAACAGAGATACTGGCGGTTCCAAGGGTTTTAGAAAAGGTGTACCAGCGTATTATTTCGCAGGTACAGGAACAGTCACCCTTTGCTCAGCGGTTGTTTTTCTGGGCACAGCGTGTAGGCGCTCGAAGAAGTGAATACCGTGAGAAGAAGAAAAAACCGTCATTATGGTTAACTATAAAATACAGGATCGCGTTCCTTATGGTTTTCAAGAAACTTCAGCAGGCGCTCGGGGGACGGGTTCGATGGATGACCGCTTCAGGGGCACCCACTGCCAGGGAAATCATCTTATTCTTCAACTCTGCCGGCATAATGGTTGTAGAAGGGTACGGAATGACTGAATGCTGCGCCCCGGCTACCATGAGTAACCTTTCCGATTACAGGATAGGTACAGTAGGACGTCCCATACCAGGTGTTGACATTAAAATCGCTGATGACGGGGAGATACTTATTAAAGGTGATAATGTATTTAAAGGTTACTGGAAGATGCCCGAAGAGACTAAGAATACTTTCACCTCGGACGGGTACCTTATGAGTGGTGATATCGGTGTGTTTGATGAATATGGTTTTCTTATGATAACCGACAGGAAGAAAGACCTTATAATCACTTCCGGGGGGAAGAACGTTGCACCTCAGAAAATTGAAAATCTCTTTAAGTCAGATCCGTTATTTACACAGGTAATCGTAATTGGAGATAATCGTAAATATCTTTCCGCCCTTGTGAATATAAACATTGAACAGGCAGAACAGATTGCCCGGGACAAGCATATACCTTACAGGGATCCACAGGAGTTGCTGGACAACGAGGCCTTTCTCAAGATCGTAGATGATCACGTGCGAAAGAGAAATGAAAATCTTGCGCGGTATGAGACAATCAAGAAGATCCGGATAGTAAAGCACGAGTTTTCCAAGGAAAGCGGTGAACTGACTGCAACCCTGAAAGTAAAACGAAGGGTGGTGCAGGAGATGTACAGTGACATGATCGAGAATATGTACAACGAGGAATCGGATACCGTACATGCAGTATGATATTGAATAAAACTGGTTTAATGTTCAACCAGTTGGGATGTGACTACATTAATAAGCATATAGCAATATATAACAAGAGGGGGAAGGGCATGGCAGTTGAATTACATGAAAACGATGAAATGAAAAATACCATGGACCTGAAGTCCGGTCAGAATGAACTATTTACCGATCCAGATCCGGATCATGCCAGGGCATTTTTTAGAAAAAAATCACGGGCACTGAAATCAAAACTGTCAACCGTTCAGGAAGTGGTACGTGACATGATATCTGATGGTGATTATATCGCCATAGGAGGCTTCGGTGCCATAAGGGTGCCCAGCGCTATTGTTCACGAGATCGTTCGGCAGAAAAAGAAAAACCTGGGTTTCGCTGGACATACCAGTACACATGATTTCCAGGTGATTACCGCGGGTGAGTGTATCGACCGCTGTGATATCGCCTACATCGTGGGTCTTGAGGCCAGGGGGCTTTCGGCTAACGCCAGAAGGGCTGTGCAGAGTGGTAAGATTCAACTTACCGAGTGGACCAACGCTACCCTTTCGTGGAGGCTGAAGGCAGCAGCAATGGGTCTTTCCTTTCTGCCCGCAAGAAATATACTGGGTACGGATACTTTTAAATACAGCGCGGCAAAAGAGATACGGTGTCCATTTACCGGTAAAAAGTTCGCGGCTTACCCGGCACTGTATCCGGATTTTGCCGCCATTCACGTTCACGAGGCTGATATATACGGCAATTGCCGTGTATACGGTGCTACAGTATCAGACCAGGACCTTGCAAGGGCATCCAAAAGAGTGGTGGTCACTGCAGAAAGGCTTATCCCCACAGAGGAGATACGTAATAATCCCGAGGGAACCTTTATCCCCTTCTGGTGCGTGGATGCCGTGGTGGAAGTTCCGTACGGAAGCTATCCGGGAAATATGCCGTATGAATATTTTTCCGATGAAGAACATATCAAGCAATGGCTCAGCGTCGAAAAAGATCCCGAGGAGCTGAAGAAGTTTATCCAGGAACAGATATATGATACAAAAGATTTTTACGAGTACCTGAATCTTAACGGCGGCATTGAGAGAATGACAAAGCTGCGACAGGTCGAATTTCTCATTAATGGAAAGTGAAAGGAGGGGGTAATGCCGGATTATAATGCAATGGAACTTATGATATGCGTGGCAGCAAGAAATCTTGAGGATGGCGCCACGGTGGTTGTGGGAACAGGGGCACCATGCGCAGCAGCCATGCTTTCACAAAAAACACATTCACCGAACCTGTGTATCATGTTTGAGGCAGGTGGTGTAGCTCCTCAGCTTCCTACCATGCCTATTTCAGTGGGAGATTCACGGACATTTCATAAAGCACTCATGGCAAGTTCAATGCCCGATATCATGGAAACCTGCCAGCGGGGAATGGTTGATTATACCTTCCTGGGTGGGGCGCAGATTGATATGTACGGGAATATTAACTCAACCATGATAGGGGATGATCACTCGAAACCAAAGGTACGTTTTCCCGGTTCAGGCGGGGCAAACGACCTGGCATCCCTTTGCTGGCGAACCATGATGATGACAGTACAGGACGCCAAAAGGTTTACCGAAACTCCAGATTTCATAACCTCACCGGGTTACCTGAAGGGAGGGGACAGCAGGTACGAGGCGGGCCTTCCACTTGATACGGGCCCATACCGCATCATAACCAACATGGCGGTAATGGGATTTGATGACGATACAAAATGGATGACAGTTTTGTCGGTAAACCCGGGATACAGCCGCACTGATGTACAGGATAACTGTGGTTTCGAATTAAACTGGGCGAAAAAAATTGAAGAGACCGAACCACCTACCGAAGAGGAATTGTGCATACTCAGGGAAGAAGTGGATCCCCATAAGTATATAATAGGACGGTAGTGGTTTATTCTAACTGATGGCGAAAAGGAGTAATGTATGGGAGCAGGTACGAAAAATACGTTTGATGGAATTGAACCCCTTGTGCACAAGAGCCAGATAAGTGTTCCGTATCACTGGTGGGCCGGTGAAACTGCCAGCAGGTTCTTTGTGGAGTTGAGGGATAATAAAAAAATAATGGGAACCGGGTGTGGCGGGTGCGGCAAAACCTTTGTCCCCCCCCGAAAAACCTGCCCGGTATGTTTTACTGAAAATACTAAATGGGTGGAATGCGGCCCAGCCGGAACGGTTACTTCATTTACCGTTGTGCGAAAACAGCAGGAAGCGTTGCACCATAAGGTTCCGGTGATATTTGCCCTGGTGCTGCTTGATGGTGCTGATACCGCCCTGCTGCATCGGCTTGACGAGGTGTCACCGGAGGACGTGAAAATTGGCATGAAAGTTGAGGCCAGTTTCAGCGAAACAAGAGACGCGAACATGACTGCTATCGCGTATTTCAAACCAGCCAGTTGAAAAGGAGAAAGCATGGAACGCGCTGCAATTATTGGAACCGGAATGACGAAGATAGAATCCGCCAGGCATACAGAGACATTCGCGGACATGGCCTGGGAAGCGGTCAACAAGGCACTGGATGATGCCGGTATGACAATTGATGATGTAGACAACGTGGTAACCACATCCAATGACTTCTGGGATGGTAGAACTATTTCATGCATGGCGGTTGGTGATGCAAGCGGTGCCAGCCATAAAAATGTGTCATGCGTGGAGGGAGACGGAACATTTGGCGCCTTTTACGGACTGTCCCGTGCCCTGTCGGGCAGTTATGGTACTACGCTGGTTACCGCTCACAGTAAAGGATCTGAAAGCATTTCCAGTCTCATTACCAACGCTTCTTTTGATCCCATTTACGACCGCTGGCTGGGTATGGATATGGTATCAGCCAGTGCCATGCAGGCAAATGCCTACATGGAAAGAACAGGCACCACGTCTGAACAGCTGGCAATGGTGTCGGTTAAAAATCATGGCAACGCGGTAAAGAATCCTTTATCACAACTTCCCATGTCCCTAAGTGTTGAGGACGTGCTGGGCTCTGAGATGATTTCTGATCCACTGCACAAGCTTGATTGTTCACCCGTTTCGGATGCCTGTTGCGCCATCATTATTGCCAACGAATCACGTGTAGCCAGGTACAGTGGGTGCCCTGTCTGGATAAAGGGGGCAGCTTTCTGCTCGGATGCCTTTTTCCTTGGAGACAGGGATTTGTCGCGGGCGAAGGCGTTAACCGAGGCTGCCGCAAAAGCGTTTTCAATGGCGGGGATTACCAATCCATCAAAAGAGATACAGGTTGCAGAGATATATGATGCGTTTACTTACCAGGAACTGATGTGGCTTGAAGAGATAGGTCTCTGTGAAAGCGGTACAGCGGGTTCAAAGCTTGAGAAAGGTGAGTTTGATATTGACGGCAGGTTACCGGTAAATCCTTCAGGCGGACTTCTTGGGGGTCATCCGGTGATAGCTGCGGGGCTGATCAGGATTGTTGAGATTGTAAAACAGTTACGAAAAGAAGCCGGTGAATACCAGGTAGACGCAAAGAGGGGGTTGGCCCACGGGGTAAATGGATTGTGCGGTCAGTCACACTGTGTATGGGTGCTGGACAGCGAAGGATAGGAGGTAGAAATGGGTAAAAACCGTGTAGCAATTGTCGGGACAGGACAGACCTTTCACAAGAGTCACAGGCCCGATGTTAATGGACAGGAACTTATAAATGAAGCAGTACAGGCCGCACTTAAAGACGCTGACATGAAGATAAATGATATCGACGCGGTGGTTATTGGCAACATGGACCACTTCGAAGGGATAAACTACGTTGACTGCTGGAGTGTGGACGGATCAGGCGGGGTGATGAAACCCATCATTAAGCTTACCACCGGCGGTACTACCGGAAGCACACTGGCAATTGGCGGGTACCACCTGGTTGGCTCGGGTCTTTTTGACCGGGTGCTGGTTATCGGCTGGGAGAAAAACTCGGAGTCAGATACGACCGGTGCAATAACAACAGCATTTGACCCGGTATGGGACAGGCTTGTTTTTGCAGGTGCGATATCCGGGCTTGCCGTTGAGGCCCAGTCGTACATGGCAAAGTATGGTGCAACCGACAAGGATGGGGCAAGGGTTTCGGTACGTGACCGCAAACACGCCTGTAACAACCCCCACGCCCAGCTTCGCAAGGAAGTCTCAATCGAGGAAGTGCTGGAATCACCTGTACTTGCTGATCCTATCCATCTTCTGGATGTATGTCCCCGTACTGATGGGGCGTGTGCGGTGATCATGGCCAGTGAGAAATATGCTGAAAAAATCGCCCGCACACCTGACTGGATATGGGGTACCGCCAACAGGCACAAGTATTCTTACCTGGGAGACGTGAACTGGGGGGAGCTTGACAGCATGGCTGAAGCCGCGGGTGAGATGTTTGAAAAATGCGGAATAAAGGAGCCCCGTAAAGAAATTAATGTTATCGAGATGTACCAGCCTTATTCTTTTGCGGGTATTATCTGGATCGAAGATATGGGTATCGTGGAGCGGGGAAAAGGTGCGGAATATATATGGAGTGGTGCAACTGATATGGGGGGTGAACTTCCCATAAATCCATCAGGAGGGGTTATAGCATGTAATCCCATTGGGGCCACGGGACTTATTCGATGTGCCGAGGCAGCTATGCAGGTGATGGGAAGGGCAGGTGATCGCCAGGTGCCTGATGTGAATCATGCGGTGAGCACAGGATTTGGCGGATGCATGTGGACTGATATTCTTCTGCATGGAAAGCAGAAACCACAAATATAGGTAGCGGGAGAGGACAATGGCTGAAAAAGAACAGGTAATAATTGAATCCGGAGAAGCCCGACAGCCCTTCAACTACGCGGTGGGTATGTACGGAAGTAAATTTTTCTACGAGTTGAAAAACAACCGTAAGTTTTTTGGGGTAAAGTGCCCTGAGTGCGAAAAGGTATTTATTCCACCCAGAAAAGTTTGCGGCAGCTGTTTTCGTGAAATGACAGAATTTGTTGAAGTTGGTCCCGGTGGGGTAATAGGTACCTTCACCATATTGCGGTATGCCTTTATTGATCCCGAGACGGGTGAACAGAAGCCGGTACCTTATGGTTATGGTTTTATTAAGCTGGATGGAGCGGATACGTTATTTCAGCATTACATTAATATTGAAGATGAAAAAAATGTCAAAATCGGGGCCCGTGTTGAGGCGGTATTCTCCGAAGAACGAAAGGGTAATATAAAGGATATCCTGTATTTCAGGGTAACCGGGTAAAAAGGAAGAAGGCTGAATGGTCAGGGATATTATGATGAACCTGTCACGTCGCTGGGTTATGGCCCAGGGTGTAATGGGGGCTTGCCTGGTAACCGGAAGCGACAAGGTTAGCAGCGGTTTCGGTAACGGCGATTGTGTGCTCATCGACCTGGATAATCAGGTGTTTGCCGTAGCTGACGGTACCGAACGTCATCCCCGTTCATCCCGAATGCTTCTTGAAAGATTGAGGGAAGAGATACAGTCAGGCGGCAAACCTGAAAGCACTGCTGAATGGAATGAGCTGGTAAACACAATATATGGAGCGCAGGAATATCATCTCAAAACCACCTTCAGCCTGGTTGCACTTTCGGAAACTTCATCGGTTGGAAGGGCATACATATTCAATGGAGGGGACAGCGTGATTCTTATGGCTGACAACACAAGTGGTGACCTGTTTTACATGAGCAAGGTGAATATGAATTTCGCCGGTAGAAGCAAGAGTGCGGAAACGGTGCGAATGGTTGAGTATGATCCGGAGAATACCAGGATCGTTCTTGCCACTGATGGTATACACGACCTGTTACGGCCATTTGACGAGAGGATGTCCGAAAATATCCCCCCGATACTTGGTGAGCATAATCCTGCAATAATACCGCAGGTAATTTCACACCGGATTGAAACCACAAAATCAAGGTTACGCGGATATGACGATATTGGTGTGCTGGTTGTTGATACTGCGTGGCTGCATAGTATTGATAAAAAGTGTATTATCATGGGTGGAACAACACCCAGTCAGGAAAGCAGCTACAGGAAGATATTGACCGGCAGTTGTGATGACAGCCTGGTTCATGTTTCGAAACCGGGTAACGTTGACCTGTACGGGGGAATGACAATTTTGTAAATGTGAAAGCATGTTGATTGGATATCCAGTCAAAAAATTAGACCAGGAACAGTAAAACCGGGAGAGACGGACACGATGAATGATCGCAACAGGAATGACATCTTAAACCTGCGCAGGTCGCAATTGACAAAGGCTGCCTACCAGGTTGTGAGCAAGAAGGGATATTACAACTTTACTATAAAGGATATAGCAAACGAGGCTGGCTTATCCACCGGCCTGGTGCATTATTACTTTAAGGATAAGCAGGACCTGCTTCTAACATTGCTCAAAGAAATCAACAGTAATGTGCGACACCTGCTGGACATTGAGATCCGGGAATCGTCGGATCCCCGTGAGAAGCTGGATATCTTTATAACCCAGGCTTTTAATATCGTGGAAAGGGAAAAAAGCTATTTTTATGTACTGCTGGATTTCTGGACCCAGCTTAATCACAACGAACGGATGAGAAACGCCATAAGAAAATTATATGAAAGCTATCGAAGCGTATGTTCCGGAATCTTAAGCGAAGGTGTTGAGGCGGGCTATTTCAAGGGGGACATGGATATCCATTATACGGCTACCATGATCGTTTCCATGATACAGGGAACCATCATTCAATATGTCATTGATCCGGGATCATTCAATTACGGGGATTTTACTACGAAGATTAAAAACCAGGTTATTCAAGAAATTATTATTAAAGTGTCGAAGGGGGGCATATGAATTTTGGATTAACAGAAGAACAGCAAATGTTCAGGGAGACCGTGTACAAGTACGCGAAAAATGAAATTGTAGACCTGTGTGAAGAGGCAGATTTAAACGCCGAATTCAGCACCGAGATATGGCAGAAACTTGGAGCAATGGGACTGCTTGGACTTCCCTTTCCTGAAGAATATGGTGGATCGGGAGCTGACGTTGTTACCTGTTGTATTGCAGGTGAAGCCCTCGGGCATGCCGGCGTTGACAGCGGTCACACCCTCGCGATGGGTGCACATACCTATCTTTGCACCGATACATTGTATCAGCATGCCACAGAGGAACAAAAAATGAGATATATACCAAAGCTTGCCACCGGTGAGTGGATAGGATGCATGGGGCTTACCGAGCCGGGTGCCGGTTCAGATGCGGCTTCAATGCAGGCAACGGCGGTGAAAAAAGGTGACAGATGGATATTGAATGGTTCTAAGACATTTATTACCAATGCCCCTGTTGCCGATCTGTGCGTTGTTTATGCGACCGTTGACAAGTCAAAAAAACATGGGGGTGTGTCAGCGTTTATTGTTGAGACAGGGTTTAAAGGTTTTTCAACAGGGAAACCTTTTCACAAGATGGGTGTGAGGGCTTCTACTACTTCAGAAGTATTTCTGGAGGACTGTGAAGTACCCGAAGAAAACCTGCTGGGTGAGGTTGGGGCAGGATTCGCCTATGCGCATCAAACACTTGAATGGGACAGAAGCGCTTTGCTTGCACCGTATGTCGGGGGCATGATGTTCATGATAGAAGAGTGTGCCAGGTATGCAACCGAGCGGGAGCAGTTCGGTAAACCCATCAAGAAATTCCAGGCCATTCAGCACAAACTTGCGGATATGAAAGTAACCATGGAAGCGGCAAGACTCGCGGTATACAGGGTTGCTTCACTTAAGGACGCGGGCTACCCGCTGAACCACTTGCAGGCATCAATAGCCAAGGCTTTCGTTGGCGATTGGGGAATGAAAATGGCATCCGAGGCGGTACAGATATTTGGGGGGTATGGATACATTCATGAGTACCCGGTGGAAAGAATGCTTCGAGACGCGAAACTTGCCCAGATCGGCGGCGGTACCTCCGAGGTACAGAGATTAATAATATCGAGGTTAATGGCGGTATGAAAGTACAGGAAATAACCGGAATGAATTACGAGTTAACAGAAGAACAGGTGTCAATCAGGGAGAACTTTAAAAAGTTCTGTGATAATGAGATAAAAATAAATGCGGATGCGCTGGACAGGGAAGATCAGCAAGTCTCTATGAAAATTCTTAAAGAGAACATACGCAAACTTGGAGACCTGGGCTACCTTGGAATGGGACATGAAGAGGCATACGGGGGCACAGATCAGGATCTTACCAGCCAGGCCATAGCGGGAGAAGAGGTTGCCAGGGCATGCGCGTCAACCTTCCTGTCAGCTGGTGCCAGTTGTGGTCTTTTTGGTGTCCCCCTGCGAATGTTCGGGTCGGACGCGCAAAAAGCAAAATACCTGCCTGGCATTATTAAAGGTGAACTTATTGGTTCTTTTGGTCTTACGGAACCGGAGGCGGGTTCAGACGCCGCATCAATAAGAACAACTGCGGTGAAAAAAGGTGATAGCTGGATACTTAACGGTACCAAAACTTTTATAACAAACGGGCCCATAGCGGATGTATGCCTGGTGATGGCATATAACGATAAGGAAGCTGGACCGGCCAGCGGTGTTACCGCCTTTCTTGTTGATAAAGAGTCACCTGGTTTCTCGGTGGGGAAGAGCTTTGATAAACTCGGTTTCAAGGGATCACCAACATCAGAGATAGTACTGGAAGATTGCGAAGTAAGTGACGACGCGGTACTTGGAGAGATAGGCAGGGGATTTATCCAGGCAATGCAGACCCTTGAATTTGGAAGAATCGGTATGGCTACGGTGTCCCTGGGAATTGCGGTTGCATGCATGCAGGAAGCCGCGAAATACGCCTCTGAGAGAAAAGCATTCGGCAGGCTGATTAACCGTTACCAGGAAATATCATTCAAACTGGCGGACATGATGATTATGACCGATATTTCACGTCTGCTGATTTACCGGGCATGCTGGGCAAAGGAAACTGGTAACCCAGAATCCGCGGTGCTGGCCTCATGTGCAAAACTGTTTGCCAGCGAATCAGCTACCCAGATATCAAGCTGGGCCCTGCAGGTTCATGGCGGATACGGGTATATCAAGGAGTTCCCGATTGAGCGTTTATATCGTGACGCGAAACTTGGTGAGATCGGTGAGGGTACTTCAGAGATACAGCGTGTACTCATCGCCAAAGATGTTCTCAGTAAATACGCGGATTAAAAAGCAGGGAGGAGAGGGATATGTCAATTGACACGAAGTTTATTGGTAAAACATGGCCCAGGTTAACCTATGAAGCGGGAAAGGAAAAAATAAAAGAATATGCCAAAGCCATTAAAAATAACGACCCGCATTATATCGACGATGAATTCGCGAAAAAATCAAAATATGGAACAATCGTTGCTCCCCCTACGTTTGCTGTTGTGTACGGGGCACAGCTTATTGAACCGATATTTTTCGACAATGAGTTAAACCTGAACCTGGCCATGCTGGTACATGGAGAACAGGAATTTGAGTTCTATGACATGGTAAAGGCGGGTGATGTACTAACGTCAGAGGCAAAAATAATGAATATAGAGAACAAGGAAAAGCTGGACGTTATTTCCATAGAGCTGATGACACAGAACCAGTCTGGTAATGATGTATGCAGGGGAGTATATACTTTCGTGGTGAGGAAATAAGATATGAGTAAAGCGTCATTAACAAAAATTGAAAAAGGTCAGAGCTTCTCGGTAATTGAAGAGGTGGATAAGTACAGGGCCATCTATTATGCCGGTGCTTCGGGAGATTTTAATCCCATACATATCGATCCGGAGTTTGGAAAAATGGTAGGACTTGGCGGTACGATTCTTCACGGCCTGTGTTCTCTTGGATTTGTGGCTAAAACGGTCACTGACTGGGCGGGTGATCCTGGAAAACTGAAAAAGATAAAATGCAGGTTCGCTTCACCTGTGCATATCGGGGATAACCTCTCCATTCAAGCTGAAATTTCAGAGGTAAAAGGAAACAGGGGATGTCTTGATATAAAGGTTACCCGTGATGATAATACAGAAGTTTTGAAGAACGTATATGCTGAAGTTGAAATATAATGTAACCCTTGCCTCATAAGACCCGTAACAGACTACACAGTTTTACCGCGATGGATATTTTTTCATCGCGGTTTTTTTATAAATACCAGTTAAAATATACGGGAGTCACGGTATAGTTTAACCGGTATTATAGTTATGATGGATCATTGTTGAAGGGGATAGACGTATTCATTTATTATTTCATACCTTCCACATGAAAGGAGAAAGTCAAACAACCTGGTCTTTAGATATGCCACCATCCGTGGTGCGGATGCGCTTATATCAAGATCAGGGTTATCACTGTTAAGATTGTATAACTCGTACTTAATACCTGAAGTGGTGGGGATATATATCAATTTATAATGATTATAAATTATTGATCTATGCCTGGCTATTTCAACCAGCCTGTCATAATAGGGTGTTATAACAATTTCATGATTATTCTGAAGATCAATGGTGGCAATTCCTGTTATCTCGGGATACATTATTCGCTGTTTCTGAAAAAAATGATGACTCCTGTTGTCAAACCATATGCCTGTTTCAGTATACGCGTTGATTCTTTTAATGCTTTTATGGCCTTTTGTAATCTCGGATGTGTCATTTTTTGTTCCAGGTATTAGTGATATCCCATGAAAATCATCCGGTATTGGTGTATTGGTGAGATGACAAATGGTGGGTGCAATATCTATCGTGCTGCTTATACATGAGATTCGACTGTTCCCGGGTACTCCCGGGCCGTGAAAGATACATGGTACCTTAAGGCTGAATGCTCCCCGAAGATGCTCGCCGTGTCCCATGCCATAATCTTTTTCGTAAAGATTTTCACCATGGTCGGAAGTTATCAGGATAATCGTATTGTCAAGTATGCCTTTTGCTCTCAGATGCCGTACAATAGAATCAACTGCATCATCAAAAGCGAGAACACAACCGTCGTATAATGCCCTGATATGCTCAATATCTTCTGTGCTGGTGGATGTATCTTCTTCTGATTGGGAATCCAGTGAAACCATTCGCTGTTTCGAATATTTATAGGGTCCGCTATATGATTTAGTGGTAAACCGGTTATAATATGGACTGGGACCGGGATAAGGGAAATGTGTAACAGAGTAAAAAGCTGTAATGAAAAATGGTTCTTTTGAACGAACCTTATTGTCGATTTCATTGATAATGTTACCGGTAACAATTGCCGGGTCTGCGAACTCGGCATATTCTTTTATACATGGGAAAAGTATTCTTCCTGTCTTACCGGTTAGAAATGGGATAAGAAACAGGTGATTTTTTAAAATTGCCTGTTGGATCATGATACGGGCATTGAAGGTGGGGGCATGCACCTTGTGGAACCCCAGATCTATCCTGGGGAAAATATCAGCGGCGAAATCGCCAAAAAGTGAAGTGTGATATCCTTTAGCGGAAAGCACCTGGGCGAGTGTCACCCTTTTCTTCTGCCGTGAGTCCCAGGTGGGAAACATGTGGCCTATTCCATGGTTCTGGGGATATTGCGACGTAAGTATACTGACCCACGAGGGGAATGTGCGTGGTACCGTTGTATACACACCATCGATTGATGTACCATTACTGATCAACCGGTCAATTGCAGGGGTGGTTGGCCTGTTATATCCGAACCCACTGAAATGGTCAGGACGCAGGGCGTCTGAGGCCAGGATAATAACATTTGGTTTTTGCGGTATGTCGCTTTGTCCGCCTGGGAGGAAAAATATCATTATTATACACAGTGACAACACGAATATTGCCATGCCTCGCTTCCGCATACCCGATGAAAGTTCAAAATGCAATGATTGGAACAGTAATGGGAATCGTGATACTGCTTTTTTGAGAATATGCAGTAACAGCACAATCGTAAAAACGAACATGAATAGAGCCTGTATGAATGTAAATATACCCGGTGAGATATTATTTGTCAGCAATTCCTGGAATGAGTGGAAGGCCGCGTTTTTATTATAAAAAGTATCGATATACAATTGCGGGTACTGTATACAGTGCTTGCAGAATTGCAGAAAAAACAACAAAAAGGTAATTAGAATATTCACGGTTGTCAGTGTTTTCGCTGATTGTTTCTTTCCGAAAAAATGCGAAAGTACCAGGTATACTGCTGAACTGATGGCGATACCAATCACAATATATGCCGCAAGTATCTTGATGAATGAGATTGTTATAAGTAACTTGTAATTTGCCAGGATTACATCCATTACCCCTTTGCTGGTATTGCCCATGTAAGAAAGGGACATGTTGGCAATTAGGGCATAGGTGAAAAGCATTATGCTTACCAGTACACCTGGAAGCCACGCTGGCCGGGCTTTTGCTATGGCATTGATGATTTTTTTAAAGAGTAATTTGTTCATTTCAGGGTTTTTATACGCAAAGGCAATTACGTATGCAACCATTTTAATATAAATTTTTCAATTTAGAGAGGAGGGGCTTATAGTATCATATGGCTCTAAATATATGAAACCGCCCGCTTCACTTGATACACGCGGATTTACGCTGATTATAGTGAATATTTGCTAATGAATACCATATAATTCATTACTCTTCATCTTTACTAAACTGGTATCACGCGGAGGCGCGGAGACGCTGAGGAAGGCACGGAACTCTCCGCGTTCCCCGCGCCTCCGCGTGATACTAATTGGGTATTGATGAAGAGTCTTAAGTTTTATAGTTTGCACTATTCACTAATTATCCGTGTTCATCTGCGGTTAAAAAATATGTAGATTGCTATTTCATAGATTTTGGTTATTAAGAACTGTTTTCCATTCCCAAGAATCCGGAAAAAGTGAATTATTTAAACGAAAAAACCGCGGTATTGAATATACCGCGGTTTTTGGATGTATACGGCAAAGCCCTATATAATCAATTAGAAGTTGTCACAGAGAAGTTCGAAGTGGGCCTGTGGGTGAATGCAGGCCGGGCACTTATCAGGTGCACTTTCGCCTTCGTGAATATAGCCGCAGTTTCGGCATTTCCAGAGTGTTTTCTCGCTCTTTTTGAATACAGTACCGTCTTCGATATTCTTTAAAAGACCAAGGTAGCGTTCCTCGTGGTGCTTTTCGACTTCGGCTACCTTCCTGAAAAGAAAGGCTACGTCGGTAAAGCCTTCTTCTTCGGCTATCTTTGCTGCTTCTGGATAGAGTTTTGTATGCTCTTCGTTCTCACCCATCGCTGCCGCTTTCAGATTTTCAGCTGTAGTACCCACCTTCCCGGCGGGGTAGGTAGCGGTAATTTCAACGTCCCCACCTTCCAGGAAACTGAAAAACCTTTTGGCGTGTTCTTTCTCGTTGTCTGCTGTTTCGGTGAATATGGCTGATATCTGCTCATATCCCTCTTTTTTAGCTTTTGATGCGAAAAAAGTATATCGTGTTCTTGCCTGTGATTCGCCCGCGAAGGCTTCAAGCAGATTCTGTTCGGTTTTCGTGCCTTTAATACTTTTCATTAAGTGTATTCCTCCTCTTTGTTATGCTTTCCAGAGACCATGCAGGTTGCAATATTCTCTTGTAATTATATTCGCCCCTTCAATCTTAAAAACGGCAACAGGCTTGTCTCCCGGCTCAAGAAACTGGCGATAACTTTTCCCGTCGGCAATAACCTGTATCCATTCAATATAATGCTTGTCCTCCATCGGATGTTCAACACTGCCAACCTGTACTTTTACGCCGTCAGCGGTTTTCTCTACATCCGGGACATGTTTTTCCTTCGCTGCATCAACGGTGTTTTCCTGCTGTAGTTTCATCGGCTCTCCACAGCATACAAGTTCTCCACCGCCAACATGAAGTATTTCTACGATGTTACCGCATACTTCACATTTATATACTTCAAGTTTTTCTTTAACCATTTGAGTCCTCCATATTTTATTTAGTGCTATTGTTTTATTGAAACTTTGCCCTTGAAAATTCTGTACACGTAGAAGGAGTACAGGATAACAAGGGGCATACCGATTAGTGCAATTATTGTCATTGCTGTCAGTGTTATCTGTGTTGAAGAAGAATTATAAATTGTCAGGTTGAATGCGTCATTCACCGTAGACCTTGCCAGGTTGGGATACAGTGTGGTTCCCACGATACCCCAGAGGCCGATAAAGGCCAGTGATGATGACATAAAGGCTTTTCTGTCAAATCCATTTTTTGACCACATGTACACACCGGAAAGTGCACCAACGGTCACTATGGCCGCGATCCAGACGGGAAATTTTGAAAGGGTTTGCGGAAGATAGATTACTGTTACAATGAATGACAACACCAGGGCAATGGCATATAGTGCAAGTATCCTGTTTACCAGCTTCTGTGCCCGTTCCTGCACTACACCGTCTGTTTTATGTGCGGCATAGGTTACACCCTGAAGCAGAATCGCGGCAAGGCCGAGAATACCTATCACGAGTGGGTAGGGACGTAAAAGTGTGAAGAAAGTTCCCCCGTAATTCATGCTGTTGTCAATGGGTATACCTACAAGCAGGTTTCCAAGGGCGACCCCGTATAAGATTGATGGCACAAGGCTTCCCACAACAAAGGCCCAGCTCCAGATGTGTTTACGTTTTTCGTCATAATACCAGAATTCCATTGATACTGCCCTGAAGATGAGGGCGAAAAGTACCAGCATGAGGGCAAGGTAAAAACCGCTGAAAACCGTGGCATATGTATGTGGGAAGGCGGCAAACAATGACGCGCCGGCGGTAATTATCCATACCTCGTTACCATCCCAGAAAGGCCAGATAGCGTCCATTACCTGTTGTCGTTCACTGTTTTTCTTCGCCAGGGCCGGCATCAGCACGGCTATTCCAAGGTCGAAGCCGTCAAGTACGGCATACCCGATAAATAAAAATCCTATGATAAAGAACCAGGCATTCTGTAATATTTCAATGGTTTCCATGATAGTTCTCCTCCCTATTAATATCCTGCTTTATCGCCTGTTTGAGGCCCTTTCTCGATGAGTTTTAAGAGAATAAAGATAAAGAGCACCAGCAGCAGGGTGAATATGGCGAAAAACATTATCAGGGTGAAAAGGATCTGGCCTGCGGGAACAACGATGGAAGCTGCCGATGATGTTTTCAATACCCTGTAGACGGCCCAGGGCTGTCTACCCACTTCGGCGGCTATCCATCCGAATTCGTTTGCCAGGTGGGGCAACGGTATGGCAAGAACAAGTGCCCACAGAAACCATCGTGTTGATTCAAGTTTTCTTCGCGCCATGAGTACGCCCCCAATAACGGCTATTAACGCGAACAGTGTTCCCAGGCCGATCATGATATGATAGGAGAAATAGGGCAGCATAACCGGGGGCCATTCGTCCCTGGGAAAGGCGTTCAGCCCCTTTACCTCGGCGTTTGGATCGAAATATGCAAGCAGGCTTAAGAATTTTGGTATCTTGATCTCGAAGTAGGTTTTCTGCTCGTCGGCAATTGGTATACCGATGACAGACATGGGTGCCCCCTCGGTGGTTTCCCACAGCGCTTCGAATGCTGCCATCTTTTCAGGCTGAAGCTGTGTTACCTGTACCGAGTGTATATGACCGGAAACAAACTGTAATATAGCCATAGAAATGAAAATGGCCATTGAAACCTTGATGACTTTCTTCGACTGTGCCACATGCCTGTCCTTGAGAAGATACCAGGCACTTATACCTGCGGTAAAGAGGGTGCCCGTGATCCATGCGGCAACCACCACGTGGAAAAACCTGACAAATGTAGATGGGTTGAAGATTGCAGCGAAAAAGTCTGACATCACTGCCCGTCCTCCCTCCATTACGAAACCGGCGGGTGTTTGCATCCAGGAATTAGCTATTAGTATCCATAATGCCGAGAGATGCCCTCCCAGGAATACCATTATCGCTGCAAAAAGATAAAATCCCCTGGATACCTTTTTTCTGCCAAACAGGAGCACCCCGAGAAAAACTGATTCCAGGAAAAACGCGAAAATACCTTCAGCAGCCAGTGGTGCACCGAATATATCACCAACCATGCGGGAATATTCTGCCCAGTTGGTACCAAATGAAAATTCCAGTACAATACCTGTTGCAACTCCCAGTGCGAATATGAGGGCAAGAATCTTTATAAAAAATGACGAGATGGACTTGTACAGTTCTTCGTTGGTCTTATAGAACATTGATTCGAATATAACTATTATCAACGTGAGTCCAAGTGTTAATGGCGGAAATATGAAATGAAAACCAGCGGCAAGGCCAAACTGAATTCTTGAGAGCAGTACCGCATCCATGTTATACCTCCTGGCAATTATTCCCCTGTGTTTTTTTTATTCACAAGGGAATGGTATCGTATTCATATGCCAACCGCCATGGATGCATATGATTCCATGGCGGTTAACGTGTTCAGTCAACGGGTTCAAACTGGTCTTTTTCGGCTCCGCATACAGGGCACACCCATTCGTCCGGTATGTCTTCAAACTTGGTGCCGGCTTTTACGCCGTTATCGGGATCACCTTCAGCGGGATCATAAATATAGCCGCATACTGTACATTCATATTTCTGCATGTTGTTACCTCCAGGGCTTCTTTGTGTATATTATATAGTTATTACATGGATACATGTAATTCTATAGGCTGATTGATTATGCGTTCGATACTGAATAACCTGAATTTTGAATAGCCTGCCGGATATCTTTCTCGGGAGCATCTCCTTCTACGATTACCAGCTTTTTATCGAGGATGATATTTACAGACTCTATATCATTAAGAGAAGATACCGCTTTCTCTATTCTCATCTTGCAGTGATTACAGGTCATATCTGGTACATGAAACTCATACTGCATAGTTCTCTCCGTTGCGTGTGTATAGTCTCTAATTTCCACCGCAGGGTGTACTGTGTATCAATTCTGAAGTTGCGTGATGTATCTCTTTTATCATATTAGTATGTAGCAGAACCATATAAAAATCAAGCCATATTTTGATTTAATATAATGTAACTATAACAACTGTGTAACGAATACAATAATGATTTAAAGCTGTACCACTGTCAAGAATATTCTGCATTGTGTGCTGCTATTCAATTATTTTTAGAAGAAGTGTTGCATGAATTACAGATTCCCTTCATGTTTATCTGGTATTCTGTAATGAAGTGGTCACCAATTTGCTGTAATGCTTCAAGGGCGTCGCCAACTTCCACATCATAAATTTTGCCACATCGTGTACACTTGAAATGGCCGTGGGGTGAGGTGTTTATATCATACCTGGATTCGTTTTCTTCAATAGAAAGATGGGCAACAAGACCTTTTTCTGAAAACAGGTTTAATGTATTATATACAGTGGTTTTGGACAGGGTTGGTATGCTTTCCTCAAGTGCGCGATAAATTACATCGACATTTGGATGTATCCTGTTATTTCTCAGGAATTCCAGTATCTTAATCCTGTGATAAGAAGGGGATATATCATTGCTTTGCAAATATTTCTTTAATTCTTCCATATCGCCTTTCACTTTTATATTTATTGTAAATTTATTGTTATAAAATTATTGTAACCATTACATAATATAACAATATTCCGGGAAAAATGCAATTATTTTTGATAATTACATAGTATTAAGAGCTGATGAGATGCTGCCTGTTATTTCTTTCAGGCGTGTTTCATCAGGGATGTATTGTACCTTAATACTGTGTAACAGTGAATAGCCGCATTCTTCAAGTGACTTTTCAACCTGCCCTATACTCTGCCCGCCCCAGCCGTAGGATCCGAATGCAAGGCCAACCCTGTTTTTCGGTGATAATCCTTTCATGTAGGTGAGAAATGCTGCAACGTTAGGGAGCATATTATTATTGAGGGTTGGTGAACCCACGCATATATATTTCGCGGTAAGCACCTCCGTCATTATGTCAGAGATATGTGTATACTTGAGATCGAACAGGCTGGTGTGTATATCCTTTTCCTCGAAGGCGGATTGTATGGCCCCGGCAATCAGCCTTGTTGAATTCCACATGGTGTCATATATTATCAGTGCTTTTTCTTTTGTGCTGTTGGCGGCCCACTTGTGGTATTCGGTAACTATGGTGTCAATACTTTGTCTCCAGATAAGGCCGTGACTGGGGGCAATAATTGAAATATCAAGGGCGTCAACACCTTCAAGAACTTTCTGTACCTGCTTGCCGTAGGGAAGAACGATATTGGCATAATACTTTTTAGCTTCTTCCATGACGATGTCAAGCTGGTATTCATCATCAAACCGTTCTGCCGTGGCAACATGCTGTCCGAAGGCGTCATTTGAGAACAGGATGTTGTCACCGGGAATGTAACAGGCCATGTTGTCGGGCCAGTGTACCATCTGGGCAAGAATGAACTGAAGGGTACGTTTCCCGATATCAAGAGTGTCACCGGTTTTTACTACCTCAACTTCAAGGTTCTCTCCGTAATGTGCATGCAGCCCCTTCTGGCCGTTTGGTGATGTGAGTATTTTCGCGTTGGGACAGAGTTCTTTTAGCCGCGGTATTCCGCCGGAATGATCCATCTCAACGTGATTTGAAATAATATAGTCTATCTTCGAGGGTTCAACTACACGTTTTATCCGGTCAAGCATTTCATCAACCATGTAGTGTTTTACCGTGTCGATCAGGGTGATCTTTTCGTCCATTATGAGATACGCGTTATAGGTTGATCCCCGCTGTGTGAGGTATCCATGAAAATTTCGAAGGTCCCAGTCTATGGCGCCTACCCAGTATATGTCATCGGTGATTTGTACAGGTTTCATGTATGCTTCCTTTTGTCATTGTGTAAGTATGCAAAGAATGTATTCTATACAATATTGTTAAAATGAAATCGAGTTCGTCAACTGAAATTAACAAAATTTATCAGTTTACAGGATCTTCCTTCATTTAAGATTTGCAGGAAAGAAAAAAAGTTGAACAAACAGCAGTATAGTAATACTGTAGTATAACGATAATACAATTACGAGGTCATGATGATGAAAATGAATAAATTATTCATACCCTGCGTCATTGTTCTCTGTGTTTCATGCGGCAGTTCTCAAGACTACCTGCGGGATATTCCCCGTTCAAAAAGAAAGGCCCTTGTTGTATTAAATTTCAAGAATAATACTCCCAAAAGCCGGGCGCTTGAATACCAGCCATGGGAATTCGGCCTGGCATCAATGGTGATGACTGATATCGAGGCAATCGGCATGTTCAACATTATTGGAAAAGAACGGCTGAAGGACGTGATGAAGGAGCAGGAATTTCAGCTCAGCGGTATGGTGAATCCGGATGATATTACAAGGCTTGGTAAGCTGACCGGGGCAAACTATATTCTTACCGGTTCATTTATGGAAATGAACGGGCAGCTTCGTCTGGAGTCACAGGTCTTTTCCGTGGAGAAGGGGGCACAGCTTGGAACCGCCTCGGTGACCGGGCAAACCGGCAGTTTTTTTGATCTTGAAAAAAGGCTGGTGGTGAAAACGACTGAGTACCTGGATGCCATGCTTACCAACCAGGAGCAAATGCAGATAGCGAAGAAGGTTGAAACAAAATCGGTGGCAGCATCCTTGAGCAATTATCGTGGCGAGTTGGCGGTAATGGAAGCAGAAGAATTGAAAGGCAGGGGAAAAGAAGAAGAGGCTAAAAAGTACATACAGGAAGCAAAGCAGAGTTTTGAAAAGGCCATACAAATTGACCCCGAATACGAGAAGGCAAAGAAAAACCTGTCAAAGATATCACTTGCCATACCAGTTACTCTGTAATAATGAATTAGAAAATATGAAAGCGCACGGCTTATTCTGGGCCGTGTGCTTTGTTCTATCAGAACATGAATACCACGCTCATGAATATTCCCAGCATTGTGTCATCCAGCCATTTTGACGGGAAAGGATCTGATTCAGTAGTATTTTCAGTAAACTGAACCCAAAAACGCTGATAACGGAAGCCCAGGGTGATTATCGGGAGACCTTTCCCGGGACTCATGCCAATGGATGGTTCAATGTTGAGGCCTATCTGGCGTATTGCGGTCCTTGGCATTTCTCCTGGAGCTTGGTTCGGTGGATTTGTAAAATCAGACCATTCATATTCTTGTGTGCCTTTTGATTTGATCGTTCCCCACATATATACAGCAGATACATTGGTTGATATAAAGTAATGCTGGCTCAACGGTAATGAATATCCCAGACCTGCGGCTGGACCATGAGAATATACTAATGATTGTATGTCTTCCATAATTACCTGTGTTAGATTATCATTTGGTATTGCAGTACGCAGCTCGGTATACTTGTAGTTTACTTCCATATGAAGATACTTATACCCTGCAAATAGACGAATACTTTCACTGATCCTATAGCTTAATGCTGAATCCAGGTCTATCCTGAATACTTCGAAATGATAATTCCCGCTTGTTGATGTTGATGAATCGAAATCACTGAATTCGGACTGCCAGTGGGTTGACTGGTTGCCCATGAGGCCTGCAACTGAAAGTGACAACTGTGGTGTGAAAATAAAACTGATGATTGGTCCATACAATACTCCATCACCCCATTCAATGTCAGACATACCAGAAGCGCCAAGATCCTTGTAAAAGGGCTGCCAGGCGTAATAACCCGCCTTTGCACCTGCCATGTATTCCATGGCAGAAGCAACCGTTGAGACAATACCCAGCATGAGAAATGCGCACAAGACAATAATGATTTTTTTCATTGGTACCTCCATGGTATTTCGATATATAACTATGGTAACCATGGGTTATTAAGGAAGGTCGCAAATGGCAAGGTTACCTGGCAATCAGTGAAACGGTATACACATATCCACGTCCCGGTAAGCAATGATAACACTACAAAAACTTAAGAATTACCCTGTTTACTTCTTTCGGATCTGATTCCATGGGGGAGTGAGGTCCACCCTCAACGGTATATAGTTTGGAATTGGGAATTCTTTTGTCCATTATACCTGCAGCCTTGTAAGGAACAAGCTTATCTTCTGTGCCATGTATTATGAGTGTGGGAGCGGTAATATTCGGCATGATACCGGTCAGGTCCCATTCTTCGGCGCTGCGGATACGCATGATGTTCAGGATGGCGTAATCGTACCCCTTGGTTTTTGAAGGCAGAATGTACCTGTCCATGTATTCATCAGGCAGGGGGGTATTCTCGCCCACACTTAAATCATGGAGAGACTTGCGGACAATAGCCCTGAAATTCATTATCATAACAAATTCACCTATGATGGGAATTCGCATGAGATTAAACAGGATATTACTGCTTGAATCATTAAAAATCGCGCCGGAGCTGCCAATCAGCACAAGTTTTTTCACCATGTCCGGGTGCTCACTGGAGAATCGTATTGATGTGGCTCCCCCCATGGAGTGACCCATGATTATGGCCTTTTCTATGTTCAGGGCTTTCATGAATTCATGTACCTGGTTTGCAAAGAGTGATATCTTGTAGTCGATCCCGTAGGGCTTGTCACTGAGACCGTGACCAAGCAGATCGATGGTATATACATGGTATCCCCGGCTGGCAACAGGCTGCACTGTTTTTTGCCAGCACAGCATTGAATGGCTGAAGCCGTGAATCATGATGACAGGATACCCGTTTTCAAAGCCATATTCCCGGTAGGCGGTGTTGTATTCGTCAAGTACCTTTACCGTTTTTATTTTGGGAAAATGCTGCCGCATGTTCTCTGAGGAAATTTTAAAACCTTCAACCACCAGGGGAACAATATATATTGCAAGGATTGCCAGTGATATTATAACTACTGTGCGTTTGACTGCTTTCATTTCGATATTCTCCCACGGGTAGTATCCACTTGATGCTGAAAGATATAAATGATATCGTTTTATGAATTTCAATTATTACTATAGACGTATTGTGAAGCAAATAAATTAAATTTCAACAACATTTTATATTGTGGAGTATTCAACTTACAACTTAAAACTCTTCATCAATACCCAACTGGTATCACGCAGAGTCGCGGAAACGCTGAAAAAAAGTACGAACTCTCCGCGTTCTCCGTGTCTCTGCGAGATACTATGAAATCCGGAAAGAGAGATTTTAAATAGTTGAATTTTTTAATGAATGATTTATACTACTGTACGCGTTTTATAAACATAACCTGCTGACATGATAATAACCGTTTTATTTATTATATATATATTCTTTTATGGAGGTTCATTATGAACCGTACAAAGAAAATTGCTGGCGGATTATTTATTATTGTCATCATCGCACTTGCCGCGGTGTTCCTGTATGTCCATTCAATAGCACGACAGGGGCTTCCCGATTACAATACAAGTGTTGTAATCCCCGGAATGAAAGAAAAAGTAACGGTATACCGGGACAGGTTTGCCGTTCCCCATATATACGCGAAAAACCAGGAAGACCTGTACCGGGCGGTGGGATACTGCATGGCACAGGACAGGCTTTGGCAGATGGACCTGCTTCGCAGGGTTACCACCGGGAGACTTTCTGAAATATTCGGGGAGGACATGGTGGAAACCGACCTTCTTATGCGTTCACTGCGAATTACAGAAAAATCGGTAAAAGTTATCACCGTATCTGACCATCAGATGATTGCAGCGTTGCGGGCGTTCAGTGACGGGGTTAACCAGTACATGGAAAGCCATACAGACAGCCTGCCTGTTGAATTCAGCATACTTGGTTATAAACCCGAACCATGGGAGATAGAACACTCGGTAAACCTCATTGGCTACATGGCATGGGACCTCACCATGCCATGGAAAACCGAGATGGCATTGTACAAAATATCACAGAAGGTGAATGAAGAACGAATGAAAGACCTGGTTCCACAGGTTAAAGATTTCAAAACATACGTGTATCCCTATTTCGCGAAAACAGAAACCGAAATATCTGTGCGCCGGAATCTTCTACAGCAGGCCAATGCACTTCAGGAACTTGGAGTACAAATTTTTTCCGGAAGCAATAACTGGGCGGTAGCCGGATGGAAGAGTGAGACGGGCAAGCCGTTGTTGGCCAACGATATGCACCTTGGCCTTTTCGCTCCAGGAATATGGTACCAGATGCACCAGGTGATTGAAGGTGAACTGGATGTTACCGGGGTGGTACTTCCAGGTCAGCCATGCGTGATCGCGGGGCATAATGACCGTATCGCGTGGGGTATGACCAACGTGATGGTGGATGACATGGATTTTTACCGGGAGAAAGTGAATCCCGATAACGAGAACGAGTACATGTTCAACGGAAAGTGGCGAAGAATGCAGGTGCGTGAAGAGGAGATTGCCACCGGCAACGGCAACGTGTTGAAGCGGAAAATCCGTTTTACCCACAGGGGGCCGGTTGTATCGGGGATGAAGGATTTAGAAGACGAGGTCATTTCCATGCACTGGATTGGAAATGATTTCAGCAACGAACTTCGCAGTGTTTACCTTCTAAACAGGGCGAAAAACTGGAATGACTTCAGGAACGCGGCACGAAGCTTTCTGTCCGTCAGTCAGAATATTGTGTATGCGGACGTGGATGGCAACATCGGTATGTATTGCTGTGCCGGCATACCAATACGTGAAGGGAATGGTATTGAAATTATGCCGGGTGATACAGACCGGTATGACTGGAAGGGCTTCGTTCCCTTCGAGCGCCGCCCCCACAGCTTCAACCCGACGGAAGGATTTGTTGCCTCGGCCAACAATAAAACAGTGAGTGACCGTTATCCCTTTTACATCAGTTACTGGTTTGACCAGCCTCACCGGATTGATCGGATTCGGGAAATGCTTTCAGAGAAACAGAAATATTCGGTTGATGACTTTAACAGGATGCAGCTTGACCAGCGTTCAAAACTTGTAGAGCAGATGAAAGGAGATATCGTGGCCATTGCCGGGAATGGCGGCCTGTCTTCACGGCAACAGGACGCCCTGAACAGGTTATCAGAATGGAAAGGGATCATGTCGGGGGACAGCGGGGCAGCGGCAATATTTGAAGCTTTTTACATTAAGTTTATGCGTAATTGTTTCTACGACGAAATGGGTGACAAACTGTTTGATGCCTTTACCACGAAAACTATAATGCCAAAGAATGCCATAGATGCCATCTGGAAAAAGAAGTCATCCCCCTGGTGTGACGATGTGAACACCGCGGATGTGACAGAAAATTTTAATGACATGGTGCAGCAAAGCTTTAAAGAGGCAGTAGAGTGGCTTGACGATGAGATGGGCGGCGGCCCACAGGGATGGAAGTGGAAAGACATTCATGCTCTTACCCTGAAACATCCCATGGGTGGTGTGTGGATTCTTGATCTGCTCTTTAACCTCAACAGCGAGACTTTTCCCGTTGGGGGGAGCTTCCACACGGTCAGTCCCTATTCGTATTCTTTCAGAAATCCCTTCGTGGTTACCGCCGGGTCGTCACACCGGCACATCTATTCAACGGCTGACTGGAACATGTCACGATCAATTATTCCCACGGGCAGCTCGGGTATACCCGCAAGCGAACACTACTGTGACCAGTCAGAACAATACGTAAAAGGTATCAGTCACCCTGATCATGTACGCAGAGATCTTGTAGAAAAAAATGCCAGGTATACCATGGAGATTAACGGGAAATAGCCTATATCTTGACCCCGAGTACCTTGTAATAGGTTTCACCCGGTGTTTGTACCCGTTTGAAGAGAAATTTCAGCAGTGAAAACTTTTTGAAGCCTGTGTCCGCTTCAGTTTCGTACTCCCACAGGAGTCCCCAGAAACTGCCTATAGAGGTGTAGCCCCGTTGGGGACGCTCAACCTTGTTCCAGAGTGTGCCAAGAAGGAGCAGCTGCCGCTCTTCGTGCATGTCACGGTCGAGGTTGCGGTACCACAGGGCGCCAAGGCCGATGGCCTGCAGCTTCTCCGTCTCGTCTCCTGTGCTCCAGAAAAGGCTGAGTGCCGGCGGAAGCACCAGCAGGGTTTCATCATCAGCTTCACGTGAATAATAGTAGAGCGGGGTGAGGTAGTGGGTAAAGTTCCCGTCCTCACTCGAAATGCCGTAGAGTATTTTGCCTATGTCGACGGTGTAATCTCCCGATTGACGGTTGCGCTCAAAGCCGGCCAAAAGCCCCCATGCCAGGCGTATCTTCTGCACCTCTGGTGAGATGCCGTAATGCACGCTGCCCAGCAGCAGGTTGTAGCGGTCTTCGTCGCGGTTTTCCCATCGGCGATGATCTGCCAGGAAGAGAAAGTTCTGGCGAGTGTAGTTCTTTGAAGTATGCAGGTACAGCCCCGCGGCGAAAAGATCGGTCTGCCCTGGGACGTTCCGGTACATGAAAATGGGGAACAGGTGCAGCTGACGGTCACGGGTATCCTGCTGGTAACTGCTCCAGAACAGCATGGCCAGAAATCCGCTGAAGTTCTGATTTTTCTTGTAATAGAACAACGGAAATACGAAGGTGCTCTGCTCGGTGCCGTCACGTTCATAGCGGTACAGGGGAAAGGCCCAGAACCTTGTGCGGCTGTATCCACCATAGCTTTCACTTTCCCAGTCGAAGAGCCAGAAGAGATTCAGATGGCTGCTGCCGGGTTCACCATGGTAGTAACAGAGTGGTACAACCGGTGCCCAGAAAGTGGTGTGCTGCTGGTTCTCGTTCCACTCGCCGTATTTGCGGGACGACCGGTACCACAGGGGAGTGATGGTGTGGCTTTCCATGAAACGCGGCTGACCCTCCAGGCTTTGCGTTGCTGTGGTGTAGATAAACGGAAAGAGCCACGTGGTTGCCTGACGGGTGTCCATGGACACGGGAGCCATCTGCCTGCCCATGCGGTCACGGAAGAAGTGCTGGATATTCCTTTCACTTGTCCGGTGTGAGGCAAGCCAGTACAGACCGTTCCAGGTTTCAGTATTCTGCTGATCACTGGAGGTTCTGGAGTAAAACCCACCCAGTATGTTGAAATGATGATATCCCGGCGAAACGTGATCATATACCCCCAGCAGAAAGAAGGTACGCTGCCGCTGGTGGGCGTGTGTGCTGGTATTGTGGTTACCCGGTACCTGGCTGGTGGTGTCATTATAATGATAGTAGAAAAGGGGCAGCCCAACCATGGTGGAGGACGTGATTGCCGAGCCGTCATCCCCGGTGAACTGATACGTACTTTTATAATAGAGGGGGACGATGGCCTTTGCCGTGTCCACACTTGTGCTGGTGCCTGTTTCGCTTTCATGCCTGGAACTGTAATACAGCGGCAAAAGCGGGTACATGCTGGTACGGCCCACGTCCCCCTGCCGGCAGTAACGGTAGTTCACGTGAAGGGGGCTTATTGAAAAAGCCTTCATGCCGGTATCCGCGGTTCTGTCCCTTTTGCCGTAGTAGAGGGGGCTTATGGTTTGCATGTGGCTGTCGTTGTCATCTTTCCACTTCTTGTGCCAGATGAGGGGGAATACCCTCCACCCGGATTTTTTTGGAGAATGATACCAGTTAACCAGGGGCCAGAGCACGGTGCGTTCACGAAGATCTGTGTCGGCGTCGTACTCGTCCCAGTAGGCGTTAAGGAGATAGCCTTTTCTGAAGGAGCTGCCCTCTCTCTGCATCCCGTAGAAAGGAAAGAACACCAGGTATTCTGTTTCTTCCTGCTTGTAGTGCAGGTAATTCAGCAGCCAGGTAACCCTGTTGTCAGAAGACTTGTCCCAGGTAATCCATGACAGGGGAAGCACCCGCACGTGACGGGTGTCGTCGGCAAGCTCCACCGCGGTGAGTCCGAAGAGCAGGTGCAGGCCCCAGAAGGTTCGGGTATTCTCACGAGGTGTGGCGATGCCCCCGTGCAGGGACACGCCGGTGTCTCTGGCACCTTCTGCTATGCCAGTATCATTTGCTGTGCCATCGGTGATCATTTCAGATATGCTGGTATCAGGATGGGCACCGATGGTATCAAGGGCTTCTTCTGATGATGACACGGTGATCCTGCTTGCCACGCTCACCACGTCATAGAGCCATGAGACGTCGGTGTCCACGTACCAGCCGTGTTCGCTCTTACCGGCACCAAACCCAATCTGCGGGTTGGGGCCGGCCGCGATACTGCGGGACAGCCCAAGTATGTTAACACTCAGGCTTTTTTCAGCTGAAGTATAGGTAAAGTATAATGGCAGAACAACTTTCAGGCTGTAATCTTTTCGCTTGAGACTGGTATACAGGGGAAACCAGATGTTGGTTCTTTTCTTTTCGGCTATGTCGCGATTGTAATAATGCAGGTAGCCATACCAGCGGGTCTCTTCTCCGGGTTGCCATGAATGGTAGTGAAAGAGGCCGAAGCTTGTACCTGAATCTTCAGTGTTGCCCGTCGGCCTGCAGTAAAATGGTATGTAATACCGGTAGCCGCTTTCGCCTGGCTGGTGAAAGACGAATGGTATGAACCAGAACTTTGAGAGGCTGCCCTCCTCATTGTATCCCCAGTTGAAAAGCAGAAGGGCATTGTGATGTGATGCCCCGTCCTGTTTGCTCTTGCCGGCATGTAGATTAAAATAAAATGGCGGTATTATGGTATAGGCATCCTGTTTCCAGAAGAGAAAGGGTATAAACCACGTGCGGTTCAGCCCTAAACGCGTGGATGACCAGTCGAAAAGCCACAGCAGGTTGGTATGGCTCTGGCCCTCGCTGCCTGAATGATGATATACCAGGGGGATTATGGGGGTCCACCAGGTAATGTCCCCTTGATTATTGTTTGAGGAATAAGGGTCCCTCGTTTTTGTTCGGGCATAGAGGGGGGTGAACAGGTAGGAAAAGTCGTTACCTGCTCCCTGCCAGAAGAGAAGGGGTGCCAGCCAGAACCGTTTCAGCTCTGACCCCTCTTCGGTGTTTCGCCAGGAGTAATCAAGCAGGCCCAGGTAGTTTCTGTGTCCCCCCTCACTGTTCCAGTTGTGATAGGTAAGGGGGATTATGGGAAACCACCAGTTGCGTCGCTCTGCCTTGCCTTTCTCGTCTGATTTGGATGCCAGGTAATGCAATGGTGAGACGCTTATATGTTCTGAGCCCCTGCTGTTTTGTTCAGGATCGTTCCATGTGTAACTGGTTATATAGAAGAAAGGGGAGAAAAAATAGCTGTCAGTATAGGTGTTTCCCCGTTCGCGGCCCCACCAGAACAGGTAGGTGATAGATGTATCATGTTCATTGGGGCTGTAATCCCTGTAATACAGGGGATTGGCGGTCATGTGGGATACGCCGTCTGTGCGGTGATAGTGCAGAAGCAGTGGTATAAAATATTTTTTTCGGGCGTCTACTTTGCTGTTCAGGCTGTACCAGAATGGCAGCATCCGCAATGAGCTGTACCTGGGATAATCTGTGGTCTTGAATGCCCAGAGTATCATCAGGGAATGATGATCTTCCCAGTCTTCTTTCTCTACCAGGAAGGCATTTATGGGATATTTTTCTTCTTTCTCGCTGCCAAAAACGGCACGTTCTTCTTCACGCAGATCTGACCAGTCATCGTCTGCCATCAGCGGAGACTGGGCCGATGTAACCAGTAGAACCAGCAACCCGATAAGTGTGAGCAGTTTTTTCATGATCGGGTCACGCGTCCATATACGGTCGATCTTTCCAGTTCCACCATTTTAGAAGTTCAGGGTCGTGAGTGTCGTTTGAGGCGTAATATACCGCGCACCTGAGTACGTACAGCATGCAGCGGTCAATGTCTTTTCCCTGGATTCTATTCAGCTTTTTGTAGAGTGTTTCGGCGCTCTCGTCTTTAAGGTCACCAACAGAACGCACTCCCAGGTTGTAAAGGTCTTCCGCTATTTTTTGCCCTACGCCGGGAATCTGGCGCAGATCCTTGATGATGATATTGTTCGAGTAATCCACCATGCAACCTCGTGTGTATATTTTTTTACCACTTGTTCTCCCAGTCGATTGAGGCGGTTGCCCGCATCAACGCGATAAAGGCGATCACCGTTGCGATGGTAATCGTAAAACCGGTATGTTCAGGAAAAAAGAAGGCAACTGAGAATATCCATTGAAAAATAATAAGCCCGAAAGCGGTACCCCAGGTGACTTCCCTGCCTTTGTTGATCAATACCGTGTAATAAAGAACAATTGCAGTTGATATTACCAGTGACAGTACAATCGCCCCTATAATACCCATGTAACTCATCATGTAGGAACCAAGAAGGTAGTAGATGAAAAATCCTGTCAATATAAAAAGATAATGCATTGGATGCAGTGTGATTTGTCGTGCCACGGTAAAGATAACCAGGTATCCCAGAAACAGGAATATGGCCAGGGGTGAATAAAAGAACATTTTAGATATAAGTGCCCCGTAGTTGCCGCTGATGTTAAGACTAAGGGCGATGTTCTGCCCGGTTACCAGGTTATTGCCCATCCAGGTAAGGGTTTTCCCCACCTCGCTGTGTTTCTCGCTGGTTGGAACCATGGCACCGTCGGGAATTACCGTATCGGTAAAGTCGGTGGTCAGCATTGCAACAAGGTTCTTGATCTCGGTCTTCCTGTTGCCCAGTGCGTAGGTAAATGATGCGGTTCCCTGCGCCGAGTAACTCACCCGGATTACGTGTTTCTCACCGGGTTTCATGCGGGCACTCCACTGTATGCCGTTTGCAAGATTGCTGTCACCGGTGTATTTTTTTCCATCAAGGGTTACCGCGATGGCGCTGATGTTGCCTGCCCCCTCGGGAAGTGGAAAGTTAAAATTGAGATCTTCGGTTCGCTTCAGCGAATTTTCCATGGTATACTCGCCGGTAAAGGTGAGCAGGTAACCGGGAAATACGAGAAGTCCCTTTTCCCGAAGGTTCTTGCTTATAACCGTCTCGGTTTGCTGGGTGTGGTAGCCAAGGCTTGATTGTACCTGCCTGGTTCGATACTTCAACTGCCCGGTTTTCTTGTCCTCGTATTGCTCGCGGACGGTGCTGGTATAACTGAAAATGGGGGGCTGCTGTGTTACCTGTCCTCCCCATATCTGCTGTACTGATTTGAGGCTTCGGCTGTAGGTGCTGGAATGACGCTGATCTATGCGAAACCCAATGGCTATGGAGGCAATACTGAAAACAAAGGCGAAGGCGATGATAAGCGCGTACTTTAATAATTTAATAACGAAATCCGGCCGTTCCCGGTAGATGCGTACTGACATGATAATGAAGGCGGCAACGATGAGGCTTGCCCCGAGAAAAAGTAGTCCTCCTCCCGTCATGATCCCCTCCTGCCTTACTGTGATTGGCGACAACTATAGACGGGGTACATCCCTGCGTCAACTTTTATCCTTGTCTTTTTAAAGATCACCACAGAGGCTCAGAGATACAGAGAAAGGATTATATGTAGTTCAGTCACCCCACGATGGGGAAGGTTACCCCGCCGTTGGGGAATACCGCCACGGTGGCTTTCTTTCCCAGTTTTTTTACACCCCGGTCGATAACTTTTTGTGGATCATCGAAGCTTTCAAAGAAACCCAGTGCTGTAACCTCTTCTTGTGTAAGAGTAGGGGCGTAGAAGCATAGTTCGTGGGCCCTGATAAGCTGCATGGAGTAGTATGTAAGAAATTTCTGCTCAACGTCAAGCCCCGGTTTGACTTTCTCAAGAAACCCCAGCACACGGGCAGGGCCAAGAAGCCTGAGAATTGTCTTTACCAGCCATAACGGCTTGGAATCTTCCGGCATGGGGATGTCATCAAGCCCCCTCTCGGCCTTCATAAAGGCCATTACGGTGCCCCCTGGTTTTACCGCGGGGAGGGAGTTGCCCACGCATTTCATGCTCTGCTTGAAGTTTATATCCATGGGGTTAGAGTTGCATATAATGCCGTCAACCTGTTCTTTAAGTATAACACCTGCATGGTTCTTGTCGAACTCGATGGCGGCCCGGTGGCACTTGATGGGGTCGCCGGCAAATGAGGTGATGATGTCTTTCTTGTGATCGAGGATCACGTTTACGCAGAAAATCTCTGCCTGTATCATGCCCCGTATCTCTTCAAGGTCCTGCCTGAATGAGTTTTCCGAGGCTTCCATTCCCACCCGGTTGAACCGATAGGGGGGTTCGGCTATGATGGCGTGATGGGTGCCGATAGTGTCGGCTGATGCCACGCCGGGGAGTATGTTTTTCATGCCCCCGCCGAAACCTGCCCATAGATGGGGCTCTACCACGCCAATTGAAATGACAAGGTCGGCATCTCCGATGGCGCGGTTCAGGTAGACGGGGGTGCCCCTGCTTGTGTTGCCGAAGAACCGGTTCTGCCCCTCGTCGAAGGCGTCGTGATTCTGCCATTTCACTTTCTTCAGGTTTTTTGCTCCCACCTTTTCTGCCATTTCTTCTTCAGTCATCTGGGTATGAATGCCAAGGGCAGGAATGATTGTTACTTTTTTCAACGAAGCACCGGCTTTTTCCAGAGCTTCAAGTATCACGTGAAAAAATTTATGGGCGGGGGTGGGACGGGTGTTGTCGTCCACCACGATAAGGATTGTTTTTCCACGCAGTTTCATTTTATCAAGGGGGCAGGTTTCCACCGGTTCCTGGATGGATTTCTTTACAATAGATGCCTCGGTTCCTTTTGGTTTCTTCGTTTTTCCCCGTTCTTTGGGGAATATCACGTTCCATGTGTCGGGTACTTCAACAGTTATCTTTTCCTTGCCCCAGGGCAGTGTTATGTTCATGCGAACCTCCACGTAACGTTTCTGTTTTTTGTATGTTGATAATTCAAAAAGAGACTTTTGTCAATTCTTTTGTATGAAGGAGTTTTGGTTGAGATGGAGAAGGGTTTATTATTGACAGGCGTTCATTGACTCATTATTTGTGAGGATATGGAATGTGAGGATATTCGGGAATTGATGAAATAATGAATTATTGTTGACTTCTTGCGTTTGCATTTGTACTTTAGATTGTACAACAGGGAGTGCAATTATGAAGACTATTTCTTTTTCGGATTTTCGCAAAAATGCATCAAATTTTATCGATGAAGTAGAACACGGAGAGAAGATAGTAATTCTGCGACATGGCAAACCAGTTGCAGAAATAAGCCAGTATTCAGGTGAATCAGGTGAGCCATCCTGGAGACAACCAGTATCAAAATTGCAGATGAAAGGTAGTGACCTGTCTTCTGTGATACTGGAGGAGCGTGAATCGTATAAATGAAACTGGCAATGGATTCTTCTTCCCTGGTGAAAAGATATATTAATGAAAATGGAAGCGATGAAGTAGATTTTCTTTTAGGACAGGCATCACAGCTGGGTCTTTCTGTTATTGTAGTGCCGGAAATAATATCTGCCTTTAACCGACGAATAAGGGAAGAACTTCTTACATCCATTGATTATCGTTATGCCCGAAAACTTTTACTTGATGATGTACAAGATTCCGTTCTTCTACAGCTTACCCCCGGGGTTATATCACGTACTGTTAACATTCTAGAACACAATGCGCTCAGGGCAATGGATGCTATTCACCTGGCCTGTGCAATGCAGTGGAAGGCCGACCTTTTTGTTACTTCTGACAGGAGACAGTATAATGCTGCATCTGAGTCCGGCATGGCGGTAGAGTTTGTGGGTTAGTTGAGCAGGGGAGTTACATCATAAAAAAATGATACCCGGTTCATACTATTATGTAATGGGAAACTGGTACATCTCTACCTGGGTCCCTCTCTGTCCAGTATGATTCCCGGCAGTTCTTCCACAAGTTCAATATTAAGATGACGTGATATAATGACAGGAATTTCTAAAGGCAGCATTGTAAAGTATATGGTTCAGCAAATTGATATAGAAGAATATTTAAAGTCAGAAACACCATTGATTGATGTGCGTTCTCCCGGGGAGTACAAGAAAGGACATATCCCGGGAGCGATCAATATACCGCTTTTTTCGGATACCGAACGGGCCCGTGTGGGTACGGTGTATAAGCGTCAGTCCAAAGAAAAGGCAATGCGTCTTGGTTACAAATATGTACAACCCAAACTGGAAGACTTTATTCTACGTTCAAAACAAGCAGCCCGGGAAGGCAGGGTTACAGTTTATTGCGCCCGGGGCGGGTTGCGCAGCGGTTCTTTTGCCGGGCATTTGCATGACAATGGTTTTCACCTTGTCTCGGTGATATCAGGAGGGTATAAGGCCTATCGAAAGCATGCGTTAGGGACATTTGACATTCCCTTTCACCTGAGAATTCTGGGTGGGTATACGGGCAGTGGAAAAACCCCGGTTATTCACCAGCTTATACAAAGGGGACACCAGGCTGTTGATCTTGAGGGGCTGGCCATGCACAGGGGATCGGCATTCGGAGCTATTGATAAACAGGAACAGCCTACTTCTGAACAGTTTCAAAATAACCTTTTTAACGCGTGGAGAAAACTGGATTACAGTCAACCTGTATGGCTTGAAGACGAGAGCCATAATATTGGCGGGGTGGTTGTTCCTTATAACCTTATTACACAAATGAGAAAGAGTGCCCTGTATTTTCTTGATGTTCCAAAAGAAGCGCGGGCTCGTCACCTGGTGTCTGAGTACGCTGATGTTTCTTCAGAATCGCTTGCCGAATCTATACATAAAATATCCAAACGGCTGGGTCAGCAAAACACCACACGATGCCTTCAATTACTGGAAAAGAAGAATTATTATGAAGTGGCACTTCTGGCCCTGTCTTATTACGATAAATCCTATGCAAAGGCCATGCGGTATCGTAACCGGGAAAATGTGTATGTTGTACCTTCAGACAGTACCGATCCCATCAGGAATGCGGATCTGATCATTGCACTATGCGGGCAGCACAAAAGGGATGGTGCCATGCCGGCATGAGTGGGGTCATTGAATGTCAGTACGCCTCGTCTTTTGTTTTTATATCAAGGTTGAAAAGTTCCTCCCTGTTCTCGAGCCAGCAATAGAGTGATGGCAGAAGAAGCAGAGTCAGTATGGTTGATGTGAACAGTCCGCCGATGACCACGGTGGCAAGCGGTCGCTGCACCTCGGCCCCCATGCCTGTATTGAAAGCCATGGGAATAAACCCAAGCATAGCCACAAGAGAGGTCATGATAACCGGGCGCAGCCTGGTGAGAGAACCCTCGAACACGGATTCTCTTACACTTTTCCCCTCTTCCCGTAACTGGTTGAAAAAACTCACCAGAACCATGCCGTCAAGAATGGCGATACCGGTAAGGGCTATGAAGCCAACCCCGGCTGATACGCTGAATGGAATACCGCGAAGATAGATGAATATTATTCCCCCCGTAACTGCAAAGGGTATGGTATTGAATACAAGCAGGGCATGCTTGAAATTACCGAAGGTTCGTATAAGTATGATGAATAGAGCGAACAGTATAACCGGGATCAATATATACAGCCGCTGCCTTGCGGATTGGAGGTTTTTAAACTGTCCGCCCCATTCGGCATAGTATCCATCCGGGAACTGTATACCGGTATTTATCTTTTCCCTGGCCTCGTTTACGAAGCTTTCGGTGTCCCTGTTGCGCAGGTAGATTGAAACCGCTGCGTATCTTCGTGACCTGCTGCGGGCGATGGTGGTTACCTGTCCCTTCTTTGCAATGGAGGCTACCCTGCTTATTGGAATAGAGCCCCCGTCCGGGAGACCAACCGGTATTCTGCTGATGTCAGCTATGCTGCCCCGAAAATCGTCCGATAGTCGTACAACTATAGGGAAACGTTTCTCCTGCTGGTAGAAATATCCTACATCATAACCACTCATGGCGACCTGGAACGACTTGTTCACATCCTGTATAGTGATCCCGTAGAGTGAGATTTTATCATAATCTAATTTCACGTCAAGAACCGGGCTTCGTGTGAGTGCGGTGAGGGCGTCCATCTCAACCGATTCGGCACCTTCGATTTTTTCCAGTATACCGCTTGCCTGGTCTACCATTGACATGAGCCTGTCAAGGTCGGGGCCGATGATACGCAATGTAATGTCAGCCCTGCTGCCTTCAAGTATCTCGTTGAAACGCATCTCTATGGGCTGGGTCATTGATATCTCCTGACCGGGAACTTTTTTGTCAACCGCCGCTTTTATAGCTGCAAAGAGTTCCTGCTTCGTTCGACGTTTGCCGTTCTTTATGGCTGGCCACGAGGAGAAGTCCTTTTTCAGGATCACAAAGGTATCGGCAAAGTTCACCCCCATTGGGTCAGTTGCTGATTCAGGTGTTCCCATCCTTGAGAAAACTGTTTCAACCTCGTCGAATTCAGAGATGACCTTCTCCGAGATGCCCTGTTGCCGAACTGATTCGTCTATTCCCATGCTGGTGTCTCGAACAAGGCCTATAACCATGTCACGTTCATCAAGTTGTGGTATGAAATCTGAGCCCATGTTAAAAAACATTATGAATGAGACAATGGCAATTACCAGGGTGGCAGGAATGAGTATTCTCCTGCTGTTCAGTGAATACGTTAGCACGGGCATGTATGTTTTTTTCATCCATCTTCCAAGGATACTTTCCTTATCCTCTTCCCCTTCCCTGATCCGTATAAAATAATAACTGAGTACAGGCATGAGAAATATGGCAATTAAGAGGCTTGCTCCAAGGGCATAAAGAACGGTGAGTGCCATTGGACGGAACATCTTTCCCTCTATCCCGGTAAGGGTGAGTATTGGGATGTACACGATCATGATCATGAACACGCCAAGAACCACTGGTTTGCCAACCTCCTGGCATGCGTTAAGTGTGAGATTGAATTTCCTGTCGGGTGTTATTTTTCCACCGCCTTCTTTCTCGTAACGTCGTATAACGTTCTCTATGATGACAACCGAGCCGTCCACGATAAGGCCGAAATCTATGGCCCCCAGGCTCATGAGGCTTGCAGATATGCCTGACTGGAGCATCCCTGAGAAAGCCATTATCATGGACATGGGTATAGCAAGTGCCACGATAAAGGCGGCCCGTATGTTTCCAAGAATGAGAAACAATATGGCAATGACAAGAAGGCCTCCTTCAATAAGATTGCGGGTAACCGTGTCAATAGTTGCATTCACAAGGAAGCTGCGATTATACAGCACTTTCATCGTAACGTCGTCAGGGAGCTTTATATCGGATGTTTTTTTTGCTACATCAGTAGCAACATTTCGGCTGTTAGCCCCAATTCTCATCAGTACGGTGCCAAGTACCGTCTCGTTACCCTCATAGGTGGCGGCACCAAGTCGGAGTTCATTCCCGTCTACAACTGTGGCCACCTGGTTCAAGCGAACTGGCGTACCAAAGATATTGAGTTTAACAGGAAGCTGTCGTATCTGGTTCAGGTTTTCAATCCTGCCAACGGTTCTGACGATTACCTGGTTGCCCTCTTGTTGTATGTATCCCCCGCCGTAATTCTCGCCAAGGCTTTCAAGCTTTTCAATTAACTGGTGACATGTGACACCATACCGGTCCATGCTGGCGGCGTTTACGTTGATATGTATCTGTTTTTTGAATCCCCCGTTTGATTCAACTTCGGCCACTCCCGGAACTGTTTTCAAGACGGGAGCAACAGTAAGATCCTGTATTGTGCGAAGGTACAACAGCCTTTGCTTCTCAGGTTTCTTCGCAAGTTCGCTTCCCTCCTTCGGTAACAGAACGTACATGAATATTTCGCCAAGGCCGGTGAAGATGGGGCCAAGTTCAGGAGTTATTCCCGGCGGAAGTGAGCCGGTGACACCCTGCAGTCGTTCTGCAACCTGCTGGCGTGCAAAGTATATGTCCGTGTCATCGCTGAAGACAACTATGATCTGTGAGAGACCGTACTTGGAGAGTGAACGGATATCTACCACGTTGGGAAGACCGGCAAGTTCAGTCTCAACAGGGAATGTGATATTCTTTTCAACTTCTTCCGGTGCCAGGGCCCCTGTCTTGGTGTTTACCATGACAGAGACATTGGTAATGTCAGGAACCGCGTCAATGGGCAAACGGGTCATTGCGATGACACCTGCAATAAGCAGCCCCGCAAATAAGATAATGACGGTGTACCGGTGCTTCAGTGACCACTCGAAAAACCTGTCAATCATTGTTTTGTCCCTCCACCGGTTGTGTAATGGCGGCGTTATATAATATGCCTGTATAGGTAACGACCAGTCTCACCTGTGTATCATAGGTTGATTCAATGACATCATTGTACTGGTTATCCATTTCAAGGAATGTCTGCAGGCTTACGCGTCCCCTTTTGAACTCGGAATTCGCATAACGCATAGCCTTCAGAAGCCCTTGTATTCTGTCGATGCTGAAGGAATTAACCAATCCTGTTGCGGTGCTGTATTCGCTGAAAAGTGTACTCATTTCCCTGTTCAGGTTTCTCCTGGCATACTGCATTTCCAGCTTTCTTACCTCGGTTTCCTTTTCACTTGCCTTTATGCCGCTTGCATTCCGGTCAAGAATGGGGATGGGTATGGATATGCCCGCTCCGAACGAGCGTTCGGTGTCAACCGCGTTTTCCTCGTTATAAAAAAACGATATTCCCACGTCAGGTGATGCTTTTTTTCGCTGGTACTCGGTCTTTGTCATTGCCCTTTGTACGATTTCCTGCTGTATTGCAAGTTGTACATTCTGCTCAAGTGATTTTCCCCTCATGGTTTCACCATCAACAACCGGAGGTTTGCTGAACCAGTTAATGGATATCTCGGGAAACTCATTCTCGTCCACGCAAAAACAGGTGAACATGTTTAACTGCTGAAAGGCTTTCCTTGTTGCCAACAAGGTTTCAGTAACGTTTTTCTCAAGCATTTTTATTTTCTCACGCACTATATTTCTTTCTACTATTTTTTCAGGAGAAACCAGCGGGCGAGAGTCGAGGTAAGTCTGTATTAACCTGAATCTTTGTAATCTCTCTCTTGTATGTTTTGACTTTTCAAGCTGGGCCCTGTACCTGTAGCTCAGCCTTATTACCTCGTAACGGACAAACAGCATCATATCCCGGTGATACAGGCGGGCTAATTCTTCATCATGGGCTGCAAGTTCTTTTAGAAGCATGCGTTTGCCAGGGTACATCAGTGGCAGGGTTATGGATGCACCGTAAAGGTATCCGTTGGATGAGGGAACTGATTTGATTCCGGCTGATGCCTCAACTGTGGGGTTGTTCATCCTTGAGACCTGCTCCTTTTCAAGGCGGTACTGTTCAATTTCTGCTTTTCTTGCCGACAACAGTTCATAGTTTTCCTGAGAGATGTTTACAAGTTCTTCCGGTGAATAGGAACTTTTCAGTGGTTTGTTCGTATCCTGTGCTACTGCGGTTGAGATGGTTGATGTCAACATTATTATCATCAGGAATAAAACAGCTTGTTTCCCCGCTTTAATTATTTCCATTTGATACTCCGCATGTGTTTGTAATGATTTGTTATATCGAAAATTATTTTATAACTAAATTAAAATGTCAAATACTAAATGGTATGTTGCAGTGAAGGATTACCTTTGCTGAAATGTCACGAGGTACCCGGTAAATGCTGCTTGCCGGGTACCTGTAAACTCACTTCAATTTCTCGTCAATTACCTTCAGCAGCGTTTCCGTCTGGTTTTCAAGCAGGGAGAACCCTGTGTCTTTTCTGAAGACTATGTTGCGGTTACTGTCAACCACCAGGTATACCCGGCTTGCCACGGGGAAGAGCCAGTGATGGGCGTCATAGATTGTCACAATCTTTCCTTCTTCGTCAGAGAGAAGTGTCAGGTTTTCAAGACCGTGTTCTGAGATAAATTCCTGGTGAGACTTGATTGAGTCAACGCTTATTCCTATAACCCTGATGTTTCTTGAATTGAACTGTGTGATGTTTTGTTGAAACTCAACAAATTCAGGAGTTCATTTTTTGCTGTTGTCTTTCGGGTAGAAGGCGATTACAGCTCCCCTGTGATCTTTCAATACACTGCTGAGTGTAACCATGTTACCGTTTTGATCGGGGAGGGTGAAATCATGTGCCCTGTCTCCCACGTTGTGGGGCTGTGTTTTTACCCCTGAAGATGAGCATGACCATACGAATGCAAGTGAGATCAATAAAAGAATCAGCCTGTGTGCCCGCATTATGTTACCTCCTGGTAGATTGTGTATAGTGATCAAAGATCAAAAATGTCTTTGAATTGTTCGTGCTGCAGAATTTCACGGATCCATTGTGTCATATCCGGAGACCGGTAGAAAGGCTGATCAAGGTAGAGCTCGAAAAAGGGATCGTAATATAGATCCTTAAAGGTCTCGTATTTTTCGGTAATAACTTCGCGAACTTTGGGTTGGGCGGGATGATGATAGCGAAGCTTTTCAGGATCAGCCATGCCCAGGTTAAGGAAGGAATTTACCTTGTGGGCGCACCTGCAGGGATTTTCCGGATTGGCATGGCCACAAAAGCCGCCCATATGGGTAATGATCTTCCTGCGTGCCCTGGAAAGCATCTTTCTGAAATTTTCCCTGCTCACATCCATGATGGTGCCCCCCTCGGTATCTTTCAGTCCGAAGATGCCGCCAAGTATGAAGACCAGGCGTTCGCGACGGTTCAGGCACATCATCATACCCATCATGCAGCCGGTTTTTATCTCTTCTTCCAGCACTTTCTGTTCGGGGTGTGAGCCTGCACGGTCATCCGGCATTTTTTCAATGAGGGAGGCATAGGTTTCCATGTCATGTATCCTGTACTCGAACTTCTTTTTTTTCATGGCCAGCACATGGTTGGCGGTGATGCGGTATATCCATGTTCTGAAGGCACCCCTTTCGGGATTATACGAGGAGAGGGACGTGATAGCCTTGATGAGAATTTCCTGCGTGATATCGGCCGCGTCGTCAGGGTCCATTACCATTTTAAAGGCGATATTGTATATCCAGCCCTGGTGACGCAGGATGAGTTTTTCAAGTGACTGCTTGTTCCCGTCAAGGGCTTCCCGTATAAGCCGGGTATCTGCCCGGTTGCTTTCATGTTGCTCGTTGAATAATGAACCCATAGTCCCTCTTTGTATCTTTATAGTACTTATAGTGATTTTCTGATAGAGGTGTGACATTACACAATAAAAAAAATGTAAAATTCAAAACGAATTGACATGGATTGTAGTTTATAATTAATTATCAGCACCATGCAGCAAGGTAATCCCTTAAAAAATGGAGATCACATGAAGGTTAAAACCGTATGGATTGTTGCGGCCTTTGTACTTCTTGTTCCATGTATTCTCCCGGCCCAGCTGGATTTTATGAGAGAGGATGCGGTGAAAGCGGCCAATCACTGGCTTTCGCTGATAGATGCAGGAAACTACACAAAGAGCTGGCATGAGGCCTCGACCTATTTCAAATCAAAGGTGAGCATGGAAAAGTGGGAACAAATGGCCCGCGACCTCCGAGAGCCCCTGGGTGCGTGTACATCCCGCACATTACACTTAAGCCATTATGCCACCACCCTGCCTGCAGCACCTGATGGAGAATACTATATTATGAAATACAGCACCAGTTTTGAGAAAAAGAGATCAGCAACTGAAACAGTAACGGTGATGCTTGATGAAGACGCCCGGTGGCGTGTTACCGGGTATTATTTAAAATAAACATTATATTCAACGAACAGTATGGAGCTGGCAATATGAATTCCGATGTATTCAAACGAACACATTCCAACGCGCCTGAACTGGGGCCATCCATGTACAACCTGGTGATCGGGCTTACGCTGGCATGGGGATTTGCCATAAACTGGTACATGGTAAAAACTATAGATCCACAGTGGCTTGCAAGCATCAACTTCGTGGTATTTCTTCTTGTTTATTTCGCGTTGTGCTTCCTGGGGGTATATCTTTTCAACAGTTCAGAAAACCCCCTGGTAAGCTTTGCCGGGTACAACCTGGTAGTGATACCCTTCGGGCTGGTGATAAACATAGTGGTAAGCCAGTACGATCCCACCCTGGTGATTGAGGCAATCCGGGTTACCGCGCTGGTAACATTTTCCATGATGGTGCTGGGGTCCCTGTTTCCTGCCTTCTTTCAAAAGATCGTGGGGGCACTTACCGTGGCACTGTTGCTTGTCATAGTGGTTGAGCTGATAGAGATATTTGTGTTCGGCATTCACCACGGCATCATCGACTGGATCGTGGTACTCATATTCTGCGGCTATATCGGCTACGACTGGGGCAGGGCAAATGCCATACCCAAAACTCTGGATAACGCTGTCGACAGTGCCGCCGCGCTGTACATGGATATCATCAACCTCTTCATACGCATACTGCGTATCATGGGGAGAAAGTGAGCGTTTTATTTATTTCAACACTGCAGTTGACACGCCGTTGAATTGATATATAATGTTCAAAGCAACGGGCTTATTACGCCCGTTTATAAATTCTTATATCAAAAACGGATTATTATATGAAGATAACGAGGCGATACACGTCAGTAATCGCAGGCTTTATCGGTAACGTTGTTGAATGGTATGACTTTGCACTGTATGGCTACATGGCCGGTATTCTTTCCGGTCTTTTCTTCCCGAATGAAAACCAGGCGGCATCTCTCATCGCCACTTACGGGGTTTTTGCTGCCGGGTTTATTATGCGCCCACTTGGATCAGGTGTCTTTGGCTGGCTGGGCGACACCATAGGCCGCAGTAAGACAATGCTTATATCAGTCACCATGATGGCATTACCCACATTCCTTCTTGGCTGCCTGCCAACCTTTGCAACTGCAGGAATCATTGCACCTGTACTGCTTGTACTTGTTCGCATGGTGCAGGGACTCTCGGTGGGTGGTGAATTCAGCAGCTCGGTAACCTACCTGGTTGAAACAGCACCTTCCGGTAAAAGAGGTATGGCCGGGAGCTGGGCAAATACCGGGAGTATTTTTGGCATGCTGCTGGGATCTGGAATGGCAGCCTTAATCACAACTGCCTTGCCCATGGATACGGTAACCAGCTGGGGATGGCGCCTGCCTTTCCTGTTCGGAGGTGTACTGGGCACCATCTCCATACTTATGCGAAGGCACCTTCCAAAATCGAAACATTTCAAGAAGCACCATAGGGAAAGGGATGACACCTCGCCCCTGCTTCAGGCATTTACAACCAACAGGAAGCAAATGATACTGGCCATCCTCTTCGCATCCGCATACGGGGTAATGTTCTACATTCCCCTGGTGTACCTTCCCGAATGGTTGAATAATGAAACAGGAATGAAGCTTGACCTGGCTCTTCGTATAAACACCGGTGCGACCGCACTGTTGCTGTTGCTTATACCGGTGTCTGGATTGATCGGGGACAGGATCGTACGCAGGACACACTTTATCGCAGGTTCCATGCTGGTTGCGTTGCTGGGATCATGGCCGCTGTATAATTGGCTTGTGACAGGGGGTGTTTGGGCTGCCATAGCAGTACAGGTGCTGCTGGTTGTGCTGATCGCAGTACCCCTGGGTTCTGCCCCGGCAATGTTCGTTGAACTATTTCCCGCGTGTGACCGCCTGTCCGGCTACTCCGTGGCATATAATATCGGGCTTGGGGTGATCGGTGGAGCTACTCCAATGATCGCCACATGGTTGATTGAACAAACCGGTCTTTCAACCGCACCAGCACTGTTTTTAGGGTTTATGGCAATGGTGGCCTTTGGTACCCTGCTGGTAATGAAAGACCGGAGCAGGGAAGAATTGCGGTAACAGTTCGAGAATATTAATCAACAAGGAAAACGTGATGGACCTTACACTATACCAGGTTGACGCCTTCGCATCCCGGCAGTTTGAAGGCAATCCTGCCGCAGTATGTCCCCTTGACAAATGGCTTCCTGACAGCATTATGCAGGCAATTGCCAACGAGAATAACCTTGCCGAGACCGCCTTCTTCGTCCCTGAGGGTGAAGGGTATCGTATCAGGTGGTTTACCCCGCTGATGGAGGTTGACCTCTGCGGCCATGCAACCCTCGCCTCTGCATGGGTGCTTTTTCACCTGCTTGATTACCATGGAGATAGTATACGCTTCAACTCCAGGTCAGGTACTCTTATGGTGAAGAGGGATGAAGAAGAGCTTGTACTCGACTTCCCCGCCCAGCCGCCGGTGCCATGTGACACACCGGCAGAGATCACCGGCGCGTTCAACAACACCATAGCTGAGTGCCTGAGATCTGAAGATTATATCGTGATCTTCAAGAATGAGCAGGACGTGAAGGCTGCGAAACCAGACCTCATTTTGCTGGAAAAACTTGACCTGCGGGGAGTAATCATCACGGCTCCTTCCCATCAATATGATTTCGTAGCCAGGTTTTTCGCCCCACGATACGGTATCCCTGAAGACCCGGTAACGGGATCAGCGTATACCCAGCTGGCCCCATACTGGGAAAACCGTCTGGGCTCGAAAAAATTCAGGGTGAAACAGCTCTCGCAACGCGGGGGACAGCTTTCCTGCCGGGTAGTGAACAACCGGGTACACATATGGGGCAGGGCAGTGCTGTACATGGAAGGGAAGATCAGGATAGACTCTTTTTGATCATGATATACCTGCAGGCAATAATGAATCTCCTGGCGCTGGCAGTTCTACTCTCAATTGTCTGGTATTCGGTGAGGACGGGAATATCACCCATGCCCGCTTCTTCTGGAGTACGGAAAATCATCCTGGATGAGGTTGCGATTGCAGGAGAGGGTGTCGTCATTGATGCGGGTTCAGGATGGGGGAGCCTTGTGATACCTATTGCTGCCGGGTATCCTGAGCGGAAGGTGACGGGATATGAGCTGTCACCAATTCCCTGGCTGGTCTCTGTTATACTGAAAAAGATACGAAGACTACCGAACCTTACTCTCTATCGGCGTGACTATCTGCGGGCTGATCTCTCGGAGGCCGGTATCATAGTATGCTACCTGTATCCTGGTGGCATGCAAAAGCTTGAGAAGAAACTGAAAGAAGAGAATGCCGCTGTACATACGGTGATAAGCAGTACCTTCGCCTTCCCCTCGTTTAACTTTTATAAAGTTGTAACTGCAAAGGATATGCACCGTTCACCGGTGTACGTGTACAGGTTTAAACGCTGAAATCACGGTCAAGCTTCCTGTGGGTGAACTTCTTTTCCCCGTCGGCATAGGGGGTTACCGTCTGCCCGTTGCCCACCAGCTTGTACTTGTAAATGAGCAGTCCCTCAAGGCCTACGGGTCCGCGGGCGTGTATCTTGTTGGTGCTGATACCCACCTCGGCTCCCAGGCCGTACCTGAACCCGTCGCTGAAGCGGGTTGAGCAGTTCCAGAACACGTTGCCCGAATCAACCAGTTCCATGAAAGCGGATGCCTTTTCTTTATCGCCGGTGATTATGGTATCGGTATGACCTGAACCGAATGTGTTGATATGATCGATAGCTTCTTCCATTGAATCTACTACTTTAATGGAAAGCCTGTAGTCAAGGTATTCGGTCTTCCAGTCCTCTTCGGTAGCGGCGGGCACATCAATGATGCCGCGGGTGCGTCCGCAGCCCACGAGTTGCACGTTATGCGAATCGTATGTTTCTTTCATTTTAGGCAGAAAACTCTCGGCGATGTCACGGTGTATCAGCAGGGTCTCCATGGCGTTACACACGGCCACGTACTGTATCTTTGAATCAAGGGCGATATCAACAGCCATGTCAATGTCGGCACCGGCGTCAACGTAACCGTGGCAAATGCCGTCAGCATGTCCCAGCACGGGTATGTTGGAGTTGTCCATTATGTACTTCACGAATTCGTTTGATCCACGGGGTATGATGAGGTCGATGTACTCGTCCATCTTCAGCATCTCGTTTACGTCGGCACGGGTTTCAAGCAGCTGCAGCCAGCCTAATGGTATACCCGTTTTCACGGTGGCATCGTTAATCACCTGTGCAAGGATGCGGTTTGTTTCCATGGCCTCGCTGCCCCCTTTGAGAAGAACGGCATTGCCGCTTTTGAGACACAGGGTGGATATCTGTACCAGCGCGTCTGGCCTGGATTCAAATATAACACCGATAACGCCGATAGGACAGCTTACCCGGAACAGGTCAAGCCCGCTGTCCAGCTCGGTGGCCATTTGGGTGGTGCCAACCGGGTCGGGCAGGGTGATAAGGCTTTCTATGCCTTCGATAACGCCGTCGATCTTCTTCTCGTCGAACTTCAGGCGCTTCATGAGGGGGGCGGACAGGTTCTCTTTCTCGCTGCGGGCAAGGTCATCGGCATTGGCTTTTACTATGTCTTCCCGCCGGGTGTCAAGGGCCCTGGCGATTTCGCTTAACGCGGTGTTTTTCAGGTCTGTTTGGCACGCGGCAAGGTGTATTGACGCGTTCCTGGCTGCGATTGCGAGGTCTTCGATGTTCATGATACATGTATCCCTTATTTTGTTATATCTTCAAAAGAAGAAAATGAGGTTTCTTTGCCCTGTTCCCTGGCTTCAAAGTCCTCGATAATTTCTTTATCCTTGATATCTTCATACATTTCCCAAAGGGACTTTTTCAGCAATACAGAAGTATCGCATTCATAATATTCCTTTAGAAAGTTCAGAAGCTTTTCTTCTTTTTCATTTAATCGTATTGACGTTACTCCCATAAATCATATACCTCGTCTCTTTTACCTATATATACTACATATATATCATCATTTTCCAGGAAAAAAATTGCCCTGTACTTTCCTTTTCTGAGCCTGAAGTACTCTCTCGTGTAATCACCTTTTAGCTTCTTAATGTCAAACAAATTTAGATCTTTTGTTAAATCAATGGCTTGAAAGGCATGATGCAATAGCAAAAATTGCTTTTTGGGTATTTCACCCTTTTTAAGAAGTTTTTTGATTACCTTTTCGTAAAAGATCATGTATACATTGTAGTACATCTATGCTAATTTGTCAATAATAAATGATCCAGGGTGCGGGATTAGTGAAAAAGGATTGCAATAGTATTTTCGAGGTGTATATATTCTCTTCAAGTTTCTCTGATTTCCAGATTCCCACTTCTGGCAGCAAAATTTCAACGAACATAAAAGGGTGAAGGTACATGAAAAGGATACTGTATGTAAGCATTATTTCGGGAATATTGTTGTCGTGGATCGTGTCGTGTGCTCCCGTGCACAGGCCAACGGTGATAAATGCTCCACTCATGAAAAAACAGGGTGACGTACATATCAGCGGCCATATTTCTCTTGCCGGGGTCGAGGCAAATGCAGGGGCGGCCCTTTCTGATCACGTGGGTATAGTGGTAAACAGCGTACTTTTCGCTAATAGTGTGTCCGAGGAGGAGAAAGACGGGAAAACGTACCGGGTCGAAAACGAAATGGAGATGGTTGAAGGGGGACTTGGTTTTTTCAATGCCTTCAAAAACGATATGGTTATTGAGTTGTATGGCGGGTTCGGTTACGGCTATTCAAAAACACTTTCTAATGAGGGTTATTATCCTGACAGGGTTGAAGCAAGGGGGTATCGTTACTTTATCCAGCCGGCATTTGGTTATGCGGGAGATATCGTGGCCGTGGGCTTTGCAACCCGTGTGATTTACCTTGACCTGTATGATTATCACGATTATTCCAACGGGGATACCTCCGGCCATCGGGGCCTTTTTTACGAGCCCGCGTTGTTTTTTCGTTTCGGGATGGAGAGCGTGAAGATAGAGAGCCAGGGTGGTTTTTCCCTGCGGGGAGACTATGGAGACGTGGATCACATTCCTCTTCATTTATCCCTGGGGGTTCGTTTAGAACTGAACCTGTATTCAATCTAATAGTATCTACGTTCGGGAATAAAGTTTTATTTCTTTTGTGACATTTTTAACGTGCGCATGCGGTTGATGGCGGCAGCCAGCTCGAGCTTTCTGAACATGGCGTAATCACCCTGCAGGCCGGAATGCAGTATATCCAGGCCGTTCTCGTGCAGGTCTGCCATCACCCCGTCAAGCACCTCCCGCAATGTACGTTTACCATCCATGTACTTTTGCCGTGCATAGTAGATGGCATCGGCGATGGCCCTCGTCTGACTGGTGTGTACCAGCTGTTCAACGGCACCAAGCTGAATGGTGGTGGTGCCGAACATGATAGACTGCAGTCCCTTGGGGGATATTTTCACGTCCCGATTACCTTTACTCGGGTCAATGCTCTCTGCCAGGGGCACCCGGTCAACCAGTGTGCCGAATGAATCGCCACCCTCGGCAGCCCGCTCGGCCCTGTACTTCTCTGCGATGGCCCGTGCTTCTTCTGTCACGTTAGACGGCAGGTACTCTTTCATCATGATGACGGTGTCGGCCACGTCGAAATAGTCACCCGATCCGCCGATAACCAGTATGGTGGATACCCCGTGATCTCGGTAGAGCAGCCGCACCTTGTCGATAAAAGGGGTGATGGGTTCGCTCTCCCTGGCAACAAGTTCCTGCATGCGGTGGTCGCGAATCATGAAGTTGGTGGCCGAGGTATCCTCGTCGATAAACAGTACCGACGTGCCTGCTTCAAGGGCTTCCATGATGTTGGCCGCCTGCGAGGTGCTGCCGCTGCCGTCCTGCGAGGAGAAGGTGTCGGTGTTCTGGCTGAAGGGGAGGTTGGAGATGAATGGGGTTATGCAGGTCTTCTCGATGCGTCTCCCGTCCTCCGCCCTGATCTTTACTGATTCTGGATGGGCCACCACGAACTCCCTCCCGTCACCGGGGAGATGGTTGTACACACCCCGTTCGAGGGCGTTGAGTACCGTTGATTTCCCGTGGTATCCGCCTCCCACGATGAGGGTTACCCCTTCGGGAATTCCCATGCCGGATATTTCACCGGAATTGGGAAGTTGGAATGATACATGGAGTGAATGGGGGGCGGTGAATTTTATGACGTGGTCTCCTTTCATGGGGCGGTCGTCGATGCCGCTTTTACGGGGCAGCACCGCGCTGTCTGCCACAAAGCCTACAAGCTTTTTTTCAGGGAGACTGTTCCGTAAGGCATCAGCATCTTCACTGGTTTTTACGTGATGATACAGTTTCTCTTTATCCAGGTTTTTGAACATGAGAGATTCTTCAATGATGTGGGGCAGTTCATCGAAAAACATTTCGATGGCGTGACTGCCGGCGATGCGCCTGCCGAAGGCGGGAAGTCCCATGACGAAACGTGCTTCCACGAATGAATCATTTACGAATGCCGAGGTGCGTTCAAGTATCTCCTGCCCGGGACGGTCGATGGTTATAATGCCACCCTTGCCCGAGCCGCGGCTCCCTTTGGCGAATTTTACGCACGCTTTATGGAATGCGCGGGTGAGGTAATCCCTGAGTGCCACTTCCCGGGATGGTGAGCCGTATGTATCAGCCGGGAAGCCGGCAACGTCCTGGTTTACCCGCACGTGTACGCGGCTTGGATCAGCGAAAGGGTCTCCCTGCACGTGATCTATGTAAAGGGTGAAGCCTGGATACCGGTACCCGTCCTTAATGTCCTTGTAGGCCTTGTATGATTTACCGTCTAGTCTTGACAGGTGCGATTTCAGTTCGGTATAATCTTTCATGGGTATCTCCTTTAAGCATGTGCACATATTGTACCATTCAGTATCAGCATGTCAATACTGCAAAACTTGTATTATACTAAATACCAGTTTTATTGGACATCTGCAGTGATCTTTTATATATTATTTCAACAAAACAGGAACATACATAGAATAAAGAGCGGCTTTTAATCAAAAAGTGTTCAGATTATACTTTTAAAAATGATGGAGGTTCAAATGAGAATCAGGTTATTGATGTACACCATACTGATTGCCTTTGCCATGAGCAGTTTTGCAGTTTTTGCAGCAGGTCCCCCGGACAAGCCCGGTCCTGGAATGAAAGAGAAAGCGAAACAGGCCGCCATGGAGCGCAAGGAGCACCGCAAGGAAAAGGCCATGGAAAAGAAGATGAAGGCCCGTGAGCGGATGAACGAGAGGCATCAGGAAAGAATGGGTAAGGTAAAGGGACTTGAGAATGCTATACAGCGGCTTGAACGGGTTGCTGACCGGCTTGAAGAACAGGGAAAAACTGAACAGGCCGAGCGTGTTCGCGAAAAGGTGAAGGTAGCAAAGAAAAAACTGGAACAGAAGAAAGAACAAATACAGAAGGAAGAGGAATCCGCTGAACAGGAAGAATAATATTTTCCAGGCTGATTTCCGTAAAAGGAGGTATATATGAGATTTTTAAGAATGATAATGATACTGGTTTTTGCCATGGCAATAACCTGTTTTACTGCCTGTGGTGATAAATCGGGCAGTGAACAGGAAGTAGCAAAAGAACAGCCTGTAGTTGAGAATATAACCCCGGAGAATGCTGAAAAAAAGGCTGACGAGGTTCTGAAAGAAATAGATAAACTGTAAATAGAATACTGCATAAGAGGAGAAGGGCCCGTACACTACCATGCGGGCCCTTCTATTGGATTTATGAAAACATGTTATACTATTATTATTACTGTTGGTATTTGTATACTGGGCCTGCTGCATGTAGAAGCTGCTGAAAATGACGGAACACTTAGACTGGGTATACACGGGGCTGTTCGCTCAACAATTTACGACAGGCGTCTTACTTATTACAGCGCTTCTCTGAAAGCAGAGTACGCAAAAGGTCCTGTTGCACTGGGAATTGAGCCCTATATGAAAATGGATTACCCGTTGTACGATATGCAGGGAAGCGTGACCAGGTCGTCCCTCGGCGGCGTTGACCTGTCTGCTGATATCAAAGCTGCTGAATGGATGTCAATAGGAGCCTGGCTTGGTGGTGCCAGGGGTGATCATGACCTGCAAAGGGCTGAAGGAGGCCTCTGGGGAAGTCTTTTTTTGCTGGATACCCTGTACCTGCAGGCTACCCATGACATGGGGAGTTCAGGCTACAGTATTTACCAGGGATATGATATGGAGTCTTCGTACCGTTATACTTCTTTATATGCCGAGATCTATATTAACAGTGACATGGCAATAGGTGCAGAAATAATGGACATACAACAACAGGTTGAATCGGGAGGATACGATACCAGCTATCAGACCCGTGATTACCGGGGTGGCCCGGTGATCTATATCGGCAGTACTGCTGTGCTCGACGTGATGGCTGTTGCCGGTGAACAAAAGGAATCAGGCAGCTATACGGGCGCTGCCGCATCCCTGTGGTTTGAGCCGTCGAGGTGGTTCAACATGTTTGTTTCTGCAGAATACAATGTCTTTATATCAGACAGGGACACGGACCCGTATTCCGGGGTCTCTTTTAATGGTGGTCTAACCGTTTATTTCTTGTAAGGTGATCGTTTATAAAGATATCTTTACCATGTTCTCATGAGAATGAGATAATATTTATTTTCTTAGCCTTACGAGGTAGTATAATGAAAAAAATGTATCGAATACTTGTTATTCTTATTGTCATGTTCACAATAAGTCCGGTATTTCCCGAGGAAAAATTATCACGCAGTTATACCGATATGCTCTTCGAAAGAGATAAGACTTTTCCCCTTTCAACCTATAATCCCATGTACTTCGTAGATGGCTATCCAAACGCAAAAGTACTGATGAGTTTCAAGTACCAGTTCGTCGAGTCATTTAACCTGTTCTTTGGGTATAACCAGTACATGTTCTGGGATATCCATGATAAGTCACGTCCATTCAGTGATATTAACTTTAACCCACAATTGTTTTATCATCTGCCAATTCAATGGGGTATCCTTGATTCAGTTCAGCTTGGGCTGTATGAACACAAGTCTAACGGTAAGGACGAAGATGATTCCCGTTCATATGACAGCAATTACATGAGGATAATCCTGGGTAAATCCAGCGAAAAATACATTTTGAGATGCACCCTTCGGCCGTACGTACTGTATCGTCTTGATGATACCAACAGGGATATCAGGGAGTACATTGGATGGTGGGAAGCTGATATTGCTATAGGGCGGATTTTCAAGGGTCCAGTACAGGCAGTTGCATTGTATGCAAGGGTTTTCGCCGGTGGAGTAGATGGAACAGACTTTTCAAAAGGCGGCCAGGAGATCATGTTCATAACCAGGTTAAGCATACTGGGCGCGCATCCAGCACTTTGTTTCCAGTTCTATCACGGGTATGCAGAATCCCAGCTTGAATATGATAAAAAGGAAACAGCATACCGGGGTGGGCTGATGTTGTATTTATAATCCCTGAATAATGTAAAAACTGCATGACGTAATCAGGATTATGTGATGCAATTGTGCAGTAATGTTCTGATATTATTAATGGAGGTAGCTATCATGAAAAGCTTCCGGTTTTTGCCTGGATTACCAGTATTGTTTTATATTCTATTTCTTTACCATGCATACGATATCAATGCCGGTAGTGTATATGACCAGGAAAAAGGTATGCCCGGCTTTGATGATGTGCGTGTGTCATCAACACTATCAAGTAAAACAGAAAAATATATTGCTCCCCATCTTATTGATGGCAGCAGCCATTCCTGGGTGGAAGGTGTCAAAGGCCCTGGTGTGGGGGAGACCATTTTTATTGATTTCAAGTCACCGGTAAAAGTGTCATACTTTTATATTAAGAACGGTTTTGGTGATCCCAAGTGGTATAGCGCCAACAACAGGGTGAAAGAACTGCTGGTTGAGAGTATGGGAAGAATTTCTGATAATTTTGAAAGTAAAAAATTTACTTTTACTTTGAAGGATACGGGGGATTTACAAAAGATAGATTTAACTCAGAAAGTGTTGTGCCGCGGATTCAAGTTCACCATCAAGTCTGTATACAGGGGAAGTAAATTTGATGACACCTGCATATCTGAGATATCATTCAACAAGTTGAAAGTGAGCACTTCTCCTGGCTACCCCTCTCTTAAAAAACCGGTTGCACTGAGTACCATGGGGTATGAACTGATGCTTCGCCCCAACGGTAAAATGACGGGGAAAGGAGCAGGCATGTGCCAGTGTGAATGTCCATTTGTAAGGGGGACATGGGGGCCAACCAGTGATGGCGGATATTACCTGTACATTATTAATAAAATCGATAGTAACTGTGGGGATATTGAGGCAGAACCTTCTGGTGTATGGGTAGAAAATTCCATGCTGAAATTGATTGATAAAATAGAATGATCTACTGATAGGTGCTCCATTAATAGTATAACTACATACAATACCGTTAATAAACGTGTACCCTGGATAACACAAACTATAATGCAGTATGCTTTACTAAAATGACCGGGCAGGATATTTAGTATTTAACATGGAAGATTTACGTCAATCACCGATATTTGTAATACCTGTTTTATTGATCAGTGTTGCCCTGCTTAACCTGGGTAATGACCTGCAGGGTACCCTGCTTGGTGTCCGGGCCGCGATCGAGGAGTTTCCCCGGGAAAACATCGGCCTGGTCATGTCCGCGTATTTCGTGGGTTTTGTTGTGGGGCCGTGGTTCATACCACGGCTGATTTCACAGGTAGGACATATCCGCACTTTTGCGGCGATGGCATCACTTGCTTCTGGTGTGGCTTTAGCACATGTGCTTATAATCAATACCCCTGCGTGGATGTTGCTGCGGTTCGTTCATGGAATATGTTACTCGGGTATGATGCTGGTTGTGGAAAGCTGGCTGAACGGCAGCGCAACGTATTATGACAGGGGACGAATTCTGTCCATTTACAGTATTGTCTTTTACCTGTCTTCAGCAGCAGGCCATCCACTATTGAATATTGCTTCTCCTGAAGGATTCACACTGTTTTGCGTGGTATCAATTTTGATCTCCCTGGCAGTTATTCCCATTACCCTTGCGCAGGTGGAAAACCCGGCAAGGGTACCCATGATGCGCATGAAAATTGGATCCCTGATTAAGACAGCCCCCATGGGAATAATCGGTATATTCATTGCCGGTTTATGTATGAATGCATTTCGGGGAATGGGCCCAACCTTCGGGCAGGATGTGGGTCTCACCCCTGCCGGCATTTCTGCCATAATGGCGGTTACCACGGTGGGGGGGCTGGCATTGCAATGGCCAATGGGGCTTTTATCAGACAAGATGGACAGGAGAAAGGTAATTCTCTGGTCAAGTCTTGGTGCCGGTATAATAGCCCTTGTAATCGGTTTTTCCGGCGAAGTAAGTCTTCGCGTACTTCTGGTTGCGTTGTTCGTATTCGGTGGACTGGGTATTCCCGTGTATGCCATCTGCATTGCACACGCTAATGATCATGTTCAACCGGGCGAATTCGTGGCCACGGCAAGTACCATGATGGTTTCATTTGGACTGGGATCGGCAATCGGCCCGTACCTGTCAGGGGTGGTAATGTCAAAAATCGGTCCCAATGGGCTTTTCATATTAGCCGGGTATATATGGCTCATATTGTTCGTGTTTGGGTTATTCGTGATTGAACGCAGAAAGCCTATCAAGCAGCGTTTAAAAGAGGCATTTATACCGGTACCGCGAACGACCCCTTCATCGCTGCAATGGTATGCCCGCCAGGCTCGTGAAGAAAGGAGGATAAAAAAAGGAAAGGCCCGGTCGTAAACACGGGCCTGTTATGAAAAACCAGTTTGTTTATTCATTTTCGGATGGTTTTGATTCAGATACAGGGGCTGAAGATGATTTTGTTCCTGGTTTTTCTTTCGGTATGGCGATACCCAAAATGTTTAACCCCGCATCTAGTACCAGCAGTGAAGCGGCGATACTGATGAGTATAATCACCTGTCCAAGCAGTGGACTTCCAACAATAAACTGGTAAAGATAAAAAGTATTAATAAATGTTACTATCCCTATTATTGATCCAAGCCCACCTGCTGCCGCGGGTAGATACTTCCGTATTTGTTCCTGCATGGATGGTATAAGCAGGTAGATAAGGCATGCCACCCCTGCCGCCAGCATAATAATTGCTGATCCCGGAGCGAAAAGACCTCCCACGATAAGAATTATGATTCCCATCACAAGGATCACCAGACCTCCAAGTAAAATAATATTGTCCCTTGAAAGTTTATTTATAAAGGGTATTTTTTCCACTATCATTGGAAACCTCCATTTAGTTTATACTTACTATTGATTATATACTAATACTGGTTAGAATGCAAATGATAAAAAACATTATATCGGAATAATGAATAAAAAGATAAAAATGTTGCAATATTACGTTTGTGAAATTACAATTAACAACTGAGTCGATAACGATATATACGGTGAGGGGGTGGTATGCTTGAATATATAAGTGCTGATAATGGATTTACCATACAATATAAGGGCAGGAGGATTCTTACCCACAGTATTACAGACCCCTGCATTTGTATTGGTAATGGGACTGCACGGATTGAGACTTCCCATGGTGTATATAAACTAAAAAAGGATACTATTCAGCTTAAAGAATACTGCAGTGATTTCTCTATTTCGCGTAATTCCGACGATGCAATAGATATAATATTTGGATCACTTGTTACCCTGCACTGCCGCGTTTTAGATGGACGGCTGCATATTACCTTTACCGGTTATGATGAAACATGTAACAGATTCTGGATAAGCCTGCCAGCAACGCCGGATGAGCACGTCTATGGTTGCGGTGAACGTTTTGGTAAGCTTGATCTTCGCGGACATGATATTCCCATCTGGGTGACAGAACCGGGAATAGGGCGCGGACGGGATTACGTTGGCATCCTGGCAGAGCTTCATTCCAGGGTGGGCGGTGCATGGCATAACACCTATTTCCCCATGCCCACGTTTGTTTCATCACATAACTGGTACATGCATGCAGAATCTGATTCGTATGCAAGGTTCAATTTCAAGAAGAAGGACAGGTTTGTCCTGTATTTCTGGCAGGTACCTGAGACCCTGGTGCTGGGTGTATGTGACAATGCTGCCAGTACTATTGGTGAGTTGTCTGCTTATCTTGGACGTCAGCCATTACTGCCGGACTGGGTATATGAAGGTATGTGGCTGGCAGCACAGGGAGGTACCGATGCTGTTCGTAACAAGGTAAAGAAGGCCCGCGATGCCGGATTAAAACTTTCAGCCATCTGGTCCCAGGACTGGCAGGGTATACGCAAAACCCCGTATGGTACCCAGCTAATGTGGAACTGGAAATACGATCCTGAGTTGTATAATGGCCTTCCTGAATTTATTAATGAACTGCATGAAGAAGGAATAAAGTTTCTCGGATATAATAACTGTTTTTTGGCCATGGACAGTGAACAGTACAAAGAAGGGTCTTCAAAAGGATATTTCGTGAAGGACGGGGAAGGGAAAGACTACGAGATATACACATCAACATTTCCCGTGGCAATGGTTGACCTGACAAACCCTGATGCGCGGCAATGGTACAAGCAGATAATAAAGAAGAACATGATCGGTATCGGGTTGGACGGCTGGATGGCTGATTTTGGAGAGTATCTTCCTGTTGATTCAAGTATTTATAACGGTGATCCATTGCTGTATCATAATCCCTATCCAGCGGAATGGGCGAAATTGAACAGGGAGGCAGTGGATGAGGAAGGTAAAACGGGAGATGTTGTATTTTTCTCCAGGGCAGGTTTCACCCGCTCCCCGCGATATTCACCACTTTTCTGGGCCGGGGACCAGCTGGTGACATTTCATGAGAATCATGGCCTGGAGTCGGTCATACAGGCCGGTATTTCAATGGGTATGTGCAGCTGTGGGTTTTACCATTTTGACATAGGGGGATTTTTCTCAATATTATGGATAAAGAGAAATAAAGACCTCTGGATGCGATCTGCAGAGATTGCGGCATTCACCCAGGTAATGCGCAGCCACGAGGGGATCAACCCGGAAGTTAATTGCCAGTTCGATTCCAGTCCTGAAATACTTTCCCACCTGGTTCGTATGACAAAAGTATATACTAATTTGAAAGAGTACCACAGTTATTGCGCCCTTGAATACATAACGAAGGGGTTGCCGCCAATGCGACACCCCTATATTCACTATGAGGATGACCTGACACTGCATGACCTTAAATACCAGTACCTCTATGGACAGGATCTCATGGTGGCCCCTGTGATAAAGAAAGGACAGAAAAGAAGAAAGCTGTACCTGCCCCAGGACAGGTGGATACATGCCTGGACGGGCAGGGAATATGGTTCAGGATGGCACAGGGTGAATGCCCCCCTGGGTGAACCACCTGTCTTTTACAGGAAAAATTCAAAATTTTCTGACTTGTTCGCAGTGATGAAGGATTTTTGAAGATTGACGTTGATAACAAATCACCGTGTTCTACCAGGACATTATGTAATTCACGTGGTTGATGGAACGAAATGATACAGGTTAAGTCTTAAGTACCTGTCTGAACTCTTCAACCAGACCCTGCACAGATGCCTTGGCATCCCCAAAGAGCATACGCGTGTTGTCCCTGAAAAAAAGAGGATTTTCGATCCCTGAAAATCCAGGGTTCATTGACCGTTTCAATACGAACACGGTGCCGGCCTTCTCCGCGTCAATAACGGGCATGCCGTAGAGAGGGCTGTCTTCTTTTTCCCTGGCTGAAGGATTTACCACATCGTTGGCGCCGATAACAATGGCAACGTCAATGGTATGAATTACCGGGTTAATGCTGTCCATCTCTACCAGTTGTTCGTAGGGTACGTCTGCTTCGGCAAGGAGTACATTCATGTGCCCCGGCATTCTCCCGGCAACCGGATGGATGGCAAATTGTACCTCGGTGCCGTTGGAGTCAAGCAATCCTGCCAGTTCTTTCACGGCATGCTGGGCCTGTGATACTGCCAACCCGTAACCGGGGATGATAACCACTGACCTGGCGGCCTCAAGTATGAGAAAGGCGTCCTGTATGGTTACAGGGTTTACCTCACCCTGCTGTTGGGCTGATTCTGATGCTGAGCCAGCCACGGAACCGAACCCGCTGAAAAGAATGTTGGAAAGAGAACGGTTCATGGCTTTGCTCATTATGGAGGTAAGTATGATTCCGCTTGCGCCCACCAGTGCCCCTGAGACTATAAGCACATTGTTTTGTATGGCAATACCGGCAGCGCTTGCCGCCAGGCCCGACATTGAGTTTAACAATGATATGACAACAGGCATGTCGGCACCGCCGATAGGCATCACAAGGGTGATCCCCATAAGAAGGGCTACTACCGTGAATGTTAATAGCAGGTGAAATGTTTCAGGAGAAATGTCAGCCGTAAGAGCGGGAAAAATAAAGGCGATGGACGTGATAAGTATCCCTGCAACAAGAATGCTGTTCAATATTTTTTGTCCCGCGAAAAGTACCGGTTTTCCCGGCAGTACGCCCGAAAGTTTTCCCCAGGCCATCAGGCTGCCTGTAAAGGTAATGCCGCCAATAATTATGGCAAGCACCAGGGCTGTAGTTGTAACCGTTGCCCCGGAGGCGCTCTCTGAATATACAGCCATGGCAACCAGGAGACTTGCAAGTCCACCTGAACCGTTGAAAAGGGCAACCATTTCGGGCATGGCGGTCATGGCAACAAGACGGGCTGATAACGCGCCGATTACTGATCCGGTAACAATACCGATGGCGATCCACCTGAAAGATATGATTTCACCGCTTACCAGGGTGATGACCACCGCCATGAGCATGCCCAGTGAAGAGAGCATGTTTCCCCTGCGGGCAGTGTCCTTTGAGCTGAGCATTTTAAGGCCAAGCACAAAGCATATGGCGGAAATTATGTAGGCAAGTTCAATATAGAAACTCATTTGCTGTTATCCCCGCTTTTCTTCTTTTTGAACATACCCAGCATGCGGTCAGTAACAAGGTATCCTCCCACCACGTTGATAGTGGCAAATATTACCGCGAGTGTGCCAAGAACGGTAGTAAGTGCAGTATGGGCTGATCCAGCTGACAATACCGCTCCCACGAGGGTGATACCCGATATGGCATTTGCACCGGACATGAGAGGGGTGTGCAGGGTAGAGGGAACCTTGCGAATCAACTCAAGGCCAAGAAATATTGCAAGTATGAGAATGAACAGCAGCTGGGTACCCTGCATTATTTTTCTACAATCTCCCTTATCATGGTATTCACAATTTTACCGTCATGTGTTATCATGGCTTTCTTCAGTATTTCATCTTCAGGGTCGAGGATAAATGAACCTTTTTCATTATCCCAGAATTCTTCAACAAGGGCAGTTACGTTATTGGCATACATCTGGCTGGCGTGTACTGGTACTGTGCGTTCTATAATGGATGGCGCCATAATTTTTATGCCGTTGACAATGTTCTCTTCATCTTTTCGGGATAGCTCAACGTTGCCCCCTGAGTCAATGGCAAGGTCGATGATAAGGCTGCCTGGCTTCATTCGATTAATTATATCTTCCGTTACAATAACAGGGGCTTTTTTTCCAAAGACCCTGGCAGTGGTTATAACGACATCAGACTGGGCGCATTGATCTGCCATGGCTTTCTGCTGGCGTTCAAGCTGTTCCGTGGTAAGCTCCCTTGCGTATCCCCCCTCGGTTTCACCGGTATCCCCAAGGTCGATTTTTACAAAACGGGCACCCACCGATTTTACCTGCTCTTCGACAACAGGCCTGGTGTCAAAAGCGTAGACAAGTGCTCCAAGTCGTTTGGCAGTGGCAATGGCCTGGAGGCCGGCAACCCCCGCTCCAATTATGAATACCCTTGGAGGGTTTATTGTGCCGGCCGCGGTGATCATCATTGGAAATATGCGGTTCAGCTTTTCGGCCGCGTGGATCACTGCAGTATAGCCGGCAATTGAGGCCTGCGAACTCAACGCGTCCATTTTCTGCGCCCGGGTGATACGGGGAATCATTTCCATGCTGATTGTTGATATTCCAGCTGATGCAAATTCTTTAATCAAATCAATATTGTTAAATGGATCGAGGTAGCTTATGTGCACGGTGCCTGCTTTCATCTTTTTTATTTCACCGGGAGATGAAGGCTGTACCCGCAGAATGATGTTCGACTCTGCCAGTATTTCATCATTGCTGTGTGCCAATACGGCACCCGATGACTTTAACAGGTCATCTGAGAAACCGCAATAACCGCAGTTGATGCCGATCCCATTTTGCACCAGTAACTCTACCCTTTTCAGTTTCATGAGCCTGGAGGCTGTTTCAGGTACAATAGCCACTCTTGTCTCGTCGATTGATGATTCCGCGGGTATTCCTATTTTCATAATTTCATTAAAACCTGTTGTCTTTCCTTTTTCGAAGAAATAGTGAAAATACAATTATGCTGTTCCAATGTATATGTAAGTATACTTCTGAACAGGGGATATGTCAAATCGTAGAATAGGCCCGGGGTGTAGAATCTTTATTTCTTTTCTTTCATCTTCATCACGAAATTGTACACACCGTATTGGAGGGCTGACATGGATCGCTTGAATATGGTTTTGAAATCTTCAGGTTCGGCCACAAATAGCTCGATACTTGCCCATACATTATCCCTTACGATAAAGACCTTGGAAGTCTTTGATTCGGCATTGGAATAATTTACCGCCTCAAGTACTTTTTGCCGTTCGCTGTCATCTTTTACCGGCCAGAAATTGGGTAAAACTATTCGAAAGAAATCAGTATCTTCAGGATCTATCTGTATGAAATAAGTATTACCTTCAAATTTAAAAAGAACATCCCCGTCGTCATCAAGCTCTACCGGGTATCCCTCGCTTTTTAGATATTCAGTATACATTTTCTGCATGGCAGCTTTATTCACTTTTTCTACTGCATCTTCAGAAAACGCAGGTGATATTCCGGCACTGGCAAAGATAACGAATAATAATATCATTATTAACGGTACGATTCTGTGATTGCGGGTATGCATAAATATCCTCCAGGTAATTGCAGTATAGTATAAGAACCCTTTAAAATGTCAATTCCTTCAGTAGAGAAAAATACGAAACAGAACTCCAACGTGACATAATGTCATATAATTAAATATGTTGTAATACAAATTAATCGTTTGACATCCCCGTTCAGCGGGTTTGTAATGGGAATCTCCGAAAGAGATAGATTCTTACAATATCACGGGAGGTTAGTATGCGTTGCGACAGAATATTTTCAACCTATGATTGTGAAAGATTGCGAACGATTGAAAATGACAGGCTGATCGATGATGAAACGGGAATGAAAATGCTGTGTTCAATCAGGGAGATAATGTCCCGTTCAAAACGGGTGAAGCCAAAAAAGATAAAGCCTACTGTTGTGACGATGAATTCCCAGTTCATGTTGAAAGATCTTGACACCGGGAAAAAAGAGATATACACACTGGTGTATCCGGGAGAAGACAATAGTATTGAAAACAGTATCTCAATCTTATCACCAATCGGAACCTGTGTTATCGGTTGCAGTATAGGAACCGTGATAAATCTTAATTCCGGATTGAACCGGTACCTGGTGATCGAGGATGTATTGTTCCAGCCAGAAGCGCATGGTCAGTATCACATGTAATTGATACTGTCGAATAATATTTGACAAATTTGCACTCAAAATACTAAAATACTAATCAACTATTAGAGAGTGCCTGATGAAAAAATACCACAGAAAGCTAGTCAGTATTTTCAGTTCGTGTTGCATACTGTGCTTTTCAATCATATTCTTTGCCGGTTGCACAGATGAAGGTAAAACTGTATCACTTCTTGGTACCTGGTATTATCAAACGGGTTTTGAAACTTCATGGCTTACATCACCAATTGATGAAAACTGGAAAGAAGTTACTGCCCCGGTTTCAGTAAGCAAAATTCCCGGCATTGAAGAATATAGCGGCATTATAACTTTTAAAAAAAAGGTACCATCAGAAGTATTACAATGGGTTGGCAACGATGCATCTATTGCAATACATAGTGGTAGTATTGCAGAATCAGGTGAGATATACCTGAACGGTACACTGGTGGGCTCACTGGGTTCTATTGATCCATTTATCTCCAGCCATGATACCTGGCTTGTTACCGGCGTCCCTCTGAATGCATTTAACCTTGCTGAAAATAATTACATCTCAATTCGCCTGTTCGCAGCGAAGAACAGCACCTACAATGGTATAAAGGGTCCCTCCATGTACATGGGCAGGCTGGAAAAGGTACTCGGGAACTATTATGGTAATGCCATTGTTTCGTTAATGCTTATTGCAGTGTATTTCTTTGTGGGGATGTACCATCTGTTGCTTGGTATCAGAAGACGTTCTGAGCTGCATTACCTCTATTTTGGAATATTTGCCATTCTTATATCGATGTTCCTGCTGGCAAATATTGACGCCAAAAGCATGATCTTCTCAATTGGCATATTGCCTTTTTATTACTGGTTTGACAAGTTTCCATTGTTCTTCATGATCCCGATATTTTCCATGTTTGTATCGCAGCTTTTTTACCATCGGCACAGGAAGGTACTTCTGGTCTTCATATCGTACACCGCTGTTCTTTTTACATATTCGCTGCTTCTCAGGTACGTGTTCACAGAAACGAAACAGTATGATCTGCAGTTGTTTTACCCGTTGCTTATCGGGTGTATCATATATGTTTTTTATGAACTGGTGATACAGTTGATCCGAAAAAATATAGATGCCATTATACTGGTCGCAGGTATCGTGATACTTTTTTTCGGTGCGATTCATGATATCCTGCTGAATGAAAATATAATCCAGGGTGTTGCCATAATGCAGTATACATTCCTGGTATTTATTGTGTGTATCGTGGTACTCCTGGCCAACAGGTTCATTAGTACTAGCAGAAAGATGGAAAATCTGAACGATGAGCTTGATGAAAAACTTGCAGATCAGCAGTTACAGAATGAACGGCTGAACGCGGTACAACAGACCGTCACCGATGTGACTGCAACCCTGTCCACATCTGCTGAGGAGATGTCCTCTGCGGCTGAATCATTCTCACACAGCTCGCAGAGCCAGGCGTCATCGGTTGAGCAGATGTCTGCCACCATGGAGGAATTAATGTCCGCGGGGGAGAACATGGTTACCATCGTTGCGGAGCAGGTGAACATGCTGGGACGGGTAACTGAGAGGCTTAATCTTGCCGTTGATGCCACAAGGCACGCCGAAGGTGAGATGGACACGGCACTGTCTGTGAAAAATGAACTGAACAAAACCATAGAGGAAACCTCGGGCAGCATTGAGATTGCCGCGGGGGCAATGGATTCTGCAACCGCCAGGTTTGAAGAGATGACCCGTGTGAGCGAAGTGATCAGTGATATTGCAGACCGTATCAACCTGCTTTCTCTTAACGCGGCAATTGAGGCCGCAAGGGCGGGGGATGCCGGAAGGGGATTTGCCGTTGTTGCCGATGAAATCGGGAAACTGGCGGATAATACATCTGAAAATCTTAAATCAATCGTTCAGCTTTTCGGTGCCAGCAGGGAAGAGATATTGAATGCCAACAACAGGATACAGGTCTTTCGTGAGTCACTCAATAATATGCTTGGAAATATTACCGGTTTCGGAGAATTAATAGAGAAAGTAGCCGGTCTTATAAAAAATACAACTTCGCTTTCTACTTCTGCAGGACAGGAAACCGGAGAAGTAAAATCAAAGGCTGATCAGGTGCAGGGTAGCGTAAATGAGCAGCAGAAAGCGGTGGCCGAGGTAACCGAAGCACTGCAGGGTATCAATTCCATCAGCCAGCAGATCGCCGGCGGTTCGGAAGAACTTGCAAGCTCGGTACAGGAGGTGACCACCGCTGTTGAAAAGCTGAAGAATGTACTGGAGACAGGCCAGGAATGACCTGCTCAACATCTATTCCAACCGGGCCCCCTTGGCGGCACTTTGTACCAGCTTTACATACTGGGAGAGCCAGCCCACTGTAATGCGGGGTTTCGGCTGTTTCCATTTTTCTTTTCGCTTTGCCAGTTCCTCGTCTGATACCAGCACGTTTATGCTTCGTTCGTTAATATCTATCTTTATATCATCACCATCTTTGATAAGGGCGATCACCCCGCCGTCGAATGCTTCGGGGGACACATGGCCAATACTGATACCCCTGGTACCGCCAGAGAAACGTCCGTCGGAGATAAGGGCGATCTTTTCGCCAAGGCCCTTGCCGGCGATGGCGGCGGTGAGGGCCAGCGATTCACGCATGCCGGGTCCACCCTTGGGTCCCTCGTAGCGTACTATCACCACGTCTCCCGCACCGATCTTGTTGTCCTGGAAAGCCTGCATGGCCAGGTCTTCACTGTCGAACGCCTTTGCCTTGCCCTCGAAAAGTTTCATCTTCTCGTCAATGGCGCCAACCTTTATAACGCAGCCCTCCGTTGCTATGTTGCCGTAAAGAACGAAGATGCCGCCTTCCTTTCGGTAGGCGTTCTTCTTGTCCCTTATCACATCATCAATGTAGACGGGAGAGGACTTCGCGATTTCCTTTATTGTCCTTCCGTTCACAGTTGGGCTGTCTTCAAGGTCGTCAACCAGCCTGTGCAGTACGGCGGGTACACCGCCGGCGGATTCTACGTCCTCCATCATGTACTCGCCGCCGGGACGGATTGACGAGATCTGCGGTATATGCCGCCCGATGTCGTCGAACTCTTTCAGGTCGATGTCAACCCCCGCCGCGTAGGCGATGGCTGGAATGTGCAGGGTGGTGTTGGTTGACCCCCCCAGTGCCAGGTCAACACGGATGGCGTTCCTGAAGGCCTCCGGTGTCATGATGTCCCTTGGCCTGATATTTTCACGTACAAGGTCTACAATACGTTCACCGGACTCTTCGGATAATCGAAGCTTTTTGGAACTGCCCTCAAGCCCGGTGCCGCTGCCGGTAAGGCTCATACCCAGCACCTCGGTGAGGCAGTTCATGGTGTTGGCGGTATACAGTCCCTGGCATGAGCCGCCGGTGGGGCATGCCTCGCACTCAAGTTCTTTCAGCTGGTCGATGGTGATGTCGTTGTTGTAATAGCGTCCAACCGCCTCGAAGGTATCACGCACCAGCGAGAGTTTACGCTCGCCGTGCAGTAGCCCCGAACGCATGGGGCCTGCGGTAACAAATATTGCTGGAACGTTCAAACGTCCGGCGCCAATCAGCATGCCCGGGGTTATCTTGTCACAATTGGTGATAAACACAACGCCGTCAAGCCGGTGGGCCTCCACTATTGACTCAACCATGTTGGCTATAAGGTCACGGGAGGGGAGGGAGTAGTGCATGCCCTCATGTCCCATGGCGATCCCGTCGCATATTGCAGGAACTGAAAAAATGAAGGGGGCCCCGCCGCCGGCAGCCACACCCCGTTCGATACGGCGTTCAAGCTGCCGCATATTTATATGCCCCGGCACCAGGTCGGTGAAGGATGAGCATATGCCGATAAAGGGCTTATCCATCTCTCTCCTGGTTACCCCGGTGGCGTGCATCAACGCCCTGTTGGCGGTTCGTTCTACACCTTTTTTTGCCTTGTCTGATCTCATTATAACACCTCGTATATTAATGAATGATTATTCGTTTATTGAAAGAGTAACATTTAAACAGCCTGCGCCTTTTTATGCAAGGGAAAATCCTGAGAGGGGTGATTATTTATGAAGAATGGATTACTGGATCGATTTATAATCCAAAATATTCTTTTCCGAGACCACTTCCTTTTACGATACTCATTGTAGTACCTATTGGTAAATCTTTACAGCCGTGATATGGCACAATTACCTGCCTGCCGTTTTCATGATGTCTCCATTTTTTATGTGAACCTTTTTGAGAGACTAAAATAAAGCCTGCAGTGGCAAGAAATTTCTCTATTTCTTTCGCGGTTAATCTTTTTAGGCATTAGATGGCCAATTTATAGACCTGTTTATTCTCAAGGGGTATATCAGTAGGCTCGAAATATAGCTCTATTGCTTCTTTCATATTACGAAAGGCTTCTTCTTCTGTATTACCACAACTGGTGCATCCAGGTAATTCCGGACAGTATGCGGCGTAACTTTCCGTTACATCATCATATTCAATTACAACTCTTATTGTCATTTGTATTCCCTGATTTTCGAATAATTATCACCATCAAATCCATGGAAAGATAGAAGGTAATATGATAGTATTAATATATATTTATTTAACTTTTTGTCAATAAATATAGCATCCAAATGTTAAACAGGAAATATTAAATGACACATAATAAAATACACGTCCCCGTTGTGCCGCAGGACCTTCACATACATACCACATTTTCTACCGGGGACAGCGCGGTGGTTCCCGAACAGACGGTGGAGTTCATCGCATCGGTGGGGCACGCCCGCTCGGTTGGTATCAGCGATCACTTTGAGTACCTGGTTGATACCTTCGATACCTACCGGGACACGGTAAAGAAAAACGGCCTCTACGTGGGTACAGAGGTGGACGGGGCCGCCCTGGCAGATGAGGCTGCCGGCATGCCGTTTGAGTATTACATGTACCATTGCCGCAACACCGATGAAGACTACCGTGGACTTGAGGTGCTGCTTGCCACCGGCAGGCCAGCCATCGTGGCACACCCGCAGGTGTTCGAGACTGACCTTTCGAAAGTCCCTCCCGAGACCCTCATCGAGATCAATAACCGCTACGTGTGGCGCAACGACTGGCGCGGGTACTATACACCGTGGCTTGACAGCTTCAACTTTGTCATCGGCTCCGACGCTCATCAGCCCGGCTGGCTTGGCCAGGTGGTGGCAAGGCACGTCGCCGCAGAGCTTGGAGTTGAAGAGCACCTGGTGTTCGGGTAGGGGGCACCTGTTTTTATGATACTGAACGGAATCCCCGGCGCTACGCGCCGCCCCCTTTACTAAAGGAGGCTTCCTGGTGCGCAGACTTGATGGAATATATTTTAGTACTTGCCTTTCTCACCCATGATTTCTATAATCAGCCATTATTAACGTAATGAACACGGGGTAAGTATATGAAGAAACGATTCACCGGCATTATGATGATGGTTATATTCCTTGCATCGGCAGGTACCCTATGGGCCGATCTCGGGTTGTCCTTCCAGGCCATGGGTGGATATGTTTTGGATAGGGGTAAAACAGAGGACAGTCTTCGTGGCGGTTCAGATGCTTTTGTCAATAGTATTATAGCACCGGACTCGTTTGATAATTTTATTAATATGTATACAGTGGATTGTTCTTTGTCGGTAGAGTATAACTTTTGGCGAACGTTCTTTATTCGTAGTGGATGTGATTTTGCAACAACTGTAGGTGATGTTGAAACAAGAGGAGAAAATTCTGTCACGGGTGATAATTATACTATAAATCATTCATATCAATATATTGGTATTCCAATTATTCTGGGTATCAATGTCCCGGTAAATCGTGGAAGATATAATATATATTCAGGATTAGGACCCTGTTATAACCTGGTTTTTATAAATAGAGAAGGGAAGGGAACAGATACAGCTATAGATTATACAGAGAAATCTGAATTTGAAGCGGAAGGAGTGGGCTTTGTTGCAGTTGCAGGAATTGGTGTAAAACTATTTAAAGATATATCTATTAATATTGAAATGACATATCGAGATTTCAGTAAAGATAGAACAAAAAGAATTGAACCTGAAGATTCAGCGGGTTTTGCTCCAGCAACATATAAACAAAACTATGTATTTTCAGCCCCCAAAACATCCATACGCTTTGGGGTACGTTACTCATTATAATGATTTGATAAACATCGAGGATAATGCATGGAAACAGTAAGACTATCAATTTTTGCATTGATATTCTTTTTCTCTTTGATAAGTTCAGGTAATCTTTATGCTGACATCGGATTATCGATGCAAGTGATGGGTGGATACATAATTGATAATGAAAGTGTTGAATCTCAACTCAGGAGAAATTCAGATATTTCTTTGTTAAGTACTTTCGTTGCAGAGGTGGGTGCTCCTTATGATAGATTTGCTCCCTCAAAAAACAGCAAGGTTGTTGATGCTTCAGTAACTTTTGATTATATGTTCTTAAAAAAATTTTTTGTTCGATCTGGAATTGAATATGCACAGAGTGTAGAAGATTTTGAACATTATGCTGAAAGTAGTGGAGCCGTTGATTATTATGAAATTAGACATTCATATAAACATATCGGCATTCCACTAATACTTGGAATTAACGTCCCAGTGGAGAAAGGAAGACACAATATATATGCAGGTGCAGGACCGTGTTACAATATGGTATTTCTTGAAAGAGAAGGGAAAGGGAATTTAACCGGTATCGAATTTCATGATAGTGAATCATTTGATGCTGATGGTATAGGTTTTGCAGCGGTTGCAGGTGTTAATTCTCATCTTTATGATAATTTTTCACTTGTTATTGAACTAGTATATCATGATTTTAGTAAGAAGAAAGAAGTAGAAGTAGAAATTATAGATGAGGTTGATGTTTCATATTATCGTCCACAAACATATCTATTCGCCGCCCCAAAAACATCCATACGCCTGGGGGTGCGATACTCCATATAAAACAACCCATCTCTCCGTGCCCTCCGTGTCTCCGTGGCAAACATCAGTCAAGTCACCATGAAACCAAGGGGTAAAAAATGAACAAGTACCTCCTCGTCGCACTAATAATACTGGCCGTCATCATCATATTCCTGGTGGTGGCCTACGCCTACATCTACACCGACGCCCAGCGATTACCAATCAACAACCCCACATACTATGTTGAACACCGTGATCCCGCTGATACCCGGCAGGTGGTGGTATGCGCCGGGGACAGCATTACCCACGGCACCGTCAGCGTCAATTACGTGGACATGTTGCAGGAACGGCTGGGAGATGACTACGTCTTTGTGAACGCCGGTATCAACGGAGAGCTGGCATGGAACCTGGACCAGCGGGTTGACGACATTATAGCCTGTAATCCCCAATACGTGACCATACTGATCGGTACCAACGATGCCAACGCGTCCATGAATGAAAAATCAGAGAAGCGCTATATGAAAGACATGGGGCTTCCACGGAAACCGGACAAGCAATGGTACCGTGAGAACCTGGAAAAGCTTGTTGACACGTTGAAGAAAAAAACCGATGCCCGCATCGCACTGCTGTCACTGCCCCCCATCGGGGAGGAGCCCGGGAACGATGCGTATGAACGGGCCACCGAGTACAGCAGGGTGGTGAAAACCGTTGCTGGTAAGAAAGGTGTCACATACCTGCCCCTGCATGAAAAGATGACTGCTATGATTGACAGTGGGGACGTTGCATGCAACGTCCCCACAGCCCCCACAGTCAGCTACAATGGAACCACCGAGCCGGCCATGTACAGGGCCCTTGCCCGGCATTACCTGCTGGGGAAATCATTCGACGAGATAGCTGAGATCAATGGGTTTATCTATCTCACTGACCTGCTGCACCTGAACAGCCGGGGGGCAGGAGAGGTGGCTGATATGGTACAGGGTTTTCTTTATCAGTAAGCTGGTTGGGATGGTTTGGGGACTTTTTGTTGGGACGTAGCATGCTACGTCCCAACAATGTTCCAACTATTTGTTAGTAGAAGAAGCCTTCGAATATTTCATAACATAAACAAACCGCATGAGTGCGGTTTCAATCTTATTTATGGTATAACCACCGCCAAGAAAGGCTGTTTCGATGAAACTCTTGCAGCCTTTTTCAAGCACCTGGCACACGGCATAGGCGTCATCGATGTCGCTGCCGCAACAGAGTGCACCCTGGCCGGACAGCAGCACACCGCTTCGCCAGTGCAATGCCTTCAGGATTTTTTTAATCTGGTTGTCGCTGGGGTAGTACGAATAGTCTGCCACCTTCGCCGAAGTGCCCACAATCTGGGCCATGTCATCCAGCATGGGGTACACCGTATTGCCAGCCCTTGAGGCAGTGGTGATGTTGGGGAGATTGGTGTGAATAGCCGCGTTGCATTTTTTCTTTCTGTACAATGCGGCATGCAGCCGGTAGTCGGCTGCCGGTTTTACCTGTCCTATCACTTCTCCCGAATCGATTCGAACAACCGCCAGGTCTTCGGGTTTGCATTTCTTGAAACTGCATCCGTCGGGTGTAATTAACATCACTTCGTCTGAACGTGCACTGATACTGCCGATATCTTCTTTAATGATACCCTTCTCGTACATGAGGGGTGACCATTCGGATACATATTTTCTTGCATTATCAGTATTCATTACGCACCTCTCCCAAATTGTGCCAGGTAATACCTGTGCATGCGTGTTGTGTCAAAGGGACCGCTGTCGTGTGCCATCATCATGTACCTGGATTGTATGTACTGTTCGCACATCCTTTCGAGTATGGTTGAGATGGTGAAGGCGGTATCCATGTCAGGGCCAACGCATACGGCCCCGTGATTTGCCATAAGGGCAGCATTACGGTCCGTAAGGCATTCAGCAGTTTTCTTTGCCAGTTTTGATGTGCCGGGCAGGGCGTAATCTGCCACCCGCACCGACGATCCGATTAATGCCTCTGTCTCTTTATCAACAGTAGGAACGTCTTCACGCGCAGCGGCCACGGTTGACGCGTTCATCTGGTGTGTATGCACCACCGCGTTCACCTCCGGCCGCAGCTTGTATATCTCGGCATGCAGACCCTTCTCAGACGATGGTTTAATATGGCTGTCATAGGCCAGGTCTTCAATGGTTACCGTTACAATGTCATCCGTGGTCAGCTCCTCGTAGGTGCGGCCGCTTGGGGTTATCACGAAGGTATTCCCGTCCACCCTCGCGCTTATATTGCCCCATGTGCGGGCAACTAGGCCCTCCTTGAGAAGCCTTCGGCCCGCGTCACAGACAACCTGTTTCGCTTCCAGTTCGTTCATTAGTTTCTCCATGGGTATATTGTATTATACTCCCTCGATATTCTTGAATACCCTTTCAAACCGCTTCAGAGCCTCGTCGATGATTTCATCGGTATCAGCTGCCGAACAGTAGATCCGGCTTCCGGCAAGGGTGACGATACCCTCTGCCATGTAGGCTGCTCCCATCTCTTCCATCACGTGCTTCCGTGCCTTGATCTCTTTCATGAGCCCGGGAATGCGCCATGGCCGTGACCATGGAACTTCAAAAAGTACTGTGCCCACCGTTTCAAGATGACAGATAGACCCCTGGTTGAATGCCACGAAGGGCAGATCATATTTCTTTATAAGCTTTTGCAGGCCTTTTGTCAAGCGGTCACCGGCACGGCCGGCTTTTTCGGGTGCGTTGGTTTTCTCCATCTCGAGTATTGTGTAATACCCCCCTGCCGAGCTTAAGGGGTTGGCCGCCATGGTACCGCCAACCAGTGCCTTCTTTGTTCCGCTCTGTATGCCGGCAGCCATGAATTTCATGTACTTGTCTTTGCCGCCAAGGCCCCCTGCCGATGGGTATCCGCCGGCAACCACCTTGCCGAATACTGTAAGATCAGGGGTCACTCCAAAATATCCCTGCGCGCCGCCGAGGCCCAGCCTGAAGGCGGTAACCACCTCGTCAAATATGAGAAGTGCGCCGTACTTGTCGCATAGCTGGCGAACCTTCATGTTGAAGTCTTTGTCAAGGGGGCGGGTGCCGCTTTCTGGGCCGATTGGCTCAATGATAACCGCGGCAGTGCCTCCTCGCAGCCTGTTGAATTTCAGTTTGCGTTCAAGTGACTTGATATCATTTGGAAAGAATGCCTGGGTGTACTTGAAGCTGTTTCGGGGAATACCGTGTGATTCGAGAAACTTTGTGCCGGGTATACGTATATCATAAGCAAGCTGGTCGCTCCAGCCGTGGTATGCGCCACCCATCTTTATCACGTATTTCTTTTTAGTGGCAAGCCTGGCTACCCTGATTGATGCCATGCAGGCTTCAGTGCCGCTGCCAAGCATACGAAACTTGTCAACGCCGGGGAAATGCTCCGCGATCTTTTCTGCAAGTTTCAGCTCGTATTCATGGAAAAGGCCGGTTACCGGTCCGGTGGTGTTCAGCAGTTCTATTACCCTGTCACGCACAACCTTCGGGTTGCTTCCCAGTACCGTTGGTCCGCCGGCCTGCAGAAAGTCGATGTACTTGTTGCCGTCAAGATCGTAGAGGTAGGCACCGCTTGCTTTCGTGAAAACCAGCGGAAATGGATAGTTAAAGGCCAGGTTGTGCTGTACCCCGCCGGGTATGAAATCCATGGCCTCGTTGATCATGGCCTTGGATTTTTTGCAATTTTTTTCATAATGGTCAAGGTATTTCTCCATGGCATCACGCTTGACGGCCCTGATGGGCTGGCTGATAAGATTTTTAAGCTGACGCATCAGTTCTTTTGCATCCGGGTATTCACTTATGGCATATCCGGTCCAGTTAGTTTCATTCTTTTTGCTTGTTTTTGCAGTCATTATGTCCTCCATTAGAGTTCTGATAACAGGAACTAACATAGCTGAGTTTGAGATGAATGTCTATTCATATGCTGATTAATCATGATTTGGGGAGGGAAGGGGGACTACCACAGAGGCACAAAGGACACGGAGTTAATAAGGGATAAGAGTATGGGGGATGGTAGTTGGTGGATAGTGGTTGGTGTGTATTATGGTCGTAGCGTGAACCAGCAAGCCTAATCCCGGCAAGCCCCCTTTAGTGAAGGGGGCGACGCAGCGCGTCGGGGATTTCGTTCAGTATGGCACATACATTCAGGTATTTTCATGAAATATGGGTGTCTAAAACTCTACAAAATCCCCCTGTCCCCCTTTACTAAAGGGGGAAACCAGTATTAGAGCACAAGGTGGTTCATCATTACACAAGGAGCAGGATTCTAAGTAGGATATTTAGATGGTATCATTGGAACTAAACAAACCCCCAAACGGCCTCCCCCTTTTTAAGGGGGAGGAGGTAGAAGTGTATTTTATTCCTGCGGGTACATGGCGTTTATTACGTCTTCGTACTTGTTATGAATTATTTTTCGCCTGAGTTTTCCCGTTGGGGTGAGTTCGCCCCCTTCCTGTGTCATTTCTTCAGGGAGCAGTGTGAAAGTCTTCACCTTCTCAACCCGTCCCAGGTCTGCGGTTGCTTCTTCGATTCGCTGACGGTAAAACTCGATAACCGCGGGGCTTCTCACCAGGTCTTCATAAGATTTGTACACGATACCATTTTCGTCGGCATACTTTGCCAGCATCTCAAAAGAGGGAACCAGCAGGGCTGAAATATACTTTCTTCCGTCACCAATGGCCACGGCCTGGTCGACGAAGATGTCTTCTTTCAGCATGGTTTCTATCAGAAGTGGTGAAATGTTCTTCCCGCCGGCGGTAATGATGAGTTCCTTGATTCGGTCGGTTATTTTTACATACCCCTCCGGTGTTATTTCACCCACGTCTCCTGTCCTGATCCAATTGTCGCTGGTAAGTATTGCCTGTGATTCTTCGGGCTTTTTCCAGTATCCAATCATTTGTGCCGGACTGCTGGCCTGGATCTCACCTTCATCAGAGATGCGAACCTGCATAAGAGGTACCGGTTTGCCGCTGGTGCCAAAACCGATGTCCCTGGGTGTGCAGACACAGATGGGGAAAATTTCTGTCATTCCGTAGCCAAGGCCCATCTTGAGGCCGGCATTGTAGAAGAACTTGTTTATCTCCGGGTTAAAGGGTGCTCCGCCAACGTGAAAGAACTTGCAGCGTCCTCCAACCACGTCCTGTATCTTGCTGAGAACCAGTTTTTTCGCGAAGGCGTGCTTCATTTTCAAGGAGAAGGGAATGGGTTTATCATGATTGTACAGTGGGTAATACTCACTACCAATCCGCTGCGCCCAGTCGAAGAGTTTCTGTTTGGCAGGGGGAGCGCTTTTTAGCCCCTCGGTAATAGTGCCGTATATCTTTTCCCAGACCCTTGGTACACTTACCATGTAATGGGGGCGCACTTCCTTGAGGAAGTCCACTACCTGTTTTGTGTCATGACAATAATGGTTTTCCGCGCCACGATCAAGAATAAAATACGTCCATGATCGTTCAAACACGTGGCTGAGTGGAAGAAAACAGAAGCTGACATCGTCTTCACCGATGGGCATGGGATAACCCGTGGCATACAGCATTGTAAGAAAATTGCGGTGTGTGAGCATTACACCCTTGGGGTTTCCAGTTGTACCTGATGTGTATATGAGTGTGCAGAGATCGTCCATACTGGCCTGTGAAAGCCTGGCCTGAAGCTCTTCATCTTTACCAGACCTTTTGCCTGTTTCGAGAAACTCGTGATAATACATACTCTGGTCACCCTCGATTGAAACGGTTGGGTCAAATACGATGAGTTTTTTAAGGTAATTAGAATTATCCATTACCTCTTTGGCGGCATCATATTGATGCTGGTCGTTTACGAACATGATCCTGATCTCGGCATCGTCTACAATATACCGTGTCTCGCTTGCCGAGTTCGTGGCATATACCGGAACCGATGCTGCCCGCAGGCTGAGTATGGCCAGATCGGCTATGGTCCAGTATGCCCTGTTGGGGGAGAATATTCCCACCATCTCTTTTTCTACTACGTTAAGTTCAACCAGGGCCTTCGCGGTGTTGCGAATCATCTCTCCAACCTGGTTCCAGGTGAAAGATTCCCATTCTCCGGCTGCCCTGTCTCTCAGTGCCACCTTGTCACCGAATTTTTTTACCCTGTCCATGGCCATTACGGCAAGATGCGGGTTCTTTTCAAGGTATTCGGCATACCCTTTCTGATAATCTACTGACATGAGTGCCTCCCCGTTATGTACGAGTGTAATATCCACCCCTTTACGCGGGATGGAAACATCCTTTCTCCTGTAATCTTAATACAGTTTGACATGAAAATCTCTCAGGTTTATAATTTGATGATTTTTATAATTTCAGATTTATAAATCTGAAAGAGGTATAGTGTTTTTTATGAATGGACCCATCTCTCATTTTTTCATTTTTTCAAGTGCCCTTGTGGCCCTGCTGATCGCCCTTGGCCAGGCGGTGCAAAAGAACAAGAGCATGGTGGATTATATATTCTCGGTTTCTTTTGGCGGACTTTCAGTATGGTTTCTCATGTTAAGCCTGGCCGGGACCGGTGTGTTTGACCAATCTCCCACAGCCTGGTATATTCGCATGGCCTGTATACCCGTGGCTTTCATGGTGCCACCGCTGATGACCCTGCGCTACAGGTGGATCATATCAAGTGAACTCAGTTTCAGAAAGAGGTACCTGCTGCCCTTTGTCCCTGCCATTGTTTCGTTTTTTGTGCTTCTCTTCATGCTTGCAGAAGGCTGGATTCTCTATTCAAGTGATTACAGCAGTGCTGTTCATGTTATGGGAGAAGGTTTTAGTGCCTATCCATTACCAGTCAGGTGGATGTATATACTCATGATCCTTCCCAGTGTATATCTTCTGCTGTTGATGATCCCGGTTCTGGTCACAATGGCTCCCTTCGCCTGGGGCAGCGATACTAACGGTAAGCCCAATACATCACGGGCGGGTTTTATCTTCGCCTCTCTTATAGCCATTTCCAACATGCTGGCCGTTGCCGGATTTCTGTATTCAATGACCCTTCTTCGATTTGCCATCATAGTGGCAAACTGCAGCATGTGCATGGTTTATCTGGTTACACAACGTCATCCAGACTATAACAGGCTGCTGCGAAGCCTGTCGCAAAAGAGAAGATATGAACGCTCTGTAACCCGGGGGCTTGACGTGGATACCATCTGTCAGCGCTTATATGAATTGATGAACGAGGACAAGGTGTTTGTAGACGAGGAACTGTCGCTGTCTGACCTGTCAAGGGACCTCTCCATAAGTCCCCATCAGCTTTCAGAAATATTGAATTGTAAAATAAAGAAGAACTTCAGTACCTTCATAAACGAGTACCGTGTGAACGAGGCGAAAAAGCTCATGGAGGAAGAACCAGACCGGTCGCTTATTTCGGTGGGTATGGCCGTAGGGTTTAACTCGTATTCCACCTTCAACTCGGTCTTTCTAAGATACGAAGGTATCTCTCCGGGGAAATACAGAAAACAGGCTCGTGGATAGTGTATTATTTATTTTCTTTATCGTCCGGCATTTTCTCCGTGTATTTCTGCAGCAACATGTTGTCATCGGGTGCTTTTATTAGAAACAGGAAGTCATCGAAAAATCCGAACTTCACGTAATCAACTTTTTCTTCTTTATCATCAGTAAGTAAAATGGTGGCATCCTTGACCGACCAGTTGAACTTGTAATTTTGTGATTTGTCATCACTTGCAAGAGCTACAAGGCCTGTCCCGTCCTCCATGAATTCCCATGTGGCTTTCGTTTTTGCGGGAACTGTCTGGGTGCCGGCACTATTGGTGATTTTCATGATGCTCCATTTCCCCACCAGTCTCTGGCTGTAGTCCTGTGAAAAACAGGTGGCCACGAATACAAGCAGGATAATCCCTGACAATACGATTTTTTTCATTAGTATCACCTCGTGATTATTTTGCTGCGATCGTTTCTATCTCGACCAGGGCTCCAAGGGGAAGTTCCCTGACGGCAAAGGCTGCCCGGGCGGGTGGATTCTCACTGTAGAAAGAACCGTAAATATCGTTCATATCGCTGAAGTGTGCCATGTCACTTAAAAAACAGGTGGACTTGATGACGTCATCATACCCGTAGCCTGCAGCGTCAAGAATGGCACCGATGTTTTTCATCACCTGTTGGGCCTGTTCACGTATGCCTCCATCTACCAGTTTGCCCGTGGCAGGATCTACGGGAACCTGGCCGGAAATGTAAAGGGTGCCGTTGACTTCAACCGCCTGGCTGTATGGTCCAATGGCTTTCGGGGCGTTGTCAGTGTGAATAATTCGTTTCATTTATGTATCTCCATTTCAGGTTATTGCTTTTATTACCACATCGTGCAGGCCGTATATGGTAGCAAAATCGTAGAGAAAATGAGCCACCATGTTTGGGATAAGTGAGCCATGTCTGATAAATATGAAAGCCCACAGGCCGCCAAACAAACCAGCCTCGATCCATGTTTGCGGCCCCATCGACCAGTGAATTAATATGAAGAGGAGGGTGGACAACAGCACCAGTAAAAAACTGCTTGAAGTAACATGGCGCAGCTGCCTGATAACGATACCCCGATAGATGATCTCCTCGTAAATGCCGGCAGTAATAGAAAGATACAGCACGTAAAAGAATGACTTTGCCGGATGCCATCCCTCCGGCACCGGAAAATACCATGTGGAGGACATTTCAAGACCGAAATGCTGCCTGATGAACATCCCGGCAAGAAGAACCAGTATGAAGATGATAAACACAACCATGAGTATGATAAGGCCGAATATGATTTCACGGCCCAACCCCTTCCTGTGTATGCCAAGATCGTCAAGGGTAAACCAGCCAGCCTGCCATGCCATGTAAATGATGGATGTCTGCCATCCTATGTAGATGATGATGTCAATTACCAGGTCAAGCTTTACCGCGTCTTTGGGGACAAGGGGGAGATAGAAATCATTCAAAAGCAACGGAAGCGAGAGAAACAAAAGACGCAGTGTAATGGTCCAGGGGGACAGGATGGTATTCATGTTGTTTGTATCCTTGGAATAAGGTTTTATCACACCTCTCAGTATTTATCGCATGCGCGAAGATTATGTACAAATACTTTTTATTATATTCAATGTTCTTTTTTCTTGACAATTATGTGAGGTATATTATAAATGAATGAATGCCCATTCAAATTAGGTGATTATGGCACGTATAACAGACACATCAAGGATTGAGAACCTGGAAGACGCAGCAATAGAACTTGTTGTTGAAAAAGGGTATTCCAGCTCTTCAGTATCAGATATAGCAAGGAATGCCGGTATATCTGCAGGCTACCTCTACAGCCATTATAAGTCCAAGGAAGACCTGGTTCTTTCTATCTATGAAAAAAATATAAACATTTTTGATGAGTATATAGATTATATCATCGCTTCTTCGTCCACCATAAATGAATTTGCCAGGCAGTTTCTAAGCTACATGTTTGGCAAGGCTAATGAATTTCCCCACCTGGTCAGGTTCTTGTTGTTACTTGTATTTGATCGAACCTTCGATATACCGGCAATGAGACTGGACAAGACCAGGGAACAATGCAGGAAGATACTCAAGAAGGGCATCGAAACCGGTGAGATAGCCGCGCATTACTCGCCGGAGGATGTCTATATCGTATACTTCTCCATTCCATTCACACTTCTTGAGAACAGGCTTGAGAATATCTCGGGATATCGTGAAATTACCGAAGCCGATGTAGACCGGGTTTCGGGCATGTGTATAAAGGCATTACAATAATTATGAGGTTATTGCGGGTTTTGCAGGCCAAAATTTTTGTGCATACAATAATGAATGATTATTCATTCAAAATAGATGCTTACCGGGAGGTGCCATGAAAGATAGAAAGTATTGGAATGAAGAGATGGAAACCATGCCGCAAGACAGGCTGTACAAACTGGAGTCGGAGAAGCTGACAGAGCAGATTCGGTATATCTATGAGCGATCTCCATTCTACCGGGCACGACTTGATGCGCAGGGGGTAAAGCCGGATGACATTAAATGCAGGGACGATGTGGTGAAGCTTCCTTTTACCACGAAGGATGACCTGCGCCAGACCCAGGCAAATGATGGAGGACTGGGAGGACATCAATGCGCGCCAAAAGAAGACCTGGTTCGAATACAGGGTACCAGCGGTACCACGGGTCGGCCGCTGTACATCGGACTGACTCAGCGTGATGCGGATAACTGGAAGGAACTGTTTGCGCGCCACGCATGGACGGGAGGATTGCGCCCGGGAGATTCATTTATCAATCCGGCAAATTTCACACTTTTCGTGGGAGGTCTTTCCGAAGCCATTTCGGCTGAAGCCATGGGTATATGTGTTATACCTGCGCCCCTTGCCACCACTGGGATGGAGAAACTGATGCAGCTTATACAGGATCTTAATCCAACCGTGCTTTTCGCAACACCGTCGGCAACGGTCTTCCTGGCCGATTACGTGAGAAAGGAGTTGAAGAAAGAACCCCGTGATATGGGATTCACCAAGGGGTTTATGGCAGGTGAGGCACTGTCGGAAGAAGACAGGAAACATATTGAAGAGGAGTGGGGTATTGTTGCCCGAAATTATTACGGGCTTGCTGATGTGGGTGCCGACCTGGCAAGCGAATGCGGTGAAGGTGAAGGACTGCATTTCTGTGGTAATGGTATTGTTATGGCAGAGGTGATTGACCCTGTGACACTGCAGCCAGTCAAGATGGAAGACGGCGCGGAGGGTGAGATTGTCTATACTACCATAGATCGGGAGGCCACACCTGTTATTCGTTATCGCTGTCGTGACATGGTCAGGGTGTATGCATCCCCATGTGCCTGTGGGAGAACGGCTTTCAGGTTCAGTGTGTTCGGTAGAAGTGATGACATGTTAAAAGTTAAAGCGGTTAACGTATTCCCTTCGGCTGTAAAGGATGTTATCTGCGGATTTATGCCTGATGTTACCGGTGAGTTCAGGATAGTGCTGTATGAACCGGGCCCGGCTATTAGTACAAACCTCGAATTGAAAATTGAGGCCGGTGAGAATTATCCGGAAGAAAAGTATGAAGAACTGGCTGGTAAGATGAAACAGGCTATCAAGGAGAAGCTGGTATTCACACCTGTTATCAAACTTATACCGGCTAATACACTTGAAAGATCAGAATATAAGATCGATTATTTTGAAAGGGCGTATTTAAACAAGTAACATACGGGAGGTGTTGTTATGGCTGACAGGAAAACACCCACGGCTAAAGAAGAATACAGTATTTATGAAAAGGCGGGATGGAAAGATTACTTTACCAGGAGCAGGGCAGTGTTGCTGGTAATTGATCCGCAGAATGATGTGCTTGATGAAAAAGGTTCTCTTGGTTTCTGGCAGGTATGGAAACATGCTGCAGAGAATAATTCCATTGATAATATTAAGAGAATAATTCCAGCCTGCAGAAAGGCGGGCATGCCGGTTATCTGGGCAAAACAGTACAGGCTCGAGAATGGACGGGACGTCTTTCCCGGAACATGGGATGGAGATTCGTTGACCCTCATCAGGACCCTGCTCCCCGATGGCTTCATGGAGAATACCTGGGAGACCGGGATATATCCCGATCTGGCTGAATGTATAGACGAACATGATATTGTCATCGGGAAGCATGGCTCCAGCATGTTCGAGGGTACGGCGCTTGAGAAGTATCTTCGAAATATCGGGGCACAGGTACTCATCGTAACCGGTTTTCTCACCGATTTTTGCATCGAGGCAACGGTACGTTCAGCCTGTGATAAAGGCTACCTTGGAGTTACCGTGGCCGATGGATGTGCCACCCAAAACGAAGAATTGCATTCTCTTGCGCTAGAAAGGCTGCAGCGAATGATAGGCCCTGTTGCAAGCACTAATGAAATATTAAATCTTATAGGTAATTCCAAAGCAAAACCTCTTCCTTCAGTGAAGCGTACATTTGACATGGAGGATATTGGTAAGAAGATGGCAGAAGGATTGTCACTTAACGATATTGTAGACTGGAAGCAGTATCTCAGGAAAGAAGATACTGCACTGCTTGTGATAGATCCTCAAAATGATAACCTTCACCCGGATGGAAGCTTTGCGTTTACCGGTTCATGGAAACAGGCAAAAGAATCCGGGGCTATCGAAAATCTCAAAAAAGTGGTGCGGGTATGCCGGGATGTGCAAATTCCGGTTTTATGGGTAAAACAAAATCGCCTGCCTGAAGGGAAAGACATCTTTCCAGGTACTTTTGATGACCGAGTTATGAACGTGGTTCACCAGGCAATTCCGGGAGCATTCCTGGGAGGAACACGGGATACCGATTTTTACGATGAGATCAAGTCATTTATTAAAGAGAATGAGATGGTGATTGAGAAGGCAACCTGGAGTGCTTTTGAATCCACACCACTTGAGCGCTACCTGAATCACCTGGGTGTAACCAGTATTATCGTATGCGGATTTCTTACTGATTTCTGTGTTGAAGCAACGGTACGTAACGCTTCTGACAGGGGTTATTTTTCCGTTATTGTATCAGATGCCTGTGCGGCGGCAACAAAAGAAGATCATGAGCATGCGCTTGCGAGGTTTGACAGGCTTATCGGTCCGGTAGTTGATACGGCAACTCTTGTAAATTTTCTGAAATAAATAATATATTCCCATTGGAGGATGGATTATGGAAAAGGAGAGTAAACTTACCAAAGGACTTACCCTGGTAACATTGTTTACCCTTATAACCGGTGCGATGGTGGGTATGGCATGGGCTATCCTGGCAAACGTATTTCTTGACAGGGCAGCCCCGGCGGTGCTTATCTCCATCGCAGTTGCATCGGTTTTGACTCTTTTTGTGGGCCTGTGCTTTGCGGAACTGTGCGCAGCCATGCCGTATGCCGGTGGTGCCTATATTTATGTTCGCCGGGGAATCGGCAAATTCGTGGGATTTATTGCCGGTTGGCTGCTTGTGCTCGCGTACGCGGCCATGATGCCCGGTGAATGTATTATTCTCGGTAAGCTGGTTAATGGAATATTCCCATCACTTGCGCCTTCTATCGTTGGAGCCTCTCTTGCCTTACTGTTTACCGTCGTCAACCTGGCTGGTATACGTTTTTCAGGCATAGTGCAGTTCCTGCTGACGGTGGCATTATTCATAGGTATAATCATCTTCATAATAGCTGGTGTGCCGGAGCTCGAAATCCAGAATTTCAAACCTTTCTTTGGTCGTGGAGCGGGTGGTATATTTCTTATGATCCCCATTGCTATGCTGGCTTTCATGGGGTATGATGTTCTGCCGCAGGCAGCCGAAGAGGTAAATGCCCCTATTCGAAAAATTGTATTTCTTATTCCGGCGTCAATATTTTTTGTGGCATTCATGTATATACTGGTGCTGGTGATAAGCGCGGGGGTGGTTCACTGGGAAGTTATCGCCAAAAATACTGAGCATATACCCATAATGCCCTCAGTTGTGAAAGCCCTTGGGACAAAGGGGGCATATATTGTTATAGTGGCAGGAATTTGCGGACTCGTTACCACCATGAATGCCTTTATGGTTGGGGGGTCACGTTTATTATATGCCATGTCACAGGATGGGGAGATACCCTCAATTTTTGGCAGGGTTAGCAGTAATACTAATGTTCCCTACGCGGGTATACTGTTTATCGGTGCGCTGGGTATAGCGGGCAGTTTTATACAGGAGCTAATCGTTCTTTTTGATACTGCGGCAGCATCAGTTCTTGTAAGTTATTTCCTGGTGGCACTTACGGTTATAGTTCTCAGGAAAAAAGAGCCCGAACTGGACCGTCCTTACCGGATACATGGTTACCCGTATATACCTGTGATAGCCGCGGTTGCGGTAGTCCCCACATGGATCATAGCGGTAGCCATTCTAAAAGTCTGGGCACTTGGCGTATTTATCGGCTGGACGTTGCTTGGGTGTGGATATTACCTGTTAGTGAGAAAGAACAGGTGAGCATGTATCATTTAATGGTATGGCATGGCAAATTAACTTATAGATTATTCCAGGGAGTGAATCATGAAAGATCTAAACAATATTGAAATAATTGACGTGTGTGTAATTCCTCCAATGAAGGAAACGCTTGAAGGTTTTGCGAATCCTGAAGGAGATTTTGGGAAGTATAACGAGTTGTATGCGGACAGCAACAGTGGATCAATGATTGAAACAATTCAAAAGGAGCCGGAAAAATTTCTCATCAAGCTAATGGACGCGGCAGGGGTTGACAAAGTACTGCTGACTGCAGAGGATGCGGAGACAACCATGGGAATGAAGGTGCCAAATGAAGGCGTTGCCCGGTTTGTACAGACAAATCCCGACAGGTTTATGTTCATGGGAGCAGTTGATCCTTACAAGGGAATGACTGCCCTGCGTGATCTGGAATATGCCGTTAAAGAACTGGGCATGAAGTGCCTGTGCCTGGAACCCTGGCTTCACAAGCTGCGCAGCAATGATAAGCTCTATTATCCCATTTACGCAAAATGTGTTGAACTGGATGTACCGATATGGATTCACACCTCAATCAACTTTGTGCCCCAGTTAACAATGGATTTTGGAAGACCAATATATCTTGACGAAGTAGCCGGACATTTTCCAGAACTGAAAATTATCGCGGGCCATGGCGGCTGGCCGTGGGTAAACGAGATGATGGCATTACTATGGCGTCACGAAAATGTATACACAGATATAGCCGCAATCCGGCCCCGGTATATTGCTACTGATGGATCAGGTTGGGAAACACTGCGTCAGTATGGAAATACACTACTGAAAAACAAAATTCTTTTTGCAACTGCCTGGCCAGCCCAGGACTTCAAGCAGAGTGTGGACGAAGTTATGTCACTTCCGATTAAAGACGAAGTAAAAACCATGTGGCTGGGGCAGAATGCAAAACAATTGTTGAAGTTATAGTTTTAGCTTTCACCCAGCTTCTCAACAATAGCCTTGTTGAAGGCGGGGAGGTCGTCCGGGTTACGGCTTGATATCAGGTTGCCGTCTACAACGACTTCCTTGTCTATAAAGTGGGCACCGGCATTTTTTATGTCCTGTATTACTGACTTGTAGCATGTCAGTGTTCGGCCCTGTAATACATCGGCGGTTACTAGTATCTGCGGTGCATGGCATATGGAAAAAACGGGCTTTCCCTTTACCATAAAATCTTTTACGAATCCTACGGCATCTTCATGTGCCCGCAATTTATCGGGAGAATAGCCGCCCGGGATGAGCAATGCGTCAAAATTTCCAGGCATTACATCACTAAAAGACTGGTCTATTTTCACCTTCGTCTTCTTTTTCTTACCTTTTACTTTTTCTCCTTTCACCAGTCCAACGGTAACCACTTCGTGGCCGGCATCTTTCAGGGCTTTCGCCGGTTCCCAGAATTCAACGTCTTCAAACATATCGGCTACAACTGCTGCTACTCTTTTACTCATAACAACCTCCATACTTATAATTTAAAATCTAAAAAGATTTACCGCTAAGGCGCTAAGATCGCTAAGGTCGCAAAGAAGTATACATATTTTTTCTTTGCGCCTTTCTTCATTTCTTAGCGCCTCTGCGTTAATCTTTTTAAAGATATACTAACAGTATAAGAGGGATCCCGTGAAATGTAAAGGGGGTGTATTATACAGAAGTGTCCGGGGACACTAGCGGTTCTTTGGTGTCACTTTCTCCGTTTTGAGTTATTTGATTTTCCGAGTCACCAAGTACAGAATTTAGCGATATGGATTTCTCTTCCATCTGGTTAGCCATTTCTACCAGTATTTCGATGCTGCTTGATATCCTGTTGGACATGTCTTCCATTTTTTCCATCCATTCCATTATCATCAGGTTCAGCTCGGTTTGCCTGTTGAAATGATCAAGCACCTTTTTTGATGTCTGGTCGATCTCTGAAATGGCTTCGTGCAGTTTCCCGCTCTCTTCATGTTCTTTCTGTGTTTTCTGGTTCAGGTTTTCGATGAATGAAGAATTTTCTTTTACAAAATCTATAATGGTATTCAGACCGGTTGACATGTTGCCAACGGTGAGTGACACTTCTTCGATGTTATTGACGGTTTTTTGAATGATGGTGGAAATATTCTTAGAGGACTCAATGCTGTTGCCTGCCAGCTTGGAAATTTCATCCGCTACGACGGCAAACCCCCGTCCTGATTCTCCCGCCCGTGCCGATTCGATAGAGGCGTTAAGGGACAAGAGATTGGTTTGATCGGCGATATCACTTATGGTATGGGATATCTCTTCTATTTTCCTGGAGTTTTCACGCATCGCGTTGATGGAACTGTTGCTGTTGCGTATGTGTGTTTCATTCTCTTCAGCCAGTTTCAGGGCTTCAATGGCACGTCCCCTCTGGGTTATACTGTCTTCGTACACCTCTTTCATGAGCTGAGAAATTTCCTGTATCTTTGTATAGTTGGTCCCGATTGTCTCATTCTGCATCTTGATGTTATTTCTCAATTCCCCGATAGAACGGGTGAAGTCCTGGGTTATCTCGTTCATATTCCTGATCAAGGTGTTGTTTTCTTCCATTACCGATTCAATGCTGGTGGTGGAATCTGAAAGCTCACGACTTCGTTCAGATAGACCTGACGACACATCCCTGACGGTTTCGATCATGCTGTCGGCGATTGACAGGTTCTGGTCTGCGGTATTGCGGGCGTCCTGTAGTTCTTTAATGTTTTTACTGGTGGTATCCGCCATCAGGTACATGAAGAAGGTAGTGCCCCCCATGAAAAGGATCTTCCCGATCTCGGTAGGTAAACGAAGGGCGTGAGGGGTGAAAATCTGTGTTGAATCCCTGGTGAAAAACAGGTTCCCGTCAATTAGCCCCATTGTTATGAGAAATATATAGCCAAGTATTGCCAGTGCTCCATAATAAAAATTCAGGGTCTTGTTATAGCGCAGCCCTATGATAACCGCCAGAATAATAAAAACAAGAAATGTGGCAGGTTCCTTTACGGCAAGTCCCCAGCCGTTATGCTGATCAAAATGAAAGGCATACTTGGTAAATACTGCCACAAGCAACTCAATGGTGACCGACACGTATATTAATGTTGAGTTGATGATTTCTTTCTTTATATATATATGGTTGATTATAACGATGATGAAGTAAATCGCAGAGCCAGTTATTATGGATATATATACCGAAGGCACTGATCCCTGCGCGTATGATGAAAGACCTGTAACCAGAAAGAAAATTGCAAAAACCAGGATGACACGGTTTATTATTCGTTCAGTGTTGACTGGATTCATGGAGTACCCCATAGCGTTCATTAATTAGCAGGCTGAATCGGCATAGCAAATATAAATACTACACATTTTGCCAACACTGTCAATGAAGAAATTTTTATGGCCAGAGGCTGGCCTTACCTGGCCCAGCCTCTGGGGTTGCTGAAAAAATCTTTCTCGAATGCTTCAAGTTTAGCGTGTAACCTGTTGCCAACTTCTGGATATCGCTTGATGACATTGTAGCTTTCACCCCTGTCCAGCTTCATGTTATACAGCATGGGCCATGATGCCATGGTGGGTACTGACTTGTCCGACCCTTCAGGCTTGTAGTCGTGTCCACCGGCGGCCGAACCAATGAAGGTGTCCGGCTTATCAAGTGGGATTGGCCATGCCTTGGTGTTGATGTAACGGAAATATTTCCACTTGCCCGAACGGATCCCCTCAAGCTGTTTATAATGAAAGAAATACAGGGCCTCGTGGGGACTTTTGTTCTCCCTGCCGGTTAAAAGTCCCCAGAGATTCTTGCCGTCTATTGTTCTGTCAGAGGGCAGGGTAAGTCCTGCAAGATGAAGTACAGTTGGGAAAAAGTCAAAGTTCATGACAGGTTCAGCGCTAACCCGTCCTGCCGGTATCCTGCCCGGCCACCAGGCGATCATTGGTACCCTGTATCCTCCCTCGTAGCTTTCCCCCTTTCGTCCCCGAAGCCCGCCCGGGCTTCCATCTAACCAGGGGCCGTTGTCGCTTGTGAAGATGACCAGGGTGTCCCTGTCCAGTCGGTTTCGTTTGAGACAGTCCATTATTTGTTTTACGCTAAAGTCAACTTCTGCCACCGTGTCGCCGTGTGGTCCCCCCTCTGTCTTATCTACGAAGTCTTTTGATGGAAAACAGGGCTGATGGGGGTCTTTGTGTGCAAGGTATAGGAAAAATGGTTTGCCTTTTGATTGTTCAATAAATTTCACTGCCTCGTTGGTAAAAAGGCCGGTGTATTTTTCCTGGTCGAGACCAACGTCATCCACGATCTTCTTCTTGTTGCGGTAAAAAGCGATGGGCCAGTCGTCGTTGCTGGCGTTAAATCCCACGAAATGATCGAAACCGTAATTGTGGGGATGGTATTGGGGCATGACGTTAAAGTCACCCAGGTGCCACTTCCCAATGGCGCAGGTATTGTAGCCTGCAAGTTTCAGGGCTTCACTCATGGTTATCTCGGAGTGAGGAAGTCCGTCCACAAGGTTTTCAGCATTGTGCAGGTCAAGTGCGCCGAAAGAACCGAACATGTACCCAAGCTTTCTGAATATTTTTCTGGTCAGGGTGTCCTTTCCCGCCTGTAGTGGAAAGGATATGCCGCAGCGCAGGGGATACCTTCCGGTAAGCAGCCCCGCCCGTGACGGGGAGCATAATGGGCTGGAGCAGTAGAAATCGGTAAACCGCATACCCTCGCGGGCCATCCGGTCTATGTTGGGCGTTTGGATGGCTTTGCTGCCGTAACAGCTGAGATCACCGTATCCCATATCATCGGTAAGAATTATAATAACATTTGGTCGCTGTGCCCGTCCCGAACGTTTGCTGATGACGCTTCGGGCGGTTATTTTGTTTTTCTCCGGATCTGTGAAGATATCGGCGTCAAGGTCGGTGTCAACAGAAGTAAGGTCTTTGCCGCAGCCAAGCATTCCAAGGCTGGTTAGTCCCACTGCCGTGCCCGCACTGATTTTCAGCATGTGCCTGCGTGTTATTCCATTGTTTCCCAAAACGAACCCCCATGTGTTTTTTTGTATGTGATTAATATTGATTATCCAGCTGCCTGATCATTGTTCCTGTCCCGTAATTACCATGAATACCTTCCTGGCACTCATATCATTCTTTTTCGCAATACCGGCGATGCGTTGTTCTGCCCCCATGATCTTTATTCCCGCCGTTCGCAACCTGGTTGTGGCGGTTTCAACCGAAATACCTGTTTTCTCGGCGATCTCCTGTACATTCATCAGCTCCGCGTGCGGGATGGGAGGTTCTTCAGCCTCGCTGTGCCACGAGTCTTTCAGTATATCTCCCCATTTCATGATGGTGCTGAATGGGGGTATGGCGGCGATGGATCCTGCAAGAACGGTGAAGGTGATGATGACGGAAACAAGCATTTCAAATTTACGGTTGAGTGTTCCCCGGGCTTTTGAGATTATATAATTCCAGAAGACAGTCCAGTTGTAGTATACGTGAAATATGCCTGCGATGATGAAAAGAAAGGCGAACACGGTGTGTACAGTCTGCAGGCCGGTTTTGTCAATACCTGCCAGTTTCCAGTTTATCCAGTAGGATATCCGTCCGGGTGGAGCTATATACAGGATGATTCCGGTCAGGGCTATGAATATGAAATCCAGGAACATAAAAAGACTGATGAAAGCCCTAAGGCTGAATCCCCTTTTTGGCATGATGTCCTCTCAACTCTTTTTTGTGATGATTATATATACCGGTTCAGATAATGCAAATAAAATACTATTTAGGTGATATTCCTGGATGAGCCGGGATGATAATGCGGGGAGGAGGTAAAAAAATCTATTAAAAAGTAAATGTGATTTAAATTTTTGGTGAAATTGCAACTATTATGAAGTATATTTGAACTTATGCCAAATAATAATATAACATTTTCCAGTTTATGGCGGGGGTGCGTATGAAAACGGGATTTACTTTTAAAAGCCTGAAAATGGTTATTTCCATGATAGTAACTGTCATTATTGTGGTACTGTCCATCGTATTGATTACCAGTTCCTATAATATTGCTTATAATGCCGTTCAAAAAGCATTTGTAAACCAGATGAAAAATTTTGAGTCTGAGATCAACCGGCAGATAGATAATTTCTATGGTAAGCAGAAGAATACTGCTGTATTCCTGGCAGACCTCTCAATGGTGAAATCGGGGGTAGCAAGGGGGCAGTTTGGTGAAATTGAATCATTTATGAAGGATTATGCCAGGTCGCAGAAGGTGTACCAGGACCTGTTCATCTCAACTGCAGAATCTAATCCAATGATAATATCATCAATATTGACAAATGCTGAAGGAAAACGATGGGGTAATGATACACTCAGAAAAACCATCGATAAGGCCCTGGGAGGTGAGGCAGCTGTCAGCCCGGTTGTGAAATCACAGATTACCGGTCTTCCGGTTGCGCTGGTTCTTGCTCCAATCCGCAGTGGAAATTCAACATCGGCGATAATGTGTATGACTGTAAATGTTGGTGAATTTTCCCAGGAAATTGTTAACGGGGTAAAGATTGGCAAAACCGGTTATCCCTACCTTGTTAATAATGAAGGTCTTGCAGTTGCCCATCCTGATAAGAGCCTGATCTTTAACATAAACATTGACGATTACCAGTGGGGAAAGAAAGTTCTTTCAGGTGAAAGTCATGATTTCATTAAGTACGACTGGAAAGGAAAAACAAAACTGCTAACCTACAGTAAAAATGATAATTATGGTTTTATTGCAGTATCAAGTATTGATAATGAAGATATCAACGCCGAAGCAAGAACCATGGCTTTTTTGATGATGATTATTGGGCTGGCCGGTATTATGCTGGCGGGGATTGCTATATATGTACTGGTGGCAAGAAAGCTTCATCCCCTTGAAGAATGCAAGGATGTGATGAACTCTTTCGCTGGTGGCGACCTTACTTCCAGGTATACAAGCAGGATACCGAAAGATGAGATTGGCGATATCGTGACCGCGCTGAACTCTACCGTTGATCAGTTCGAGAACCTCATCTCAGAGATCATGGTTTCGTCGGAAAATCTTGGTCAGGCGGTACAGCAGATCGCCAGTGGTAATGAGAATCTTTCACAGCGTACTTCTGAGCAGGCATCCTCACTTGAGGAGATCGCATCAACGCTTGAAGAGGCAACCGCTAATATTAAGCAAAACGCGGAGAATTCCAACGAGGCTGATTCGATCGCCAACAATTCATCGAAAATGGCTGAAGACGGGGGCAAGGTTGTTGAAGACGCCATTGTCTCAATTAACGAAATAAGTACTACGGGAAACAGGATCGGTGAGATCATTACCGTAATTAATGAAATTGCTTTTCAGACCAACCTGCTGGCACTTAACGCGGCCGTTGAAGCTGCCCGTGCCGGTGACCAGGGGAAGGGGTTTGCCGTAGTGGCAGGTGAAGTGAGGAATCTTGCGCAGCGTGCCGGACAATCGGCGAAAGAGATCTCAGACCTCATTAACGATTCACAGGAAAAGATCAGTAACGGAACAGAACTTGTTAATAAAAGCGGTGAATCTCTTCGAGAGATAATTGGTTCTGTAAAGCAGGTAAGCCGGTATATATCTGAAATTGCTTCGGCAAGTGATGAACAGCGCAGGGGCATCGAGCAGATCAATACCGCTGTTATCGATATGGATACCATGACGCAGCAGAACGCGGCAATGGTTGAAGAAACGGCGTCTGCCAGTGAAGAAATGGCCAACCAGGCACAGCAGTTACTTGATAGGATGAGTATTTTTACCATAAGCCATGGTGACAACCAAAGGAAGACCCGTGTAACCGGTGCAGGACTCGTCAAGCATGCGGAAGAGACCAGGGTTAAAAAACCCGGAAACGGAGCCGCGTATAACGAAGCTGAATTAATGAGTCATGATAATAGCAATGGTAATGGGAAAGACAGGGAAAGCGTGTATTCAAATGCGGCAGTTAATACTGAAAGTGGGGTGAAAAATCGACTGGCAGAAGAGGGATTCGAAGAGTTTTAATTAGTCTCCGGATTTATTGTCCCGTTCAGTGAATTCGGGGTAAAGTTTTTCTAGACAATCGGGACAAAAGCAGTGGCTGAAGTCGGCGTTTGAATGATCCCGGACATAGGTTTCTACGGCGTGCCAGTAGCCGCCATCATCCCTGATCTTTTTGCAGTTGGCGCAGATGGGCAGCAGTCCATGCAATGTCTTTACATGCTGCAGGGCTGCTCCCAGTTCACCAATAAGTTCACGGTGTTCTTCCTCAAGTCTCTTTCTTTCTGAGATGTCACGAAGAACGATAATAGAACCTGAATAAGCATTCTTTTTGTCAAATAGACCGGTGATTTTTACATCAAAAAACCCGTTAGTATTCTGTTCCCACGCAGGTACTTCTCTATGTTGTCCCTGTCCGCCGTTTTCAATGCAATGAAGAAGCGCAGGCCATCCAATTAGTGCATCATTAATAGGTACCCCGGGCTTCAAAATAACACTGTCACCTATCATGTCCTTCATTGCAGTATTTATATCTACCAGCCTGTGTAATGGGTCAATAACCATTATCCCGTCACCCATAGTCTCCATGAGAGTTGTACGTGCCACTGGTATAAGGTCAAACAATTTGTACCGGTAAAGCCCGACAGCCAGAAGAAAACCGCTTAGGCCAACTCCCACAGGTGTCCAGTCAACACCCTTGATGGGGGAAAGATGAAATATATATATTATGTTACCCGCTAATGGCGCCAGCGCCGCCATGCTTATGAGCAGCACCTGGTGGCGGTAATACTGAGAATACTGGTAGAATGAATAGAATACCAGCAGAATCCCGCTGGACATTATGAGATATACATAGACAAGAAGTACCCAGAAAAAGGGTCCATACTGGAATGATACCGAGTAATTAACCGGGTTGACATGTATGCCAGTCCATATCAGCTGGTGAAAGGAATTTGTAAAGGCCAGCAGAATGGTTGCAGCAGGTATAAGAAAAAGCAGTATAACATTTCGGGTGGAAATAAAGCGTTCCATGTTGCTGAAGGACAATGCGAATAAAAAGAAAAGTGGTGGGGTTGTGGTTACCGCAAGATAGGTACACGAAACCCAGAAATACTTTGCAGCGACGGTTGTGGCGGCTGCCTTCAGTGCCCCGGTTATTGCCCATTCAATAACAACGATTTCGATAAGCATGATAAATATCGCGCCTTTTGAAGCCCGCCTTTTCCAGAGCATGAAAACAACCGTGAGGGCCATCGCCAGTGTAAACAGCATGGCAACCGTGTATTCTGAAAAATAGTAGCCGGAATAAAACATCAATATATTACCTGGACTATAATTAGCAAATGCCGAAGTGTGACTTTTCGAGGCATTAAATCAGCATATTACATCAATATATATACTATGGAATTCCTGCCAACTAAAAAATATTATTACAATATTAAATAAGTGTGAATCTTTTAAAAAAATCGTACAATAAAATCCCACTTTTCACGTCTTCAGGTGTAGAACAGTTAATTAAAAGGGAGGACAGAATGGCACATGAACATGTATTTCCCTGGTGGGCAGGATACTTACTTCTTAACCCCATGCGTAAAAAAGCGGTCAATCCCGAAAAGTTGCTGGAGCTATATGTGAAACCCGGTATGACGGTGCTTGATCTTGGGTGTGCCATGGGGTTTTTCAGCCTACCCCTGGCAGAGAAGGTTGGTGACTATGGCAGGGTGATCTGTGTTGATTTACAGAAGAAGATGATACAGGCCCTTAACAGGCGCGCGAAGAGGGCAGGACTTGCCGGCCGAATTGACGGAAGGACATGCACTAAAACATCACTCATGATAGGTGATCTCGCGGGTCAGGTAGACTTTGCGATGGCCTTCGCGGTGATACACGAGGTGCCGGACAGGAAAAAATTCTTCGCGGAAGTGTATCGTTCGCTGCGAACTGGTGCAGTGCTTCTTGTGGGAGAACCGGCAAGAATCGTATCATCAGGTGAGCTTGGTGAAACAATTGACGATGGGATGGAAACAGGTTTTACTGTGCAATATCCCGTGCAGCATGGATCATTCAGAACTGTAGCGCTGGTGAAAGGGTAGAAGGACGGAAAAGGTTATCAAAATGCCTGGTGAAGGAACATCGAAAACAGCTGCGTTTTTCAAAAAAGAATACGCCAGGATGGTGGGATTCGTGAGAAGCCGAATTGATGACGCGGCAGACCGTGACGGCGAGGACATCGTACAGGACGTGATGACCCATATTTTTGAGGTGGCGGACGTGACCGGTCCCATCGAGAATCTTGCCGCCTACGTGTACCGTGCATTGAGGAACAGGATCATAGATATACTCAGAACAAAGGGCAACGTTTCATCCCTTGATTCATGTATTGATGAAAATGGCGAAACGTCATTGCTGGAGATACTTGAAGATATTCATGATACTGCTGAATCCAGTTTTTTACGGGAAGAACTGAAAGAGGCTCTTTACCAGGCAATAAATGGACTGCCCGATGAACAACGGGTGTTATTGATAATGAACGAATTCGAGGGAATGACCTACAGGGAAATTTCCCTAGAGACGGGGATTCCCGTGGGCACCCTGCTTGCCAGAAAAAACAGGGCCCTTGAACGTATACGAAAGAAATTAACTGACTACAGTTCATACATGGAGGACTGAGATGATTACAGTACATAACAATACATACAGGCATTCCCCTTCGCGTGTAAAAAAAGTTGTTGGCTGGGGTATTTTCGGACTTATGGCGGCTGCATTCTTCGCGCTGCTTTTCGCCGTGCTGGTGATGCTGCTCTGGAACTGGCTGATGCCACAAATATTTGGCCTGGTTACCATAACATTCTGGCAGGCTTTTGGGCTGGTGTTGCTTTCCAGGCTGCTGGTGGGGGGATGGCATCGTGATCACCACGATCATCATTCCAGGTATCCGCATGCTGAGAGGATGGACAGGGAAAAACGGAAGGCCTACAGGAAATTCTGGGAAGATGAAGGCCGTGATGCCTTTGAAGCATACCTGGAAAGAACCGCTGGTGATGCAGCTAATGATGATGATAAAAAGGACTAAAATTCACAATGGAACTAAAAGGGGGTGCCATACTTGTTACGGGCATCCCCCAGTGCCTTCACGTACCATTCGAACTCATCCAGGAACTTTGATGCCTCCGGGTCGATGTAGTTCATCAGGGGATTTCCCTCGTCGTCGAAGGCATCCTGTACCGCACCGAAGGGTAGAAGTGATGATATGGTGGGCATGCCCATCTCACCCAGGAAGGCACGAAGCTGCATTGCCGCCCGCACTCCGCCGAATCGTCCTGCCGAGTAACACACGATCCCTGAAGGTTTGAAATAGTATTCTTCCAGAAAATGGTCCATCAGGTTGGTAAGGGCCGGGGGTATACTGTGATTATATTCTCCGCTTACGATAATAAAACCCTCGGCCTTTCGTATCTTTTCGGCAAGTATCTCCATCAATTCAGGTGCCTTACCGGTTTCATATTCCTTGTACATCCAGTCAAGCAGCGGCAGCTTGTATTCCAGTGGGTCAATGAGTTCTGCCTGATGATCTCTTTCTGCAAGTTTCTTCACCATGTATTTTGCCGCCTTGATTCCCTGCCGTTCTGTTCGTACAGAACCATACAATACAAGTATATTCATATGCAGCTCCTGTTAGTGTAAATATTAGTTTGTAGTTTCTTTTGCCGCTTTCAGCATAGAATCCAGTTTTTCGTCCTTCTCGATCCATAGCCCGTTGATCCATTTCTGAAAATAGTCCCTGAATACCGGATCATTCATGTAGTCTCCAATGAGATTCTCTGTCATGGGGATCTCTTCTACATGCACTATGATTTCAGGAATGCGGCCGCAAAGGTATTCCCAGAATGAGTAAGGTCCATCGGGGTAGGCGATGGTGGCATTGAGTATACTGGATATCTGCTCACCCATGATGGTGAAGACGAATCCCACACCTCCCGCTTTTGGACGCAGGAGGTTTGTAAAAGGTGAATCCTGCCTTTTTTGCTTTTCAGGGGTTACCCTGGTTCCCTCAACGAAATTCATTACGGTAACCGGTTTCCCCTTGAATTTCTTGCAGGCCTTCATGGTGATCTCAATATCTTTGCCCTTGAGATGGGGTTTCTTTTGGATTAAGGATTTCGGATATCGTTTCATAAAAGGATAATCAAGTGCCCACCACGCAACCCCAAGTATCGGGATCCAGAAAAGTTCTTTTTTCAGAAAGAATTTTAAAAATGGAATTTCGCCGAGAAATATTTTAAATAATACGATGATATCTGTCCATGTCTGATGATTAGAGATGAGCAGGTATGATTTATTCTTATCAGGGTCAAAGTTGGTTTCAACTATCCATTCAGTTGTATGCATCATGTTTAAGATAAGAAGGTTTATTCGCATCCAGATATGTGCTATGCCCATAACGATCCAGGATAGTATATCCTGTGCCGGCTTGATCCTGAGAACTAGTTTCAGAAATGATGCGGGTATGAGAAAAATAGAACCGAATAATGTGTTCAGGATCATCAGAATAACAGTTACAATTCCTTTGACATTATAATATAATATAGTGATCATAAAAACCTCTTTTCTTATTTCTTTATATATAGTATACTTCCCCGGGTTTTATTGCAATACATAAAACATCAACCATTATGCCTTATCACCTTGTCAAATGACTGCTATTCTATTATACTTGTGGGTATAATAATCGGTTGCAATAGTATCTATTGTTACAACCGGGAGGGTTTTATGCCGGAACTACCAGATGTAGAAGTTTTTCGAAAATACATCAATGAGCATGCGCTGAAACAGAAAATTTCAGATGTGACTGTTAACAATGCAGGTATATTGAAAAATACTTCTGTTTCCAATATGAAGAAAGCATTGAAGGGGAAAGTGTTTTCACGTACCAGCAGGCGGGGTAAATATTGTTTCCTGGAAACAAACGGCGAAGATACGGTTGTATTGCATTTTGGCATGACGGGAAATATTAAGTATCATGAGAATGGCACCCCGCCGGATGATCACGAGAGGGTTCGTTTTCATTTTGAGAATGGCAATATACTTTCTTTTGTCAATGTTCGTTTGCTGGGAGAAGTACGGCTTATTAAAGATAAAGACAATTTTGTTACTTCAAAGCAGATAGGTAAAGATGCCCTGCAGCTCAGTTATAATCAATTCAGGCAATTGTTACAACAACGCTCATCCATGGTTAAATCCACCCTGATGAACCAGAACCTGCTCTCAGGTATCGGTAATGTGTACGCGGATGAGATTTTATTCCAGAGCAGGATCCATCCAAAGAAAAACGTGAAAGATCTGAATGAAAGCCAGTTGAAAAAACTGTATACCATGATGAAAAAAGTGACAGAAACCGCTATTAAAAAGAACGTGAATACTGACAAATTTCCTGACTCGTATATTATACCCCGAAGAGAAGAAGGGGAGAAGTGTCCTTCATGTGGCGGAACACTTGAAAAGATTAAGGTATCAGGTCGACCAACATATTTTTGTCCGAAGTGTCAGAAGGATTAAGTCAGGTTTTATCGGACATGGATTCCATATCCATTTGTTCCTGTTCTTTTTCAACGTCTTTTTGTTCTTTAACTGATTTGCGGTGTTCCTGGTAACCTTCACGCCCTTTCTTCCTGAATTCCAGCTTTTTCAGGCAATCCACCCTTCCATAGATTACAAGCATATCTCCGTCTCGTATGGTGGTTTCAGGTGTTGGGGTGCCAAGATAGGTACCATCTGGCCTGTTGATTCCCAGTATTATAATCCCTTCTTCACGGAGACCTGACTTGCGTACGGTTTTTCCGGCAAGCCAGTGTTCATCTTTTATCCCTATCTCGGATACCTTGTATTCTCCCGAGAGATGCAGCAGGCTGGCATAATCCACCACATCAAGGGTGCCGCTGCTTTTCAGTAACCTGGTGATTATATTCGATAGACCTTTCTCAACGGTGGGGCTGTGTGTCAGTGCCCATAGCGCGGCGATACCCGCCACAAGTATGGCTGTTCGTATCCATCCCCTTTCTGCTTCCTGTACACCAACGTAGCTGGTAATCAACGAAGTAATACCTGTTATGATACCGGCATTTCCCAGGATCATGAGGGTTAAGAGGATCCTGCGACGTGTGGGGTGGTTCACAGCCTTTTCAGATTCGGAGGTAGTAAAACCCACACCGGTAAAGGCAGAACGTGCCTGGAATTTTGCTGATTGCCTTGACAATCCTGTGTGCATAAGGGCTACAGAAGCGATACGGGTAATAAGAATTGAAACGACAAGGATCAGCAATACAGTTATTATACCCAGCATTTGAAAAAACCATTTTGTATGTGTTAATATGAAGTCATGTTAATAATAACAGGCTTATGTGGCCTTATTAACATGACTTTAATTGCTTTATCCAGATTTGTAAAGAATAAATGAGGACTTATGAATCATTTTCAGGTATAAAGCTGCCCATACAGCGCGGCGTGTGCTTTTTCATCTGGAAGTATTTTCCTGATTATTTTATGATATCCCGTGTCTTCACCCCCGGCCAGTGCTTTCTCAATGCGGGACACAGCCTGGGATTCTGCTGCACCGATTTTTTTAAGCTTGGTTTCCAGCGAAAGTGGTCGCATTACGATTGCCACCGCCCTGCCGGCAAACTGCCAGAATGATTCACCTTTTATGGATTTCCCGAAGGTTTTTTTGTAGTACTGTTTAAACAGTTTTCCGTGCATTTCTTCCTGTTGGGAGAATTCCTTCAAGCTGCTTGATATCCCGGGACTTTTTTTATATTGCCTTGAGAGGACATGATATATGCCGGTACCAATCATCTCCATGCGAAAGGATTCCTTAACCTGGTTTTTCAATTCATTCATGATAGCTCTCCTTTTGTTCGTTCTATTACTTATAGTGTTGTGGAAGGTGTTTGTGACACCCGGGTGTTAATATTGCAGATATTCTTGACATGCGGGGTATTGCGATTGTTTAATTATCCCCGTTATGGATAACACTTTCACCAAATCATTTGAAATCCGTCTGAACGAGGTTGATCATCGGGCCCGGGTTAAGCTTCCGGTGCTGTTTGACCTGATGCAGGAGACTGCCGGTGCCCAGTCGGACAGCATCGGCTACGGGGTGTTTACGTTAATCGAGAAAAAGATTACCTGGGTGGTGTCGCGGTATCACCTGGAGATTTCGAAATATCCAAGATGGCGTGATACCATACTTGTGACTACCTGGAGATCTCATGAAGAAGGTCTTTTCGCGGTCAGGGAATACATAATTCATGATGAGGTGAACAACGAATTTGGCAGGGCTACAAGTTCATGGCGCTTGATAGATGTCAACTCCGGCAAACCGGCAGATCCTCTTGCCCATCTTCCAGGCTATCCTCATCTTGAGAAACGGGCCCTTGATGAGACCTTTCGTGCCCTGCCGGAGTGTTCGTTGCCGGAAATTGAAAAGCGATTCGTGGTGCGAAAACACGATTGCGATCTGAACAGGCATGTCAATAATTCCATGTACGTGGCATGGGGGATAGAGACAGTTCCTCCCGGCGTGATGGATGAGTACACATGTCATGACATAGAGATAAATTTCCGGGGAGAAGCACGGTTTGGCCATTCGGTGCTTTCCCTGTCCTCCCCCATGAAAAGCCAGGGCGTGGAATTTGTTCACAGCCTTTATAACGAGAGTAATGGAAAAGAGATAACCCGACTTGTTTCCAGGTGGAAGAAAGATTGATGAAACGTTATTGAGCTTCTCCGGGTGATTCATCCCTTTCATATTTTACTTCGTATCGAAGCCCCCTCAGGATGGCCACGCAGAGAAAAAGCATGACAATGGTGAAAGGAAGGGCAGCCGCGATGACCATCTTTTTCAACGCCTCTACACCTCCTGAAAGCAGCAGTATTGACGCGGTAGCGGACTGCAGTATGCCCCAGAGAAGTTTGCGCGACATGGGTGGATTCAGGTCGCCCCGTGATGTCATCATGGCAAGCACGTAGGTTGCCGAGTCAGCTGATGTGATAAAGAATACCGCAAGCAGTACTACCGCCGTTATGGTAAGGGGCATGGACAGGGGGTAGTGTTCAAAAACCCTGAATAATGCGGTGGACACGTTTTCCACGGCCTTACCCGCGATCTCAACCCCCTGGAAGAGCTCAAGATGCAGGGCGGATCCTCCAAACACCGAGAACCAGGCGAAGGTAAGTACCGTCGGTACAAAGAGGGTAACCAGGATAAACTCCTTGATGGTGCGTCCCCGCGAGATGCTGGCGATAAAGAGTCCCACGAAGGGAGACCATGCGATCCACGTGGCCCAGTAAAAGAGCGTCCATTCCTTTGTCCAGCGGTAGCCCTCGAAGGGATGGGTATTCAGGCTCATGTCAAGCAGGGATGAGAAGTAGTTGCCCACCGTGCTGGTGAATATATTGAGAATGTAAGAGGTGGGACCTATGACAAGCATTAACAGCATCAGTATAATAGCCACGATAATATTGGTTTTGCTGAGTATCTGTATTCCTCTGTCCAGGCCGGAGATGCTTGATATCATGAAGAGCACGGTGACTGTTGCGATAATCAACAGTGTCATCTGCATGGTATCGGGTATCCCGAATGCCTCTGAAAGTCCGCTGTTTATCTGCATGGCCCCAAGCCCCAGGGATGTGGCGATACCGAAAACGGTGGCAAATACTGCCAGTATGTCTATGATATAACCGGTGATGCCGTATATCCTTGGGCCGATAAGAGGATAGAAACAGCTTGAAATGAGAAAGGGCATATCCCTTCTGAAACAGAAGTAGGCGATGGCAAGACTCATAATGATATATATGGCCCAGGGATGCAGTCCCCAGTGAAAAAAGGAGTATTGCATGGAAAAACGTGCAGCTTCACCGGATGCATGCTGAATGTATGCCGGGGGATTCATGTAATGACTGAAGGGCTCTGCCACGCCGAAGAAAATGAGACCGATGCCCATGCCGGCGGCAAAGAGCATGCTGAGCCACCCGAAATAGCTGTACTGCGGTTTTTCATAATCCTTGCCCAGCTTTATCTTGCCGTACCTGCTGAAGGCAAGCCACAGGCTGAATACCAGGAATATAAATACCGAAACAAGGTATCCCCATCCGAAATGATCAATGATATTCTTATGCACATAAGATGAGATCACATAGAGATCATCCGGATCATATATTCCAAATGAGACCAGGAATGCAACTATGAAAAGTGAAATGTAGAACACGATGTTTTTTGTCTGCATTTGCCCCAACCTGTAGTATTAGTATTACCTGGGAATAATGAGTACCGAGACCCTTGACCTGTGGGCGATACTCTCTGCTGTTGATCCCATCACTTTCTCCATGGGAGAGGTGTCGGTATATTTTCCTATTACTATCACATCAGCGCCGTTTTTTCTTGCTTCACGAAGTATAACTCTCTTGGGATTACCGATTGAAGCCACGGTTTCTATCTGGTCGAAAGAGTCTGCACACTTGTCCTTGAGGCTGAGAAGCTTGTTGTATACCCGCCGCAGTCTTGTCTGTTCAGCGTTGGGATCGGGTGCCCGTTGCCCCACGTTGAGTATAATAAGCTGGTTTGCTTTCAGGCCGTCATAATTCAGGTAGGGAAGAATGGTGTGATCATTGGCTTCAAAATCAGTGGCGTATAGTACCGCGTTGAGCCTGGTATCAGATGAAGAGAACAATGAGCGTTTAAACATGAATATGGGAACATCTGAAAGCCGAATGACATCTTTTGTGTGACTTCCCATAAGGGTATAGCGGATAAACGGCTTTTTTTTCCATGTCATGCATATAAAGCCGGTATCCAGTTCGCTTGCTGCCCTGGTGATCTCTGTGGCGATATGGCCGCTTCTGAGAAGAATTTCGATATTGAAGCCGTATTCTTCAAGCTCTTCTTTTATGGCCGAGAGTTTTTTCCGGGCGTGGACAGCCTGTTTCCCGCTCAGGTCGCTGGAAAGTACGGTAAGCAGTATAAGTCGTTGTGTGTCAAAGCTCTTCAATGATTGGGCAAGTGAATGGATATTGCCCATGGATTCTTTGAGGTTCAGTGGGAAAAGCACGTTGGCAAACAAGTTCTGCCTCCATGGAGATAGATGGTCAATACCACAAGAATGAATTCTTTATGCCATATCCTTTTTGTGAGGTCAAGAAGGTTCCTTCTCTTACTTCTCTAAGAAATCCTCCCTTGTGAATTCGGGTGTGGGGTAGCTGTAAAAGCCCTTCCCGGTTTTGCTGCCAAGCTCTCCCCGATCTACATACTCTTTCATGAATTCGGCGTTCTTTTTTCCCTGCGGATCGTCAAGTTTCTCCGCCCAGTAATGGGTGATTTTCCAGACGGTGTCCAGTCCCACGCTGTCCATGATGCCGAATGGGCCTATGGGTGTATGCATAACACCCATCCATGCCCGGTCGATGTCCTCAACCGAGGCCACGTCGTTTGCGGCCAGCTGCTGGGCAGACTTGAACAGGGCCGACAGCATGAAGTTGAACACGTAACCGGGACTTTGCTTTTTCATTACCAGGGGAAGCTGACCGATATTACGGGCAAAAGTTTCAACGGTTTCCATGGTTTCGGCTGAAGTGCCGGGGTGGGGCATGACGTCAACCACCTTCGTGATACGTATATCGTGAAAGTGCAGGGCGGCAAGGCGGTCGGGACGTCCCGTCTCATCGGCGAACATGGAAGGAAGCAGTGTGGATGTGTTGGTGGTAAAGACGGTGCGTTCGGGACAGAGCTCGTTGAACTGGCCGAATACTTTTCCCTTGAGGGCCGGGTCTTCTGGTATAGATTCACTGATGATGTCGCAATCCCTGGCTGCTTCTTCCATGCTGGTGGTGAATACCAGCCTTTCGATGCCTTCATCAACAGCCTGCGGGGATACAATGCCTGCATCTGCCATCCACTTCATGAGCTTGAACATGCGTTTTTTCCCTTTTTCGAGAACTTCTTCGGATACGTCATATACGAAGGTGCTGTAGCCATGGGTGGCAGAAGCAGTGCCGATCTGCTGGCCCATGGTGCCTGCTCCCAGGATGGTTACCTTTTTAATGTCTTCAGCTTTCATTGTGTCCCCCTTTATAATTCCGAGTTTTGTACTATCTTCATGGCGGCATCCTCAAGGATGTTTACCGCGTGTATGAGCATCTTGAACCGTTCGTCCTTCGTCTGTCCGTGGTAGTACCGGTAGTATATCTGCTGCGCGATACCAGCCAGGCGGAATAAACCGAAGGTGAGATAGAAGTCGAAATTGTCAATCATTCTACCAGAAAGCTTCGAGTAATACTCAACCTGGTCGTCCCGTTTCATCATTCCTTCTTCGGTGGTGGGGAGGGTACGAACCATTTTCAGCATGTCCGGGTCGTCATGGTTTACCCAGTAGGCAAGTGACGAGCCCAGATCCATCAGGGGGTCCCCGATGGTGGACATCTCCCAGTCCAGCACCCCGATGATCTTGAGGGGATTATCGGGGTCAAGCACCACGTTGTCGAACTTGTAATCGTTATGTATGATGCAGGGGCTGTCGGTGTCCGGGGGCATCTTTTCTTGGAGCCAGCCCATTACCTCCTCAAAGTCTTTGGCGTCGGGGGTGCGGGCGTCACGGTACCGGCGGCTCCACCCTTCCACCTGCCGGCGCACATAGCCCTCGGGATTGCCGAAATCGGCAAGGCCGATGGACCTGTAATCAACTGAATGCAATTCGTGCTGCACCCGCACCAGGTTTTCGCAAAGCTGCCATGCCTCTGAAGGACTGAAGGATATGCCGGGGGGGATATCCTTTCTCAGGATGATGCCTTTCAGCCGTTCCATCACGTAAAACGGTGCGCCGATCACCGATTCATCTTCACAGTGTACAATGGGCCTGGGGCAATAGGGGAAGACGGGACACAGTGCCGAGAGCATACGGTACTCCCGTCCCATATCGTGGGCGGTCTTCGCTTTCTTCCCGAAGGGAGGCCTGCGCAGCACGTATTCTTTCTCACCCGACTGCAGCAGGTAGGTGAGGTTGGAATACCCGCTTGGAAACTGTTTCACGGTGACTTCCCGGGTTATCTCCGGCACGGTCTCCTGTAAATAGGCGGATACCGCCTTAATATCAAGCTCTTCACCTTCACGTACCTCTTTCGCCCTGTCTATATCAGCCATGTTTCCCTCCTGAACTACATCTTATTTACCTCTAAGATCGACGCCTCTATCATTCCAGTTATATAATCCGCGTACATGTCCACGTGTATGTTCCGCTGCCGGAACTTCCAGCGTTTCAGGTACCAGTCCTGCATGAGTGCCTTGACGGCCCCTGCGGCCAGCAGTTCATTCTCGATGCTGAACACCTTCGCGGTTTTCCCGTCCTGCAGTATATCTATGACGATCTTTTCTGTCATCAGTTCGCTTTCTATGGAGCGTTTGCGGTCCTGCTTGTCCATGGCCCGTGTCTCCATGAAGAAGAAGTAGAACCACTGCTGCATCAGCTCGCTCAGGTAGAGGTGTGCCCGGATAAAGGCCCGCAGCTTCTCCAGCGGATGGGTGACATCCCGCAGCTCTGCCTCAAGGTGTGTCTTCACCGTGCGCTGGCCGAAATCCTGTATGAGGTAGAGGAGCTCCTCCTTGCTTGCGAAGTATGAGTAGAGTGCCCCCATGCTGAGACTCGACTCACGGCTGAGGTCGCGCAGGCTCATGGCGTCAAAGCCCTTGCGGATGCTGATGGCAAGGGTGGTCTCAACGATGTTGGCCAGGTTGCGCACCACCACCTCTTCCTTCTTGATCTTGAGGCGGTCTTTGTTGGCATGGTAAAAGTCCCTGCAGATACTTTCCATGGAGAAGCGGTGCCCCTGTTTGAATTCTTCGAATGTCATGGCCGGGTACCCGTCCTTCACCTGCTGTTACACGTACGACTTCAGAATTCGCTTCGCCAGGGAACCCTTGTGTACCTCGTCGGCGCCGTCGTATATGCGGGCCGCCCGCTCGTGCCTGTAGAAGAATGCCAGTATGGTGTCATCGGTCATGCCCAGTCCGCCGTGTACCTGCAGTGCCCGGTCGACCACCCGGTTCATGGTGTTGGCAACCACGTACTTGATCATGGAGATGTCGTCACGTGCCTCCTTGGGACCAACGGTATCGATGCGCCATGCCGCGTACAGTGTCATGAGGCGGGCTGCCTGTATCTCGGCGGCCGACTCGGCAACCCAGTTCTGAACGGTCTGCCGGGTGGCCAGCGTCTTCCCGTCGGGGGAGATCACCCGGTAGTTGGCCCGCTGGCAGAGCAGGTCAAATGCTCGCTTGCAGATGCCAAGCCAGCGCATGCAGTGATGGATGCGGCCGGGGCCAAGGCGTTCCTGCGCCATAACGAAGCCGTGTCCCTCCTCGCCCAGGAGGTTCTCCTGCGGAACGCGGCATGACTGGAAAAGTATCTCGCCGTGGCTGAAGTAATCGCTGCCGCTGTGTCCCATGACGGGAATGTTGCGCACCAGGTTGAAGCCAGGCGCGTCTGTGGGAACAATGATCATGCTGGCCTGCATGTAGGGATGTGCGTCCGGGTCGGTGACCACCATGGCGATGGCAAATTCAGACCCGTCGGCGGCGGTGGTGTACCACTTGTGGCCGTTGATGACGTAGTCATTGCCCTCCTTAACGGCGGTGCTTTCAAGCATGACGGGGTTTGAGCCTGGCATGTCAACCTCTGTCATGGCGAAGCAGCTGCGTATCTTTCCCGCGGTAAGGGGTTCAAGATATTTTTTCTTCTGTTCTTCTGTGCCGTGCATGTGCAGTATCTCGATGTTGCCGGCGTCCGGCGCCTGGCACCCGAAGACGTAATGTCCCAGCGGCGAGCGGCCCAGCGACTCGGAGACCAGCCCGTGCTCAAGCATGGAAAGGCCCATGCCCCCCAGTTCCTTCGGGTGATTGGGCCCCCACAGTTCCATCTGCCGTACCATGTCCCGTTTCTTCTCAAGCTGGGTGATCATCTCGGTGAAGTCCTTCGTGGTGAATTCATGCTCCATGGGTATAAGTTCTTTGTCCACGAACTCGTCGATCATGTTCAGTACTGCCTGCATCTTTTTAGATATTTCAAAATCCATGAGTTCCTCCCTTTTCTACCATCAGCGGTAGGTTATTAATTTTTCGTCCGGCTGGTTCTCAAGGTGGGCGCAGCTGTTAAAACCGGACATCATGATATGTTCTCGCGTGCACTTGAACCTGCTTACCGAGCTGTTGGCTATCTGCCAGGTCACCCGCATGGTGTCCTGGTAACCAAGGTTCAGCGCCCGCTGTACTGTTGCGGCGATGGGTCCACCGGAGGTGAATACGGCGATGGTCTTCCCCCGGCCGTTCTCTTTCATTATTTTATCAAGACCCCGGTACACCCCTGTGACGAAATCAAGGTAGCGGGGTATGTAAAGATGGTCGCAGTCACCGGAAACCCATTTCAGCATGGTTGCCTCGAATACACGCTGAAAGGACTTGCGGTGAGTGAATATCTGTTTCACGTCCTTTTCAAGCGAGGGGTTCTCTTCGAGAATAACGGGAATGATGGCAGTGAGTATGTCCCGCGAATTGTACTCGTTGAACTCCTCCATCATGTGCACCTCAACCACCGGGTCTCCCTTTTCACGGTAGATGTCAAACAGGGTGTCTGCGGTGGCGATCTGCCGTTTCAATGTGCCGGTAACGGCAAGGTCAAACCGTACTCCGATGGAGTGCAGGTACTCCGCAAGGATGCGTGACTGCTCATACCCCCGCCTGGAAAGTACATCGTAGTCTTCTTCCCCGAAAGAGGCCTGCCCGTGGCGTATCATGTAAATAGTGCTCATGTGCTCTCCCTTTTTTTTATTCACCGCAAAGTCGCTAAGATCGCGAAGGGCGCAAAGAAATAATATTAAAAATCTTTGCGAACTCTGCGCGCTTAGCGTCTCTGCGGTAAATCCTTACCGGGTTTAATACTTGATGAAAACATGCCGGGAAGTCAAGTAAAAAATATAACGAGCGTTCGTTTTATTCTTGATCTTCTCATGGTGCTATGCTACATGTGTACCATGAAGATACTGGTATGCGTGAAACAGGTGATCGACACAGAGTCTCCCCTGGTGGTGGACCAGGATGCCGCGTGGGTGCGGGACGACGGGAAGGTGGCACGGCGGATGAACCGGTACGACGAGTATGCACTTGAAGAGGCGGTGCGCATTCGTGAAGAGTTTCCGGACACCGTTATTGACGTGATCACCATGGGGCCGGAGGGGGCAGGGGCGGTTGCCCTGAAGGGGCTGGAGAAGGGGGCAGACCATGCCGTTCACCTTCGTACCGGCAGCGGGGGCTACCTTCCGCCGGGGTTCATCGCCTCAGAGATGGCGAAGGTTGCCGGGGACAGGGACTACCAGCTTGTTATCACCGGTTTCATGTCGGAGGACTGCATGCATGCCCAGGTGGGGCCCCTGCTGGCCTCCATGCTGGGCATCCCCTCGGCGGTGGCGGTGGTGCAGCAGACGGTTGATACCGGTGGCGGCAGCATTGAGGTCGCATGCGAACTGGAAGGCGGGGCAAGGGAGCTTGTGGGGCTGGAGCTCCCGGCCCTTGTCACGGTACAGACAGGTATCAACACCCCCCGCTACCCGAAGCTTTCTGACGTGCTGCGTGCCCAGGACCAGGAGATCGAGGTGATGGACGTGGACGACGGGTCGGTGAAGGCCGCCATGGAGGGGTGCCCGTACCGGCTGTTGTATCCCCCGGAAGGGGCCCGGGGCGTGGTGATGGAAGGCACCGCCGAAGAGAAGGCAGACAGGCTTATCGAGATCTTACACGAGCATTCGGTGTTGTAGATGAAAGAAAAATTAAAACTACTCCTCGTGGGAGAAACCATACAGGGAACCTTCAATGAAAGTTCACTGGAACTGTTGAACCTTGCAGCGGCACTGCGGGAGGGTATCCCCGTTGAGATTACTTTCGTGGTGCCCGGCCTGGATGCGGCACAACGTGCGGCAGAAATCGCAAAGACGGTGGGTATCAACGTGATCTCGCTTCACGGGGAAGGCCTCAACAATACCTCGCCGGACAGCATGGTGCAGGCCATGATAGAAATTTCCAGCGAACTGCAGCCCCATGTCATCTGCATGCTGCATACCACCCGGGGCAGTCACCTTGGCCCCCTTGTTGCCCACGCCCTGGGCGCCCCTGCCGTGTCGTCGGTGGAACGTGTACACGTAACAGGAGACCGTGTCAGTGCAGTCCGCTCCCTCTACAACGGCAAGCTGAAACAGGAACTGCCGCTTGATGCCTTCCCGGTGATACTATCGGTGCAGCCCGGTGCCTTTGCAGGCATTGACACGCAAGCACTACAGGGGGACGGACGGGAACCGGTAACCCGGGAGGTGACCGGTTCTGATACATGGTACCACCTGCAGGGGATGGTGCCCGTAGAACCGGAAGCCGGCCAGAAGATAGAAGATGCCGAAGTGATCATCGCCGGCGGACGGGGACTTGGTAAACAGGATAACCTGGAACTGCTGGAGGAACTGGCAAGATGCTTCCCACGCTCGGCGGTTGCCGCCTCCCGCCCGGTGGTTGACAGCGGCTGGCTGCCTTATTCACGGCAGGTGGGCGCCACCGGTAAAACGGTAAGCCCCGGCCTCTACATGGCATGCGGCATCTCCGGGGCATCGCAGCACGTGATGGGGATGAAGGGATCGCGACTGGTGGTGGCGGTGAACACTGACCCCAACGCGGCAATATTCTCGGTGGCCGATTATTGTATTGTTGAGGACTGTGTAACCTTTGTGTCGTTATTGATTAAGAGGTTGTGTGAAAGGAATTAAAACATCAGCCTGCGGCAGATACCTTAACGGGTCGTCTGTTCGAGACGACTTCCACGAAGCGTTCACTTTGTTATAGTATCAGTAATCTTAATGTCTTTCCCGCGAAGGTGGGAATCCAGTAATAAATAGCATGCAGTATTTTGTATATATTCTGTCAGCAGGAAAAACGGTACGATTTACATAGGTATTACAAATGATGTTACCGAAGGTATCATTCGTGAAAAGCAGTTGGAAAAGTGGAATTGCCAAGTGAAAAATAAAAATAATTGAGATAGCTAATCCCGGTTGGATTTATTTATTTGACAGGTTTGTATAACTGAATGGATTCCCGCCTTCGCGGGAATGACAGAGGGCTACGGGAATGACAGAGACGTACAGGAATGGCTGTTCATTCAATACTTTCCTTTACTTTATCCCAATGATGTCACCACGCCGCCGATGGGATCAACCTGGTCGAAGTTGGCCAGGGTGAAAAGCCCGGAGAGCGTTTCGGCCCTCCCGTCCCCCTCGCTGAAGAAGCAGGTTATGGGTAACCCGGCGTTGTTGAAGTATTTTTGCCACAGGTCTATAAATCTTTGTTGCAGGTCAATGTCCATATAGTGTAACCTTTTATATGGAATATTTTAATCAAATCATGTTGAAATCAATACTGCAATATTTTTGCTGTTTTCAAAGGAGGGAGTGATGCTGAAAAGAAGTACTTTATGTTTTTTGACCATACCGGCAACCATCTTCACGTGTGGAGTCATTATCGCAGCCTCTTCACAGGTTATTCCGCAGAAAATGATGGACATCGTAAAGGATGCGGTTGCTCAAATGCAGACGATTGAAAGGGAAGAAAAAGGTCTGGAAAAACAGGCACAAAATGCCATCATGAACAATGACAGTAAACAGTATGCCATGCTTGCTGAAAAGAATAAAAAGATCGTGGCGAAGAAGAATAAGCTTCGCCAGGAGACACTGGTGAAGCTTAATAATATAATCGATGATGGAATAAAAGTACCAGTTGTTCAGAAAGGATATAAAGACATGTTTACCATAAAGGAAGCTGTCATTAAAAAGGCAGTCTGGAATCCGGGTCAGTCTCCCCATGTCACAATAGAGCTGCCGGTGGTGTTGAAACGAAAGTTGAAAACAGGAGAGAGAAAATTTCCCGTTGATTTCTTTGATGGTTCAGAAAAAAATATTACCAGGGTCAATTTTTACCTGGGGGCGGGAACCTTTATATTTAAAACAGGTAAAAACCAGGTTGTATCACTGTTCGCAAACCCGAAGATCCCTGATCTTTCCGGGATGAAGTACGGTATTATGACGAATAAGTAAAACTATTTTTTTGACACATGATATACGGTGATTGATATGACAGATCTGCATCAAAAACACGGGGGAGAATGGGAACATATTGACAGCTACCGTACCTACCTGGTATGGAAAAATGCCCATATTACCAATGAGCGCAAATTCCTTGCGTGGGTGCGTGTAAGCATTGCACTGGTTACCCTTGGGTTTATCGTGCAGCGGTTTGACATTTTTCTCAATTCCATGGTTGGAACAAACTTTAAAGGACGGCTTGATGAGGTACATCATGTGTATGAACAGATACCCCTGGTATTCTTTATACTGGGCGCTGTTATCATTGCCGTAGCCACCGTCGAATTTTTTGTTGACCGGCGCAGGATCAATAAATCAGCAAAAAATACCAGCATCGTGCTGGACGTTCTCATTATTTGCCTGCTTGTGTTTATCGTTATCGTAATCGGTGCATTTATCGCGTTTTAAGATGAAAAATGTCGTATGAAACGGGATCACCTGCATTCCACATTCACCTCATAATGAAAAATCCAGTGGCTCTTGACCTCTATGTACGGTGAAAAATGGTGGGCAAAGGGGTTCAAACGGGGAGACTGGCATACCCGTATCACCACCCGTACTGTACTTACCTCTGATACCGAATATTTTTATATCGATGCTGAACTGGACGCTTTCGAAGGAGACACCCGGGTATATTCACAGAACTGGAACATGAAGGTTGAACGGGATTTTATGTAATTGTAAAAACCTGCCTGTTTTCAAAGAGTGAATTGTGTGCGATTATGGCCGCTGCAGCGCTCCAACCCTGGTATTTTGTTCCACCGGGAGTATATTTCTGACCATGAAGGTATTCTGGGAACGACCATTTGTCACCCTCCATGCTGCTGGCGTTTGCTTTATGAATACCTTCAGTGAATCGTACTGCCCTGTCGAATTCCTTTCGTGCTGCAAGACTTGCCACGTAAAATCCTGTTATCAATGCCCATAGACCGCCATTGTGGTATTCATAGGGCTTGTTCTTGAAGTGATATGAAAAAGTCATTTTCAGATCTTTCCAGTCTTCATCTACCGGTTTGATGACCGGATGAAATGCCGGAAGAAGTTTGATATCGTTATCCACGATGATTTCGTCAATATATGAGTCCACCTTTGCAGACCTTTGCTCAGAACTTTCGCCTAACAAAGTGGCCATAACGTTGGCCATTGAATCAAAGCGGTACCCGTATCCATGGGGGGTGAAAAACGGCATCCAGTATCGGTCAATACAGTAGTCCCGTGCATGTCTTGTCTTTTTATAGAGCACTTCGTGGTATACGTGTTCAGGTATATTTTCAGCCGGGGTTATCCAGTAATTATCCTTGATCATGTTTTTCAGACGTACGATTCTTTCACGCAGATCGTGGTCACTGGTTTCATGCATGTATTTGCGTATTTCATATACCGAACGAAGAGCCTGCAGGTAAAGTAATTGATCGTACAACACGTAGCCGCTATGCAGGTATTCATCAGCCCAGTCGCCTGTTTCAGGAATATAGATAAATCCCCTGTTGTTGAATTCCCAGGCTCCAAGTAAAAATACAGTTTTTTCAATGGCAGGTATCATCTCGTCAATGAAATCAGTATCACCGGTGTGTTTCCAGTATTCCGCGCAGCCAGTGATAAACCAGAGGTCGGCATCTACCCGTCCTGCCATACCGCCGTAACTGATTCGCCTGGAATCCGGATCAACATTGCTGGGTATCTCGCCATGAGGGCCCTGGTATTCCTTCAGCGTTTTCAGGGTTCTTTTGTAAGTGTTGATGAGTTCTTCGTCTCCTGTCATGAGGGCACTGATGCCGATAATATTCCCATCACGTCCCCATACTCTCTGGTAATTATCTACGTTGGTAGGGCTGGCATGAAAGCCGTGTTCAGAAATACAGCGTTTCAAAAGGGAGACAGCCTCATCGTATCCCCTTTTACATAGTTCCTGGTCATATGAAACCTGTATTTTTTCAGACATAAATATCTCCTATCGACTGTTCCGGGTACCAAGTTTTCTTCGTATCAGTAGAACCAGTTGTCCCACTGCGAGTGGAACGATGCTTGTAACAAGAAGCAGAATCCAGCCGGTGGTTCCCGGCATGGTAACTTTAAGTACCTGTGAAAGAATGGGTACATACAGTGCAAGGAGTATCAGTCCCGTGCATAACACCAGTGCGCCGATCACGTATGGATTGGTGAGAATGCGGTTTCTGAAAAATGTACTATTAATATCACGCATGTTGAATACATGCCAGAGGCGTCCCAGTGCGAGGCTGAGAAAAGAAACGGTGACTGCCTCCGATTTCCCCAGGTCGAACCAGTACAGGGCAAGCATAAATCCCGTCAAAACGGCGGCGGCGATGAGTAACCCGTACCAGATTGTTTCATACCACTGGCTTTTTCCCATTATGGGCTCGCCTGGATTACGTGGTGGTATTTTCATTATTCCCTGGCTTGATTTACCCATACCCAGGGCCAGGGCGGGGAAGGCGTCATTTATTGCATTAAGATAGAGTATCTGCAGGGGTAGCAATGGAAGGGGCTGTCCGGCAATTGATGCCAGAGTTACGATGAGTATCTCCCCCAGGTTTCCGGAAATCAGGTATATGACGAACTTGCGTATATTGTTAAAAATTGTGCGGCCATGCTTCACCGCTGTAAGAATGGAAGTAAAGTCGTCATCCTGGAGGATGATATCAGATGCCTCCTTGGCTACCTGCTGCCCACGTTTGCCCATGGCAACACCGATGTCGGCTTTCTTCAGTGCGGGGGCATCATTTACCCCGTCACCGGTCATGGCAACGATATTGTTCTCTTTTTGGTAAACTGATATAAGGTTTAATTTCTGTTCAGGGCTTACCCTGCAGAAGATAGAGGTTTGTGTGATCTGGCGCATTTCCTCTTCACTCAGCGAAGAGATATCTTCAATCTCAGCACCCTGTTTTACGGGGCTTTTCTCGTCATCTATGATACCCACCGCAACACCAACATTAGTGGCGGTCACTTCCTGGTCACCTGTAATCATGATTACCCGAATGCCTGCTTCTTCACATTTCTCTATGTCCCCCCTGATATCACCTCTTGGCGGATCTACCAGTCCTGATAAGCCAAGAAATGTAAGGTTTTCGTAGGGTTTTTCATCAATTGAGCCTGTTGTTTTTACGGCAATGGCAAGAACCCGCAGGCCGTTTCGGGCCATTTCGGTATTGATATCCAGCCACCTGGATCTTTCGTACTCCGAAAAATCTTCTGGCTGCCCTTTGCTGTTAATACGGGTGCATACATCAAGCACCGATTCGGGAGCACCTTTTACAGATACCCTGTACCGGTTATCTTCTGTCCTGTGATAGGTGGCCATCATCTTGTTGGAAGGATCAAAGGCGATCTCCTTTTCTTCAGGCATTTGCTGAAGAAGTTCATCATGATGCAGTCCGGCCTTTTCTCCCGCTACCACGAGAGCTACTTCCATGGGGTCACCGATACTTTCAGTTTCACCATCGTCATTCATTCGCAGTGACGCGTTGGTGCAGAGCATACCGGTTTTCAATGCTTCCATTAAAACAGGATCATCCGCGGGATTGAATTCTTCATCCTTCAAGGCAAATGTGCCATCAGTGCGAAGCCCTTCCCCGGTGATGGTTATGATATTATCGCGTTCCCTGAACTGTGTCATGGTCATCTGGTTCTCTGTGAGCGTGCCGGTCTTATCGGTAAAAATGACATTGGTGGATCCAAGGGTCTGTACCGCGGTAAGCCTTCGTACAAGTGCGTTTTCATCAGCCATCTGTTTCATGCCCCGGGCCAGCGCTACCGTGGCTACAACGGGAAGTCCTTCCGGTATGGCAGCTACTATGAGCACTACTACGGTTTTGATCATAAGAAGAAGGTCTTTGCCTGAAAGAAACCCGGCTGCACCGGCCAAAAGTGACACGAAGAATATTACCTTTATGAGACTTTTTGCAAGGCCGTCCAGCTGCTTTTCCAGGGGGTCAGAATGAGACTCCGCTTCATCCACAAGTGACGCAATGGTACCGATTTCAGTGTCCATCCCCGTAAATACCGCTATTCCCTGGCCGGTGCCCCTTGTTATGGAGGTGCCCTTGTATACCATGTTTTTTCTTTCCGCCAGGGGGGCGTCTTCCTCAATGCTGTCAATAGTTTTGGCAACGGGTACTGATTCTCCGGTCAGGGGAGATTCGTTGGCCTGCAGCTTGTTGGATTCAATCAGACGTATATCCGCAGATATCATATCACCGCTTTCAAATACCACTATGTCTCCGGGAACGATGTCCCTGGCGTTGATTTCCTGTACCTCGCCATTCCGCTTTACCATGGCGGTGACCAGGTCCATTTGCTGCAGGGCTTCCATTGACCTGGTTGCTTTAAGCTCGGTAGTAAAGCCTACTACCGCGTTTATTGCCATGGCCACCAGGATGGCGATACCGTCAACCCATTGGGCGAATGCCAGTGAAAGCAAAGCGGCGGCGGCAAGCACCAGCATGATCAGGTTGGTAAACTGATCTAACAGTATTTTCCAGGCGCTTTTGCCTTTAGAATGGCGTATCCTGTTAGCACCGAATGTGCTTCTTCTTTCTTTGACTTCACTCCCGGGTAATCCTTCACGGGGGTCTACGGATAGTTTTTCCGCTATGTCTTCAACAGAAAGCATCCAGGGTGATTTCGGTTGTGTGGGTGTGTTCATTTTTAACATTCCAGTGTATATAGTATAATTTATACACTGATTATAACTGACAGGCTGCATGAATGCAACCCCCCGTGGGAGGGGTTTGTGCATGAACCCCTCCCACGGGAATGATTATTTCTTTTCTTCCACTTCAATCTCATCATAGCCGGTTATCATGGCTTTCATGTGAGAAGTGATTGTATGTCCTGTGGTTGTCATGTAGACATGGATCACCGCGAAAGTAAGAAGGAGGTATGCCCCGAAGGTGTGTATGATGGCTATCCATTTTACCGATTGAAGGTGCAGGGTGCCATGTGCAACATAATAATAGATAAGCCCCGTCAATACCATAACAGGTATTATCAATATCTTGAAACCGAGATAGCTGATTTTCTGAAGGGGGTTAAGCTTTACGTCAACAGATTTGTCATGTGGGTGTGGTTCGTTTTTGAAAATCCCTACAAGGTAATATCGAACCTGGTCTCTCAGCTTGTCAGTGGTTGGAATATATTGACGCCATTCGCCGGTGGTAAAATGCCAGAAAATGGCAAATGCAATGAGTACAATCAAAATGAAACCGGTGTACATGTGAAGTACCACCGCTTTTTCGAATCCAAAAATATTGTAAGAACCATGAACCTCGAATCCTGTTAACGCGAGAAAGAATATTAACAGGGCCTGGGCCCAGTGCCACAATCTTTCAAATCGTTTATACATGTATACTTTTTGTATCATACATCACTCCTCTTCTTTTCGTGATCGTGAGAACCTGATAAAGCCGTGAATGATGACTCCCGCAATAGAGCCCAACAGCATCACCATGCCGAGGATGTCAAGTACCAGGCTCCGGTCCCTGCCGGGGATCCAGCAGGCCTCAAGCCCTGCAAGTCTCCCATTTCTGCTGTGACAAACATCACACTTGAGCGCATTTTCTTTTGGCTGGATGAGATGTGTGAGAGGCCAGAACATTTCCGTTTCAATCCACTCGTATTTACCGCTGTAGTCAAGACCGGCGGCTTTCATTCCAGTTTCAGCGGCCTTGTCCCAGCTCCAGTCGGACCAGTAGGCTCCGCTGCCCTTTTTACCAAAGAGTTTTGGTATTATCATCGTTTTATTTACCGGGTCATATGGCTGTTTTCCCCGCATGATCTTGAAAGGCCAGATTTTACTGTGGGGCGCACCGCATGCCCCCTCTATAGTATTGATCTGGATGGGTTCATTATCAGGATCGATTTTATCTCCAACGAGAAGGTGTCCCACCTTTCCGTCGAACCATCTGTATTCTGGTACCAGGTTTTTGCCCAGTTTGAATTCGCCCTTCTTGCTGTCATAGATTTTGTCCCCGTCTTTGTCCTTAATGACAAATGGTTTCCCTTTTTCGTTCTTGTCTCCTGCCTTGGACCAGTCCCACCATGTCTTGGTCTTGTATTCCGTGGAGTACTTGTTAATATGGCAGGCCTGGCAGGACAATTTGTCATAATGCTTGTCAAGGATACGGCGTATAAAGGTATCTTCTGGTTTTTCCCTGTTGTGCAGCTTGCTCTTGAATAGATCATATCCCATCTTCTGTTCAGTCTCAAATTCCTCAACATACAGTTTCTGGGTATGCGGTTTGATGGTATGACACCTGGTACAATGCAGCCTGTCTCGATTCTCAACGGATACTGAATATAGCTGCCCCTTTATGTCATGTTTTGGTGCCACGTGACAATCAACGCAGACCATTTCTCCCCCGTCCTTTCCCATATGAATATCTGTTGTTTTTTCAGGATTTAAAAGGGATTTATCAAGTGCACCGTGTTTAACCGCGTTGCCTCCTCCACCGTAAAAGTGACATGAACCACAGTTTTTACGTGAGGGCTTACCAACGCTCTGTGATACTTTTCTGTAATCAGGTCTTTCAAACCATTTTTTACCACCCTTAAAGAATTTTCTTTTCTCAGTCGGGTATCCAGCACCGGTGGGAAATTTTTCGTAAGTACCCGTTTGTTCGTGGCAAACAAGGCAGTCAATCTTTGCCTGGTCGGTGAAATCAAAGTTTTCATCTTTCCATCCATATCCAATATGACAACTGGTACATCTCGGTTCATTGGAACGAATGGCAACGCAGAAATTGTTGATGATATTGATCTTACCAACCTTCATCATCTCACCCTTGTGTCCGGGGAGCTTGTCTGTTTTCCTGTACCATAGCCAGTGGGATGTTTTCATGATCTGGTCATCCGCAAGATTGTGGCATCCCAGGCAGGTAATGGTCACATCTTCAGGGCGATCGAAGGATCTCTGCAGCTCCTTGAAGTTGCCGTGGTCGGCGGTTTGCGCCATGATGCCCATGGTTACCATGATTGTTGATATACTGACAATCATGAATAATAATCCATTTTTACCCATTGCTTCCTCCAGTTATTTTCAATCGGATGTGACAGGGAGTCCCCTGTCTTTCCAGGATGATAAACCACCTTCAAGAATGAATATTTGCGTAAACCCGGATTCTTTTGCTATTTGTGCGGCCTTTTCGGTTTTAAGCCCCCGGCCGCAATAAAGAATCAGCACAGGTGTATCCCTGTAGGCGTAGAGTAGTTCATCAAAATTTTTACTGCGAAATGGTATATGTATTGCTCCCGGGATATGTCCGTCAGCGTATTTAGAAGAACTGCGAATATCTACTATTACTATGTTCTGGTGCATATCCGGATTTGTGATAATCTTGTGAATGTCTCGGGGTGATTTTCTTGATACAGCACCGCACGAGGTGAGTATTGCCAGAATAATAGAAACCGCAATGTATTTCGTGGGTTGTCTTATGTGGTGAACCATCTGGTTCCTCCTGCATGATACTATTTTTATCATGAGCCGGAGGGTTGTGCAATCATTTTTATCTGTTAAAATTAATGAAAAAACCCGGCGAATTGCCGGGTTTTAAATGTGGTATGATACAACTTATTCGGACTATATATTGTATAAGTTCCTGTGTTGTATTATCCTATGGTTTTTACTGAAACCGCACGGGGACCTTTGTCACTCTGTTCAATGGTGAATTCAACTCTGTCACCTTCGAAAAGGGTCTTGAATCCATCGCCCTGAATGCCTGTGTGATGTACGAACACATCCGTTCCATCATCTTGTGAAAGGAAACCATATCCTTTCTTTTCGTTGAACCATTTAACTGTACCTTTTGTCATTGCATGACACTCCATAAACTGTAAAATATTGGGTATTATCCCATTAAGTTGCAGCTTCTTCATACCCACGTATTACTTTGCCGGAATTAACATTCGGGGAAGTGAAAACGATTTGCTACGAGATGCTATCAACTAGTCTGTCATACTAATATACATCATAATTTCGTCAAATCAATTTTTATTTAATTTTTATACATTCTTTTACTTTTTTAAAGTGTAATTGGTAAACCCGGAAACGGCTTGACGTAATGAATTTATGGGGTTGTAATCTCTACAACAGTAACTTTTAATTCTCAGGAGGTGATGTAATGACCCCCCTTGCCGTCACTGCAATAACTGATTTTATACTGGCAGCTGAAGTGATGTTTCTAACCGGAATGCTGCTTGGGAAGACTTTCCCCGTCATTTCGCCAGCGTTTTCATGGGGGCTGGCCATGCTTTTTATGGGGATCAGCGCCCTTCTTGGGGGAATAGATCATGGTTTTCTTGAAAACCGGGTGGGGGGCACTATACGTACAATCGCCCAACGGTTAACCTGGTTTTTTATAGGGCTGATGATCACCTGTACCCTTGTTACACTGGCATGGCAGTTTCTTCCTTCCGGATATTATTTTACTGTATATGTTATCGCATTGGCGCAACTGGCAGTTTTCATTTTTCTGATAATCAGGTATAACAATTTTCTGGTTGTGGTTATAAATTATGCCCCGGTAATGCTTATCTTCCTGGCATTTCACATTGTTGGACTTAACGATGGCACCGGCTCGGCGGTGATGGTGGCAGGCTTGCTGCTTTCATTCGTGGCCGCTGTTATACAAGTGATGAAGATTGATGTGCTTTCACCCCTTGATCATAACGGGGTGTATCATGTGATCATGATGGTTGCGGTATATTTTTTGTATCTTGGTGGACTTCAACTGGGCTCCTGAGTATTGTATAATATCTCCTGAATCGTCTGGACGTTGCCTTGTGTTTTTTGTATCTATATAACAAGATAACAAGATGATATACAATTATTGGCAGAATACAGAGGCATCAGGAGGTTACATGATTTTTCGAGACCGGACACACGCGGGTAAAGTTCTGGCAGGTTTGCTTGCCGACTATGCTGATTCTGAAACAGTAGCGCTGGGGCTGCCCAACGGCGGCATCCCTGTTGGTATAGAGATCGCCCGTGAACTTGGCTGTAAATTCGATCTTCTCTTTGTCAGTAAGATAACCCCTTCTTTTAACACCGAAACAGGTTACGGGTCAGTATCTGAATCAGGTACTATAATCATCAACGAAGAATTCGTGAGACAATATGCGATAACCCCCGAGAACGTAAAACGTGACACCGACAGAACACGTGAAAAGATACAACGGCGTATGAAGACTTACGGGATTGCTGAAGAGAGACCAGAAATTAAGGGTAGAACAGTAATTATCGTTGATGACGGTATCGCAAGCGGATATACCATGATAAATGCCATCCAGACAGTGAAAGACCGGGGTGCCGGTAAGATTATCGCCGCGGTTCCTACAGCACCAAAAAGCACATATGAATATGTCCAGTCTAAAGTAGACGGGATTGTCTGTTCCGATATACGTGATGTCAGTCGTTTTGCCGTTGCCGATGCCTACGATAACTGGTATGATATCAGCTTCGATGAGGCCATGATGGTTCTTAAAGAAGTACCACCTGGAGGATGATAATTTTGATGCTGATTTTCACTGGTTATGTGTTATATTTATATAATGAAATATATAAATATAAATATTCCATTTTAATTGACAGATAGGACACATATGGAATTCTTGTCAAAATTCAGTAATTAACACACAAAACAACATACATGTTAATTGTGTGTTGAAGTTATTACTGCCAGGAGTAGATGAATGCTGAGAACAATTGCTGATATCGGTAAAAAGCTGGAAAATCGGGAACAAAAAGTAACCCTTGTGGCAACAGCCGTTCAGGATGAAAATGTTCTGAAGGCGGTGCTTGAAGCACGTGACCGGGACGTGGTAGATATAGTGCTTATCGGGAATGAACAAAAGATCCGTCAGATGGCGGAGATTTCGGGGTCAGACCTGTCAGGTATATCCATAATCAACGAGGAAGACGACTACAAGTCAGGTATTGATTCGGTAAAACTTGTCCATGATAACAGGGCACATATCCTTATGAACGGACAGGAGAACTATCATGGATATGCCGTTCTTGGACGGGCGGTTATCGACAGGGAGCATGGTATTCGCAGGGGAAAGCGTATATCACACTTTGCCTTGTGTGAACTCGAATCCTATCACAAGCTGATTGGCATCACTGATTGCGTGATGAATGTAAATCCTGGTTTAAAAACAAAGGCAGCCATAATAAGTAATGCTGTATTCTTCATGAGAGTGCTGGGTGTAGAAAACCCAAAGGTTGCGGTGCTTGCTGCCGTTGAAGTTGTCAACGAGTCAATGCCGGTAACCATGGAAGCGGCCATGCTTTCAAAAATGGCTCAGCGGGGGCAGATCAAGAATTGCATGGTTGAAGGGCCGCTGGCATTTGACAATGCTATATCCAAAGAACACGCTATACATAAGGGGATTATTAACGATGTATCAGGTGATCCGGATATATTGCTGGCACCTGACATTGAAACAGCGGGAATGATATACCAGTCTTTTGTATTTTTCAGTAAAGCAAAAGTAGCCTCACTGGCACTTGGTGCCACCGTACCCATAGTGCTGACATCAAAGCTTGACTCGCATGAGACCAGGGTTAACAGTATACTTCTGGCGGCCAGTCTCTACGCGTGAACTGACATACTATTCAGGTGACTTTTGAATACCATAAAAGGGGAACGCTAATGTATCGTACACTGGATGATATATTTAAAACCATAAAGACAGACGGACAGAAGAAAAAGCTGGTTGTTGCAGCCGCGCAGGATGAACATGTTCTTGATGCAGTATTCAGGGCATATGACAGGGGTGTAGTTGAACCTGTACTGGTTGGAAACACGGAAGAAATTGAGAAAATCGCGTCACATGAAGGGTATGATCTTTCAGGTATCTCCATCGTACACGAGGTAGACCCGGTAACCGCCGCAATCACCTCTGTAAAGATGATACATGATGGTGAAGGGGACATACTTATGAAAGGTATGGTTGATTCCTCATCCTTTCTCAGGCCCATACTCAGCCGAAAATTTAACCTGCGCCAGAGTGATACTCTTTCGCATGTGGGTATTATCGAATTGCCCCATTACCACAAGGTATTCGCCCTTACCGACGGTGCCCTGAATATTGCCCCTGACCTTGATATGAAAATCGCGATCGTAAAGAACGCGGTATTTTTAATGCGCAAGCTTGGTATCGAAATGCCGAAAGTGGCCGCCCTGGGGGCTTTTGAACTGGTGCATCAGAAAATGCAGGCCACAATGGATGCCGCCCTGCTTTCGAAAATGGCCCAGCGGGGACAGATACGTAATTGTGTTATTGAGGGTCCCATGTCCTTCGACAACGCGGTATATAAGCAAAGCGCGGAGTTCAAGGGACTTGACAACGAGGTGGGGGGTGATGCGGACATCCTGCTTTCTCCGAATATAGAGGCGGCCAATGTGCTGTACAAATCCATCGTCTATTTTGCCGGTGCAAACCCGGCCTGTGTGATCCTGGGGGCATCGGTACCCGCGGTGCTTACCTCCCGCACTGATTCTGAGGATGTAAAACTCAACAGCATAATGCTTGCCGCAAGCGTGGATTTTGACAAATAATTTCGGGAGAATACACTTATGAGTAAACAACTGGTGCTGGCCATAAACCCGGGATCTACTTCAACGAAGATAGCCGTGTATGACGGTACAAACAGGATCCTGGAGCAATCCATATCCCATAGCGCAGATGAACTGGGACAGTTCATAGACATGATGGACCAGTATTCGTTCAGGGAAAAGCATGTACTGGAAGAACTGGAAAAAGATAATATTGACCTGCATGATATACGAATAATCGTGGCGCGGGGAGGACTTCTTAGGCCTGTTCCGTCGGGAATTTATCGTATCAATGAAACCATGATAGATGACCTGAGGAAAGGGGCCGCATCAACTCAGCACGCAAGCAATCTTGGCGGATTGATCGCGGACGCGCTTGCAGCTGATATAGATGAAGCAGAAGCATTCGTGGCAGACCCACCCGTAGTTGACGAGATGGACGAGGTTGCACGTCTTGCCGGGCACCCTCTTTTCAGAAGAAAACCAATATTTCATGCCCTTAACCAGAAGGCCATTGCCCGTAAGCATGCCCGTGAAACAGGCCGGCCATACGAAGAATTAAACCTCATCGTGGCCCATATGGGAGGTGGCATATCAGTTGCCGCACATCGCGGGGGAAGGATCATCGATGTGAATAACGCCCTTGATGGAGAGGGCCCTTTCTCACCTGATCGAAGCGGCACCCTGCCCATGGGGGACATGATAAAACTGTGTTTCTCAGGAAAATACACAATAAAAGAAGTGAAAAAAATGATGGTAGGACAGGGCGGCATCATGGCATACCTGGGGACCGGTGATGTGCGGGAGGTTATTGAAAAGATCAATAACGGTGATGAAGAGGCTGCCCTGGTGCTGGAGGCAATGACATACCAGGTGGCAAAGGCTATTGGTGCAATGTCAACCGTTCTCGAAGGAAAGGTTGACGGTATTGTTCTGACAGGTGGAATCGCTTTCAACCAGGTGGTAACCGATAAGCTTAAAAAGCGCGTAGAAACACTTGGCCAGGTGTATATCTATCCCGGCGAAGACGAAATGGAAGCACTGGCCATGAACGGCCTCATGGTACTGAATGGTGAAATAGAGGCACACGAGTATTGAGGTAAATGGAGGTTAGTTAAAGGTTAGTTGATATAATTGTTATGACCTCAAATAACCTCAACAACCTCAACAACCTCAACTAACCTTTAATCAGCTTCCGGTGCTATCCATGGCTTGATGTCCAGGATGGGTGTTCCGTCAAGCATGTCGATATGTGTTACCCTGATGCAATTATTTTCAATTGATACTACTTCAAGAACAGACATTCCAAGGCGATTGGGACGGAAGGGTGAACATATGCTGAATACACCCCTGGCACTGTCCTGGTGTGGAGGGGTCTGTATCAGCCTGTCGGTGGTAAATGGGGGGCTCTTGTGAAAATAGAATAGAACAACTATTTTCTGTCCTGCTTCTATGTCCTTTAGCCCATCCGTAAACTCTTTGTCGATGACAAGTTCGCCTTCTATGTCTGAAACACTCCAGTGACGTGGAACCTTCACTGAATCTGTTTTTACGTATCCTATGGGAATCATTTCTACCTGCATGTAATACCCCGTGTAACTGTTTTTATTGTGTATATATTGTCACATGTACACGGTGATCACATCAAGTATTTTTAGTGCCCATTTCTTCCTGGAGTTTTTTGTGCTCAGTGTTCATGTATTCCCTGGTGTAGAGGGCTGTTTCTTCTACGCTCATATCGGCGAATGTGTTATAAGGGATTTCTTCAAGCACCCGTATTGTTATAGGATGTTTTCCGCGAAATTTCATGCTGTACTTGGGAAGCGCGAAACGGGTGCCTTCAACTACAATGGGCATAATGGGCACCTGCGTCTTCTTTGCCAGGATAAAGGCTCCCATCTTGAAGTCTTTTATGTTGCCGTCAGGTGAACGGGACCCCTCGGGGAAAATGAATACAGAGCTTCCCTCGGCAAGCCTTTCTTCACAGTCTTTCATCATCTGCCCTGAACTCTTCTTGTCACCGCGAAACAACTTGATATAGCGATTCAGCATCATGTTCCAGCCGATGAGCGGAACCTGGAATATCTCGCTTTTTGATACCCACTTGAAATGAACATAGAGGCGAAAAAGCACAAGGATATCCAGCTGTGACTGATGGTTGGATACCAGCACGTAGGTGGCATTTTTACGGATATTTTCTTTGCCTTCGATAGTAATGGGCCATGAAGGAATGATATATGTATAAAAACTTCCCCAGAAACAGGTATACAGGTGTAATAGCCGTAAACGCCTGTCAAAAGGCCGCGTAAACAGCCATATCAGCAATGCAATGATAAAGTAAAAAATGGACGTTATCATGATGAACAGAATTATAAGTATGGATATTAAACGATTCATGAAATTACTCCTTGAAAATTTCATATTACAGTAATTCACGGGTAGTGCTATTTTGCAAACATTTTATTGGTTGCGGGTAAACTGGGTGATCTTCTTTTGCAGGACTTCGGGGATATCAACACCCAGACTTCGTATGCGTGACTGGTATTTGCCGAAAGAACGGGTGGTGTCCTTGGTGGTGCCGATTACCTGCAGGTATTCTGCCATTATCTTCTCTATTTCGATTCTAAGTTTAATGTTCTCGTTGAGCATGTCTTCTATCGGGGCGATCACCCTGTAATTCACCGGTCTGCATATGGAACGGTATACAACAAACCGCTGCAGGGCGGGGCATTCAACGTCATCCCTCTTGATGCTGTCCATTACCTGGTTGAGATTGATGTTGTCAATTACCTCTATATCAACATCTCCCTTGAGCTTTGAACGTATCTCTTTTCCAACTTCTTCGAACCTGTCACATAGCTGATCTTCATCATAACACGCTTCTTCATCACTGCATATATACAGCACAAGGTCAACATCTGAACTTTCCTGGGCAAGTCCAAGGTTTACCGAACCAACTATATCAATGGCGGCATCAGGGATTTCATCGCTCAAGCTTTCAAGTGACCTGGCAAGCTTTGCCACCTTTCTGTCGGTTTCTTCTGTCTGGTACATCCTGAAAAAATTTCTTATGTCCTTGAAACGGCGTATTTCGGGTATGGGGGTATGCCGCTCTGTAAGTGTGTCGCACTGTACATTGTTTTTCATGCATTCATACCTGTGCTGGTCGATAACCGTTTCCTGCAGAGAATTACCTGATGGCAGGTATTCTGAAAGGTCATATACCCGGTCTCGAACCAGCTTTCTGAGGATGATTTTTTCAAGCCGGGTTTCCTGTATTTCAAGATCGTAAAAATACCCTCCTTCAACGTAGCTGCCATTACTGCGGGGATGACCTCCGAAATGAGGAGGGGCAAGGTATAGTGTACCCTCTTTTACATGGGCGGTAAATCCATACCCCGGATAATTGAACAGGCATATATCAGCATCAGTTTCACTGCAGAAATTCATTATTATGCCCGGAACAGGGTGTCCACTATCAGTGGTGTCGAAAGTGTATTCATGTGGCAGTGAGAACACGGCCATGTTCTTTTGTGAATCCGGGCTGTTCTCTTTATTTGCAGAAAGTTGTTTCATCACATGGGCGGGTGTATCATGGGAAGGGGATATGGCATAACCGAGAATATGATACCTGTCATATTTATGTACCCTGTTGTGTATGTTCCTTTCTTCAAGGGAGGTGCCGGCAAGTTCACCCTTTTCTCCGGGAAGGATAAATGCGGTTACATGCGGCTTTGTTGACAAAACCCCTTCAAACATCTCGTATTTCCTGGTAATGGAATGGGTTGCCCTGGCATGAAGTGTAAGAAATTTCCGGGCAGTTTCTCGCTGTTGTTGTGTGAAATCGGTTCCCATTGATATGTGCTCTGCAAGTGTAACCGGGGGTTTATTATCCATGTTCTTGATGGCTCCGGCTTCAATCAGTTCACGGCGCAGGGAGTCGAGCTGGCGGTCAAGCTCACGGGAGTAAAAGGCGCGATCGATGAGCCTGCCGGATAATATGTACATATCAGCCACGGTCTCCCGCATGAGTGTATATACCTCAGCGAAAGAACCGTGAATATTAGTGCAAAATATTATGTTCATATTGGTACCCTTTCAGGGGTACGTGATGATCCAATGCATGCCGTTAGTCAAATGTTTTATTCATTATTAAAGCTCTATAACCAGGTGGCTGTATTCATTATGCTTTTCGATAAAAGAGCTCACATACGGGCAGGTGGGGATAACACGGTACCCGTTTTCTTTCGCGTATTCCAGCGCATGAGTGACTAGTTGTGCTGCCACTCCATCCCCGCGCATATCTTTTGGCACGTATGTTTCTACCAGGTCAAGTACCCTGTCGGCTTTTTCGTTGTATGCAAGGTAAGGGAAATCATCTGGTGATCCGTTTTCAATGTAAAATTTTATATCTCTTTCGTGATTGATGGTGTAAGCCATTTGTCTCTCCTGTTATAACCTGTATCAGTGTTCATTACCATTAATGATACAGGAGACAGGATATGATGTCAATGGGGGTTATCTCCCGAATACCCGGGTGAGGTGACGCAGGTGTCCGGTATTCTCATCGTTCAGCTGTTCCCATCTCATGCGCCAGCGCCAGTTGCCTTCACTTGTTGAGGGCGTATTCATGCGGTATTCCTGCCCGAGGCCGAGTATATCCTGCATGGGTATGATGGCCATGTCTGCCACAGAGGCCATGGCAAGGCGAATCATGTCCCAATGGACAGCTTTCACGTCCACCCCCCTGCCTGTATAGTTTTCAAGACGGCTTCGCATTTCATGGGAGGTTTCGTGTTCGAACCAGCCCCGGGTGGTGTTGTTGTCGTGTGTGCCGGTATATACCACGCAGTTTTTTTCATAGTTATGGGGAAGATAGGGATGGCCGGGGTTGTCATCACCGAAGGCGAAAAGCAGTACCTTCATGGCGGGAAGCCGGTAATGATTCATTACCTCCCGTACATCGGAGGTGATGGTGCCCAGGTCTTCTGCAACCACCGGCAGGTTGAAGAAACGCCTGCCAAGGGTATCAAGAAAATCGTAGACGGGAGCGTGCACCCACTTGCCGTGAATGGCGGTTTCTTCTTCGGCGGGGATCTCCCAGTAGGCTACCAGGCCGCGAAAGTGGTCGATGCGCACAAGGTCAAAAAGCTGCAGGTTCCATTCCATGCGCATGAGCCACCAGTGGTACTTCTGATGGCGAAGCTCGTCCCAGTTGTAGACGGGGTTTCCCCATCGCTGACCCGTCTCGCTGAAATAATCGGGTGGTACCCCTGCCACCTTGCGGGGTTTTTTCTCGTCGTTCAGTTTGAATATTTCCGGGTGGGCCCATACGTCAACGCTGTCATAATCAACGTAAATGGGCAGGTCGCCGAACACGTGAATTCCCATCTGGTTGCAGTACTGTTTTACCTGTTGCCATTGTGTGGCGGCAATGTACTGCAAGTACTTGATGCGGTTGATATCGTCGGACAGCTTTTCACGATGGGCCGCCATGGCTTCGTGTTGACGGTCCCGAAGCTGGGGTGGCCACTGGTCCCAGCTGGCCCCTTCATGATGTTCTTTCAGGGTTACGAAGAGGGCGTAATCATCCAGCCAGTGGCTGTTCTCGTCGCAGAAACGGTTGTACTTCCACTGGTCTTTTTCGTGCAGCTGTTTAAAATGTTCCCATGACTCCCTGTAGAGTTTTCTCTTGTATGCTATAACGTCTTTATACTCAACATGGTCAGCGGGAAAATCAGGTTCGTCTATCGCGTCGGGGGGCAAGAGGCCGTCTTCTACCAGTTTTTCCGGGCTGATAAGCATGGTATTAATACCCATGGCGGACATGTTGGTATAGGGTGAACTTCCCTGTGACGGGTTGATGGGATTCAGGGGGAGTATCTGCCAGTAATGCTGGCCGGTATCACGGAGAAAATCCGCGAACCGGCGGGCTGAGGGGCCGAAATCCCCAATGCCGTATGGTGAAGGCAGTGATGTAATGTGCAGCAGTATGCCGCTTCCTCTATGATTCATTGGTGGGTTTTTCCTCTTCAGTGGTGTTTTCAGGGGTTTCCCTGTTTTCGATGATCCTGCTGATTTCTTCTTTTTCAAGGGTTTCTTTCTCGATAAGGGCTTCTGCCAGCCTGTCAAGGATGTCACGGTTTTCCGTGAGTATACTGGTGGCATTCTCTTCCATCTTGTTGATGATGGCCTGTATCTCTTGGTCGATTACCTGGTTTGTATGCTCGCTGAAATGTTTTGGTTGCGATATGTCCTTTCCCAGAAATACGTGTTCTTCTTCCATGGCGAAGGTGGCAGCTCCCAGCTTTTCGCTCATCCCCCACTGGGTAACCATTCGCCTGGCTATCTTTGTGGACTGCTTCAGGTCGTTTGCCGCACCGGTGGTTAAATCGTCAAATACCAGTTTTTCTGCAGATCTCCCCCCGAGCATAACCGCTATCCTTCCAAGCAGGTATTGTCTGCTGAGATTGTACCTGTCCTGTTCGGGTATCTGTTCGGTGGAGCCAAGGGCCTGTCCCCGTGGGATGATGGTTACTTTCTGCAGGGGATCGGCCTTCGGGGTTTTTGCCGCTACAAGTGTATGGCCGGCTTCGTGATAGGCGATGATCCTGCGGTCTTCTTCGGTCATCTTTTCTTCACGTTTTGTCCCCATCATTATCTTGTCCCTGGCCTGGAAGAAGTCATCCTGTGTGACCCGTTCCCTGTCTTCCCGGCCGGCATGGAGTGCCGCCTCGTTGGCAAGGTTTTTCAGGTCGGCTCCGGCAAACCCGACGGTCATCCCCGCGATTTTCTCAAGGTCGACGTTTCGGTCGAGGGGAATTTTGCGGGTATGTATGGCAAGTATCTTCTCCCGGGCCTTTTTCTGGGGCATATCAAGTGTTACCTGGCGGTCAAACCTTCCCGGCCTGGTAAGGGCCGAGTCGAGCACGTCGGGCCTGTTTGTTGCCGCCATTACCACTACTGCCTCTTTCGAAGAGAACCCGTCCATCTCAGAGAGGATCTGGTTGAGGGTCTGCTCACGTTCGTCATGTCCTCCTCCAACCCCTGTTCCCCTTGCCCTGCCGATGGAGTCCAGTTCATCGATGAATATTATGGAAGGTGATTCTTTCTTGGCGGTATTGAACATGTCCCGTACCCGGGAGGCGCCAACACCCACGAACATCTCGATAAACTCCGATCCGCTTATGCTGAAAAATGGTACATCTGCTTCGCCGGCGGTTGCACGGGCCAGCAGGGTTTTTCCTGTTCCGGGAGGGCCCACCAGGAGTATACCCTTGGGCATGGTGGCACCGAGTTTTTTAAATTTTGCAGGTTCTTTCAGGTAGGATACGATTTCCATGAGTTCGATCTTGCTGTTCTCAAGGCCCGCCACGTCGTCATAGGACTCGTTGTCGGTGGACTTGTCAAAACGCTGGGCCTTCGACTTTCCGAAACCGAACATGCCCCCCATGCCGCCGCCCTGCATCTGGTTCTGCATGCGGTTTCGCATGTAGAGAAAAAAACCGATGATCAATAACCAGGGAAGAAGCAGCCATAGAATGGCACCCAGGCCTGAGTCATCAGAAGGCCGTGCCTCAATGGTTACATCCCGTTTCTCAAGCATGGGAAGAAGTTCTTTATCATCCACGGGAGGTTTAACTGTCTTAAACCTGGTGTATGATGGTGCTTTTTCTTTTGGAGCGTCTTCAGGTGTATATTCATGCACAAACTCACCGCTTATTTTATCTTTCTGCATTGTAATCTTGTAGATATTATCACTGGCGATCTGCTCTTTGAACGTGGTATAGTCTATTTGTACCACGTTTCTTGACTGGTATGTTTGGAAAGCATAATATGCGATCATCATGCCGAGAAAAATCCAAATAATCGTTCGCCAGTTTAATCCGTATCCGGGCAGCTGTTCCTGTTCTGGTTGCCGGGTTTTTTTAGTCTTGTCGCTTTTCTTTTTCTGTGGCATATTTATTTCCTTTTAATTAATAAAAGACATTGTATAATGCATCCAATATGAAGTCAACTGGTATGGATGAGTGAAAAGTGTTTGAAACTGGTGGGGATGATTGCACAATGGAACTTGTTGGTGTAGCATGTGACTGGAACGGAATCCCCCCAACCCCCCTTCACTAAAGGGGGGCTAAGGCGAGAGTCTGCTTCGTGTGGAGCCCCCTTTAGTAAAGGGGGCGGCGCAGCGCGCCGGGGATTTCGTTGGGTATGATGACAAATAGGAACTGGTTGGTGCTGCATTCAGGCTTAACGGAATCCCCCCAACCCCCCTTCAGTGAAGGGGG